>PDYJ01002311.1_pt1 | contig 146864 bp, 138 predicted proteins | sample 1430841 | NCBI WGS metagenome assembly PDYJ01 (sample SAMN07237672, study PRJNA390542) | Gut metagenome, whole genome shotgun sequencing project. | isolation source: fecal pellets | host: Mus musculus | place: USA: New York, NY | collected 2016-10
TAGCCGATGAAGCGGATACAGCCGCCGTTATAGCCGGTCAGTTTGCAGATTATACCTGCCTTTTCAAGTTTGTCAATGCGCTTCTGTGCAGACTTGGCGCTTGAATACTGCTTAGGCCAAAAGTAATGTTCGCCCCTTGAACCGTAGTGATCTGCTCCGTAGACCTTATATCCGGCATGCCGCCGGCTCTCTATAAAGTCGAAACGGCCTTTTTCAAGAGCCTGCCGGATAGCCTTGTGCGCCGCACCTTCGGGATGCCTGAATGTCTTTGGTTTCAGGCCTTTCATGCCGAGTTTCGGAAGCACGACTTTGTAGGGATTGCTCCATTTGCCGATGCCGAGAGTAAGATAGAAGTTGGTGCAGAAGTAGTCGGTCATAGGGTCGCTGTCGTCATAGTTGTACGACATGACAAAATCCTTTACGTTGGTCATCACCTCCCGGGCGCGGTCTGTCAATCCTTGTTCTCTTTCAACCGGTAATGATTGATAGAACAGTGGATATATCCTGACTCTTTTGTGAATGCCTCGAAATCGGCAGTCATTAGGGTGACGTGTATTGAACTGTATCCGTCACGTCTTACCGAGAACTTGTATTTCGGATAGGTTTCCTTGAGCCAGTTACGTATTATCTCCACAATCTCCCGTGAAGATTGTCCTTTATAGTTACTGCCTCGCCACCGGTATTCGTTGTAGACATAGCGGGTGTATTCCCCGGCGGATGCTTCGCCATAGTCGTTCTCGTATCCGTTAAGATCCGATGTCGCGACACAGGGACGTCCTTCCATACTGCAAACAGCTTCTCAAACTCGGAGTTGATGCGCTGCATTGTTTCCGTGCTGCCACCTTTGTCGGGATGGTTGTCGATTGCAAGCCGACGGTACTTCTTTTTCAGGTCCGCCAGACTGCTGATGTTCTGAAAGTAGGTCATATCGTTAAATTTTGTGCGTCAGGCCATAGCCATGCGGTTGATGAAATACTCCACATAGTCGTCTTCTATGCCAAGATTGCTACAAGCCATATACAGGTCATCTTCACGGAGGTCGCTAAGTTCCTGCAATTCCTGAAGATGACGAACCTCGGCTTCGAGATATTCCTGTGCGGTCTGCTTGTCGCAGGAGCAGGTTGTCGAAATCAGATTCACTATATCCATATCCGTGTCATTTGAGGTTGTACATTTTTGCGAAATGGTTATTCACCGCCGGAATGCGTTTCTTATAGAATGGCTGGTTTTCCTGCACCAGTCGGCAAGCTCCGCTTTTGAGGTGAAGGGTCTGCGCCAACTCTGTCCGGTCATTATCATCTCCACGATGGGGCGAGTTCGGAAATGAACATTCCGACAGTCCATCCCTCCCATATATGCCTGTCATGTCTGTTGCCATACTTTTTATGTTTTTAATGGTTCATTTTCGGGTTCAAGCAGTTCCCGCGTCGCAAGTAGGATTTCGTTAAGCCATATAGGGCTGCGCGATGAAAGGTCGAACACACTCTCGGTCTGGAATATGCAACCCTCATGGTTATCTATTGCAGTCATGCTTAAAGACTCCCCGGTTACTGTAACCTTTTGTCACCACGCCTTCATAGGGATATCCGTCATCGTCAAAAAATATGACATATACGGAATCCGGTGCGTTGGGAACTGTGTCGGACTCAGGGATTTCCAGTTCCGTCAGTCCGTGTCTGCGAAGCAATCCTATGATTGCCTCGGTAATCTCCTTGCGGAGATCTTCAATTTGTTTGCTGAAATCTTTCATGTGGAAAATATTTAGTTTGTTATGCAGTTTGCTGATTTGCAGACGTAAGTTTTCACTGTCTCACCGAAGAAAGAGTCGCTTACGCCGTACACTTGCCTTATTGAATAGTCATATTTCTTGCGTGGGTTGTCGATCATCAAGCGATATCCGTGGTAATCCTTGATTTTCAGTTCAAGGGTTACATCCTCCCGCAGTTTCATATCAAGCACGCTTCCGCCGCCATACATCGAACTGAATATGCCGCAATAGTTGTCTTTCGGAATTGTAACCTTCGCCACCGAGAAACCGGACTCATAAAGTTCCTTGAGATTTATCTTTCCTATATAGGTCAGCAGATTGGCCCCGCAGCATGAGTTGACAAGCTCTCGGTGGAAATCCTCGTATGATACAAGTTCCTTACCGTCACGTGATCTCCGGTAATGGCACCTGCCATAAACGGCAATCCCTTTCTCTGTCAGAAACCTTTTTACCTTTGCAGGATTGAGGTTAAGCGCATCCACCATATCACCGAAATACGAGTCAGGATAGACATATCCTCCCTGCGATTCCAGCCAATGCGAGTTGATACAGTCATAGTTGGAAAGCATCTCGATCCGAACCGGAATGTCATCCGTATTCTTCAACAGGTCTCCGAGAGCGTCCGAATCGTCACGCTCATAGATAATGTTCACTATATCATCCCTGTTGTCATCCATGAATTCCACCACGACATCCTCGTCAAAGCCTTCGTTGATACAATTTGACTTGATATCCTCCAAAATCTGACTGACACCGTACCATCTGGCATCCCGATACCAGTCGTCAGTCTTGTCATACAAGGTCATTGCACTTTTTTCTTTCATGCAAGTCTCTATGACATCAAGGTTCTCATTAAGATTGTCATCATAATTGACCCACACAAGGGTATATGAGTCCTCCATTACAGATCTGATGAAATTCATTGTCAGTTCCTTATTCTCTTTTTCCATATCATTCACCGTATATTTCGTTTCTTATGCTGCGGTATCTGTGTTCCGACATCTCCGTTTCCCGTGAGAAATGGAAACGTGCAGCATATCCGCAGTAGTTTGTCCTCGGTTCACCACCGCATTTCTGGATGGTGAGGTCTATATCCCATTCCATATCGCCAAGTCCGAGGCATATCGACTGTGAGTGCAGCATCGCATGGGCGAGCCTTATGGCGGCATCCGTTTTGTTTTCCTTGCACAGCCTGTCGAAGGCCATAGTCGCTATCTCGCGGTTGGATATTGTCACACTTTTCATGGCTTCTATTTTATTTTCACAAGTTGCTTGAATCGGGCAACTATTTTACCGCATTTGCTTTCAGCCAGTTCTTCATATTTGCGTCTTATGGCGCAATATTCCTCCCAGGTTTTGCCCCTCAATTCATTTTCATACGAGTCCATGCGTAGTTCGGGGTATTCCTTGAATAGTATCTCAAACTGTCTTCGCCATTTGCGTCCCTGCCATGAACGTTCGGCAATAAGTTTTATGAACTGGAACATCTTTTCATCGGTTCCGACATCCATGGCATAGAAATGGTCGGTCCTGGGCCACACATTGTTTGAGTGCTGCAAGTTTCGATATGGCGTCGTCGAGGCATTGTATGTCATTTTTGTGATTATCTGATGACTCATATCCTTTGTTTTAATTCAATGATACATTGTCTATCTCCTTGTCTCGTGCGGCAATCGCCCCGAAATGCACGGCTATAACCCTTTGCGAGAAACAAGTGTGGTGGTTATACCCGGTCCTTTGCCACAGTGTGAAGCAGTCGTTCCTGAACGACCAGTGGAAATGCCCGGACAGCGAACCGTACTCGTGCCCGACATTCCTCTCGATGAGCATCCTGCTGACATCCATTATATGCCGTGAGAGCAGGACGATATTGAGTATCTCCGAATAGGCACGGTGCACACGCGGGTCGGTCGGATACAGCGGTGACAGATGGTTGATTCTCATGATTCCTCGTCTTTAATCGTAATTGTCACCGAATATCTCCTGCCTCAGCAGGTTTTGATCGAACCAGCCTTCGGGATAACAGATACAAGAACTGCTTTCGTTATCCGTATCAGGCAGATAACACTCGGCATTGTAGCTCACATTGTCGCCGTACATGTTCCTGTAATGCGCCACAAGCAGGTGCGGATTGTCTGTTCTCAGGTCATAGCCGTATCTGGCGCACCATTTCTCGAAATCCTCCATATCCTCGTCATCAAGCTGGTCGAAAGCATCCCTTATATCAAAGAAGTTGGGACACAGCCATTCGCGGTTTATCAATATGGACGGTATGTTGTCCCAGCTTACATATCTGTATTGCGGCTGCCGCTCCTGCGGGAACAGTTCTGAACAACAGCACAAGAATTCCTGCATGTCGCCATAATCGCTCAGCGTCATGTTGTAGTCAGTCCTTTGGGATATGTCTATCATGTACTGCGTCGTTACCGTCAGTTCAGCCTCGTTGAGATTCATTCTTTCCATTTTTATAATTGTGTTTCGTGGAACCCGTGGGTTCCATTCCGCAGGCATCAAAAGGTGCGTGTCCCGGCTGTGCAGGGTTTTACGGGAAAATACCGGAGCCTCCGGCGAGGATGATTTTCCCGTAAACCGCTTGCGGCCCGACCTTGCACTGCCGACGGGGACACGGCCTACCTTTGCCTGTGGGAATGGATACCACGGATTGCATGTTTTCATTATTCCTTTGATTATCACGTTACCAGCTGGCGACCCCAGCTTATCCTCACTTTGCCTTCGGCATCGGTCTCGCGCCGAAGCAGACTGTCGATTACCGACATGGATATGTCGAACTCGTTGAATATCTCCGCCTGTTCCTTGACCTCACCGCACTTGATGAACTCGTTAAGGCGCTCCTTGGTGAGCACCAACGCCATCAGGTTCTGCTCCACGGAATCCTCGTATGTCACGAAATGCACCTTCTTTCTGTCTTTTGAGTCAAGTCGTATGAAGCGGAAATAGAACTGCTCCATCTTAGGAATGTTCCATTGCAGGGATTCCAGTATTATCTGGTTGCAAGACGGGATGTTGACCGAGCTGCTCAAAGACTGCTGCGTGCATACGAGGACACCGTTGATTGTGGAGTCGAACTCGCTGACGATGGCCTGCCGTTTCTTGAAGGGTATGGCTCCGGTCACTGTGAACACCGGCCTGTCGGGAAAATGCTCCTTTATGTACCCGGCATACATCTCATAGGCGGAAATAGATGTGCATCCAAGGGCGACCTTCCCCTTTGTCCGGCGTATCATCCGGCCTATGTGATGGACCTTACCCGGATATTCATCACCATAATATCCCTCTATAAGATGCGGGACCGAGCAGGCTTTTATCAGCAGCTTGATCTGGCGCATGAGCCGAAGTCCCGCGTCCTTCTTCGTATCGCCCGTACTGTTGTAGTAAAGCTCGCATATACGGCAGAATTCCTCTATTATCACACGGTAGACCTCCCGTTCTCCGGGTGAAGGTATGACCGTCTGCGTCCTGACATCATATTTCTCGCCGGCGAAATCCCTGAACTTGCGCGTGATGATTGTCTTGCCTATAAGCTCGAAAAGCGCGTCCTTGTTATAAATGTCCTGGTTCTGCTTCTCAATCCCGAACACTGTCGCTTTTCCGGGACAATGGCACGACTTGAAGAGCACATGCCCCCTGAAAGCCGGGAACGGTTCTCCGTAATGGTCGTTGGAATCGCTCTCAATCTCCTTATCGCGGTTCTGTTTATATACCCGTGGACTCCAACAGGTCATGTTGACCGAATTGTTATACAGCAACTCGAACTGGCTGTAAAGTTCCGTTATGTTGTTCCGGGTGGTGGTGCCGGTGTCAAGGATCTTGTATTTCACTCGGCGGAATATGGCGAGTATGTATCTCGTCCTCTGTGATACGGGATTGGTAATCTCATCCGACTCGTCGAACACGAGGCACAGCCTCCGTGCCGACAGCTTGATGAACTTCATGAGACAGCGTTTCAGCTTGCAGAGCATGGAGGTCGATACTATCAGGAATGTTCCGGCGGGGATATTCTCAAAATCGGCATGGCTCCGCAGCAATCTGTATGGTTCACGGTTGTTTCTCAGAAACGGCTCCCACGTCATGTTCGTGGCGATTGCCGGGGCGAGGACAATGACATTCCGGACCTTGTTGAATTTCAACAGAAATTTCGCCCTCTGATAAACTGCCGCTGTCTTGCCGGATCCCTGCTGCCAGTTGAGCAGGGCGTACCGTTTCTGCAACACGAGGTTCAGGTCGTGTTTTTGCAAATTTGTGAACTCGCACACATCCATGTCCTTGTTCACGAAAGTCGCCCTGTCAAGGTATTCGGCCAATTCCGGCAGCGGCTCCATGCTCTCGAATGTCCGGCTCTGAAGACTATATCTGCGCCGTTTTTTGCGTATCAACTGCATTGCGGCTTTATATTGGAGTAAGTTCGCCTCTGTCGGGTTTTCCGGCATTGGAAGCTCCGCGCGTTCCAATATAAGGTCATTGATACCGGCGGCATTGTGTCCGATCTTGTCAAGGAGACGGGGAGTGTATGCCTTGAGCTTGAATCCGTAGGAGGTCTTGACAAGTGCTATTTCCTTGCGGCGTATGGTGTCCTGGTTACGGATATACCGTCGTATGACTGACAGCACTTTGTTAGGTGTGAGTTTCTTTCGTTCCCATTCGTCACGCTCGGCTTGCGTGCAGTTCTCCGGCGGTTTCTGGTTGCGGAATTTTGCGACGAGTTCCAATGCCTTGTCTATGTGTCGGTTCAATCGCTTGTGGGCTTTCAGCTCGTACATGTATTTGGCAAGCAGATACTCGAACATTTCAAGTTCCTCACGGCATACGGCATTGGTCTCCTGCATGAGCGGCAGCTTGAGTCTGGCTTTCATCGCCCGTGCGTCAGTTATGCGCTGTTTCAGTTCTTCCGCGCTCACAAAATCGTCAGCGTTGTAAGGCTGCATGTCAATGTGTCGGGAATGACGCAGAAACACCATTATCTTTGTGCCAAAATTGCGGACACCGAGCGATGCGAAGGCGTCAGGGTCAAGCAGGGTCTGTCCTATGAACGAGAACTGCGCGTTTACGGCCCTGACCTTCGATTTCTCCCAGAACTCGCTTTGGAGGAAAGACGCGGGGACAATCAGCATAAGTATCCCGGCCGGATTCAACGCATCGTATGCCTTGTCTATATAGTAGACCTGCGATACTTTGATACCGAATTTGAGGTTGAAAGGGGGATTGCCGATTATCACATCGTACCGGCTCTCCGGTGTGAACTGCTGTATGTCGCATTGCTTTATGTCCGCATCGGGGTAGAGGTGTCTTGCCACCGCAACCGCCTTTGGGTCTATGTCGAACCCATGCGCGTTGCGCTGGTTAGGCAGGTGGTTGAAGAAGTTTCCCATGCCGCAGCACATGTCGAGTATCATTTCCGACGGTTGGGGTGAAAGCATATCCACCATGTCGCGGCATATCTCATGGGGCGTGAAGAACTGGCCCATCTCGAACTCCCGCTTTGCCTCGGCATACTCGTTGTAGCTGCTGTAATCGGCACGTCTCAGATTATGCAACCCTCCGATGCCGGTATAGCAGTTGTAGATGCTTTCCGCCGGTATGGTGTCCTTGCCGGAATCTATGCAGAAGAGTATCTTCTCGTTTATCTCCTCCCGCTGGTTCGGGGGAATCTGTTGGGGTATGATGGCGTACATGATCGTCTTGGGATATGGTTATAAATGGGGAAGCACGCACACCGTTGCCGATATCCGTGCTTCCTGCTGTCTGTTCTCTGTTATGATTGTCTATTCCTCCTGCAACCGCAGTTCGTCAAGGCGGAGACGGTTGAAACACAGGCTTGCCGCTTCTCTGTCCTTGAATCTGACATCTATTCGCCCGTTGCGGAAGAACTTCATCCCCGTGGCGTTGGTTGTCATCAGGTCATACCAGCCTGATATATCCACATTGTCCTGATTCAGACGCATGACCATTCCTTTGTCCCCGCACAGCACATCATCGGAGCCGAAGGCTATCCCCTCGCAGAGAGTTGATATGTTCCCGTGATAGTTGTAATGCACATGGTTTGTGCGGTTGTAATCGTAGTAGAAACTATCGAAGACAACGATGTTCGGGAATGAAATCTTGTCACCTTTCAGTTCCGGTTTGACCTTGCTCCAACGATGAGGTTTTACAAGCTGGTGGAAACGTTTGATAAGTTCCTCCTCGGCGGTCTTTCGGAAACTGCGTCCTCCGAGATGCTCTATCACTGCATCCACATACGTCATGTAATGCGGACGAGAACCCATTTTAAGAGTGTTCCCGTTTATTTCTGGAACCGGTACCGACACATTGTATGTGCGGTTGAAATATCCGATTATCCTTTGGGCAAACCCTTTGTTGGCGTTAAGATTTGAGGATACAAGTTCGTTGATGGCCTTGAATGGCTTGAACGTGTGAACGGTATAGTCCTTATACTCGGAATCGGTTGTTGAGTAAGTGTGTCTGATTTCGCCGTTCTCCTTGTAGCTTATCCTGTGGCTTTCACGGTATTTCTCGGCCTCTTTTGTGAAGATTCCGTACCATTGGTCTATCTTTTCGAGCGCATCGTACAGCATTTCCTGATGCTTTTCGCAAAAGAGCCTGTCCTGAGCCGTTATCTTCTCCTCGTTCCGGATTTCCACTCCGAGAATACCGGAAAGCAGGTCGGCATTGCCGCCTGCATGTGTTGCTGTTGTTGTTTGCATATCGTATGGTTTTAGTAAGTTATCGGTGGTAGTTCTATGCGGTAGAATGTGGTGACATGGCGCTCCATGTCTTTTTTTATCTTGACTTTCACGAGTTGTCCGTTGTACATCCGCTCCTGCATGGGCAGATCCAGTCTGTTCCATTCATCTTCCTGTAGGAACTCGGTCTTATCCCGGAAGCACCATACAACCAGCATGGAATCTGAATGATTGAATACTGTCGCTTCATAGTTCTTCTTGAACTTGTCAAAGTCGGCATCGTCACGGAAGGATGTTCCGTTGGCGACATACCGGTAGCGAGATTTAGGATTATCATTGATGCGGACATAGAGTTTGCGCCATGTCTCGGTGGTGAAATCCCCATAGAGCGGTTCCGGATCAGAGTATTCCCATTTGGCGACCTTAGCCATGAATCTCACGCTTCCGTTGGCGCACGGTCCGCAATGTCCCCATGCGCTGAATACCCCGTCCTCCCAGCCGATGAATTTCATTTCGGTGGAATCGATGCTTGTGAACGGCCCTCCGCTTACACTGAGCCATATATCAGGATCACCGATACCTACAAACGGCACGTATGGTGCAAGGCATACCGACATTCCGTCAGCCCTGAGATTTTCGAGCAGCGCGTGTCCGTAGAAATCTCCTTCCCGGTCAACATGACGCATCCTGTTTCCGATCTTAGGCGTGAGGCTTGAGCGTGAGCCTTCGATGACTTCCACGAGCCTGTTCACCATATCCACATCCTGCTGCCTGAGGATATGATCCCTGTCGTATGACACATTCAACGGCAGTAGGGTTTCAAGGGTGTACTTGTTCTTTGTCGTTTCTGACATACCATCTTATTTTTTTGTTATTCCGGCTTATGGGGCCGGAGTTCCCATAACTACAGGCTTAAAAGGTCGTGTTCCAGCCGCGCAAGGTTTTCGGGAAAAATACCGCAAGCCCCTTGGGGCGCGGAAGATTTTTCCACGAAACCCGAAGGGTCTGACCTTGCACGGCTGATAAGAACACGGACTACCTTTGCCTGTGGTTATGGAAACTCCGCCATCTATATGATGGTATCCTTATTTCGTATTTTTCTTATTGAAGCATAGTCGCTTCCGCGACATGGGAAAGGCAATATAAAAGAGAATTACGCCCCGGAATGAGGCGTAATCCAAAAATAAATGCTAACTTTGCATCAAAGTAAAAGAGTTATTTGAAAGCGTGAGAAATATAGCGTAACCAAACACACTACCAATTTCTTATCCATTGCCCATCCTCACGCGAATTCTCAAAAATAACCTTGTAGTCAAAATATTAACCCAAGACTACATCAAATATAGCGAGAATATTCGACGAAAAGAAGAGCGAAAGTCGGCCTTTGGCCGGGGCGCGTTGGCATAAGCCACTTCTTTGAGTCAAATATCAATAGAATTCCGCTGAATCCAGACAGATCTGCCGCCCATTTAATCGCCCACCCCGACATACCGGCATGAATTAAAACACACGTTCATGAAAAAGAATCTTCTGAAGTCATTTGCCGTAGCGCTCGCTCTCAGCGCCACCGCAATTCCGGCATCGGCCCAGTTTGATCTTGGCCGAATCATCAGCGCCGGAACAAAGGCTGTACAGGCCGCGACCCTAACCGACGCGCAGATGGCAGCCTACGTGAAAGAGTCTGTCGACTGGATGGACCAGAACAATCCCGTGGCACCGGAAGATGATCCATACACGGTGCGTCTCAGAAAGATAACCGAAAATCTTAACGATGTCAACGGAATCCCTCTCAACTTCAAGGTCTACAAAGTAACTGACGTCAACGCATTTGCCTGTGCCGACGGCAGTGTAAGAGTATTTTCCGCACTGATGGATATGATGGACGATGACGAACTTCTCGGTATCATAGGCCATGAAATCGGCCACGTAGCCAAGCACCATTCGAAAAACGCGTTCCGCAACGCGCTGCTCGAAGATGCCCTTAAAGACGGCATAGCCTCGGCCGGCGGCGAGATGGCTGCCCTGACAGAATCGCAGCTGATGAAGCTAAGCGAGTCGCTGCTCAACGCCAAGTATTCACAAAAACAGGAAAGCGAAGCCGACGACTATGGCTACGATTTCCTGAAAGAACATGGAAAAAATCCTTGGGGTATGGTTGACGCATTCGAAAAAATACAGAAACTTGAACAGCAGTCGGGCAATTCCGGCGGTTATCTCAGGCAGATGTTTTCAGACCTCCCAGACACGGCCGCACGAATCGAGCACATGACCGAACGATGCGAGGCCGACGGAATATCACGGACCGGCACATATAAAACCCGAAACAACTCAGGAAAAACTGTCCGCGAGACTAAACCGACAAAGAAAAAAGCAGCACCGAAGACCAACCGCACAATTTCAGTGACTTTTTAGAAGTCACACTTGTGCAATATCTTAACTGCTAAATTCCCTTATCGGCCGACAGCCGGTGTCAATCGACAAACCGGCTCAGGTCGGTGAGGGAAATGCGGTTCTCATAGAGCGCCTTGCCCGTGATGACGCGCTTCATCCCGAGAGCGTCGAGCCTGATGATGTCGTCAATGGAGCTGACACCTCCCGAGACGGTGAAAATCACGTCAGGAAACTCACGGTCAAGACGTTCATATAGCCCGTAGGCCGGTCCTTCGAGCATCCCGTCCTTTGAAATGTCGGTGCAGATAGCCTGAGTAAGTCCGTGAGGTCTGAAACGACGGATAAGATCGTCAATGGTATCTGATGTTTCCTCCATCCATCCGCTGACAGCCACACGGCCGTCGCGCACATCCGCGCCCAACACAAGGCGCTCTCCGCCATGCTCGTCGAGCCACCGCGCCATCAGTTCCGGCTGACGGACTGCCACACTGCCGATTATAGCATACGTGCCTCCGGCATTGAACACATCTTTAAGGCTGCGGTCGGTCTTGATGCCTCCGCCCCACTCCACTTCGACTCCATCGAGACGTGCGATCTGCTCAAGAGTGCGGAGATTTCGGGGTGCGCTTGCCTTTGCGCCGTCGAGGTCTACGAGATGTATGCGTGTGAGACCATTGTCAAGAAAAAGTTTCGCCATATCGACCGGCGATGCACCGTAGTCGGTACAGCGGTCATAATCGCCTTGGCTGAGACGTACACATTTGCCGTCGATAAGGTCTATTGCAGGGATTACTTCAATCATTACTGCCGTGGTTCCGGATATGTGGTTAAACAGATGTGTGATAAGTTTTGCAAAAGGGCTTCATACTATATTTTCATTATAGCGCGAGGAAGTTCTCAAGAATTTTTTCGCCCACATCCCCGCTCTTTTCGGGATGGAACTGGGTGCCGTAGAAATTCTCATATTTCAGCGCTGCGCTGAACATGGTCGAACCATAACGCGTGGTGGCTATCGTGTCGGGGCAAAGCGGAGCATAATACGAATGGACATAATAGACGTAAGCGCCACGCTCAATTCCCTTCAGCAGTTTCGAGTCGAGATTGTTGATGCGGTTCCAGCCGACATGAGGGACTTTCAGCCCATCTTCGTCTGGGAAACGGCGCACTTTCGCATCGAAAATACCGAGGCAATCCACATCGCCCTCTTCCGAATGACGACACATCACCTGCATGCCTACACATATACCCAACACCGGCCGGCGTAAATCCCTGATAAGCTGACACAGGTCACGGTCACGCAGACGCGCCATAGCCTCGGCATCGTTGCCGACTCCCGGGAGCAACACTTTGGAGGCCCGGCGGATTTCATCGTGGTCGGCAGTGAGCTTCCACTCCGCCCCAAGACGGTCAAGGGCATTGCCTACCGAACGCAGATTGCCCATTTCATAATCAATTACTGCTATCATAACACTCCTTTGCTTGAAGGTAAAGAATAGGAAAACACATCGCGACGCACCGCCATACGGAGCGCACGGGCAAACGCCTTGAACACTCCTTCGATAAGATGATGGTTGTTTTCACCACGCGCAGATATGTGGAGATTGCAGCGCATGGCCACACAAAGCGATTTGAAGAAATGCTTATACATCTCGGTTGGAGTATCACCGACATATTCGCGCGTAAACTCCACATCCCACACGAAATCGGCACGTCCGCCGAAATCAATCAGCACCATAGCCTTGCATTCGTCCATCGGCAGCACGAATCCATAACGGTCTATGCCGCGCTTCGAGCCGAGAGCCGTGTCAATGGCCTGCCCGAGAGCTATCGCCACATCCTCCATCGAGTGGTGTTCGTCAACTTCAAGATCACCCTTGCAGACGAGATCGAGCGAGATTCCCGCATGGTGGGGAAGCTGCCAGAGCATGTGGTCGAAAAATTTCAGTCCGCTGTCGATTGCCGACGGAAGGTGTCCGTCGAGATCAAGAGTGACCGATATGCGGGTCTCCGACGTATTACGCTCGACAGTCGCGACGCGGTCCGACGAAAGTATATGGCGCGCAATCAGCTGCCAGTCGTCGCTGACCAGCCCGCAGCCGTCGGGACACTCCGACGACTCGGCAGGAGCAATCAGTATGCCGCGAGCACCGAGGTTGCGTGCAAGCTCGATGTCGGTCAGACGGTCGCCTATCACAAAACTGTTTGCAAGATCATAGCTGCCGTCGGTATATCGTGTTAGCATTCCTGTGCGTGGCTTGCGTGTCGGCGCGTTATCCTCGGGGAAAGAGCGGTCAATAAGAATGTCGTCAAACGTGATACCCTCCCCGGCGAGAGTCGACAGCATCCGGTTGTGGGCAGGCCAGAAAGTGTCCTCGGGAAACGAATCTGTCCCGAGACCGTCCTGATTCGAAACCATCACAAGCTCAAACCCGTGTCCCATAAGCGAACGAAGCCCGGAGATGACACCGGGAATGAATTCAAGTTTCTCAAGCGAGTCAATCTGCTCGTCGGCCGGTTCTTTGATAATCGTGCCGTCGCGGTCGATGAATATTGCTTTTTTTAGCATCCGGATCTTATTTGGAATGAGAGTTTTAGAATTTTTCGACCAAGGAAATCACCTTGTCGTTCTCAGCGGGAGTGCCGACGGTGAAACGCAGACAGCCCTTGCAGCCGTCCACTCTGTTGCGGTTGCGGACAATAACGCCGTGGCCGATAAGATAGTCATACATCGCATCGGCGTCGCTGACCTCGACAAGCAGGAAGTTGGCATCGGAATGATGCACCTTTCTCACCTTCGGCATGACCGACAGCGCGGAGGCCAGACGCATGCGCTCGCCGACTATCTCGCCGACTTCCGGGGCGATGTCGGTCGAGGCTATTCGCCGCAACAGTTCTTCCTGAGTAGGGCCGTTGACATTATAGGGATATTTCACCCTTGCGAACAGTTCGGAAATCTCAGGCGAGGCGAAGGCCAGTCCCATGCGGAGAGAGGCCATGCCCATGCCTTCGAAAAAGTTTGCATGACAATTAGATTGGGGTGAGCGTCAAGCACATTGAGCAGCGAAGGATATGGAGAGAAGTCGACGTATGCCTCATCGACAACCACCATACCGTCAAATCCGTCAAGCAGACGGATTATATCTTCAGGTGCAAAAGCATTGCCCGTCGGATTGTTTGGCGAGCATATCCACATCACCTTGCTGTTTCTGTCGGCTGCGGCAAGCAGGTCGTCGACCGGGAGCGAATATCCTTCGCCGAGAGCCACCTTGCGCAGTTCGACATCATTGATACCGGCACTCACCTCATACACTCCGTAGGTCGGAGTGATGGAGATGGCATTGTCGACACCCGGGCGGCAGAATATACGGTAGACCAGATCAATAGCCTCGTCGCTGCCTGCTCCGCCGATAAATATACGGTTCTCCGCCACTCCCTTCAACCGGGCAATCGCCTGCTTGAGTTTTTTCTGATGCGGGTCGGGATAGCGGTTAAGTCCGCTCGGATAGGGACTCTCGTTCGCGTCGAGCCATACCGAAATGTCGCCTCCCTTGAACTCATCGCGGGCTGTCGAGTAGGGTTCAAGAGCCAGAATGTTGGGACGCACGAAGTCAAGTGGATTTTTCTTCATCGGAATCGTTGTATATGTCGGATTCTTGTTTTATGTCTATGATAATTACTTAGCCTCTTCATCCACCCTCACCTTGACGGCCAGCGCGTGTGCGTCGAGCCCTTCGGCCTCGGCCATCGCCACGATGGTCGGGGCAAGCAGTCCAAGCCCATCGCGTGTGAGTTCCTGATAAGTTATCTTGCGCATGAAACTGTCGATATTCACACCGCTGTAGGAGCGCGCCCACGCTGCCGTGGGGAGAGTGTGGTTCGTACCCGACGCATAGTCGCCTGCGCTTTCGGGCGAATAGTTGCCGATGAACACACTGCCGGCGGCACGGACTTTCGAGGCGAGAGTCCAAGCATCGCGCATCGAAATGATAAGATGTTCGGGAGCATAGGCGTTGACGAAATCCATCATATCGTCACTGTCGGTGAAGATAATCAGACGGCTGTGTGACAACGAGCCTTCGACTGACTCCGCACGGCTCAGACGGGTCATGAGCCGTCTGACCTCGGCATCAACCTTTCGCGCGGTCTCCTCTGAGTCACAGACAAGTATGGCCTGACTGTCGCGTCCGTGCTCGGCCTGTGAAAGAAGGTCGGCAGCGACAAATGTAGCATCGGCCGAACTATCAGCCATCACAAGCACCTCACTCGGACCGGCCGGCATATCGATGGCCACGACAGAACTCAGATGTTGTTTAGCCTTTGTCACATAGCGGTTTCCCGGCCCGAAAATCTTGTCTACACGGCCGATGGTCTCGGTTCCGAGCGCCATTGCGGCGATAGCCTGCGCTCCGCCGACGCGATAAATCCGGTCAATGCCGCAAATCGAAGCCGCATAGAGGATTTCAGGAGCTATCGGACGGTCGCCGCTCTGAGGTGTACATAAAATCACTTCACGGCATCCCGCAATCTTTGCCGGACATGCCAGCATAAGCACCGTAGAAAACAGCGGTGCCTGACCGCCGGGAATATACAGTCCGACACGGTCAATCGCAACCGGGCGCTGCAGGCATCTCACTCCGGGGAGCGTCGTGACATCGACCTCCTCAGGCATCTGGGCCGCATGGAATTTCGATATGTTTTCCTTCGCAAGTCCTATTGCCGCCTTGACCTCGTCGCTGACACGCGCACATCCTTCTGCAATCTCGGCCTCAGAGACTTCAAGCGCACCGACGTTGCAGCGGTCAAATTTCAGCGCCATCTCGCGCAATGCCGCATCGCCCTTAGCCCTGACCTCATCGATGATTGCGCTGACAGCCGCGTCAACGGCCGGATCGTCAGGGATGTTTCGCTCGGTCAATGCCGTCCATTCTGAACGCAACGGATTTATAAACGTCTGCATATCGGCTATCTTTTATTTTACGATGTTTTCAAGCACAAGCACGAGTATATCCTCCGCACCGATGGCCTTGAGGCGTTCGATGCGCTCCCACAACTGCGATTCAGGAATCACCGCATGAAGCGAAAGCCAGTCGGGGTCAGCAAGATGGAGAATGGTCGGGCTCTTCATTCCGGGGAGTACCTTCAGAGCTTCGTCGAGCGACTGTTTAGGAATATTCATCAGCACATATTTCATGCCCCTGCTCTCGATGATTGAGCGGAAGCGAAAACAGAGCTTGTCGAGTTCCTCGCGTTTTTCAGCCGACAATCCCGGAGATGCAATAAGCACGGCCTGTGAATCGAGAACGCTCTTCACTTCCACGAGTCCATTCTGAATCAGTGTGCCTCCCGAGGAGACAATATCAAAAATCGCATCAGCCATTCCGACCGCCGGAGCAATCTCGACAGAGCCGGTAATCGTGTGTATCTTGGCATTTATTGAATTGGCTTTCAAAAAGCGGGAAAGAATTTCAGGATATGACGTGGCGATGCGTTTCCCATCGAACCATCCAAGGTCCTTATAGTCGGCCTCACGTGGCACGGCGAGGCTCAGACGGCATCCGCCGAAACCAAGGTCAAGCACGCGCTCGACTTCCACACCTTTCTCCTCCACTTCGTTAAGACCGACAATTCCGATGTCGGCAGTCCCCATTGCAACGGCCTGAGGGATATCGTCGTCGCGCAACAATAACAAATCAACGGGAAAACCCTTGGCATGGGCTATCAACGAACGGCTTCCAACAGAAGCCGAGATGCCGGCATCGGCAAGCAGCGCCATAGTCTTCTCGTTGAGACGACCCTTGGCCTGAATAGCAATTCGTAACATATTAATCTCTTTTCCTTAAAATTTGGAATGCAAAGTTAGCCTTTTTATTTAAATTTTCATTAAAATAACAACATTTATTGTCATTCTGTCATAAATATTTCACGCTGGCTCTTATCCGTGACAATTTCAATTATGCTTCTTTACAACACGCTCAGAAGGCTATTAGTTAGATTTTCATCCGACAAGTTTTGTATTACCGCACCTTTTCGATTGCCGTAGACAGCTATCTTTGCAGAAACAACCTGTAAGCGACAAAATCACACCATAAATGAAAAACTGCGAAAACACAACGGCCAACAAGCACGAAAAGAAAACTCAAAAAAAGCCAAAAGCGGTCTGGGACAAGCCGGTCTCGAAAGCCTTCTATGCCAAGCTGACAGCAAAGGTGGAAAAAATAATAGACTGGATGCTCTATAGCACCGGCTTCAGACACGAATTGATGCGAATCATCGACCGATATCTTCTCGATGGCTCGTGTCCAAGCTACAGATGGTGTGACCCGGCCATAATGGGTGCATTCTGCGCCCTGCGTGCCGAAATCGACGAGGCAATCGACCGCTCGGCTCAGGCACGGCTACGCGCAGCACGTCGGCGTGAGCTCAGAGAGGAAGCAAAGAAAGCGGAACTGCCGCTCTGCCAAAATCTCCAATCTGCCGACGAAGAAACTCCTTTAATCCTGCCAATTGAAAAATCATTGCCATTCAACGAAAATACGCTTAAAATTCCATTGCCGATTCAGGAATAATTTCATAAATTTGCGACTATTAAAATGCGTTAAAAACCATTCCTCCCCCACAACACATACAAATTCACAATGATACGAAAAACAAGAAACATATTGCACCGGCGCGAGGAGATTGAACAAATCTATAATACGCCGGCCAATTTACGATTGAAACATATCGCCATCGGCGTGATTTGTGTAGCAATCATCCTCATGGGGATAGCCGCTATCCTGATAGATGACATATCCGACACAATGCTGCTCGTCATGCGTGGATGCGCAGGATTGTGTGCGATTCTATTTGTCATTATTGTCGGGATTCTGACCTACCGTGTAAACAATACCTATATTAAATCCTCTACTCAAAGTAACCTAATTAAAAACGCCAAGATTATGGACAAACTTGAATTGACCAGAAAAATTGCAGAAGAGCTAAATGAAGAAATCGGTTTAACTACAATTTTCATCTATCCGAACAAAGACAAAGAAATCACTCTTACGAGCAGTAAATTCGGTGGTTTACCTTATTGGGATGACTCGCTCCCATATCCTACGGACAACAAAGGAAATAAACTGAAACTGCTTGCTCAATTCAATCTGGGTGAAATAGCGGAAGCCTGTCATTCGTGCGGTGGCCTACTCCCTGAAAGCGGAATGCTACAGTTTTTTATCTTGCCCGAAGAGGATTGTTTCTATGGTTCTGATTTAGACGACTATACCAACAACAATCTTTTCCGTGTCATCTACCATCCCTCAATCAATCCGGAGATTACAGTCGAGGACATTCGGGATTTGAATATTCCGGAAGCACTCTCATTGGAAAACGACTATGAACCGATCTCAGGTGAAATAGGGCTTGACTTCAATATCAAGAAGAAAGCTATTCTCAGTCAGAGTGATTTTAAAGATAAGTTCATAGAAAAAGCCGGCACATACGGGTGGCAGATAGATGATGAGAACGGCATGATTACAGACCTGGATGATTGTCTTGAAGAAAACGTATATTCAGAACTGTTTGACTGTTCATACATTGATGAAAACTGCCTGTTGGGCTATCCGGTCTTTACTCAATACGATCCCAGAACTGACAATGAACAATATGCCGGATATGACACGCAACTGTTCCAGATGACAACCTCTGAAGATGAAGATGAATCTGATTTCAAGGCTATGTGGGGCGACATGGGCATCGCCCACTTCTTCATAAACCGCGATAAGCTCATTAAAAAGGACTTCTCAGATATAATGTATTATTGGGATTGTTACTAATCAAACTTTATGACAATCCATCCACTCATCACTCTGCTATAATCCACATTACCCACCACTTTGCATTCCTGCCGCTTTGACTCTTCAGAGCCGGCAGGAATGCAAATGAAATAAGAGGCTTTTTTTAATCACTCTTTATACCAATGAATATACGTGCATTATCATTGGCCGGACTGGCAACACTGTGGCTCGGTGCGTCGGCCGAAAAAATCGATGTCACTTCGTTCAGATACCAAGGACCTTTTGTTGTCAACCATCCGGTGATGGTCGACAGCGTCGATGTCAATTCCAAAAAATTTGACCGCACCTCGCTGCTTGCGACCCCCATTTCACTCGAAACAGCCGCAAACGGCCGGGAAATCACAGGCGATGTTGTGCTTGGCTCAAATCGCGATGCAATCCATCTGCTGAACTTCTCGATTGACAACGAACGCTATGTCACCGCCACGCTCAAAATCGACGGTCTGCGCCACCACGAAGTGTATCTCGACGGCAAGAAGCTCGACGGCGACAAACTCACGCTCACCCCGGCCACTCACAATGTGACCATCAAATGCCTCACCGACAATTCATCGGCCGATTCACTGCATGTCGCTATCGAGAGTGAGCATCCCGGGCTTATGAAAATCAACAGCGGTGTCGAAAAGCGTCGTTTCACACTCAACGACGTGATGACCGGAAAACGTTTCAGCTCGTCCACTCTTTCGCCGAGCGGCAAATATCTCCTCCGCTCCTATTATTATACACACGACGGCGGAGCTAACACATTTTCATTTGACATCTGCGATTTCGCTTCAGGCCGCGTATTGGCAAAGCGCACTAAATCGCTACGCTGGATGCCCAAAAGCGACCGTCTGTATTACACACGCTACGTCGACGGAAAACTCCAGCTTGTGACCGTAGACCCGGCCAACGGAAGCGAGACTGTCATAGCTAATGATGTGCCTGAGAGCTACTTTACAATCTCACCTACAGAAGATTTTCTCATCTACACCCGCCAGCAGGAAGGACCTAAGGAGAAAAATGCCGATCTTTACGAAATCATACATCCCGAGGACCGTCAGCCGGGATGGCGCAACAGAGGGACGCTCATGAAATATGATTTCGCCACAGGGATGTCGACTCCTCTGACTTTCGGCAACCGAAACACGGGTCTATGCGGTCTGTCGGACGACGGACGGAAACTTCTCTATCAGGTTTCGGAATCACGCCTTGAGAAGCGCCCAACCACCCTCACGTCGCTCTATCTTCTCGACCTGTCCGACAATTCAGTCATGACACTCGTCGAGAAGGAAGGATTTTTCGGCGGGGCTATCCTCTCGCCTGACGGGACAAAAGTGGCTCTCATCGGTTCGCCCGAAGCCTACGGTGCTGTCGGACGCAATCTGCCCGACGACCGCATCCCGAGCATGTATGACAACCAGCTCTACGTGCTCGATGTAGCCACAAAAGCCATCACACCGCTTACACGCGATTTTGATCCATCGGTCGACAATGTGAAGTGGAACCGCAACGACGGCAACATATATTTCATCGCCAGTGACCGCGACAGGCGTTCGCTGTTCCGTGTCAATCCCACAAGCGGGAAAATAGACAATCTCAATGCAAAAGAGGACTATGTGATGTCGTTCTCACTCTCGAATGGAAGCAACGACATGGTGTATGTCGGACAGGGAGCTGTCAATTCCGACCGTCTCTATTCGCTCAACACGAAAAATCTGCGTCAGAATCTCATCGAGGATCTCAGTGCCGAGCGGCTCGACGGTGTGATGCTCGGCGAATGCAAGCCTTGGATCTACAAATCGTCGCGTGGCGACAGCATCTGCGGACGCTACATCCTTCCTCCCGACTTCGACCCGACGCGCAAATATCCGATGATCGTGAACTACTATGGCGGATGCTCGCCTACGAGCCGCACATTTGAAAGCCGCTATCCACACCATGTATACGCCGCCCACGGCTATGTGGTGCTTGTCATCAATCCGAGCGGCAGCGCGGGCTTCGGTCAGGAATTCGCATCGCGCCACGTCAATACGGCCGGCGAAGGTGTGGCAGAAGACATCATCGAAGGTGTCCGGCAGTTCATCAAGGCGAATCCTTGGGTCGATGCTTCAAAAATCGGGTGCATAGGCGCATCGTATGGCGGATTCATGACACAATATCTCCAGACGAAAACCGACCTCTTCGCAGCTGCCATCTCGCACGCAGGCATCAGTGACCATACGAGCTACTGGGGCGAAGGTTACTGGGGATATTCCTACAGCGAGGTCAGCATGGCTAAAAGCTACCCTTGGAGTCATTCGGATCTCTACGTGAAGCAAAGCCCGCTATATAACGCCGACAAAATCCATACACCGATTCTTTTCCTCCACGGTGATTCCGACACCAATGTGCCCTTCGGCGAGAGCATTCAGATGTATACGGCTCTCAAGCTGCTCGGACGCGAGACTGCATTCGTAGCCGTCAGGGATGCAAACCATCAGGTGACAGAATTCAACAAACGCAAGCAATGGCAGGAGACCATTTTCGCTTGGTTTGCAAAATATCTTCAGGAAGATGAATCGTGGTGGGAATCGCTATATCCCAAAAAGACTCTCGACTGAGAAATAGCCAAGTCAGCATCTGTCAGACTCAGAGCCACGCATTGACGCGCTCGCGTATAGCGGCCGACTCGCTCAGCATTCTGACAAACTCACGCATAGACCGCTTGCGGTAACTGTCGCGAAGGGTGTGGACGCAGCCTGTCATCTCGTTTGAAGGAACATCGAGTGGCACTGCCTTCACATCCTTCACGTTGTGTATGGTGGCCTCGGCAAGCACGGTCGCAAGCCGGCTGCCGCTTATCAGTTTAAGAAGTATATTGACTTCGTTAAGCTCTATTTTCACCTTCATGCTGACACCGCGTGCCGAACTTACGGCATCGAAATAATTGCGTGCCTGAAGTCCGCGCGAAGGAAGCGCGAGGTCGTAGTATGAAAGCTCGTCGAGAGTCACTTTCTGCCGCGACGCAAGCGGATGGGAAGAGTTGACGATTACGGCAAGATAGTTCTGGAACAATACGTGCGACTCGATTTCATCGGTCGACAGACGCGGACGGAATGCAAGCACAAAATCAACCTCCCGTTCGGTCAGCATCCCCATCAGTTCGGAAACAGGCTTATAGAAAATGTTGAGCTTCACTCCGGGATAAAGTTTCATGAAGTCAATGATCGTCTCCGTCAGTATCGGGCTGAACGAATAGGTCACACCGATGTTGAGAGTTCCGGCAAGAAGCTCACGCAGGTCATTCATACGGTCAAGACAGAGCTGCGAGTCATGGAGAGTCCTGACTGCGTAGGGCAGCAGCTCGCTTCCGGCTTCGGTGAGACAGACACGGTGGCTGTCGCGCTGGAAAAGCGGAGAGCCGAGTTCCTGCTCAAGCTGTTTGATCTGTTGCGACAATGTGCTCTGTGTAATGAACAGCGCACGGGATGCCTCGGAAAAGTTAAGCGTTTCCGCTACTTTGACGAAATATTTCAGTTGACGGAGTTCCATGTGACGGATCGGTGAGTGATGATTGCTTGTATAGAAGTAAAACGCATTAGGATGTCCCTATCGTGTGGCCTGAAATGAAATGTTTTTAAACAGGAAGATCGGGATGGTAGCGCCGATAACCATGCCGAGGAGTATGAACAGACACGTAAGCCCGTTGCTCGCAAAGAGATAAAAATAATGGCTGAAACGCCCTTCACCTCCCTGATAGATGCACATGACAAGTCCTCCGAAGGTCTTATAGGCATATATCCCCGGAATCATCGGCAGCAGTGACGGAAACAGACATGTCTCGGCGGGAGTCTTCGCTACGGGAGAGAGCAATACGGCAAGCGTTCCGACGAGCAGGGCGGCTATGGTGCTGGCGATAACGATATGGAGGCCGAACACAGACTGGTGCATCATCAGAAACCGTGACGAATGCCCGATGGCGGCGATGAGCGCACAATAGAGATAGGCCCTCTTCGGAGGGTTGCTTATAGCGGCGAAACCGACGGCCGCTATCGCCGCAAAAAATCCGTCTTGAAGAAATTCACTTAGCATTGCGATGAAATGAGTCTCAAAGTTGTTGGATGGGGTAACAGAAATCAGAACATCCCGAGGTTCATCATAAGCAGACCTCCGCAAAGTCCGATGGACAGACAGCATGTGAGAATCACGGCATGGATGAAACGGCAGAAAGAGCAGATGTAGTGACCGGCGAGCATGTCGCTGAACGAGTTTAGGAACGGAATGCCGGGAACAAGATAGAGCACACTCGTCCCGACAGCGATCTCGGGCGTAGTGCCGAGATTGAAAAGGGCGTCGCTCGCACCGAGAACCGACGACACAAACGCACAGAGGATAAACACCAGACGAAGGTCGACCTTATGCTCGCAAAGCACCTGTTTCAGATAATAGCCTGCAAGGGTTGAGAGAAACACCACAGCCACCGCAGCCCAGTCGCCGGTGAAAAGACGGCAGAAGGAGGCATTGGCCAGTGAGGCGAGAAGGAGAACAAGATTTTTGTCGGCCGGAGGCGTGCGGATGATACTGTCAAACTGCACCTTGGCTTCCTCAAAATTTATCTTTCCGTCGGCCAAAGCCCAGCTCAGCTCACTGAGACGGGTGTTAATGTCGAAACTTATGGGAAGTGTCCGCGTTGCGGTTATATAAGTATAACTGTCGGATTTGTCAGGCAGACACACGGAGAGATGGATGTGGCGCGGGAGAATTGTCATCACTACCCCGCAGCCAAGAGCCTCGGCCATGCGCATGACGTTGCGTTCGAGACGTATGCACGTCGCACCGCAGCCGAGCAGCCATGCCGAATATTCCGATATGAAAAGACAAATTTCCTTTAGCGAATGAATCTCGCCTCCACAGACGCATCCCGCTGAGGCTACCGGAACAGCCGACGTGGCGGAAGCATCGTCAATCCTCGTCATCATAAATATCTTCTTCTTTTTTTACGAGCCTGTCACCCGGAACGAAGAATTCCTCTCTCTCACTGCCTATTTCAAAAATATGGGCGTGGCGACGCGAGTTATTATAGGTCTTGTGGCAGATTCTTACAACAATCAATACTGCCATCGCAAAGGCAATCACACACCAAGTAATCAGAGGGACATTAAGTGTAATCATTTTCGTGGTCGTTTTAAAATTTCTGCAAAGTAAACAACCGTCTGATATTAATTTCTATTACCGGCTAATGAAAGTTTCGATAGCAATTATAGAACGAAACAATTGTTAAAAATGTTCAACAAAGATTTCGTAACTTTGCAACCGCCAACCGGTGTCACGGCTACAGAGCATCCTATCCGGCCGGCATATCGACCACAAGAAACATATATACCGTAATGATAAAACAAATCGAATTCACACTGCGCGCTTATCCGCGCGGAGTCCACCTCGTGACAGGCGATGTGATGAGAGAATTGCCCGAACTTCCTGAATGCGGACTGCTTAACCTGCTGATAAAGCACACATCGGCGGCCCTCGCCCTCAATGAGAACGCAGACCCTGACGTGCGCCATGACCTAAACGCCATTTTCAACCGGCTCGTGCCGGAAAACGCGCCGTTCTATCTCCACACCGACGAAGGTTCTGATGACATGCCGTCACATGCCAAGTCTGTGCTTGTCGGCCCGTCGCTCAGCCTGCCGATTTCACGCGGACGTCTCAACCTCGGGACATGGCAGGGAATATATCTCTGCGAGTTCCGCGACTATGGCGGTCCGCGAAAAATCGTGGCGACAATCATTTCATAGAATTACTAAGAAAACCGGCAATCAAGCCAATAGGTCTACAAAACTGATTCACAGACGATTAATTTCCGACGAAGCTGCGTCAGAGCCTTTGTAGGACGATTTGCGTGGCTGGAAAGAGTAGCTTAGTGTCAGGGCTATATAGCGATTGTCGTAAGTCTGGCGTTTAATCATGTCGACACCGTAGCTTCTCAACCTCCAGCCATCACGGCGGCTATTGAATATATTTGACGCCGACAGCTTGACGGTCAGCGATTTGCCGAGGAAAGACTTCTGTATTCCGGCATCCATCATCAACGGCTTCGATTCCATGAGCTGAGTGTGGATATATCCGCTGCTCTGCCCGTATAAGTTGGCAGTCAGAAGGATTCCGAACGGAAGCGAGAGCGTGTTATCGAAAAACCAAGCGTAGACAGGCTTGTCGTATTTCTCACCTCCGACCTCAAGCCACTGCGGGTTAACGCCCAATGTCAAAACCGGTTGCCAGCAACCGATGCGCCTCTGCCAGACGAAGTAGACCCATGCGGCCGACACATTGAAATTGACCGGCTGGAAAATGAGCTGGAGATTATCGGCAGGATAGATGCGTTTGATGAACCCGTAGGTGTCAAACGAGCGGCGGAACGTGGCCTGCATCATAAAGTCGCCCATCATGCCGAGGAGCTGCAACTGATGGCTGCGGCCGTCGCGCAGAGCAGGATTACCACCCTCGATCTCATGAATCCCCGTGTAGGAAAGTCCGTCGGAAAGGCTTGAGTATGGAGGTAGTTCGGTGAAACTTTTATAGCTGAGAGACAGCGACTTCGAACCGTCGCCGGAAAAGTCGTAGGACAGCGATATGTCGGGCGTGACAAAATTGTCGCGACGCGACAGACTGTCATCACGCTTGCCGTCAAGACGATAGCTGAAGTTTTTATATTCATAGCGCAGCCCTGCGGTGAGACCGAGTTTTCCAAATCCGGCGGAGTAGCTCGCGAATCCCGCCAAAGAGGTCTGTGCTACCTCCGACAGCGCCGAGGGGATATAGCTGCCGATCTCTTCGTTGAGCATCCTGTAGTCAACGCGTGTTGTGGTATAGGAATCTTCTGTGCCAACAACTAACGAACCTTTGGAGAGCGGCATTGAATATGTCAGTTTTCCTGCATATAGACGGGAATCATAACGCTGGGTGGAACTTACATCGGGATAAAGGTCTGACAGAGTGTAGGCCGTCGTGGTTGCGCTACGGGTGTTACGGTCAATGAGCGAACCATCAAAATGGATTCGGCCTCCGGATGCGAACGATTTGTCGAGATAATACTGAGAGTAGTGGTTTGTACCGCTGATACGCTTAGTTATATTACGTTCAATCAGCGGATTATCATCAAGCCACTCTGAGCCGTGGTTTGAAAAATGGCCGTCCTCACGCAGCACTTTGTACCATGCGCCAAACGAAAGCGAACCAAACGTCTGATTGAAACCGAATTTAGCACTGAGATTGTTGGAGGGTCTGCGGATCGACTGACTGCTGCCCACCACCGTAGGCTGTCCCTCATAGTCAAGTGAATTGACCGTAGCACCGCGCATGACCGAATTGTTGTGTGCGGCTAAGCCTGTGGCAAACAGCTCGGTAGAACTACGGAAAAAGTAACGGAGATTAAGAATCTCGTAGCCTGTGAGCGACCGCGCCGCCTTTCCCTGAAGTTCGTCGTCAAGGCTAAGTCCTTCGATGAATGTGCGGCGCGTGGTGATTTTCAACACTGCGCCGACAGTCGCGTCATATTCCGCTCCGGGAGCGAGAATCAGCTCTACATTGCGGATGTTACGGCTACGGAGTGTCCGCAAATCGAAACCGTCGCTGACAGGACGGTTATCTATATAAATCAGCGGCGAACCTTTGCCGTGGATGCTGACCTCATCGTCCGACACCTTTATCATCGGAAGCTGCGAGAGGACATCAAGAGCGTTGCCAAGTTCGGCAAGAGGCGTTCCGGCGATGGTAGAGACAAGGGAGTTGCCGACAAGACGTGTCGATTGGTCACGTGCGGTCACGACCACTTCGCCAAGCTCACGGACGAGACTGTCGGACGGCTGCGTGGGGGTGACGGACGGTTGTTGTGCACGCGCCGTAAAGGCGACTGACAGAATAAGGATGAATGGTAGGATAACTTTTGACATAAGCATTGAATGTGGGTTGAATTGCTTATGCAAAGTTAGGTCAACAGGGCGAAACGGAGGTAATCTGCGGTCTGACAGGCATCTCCGCACAACGCTATATATCAATCTGTTGCACCGATGTATCAGCTTTTTTTCTGACCATCGGCAAAAATGGAGGCCAACAAGCCGGAATATTCGGCCGGAAGGGCGGCGATCTTGGCTTTCAGACGGGATTTGCGTTTATAGATGACATCAATCTTTTCTTCGAGCAACAGAGCTATTGCCCGGTTTGAAAATCCGCATGCGAGATAAACGGCAAGCGCATAGTCATCGTGCTTGATATCGGGAAAAGCAGTGCGGAGGGTGACGAGCAGCTGTCCCCTACCCTCGTTGACCGCGTTTTCGAGCCGGGCGAATGTAGAGCTGTCTGCACGCATGGCCTCTATCTCGGCTTTGACCTGACTGACTATGGCCGTCTTTTCGACCTTAGTCCCCTGCGATTCGTAGTATGTGCCACACAGGCGGTCGATAAGCTCGAAGCGTGAGCCGAAAAGCTGTGCCACGGAATCGCGAAGGACGGAGTTGTCCGTAGCAAGTCCGCGCAGCGAGGCAGCCTCGGCGAGCAGCGCATCGGTTTCCGCTTTCTTCAGACGCAGACGGCTATAGAGCCAGACGATGATTGCTATAGCGATTGCCAAAACAACGACAGCAAAACATACGAAAGTCCGGCGTTCCTGACGCTCGCGATAGAGGGTGTATTCCCTCACTTTCTGAAGATACCTTGCACTGAGAAGAGGGTCTGCACCCGATTCCGGCACACTGTTTTCTGCCATCGCCGAGCGGATGGCCTCGGCCTGCCGCCGCTCGGACGAATCGCCGTGTATGCGATAATAATCGACGGCTATGTTTATTATTGTATCGGAAGGAACCGCGAGCCGGTTGCGGTTGATGGCTTCGGAATAGAGCAAAGCCCAACGGGCTATGGTCGCCGAGTCAGAGAGATCGGAAACATCGATGGCATTCAGACGCTCAAGCGCCTTGTCGGGCGAATGTTCCATTTCGCTCTGCGCACGGTCAAGCTCATGACGGTAGCTGTTGCCGACCGAACAAGCAGTGGCAACAAAGAGAATGGCTATGTAGAGCAGAAAACGCATTGTGAGAATGGTATCAAATACGGTATCAGCAACCTGATTATGCAAAAATAAGGATTATTGCTGAAAAATACAACTACAAAGATTTAGAGGGTCATGAAGCTTTGAAGTTGAAAATGGGGCGTATGACAGAATCGATGTTTACCGTATCTCCGATATTGGCAATAATTTCGTCGGCCGGTTTATAGACCATCGGGGATTCATCGCGGGTGAAGTCATTGACCGACTCGGAATATATGCCCTGCATAGAAGCCTTGAAGTCGTCAATTGAAATTTTCTGATATGCCTGACTACGGCTCAACACACGCCCGGCACCGTGGGGTGCCGAACAGTTCCAGTCGGAATTTCCCTTGCCGGTGCAAAGCAACGATCCGTCGCGCATGTTAAGCGGAATGATGCACCGTTCGCCCTCCGAAGCAGAAATCGCCCCCTTGCGGATGATGTTGTCGTCGCTTATGTAGTTGTGGACCGATTCAAACTCTTCGGTCACCTCTACGTCAGGGAAAAATTTCATGAGCAGACGAGATATGAGCTTACGGTTGAGCACGGCCCAGCGCTGACACAGACGCATGTCGTGTAGATATTGTCGGCGCATCTCGCCTTCGACATAACAGAGCGCGGGCGGAAGTGACGGCACAGCCATCCGGCGCTCCTTGCGCATTTTCCTAATGACAGCCTGTAGCTCCGACCGGCGTCCGGCAGCCTTGTATTCCTCAATAGTACGTCTGACTGATTCCTCAAATTCATCTTCTCCGGCGGTCAAGTGCCTGACCGCACGAGCCTGATAGATGTCGGCCACCTGCTTGCCGAGATTTCGCGATCCGGTGTGAATCACGAGATAGACGTTTCCATCCTCATCCTTGTCAAGCTCGATGAAGTGATTCCCTCCGCCGAGAGAACCTATGGCTTTCTTTATGCGGGCTGTGTCTTTAAGCTCACGGTAGCAATAGAGTTCGGTCAGGAGCTGCTTTGCCTCACGATAGATCTCCATCTCGTCCACGCCGAGAGGAGTGAAACCGTATTTATCCTCACGCACCCTCATGCCTGAGGGTATGTTGGCAAGAATATGTTCATTGAAAGCATGGTAGTCGATGTCAGAGAGACGGCCGAGCCTGAGTATGCGCATACCGCAGCCGATATCCACACCGACGATGTTGGGGATAACCTTGTCGCCAAGGTCGCCGGTGAAACCGATAACGCAGCCTGCGCCGGCGTGTACATCCGGCATAATGCGTATTTTCTTGTCGGAAAACACGTCGATTGAGAGCAGTTCATTAATCTGAGCCAAGGCATTGTCCTCAATGTTGTCTGTGAAAATCTTCACGTCGTGACCTTCTATTGTCTTCATAATTCAAAGTGTATTTATAATTATGAGGACAAAGTTAGGCAGTGGGTGCGCAACCATTATGCGCACCTGATATTTTTTCTGCATTTTTTTAATTATCCATCCGGAAAATCCGCTATACCCCCCTCAATCCTACAGTTTTTCCGAAACACATAAATAATTACATGACTGAAGATTGGACACGTCATTACAAATCTCAGATTTGTGATATTTATATATCATCTCTTTAACGTATTGATAGTAAGCATAATATCCCATATGCCTTGTACTAATAATGTACTAAATGAGGTATATAAGTACAATCAAAGGCAATCAATTAAGTTTAATTTGCAGGCGTTAGTTATTTTTAGTTCTATTCTTTTGCCTTGTTTTTCCTCTTTCGGTGGTATTAATGGAGATAGATATTGGTGCTGGTGGAAATAAAAACTGATAGGGGCTTTTCTTTTTTGCCCAGCATATATTTATAGGATTGGTTCAGTTTAGATGTATATATCTAAGACTGAACCAAACTTATTTCTACTCAAACTATTGACATGAAACGTAAAAATATGTAACTTTGCAGTTGAAAATAACGGAAGCAGAGGCTTCTGATAAAATAATTAATAGCGTTTGCTATTTGTTCCAATCAGAATGAAACGTCGGAAATTTCATTGTGTTATGAATGGGGAACAAGTCGCGAACGTCCGTGCATTGCATGGGCGTGACTTGCCGTTCATAACACCAATCCGACGGGTGCATTCTGGGCAGTCATTGCCCGTGCTTATGTATTCGTCGAATTTGATTTATGAGCATTGGCATTCGCACAAACGATATGCCAATGAACAAAAATGGATTGGTAGGAGGTCTAATAACATTGGGGCTTCTTATCTCACAAGTCTGTGGGTACGCACAAACATCCAATTTTGAAGAATCATCAAATATGATTTTTCAAGATACAAAGCGACCTGTCAACACCTTGTCGATTGACAGTACATTAGTTTCCAATCAGTACAAACCTGAATGTTCTAATTTTAATGCTAAACAGCTAATTTTACCGGGAGTTCTTATAGCTGTTGGTACTTTTGGAGTATATAATGGAGCATTCAAAAAGTTAGACACAAACATCAAAAATGGAATGGATAATCTGCGTGGAAATCATTTCTTCCGTGCCGATGATTATATCCAATATCTTCCTGCCATAACGTACCTGACATTTGGATCAATCGGTATCAAATCAAAACATAGTTTTAAAGAACGTGTCGTGGTGGAAGCTACCGCCTACTTAACCATGACAGCGTTTACAAATATCGGTAAATATTCATTCAAAGAAAAAAGACCGGATTCCAATGCAAGGAATTCGTTTCCCTCAGGACATACTGCCACCGTGTTTACCGGAGCAGAATTAATGAGAGAAGAATATGGTCTTGGTATGGGGATAGGGGCTTATAGCGTTGCTGTTGGTGTTGCTTTCCTGCGCCTTTATAACGGTCGCCATTGGCTAAACGATGTTATTGCAGGAGCAGGTGTAGGCATACTATCTGCAAGGATAGGCTATTGGATGCTTCCGTTATATAAAAGATGGTTTAAATGGGATAGTCCATGTTCAGATATCATGGTCATATCCTATAATCCTGCCGAGCATTCTTTCTCAATTAACTTGGCATACACCTTCTAATAATTATGCCGACGGTTTCCAAAGGTTGACCTTTGGCATATTGGGGATATTTTCAGCGTATCGGAACGATATGCGGCTCGGAAAATTCCATAATATGCTAAGGAATTTCCTGACGGTGTAATTTCCTTGTCGCCTCGGAATGGTTAATATTGTTGCAATCGGTATAGTGGTTTACCATTGTACCGGGTGCAATGATTATAGTGAGTGCAATGATTATAGTCGATTATGGGTGGCGAGTTTGGGGATTACGGGTAATACCTAAACATAAACTCGCTCCACCCTAAAAACGACCTCTTATGGCAATGAGAAAAACAAAGAGCGGTCACGACAGTGGTTGCGGTCGAGGCGATGATTTTTCGGAGAAAAAGAAATCCCGAAACGTATCCTTACACTCCTTTTTTTCTCGTTGCCTTTCGTCATTGCAATGACCTTGGTAGATTTATTATTTACGAGACTCTTGATGTTCCTCCCAAATAACAGTGGCAAGATACTTGTCGCTTCGACAATGCAAATCAGCAATACCGTCTTCTATCAATTCCGATGTGTCGGATTGGTAGTATATATCAGCAGCCTCTTGTAAGGACAGTCCGTAGAGGTCGCTCAAGCTCTTTATGATATTGGCACTTTTGCCGGCATGAAAAGCCAAGTTACTTTCTTCGGTCATAGTTGTCTGCTTTCTATATGTTTCAAACAATCGTCAAGCATCTTCTGCGATCGGATACAATACTGGATATTTGGTCGTTCATATTTGAGCAACCCTAATGCTTTATCCTCCGACAATTCTCCCTCGAAATATCTGTCAAGCGTTTGAATAACCTTGTCGTTGGCTATACCTCCGATTACGAGATCAAAATCAGAAACATCATTCCCGGCACGACAGCTGGCCACAAAATCGAGCCAATCCTTATCATAACTGTCGAGTTCCAAAATTTTCCATTCCGAACTGTTAAATTCAAATTCGTAGGCGTTCAACCAAGCCTCTCGCTGACGCCGGATGAATCGTTGCCCATATCTGACGGCCTATTCATGAATCGAGGTCAGATAAAAACCTTTGCCGAAATCAAGATAATCCCGAGAATAGATAATATCAGGCTTAATAACTGACACATTGGATGAATGATATAGTTTCATTGTGGCAGCACTCCTTTCTCTCTCATATAGTCAATGAGATCTTCAACAAGATAACGTGAACTAAAAGTGTGCAACACATCATAGGATGGCACGATATAACCATAGAGTATGCCCGACAGCTTTAGCCTCCGATATACCTCCCGCTGGCTTATCTTCAGCACCTGCGAGAGTTTGCAGATACAATATGTTACAAATTCAAGTGTTTTAGTATCCATTGTAATAGCCATGACATTCGCATTACATACTTAGGTTGCAAATTTAATCATTTTCAATTAGATTTGCAGTATTAAACACTCGAATTCTGTGGCCGTTCCGCGAAAAGTAAGGTTTTACGGGAGTTAATCGAGGGGCAATCGATTGAAAATGGAATTGGAGTAATGATAATGCAACAGCAGATTCAATCATCCTTCCGGCTTATTCACGGTAGCGGTCGGCGGCCTTGATGACGCTTTCGGCCACTTTCACACGAAGCTCAGTTGGTGCAATGACTTCGGCATGACCTCCATAGCCGAGAATCAGACGCACAAGCTCGCTATTGATGACGACCTTCAACGAAATCCTGATGCTACCGTCATCGAAGCGCTGTTCCACTTTCTGCGAGCGGTGAAAAGGCTTTGACTCGATATATGGAGCCTGCGTGGAGTCTATGTCTATCACAACGTGTCGGGGCTTGTCGCCAATCTGACGGGTCACACCGATGGTGTCGTCAAAAAAGTGTTCCGGGTCAAATCCGGCGCATTTTCTGAAAGGATGCTCATGGTCGAATTTGACCGAATGAATGCGGTCGAGCGCGAATATGTTGACATGCGGTGCGCGGTTTGTCGACTTCTCCCCTACGAGAAACCAACGGTTGCGATATTCTTTCAAAAGATAGGGATAGACGGTCAGGGTGTCAGGGCGCGAGGCTTTGAACGACTGATATTCAATCGTAATTGTCCGATGTTTACGGACAGCATCGTATATCATGCCTATGAACCGCTCTCCACGGTAACCGGCGACATGTTCCATATCCATCGCCGGGACTGACACTCCTGTCCGGCGAGAAATCTGCTCGTTGAGTTTACTTATGGTCTCGATTGACGAGGCCAGCTGAGGAAAGCACTGAAGCTGACGGAGAATATCAAGGGCAGAATTGAGCGCATCAAGCCCCTCGTCGTTGAGCGGAAGATGGGTTATGGTGAAATCAGGGTCTTCGTATTCGTAATATTTATTGTCGCGCACGACAATCGGTGCGTTGTAACCGAGCCGATCGCTGCGCATCAGCGCGAGATCGTTTTGAAATGTGCGCCGGCTGACGGGATTGGCCCTCCCCTCGAATTCCGCCAGCGCATCTGTGCAAGCTTCAATAAGGTCGTTGATTGTCCATCGCCGATAACGGTTCTGAAGACAACGGTCAATGGTTGAAATCCTGATAAGTGTGGCTCGGTTGATTGGCATAGGGGGTTATCTGCGACATTATCCCACAAAAATAGTGATTTTCTAATACTGCGCAAAGTGAATGCGCACATAACCGCGACCAAACATCTGTTTATGAATGAAAATCCGGCCGGACAGCATCGGGGTGCTGACCGGCCGGAGCATAAATTATCTATTAACTAAGATTTCCCACAGAGGTTTAAACAATGGTCATCAATAGTTTTCGGCATGGACTTCAAAGTAGCTTTGGGCATGGAAGCATACGGGGCAGACCTCGGGAGCTTCAGTGCCTATGCAGATATGTCCGCAGTTACGGCATTCCCACACTGTGACACCGCTCTTGCGGAATACTTCGTGAGCCTCGACATTGCGCAGCAACGCACGATAGCGTTCCTCATGGTGCTTTTCAATCGCGGCCACCCCACGGAACTGTTCGGCCAAGGCGTGGAAGCCCTCCTCATCGGCTTCCCGGGCAAAACGGTCATACATGTCGGTCCATTCGTAGTTCTCACCTTCAGCCGCATGGAGAAGGTTGACAGCAGTGTCGGCGCTCACTCCGCCGAGAGCCTTACACCACAATTCCGCATGCTCCTTCTCATTGTCGGCAGTCTTAAGGAAGAGTGCCGCAATCTGCTCGAAACCGTTTTTACGTGCCACGGAAGCGAAATAGGTGTATTTGTTACGCGCCATGCTCTCGCCGGCAAACGCCTCCTGAAGATTTTTTTCGGTCTTAGTTCCGGAATACTGATTTGTGGGCTGGTCGGCCACACTGTCGGTAATCTCAACTTTCTCAAAATCAGATGCCGGATGCTTGCAGACGGGACAGACGAAACCGTCGGGCAGCTCGTCGCCGACATATTCGTAGCCACACACCTTGCAGCGCCACACGGTATGGCCGTTCTGCACGTCGGATGATGGCTGAGGCTTGGGTTTTATGTGTTCCTGATAGTAGCAGTAGGTTGCCGACGGGACATCGGAAAGCGTCTTCATCTCCGTCACCTCACCGATAAACATCATGTGGGTTCCGAGATCGACCGTCTTATCGACTTTGGCACTGATATAGGCATTCGTGCCCTCAGTCACAGCCAGAGTGCCGTTGGCGACGCGCTCACATCCGGTGAAATCCTTTAATTTGTCGACCTGACGGCCTGACTGGAAGCCGAAGCGCTGAAAGAGGGAGAAACAGACCTTTTCGCTTATGACAGAAGCCGTGAAGATGCCTGATTTTTCAATCATCTCACAAGTGAGGTTCTGCTTGCAGATGCACAGCGAAACCTGATTGGGGCTGGCGGTAACCTGCGCAAGAGTATTTGATATACAGCCATTGTCGCGACCATCGACATTTGTCGTGACGACATAGAGTCCGTAGGGAATCTTGAACATTGCATTTTCCATAGGAAAGTATTTTTAATAAAACAATAGATTTGTATTTCTTTTATAACATTTCACTGGCAGTTTTTACTCGGATCAGTGGCGGATATATTTCAACAAGGCAAATAAAAGCCGGACGACCTGAATGGTCTCCGGCTTCCGGCAAGGGAGTGTCGACACGTTCAAGTGTCGAGAGTCTTACCGTCGGGGTATGATATCTTACCCGTCGAAATCTCATAAATTATAATAGTGTCGTGCATCGTGAGTTTATAGTATGTCTTGTCGCGACTCATCGCATAGACATCGGCCTGCTGCTCGATGCCCTGAAGATAGTTGAAGAGTGCGGGCGGGAGCTGATTGTAGACGATGACTTCGGGAAGGCGCACGCCGTTGCCATCGATGAATGTCCATGAATATTCCGTGTCGAACGAAAGCGATGCGCCGTTGGTGATTTTCACTTTATAGCCGGAGTCGTTCTGAGAGAAGCTCTTCACACCGCTTCCGGGATAATATTGTTCGATAAACGATGTGATCGGGGTAGGAATTTCATCCCATTCGTTGTTTGAACACGCACCCATAAAGAGGAGTATAACGAGCAGAGGCAAAAGAGTAAGCTTTTCAAGACGTGTCATAGGCAGAAAGAGGATAAAAACAGGTGAATAATCATTGTATTTCCTTTAGAATTGTAAACATTTTTTAGCCCACAAAAGTTGAGTGATGGAAATGTTAAATGTCATCACGGGATGCCGGACGTAGCAAGGCAAATCCTCGCAAAGCCGTTGAATCAATCAAAAACAATAAGGCTGAATTAACCAATGCCTGAAGCGCAGGGGATAGTATAAATTCGGTTCTCAGTGTTGCTTAACAAGTGATAAAATAGCATAAGCTTCACTAAACCGTCCAACAAGTCGAGCGTCAAAACGGTTTTTATTGAAAAATAATCAATCAGACTGCCTGTAAAGGAAATGGCCATGCAGACTACAGACTGTCAGAAAAAAATATTTTACACTATTATGGATAGAAAAATCAAACTCTCCGACCTTAAGTCGGCCGTTCAAGAAGCCTACGACAATCATAAAAATGACATGGGCGGAACTCCAAGTCCCAAAGTAGCAGACATGAATCAGGGAATGTTTGGCATTTCGGTCCGTCTGACTGACGGGACGAAATTTGATGTCGGACACAGTCAGGCCCAGTTTGCCATGGGCGCGATTTCACGTCTGCCAATTGCGATACAGCTGCTGACCCAGATGCAGCCAGCTGATCTTGTGAAAAAAATGGGTCTCGGCCACAAGGGCTGTGGCTGTGGATGCGGACCTAAACCCGACGAACCCAAACAGAAAATCAAGGGCATGCACGCAAAGGGAGTCCGCGCGGCAAGCCTTGTGGAGCCGGTCGGTGATTTTGACGGAAAAATGGATATCTTATCCAACCTTATGATCGGGCTGATGGGCTCATCGCCGGTGCTTGACGATAAGCTCTATGAAGCCACACAGCAGAAGGCAGCTGAAAAGAATATAGTAAATTCATTTGCCGAAACCGGCTATGAACTTTATGATGAGGCCGGACTGTCGGTCAATCTCTATAACCGTCTGCGTTCAATGCTCGTCACCACCGAACAGCTTGCTGAAATGGGTGCGACCATAGCAGCCGACGGTGTCAATCCGGCCACACAAGCCGTTGTGTTCGACGGAGAACTGTCGGCTACCGTATGTGCGATGATGGCAGCCAAAGGCCCGAAACATATGGGCAAGCCGTGGCTGATTATGACAGGCGTCCCGGCAATGTCGGGATTCGGAGGCGGATTCGTAGCCGTCGTTCCCGGACTTGGCTCAATCGCCGCATTCTCACCCGAGTTGAACGAGGCCGGAGTCCCGATGAAGGCTGCAAGAGCTATCAAAGACATAGTGACATCTCTGCAGCTCAGCGCTTTTTCAAGCGCCCGCGTAGACATCGAGTAGCACAAGACAAAGATATAATCTAATTGCATTGAGAAACACACACCAAGAGGACCAGATCAAAAGCCAATCCTGAAATCAGGACATGGTGATTAAGGAATCCTCGACACACATTCGGTGGCGAAACCGTCGGCCTCCCCATCTGCGGAAAGCCGAGGGTTTCGTTTTTTGTAATGACAGGTGATGAAGAAAAGGAGCGACGTTGCTCCGACATTTTGACTGTTCGGCTAAAAGGTGTAAATTTGCGCATGAAATTTTCAGACCGACTTTCTCTTTTCGGCTCTCAGGCAGCATCATCGGCCAAGAGCCTGATAAAAGTGGCCCTGCAGTCACACGGAGCGCATATCAGCAAAGCCAAAAGCGCAGCCGACGGAAAGGCACTCATCATTATGGGCAACGGACCGTCGCTTGCAGACGTTATCGCCAGACACGGACGAGAGCTGTCGCAGGCTGTCACGATGGCGCTGAACTTTGCTGCGAACGCCGAGGAGTTCAAATCGCTGCGGCCAGATTTCTATCTCATGGCCGATCCACATTTTTTTACCGGGAGAGCCGATGACCCTAATGTCGAAAGGTTATATTCACGTCTCAATACGATTGTCGACTGGCCAATGACGCTCTATGTCCCCTCAGGCCATTCGTCAAAGAGTCTCGGTTTAGACAACGGGCATATCATCGTGGAGACATTCAATTTTGTAGGCGCGGAAGGATTCGGCTGGCTGACAGACTATCTCTACAGTCATGGTCTGGCGATGCCTCGCCCGAGAAATGTGCTCATACCGGCAATAATGACGGCAATGCTTGCCGGATTCAGTGAAATCTACCTTACCGGCGCTGACCACGGGTGGCTCAATACGCTGAGTGTGACCGACAACAACGAGGTGGTGAGCATACAGCCGCATTTCTATAAGGATAACGCGGAGGAGAAAAAGCGGGTGGCATCGGTGTATCGCGACGTGCGTCTCCACGACATATTGCTGAGTTTTCACCTTGCGTTCAAATCGTATCACGCGCTTGAGGCTTATGCCCGCGACAGGGGATGTCGTATCTATAATTCCACCCCCGGCTCTTTTATCGACGCATTCGAGCGCCATAAACTGCCGTTCGAAATCTCGGATGGCAGATGAAAGAGCCGGTTAAAACCCAACAGACTGTTTTTCAGGGGAGAATCCGGACGAACGTCGCAATTCCCCACTATAGGTGTCTTTCGATGAATCTGAATCCGGACTTTTAAAATATTTCACTCAATATTTTTTGGAATAAAAAAGACGGTGATTAAAAAATTTTTTATACCTTTGCACCGTCAAAATAAAAATCGACAATACAACAACACCAAAGGAAGGATGCCGGAGTGGTCGATCGGGGCGGTCTCGAAAACCGTTGTTCCCTTACGGGAACCCAGGGTTCGAATCCCTGTCCTTCCGCTGAATGATGAAAACCAGTTTACCCTGTACACCAAGGTAAACTGGTTTTTATCATAATAAGTTGAAAAACTTTGAATTAGCTTATCAAAGTCCGAACAAAAAGCTGTACAGTTTATGGTCGGTTAAGCAGTGTCAGGCTAAAAACAATTAACGATGTGCATGATTTGTGACGCAAAAAATCTGCAATAGTTAATTGATTAAAAGCAACGTAATGATCACCATCAACTATCAGATGTTCGGAAACAAAGGTTTCCAACTCCGGTTAAGGCTTTATCAAGACGGAGAAACGAAGTTTATCAATGTCACAAAGCTGCTAAAAGGTTCGATACAGAAAAGACATTGGAACCAGAAGAAACAGCTTTTCATCCCAAGTTGTACATCACCACGCCAAGCAATGTGGAGTCCTACAGGAGACAAAATTGGCAAAAGAAAAGCCACTAAACCTCTGATTTTTCAGCGATTTAGCGACTAAAAACGTTGTCTTACCTGGATTCGAACCAAGACAGGCAGAACCAAAAACTGCAGTGCTACCATTACACCATAAGACAATCCTATTTGCCCAAAGAGTACACGGATGTCTCTCTAAAGCGCTGCAAAGGTAGAAAGTTTTTGGCGATTTTCCAAATCCGAAGCTGATTTTTTGTGATTTTTCTGCGATGTATTTTTTACGAAAGATTCAAATCTTAGGTTGTAATATTTCCAACGACGAGATACAACGACCGTCCCGTGATGAAGAGTGATGACAGAGCAATTGCACTTCTCAGTGGAATCCTTCAAGAGCCAATTTTATTTTTTTCTGAAATAAATTTGTCATTCCGTAAATAATATATACCTTTGCAACATAAATTTTAAAGTAAACGCAAGAATATTTTGAAAAAATGACACGATTTTACGCATATCCGTTTTTTTATTATTTTTATTTTGACAAAAAATAAGAACGGGATTTGCATGCGTTGATTTTTCATTATGATTGCAAAATATTTCCATCATAAAAATCCCGTTCGTCAATGAACGGGATTTTTTATTTTAGAGACATAGAACTGAACAAAATTATAAGACCGTATATTTTAACTACTGTCAAATGACTACGACAATGAAAAAGATTACCATCCAAGGAGTGGCCGGCTGCTACCACGACGCGGCAGCCCACCTCTATTTCAGCGAAGATGACATACAGACCATTGAATGCGAGACATTTCCTGCCATGTTTGAAACGCTCGCGACCGACGCATCACTGCTTGGAATAGTGGCAATCGAAAATACAATTGCCGGAAGTCTTCTGCAAAACCACGAATTGCTGCGCCAGAGCAATCTGAGGATAATCGGAGAACTGAAACTGAGAATCTCACACGTGCTCGCCGCGCTTCCGGGACAGGCTATCGACGACCTTTCGGAAGTCAACTCCCACCCGATGGCCCTGATGCAGTGCGAACAGTTCCTGCGCCGCCATCCGAACCTCAAAATCGTAGAGCGCCTCGACACCGCAGGAAGCGCCAAAGAAATCGCGACCGACAATCTCGAAGGCCATGCAGCGGTCTGCGGAGAATATGCAGCCTCGCTCTATGGTCTAAACATACTTGAAAAGGGTATCGAGACCAATAAACGCAATTTCACGCGCTTCCTCATAATAGCCGACCCATTGCTCGCATCAGAAATCGGGCCTGCCGAACGCGACATCGACAAGGCTTCAATAGTCTTCACACTCCCCCACACACACGGAGCGCTGTCAAAGGTGCTGACAATCCTTTCGTTCTACGACATCAACCTCTCAAAAATACAATCAACCCCGATTGTAGGACGCGAATGGGAATACAGATTCTATGTCGATGTGACATTCGACAGCCTCGTGCGCTACCATCAGGCCATCGAAGCCGTGCGTCCGCTCATCAAAGACCTCAAGATACTCGGCGAATATGCCGAAGCCAAGATAACCCACGCTTAACCCCTCACCAACAGACTCATGGAAATCAAGCCCTCACAACGAGTTGAAAATATAAAGGAATACTACTTTTCGACAAAACTTAAGGAAGTGGCCGCTATGAAAGCCGCCGGCGAAGATGTCGTGTCGCTCGGCATAGGCGGTCCTGACCGCCCGCCACACCATAGCGTCATCGACGCTATGACCGACGCACTCAACTGCCCGTCAAACCACGGTTATCAGCCACATGTCGGTGTGCCCGAACTCCGCGAAGGTTTTGCCAAATGGTACAGGAAATGGTATGACGTAGACCTCGACCCGAAATCGGAAATTCAGCCGCTGATCGGTTCAAAAGAGGGTGTGACCCACATCTCCCTTGCCTTCCTCAATCCGGGCGACGGAGTGCTCGTCCCCAACCCCGGCTATCCGACCTATTCCTCAATCAGCAAACTTGTAGGCGCTGAAATCTTCAACTATGACCTTGTCGAGGAAAGCGGATGGCAACCCGATTTCGAAGCCTTGGAAAAATTGCCGCTCGACCGCATAAAACTCATGTGGCTCAACTATCCCCACATGCCCACCGGCGCAAGGGCACGCATGGAGACATTCGAAAAAGCCATAGCCTTCGGTAAGAAACACGGCATCGTCATCGTCAACGACAATCCCTACTCCTTCATCCTCAACGACAACCCCATGAGCATCATGCAGGTGGATGGCGCAAAGGAGATAGCCATCGAAATGAACTCTCTCAGCAAGAGCCACAACATGCCCGGATGGCGCGTAGGCATGGCCGCATCGAACCAGACGTTCATATCATGGATACTCAAAGTCAAAAGCAACATTGACTCAGGCCAGTTCAAACCCCTCATGCTTGCAGCCGCCAAAGCTCTTGAGGCCGACAAGAGCTGGCACGACGAAGTCAACGCCGTCTATGCCTCACGCCGGAAAGTCGCCGAAAAAATCATGGATGAACTCGGATGCACATTCGACCCAACCCAGAGCGGATTGTTCCTGTGGGGTAAAATAAATGACCCCGCAGTCACATCCGAAGCTCTCGCCGACCGTCTGCTCCACGAGGCCAAAGTGTTCCTGACACCCGGCTTCATCTTCGGCTCTAACGGCGAAAGATATATCCGCATCTCTCTCTGCGCGACGGAAGAGCGCATGAACGAAGCACTCGACCGCATCAAAAAACTCAACGGAAAATAAGTAACTTATACATAGACAATACATATATCTTATGGAAAATATCAAACCGCTCGCAATCGACGGAGTGGAACTCACCAAACCGATTATAATTTCAGGCCCATGCAGCGCCGAGACAGAGGAACAAGTCATGCAGACCGCACGCGAACTCTTGCGTTCGGGAGTAAAGATATATCGCGCCGGAATCTGGAAACCCCGCACAAAACCCGGAGGTTTCGAAGGTGTCGGCGTCCCCGGCCTCGCATGGCTCAACAAAGTTCGTGAGGAGACCGGCCTGAAAATCGCAACCGAAGTCGCCAACCGAGGCCACGTCGAAGCCGCCCTCGAATATGACCTTGACCTTCTGTGGATCGGAGCGCGCACATCGGCCAATCCCTTCGCCATGCAGGAAATCGCCGACGTGCTCCGCGAAAGCGGCAAGGACATCCCCGTGCTCGTAAAGAATCCTGTCAACCCCGATCTTGAACTGTGGATCGGAGCGCTCGAACGCCTCTACAACGCCGGCATCACCCGTCTGGGTGTAATCCACCGAGGATTTAGCACTTACGGCGAACACATCTACCGCAACCATCCCCAGTGGCGCATCCCCCTCGAACTCCGCATACGCTACCCGCAGATTCCCATCATCTGCGATCCCAGCCACATCGGAGGCAAACGCGAACTCATCGCCTCACTCTCACAGCAGGCGCTCGACATGGGCTTCGACGGCCTGATCATCGAAAGCCACTGCAACCCGGACTGTGCGTGGAGCGACAAGAACCAGCAGATAACCCCTGAAGTGCTCGGTGTCATACTCGACAACCTCGTCTACCGCGACGCACCTGTACCTACCGAAAGCCTCGCGCAGCTCCGCCGTCAGATCGACCAGCTTGACAACGACCTCGTCGAAATACTTGCAAAGCGTATGAACATCTCGCGCGAAATCGGTAAATACAAAAAGAACCACAACATGCCTATCGTGCAGCCCGGACGTTACGGCGACATCATGCACACCCGTGTGAAGACAGCAGCAGCAGCCGGTGTCGACGAGGAATTCATGAGCAAGATTCTCTCTACCATTCATGAGGAATCTGTCAGACTACAGGTCGAATTGACTGAAAAGAAGTAGGCCGACATCCACACAAGGTCTTAGAAGTTGTTTTCTCCCGTCCTTCAATCTATGACCGCCACGGAGAAGTGGATACCGGCAAATGAAAGACCCTGAGAAAACGACTTCCCCCTACCAACCACCAGATTTAACAACCGTCCACATAACGACAGAGATGAAAATACTGATTCTCGGAGCAGGCAAAATGGGCAGCTTCTTCTGCGACCTCCTCTCGTTTGACCACGAAGTAGCCGTATACGATCCCGACCACCAGCGGCTTCGATTCACATTCAATGCCCTCCGATTCAAGGAACTTAGCGAAATCGAGGAATTTGAACCTCAGCTGGTAATAAACGCCTCGACTGTAAAATACACGCTACAGTCGTTTGAGGCCGTCCTCCCCTACCTCAAACCTTCATGTATCATAAGCGACATAGCATCGGTCAAGACCGGACTGCCGGAATTTTATGCCACGTGCGGCCATCCCTTCGTCAGCACCCATCCCATGTTCGGGCCGACATTCGCTTCGCTGAGCAACCTCAGCAATGAAAACGCCATCATAATCAGCGAAGGCGACTATCTCGGCAAAGTGTTTTTCCGCGACCTGTATTCACGGCTTCATCTCAACATTGTCGAATATACCTTTACCGAACACGACGAGACCATAGCCTATTCGCTGTCGATTCCGTTTGCGGCCACACTCGCCTTTGCCGGGGTCATGAAACATCAGGAAGCACCCGGAACAACCTTCAAGCGCCACATGCAGATTGCACGCGGGCTCATGTCGGAAGACGATTTCCTTGTCAGCGAAATCCTCTTCAATCCCAACACTCCGCAGCAGATTGAAAAAATCCAGCAGCAGATGGCTGAACTTCTCGACATTATCAAACGTCGTGACAGCAAAGACATGAAAGCCTTCCTCGCGCGAGTTCGTGAACATATCAGATAACTATCACCCATCACATCAAATAGCCGCGCACAGATAGCGTCGAGCTTTCGGTCAGGATACCAATCCGTCCTGTTATTGCTTCACGGCTAAACGACAAAAAATCAGTCCTCATCCCACAATCGGGAAAAGGACTGATTTTTTGTGGTTTATACACCGTAACGGGGATTATTCCGACAACGGCTCGAACATATCTTTTCCGACACCACACTCAGGGCATGTCCAGTCGTCAGGAAGGTCGGCAAATGCAACACCCGGCTCAATGCCATTGTCAGGATCACCTACTGCGGGATCATAAACCCAGTTGCATACAGTGCAAACATATTTATCCATAATCTCTCAAATAAAAAAATTAAACCATTTATTAATTGTTTGATTTTAAATATTATTCTTAAGTACATGACAAAAATTTGAAAACATCGAATTTTGGGGTATAAGTCGGACGCATAAGTATGGTCGAAATCTCTTCCAATCCATATTTGACAAGCGACTTTGCCTTTCTTCCATGTTTCAGAATCCTTATCGGTTTAATATTTATATCTTTATGTTCACCAACGAGATACGCCCATACAAGAGCCATGCAGACCATCGCGACAAGTCTTGCGATGCGGTCCATATCACGCATATGGGTATCCTCGATGTTGAAGCCGGAAGATTTCATGGCTCTAAAGGCCGTTTCTATCTCCCATCGTTTTTTGTATGTCAAAATCGCCTCCTCGGGCCGATTGAAGCATATGAGAATCTGCAATTCCGGAACACCATCGGAGTTTTTGATCCGGCTGCCGGCAAGATAGACATACTCACCTTTGTGAAGAAAGAGCGTATGGAAGAATTTCTCCTGACCGACCTTCAAATCATTGAACAGCCACCAGGCTCGGATTCTCTCACCGGTGGAAGGCTTGACAATCCAGAAGTTCTGACGTATTCGGATGTAATACCGTATGCGACGGCTGTTGAGCCATCCTGTCCATTCCTTTCCGATGAACTCGCGGTCTGCCACAAGGCAGTCGATGCATTCCGCTCCGAAAAGACGGATAAAACGTTCCATAATTTTCTTGCGTTCTTCCCAGTTGGAGTTGCCACGTTTCGGAAGAAGGCTGAATATCAAAGGGAAGGCAATCCCTTTATAGGTTATGCCCAACATAAGGATGTTTATATTGAACTCCCCGAACTTCCAGTTGGTCCGGTCCATGCTCAGCACAAGACCGGTCTTGACAGGAAGCAGCGAGAAAATCATACGGGCTATGATGTCAAGGTCAAGTACATACTTGGCAAAGAATCTTTGGAGCCGTCTGAGGTTGGAATCCTTGTCTACAGCCGTAGGCATCGCATCAGCCAGTTTGTGGAGGCTGACAGTCTGCACCACACAGAGTGCATGGAGCAGCAACGCCATGAGTTTTATGCGTGCCAAATTCATACTTTGACCAAAGTGCTCTTGCATAATCGGGAGGATTTGGTTAACTTTGACCGAGTCCTTGAAATTAGTAGTTTTCATGAGAAAAAGCGTCCAAACTTTTCCTTTAAATTACTAATTTTCAGGGACTTTTGCAAATTTAATCGACTAAAAATTAAGTGTTTAACAGCATAAATTTAATTTTTGTCATCTACTAAAATATTATTCAATAATTGAATCGTGATATAAATCATATATCTTGAACACCGATACCGAATAAAAAGTTTAACAATCCAAAAACGGCTTATATTTCCCGGCCCTATTTCCTCCACTTATTGCATATCTCATATTTTTCAAGTAACTTTACGCATAAAGAAGATATTACACTTTATCATTACACATATTTCTTTTCACCACCTTTCCAATTTTAAGAAATCCGACAATGAAATTAAAACTGATTTTTCTAAGCCTGCTGGCATCGCTGTTCGGTGTGCGGTGGGGACATGCCTCAGAACCGGTCAAAGATCCGCGCGAACTGATAATCTATCAGGTAATGGTAGCCTCGTTCCAGCACTCCCCTGACGGAGCGCCTGGCTACACTGCCATGTGGGGACCAGACGATGCAATCAAAAACGGAAATCTCCGCGGCATCATAAACTCTCTTGACCATATCAAAAGCCTCGGGGCCAATGCTCTTTGGATGACACCCGTTTTTGACAGCTCGACCGCAGACGGAGGTGAGAAACTACAGGCTACGGGCTATTTCACAAACGATTATTTTAAAATCGATCCGCACTTCGGAACTGAATCCGACCTGCGCGAACTGATTGAAGAAGCCCACAAAAGAGGTATCCACGTGATTCTTGACGGAGTGTTCGGCCATCACGGCGGAGTGACATCTCCCTCGCCCAACGGACACGAAATCACATCTGAATGGGTTTTCAGCGACCGTGGCGAAAGCGGAGGCAAAGGTAACGTGGTCTATCCCCAGTCTCTCGAATATTTCAAAGACCTTGCGACATATTACATTGACAAATACGGCATCGACGGATGGCGTCTCGACCAGGCATATCAGGCATTACAAGGCGGCCACAACTACTGGAATGAAATCCGCGAAGCTGTCGACTCGGTTACGGCCACGCGAAAAGCTCGCGGAGAACGCTGGGGGACTCTCGGATATCTCGTAGGCGAAGACTGGGGCACAGCTGATGTCATCAACAGTGGTGTCTACAAGGACGGAGGTCTGAAAAGCGCATTCGATTTCGACGGCAAGGAACGCATCAGCGGTCCTATGCAGGCTATTGACTCCGAAGGTCTTGAAAACGGCTGGAACGATGTCATCACAATGCTTTCACCTCCGACCTCGCGCGGATACCTCAACGACTCGGTGATGCCAAACCTCTTTCTGTCGAATCATGACGGCTACCGTCTTGCCGACCATTTCGATCCGGCCGACCCGCTGTTCTATCAGAAACTTATGACACGCTATGCGATTCTCGCAGCCTATTCTGGACCTATCACCCTCTACTACGGCGACGAGTATGCCGACATGAGCCGCGACTCGAAAGGGGCGCAGAAAGACAACATCGCACGCACCACTGGCCACCTTTCGCCACGCAATGCCCGAGAAAAAGAGCTGAAGGATTATATCGCCAAAGCTATGGCCTTCCGCAAAGCCAACCCTGCAATGTGGCGCGGGGAGGCAAGTTTCTATACTGTCTCTCCTACTCAGGATTGTAATGTCCTCGTAGTGACAAAAACCGACAAGGCGACCGGCAATCAGGTCTGCATCATATTCAGCGATGCCGACACCAAACTCCCACTACCCACCACAGATGAAACAGTGAGCCTTAAAGCATGGCAACCGGTATTCATCAAGATAAAGTAGACTCCGTCAAGATATATCCCGAAAAGAGCAATATCGGATATCCCGGCAACGAGACAGCCCCGCATGCCTGATTCAATGGCATGCGGGGCTGTCTCGTTTTTTCTTTTTATCAGTCATTTATTGCTACGGCGTGACATTATGCAGTCAGACAGCAAGCTATAGATTTCTTTTTCACGGCCATCGAGCAATGAGAGATGGCCGTCGATCACACGGCGGTCGCCACGCGCCGCAGGGCCTGTCTGCGAGGCTGCCGGAGAGTTGACAAACGCCTTGCGCAAGGTCTCCTCAAGCAATGGCCGGAGAACTTCGAACGGAAGGCCATCGCGCGCGAGAAGTTCGGCAGCAAGAGTCCATAGATAATTCGTAAAATTACAGCCAAACACGGCTGCGATGTGCATCTTCTTTCGGGTATCACTGTCAGCGTGGTAGACCGAACGGAACAACTGTCCGGCAAATCCGCGTATCTCCGACTCGACCTCATCCGTCGAACCCTCGATGAAAAGCGGGACTTCAGCCATGTCAAGCTCCACATCCCTTGAGAATGTCTGCAAGGGATAAAACACCCCATAGCGTTCCGAAAGTCCTGCAAGGGCTTCCATACCGACAGAGCCTGATGTGTGGAGATAAAGGGCATCGCCTTTTGGAAGAGCCTCGGCAAGGGGAGCTATGGCATCGTCGGCCACGCTGATCAGATAGATATCCGCATCAGGGATGACAGCTCCGACATCAGCCGTGGCCGTCGCTCCGGGAATCCTGTCGGCAAGAGCCAATGCTGATTCAATGTGCCGGCTGTAGACCTGCACCACTTCGCATGCTCCTGAAAAAGAAAGAGCCGGAGCGAGATGTGAGGCCACATTTCCAGCTCCGACCATTACTATCTTCGGTTTTATCATAAAGAATCTGTTAGAATTTCCCTATATGGACATTCTCCCATTTGAGTTTTTCAAGATCCTGAGGCTTACGGTCCTCGTCTTTATGACCGAATGTGAGGATGCAGACGGGAATACAGGTCTCAGGCATTCCGAGCGCTTCCTGCACATATTCCTCCGAAGGGATATTGTCGGCTGTGAAGCGTCCGCGAACCTGAATCCAGCATGAACCCAGACCGAGGGATGCAGCCTGAAGCATCATGAACGATGCGGCAACCGATCCGTCCTCAATCCACGGATCTGTCGATGTAGTGTCGACAGCAACCACGACCGCAAGCGGACACTTGGCCACCGGCATCGCGCCTGCAGACTTGCAGTCGGCCAGCCGTGAAAGCATGTCGGAATCTTCGACCACGACAAATTGCCACGCACGTGAGCTTTTTGACGTAGGTGAAAGCAAACCGGCCTCAAGAATGAGCTTTACGTGCTCAGGGTCAATTTTTTCGTCGGTATAACGGCGTATGCTTCTGCGGTTGATGAGAAGTTGCTGGAAATCCATAGTTTAAGTCTAATCTGAATGAGGGAATAATGAGGGGGGAATAAATTATGGCGTTCAAGACCGGCAATCCATCGTCAGCGACGGCACACCCAGACTCCCGGATAACGCTCCGAAAGTGATGATGCAAGCGACTGAGCTTCATTGATGTCGGAAGCAGATGCCACGTAGACGCGATAATTGCTGTCCATCTCGATAATCTTCATCGCCTCGTCCTTGCACTGAGCGATGTGACTCCGGGCCGCTTTCTCGGTCGGGAACGAGCCGACCACAAGGATATAGCGTCCGACCGGCGCAGTCTGCTGAGCCGTCGCGGCAACTGTCACCGCCTCATCATCCTCTGCAGGAGGCATGGCGATGTTGAGCAATATTTCACGCGAGACAGAGACCGTCGAATCAATCACCCGCTCGATACGCGAGCTTATGCCGGTGTCAAGCGATGCGAAATTCACACGCGGACCGCTCACAAGGCTTGTCGTCGAATAAAGAATGCCAAGCCCGACAATCACAGCTACAACCGAGGCGACAATCTTTAACGGGAAAGGTATCACCACAGGATCGTTGGCCGACGGCTCTGAACCGTAAGCTTCGGTCTCGACTTTCTCCTCATAGTCAAGCGGGACTATATTCAGAGGTTGCAGTCCGTCGAAACGACGGACTGCGAGAGAATCGTCAGAAGGGTTAAAGACAGGCGATTCAGAGGTAACACCGGGCGTGAACACGCCAAGATGTCCCATCGCCACTTCTCCGCAATGCTGCAACTGTCCGCGAAGTGCAGCTATTGAAGCATCGAGAGTCAAACGTGCATTTTCAAGGCTTACACCTTCCCGGCGCGAGATGCTTCCGAGCAGCAAAGCGTCGTTGTGACGGACTTCCGGATTGAAGCCGAGAGTCCGTGAAGGAGGGAGAAAACGCTGTGTCTTGGCATCATAACGCGCTGATTCATGGTTGAGCATGAATGCACCGAAACCGGGCACCACTACACATTCGTGGTGCATAAGTAAGTATTCTATATGTTGCGCTATGTCGATCACACTGCAAAGTTACTAAACTTCCACTGACCTTGCAAACGGGGACAGGAAAAAATCATCGGTAAAGCCACCGTATTTTTTCAGGAACAGGACGATTGTTTATTATTGCTGTCCGATAAAATTAAATATCATTGTTTATAATCCGTCTCAATCAAATCATGCGCAGTTTTTGCCTTTATAGACTCGGAACGGTTCGTCAGTTTGACATCGAATTTCAAACCCTGAAAAGCTTTTTCAGGATTTCTGCGTATATCGTCGAGTATACGCAGAAACTTTATACGGTCGGTTTTGATATACTCATGTTCACCGGGACGCGGAGAGATAGGACGGTCGGTCGCTTCAATACTGTTTATGATAAAAGCATACTCACCTCCATCGCTCTCAGCCTCCATGATTAGTCCGGGAAGCCCCATCAGCTGCCACGGGCCTGACGACACCGGCACATCGGGAGCAAACCATGCAGTCCATCTGCGCCCATGATAGTCGGTCACCGCCTGCTGGCATTCATAGCCAAGAATTGTCCTGACTGAATCTCCAACTTCCCACACGAGGTCGGACATCGGAACTGTATAAGCATAATCCTCCTTTGCAGCCTGATCGCAGACATCAAGTATGTCCGCACCCTCGCGACGTGTAACCTGAAAAGCCTTACCCCTCGACGGAATATTAACTTTTGTCTTGTCAATCGACAAAGCTCCGTTCTCGATTGTCAAAGCTGTTGAAACCGCGCTACGCATCAGATCCTGATATTTCGCCTGACCGTCGGGTGTGGCCATGAGCGAGTCATATTCCTCAGTGTTGACACTGAAGAAACGCGAGGCCACAGGCGATGCGAGAAGCATCATGTTGTCTGTATTCTCAATATCATGGCCGGCAGTGTGACGGATCAGATATTTATAGGTATAGACAGCTTTTATCTGTGCCTTGGGATAGTCGGCTGCAATGATTGACAATGATGACGCAGCAGCCATGAGGACTGAAAGAATTATTTTTTTCATTGATGTTATGTATTTTATCCGATTTATTTATTCATTACTTTTTTAGATAGACCGAAATCATGAATTCGCGTCCGCGCAGACGGCTCGAACGTTCATATTGCGACAGAGTCCCGAACGAAGTATAGCTGTATTCCTTGCGGTTAAGTATGTTGGTCAGCGATGCCGAGAGTTCAAGACGCTTGGTGATGTTGAACGTCAGCTTAGAGTCGAGCATAAACATGTTCTTATAGTTGTCTGCCTCAATCTGATTGCGGTAATACTCTCCGCCAGTAGTCCATGTCACAAGCCGGCACGGAGTGACAGTCAGACTGCCGGAATAGATAAAATTGTCGGTGGTCTGTCTCGGCATTTCCGATATTTTCAGGAACTCCTTTCTCCATGTAAAGCGAAAATTCCAGTTGACAAACGACGATATGTTGCCGTTGACATGAGGAGCGAGAGAGAATGAGTCGTTGATATAGTTCGTGGCAAGTCCCTGTGACCACATATTGTTCTCATTTCGGTTATAGTTCGTATTGACACCTATCGCGCCACGCATGAAATCAAGCGTCTTGCTGACATTCGCATACGCAAGAACACCGCGTGACGATGACGGCTGTGAAGTGTAGGAATAGAATATATAGTCGCCGAGAATGTTCTGGACACTGCCGAATTTAGACCTGTTCCATGAATATCGGCCTAAAGCATTGACGAATATCCCCTTGCGCGCGTTGCGGAACATATAGGATATCGACACAGCCTGGCCGGAAGAGGTGTAATAGTCGTCTGTCCCCGAATTGAATGTGCGGTAGTCGGTGAGAATCGACGCATCATGTATGTTGTGGAGCGATGCGGGACTCCGGCGTGCGCTGCCACTCAACCTGAGGCTCATGCGAGGGGTTATTTTCCATTTGGCCGAGAGCGACGGCGAAATGAAAAACTCGCTGCGGTCGGCGAGAGCGCCGGAAAAGAAATAGGTATAGAAATTGACAGGCAGACCGAGCGTCAGCTCAACTTTGCGGTGGCTCCATTCGAATTTAGGCGAGGCATATACACGCAGATAGTCAGTGGTCAGCCCTTCAGACCCGGTGATGCCTTCAAGCTCGACTCCCCACAGATCTGTGTCAAGGTGGCGGAAGTAACCGGTAAGACCGCCTTCGAGCGAAAGAAGCACACGATTCAGGACGAGACCGTACGATGCGCGTTCGTCGGTATAGAACGAATACTGCTTCACCTGCTGTCCGTAAGCCTCGCCGCCATCACGGCTGACAGTGAGATGCTCGGGCAGTGAGTTCCATTCGTTACGGCTGGTGAAGGTTATAAGGCGGTTTCTGCCAAAACGCTTAATGATTTTAAGATCGTTGGTTACGGAGTATTCCGGATTGCGCGTCGACTGGACATTCGGGAGCGAGCCGGTAGTGTTGAGACGCAGGTCGTTCCACGAAAGATCGGCCGAAAGGGTATTGTTGAGAAAATATGTCTTTTCATTCGCCTCATAGATGAATTTGCCTTTAATGGCGTTGCGGTGGCTGAGCGAATTGCGGTCTTCGAGAATCACCTTATCGCCTGATTCAAGGAAATATGTGGTGGCCGACATGCCCTGAGCCGTCACGCGGTCATTGTTGTAGTCAAGCTGCAGGCGTATGTCAGACCCTTTCTTCGTCTTCCACAGATGGCTCGAAGAAACCATCCACGAACGGTTGAAATAGCTGCGTTTTCTCGCAAGATTAGGTGTCGACGGCGCTCCGACCGACGTATAGCCCGTAAGCTCCTCCGAGGAACGGTCGGCAGTGAAGTCAAACACTTGGCCTGAAAGGTCAAGCCCCGTATTATTTCCCTTGAAAGTGGTCAGCATCTGATATTTGCCCATCACCATCATGGTGAATATCTCACCGTTCCAAAGAGCTCCCGCAGGCTGGTCAGACCATCCGCCGGAAAGTGTGCCGTGGGCGATGAATGTTGCCTTGGCGCTGTTTTTCATCTTCAGATTGATGGCAGCCTGATCCGAGAAACTCAGACCACGGAGCACCTGCATCGGCTGATGGTTTTCCATCACTTCGACCGATTTTATATCGTCGTGGGCGATTCCGTTGGTAGCTACACCGTAGCGTCCGCCGAGCAGGTCGTTGCCCTCGATGTAAAATTTATTTATGTCAGTGCCCTGATATTGAATCTTTCCTGCATTGTTTACATCTATGCCGGGCATGCGCTTTAGCACATCGCCTATCGTGTGGTCCTGTTTCTGGGCGAACGATGCCACATGATATGTTATCGTGTCGCCCTGCTCGCGGATACGGTCGGCCTTGACCGCCACCTCCTTGAGCTGAAAGGCAGCTGGCTCCATCTCTATGCGCAGCGGAGCGTCGCCAACCGGAGTGACAGTCTGTTCGCCATAGCCCATGAATGTGGCCTTGACCTTCATACCCTCGACGGTGCGGGTCTTCATCGAGAAGCGCCCCTGCGCGTCGGTCGTGGCGAAGCTCTTTATCTTGTTGAGTGAGTCGCGCAGCGTGACATTGACTCCGGCCATCGCCGAGCCGTCCTCCTTATCGATCACGATACCACTGACAGTCACCTGTGCCGACACGCCCGACACGATGAACATAAGAAACAATATTATAGCACTGAGTTTTTTCATAATGGCAAAATTACATCGTTGAAACCATACGGGAAATACACAAAAGTGTATATTTTAGTGTATATTTTCATCCCAATCCCGGTTCAGCCGGATTAATGCGGATAGTTGGTCTCTTCAAAATCGTAGGGCGTCCTCTTGACTTTCTTCGGAGCGTTGTCTGTATTCGTCTTTACCCCGTATGCCGCAGCAATATTGCTGCCCATACTTGTGGTGGAGGTTATGTATTTGTAACGGTCGTTGAGATACTTGTCGCGGGTGGTCTTGAAATAGTCACGGAAAATATAGATGCCAACGTCTCCAAGATTGTCTTTCACGATGCCTGTAGATGTAAAGACATAATGGCGCTTGGCATCGTAGGCTTCAAGTATCAGACCCGGCAGTCCGCTGAGTTTCCACGGCCCTTCGGCGACAGGGATTTCCGGGGTGAACCACGCCGACCATCTTCGGCCACGAAAATCAGTGAAGGCGAGCTGGCATTCATAGCCTAAAATCGTCTTGACCGAATCGGCAATCTCCCACACGGGTGTCTCAATCTCCTCTTCATAGACCCGGCGCTCCATATCGAAGTAGTTGGCTACAGTCCACTTACCTTCGGGCATGTTTTTGAAAATATATTCGTTCTCCCAGCCACCGAGCGGTTTCCAGACCTTGGTCCTGCGTTCCTCTTCGAAATTTGCCCTGTCAAGCTGCCAATACAGATCCGGATTGTAGTGGGCGAGCGAATCCCTGAAAAATTTAAGCACCGGGTAGAACATTGCAGAGGTCTTGCCTACACGCAGGGCCATCTGCGCGTCGGGCCATGGATGCTTCTCGACCTCAGAGACAGTGTCCCTCACGACATGTTTAGTGAAAAGCACTTCAAACATAGCCGGTTCTTTCGGCTCGATGCGCTGTGCATATCCTTTCGCTACCAAAGAAAAGACAATTGCGACGAATAAAATAAGCCTATTCATAATAAAATAGTAAAAAAAAGGATTATGATGTGAATCACCAACAAAATTAGTACATAGCCGACAATTTGCAATAGGCAAAGAAGTTCAACATACGTTTTTAACACAATTTTAACTTTATTTCACTATCCCAGACGGTATATTGATAAAAATTAGGTTGTATGACTCAATGATTCGGTAAAATTTGAGGTTGTTCAGCCTAGGCTAAGCCGCTAACTGAGCCAACCGATGATTTATTTTCTGAATTATTTTGAGATGCGGAGATTTTCCGCAAGTCGAAATAATTGTTGAGGCGAGATAAGATTCAAACATAAGCCGTTTGAACTGTGCTAACGAAAGATCCGGATAATCTTTCCTTATGACCTCCTTGCAGACATTGAGTGCAGTGAAGGAAAGATTGAATGCGAAGTCAAGCCGGTCTTTGTCGCGTGTCTGTTGCGACTGGAGTCCTGTAAACTGTTTGGCATCGCGTATGCCGAACTCAATCTGAAAGCGGGTGCGGTAGAAACCGATGATCTTTTCAGGCCTCATGTTGGTGTCGGTAGAGAAGTAAAGAAGAGGCTCTGCGTTTTCAACCGGACAGACCACGATACGGATGTCGCGTCTCAATGCCCTCGAATGTACGACCGCCGTGTGACATCGGGTTTTGTTTCCTTTGGAATCCTCATATATGAATGAAGTGAACACGGACATGTCAAGGTTGGAGAAATCCACTTTCTCTCCATACTTTTTCTTTCTGCCGCGTCTTCGCGGGGCGGAGGAATCCGGCATGGCCAGATACCTCAGATATGAGTTGGCACGTAATCTCCCGACAAATCGGAATCCCATGCCAATCACTTCATTTACAAACTCATATTTGGAGAAAAAGGCATCGGCAACCAGAATATCCGTCAGTGAGAGCAGCTCTGTCGCCTTTGACCTGACAAGTGCCACATACCAGTCAAGCATTGACATTTGTTTCTCAGATTCAAGAGTCCTGAAGTTCGGTGACTGGACAGCACCGAGCATCACGCATGTATGTTTACTCAGACTTATTGCCCCAATCGCCATTATCTCCAGACCGCGTTTGACACGTTGTGCCACCCCAGACCAGAAACGGCCTATGCCATACGTCAGTCTGCCTGCTTTTGAAATGAACGACGGATCGATTGCCACTGCCATGTCATCGGCCGGTCCAAAACAATCCTGCGCCATACCTATGTTGACTTTCATCCAGTCTACGGATGTCTTGAAATTGGAGGCAAAGGTCTTGGCTGTACGACCGCCATAGCGCGACAGCCGGGTAAAATTGACTTTGCCCGGAATCAACGCTACAGTGCGTATTGTTAAAATCAGCCAGTTGAGGAACCTTTTGCTCATCTTGGTTGTAGTATTTTCAAATACCGACTTACACCGAAAGGTGAAGTCTTTGAGAATCGCCAATACGTTCATGGTATAAGTGTTTTATAATGAACGCTTTGGCGATTCATTTGTATTTGACAATTCGACATATTAACTTAAGTTTCAACTACTTCGGTAATTTTTACCGAATCATTGTGACTGTTATACCATGCAAAAAATTTTCAACCACATCCTATTTGCTTATTCAAATATAAAAACCTAACTTTGCGGTGACAAAGGGGTGCGGGCCGCTTATCAGTCCGCTGAGATGATACCCTCTGAACCTGATGCGGTTAGTACCGCCGAAGGGATTGCACTTGTCCTCGCTTCATGCCATAGGCTCTGAATATGTCATGGAAGCCGTCGAAGTCACAGGCCATTTTAAATTAATAATGGCCGGGAGGACATCATTTCAACCCATCGCTTTGTCATTTTGATAAAAATCCACCTCCGTTGCGTATGCGCGAGGTGCATCCATGATTTGAAAACAGCGATGAGAACCTATTATCCCGTACTCACTATTGCAGGCTCCGACTCGTCGGGAGGCGCAGGCATTCAGGCCGACATTAAAACGATGTCGGCCATAGGCTGCTATGCGATGTCGGCAATCACTTCAATAACAGCACAAAACACAACAGGCGTACGTTCCATCATGCCCGTTACACCGACAGTTGTCACCGACCAGATTGAAATGGTGATGACCGACATCACTCCGCTTGCCGTAAAAATCGGAATGCTCTGCAACGCCGAAATCGCCGATGCCGTAGCCACATGCCTCAGCCATTACCGTCCGGCCAACGTCATATTAGACCCTGTGATGGTTTCCACCTCAGGCTCAGTGTTGCTTGAAGAGGATGCCGTCGAAGTGCTCGTGAAAAAAATATTTCCGCTGAGCACCCTTGTCACCCCCAATCTCGCCGAAGCCAAAGCCCTGACAGGTGAGACAGACTTAACTCGTCAGATCGACCGCCTCCGCGAAATGGGATGCAGGAACATTCTTATAAAAGGTGGTGACAGCGGGAACAAGGATTTCAAAATCGACTATCTTTACCTCGGAGAACGTGATGAGACAATCGAGCTGCGTGCCGATGCCGTCGACACAAAAAATACCCACGGGACGGGATGTACACTCTCCTCGGCTATCGCATCATATCTCGCCGTCGGCAACAGCCTTGCCGATGCGGTAAGACTCGGCAAACTCTATGTCACGCATGCGCTGGAGGAAGGTTCTTGGATCACTACGGGCAAAGGCCACGGCCCTCTCAACCACTTCTTCTCTCCCCGAAGACTAAAAAATTTCAATCCCAACCGACGATGAAAATAACAATCAACGAAGTTTCGCTCGAACTTCCCGAAGGCTCTACCCTTCAGGACGCTCTTGACGCAAAGGATATAAAACCGCAGGGAATAGCCACGGCGCTCAACGGAGCGGTAGTCCCGGCCATACTGCGCCCGTCGAAAAAACTTGCCGACGGCGACAGTATTGTAATCATCAAGGCTTTCTACGGAGGTTAGACCTGTCACGACAGACGGCTGCACATGTTGAAAATCGCAATAACACCTGAAAACATCGACGAGAAAAATGAAGCGGCGATGGTCTGCACCCTCATCTCCAACGGATGGGACAGAGTTCACCTGCGCCATCCGTCAGCTTCACCAGCCGATATGCGACGGCTCATAGAGGCAATCCCTCCTCAGATGCACACACGGCTCGTGATTCACGACCACTTCGACCTCATCAGCCGCTATCGGCTCGGAGGGCTGCACCTCAACCGCCGCTGCCCTGTCGCGCCCCACGGCTACAGCGGAGGACTGAGCCGGTCGTGCCACTCGATCGACGAAGTGATGGCCGGCGGCACGATGGACTATGTGACCCTCAGCCCGGTGTTCGACAGCATTTCAAAATCAGGCTACATGGCAGCCTACAGCCATGAAGAACTCTTGCGCCTGAGCGGCGCTCCCACAAAGGTCATCGCACTCGGAGGAGTAAATCCCGAACGCATCGACTTCCTCAAACGTTACAATTTCACAGGTTTTGCGATGCTCGGCGCTCTGCCGTGGGGAGAGAACGTCGGCCGGATGACAGATTTTATCTCCCGACTCAATAAGGAATTATAAACAAGAAATATATGCTACAGTTCATAACCCATCCCTCAGACAAATACTCGATAGCCGAAGAAGTGCAGATGGCGCTCGAAGGCGGCTGTAAATGGATTCAGCTTCGCCTGAAAGACGCAAGCGACGAAGAATTCCGCCAGACTGCACTTGAAATCATTCCGCTCTGTCAGGAAAGCGAAGCCTTCCTCGTGTTCGACGACCGTGTGGAGCTGGCGATGGAAATGTCGGTCCACGGTGTCCATCTCGGCAAAAACGACATGAACCCGCTGCTCGCACGCGAGACTATGGGGGCGGAAGCAATCATCGGATGCACGGCCAACACCGCAGCCGACATCAAGGCTTTCAAAGGATGGGATGTCGACTATGTAGGACTCGGCCCGTTCCGCTACACGACAACAAAAGAAAAACTATCGCCTGTCATCGGTCTCGACGGATATGCGGCGATAGTCAATGAAGTGCGTGCAGAAGATATTCTGCTCCCTATCGTGGCCATCGGTGGAATCACAATCGACGATATCGACGCTATCATGCAGACCGGTGTCAACGGCATAGCAATGAGCGGTGCGATCATCAATTCCCCCGACCCTGTAGCCTATACGCGGCAGGCGCTTGAAAAAATCCACGAAGCAGCCGAAAAATACCGCAAGCGCTAAGCCGCGACAAGCTTCCGAACCATCAAAATAACAATATATAGTAACCACCTATGAATGATATTCTGACCATAGGGGAAAGGGATTTTACATCCCGTCTGTTTGTCGGAACAGGCAAATTTTCCTCCAACAAGCTCATGCTTGAATCAATCCTCGCTTCTGAATCACAGATGATTACAGTTGCCATGAAACGCATTGACATGGAACATGAGGAGGACGACGACATGCTGCGCCACATCAACCGCGACCATGTCCAGTTTCTCCCCAACACCTCAGGCGTGCGCACCGCCGACGAAGCCGTCCTCGCCGCCAACCTTGCCCGTGACTGCTTCGGCACTGATTTCATAAAGCTCGAAATCCATCCCGACCCGAAATACCTCCTGCCCGACCCTGTAGAGACTTTAAAAGCGACGGAAATTCTCGCTAAGCAGGGATTCAAGGTGCTCCCCTACATTCAGGCCGACCCCGTGTTGTGCAAGCGGCTCGAAGAAGTCGGAACAGCAGCCGTGATGCCTCTCGGAGCGCCAATCGGAACAAACAAAGGTCTCAAGACACGCGATTTCCTTGAAATCATCATCAGCGAAAGCCGTGTTCCGGTTGTGATTGATGCAGGACTCGGCGCTCCATCCCACGCCGCCGACGCAATGGAGATGGGAGCTGACGCGGTGCTCGTCAACACAGCCATCGCCGTCGCAGGCGACCCAGTAGAAATGGCCGTGGCATTCCGCCTCGCGGTCGAAGCCGGCCGCAGAGCCTATCTTGCCGGACTAGGCACCGTGTCAGACTCCGCCTCTGCCACAAGTCCTCTCACCGAATTCCTTAATCTGTAAAAACATAGCCATTCCATCACAACCATAACCATCGGAAACCAGCATGAAAATTGAAAATATCGATGTGAACTCTTATCCGGGTTCTGAAAAAGTATATATCGACGGAAAGCTCCACCCTATACGTGTCGCGATGCGACGTGTCAACCTCACCCCGACAGTAAAGATAATCGACGGAGAGAAGATGACCCGCAAAAATGATCCCGTCTATGTCTATGACACAAGCGGCGTGTACACCGACCCTGAAGTCAGTGTCGACATCAACGCCGGACTCCCACGGCTTCGCGAGGAGTGGCTGGAGCGTCGCGAAGATCTCGAACAGCTTTCCCACATTACATCCGACTACGGACGCATGCGCGAGGCCGACAAAAGTCTCGACCCGATCCGTTTCGCCCACCGATATGCACCCCGGCGTGCGGCCGAAGGCCGTAATATAACCCAGATGGCACTTGCGCGTCAGGGCATAATCACACCGGAGATGGAATATGTTGCCATACGTGAGAACAACAATGCAGAAGCCCTCGGCATAAAGAGCCACATCACGCCGGAATTCGTGCGCGACGAAGTGGCAGCCGGACGTGCCGTAATCCCTGCCAACATCAATCATCCCGAAGCAGAACCGATGATTATCGGCAAAAACTTCCTCGTTAAACTCAATACCAACATCGGCAATTCGGCACTCTCATCGGGTATTGAAGAGGAGGTGAGCAAGGCGGTGTGGAGCTGCTACTGGGGCGGCGACACACTCATGGACCTCTCGACAGGCGACAACATCCACGAGACTCGCGAATGGATCATCCGCAACTGCCCTGTCCCCGTCGGCACAGTCCCCGTCTATCAGGCTCTCGAAAAAGTCAACGGCAAGGTCGAGGATCTCACTTGGGAAATCTATCGCGACACCCTCATCGAGCAGGCCGAGCAGGGAGTCGACTATTTCACCATCCATGCCGGAGCGCTGCGCGCCCATGCCGACATGGTGCAGGAACGACTGACTGGAATCGTGTCGCGCGGAGGCTCAATCATGACCCGCTGGGCTGTCATTCACGATCAGGAAAATTTCCTCTACACCCACTTCGACGAAATCTGCGAGATTCTTGCCCGCTACGACGTTGCAGTGTCGCTCGGCGACGGTCTGCGTCCGGGTTCAATCCACGATGCCAACGACCGCTCGCAGTTCCTCGAACTCGATGTCCTCGGCGAACTCACAGAAATCGCATGGCGACACAATGTACAGGTGCTCATCGAAGGTCCGGGCCATGTCCCCATGCACAAAATCCGCGAAAACATGGAGCGCCAGATTGACAAATGTCACGAAGCTCCGTTCTATACCCTCGGCCCGCTCACAACAGACATCGCCCCCGGCTACGACCACATCACGTCGGCCATCGGAGCTGCACAGATAGCATGGATGGGCACTGCGATGATATGCTATGTGACACCCAAAGAACACCTCGCGCTGCCTAATCTCGAAGACGTGCGCAACGGCGTGATCACATATAAGATCGCAGCCCATGCCGCCGACATCGCAAAAGGCCATCCGGGCGCACAGCTGCGCGACGATGCCATGAGCAAGGCGCGTTTTGAATTCCGCTGGAAAGACCAGTTCAACTTGTCGCTCGACCCGGCGCGTGCACGCCAGTATTACGTCGAGAGCCATAAGGATGATGACCATTTCTGCACAATGTGCGGTCCGAACTTCTGTGCGATGCGAATCACCCAGCAGCTCGTCGACGACTGTGCGAAAAATTAAACCAATCACGTTCATATATGACGGAGAGTTGTCCGTCATATATGAACCCACGATTATGATAAAGTCAAGATTATGTTTTCTGACGAATTAAAGAAATATGACTGGGACGAGACCACACGTTTCATCGAGTCGCGCACGGCCGCCCATGTCCGCATGGCACTCCGCAAGGAGCATCTGAGCGTCGAGGACTTCATGGCGCTCATTTCTCCCGCAGCCGAGCCATTTCTTGAAGAGATGGCGCAACTGAGCCACCGTTACACCCTCGAACGCTTCGGCAAGACAATCTCGATGTATATCCCGATGTATGTCTCAAACGCATGCACAAACCACTGCGTCTATTGCGGTTTCAACCACAACAACCCGCTTGCACGTGTGACTCTCACAATGGAGCAGGTGAAGGCCGAATGTGAAGCCATCCGAAAACTCGGACCGTTCGAGAACCTGCTGATTGTATCCGGCGAGTTTCCGGCGCTCAACGGTGTCGATTATCTTGAACAGGTGCTACGTGTGTGCCGTCCGTATTTCAACAATCTCACCATCGAAGTCATGCCGATGAAAAGCGAGAGCTACGCCCGTCTGGTCGAAAGCGGACTAAACGGAGTGGTATGTTTTCAGGAGACCTATAACGCCGCCAACTACAAAAAATATCATCCCAAGGGGATGAAATCGATTTTCGAATGGCGCGTCAACGGTTTCGACCGCATGGGTCAGGCCGGGGTACACAAAATCGGAATGGGTGTCCTCATCGGACTGGAAGACTGGCGCACGGATCTCGCGATGATGGCTCGCCACCTTCAATATCTGCGTAAAAATTACTGGCGCACCCGCTACAGTGTCAACTTTCCGCGCATGTGTCCCGCCGAAGGAGGCTACCAGCCAAAGGTCGTGATGAGCGACCGCGAACTGGCTCAGGTGACATTCGCCTTCCGTCTGTTTGACCATGATGTCGACATTTCATATTCGACCAGAGAAGATCCGGTTTTCCGAGCCAACATGATGAAACTCGGCGTGACCTCCATGAGCGCCGGCAGCAAGACCGAACCGGGAGGATATGTCTCGACTCCCGACGCACTCGAACAGTTTGAAGTGTCCGACCCACGTTCGCCTCAGGCCGTCGCAGCCGATATCCGCCGTCTGGGATACGAAGCCGTCTGGAAAGACTGGGACAAAGTGTTTGACTGACAAATCAGTCGTCAATAGCAGATATACCAAAGGGATATAAATAGACAAAAACGCCGGTATCCAAAACTTTTTCATAGTGCAATCCTTTATATAGTAAAGGAATTTTTATAAAACTCACATATTAACTATTTTGTATTATGAAATCGTTTGGCAAAGGTCTATTCTGGATTGGTTTTATACTCCTGATGGGAGTTGTGATCGGTTATCTTATAACCATGCTTGCAGGAGTCGTGGCATTCGCTTCATGGGTGACAGCCCTGACATTCTGCGGTCTGATTTTAGTCGGTGGTATTTTCATGCTCATCGGTCGTGCGTATGAACGCAAGGGCGAAATCAAACGTCAGATGAAAGACCTTGAGGCTGCTGAAAGAAACTTCAGCTCCACGGATACAGCCGGCAAAACCACCCTATAAATAATTCCGGCTAAAATCGATACACAAAAAACGCATCACCGTAGCCAATGGGTCGGTGATGCGTTTTTTATGAAACTTGTTTATCTTTCGATAAGAACTTTTAAAATTCAGCCTTGCCCGGAGTACGGGGGAAAGGAATCACGTCGCGGATATTCGTCATGCCGGTCACGAAGAGCACAAGACGCTCGAAACCGAGGCCGAAGCCGGAGTGAGGAACCGTGCCGAAACGACGGGTGTCAAGATACCACCACATATCCTTCATAGGAATGCCAAGCTCTTCGATACGTGCGAGAAGCTTGTCGTAGTTCTCCTCACGCTCTGAACCACCGATAATCTCGCCGATGTGCGGGAAAAGCACGTCCATCGCGCGGACAGTCTTTCCGTCCTCGTTCTGCTTCATGTAGAACGCCTTGATTTCCTTGGGATAGTCGGTCAGGATGACAGGTTTCTTGAAATGTTCCTCAACGAGATAGCGTTCGTGCTCGCTCTGGAGATCAGTACCCCAGTGAACAGGGAATTCAAACTTCTTGCCGGACTCTTCAAGGATTTTCACACCTTCGCCATACGAAAGACGGACGAAATCGTTGTTGACAACGAATTTCAGACGATCAATCAGATCCTTGTCATACATCTCCTGAAGGAAGGTGATGTCGTCAAGCGAATGTTCGAGAGCGTAGTTGATACAATATTTCACGAACTCTTCGGCAAGATCCATGTTGTCGGTGATGTCATAGAAAGCCATTTCCGGCTCTATCATCCAGAATTCCGAGAGGTGACGGGGAGTGTTGGAATTCTCAGCGCGGAAAGTCGGACCGAAAGTGTAGATCTGGCCGAGGGCAGTCGCGCCAAGCTCACCTTCGAGCTGACCTGAGACAGTCAGGGCAGTGGGCTTTCCGAAGAAATCCTGCGAATAGTCAACCTTGCCTTCCTCATCCTTTGGAAGATTGTTCAGGTCGAGAGTGGTGACCTGAAACATAGCTCCTGCACCCTCGCAGTCGCTCGCTGTGATGAGAGGTGTGTGGAGATACTGGAATCCGCGTTCGTTAAAGAACTTGTGGATTGCAAAAGCGAGGGTGCTGCGCACACGGAGCACAGCGCCGAATGTGTTTGTGCGCGGACGGAGATGTGCGATCTCACGGAGGAATTCGAGAGTGTGACCCTTCTTCTGGAGAGGGTATGACTCCACGTCGGCTGTGCCGTAGACCTCAAGCGATTCTGCCTGAATCTCGCAAGTCTGGCCTTTGCCCTGCGACTCTACGAGAAGCCCTCTGACACAGATGCTTGAGCCGGTGGTGACAGGCTTAAGCTCCTCGTCGGTAAACTTGGCCATGTCAAACACAATCTGTATATTCTTTATGGTCGAACCATCGTTGAGCTGCACGAACTGCACGTGTTTGTTGCCACGGCGGGTACGCACCCAGCCTTTGGCCAAAACCTCAGATCCGATAAGGGCAGCGTCTTTGAGAAGATCGACGACTTTAGTCCTTTTCATTTGCAAGTGTATTCTATATTAAATTATTCGAATGAACCCATTTTAAGGAAGTTGACCTCTTCCTGAGTGAGATAGCGCCAACGACCGCGGGGAAGATTCTTCTTGGTGAGACCTGCGAAATACACACGGTCGAGTTTGGTGACGTGGTAACCGAGGCTTTCGAAGATACGGCGCACGATGCGGTTACGACCGGAGTGAATCTCGATACCGGCCTGATTGCGGTCAGTCTCGGTGGCATAAGAGATTGCATCAGCGTGGATAGGACCATCCTCAAGCTCGATGCCGTCGGCGATACGCTGCATGTCCTCCTCGGCGATATCCTTGTCGGTCCATACGTGATAGATTTTTTTCTTCACGAATTTCGGGTGGGTGAGCTTCGATGCGAGATCTCCGTCGTTTGTGAGAAGAAGTACGCCTGTAGTGTTGCGGTCAAGACGTCCTACGGGATAGATGCGTTCTTCGCAAGCACCCTTCACGAGATCCATGACAGTGAGACGGCCGTTGGGATCGTCGCTTGTGGTCACACAGTCCTTCGGCTTGTTGAGAAGGATGTAGCACTTGCTTTCGAGAGTCACAACCTTGTCGTTGTATTCGACGACATCGTTGTGTGAAATCTTTGTTCCGAGCTCGGTCACCACCTCGCCGTTGACCTTGATGAGACCCTGCTGGATATATTCGTCAGCCTCACGGCGCGAGCACAGACCGGCATTGGCCATGAACTTGTTGAGACGAATCTGCTCGTTAGGATCGGGAACAGGCACTTCGTATTCTATGCGGCGGGGACGCGGAGTGAAACTGCGGCCTCCCTGAGGCATGCCATACTGGTTCTGACGAGGATTGGGTTTCTTAAAGCCCTGCTGACGGTTGTTGTTATAGCCACCCTGACGGTTGTTGTTATAGCCGCCCTGACGGTTGTTGTTATAATGATTACCGTTATTGTTGTAACCGCCCTGAGGACGGTTGTTGTTGTAGCCGCCCTGAGGACGGTTGTTGTTGTAACCGCCCTGACGGTTGTTGTTATAGCCGCCCTGACGGTTGTTGCTGTAGCCGCCCTGACGGTTGTTGTAGCCACCCTGAGGACGGTTGTTATTGTAACCGCCCTGACGGTTGTTGTTATAATGATTACCGTTATTGTTGTAACCGCCCTGATTGTAGCGGTTATACTGTGGACGGGGCTGATAGCCGCCCGCATTCTCACCCTCGGCAGTGTTTGTCACACTTCCTTCAGCCGCGCTCTGAGGCTCGCCTTCAAGCTGCGGATTGGCCATCGGACGTGGCTGGTAGTTGTTGTAACGGTTATTATTGTTGTTGTAACGGTTATAGCCTCCCTGATTGTTGCTGTAACGGTTGTTACCATATCCTCCCTGACGGTTATTGTTGTAGGGTCTGGGCTGATAAGGACGGTTGTTACCATAGGAGTTATAGGATCCCTGATGACGCTCCTGCGAATCAGACTGATGGTTTCCCTCCTGTGTGTTGAAGTCGTTTTTGAGATTTTCGGCACTGTCTGAGCTCACCGGGCGCACTCCGATACGCGGGCGCTTGCTTTTCTTTTCGTTGCTGTCCATGAAGTAATTTTAAATTTTGAGTTGAGATAAATTTGATTAGTGCATGCCTCGCGGCTGTCTTTAACTTTATGTTCTGCTGTTTAGTTTGTTATTTTCGCCCGAAAAGGGCATCGTGTTAACTGGTCAAAAATTTCGTTTTTAATGCCAATTTTTTCCTATCGGATATGGTCATGTATGGAACAATAAGTCCTCTGCATAACTCACATGCAAAATTAGAAATAATTTTTATTTTATCCTATACAATTTTGATGAATTTTTCGCATCATACATGGCCTCACACCAGCGAAAACCATCAAAACGGGTCTAATGTTCAACTAAAAACGACGGTTTTATTGTCGTATGTCAGAATCTTGCGCTGAATATGTTTCTCAACCGCCCGCGACAACACTATCTTTTCAAGGTCACGTCCCTTTTTCACAAGTTCGTCAATCGTGTCCTTATGGCTGATTCTAACCACATCCTGCTCGATTATAGGACCTGCGTCAAGATCGGCGGTCACATAGTGGCTTGTCGCTCCGATGAGTTTGACACCGCGCTCATAAGCCTGATGATATGGTTTCGCACCGACGAAGGCGGGAAGAAACGAATGGTGGATATTTATTATACGGTTGGGATAGCGATTGATGAAATCCTCTGACAGAACCTGCATGTAGCGGGCAAGCACAATAAAATCAATCCCGTAGCGGTCAAGAATCTCAAATTCACGCTGCTCCATCTCGGTTTTGTTCTCGCGGTTGACAGGAATATGCTCGAAAGGAATGTTGAACTGCCGCCCGGCTATAGCAAGGTCGGGATGATTGCTGATTATTACAGGAATATCCACATCCCATTCCCCGGCCATGTGACGGGCAAGCATGTCGTAGAGACAATGTGACATTTTGCTCACGAATATTGCCATTTTCTGACGACGTTTCGAGAAACTGATACGATAAGTCAGTTCATAGCGCTTGGCATAAAGCGTGGTGAAATATTCGTTGATTTTTTCAGACGGGATAAGGAAGTTTTCCAGTTCCCATTCGACACGCATATAGAATATGCCGTTCACACGGTCGACATACTGGTCGAGATAGATTATGTTGCCCCGGTTTGTGGTGATGAAGTCAGTTATCACCGCAATAATCCCCGGCTGGTCGGGGCAGTGCATTCTGAGTATGGCCGTTGGCTTCTTTTTGCTTTCCACTTACCTTAAGTTTTTTCGTTTTGTAAAATACCCTGCAAAAAATACAGACTTTTTTCCATAAACCACCAACGAATCACAGCATAAAGTTCGCAGAACATAAGAATTTATAGTAATCCGGATATTGCTAAATCGAAAAAGACAAAGAATAACAGATTTTATCTTTAAAGTCGGGCACTAAAGCCGGATTCATCAGCTAAAATCTGTTATTCTTTGTCTTTTATAGGTGCATGTCACACCTTTTTACTTTGTCAGTGCGAGAATAAGTACCGAACGTGGAGCGACGGTCATCTTGCCTCCTTTTGCAGTTCCGAGACCATCGGCATTGATATTGCCGTCTTCCGCTATAACTGTCCAGTTTCTTTTTGGAATCTTTACTTCTCTCGGCTCGTCAGATCCGTTAAACACGAGCTTGATTTCCTTCCATTCGTCTCCGTTGGCATAGTCGGTCAACGAATATGAAATCAGATTAGGCTCGTTCACATTGTCAAATTTCAGATGTTTCCGCACCTGTTCGGCAGTTGTCATGCGGAAAGCCGGATGTTCTTTGCGAAGTCTGATAAGCTCCTTGTAGTAATTGAACTGTCCGGCATTGTCATGCTTCAGATTCCAGTCTATCGCATTGATTGAGTCGGGCGACTTGTAGGAATTATGGACACCCTTCTTATCGCGGAAAATTTCCTCGCCGGCAAAAATAAAGGGAGTTCCCTGCGAGGTCAGCACTATTGTCTGGGCAAGACGGGCAGCGCGCTGACGCTCGGCGTCGGTCGCGTCGGGCATTGACTTGCGGAGCTTGTCGGTGAGCATGAGGTCGTCGTGACACGACACATAATTTATAATCTGTGTCGGAGCTGAGGCATAGGGAAATTTCGAATTGTTGCCCTTCGAGTAGTCGACCTGCGGATGTGCTGTAGCACCGACGATTCCGATTTTAACGGTCTCTTCAAGTCCGGGCTTGCCTGTGGCGAATCCCCGATCGGAAGCATCAGTGTAATGTCCCTTGATAGCATCGCGGATGTCATCGCTGAACACTGCAATCTGAGGCATCTTGGCCACGTTTTCTTTCAGGGCACGCTGCTCGACGGGGAGTGGAGAATCGCCGGCCGTCCACCCTTCGCCATACACAAAAATATCGGGATTGATTTCCTTGAGCGCGGCAGCGACTTCGTTCATTGTCTCGATGTCGTGGATTGCCATGAGGTCGAAACGGAAGCCGTCGATGTGATATTCCTTGGCCCAGTATTTCACTGAATTAATTATGAAATCACGCATCTGCTGGCGGTCAGAGGCTGTCTCGTTGCCGCAGCCCGAAGCATCGCTGTAGCTTCCGTCGGGACGGTGACGGTAATAATAGCCCGGAGCTGTAAGCGAGAAATTCGAACCGTCGTTTTCGGCTGTATGGTTATAGACCACGTCCATAATCACACCGATACCGTTGTCATGGAGTGCCTTTACCATCTCTTTCATTTCCAGAACACGGGTCGAAGGATCTGACGGATTGGTCGAATAAGAACCCTCCGGTGCGTTATAGTTCTGAGGATCATAACCCCAGTTATAGGTATTGGTGGGAAGATTGGCTTCGTCAACACTGTTATAGTCGTAGGAAGGAAGGATATGCACATGGGTCACACCGAGTTCCTTCAAATGGTCGATGCCTGTTTTGTCGCCTTTAGGTGAACGTGTAGCCTCCTCGGTCAAAGCAAGGAACTTGCCCTTGGCAGCTATGCCAGACGACGGATGTACAGAAAAATCGCGGTGGTGCATCTCATAGATGACCGCGTCATTGATGTGTTTGATCGCCGGACCTTTGTCAAGATTCCATCCTTCAGGATTTGTTCCGGCAAAATCGATAATGGCGGCACGTTTGCCGTTGACACCGACAGCCTTGGCCCAAACACCGGGAGTCTCGTCGAGCCATTTGCCCTTATTGAGAATCGAGAATGTATAAAACTTGCCATAGAGCTTTTCAGGAACGTTGGCCACCCACGTCCCGCTCTCGCCCGGGTCATGGCTATTGTATCGGTGGCGGAAGTGTTCACGCCTGTCGGGTAGAGAATGACGCGCGCACCCTCGGCAGCCGGCGACCACAGACGCCAGTGAGTGCCGCTGTCATTGACAGTCAGCTCAAGGTCTTCGCCTCCATAGGCAGGATAAGTCTTAAATACAGCATCGGCATTCTGAGCCGAAACAGCCGAAGCCGCGCTGAGTGCAAGCATTGTCACGATTGATAATCCTTGGTTCATTGTTGGAAATGGTATTAATTAAAAATGAAAAGAATCGGGAGCCGAAACTCCCGATGCAAGTATGAAAAAATATAATATAAATCCGTGTGTTTCTTTGGGGAGAGAGTTTTTTGAGGAGAGCTATAAACAATAGTTCGGTAAAATTTGCATATTCAATTGAATATCAATAAGATACAACAACAATTCAATATCGATGCAAACTATTGTGTATCAGTGCGATACAGCTATGCCTGCTCAAAAATTACCGAACTGTTGTATAAATATCAGTCGACTTCAATCACAAGGAAGTTTGAGAGCTGCCAGAACTTCTCGGGATTGGTGATTTTTACAACCTTCTGGCCGTTTTCGTCAACAATCGTATATGAATCCTTGGGCTGCGAAGTCATAATTTTTGCCTTCTTGCTGTGAGTCGGAATCTGAGTCAGTTCACGGCGGTCTGCAGTGGTGAAGTAACTCATATCGAAATCTCCCTTCATAACCTTGGTCTTGCGGAGGAACCCTGATTCAAGAATCTTCTTTTCCTTCAGTTCCTTTCCTGTACCGATGGCATAGTATACGGCATTTAGTTCCTTGTCAGCGGCAGTAGCGGCCTCTTCGGCAGCCTGCTTCTGCTCACGCTCCGCATTGAGACCGATGTTGAGCGAATCGTTGGCGGCATCAAGACTTGTCACCTGCGCGCTGAGTTCCTCAATCTTGATGTTGGCGCTTGCAAGCTGATTGGTCAATGTAGCGATTTCTGTCTGCTGCTCTGCAATCTGAGCCTTGAGATTCGAGACGGTGCGCTTGAGCGTAGAGCTTTCGCCACCGGCTGCCGCAAGCTTCTTTTCCAGCTCTTCAAGACGCTGACGGCGTTCCTGAAGCGCCTGCTGGATGGCAATCATATCGTTCTTGATCTGCTCCTTTCGTGAGTCTGACTCCCCGAGCGAACCGGGGGTGGCGATGATTTTTTCCAGATCCTTGATCTGTGACATCCCGTCGGAAATATCATTCACAAGCACGAGAAGACTGTCTTGAGTGGCGAGTGTCTCACGAAGGTCGCCTTTGAGTTGTTCGTTCTGAGCTTCTGCTTCTCGGAGTTTACCTCCATTACATGAAGAGAGGATTGCAGTTGCGATGACTGCCAATGTCGCGATCTTTTTCATAAATTTCGTAGTTGATGTGTGAATTTTTATGCGTCTTTATACTTGTTTTTATGGACTTTCGGTCCTGCGCTTTCCTGAGCGCCTATCACTATAACAATTTCTCCTCGCGGAAGGTTTTGTCCAAAATATTCCACGAGTTCTCCCAATGTTCCATTGACCGTAGTGTTGTGGAGTTTTGAAATCTCACGCGACACGGATGCAGCCCTGTCGCGTCCGCAAGCCTCGGCAAACTGTTCCAGTGTCTTAACGAGACGCAGCGGCGATTCGTAGACAATCGAAGTGCAGTCACTGGCAGCGATTCTCTCTATGCGCGTCTGCCGGCCTTTTTTCGGTGGCAGGAAGCCTTCGAAGGTGAATCGGTCAGTCGGGAGACCCGAATTGACAAGAGCCGGGACAAAGGCTGTCGGCCCGGGAAGGGTCTCGACCTCGATTCCCTCTCGCCGACACTCGCGTGTCAGGAGAAAACCGGGATCACTGATGCCGGGAGTGCCGGCATCGGATATCAGCGCCACGTTCTCGCCGGCCATGAGCTGTTCGATAATCGGACGTACAGTAGAGTGCTCGTTAAACTTGTGATGACTCGAACACGGGGTCGATATGTCAAAATGACGTAGCAACACACCCGATGTGCGTGTGTCCTCGGCATATATGCGGTCACATGACTTCAGCACTTCGACGGAGCGCGGAGTCATGTCGGCCATATTTCCTACAGGTGTCGGTACTATATATAATTTACCCATGCGTCGTGTCAGAAATGTTTGGCGACTATAGCCATAAACTCCTTGACCACTGGATCGGAGGAATCCCAGCAAAGGTCATTGAAGAAGTAGTCCTCAGCCTCATCCATATCCGCCATGCTGCCGATAGCTTCAAGCGTCTCACGGAATTCATCATCGGAATTTCGGAACAGTTCCCTGCGGAAACGGAAACGGTCATTTAGAGTGAATGCCTTCGAGATGTCTGCCGCACGCTCACGCGCGAGCTTTTCGTCGAGTGTCAGCTGGGTCTCCGCAGCAAGCGTGTCGTTGACAGTAGGCACGACATCGGCATCGGCCGTCTCTTCGGCTATGGCATTTTCAGCCACAGCTTCATCATCGGCTTCGGTAGTGTCGACAGCAGCCTCGGCAACCTTTTCAGATTCGCTGCCTCCGGCCATTGCTTCACTCACTGTAACGGGAGCGGTTGTCGGAGCCGGCTGCTCAACGACAGTCACGTCTTTTTCAGCCTCAACCGCCGGAGCTTCGCCACAAGAGGCACCGGCCACCGTGAAAGTGGTGGCAATTTCATCTTCTTGTGACTCCGTATGCGTGTCATCGGCACAACTGTCGGCTTTCAGTCCTGCCAAGAGCTTCTCAGCCTTGGCAGTCAGAAGTTGTCCCATCTCCGGGGCGGCTTCCTCGCCTCTGCTAATATGAAGCATCAGCAGTCCTTCTATTTCGTAGGCCAGATTAAGTAGCCCGGTCAAGTCTTTGTTCATCATTGTTTTCTTGGTCGTCTGCATCTATTGGGTTTTCAATCTGCAAACTTACATTAAATTTTTCTAATAACAAACGTTCAATATCTTTTTTCAAGGCAGCACGGCTACATCTGAAATTGTTGACCATAAACACGATTACATGTGTCGGATAGCCGTTTTCATCAAAAAGGTAGCCTCCATAGCTCTGCACACCTTTCATCGAGCCGGTTTTCATTGCGACACGTCCTGACAACGGCGTGGAGACAAGAAAATTTTTCATCGTTCCGTCAAAACCGGCTTTCGGAAAAAGTGTCAGATAATCGTTCGAAAACGAATCTGTAGCCATATAAGTGTAGACATCTCCAAGGAATCTCGCCGTCAGGCGGTTGTCGCGTGAAAGACCGCTGCCATCCACGATATTTATCCCATGATTGCTTATCCCGGCCATTGACCAGACAGCCTGTTCCTCCATTATCGCATCGGCACGGGAGCCACCCGGTGTGAGCGCCCGGAGCATGCCTTCGGCCATAAGATTGTCGGAACGGAACATTAGACTCTGCATGATTTCGCCGAACGGTGATGAGTGGTGGACGTAAATTTCAGTCTCCTCATCAGAAGGTTTTACACTTTGCCCGGCCACCTCGACACCGGCACGTTTGAGTGTCGATACGATTTCATAGCTCATGGCCTTGCGCGGATAAGGCATAGAGAAAATATCATTGATCGCACGAGTACCTCTCACAAGGAAAGTTTCCGAACCGTCCTTGCGGTCAATCTTGCTCCCCTTGCCCTTGATCACACTGAATTTCAAATCCGGGACAAACGGCTCTGTCTTTTTTGACGGATAGCGGAGACGGAAACGGTTGTCGCGGAAATTTGCACCCTGAAGACGAGCGCCATAATACCAAGGTATATCCTCGTCCATCCATCCCGGAGGAGTGGTCGCGTCGGGAAAGTCGGATTCGTCAATCAATACGTTGCCTCGGATTTTAGTGATGCCCATACGGCGCACGGCAGCTGCGATACTGTCGGCAAAGCCCTGTGTTTCGGGAAGGAACTGGGATTCGATTGTAGGATCGCCACACACCTTTACTACAAGGTTTCCGTCGAGCACACCGTTGCGTATTGTCCCTGTGGCGACTACAGGAGTGGCGAAGCGCTCCTGCGGGTCTGCAAGATTGAGCATAGAGGCTACGGTCACCGATTTCATGACGGAAGCAGGGATCAGTGAGCGGTCAATATTGGCCGACACAATGTCATGGCCAAAACGGAGGTCGCGTATAAGGATCGCAGTGTTCAGTGTGTCGAGACCATGTACGTTAAGCGGGAAGGCATAGGCCAAGGCAGAGCAGGCGATGAATGTCAGCGCAATCACCGCCCGGATTTTCAATATGGCTTTCATTTGCCTGTATATTGCAAATGATCCATCATCACATAGCAGAACGGACGTTCTCCGACCTGCGTGAAACCAACCTTTTCATAAAGACGGCGAGCCTTTAGATTATCTTTGTCGACAAGCAGCCCGGCGGGTTTTCCTATCAAAGCAGCCCGGCGGACAGACGCCTCCAGCAACAGCGATGCGATGCCACGGCCTCGATATTCAGGCAGGACTGCAAGAGTGTCGAGATAGAATTCCGAAGAATCAGTCTCGTCTTCGACATCGCCCATATCCTTGCCAAGTTCGCGCTTGACGGCTTCAAAAAACGGTTTGCGAAGTTCATTGAGTTTAGCTCCGTCATAACCGACGCACACCCCGACAGTCTTTCCGTCGTCGTCAACGGCAACAAGGGTGTTGAGATAACTATACTGGCTGTCTTCGCGCTCAGCCAGACGGGTGAACAGACCTTCGACATCTTCAAGAGTGTGATGCCGGCCTGCGAGACCCAGACAGATTTCCTCACCGACAGCATCCATTATCGAACGTGCTATCAGCGGTGCATCCTCTTTGCGTGCTTCTACAATTTTCATTTTTTATAACTGATTATTTTATGTCCGTCAACAACCCGGATATCTGGAATTGTGTCTGTTTTAGGAAGTGACGGTGCTTTTATTTTCCCTTCGATATGTTCAGGCGAAACCTCTACCCTGATTTCGTCCCAGAGATCGTCTTTGGCAAACGATTCTATAACCTGCGCTCCACCCTCGACCAGCACAGAACTTATACCTTTATTATATAATGTGTGCATTGCCTCTGCAAGCGTCATTTCTCCATCGATGACAATGACATCGCCGTCTGAAAACAGCCGCAGGTCTGCCGGAAGACGCTTTCTGCGGTCAAGCACGACTTTGACAGGCGATTTTCCGGCATAGAGACGGGTTGTCAGTGTAGGATTGTCGGCAAGCGCAGTCCCGCTGCCGATAAGAATCGCATCGTGCGTGGCACGCAGCTTATGGACAAGCATTGAATTAAGAGGCGTGGAGATGTGTCCGTCGATAAATCCGTCGGTACTCTGTGCCCATTTCAAAGTGATGTAAGGGCGCTGTAGGCTATGAGCGGTCATAAACTTGCGGTTAAGCTCCCGGCACTCTTTCTCAAGCATGCCGGTCGTCACCTCGACTCCGGCATCGAGAAGCCTGGCCACTCCGCGTCCCGCCACTTTAGCGAATGGATCGAGTGTGCCTATTACGACACGCGGAATCCCATTTTCGACAATCATATCGGCACACGGAGGCGTTTTCCCGTAATGGGAACACGGTTCAAGGGTGACATACATCGTCGCATCTTTAAGCAAATCCCGGTCTTTGACCGAAGCCACAGCATTGACCTCGGCATGGCCTTCGCCGCAACGGCGATGCCAGCCCTCCCCTATTATCCTGCCGGAAGGATCGACAATCACAGCTCCGACCATAGGATTGGGTGAGGCATCAAGCTCTCCGTGACGTGCCAGTTCCAAGGCACGACGCATGTATTTCTCGTCAGTCTCCATGTTTCAAAAATAGAAATTTAATAGCATTTCCGGCAAAATGACCGGAGCAAGAGTGTGTCCGACCGGAAATATCAGACACACTCTTAATCTTCTAATCTTCTTTATCGGTCCAGTCGCCGTTTTCCTTGATCAAGGCCACGAGGCGTTCGATAGCATCGGCGGCGGGTATGTTTTTCTCTATGCACTCTTTGCCTTTGTAGAGGCTGATTTTACCGGCGGCAGCTCCGACATATCCGTAATCGGCGTCGGCCATTTCGCCCGGACCGTTTACGATACAGCCCATCACACCTATTTTCAATCCTTTAAGATGAGATGTCGCAGCCTTGATGTCGCGCAGTGTCGACTGAAGATCATAAAGAGTGCGTCCGCATCCGGGACATGATATGAATTCAGTCTTCGAAATGCGCAGACGGGTTGCCTGAAGGATGGCAAGCGAGATTTCGTTAAGACGTTCGCGCGACATATCGCCCGACTCAATCCACAATCCATCGGCAAAACCGGCGAGAAGGACAGAACCAAGCTCGATAGAAGCGGCGATTATGAGATTGTCCTCGCTCAGACCGCTATAGTCACGGCGTATGATGACCGGATTTGTCAGACCGCTGTTCATCATCGCAAACATGAACGAACGGATATGTCCTATCGCGTTTTCATCCTTGCTGTCAAGGATGAGCAGACGTGAGCTATCGGCGGACAATTCTTCACGAAGTCCGTCAGACAGACCATCCTCAGCCAATGCCGTGATTGCGTCCGCGAGGTCTGACGGCTTCATGTCGAGTCCGACTACAACAGGCTGGCGTGTGGACCACACACTGCTCCGGCGTAAAGGCGAAAATTCATTATAGGATTCCGGAACCGGCTGGGACTTCACCTCTTTTCCAGCTGCAAGCCCGGTGATAAAACCGCTTATCGCACGTGCCACCGGAATCTCGAACTCAGGCTCTTCGCTGAGCGAGACACGGATGGTATCGCCGATGCCGTCGGCCAGCAATGAACCGATACCGACAGCCGATTTGATTCGTCCGTCTTCCGCATCTCCTGCCTCGGTGACACCGAGATGTAGCGGGAAGTGCATGTCTTCGGCATCCATCGCCGCTACAAGGCGACGCACAGTCTCGACCATAACACCGACGTTGGAAGCCTTTATTGAAATCACCACATCACGGAAATCGTGTCGGAGACATACGCGTAGGAATTCCAGCGCACTCTCGACCATGCCGGCCGGAGTGTCGCCATAGCGGCTCATAATCCTGTCGGAAAGCGAACCGTGGTTCACACCGATGCGCAATGCAGTGGAGTGTTCACGGCATATATCGAGCAGAGGCACGAGTCCTTCTTCAATCTTGACAATCTCGGCCGCATATTCCTCATCGGTGTAGTCAATCTTCTTGAATACACGTCCGGGATCAACGAAATTGCCGGGATTGATACGCACTTTCTCCACTCTCGAAGCAGCCGCGAAAGCCGCACGCGGATTGAAATGAATATCAGCCACAAGCGGAGTGTTAATTCCCCCGGCACGCAGACGTGAGGAAATATCGGCAAGATTCTCCGCTTCACGGACACCCTGTGCGGTAAGGCGCACAATCTCGCCACCGGCGTCGACAATGCGCCTGATCTGGGCAACCGACCCTTCACTGTCCATTGTGCTGGTCGAAGTCATGGACTGAAGGCGTATGGGATTTTCACCGCCGATTTCCACATGCCCGACTCTGACAGGCCATGTCGAACGGCGGTTATAATTGAAATTTCTGATTCTGCTGTGATTCATGTCTTGTTTATAATGCGATGGATATGAAGCTACAAAATCAATTTGAATCCACTGTGGAATCAATTGACCTTGAAGTCATATTTTACGGTTTTCAGTTCCTCGTTAGCCTTGACGATTTTCTGAGAAAGAGTCGAACGGTAATCGCCATAGCGTTTTGCAAGCGCCGGATCGGCGAGAGCGAGAATCTGCACCGCCATGACTGCCGCATTCATGCCGGCATTTATTCCGACTGTCGCTACCGAAATACCCGGAGGCATCTGAACGATTGAATAGAGTGCGTCCATGCCGTCAAGACTCGAATTGATAGGAATACCGATGACAGGGACAGGGGTCATGGCTGCAATCACACCGGGAAGAGCGGCGGCCATTCCGGCGGCGGCTATAATCACTTTTATTCCACGGCCTTCAGCTCCACGGGCAAACTCTTCGACTTCAGAGGGCGTGCGGTGAGCAGAAAGGGCATTCATCTCGAAGGGCACTTCCATCTGATTGAGAAAGTCGGCCGCTTTTTTCAGGATGGGAAGGTCGCTTGTGCTTCCCATGATGATGCTGACTATTGGTTTCATGATAATGCTTTTATTCTTGTATGATTGATAACGTTGGTTTTTAATTAATCATTGACATCAGGTAGACACACAGGAAGCCATTGGCACATCCTGCAAGAACCTGCCACAGAGTGTGACGGCTGAGATAGACACGGGCGGTCATTACAAGTCCTGCCACAATTATCACACCCGACAGCCACACATTCATATTAAACAGTGCATAATGTGAGGCTACAATTCTGAATACAAGGGCGACCAGTCCGCCCATAGCGGCTGCATGCGCGCTGATTTTCCACCAGCAGTTCACAACCGTGCTGATAACCGTCGCCAAAGCTCCGCCGGCAAAAAACATCGGGAGCCAGAACGGAGCACTTGCCTTATAGAAAAAGAAACCACAGCCAAGATAGCAGAGCACAACCACTCCATAGGGAATGAAGCGCTCGGTACGGTTGTTGAGTGCGGGATCTTTTATCACACCGCTCCGATAAAGAGCCACGATGGCTGAGACCGGGACAAGGCATGTTATGACAAACGTTATGCCTATTGCCGTCCAGAGCAGATTTGACGGCAGCATCCGGAGTATCGTCAGGAAAGCGGCGAGTACCATTCCGTAAGTAGGAACAAGTAACGGAGAAAACACCGCTGACAGTATTTCTGAAATTTTCTTCATATTATTCTAAACAACCGAAATGTCATTTCAAACGAGTGAATCGACATATTTAAACGCAAATTTAGCGTTTTATTTGCTAAAGGCAAAGCCGGACACTGACAATAAATTATCTTATTCTATATTTTGGTACCATTGTGGCAATACCACACCTCAAAATACAATCACTCTGTCAAATAACAATCAGAAACAGCCGACAAACCATAAAATCCATATAAATCATCAGATTTTCTTTCGCAGTCGGGCGACGGGTATAGAGAGGCGTTCGCGATATTTAGCCACCGTGCGGCGGGCAATGTCGTAGCCTCGTTCAGCGAGGAGCTTCATCAAAGCATCATCACTAAGAGGGTGGTCGGAATCCTCTCGGGCGATAAGCTCACGTATGGCTGCAAGGATTTCGCGAGAGGACGCATCCTCGTCAGAACCCACTTTTTCATTGAAGAAAAATTTCAACGGATATATCCCGCCGGGAGTGGCGACATATTTTCCGGCAGTCGCACGTGAAATCACCGAAAGGTCATAGCCGGTCTCATTCGACACATCCTTTAATATCATGGGACGCAGACAGCTCTCATCCTCACTTATAAAAAAATCATGCTGCAACTTCACAATGGCAGACATGACCTTGTAAAGCGTCTCCTGACGAATACGGAGAAGTTCGATGAATTCAGTGGCATCCTCACGCTTACGGTTTATAAACGTCCGTGCAGCTTTGTGTTCGCCCGAAGAACCTGCTACAGATATGAAACTGTTGCCGTCGCTGACAAAACTGCTCTCGATTGTCAGTTCCGGGACGTTGTTGACGAGTGAAAGTGTGACAACATAGCCGTCGACCTCGACATTGAAATCAGGAATTATGTGACGCGATTTTTCATCGCCTGCACTATCACCAATCTGTCCGCCGGGTTTTGGATTAAGAGAGCGAATCAATTCGTCTGCCTCACGAAGTCTGTCGCGGTCGACATCGAGCATCGATGCGAGCCTGTCGAAATGTCTCAATGAGAATATATCGAAATAATGCTCCACGATTTCAAGCGCAAGATCCCGGATGTCGGACCGGGGCATCCGACGCAACTGCAACACAAGACAATCGCGCAAGTCATAGGCACAAACTCCGGGAGGGTCAAGCGCACGCACTCGTCCTACAATCTCACGCAAATGCTCCATCGGAACGTCAATTCCGGCATTAATCGCCAGATCGTCAAGAATCTGTGTCAGTGTCCGCGTGAGATATCCGTTATCGTCAAGATTCCCTATTATGTAGCGTGCAATCTGTAAATCGCGCGCATCAATATCGGTTTCTGAAAGCTGACGTGTCAGTGACTCTCCAAGCGAACCTTCGTCGGCAACGGCTACCGGCTCATAAAAATCATCGTCGGCCGAACGGTTGTTTGCCTCGAACCTATAGGAAGGAATCTCGTCTTCATCGCGATAATCGGCCAACTGAAGGTCCTCGGCACTTTCGTTGAAATCATCATCTCCTTCAATCGCGGGTGTATCAGCGACTTCAAGTGCCGGATTATCGTCAAGTTCACGACGAACTTCGTCTTCAATCTCCAATCCGTTCATCTCAAGAAGACGTACGAAACGCATCTGCAACGGCGACAACCGCTGTTGCAATTTCTGTGAAAGTGATAATCGTAGCGAACCTTTCATTTTATTAAAATGCGACAAACAGGACTAAAGACACGTGAATGAAAAACTTCTCAGAGGGACATACAGGCCTAAATTTTACATCCTCTACAATTAGAAATGAATACAGGGCTTTAAAGTTCAATCAAAGAGTCGTATGGAAAATCTTTTTTCGCCTTTTTACCGATAACAGAATCCCAGTCCATCGGGCTTATTCCATTTCCGGGTCGCTTGACGGTGATATTTTCCTCAGTAAACTCTTCGCCGGCGGAAATCGGCCGTGCAGCCACAATACTTTTACGCGCCACCTCTATATTCGGGCGTTCGCAATCGGCAACACGCTTCTCTCCAGATCCAAGAGCCATCTCAATATGACGGACAGCCTTGACCATCGCTGCAAGTTCCGCCGGATCAAGCGACGCCCGGTGGTCAGGTCCGGGCAGAGACTTGTCAAGAGTAAAATGTTTTTCGATAACCTGTGCGCCAAGAGCGGCTGCCGCCACCGGGACTTCTATGCCAAGAGTGTGGTCGCTGTAACCTACGCCTCCTACATTAAGCTTACGCAGACTTTCCATTGCCAACAGATTGACATCGGAATACTGAGTCGGATACTGAGTGGTACAGTGGAGCAAATATATATCCTCACGCCGGATTCCGCCGTTGACAAGGATTTCAACGGCCTCATTGACCTCAATGATTGTCGACATGCCTGTCGAAAGTATGACTTTTCCTCCAATTGACGCAATCTTGCGCAGATATGGAAGATTTGTAATCTCGCCCGAAGGTATCTTCCAGAAGTCCATCTGCAATGGTACAAGCGCATCAATGCTTACAAGATCAAAAGGTGTGCTCATGAATCCGATGCCTTCCTCACGACACAGCTGCGCAAGCTCAGGATAGGCACTCAGAGGTAGATGGATAGCCTTACACATATCAAGCTGCGATTCACCTTCGCCCGTGGTCTCCTTCTGATAGGCCGCCTTCGGGGCTATTGAAGATATGACAAGTTCAGGCACGGCTGTCTGAAATTTCACATAGTCAGCACCGGCGCGTGCGGCCTCGACTACCATTCTGCGTGCCATCTCCATCGAGGCATTGTGATTGACTCCAGCCTCGGCGATTATGATTATTTTTCCAGTCTTTTTCATACGTTAAACACAGCTTCTTCAAAATAACGGCAGATCATAGTGCCTGCTTTTATGTTTGCAACAGCCTCAATCGGCAGCCCGACCGCCTCTTTCAATATCATTGACGGAATGTCAGCTCCTGCATGAACCGAACATACCACACCTCCGCCGAGACGGGGATTTATTTCCATCAGCATCAGGCGACCTGTCCGAAGGTCGCGCAGATATTGAAGTGTGACCGCACCGCGGAGACCAATCCTGACAATCGCATCGACTGAAGCCTCAAGCAGCTCAGGACTGTCGACAGTGACAGTGCGCGAAACTTCTCCACCGACCACTTCGAGTCTCTTTCGGGGACTGACGCAAAGAATCTTGCCACGCTTGGATATGTAGCAGTCAACAGTGAACTCTTCGCGCTCGGGATAGTAGGTCTGAATGAGATATTCGTCGGCTATTTTCGAAATACGCTTGAACTCGTTGATGCCGTTGATGACTTCAATACCTTTCGAGGCAGATCCGCGACGCGGCTTGGCGATGAGCGGGAAAACAGGGCGACCGCCGGTATATGTCGGAGGAATGTCGAGGCCAAGCGACTCGAACTCACGGGCAGACAACACTTTGTCAAACAGGGTGTCAGCCTTTCCGGGTGTGACAACAGGGGACCACGAGTCTCCATAAGTGGCCACGTATGCTCCGGCAATGGAAATAGCCCCGTCAACAAACGGAAGCATCACATCAATATGATAGGCAGAGACTATCTGATGAAGATGTTCAAGGATGTCAGGCGCATTCCATTTGCGTCCGATAATGACACCGCCGACGAGAGCAACCGGGACTTCAGGCTCAAGCTCATAGCTATAAATCCTGACATCCATGTCAAGCTCACGGCCAGCCTCAATCAATTTCCGTCCGAATGAAACACGCTTAGCACCGCCGAGAAACAGAATGTTTATGTTCCGGCGCTTGGCGCTATTGTCAGTCTGTCCGCTCATGATAAAGATCAAACGTTATAGATTCCCGATTTATATTTAGCAAGATTTTCAGGCTTAGTGAACCACTCGACTGTCTCGCGGAGACCGGCTTCAAGGTCATAGCGCGGACGCCAGTCTGTCAGAGAGGTTATGAGAGTGTTGTCGCCACAAAGGCGGAACACTTCACTGCCCGATGGACGCAAGCGGGCAGGATCGACAACATAATCGACTTTCTCACCCATTATATCAGCAATAGTCTCAAGAGTCTGACGCATGCTGACCTCAGTGCCGGTGGCAATGTTGATTTCTTTTCCTTCTATGCCCTCTGCTCTTCCGAGCGCGATGAATCCGGCTGCCGTATCCTTGACAAAGTTGAAATCACGTGTGGGGGTGAGATCTCCGACCTTGATTTCACGAGCGCCATTAGCTATCTGTGTGATAATCGTAGGTATGATCGCACGGGCACTCTGACGCGGGCCATAGGTGTTGAACGGACGTGCTATGACCACAGGAAGTCCGAATGCGTTATAGAAACTCATGGCGATAGCATCCGCCCCGATTTTAGTAGCGCTGTAGGGCGACTGGGGCTGCCGGGGATGTTTTTCGTCAATCGGGACATATCTCGCCGTACCATAGACCTCGCTTGTCGAGGTCACGACAAGCCGCTTCACACCGCAGTCACGCGCAGCCTGACACATATTGAGAGTCCCCTTGATATTTGTGTCTACGTAGCTGTCGGGCGCGACGTAGCTATACGGAATGGCGATAAGTGCTGCAAGATGGTAGACAGTAGAACAGCCTTCGGTTATGTGACGGCAGAAATTCGGATCTCTGACATCGCCTGTAACAATTTCCAGATCCGGATTATTGATTCCTTCAAGCCAACCCCAGTCGTTAAATGAATTATATTGGCTCAAAGCTCTCACCTTGTAGCCCTCGGCAAGCAAAGCTTCAGTCAGGTGAGACCCGATAAAGCCGTCAGCACCGGTGACGAGCACTTTTTCTTTAATGCTATCCATATATGTTATTTTCTTAATATCTAAGTTGTTTTTATGTTCAGAGACAGATGCCTAATGCGGATGGGTAAGATAATACTTATATTCTACCCCTTCAGTAGAGGTGTAGCTTACCTCCATCTTTTTGCCTGTCAGACGGTCAATGTGAAGGCGCGTGACACCATCGGATGAAAAACACATCGCTTGAGGAGGAGTATAGAGGTAATCTGTTCCCTGAAGATTATCATGGTAGATAAAACACAATTCAAGCAAATCATCTTCACGCATCCATGTCCCGAAACACTCGAATACACGGTTATGGGCATAGATGGTATTGATTCGTATGATATTGCCCTGAAAAGCCCATGTGTAAAGCAGCGGGGCATCGGGTGTCTCTTCATATAGCTCCGTTTCCTGACCGTCGGCCGTAAGTCGTTCAAGTCTCCATTCCCCAAACAAGTCGCCGATGTCGCCGTTATGGCGTGTACACCCGGACATAATAATGACAGTCAGACAGACCACAAATACAGTCATGGTCTTTGTTACTTTAGCTTTTATATGTGTAGACAACACTATAACTTCAGAATTAAAAGTTAAACAATCCGTCATATTTCACACCGACAAGAATCCCGAAAGCATTCTCAGGCATATTGCCACGGTCAAGCTCGACTTTTGCATTGATTGTCAAACCATTGACAGTAGCAGGATGCCATCCGGCCTCCAACATAACAGAGGTCAGATGAATCGGACGAGGCAACATGTTGAAGGGAGTTCCCCAAGCCTTGCGGTAACCACCTTTGACACGATAGTCGAGAGATGGTGTAATATTTCCTTCAAGACCGATGTGGAAACCGCGTACCGCGTTTGCGACAAAATTCGGATTACCGTCAAGATTATATATAGGAGACATCATAACAGGCGTTCCCAAAGCCATGCCGAAATAGGCATAGGCATTATATGACGCATTATTATAATAATCGTCAGCGCCTGAGACATGCCCCGGAAGAGTACAACCGTCGTAGTCTCCGGGATTGAAATGAATCGGGCCACTCTGGTTTGTAAAATCAAAATATTCGGCTACGACGCCTGATATGTATCCCGGACGGGAGGCTTTATATTCAATGCCCCACAGCCCGTCAAAGCCATTAAGCTTACCTATTCCCGATCCATCGTCCCACAACCATGAGGTATAGGCAAAAAGTTCGTCTCCGTTTTTAAGACGATAGCGCCCACGTATATCCCAACTGCCAAGGTGGTTGCCTGAGTAGAAACCCTCGCCGCCATCCTCCATCGGGAACAGCATTTTTACAAAATATTTCAATGATTTCGGATGACTTTGCGTGCGGGTCAGCTCTCCGTTGTAATACCATTTGGTAGTACCGCCGAAAACAGCTGCCGCCTGCATGCCGAAAATCACAGAAAACGGTTTCGATGGTTTAGTGCGGAAATATACACGCTTATAGTTATAGAGCTGATGAGTGGTGATGTGATTGCCATAGTAGTTGTAGTGATTTTTCCACCAGCCATCATCTGCCATGTAGCCGAATGCGCCTTCACCTGAAATCTGAAGCCAACCGTTTGTAAAAGGGATATTCTGAAAATCCCAGAATCCGGCACGGGCCTGAAGCATCGGACGAGTGTTGCCGCTTTCAATCAGATCGCCGCTCGACAAGCGCTGGTTAAGCAAAGCCGAATTCTGTTCCTTAAGCCCGAGCTGAGCAAAAACGCCTCTGAATTTCAATTCACCATAAAGCTGCTGCAACCAGACAGAGGAGGGCGATTCTTTGTGGGAAAACCACGATTCGGTTTCAGCACTATAACGCTCATAGGCTACAGAAGAAGCATAGCCACCTATGACATCTGCACCAAAACCATACGAAAAGCGCTTCTCGTAATCGACATCTTTCCAGAAGGAAGCTTCGAGCCTTACGTTGTCAGCCTGCGTAAAACGTCCGTGTTCCAATGAAGATATGTAGTATGGAGCAAATTTCCCCGAGCCTGTTCCGGCAAAAGCCGAAGCCTCATAATGCAAAACATCTTCTGCCTTCCCGGTAATAGAGAATACCGTAAACGCGAGAGCCAGATTATATTTTGCAACCTTATAAAATTTCATAAACATAAGAATAATCGTATCGTCTGTATTCAACATTTCTATCCGGTCGTTGCAGTGTATGATTATCGCCACAAAGTTACATAAAATAACCCGAACACCAATCATCTGCATGCGGCATAACAGAAATTAGACCTGTTTCATCATCAATTAAATATCAACGCGATAATAAAGCAAGCATATACAACCCCAGATTGAGATTATCAATCAAAAAAACAAAAATAATCTAAAAACAACTATAGTTCATAAAAAAGCCGAAGCCTGAGACGCAATCTGCATCTCAGGCTTCGGTCGTTAGAAGGGGCGGTTATCTACTTTCCCACTTTCGCAGTATCATCGACGTGGTGAGGTTTAACTTCTCTGTTCGGAATGGGAAGAGGTGGAGCCCTCACGCTATGGCCACCTTAGTATCTTCATCAGGTTTCAACCTGACGTGTAAGGTTAGAAAGAGGCGGTGGAAGCGAAGTGAAGCTACATGAGTAACCTTCTCTTGAACCGGCCACCGAACGATTCCCGAGGCCTTGTTACGTTTGCCAGCGGATGTACGATTCAGCGACTGAAACTGTCCTTCCATCAATGGGAAGGCTATTTTTGGGATTGCTCCCAAGAAAGGGTTTGGGCGATTAGTACCGCTCGGCTGTGTACGTTACCGTACCTGCACCTGCGGCCTATCTACGTCTTAGTCTTAAACGGCCCTTGTGTGGAGATCTTATCTTGAGGGGGGCTTCGTGCTTAGATGCTTTCAGCACTTATCCTTACCCGACGCGGCTACCCGGCGGTGCTCCTGGCGGAACAACCGGTAAACCGGAGGTCGGTCCAACACGGTCCTCTCGTACTAGTGTCGGGGCCTCGCAAATCTCCCGCGCCCACAACAGATAGAGACCGAACTGTCTCACGACGTTCTGAACCCAGCTCGCGTGCCACTTTAATAGGCGAACAGCCTAACCCTTGGGACCTTCTCCAGCCCCGGGATGTGACGAGCCGACATCGAGGTGCCAAACCACTCCGTCGATATGAGCTCTTGGGAGGGATCAGCCTGTTATCCCCGGAGTACCTTTTATCCTTTGAGCGATGGCCCTTCCATACGGAACCACCGGATCACTATGCTCTAGTTTCCTACCTGTTCGACTTGTCTGTCTCTCAGTCAAGCGCGCTTGTGCCATTACACTCTGCGGCCGGTTACCAATCGGCCTGAGCGCACCTTTAGAAGCCTCCGTTACGCTTTTGGAGGCGACCACCCCAGTCAAACTACCCACCAAGCAGTGTCCTCGCAAACGCGAGTTAGAGACCAAATGTGCAAAGGTCAGTATTTCAACGCCGACTCCACGGTGACTGGCGTCACCGCTTCACTGTCTCCTGACTATCCTACACATCGCACACCCGGTCACAGTGCTAAGCTGCAGTAAAGGTTCACGGGGTCTTTTCGTCCCGTTGCGGGTAATCGGCATCTTCACCGATACTACAATTTCACCGAGCTCACGGTTGAGACAGTGTCCGGATCATTACACCATTCGTGCAGGTCGGAACTTACCCGACAAGGAATTTCGCTACCTTAGGACCGTTATAGTTACGGCCGCCGTTTACCGGGGCTTCAATTCAATGCTTCCCTTGCGGTGACATCTCCTCTTAACCTTCCGGCACCGGGCAGGTGTCAGGCTGTATTCTTCATCTTTCAATTTCGCACAGCCCTGTGTTTTTGTTAAACAGTTGCCTGGACCTATTCTCTGCGCCCTCCCCGGAGGGAGGGACCCCTTATCCCGAAGTTACGGGGTCAGTTTGCCTAGTTCCTTAACCGTGAATCTCTCGAGCGCCTTGGTATGTTCTACCCGACCACCTGTGTCGGTTTGGGGTACGGGTCCTGCATGGATTAAGTTTAGCGGATTTTCTCGGGAGCATGGTTACCTCCGCTGTCGGATTGCCTCGGGGGCTCTCCGTACTGTCCCGTTTCAGCACCCCCGGCGGATTTGCCTGCCGGGCGTATACCTACGCGGTTCAACGTGCTATTCCGTCAGCACGCGGGAGTGTCACTTCTCCGTCTCCACATCACTCCATACAGGAGTAACGGAATGTTGACCGTTTCTTCCATCGGGTACGCCTTGCGGCTGCCCCTTAGGTCCCGACTGACTCTGATCCGATTAGCGTTGATCAGAAACCCTTGGTCTTGCGGCGAGGGGGTTTCCCGCCCCCTTTGTCGTTACTTATACCTACATTTGCTTTTCCGGCTCCTCCAGCGCGGCTCGCGCCACGCCTTCACAGGTTACCGGAATGCTCCCCTACCAATCATGCATTACGCATGATTCCACGTCTTCGGCACCGGACTTATGCCCGATTATTATCCATGCGGGATCACTCGACTAGTGAGCTGTTACGCACTCTTTAAATGAATGGCTGCTTCCAAGCCAACATCCTAGCTGTCCTTGCAATCCCACCTCGTTATTGTCTTCAACTTAGCCCGGATTTGGGGGCCTTGGACGGTGGTCTGAGTTGTTCCTCTCTCGGACGCGGACCTTAGCACCCGCGCCCTCACTCCCGGGGACCGTGCCGTGGCATTCGGAGTTTGTCAGGACTTGATAGGCGGTGAAGCCCTCGCATCCTATCAGTCGCTCTACCTCCACGGTACTGCGCCCGAGGCTGCACCTAAATGCATTTCGGGGAGTACGAGCTATCTCCAAGTTTGATTGGCCTTTCACTCCTACCCTCAGGTCATCCGAAAGCTTTTCAACGCTTACCGGTTCGGTCCTCCAGTGGGTGTTACCCCACCTTCAACCTGCCCAAGGGTAGATCACTTGGTTTCGCGTCTACCGCCGCTGACTACAGGCGCCTTGTTCAGACTCGCTTTCGCTTCGGCTCCGCACCTGAAGTGCTTAGCCTCGCCAACGACGGTAACTCGTAGGTTCATTATGCAAAAGGCACGCCGTCACTGCACTAAACAGCTCCGACCGCTTGTAGGCACATGATTTCAGGGTCTGTTTCACTCCTCTGTTCGAGGTTCTTTTCACCTTTCCCTCACGGTACTGGTTCGCTATCGGTCTCTCGGTAGTATTTAGCCTTACGGGATGGTCCCCGCGGATTCGGCCAGGATTCCTCGTGTCCCGGCTTACTCAGGTGCCGTCTCTGTCAGCCTTTGCATTTCGCCTACGGGGCTCTCACCCGCTGCGGCCCTCCTTTCCAGAAGGTTCGGCTATGCGCCCGCTGTCCATTCGTCGACGGTCCTACAACCCCGGTCCGCGCCGAAACGCGGCCGGTTTGGGCTCTTGCGCGTTCGCTCGCCACTACTTGCGCAATCATTGGTTTATTTTCTCTTCCTCCGGGTACTGAGATGTTTCAGTTCCCCGGGTTTGCCCCTCCTATATGGGAGGTACCGGCCGGAAGCCGGTGGGTTGCCCCATTCGGACATCTGCGGATCAAGGGATATTTGCTCCTACCCGCAGCTTTTCGCAGCTTATCACGTCCTTCGTCGCCTCCGAGAGCCTAGGCATCCTTCATGTGCCCTTCTCTCCTTTCTTTATGACCTTAGTATTTTTCAATCGGTTCGAACATCACTCGGCTCGCTCTCTGAAATCGTCCTGTTGTTGTGACTCGATTCAAAGAAACAGAGTTGCCTCGTGTTTCGCTTGATTTGATTTACTCGTTGTGTTTGCTTCGATTATGCAAGCTCCATATTTTTTCAATGGAGTCTCGCGTATCTTCGCTTCCAGTATGTCAATGTCCTCTTTCTTGTGTGGAGAATAACGGATTCGAACCGTTGACCCCCTGCTTGCAAAGCAGGTGCTCTAGCCAGCTGAGCTAATCCCCCGTATCCGTGGAGTCCCCTGAGGGCCATCCGCGGGATCTTCAATAGAACCCTTGAAAGCAGTACCGTCAACGTCCGAAGACCCTGCATGCGACAGTCGCGACGGCCATCTCGGTACGGAACGCCATAGGCTTTTCCGCTCCAGAAAGGAGGTGTTCCAGCCGCACCTTCCGGTACGGCTACCTTGTTACGACTTAGCCCCAGTCACCGGTTTTACCTTAGGGCGCTCCTTGCGGTTGCACACTTCAGGCACTCCCGGCTTCCATGGCTTGACGGGCGGTGTGTACAAGGCCCGGGAACGTATTCACCGCGCCGTGGCTGATGCGCGATTACTAGCGAATCCAGCTTCATGGAGTCGGGTTGCAGACTCCAATCCGAACTGAGACAGGCTTTGAAGTTCCGCTCTGCGTCGCCGCATCGCTTCTCTCTGTACCTGCCATTGTAACACGTGTGTCGCCCCGGACGTAAGGGCCGTGCTGATTTGACGTCATCCCCGCCTTCCTCACAGCTTGCGCCGGCAGTCTCGCCAGAGTCCCCAACTTTACTTGCTGGTAACTGGCGATGGGGGTTGCGCTCGTTATGGCACTTAAGCCGACACCTCACGGCACGAGCTGACGACAACCATGCAGCACCTCGACGGATGTCCCGTAGGACTGCCTCCTTTCAGAAACATCCATCCGTCGTTTGAGCCCGGGTAAGGTTCCTCGCGTATCATCGAATTAAACCACATGTTCCTCCGCTTGTGCGGGCCCCCGTCAATTCCTTTGAGTTTCACCGTTGCCGGCGTACTCCCCAGGTGGAATACTTAACGCTTTCGCTGTACCACCCAGGCATCATTCTGCCCGGACAGTTAGTATTCATCGTTTACTGCGTGGACTACCAGGGTATCTAATCCTGTTCGATACCCACGCTTTCGTGCATGAGCGTCAGTTGAGCGCCGGTATGCTGCCTTCGCAATCGGAGTTCTGCGTGATATCTATGCATTTCACCGCTACACCACGCATTCCGCATACTTCTCGCTCACTCAAGAACGCCAGTTTCAACGGCACGACGGGGTTGAGCCCCGAAATTTTACCGCTGACTTGACATTCCGCCTGCGCACCCTTTAAACCCAATAAATCCGGATAACGCTCGCATCCTCCGTATTACCGCGGCTGCTGGCACGGAGTTAGCCGATGCTTTTTCTTCAGGTACTCGCAAAGCGCCACACGTGGCGCCCTTTGCTCCCTGACAAAAGAGGTTTACAATCCATAGGACCGTCATCCCTCACGCGACTTGGCTGGTTCAGCCCTGCGGCCATTGACCAATATTCCTCACTGCTGCCTCCCGTAGGAGTCTGGTCCGTGTCTCAGTACCAGTGTGGGGGACCTTCCTCTCAGAACCCCTACGCATCGTCGCCTTGGTGGGCCGTTACCCCGCCAACAAGCTAATGCGACGCATGACCATCCGTAGCCGGAATCGCTTCCTTTAAACCCACAGAGATGCCTCCATGGGTTGTTACGCGGTATTAGACGGAATTTCTTCCGCTTATCCCCCTGCTACGGGCAGGTTTCATACGTGTTACTCACCCGTGCGCCGGTCGCCGGCGGGAGTATTGCTACTCCCCCGCTGCCCCTCGACTTGCATGTGTTAAGCCTGTCGCTAGCGTTCATCCTGAGCCAGGATCAAACTCTTCGTTGTTGTCTATCTTTTCTTTTTCTTTTCTATTTCATAATAGAGCAGGAAAGCAGGAAAGACCGTCTGTTCTGTTCTTTATTTTGCCTTCACAGAAAAACCTTCGAGAGTCGCCCCGTCCGGGATGTCCGTTCGTTATATCTATTGCGATTGTCGGTAGAATTGACAGAGTCTTTTGTTTTTATTGACTCTTGTACTACTTTCAATGTCTATTGTAATTCTTTCAATGTGCTCTGTGCTTTCATCGCGCTTGCCTCATCAGGCGTTCAGCGGAAAAACTTTGCAAAGGTAAATCAAACTTTTGAAACCTGCAAATCTTTTCGAGATTTTAACATTTGTTTAACATTTCATCATCAAACAATTCAATGTCTTTCAGCGTTTCAATCTCTTAGCCCCTCGCCTCTGTGAGGTTTGCTTCTCAAAAGCGAGTGCAAAGGTAGGCACTTTCTGCATTACCTCCAATTTTTTCATGATGTTTTAACATAAATTTAACACTTAAAATCCAACAAGATCTATTTTATTACATATTTTCACAATTACAACATAAAAATGCCAATCATTGCACCACTTCAATTTTGAAATGATTGAAGATTTGAGTAATTTTGGCCTTACAAAAAATACTCTCCGCAAGTCGAACCAATAACCAAGAAAACCCATGCGAAAAATAATCACATTATTATATATAGCAACTTCGCTATTAATACCGTTTACCTTGCGCGGAGTAACACCTTCACAAATCAGATGGCATAATGAAAGTACGGATACAACAAAAATCACAAAGCTTCTGATTCAGGCTACCGACTTCAGTGCATCAAATCCGAACGAGCTTATGGAGTTTATCGGACGACAGTTTGTAGGCATGCCATACAAAAGCGGGACACTTGAAATGGAGCCTGAAACGCTTACAATAAATCTTGACGAATTTGACTGCACTACATTTATCGAAACCGTAACTGCTCTCGCCCTTACCATCGAGGACAGGAAGAACTCTTGGCAGGATTTCGCCAATAATCTCGAATCACTCCGTTACCGCCAAGGAGAGGCCAATGGATACGCATCGCGCCTCCACTATTTCAGCGACTGGATTGTCACAAACATCCACCGTGGCTATATAAAAGAGGTGACAGACCGAATACCTCAATCCGACTCTCAGATAAAGACCCTCGACTACATGTCGCACAACCGCGCCTCTTATCCTGCGCTAAAAGATTCAGCTACATTTGAAGGCATCAAGAATATGGAAGTCGGATATCGCTCACACAGATTTCCATATATAAAATCAGCCAGACTGACATCAAAACCAGTGACAAACGCACTCAAAGGTGGCGACATCGTAGCCCTTACTACAAAGATCGGTGGATTAGACGTAAGCCACGTCGGGCTTATCGTAATCGAGAAAGACGGACCACATCTTCTGCACGCATCATCCCGGGAAGGAAAAGTAGTAGTTGATAAATTACCTCTTGCAGAATATATGCGGAAATCCTCCAACCTGACAGGCATACGCGTTATAAGGTTGCAAACTCAGTAAGATCAACCATAATAATATAATAGCATCCCCGGCTAACAATGTGAAACCACATGTAAGTTTAGCCGGGGATGCTATTATGGGGATGCTATTATATTGTAAACACAGGTTTACAAATCTATGCCGTAGTCTTTAATCTTGCGATAGAGAGTCCTCTCTGAAATATTCAGCTCGCGTGCGGCTTCCTTACGCTTACCTCCGTTTCGTTCAAGAGCCCGACGGATTGTGTCGCGCTCCGTGTCTTCAAGGGTGACAGGAGAAGACTGCACAGCCACCACATCATTAACTGAGCCTGATGAATTTCCACCGGCAGGAGGAAACGATGACGAAAACGGCTGAAATCTCACTATTGACCTCACAGAGCTTTCCTCTCCACGCGGCAGGACATCTTCCACCGGCTGAAAAGCGCCGGAAGGAACGCTGCTGGATTCGGAAGTAAGCTCGTCAATGCGAATATTGAGAGCTTCGATCTGATGCTGGAGTCTAAGAATCATGCCGAACAGCGCATCCCGTTCCGACTCATACTCATGAGCACTTTCAGTATGCGGAGCGACCGGAGTGTAGTTCATCGACCCAGCAGGGAGGAATGTTCCGACGATTTCCGAGTCAATAGTGTTGCCGGATTCGAACAAAGCTATCTGTTCGACGACATTCTTCAGCTGCCTGACATTTCCCGGCCACCTGTAACGCAACAATGCAGCGCGTGCCGAGTCGTCAAATGAAATCGCCGGCATCGTATAGCGCTCTGCAAAATCAGAGGCAAATTTACGCGCGAGAAGCGCGATGTCGTTGCCACGGTCACGTAAAGGCGGAATCTGTATAGATACAGTCGACAGTCGATAATACAAGTCTTCACGAAAACGGCCTTCAGCGACCGCCTTTGCCATATCGACATTGGTTGCCGCCACAATCCTGACATTTGACCGTTGGACAGCCGACGAACCGACCTTTATAAACTCACCGCTTTCAAGCACGCGCAACAAGCGTGCCTGAGTCGTCAGCGGAAGCTCGGCAACCTCATCGAGAAAAATCGTGCCACCGTCAGCCTCCTCAAAATAACCTTTACGCGAAGATATGGCCCCGGTGAACGAACCTTTCTCATGTCCGAAAAGTTCCGAATCGATAGTACCTTCCGGAATCGCGCCACAGTTGACAGCAATATACTTGGAATGTTTGCGCGATGAAAACCCATGTATGATTTTAGGAAAAAACTCTTTGCCCGTACCGCTCTCGCCGGTCACCAATACAGAAAGATCAATCGGTGCGACCTGTATGGCACGCGAAACGGCAGCTATAAGCCCTGGGGCATTACCTACGATGCCATAGCGCTGTTTGGCCTGCACGATTTCGGCGGGAAGTTCCTGAAGATTAAGCTGCATGCCTTCTGAATTACAAAAATTATGACAGAGACTATGATTGCCCTTATTTTATCGCCTTGAGTGAATATGTGCGCTCACGAAGGAAGTCGCTCAGCTCCTTCAGAGAGCCGGAATGAGCCTCAAGCTCTTCCACCGAAATAGGATCGCCCACGGATATATGAAGCGTGTCGTTCTTGCGGCGAAACACCTCGGCCGGCAGACGGAGAGTGCGGAGCTGCCAGCTGATGATGCCGAGCATACGGAACCACCAGCTATTATAACCGTGGAAGAATATCGGAATCACCGGCACTTTGAGCTGCAGGATTAGACGGATGACCGATTCACGCCATTCGCGGTCCTCGAATTTCAGGTGCTTGTTGTAATTGCCGACAGCACCGGCGGGGAAGAAGCCGATGGGGTGTCCCTTGCGCACTTGCATTATAGCCTCTTTGATCCCCTTCATCGACACCGCTTTCTTGGCCGGATCATCGCTTGCGGTCTGATCGACAGCAATAAAATTCGGCCGCATTGCCACTATGTAGTTCAGAATCATATTGACCATTACCTTGAAATCGGGACGGCGACGGCCGATGATATCGATCAGCGTAATGCCGTCAAGCGCGCCAAACGGATGATTGCTGATAGTTATGAACGCACCTTCGGGAAGATTATCGAGCACCTTTTCATTGTCGATCCGCAGCTTTATGTTAAGGTCTTCAAGCAAGCCACGGCAGAATTGCGGGCCGGGAGTGTCAAAATTGTGGTCATGAATCCAATTGACCTTGTCAATATCAAGCAGCTTCATGAACCAATTGACAAGACGGCGCTTACCGTTAAGGAAAGGAGCCATCTTCACTATATCATCATAGTCAAGTACCGTGCGCTTGACCACAGCAGTTTCATTAGTTTCCATACAGTTGGTTTCTTATTTAAGGATGCAAAATTAGCAAAAATCCAACAATTCTTTGTCATAGCATGCCCCATTAACCCAAAACAGTGGTTAAAATGCACAAACAAGAGCATGAAATAAGCCTCATTTCGTAAAATTAACAATTAAATCACGCACAAAAAGTATAAAAATGTGAAAAAATGCCTACCTTTGCGCTCTGCAAAATAAAGCATAGTCATATAGTTAAAAGCGGAAGTAAGTTACCGATTATGAATTTACTACAGAAAAAATTATCCAAATACACAGCGCCTCAGGAAGCCAAAGCGGCCGGAGTCTACCCCTATTTCCGAGCAATTTCAAGCGAACAGGATCCTGAAGTTATCATCAACGGTAAGAAAGTGCTGATGTTCGGTTCAAACTGTTACACAGGTCTTGTCAACGACCCACGCATAAAAGAAGCCGCCATCGAAGCAACCCGCAAATACGGCACCGGATGTGCCGGTTCTCCCTTCCTGAACGGGACTCTTGACATCCACAAGGAGCTTGAAGCAAAACTCGCTGAATACATAGGAAAGGAAGACGTAATGGTCTACTCAACCGGATTCGAGGTCAACCTCGGCGTTGTTTCCTGCCTCACCGGCCGTGAGGATTACATTCTCTGGGACGAGCAGGACCATGCCTCGATCATCGAAGGCCGCCGTCTTTCATTCAGCCAGCAGTTAAAATATAAACACAACGACATGGAGTCGCTCGAAAAGCAGCTCCAGAAGTGCGCCCCCGACAAAGTGAAACTCATCGTCAGCGACAGTGTGTTCTCTATGGAAGGTGATGTCGCCAACATACCCGCGATGGTTGAACTCGCAAAGAAGTATGACGCCAGCCTCATGATTGACGAAGCACACGGCATCGGCGTGTTCGGAGAAGGCGGTCGCGGTCTCGTTCACCATTACGGCTTGGCAGACGATGTGGATCTTATCATGGGCACATTCTCCAAATCATTCTCATCTCTCGGAGGATTCATCGCCACGAACAAGGAAGTCACAAACTATCTCCGTCACCACTCACGCTCCTATATATTTACTGCGAGCATCACACCCGCATCGACTGCAGCAGCCCTCAAGGCTCTTGAAATCATGCAGACCGAACCGGAGCGTCAGGAAAATCTCTGGAAGCTTACCAACCACGCGCTTGACGGCTTCCGCTCACAGGGATTTGAAATCGGCAACACTTCGACACCGATTATCCCCCTCTTCATCCGCGACGACTTCAAGACGTTTGCAATCACCCACGATCTCCTCGAAGAAGGCATATTTGTCAATCCCGTGGTTTCACCGGCCGTAGCACCCACCGACACTCTCATCCGCTTCTCTCTCATGGCTACCCATACAATGGAGCAGGTCGACCGCGCTCTCGAGACCATCACACGCATATTCCGCAAATATGACGTTCTCCACTGATATCATCTGTCAGAAATAAACAATCCATAAAATCAGCGCCCCGTTTTCAATTGAGAAAACGGGGCGCTGATTTTATGGATTTACGTTAAAAATAATAAGTGAATCATAGACAATCCAAATATCCATAAACAAAATCAATTAGACTAAGTAAAGGCCGGAGTATAGGGATGCGAATATTTCTATTCTGTGCAAAGATACTACATTTTCATAAATATACGAAATATTCGCATAAAAATGATTTCAGAGCAGCCGCGACAGACCATGACACGGCCACACGCATTGAGCTCAAAAGCCATCAAAAGCAGCGTGGCCTCCCTCGATGTTACACACCGCCGGGGAAGGCCACGCTAAAATACCGTTCTCTCAACTGTCTAGGCTTTGACATCAGAGGCATTGGCCACCGGAAGCTCAGGGTCGGCTTCTTCGCCAAGTTTCTTGCTTAACTCATGGTCAGCTTTCAGCTTGATGCGGTCGAATCCCTGACCATAGACACCGTTCACATTTCCCTGAGTGATAAACGCGTCAGGATCGATATCTTTCACAATTCTGAAAATAGTCACTGATTCAGACTTACGGCTCACTATAAGCAATATCTTCAGATGCTGCTTGGTGTACCACCCCATTCCGTCGAGCACCGTCACTCCTCTTCTGCCATACTTGTTGACGGCCGTGGCGATTTTTTCCCAGCGCTTCGAGATAATGATAAACTGGACAGCCTGACGGTTGGTGTTGATCATCAGATCCACCATGTAGGTCAGGATGAACAGCACAATGAAACCGTAGACCACAGTCGTGATATTGTGGAAAAACAGATAGCTCGAAGATATAATCGCAAAATCGACATAAAGCATCGTGCGTCCGACCGAAACGTTGGTCTTCTTGGCGACAATCGCACCGACAATATCCGTTCCACCCGTGCTGCCGTTATGAATGAACACGATTCCGAGAGCGAGTCCCGATAGCACCGAACCGATACACACACACATGAACGGCTGATCCGGGACAAGCGGACCGTCAAACAACGGAGGCATAAAAGTCACGACAATCGAAATTGCCGTCGCCCCGTAGAGAGTCCTGTAAACAAAAGAATGGCCGACAATCTTCCATGCAATAGCCAGCAATACAAGATTTATGGCATACTGTGTGATACCGATTGAATAGGGATTGTCCGTAAGGAAATAAACAATCGTACCGAGACCGGTCACACCGCCTATCACCACCTTTTCAGGCAGGATGAAAGCTGAAAAGCCAAATCCATAAATAAGGACAGCCAGCGTAATCATTATGTAGTCGCGACTCGACATCCATAATTGTTTTCTTGTAAAAGTCATTATTGCTATATTTGAACTGATGAATGATTACTTCGCAAATTTAAGTCATTTCATCATCTCCTCCAAATGATATGACGATATTGCTTTCCGGCCCGTAAAGGAAATTTACAACCTTATATAATAATGTGACGCAAAAAAGTCAGGTTTCGTAACGATTCTTTGCAAGCCCCCCTCGCTTGACTCGCAAAATAAACGGCAAAGCCAAATGTTAAAGATTCATAAAACACATTTGCTAATCACCAAAAAATGACTACCTTTGCAGACCGATTATGTCCAATTAATAAACCCGACAGCCTCCGGCCTAAACTTTTGGCCAAGTCAAGCCTTGGAGATGTCAAAAGTAACTTTCTATTAATTAAACATTTAACGTGGATACTTTAAGCTACAAGACCATTACTCCCAACGCGCAGAGCGTTGAACACAACTGGGTCGTTATCGATGCTACCGATCAGGTGCTCGGTCGCCTTTGTGCCAAAGTCGCCTTGATTCTTCGTGGAAAGAACAAGCCCAGCTACTCACCCAACATCGAGTGCGGCGACAACGTAATCATCATCAATGCCGACAAGGTTCGTCTCACAGGCAAAAAGTGGACTGACCGCGAATATCTTTCATACACCGGCTATCCCGGCGGTCAGCGCGTCGCTACCCCCGAAATCATGATGAAGAAGTCGCTCAACAAGCACCTCAAGCCCGGCTATCACCCTCTCTTCATCAAGGTTGTGAAAGGCATGCTCCCCAAAAACCGTCTCGGCCGTGCAATCATCGAAAACATGCACGTCTACAACGGTCCCAACCATCCCCACGAAGCACAGAATCCAGTAGTTATCGACATCAACAAAATTAAATAATTGAAGAATGGAATCAGTTAATGCAGTTGGCCGCCGTAAAGCAGCCGTAGCTCGCGTGATCGTTAAAGAAGGAAACGGTCAAATCACCATCAACAAACGTCCCCTCGATGTTTACTTCCCCTCTTCCATCCTTCAGTATATCGTTAAGCAGCCCCTGCTCACTCTCGAAGCAACCGAGAAATACGACATCAAGGTAAATCTTAACGGAGGTGGCTACAAGGGACAGGCAGAAGCTCTTCGTCTCGCTATCGCCCGCGCACTCGTCAAGATCAACCCCGAAGACAAGCACGCACTCCGCGTCGAAGGCTTCATGACCCGCGACCCGCGCGTCGTTGAACGTAAGAAGCCCGGTCGTCCCAAAGCCCGCAAACGCTTCCAGTTCTCAAAGCGTTAATATTTTTTCAGAGCAGACATGGCCCTACTTCCGGATCAGTGCTTAGAGCCTGACACAGCCGGTTGCCACGAAGCTCGAAAGTGTTTAGTATCTAAACCGCCGAGATGGACACGTTCCCTACTCCACGGTTGTAATTTCCTAAAGAACGTAAACAACAACAAAACAGACAATGTCAACTCCAAATTTTGACCAACTCCTCGAAGCAGGCTGCCATTTTGGCCACATGAAAAGAAAATGGAATCCTGCAATGGCTCCTTACATCTTCATGGAGCGCAACGGTATCCACATCATCGACCTCTATAAGACTCAGGCCAAGCTCGAAGAAGCTGCTGCAGCTCTCCGCAACATCGCAAAGGGCGGCAAGAAGATTCTCTTCGTAGCTACAAAGAAGCAGGCTAAGGAAATCCTCGCTGAAAAGGCTCAGAGCGTCAACATGCCCTACGTTATCGAACGCTGGCCCGGTGGTATGCTCACCAACTTCCCCACAATCCGCAAGGCTGTGAAGAAGATGACATCCATCGACAAGATGCAGAAGGACGGAACTTTCGACAACCTCTCAAAGCGCGAAAAACTCCAGATTTCACGTCAGCGCGCCAAGCTTGAAAAGAACCTTGGCTCTATCGCCGACCTCAACCGTCTTCCCTCTGCACTCTTCATCGTTGACGTTTGCAAGGAACACATCGCAGTTGCCGAAGCCAACCGTCTCGGTATCCCCGTGTTTGCTATCGTTGACACCAACTCTGATCCCTCAAACGTTGATTTCGTAATCCCTGCAAACGACGACGCATCTAAGTCAATCGAGCTTATCCTCGACACAGTATGCGCTTCAATCACCGAAGGTCTTGAAGAACGCAAGGTTGAGAAGGCCGACGAAAAGGCAGCCGGCGAAAACGCTGACGCTCCCCGTCGTGACCGTCGTCGCGTAAGCCGCAAGGACGAAAATGAAGCTGAAGTAGCAGCCGAACCTGCAGCTGAAGCAGAATAATCAAACATTATTTCAAAACATTCTAACTCCAACTATATTATGGCAGTAACAATGGCAGACATCACCAAACTGCGCAACCTCACAAGCGCCGGTTTGATGGACTGCAAAAAAGCTCTTGCCGAGACTGACGGTGACATCGAAGCTGCTGTCGAGATTCTCCGCAAAAAAGGTCAGGCCGTAGCCGCCAAGCGCGAAGACCGTCAGGCAGCCGAAGGCTGTGTAATCGCCCGCACAGACGGAACTTTCGCTGCTGTCCTCGCTCTTAACTGCGAAACTGACTTCGTTGCTAAGAACGCCGGCTTCGTAGCCCTCGCCAACAAACTCATGGACATCGCTATGGCCAACAAGTTCAAAACAGTCGAAGAGCTCAAGGCTTTCACTGTTGACGGACAGACTGTAGCCGACCTCATCACTGAGGAAAGCGGCAAGACCGGCGAAAAGACTGAAATCGGCGCTTATGAAGTTGTAGAAGCCCCTACAACTGCTGCTTACAACCACTTCAACAACAAGCTTGCTGCAATCGTAGGCTTCAACCTCGAAGGCGTTGATCCTCAGATCGGCCGTGAGGTATGTATGCAGATCGCATCAATGAACCCCGTTGCTGTTAGTCGCGAAGATGTTCCTCAAGCCACCATCGATCAGGAAATCGCTGTCGCTGTTGAAAAGACCAAGCAGGAGCAGGTACGCAAGGCTGTTGAAGCCGCTCTCAAGAAAGCCGGCCTCAACCCCAACCACTTCGACTCAGAAGACCACATCGAATCCAACATCTCTAAGGGTTGGATCACTGAAGAAGACGCTGCCAAGGGTCGCGAAATCATCAAGGTCACTGCCGAGGCCAAGGCTGCAAACCTCCCCGAAGCAATGATCCAGAACATCGCCAACGGCCGTCTCAACAAATTCTTCAAGGAATCTTGCCTTATGGAACAGGAATACGTACAGGACAGCAAGCTCACTGTAGGCCAGTTCCTCGACAACACTCAGAAGGGTCTTGTTGTTGTAGCATTCAAGCGCGTTAACCTCAATCAGGACTAACCATCAGTTAATACTGAAAGTCATAACAACGCAATATTCCAAGGAGGGCTGTCCCGCTGATAATGCAGCGGGACAGCCCTCCGGCTTTAAAGGCAAATGGTGGTAAAACTGCCAAAAAGTTTAAGGAACAAATGTTGAAGCCGAAATCCATTGTCATGAGTCGCACCCCGTGATGGATAGAAACCACATAGCGACAGATACGCTCCCTCTGATTATGAACAAATTAAATGAAAACACACCATCTTTAACTTAACATTTGTTATGAAACGACCATCTTAGTCGGTGAAAAACTTTGCATTGTCCATCCGATTTGCATGGGAAACTGAAAATTTTTATTTTTGTTACATTCCATTGCTCAATTTTATAAAAACCATGAAGGAAATCCTGACACGCCAGCGTATCACCACTTTTCTGACCCACCTCCTCTGCATAATCATACTTTTTATCCTTCCCGAGATTCTATCGAGTCTTGCCAATCCGGGACGGCCGATAAAAATGTGGATGTACACAAAGACATTTGTGTTCATAGGAGTATTCTATGCCAACTACTACTGCATAATCGAGCAGTCATTCGACAAGCCGCGACGTTTCCTGCGTTTTTTCGGCTACAATTTCCTTCTGATCATAGTAGCCCTCGGGCTTATATATCTCATCTGGCGCTTCAAAGGCCATCTTGGAGGGCGCACTCCTCTCAGAAACCATCCATCGCCGACCGAAAGCATGTATTTTGCAAAATCAATCGGCATGCTCTCGCGCGACGTAGTGATGTTGATTCTTGTAATTGGATTTGCTACAGCCCTACGGCTCGGCGACAAATGGCTAAAGCTTGACCGCAGACGGCAGGATCTTGTCAACATGCAGCGTGAAGAAGAACTGAAAAATCTGAAAAGCCAGCTCAATCCTCATTTCCTGTTCAACACCCTTAACTCGATATACGCTCTTATCGCCATCTCTCCGACCAAAGCACAGGAAGCAGTCCACGAACTTAGCCGGCTACTCCGCTACGTGCTCTACGACACCTCCGCCACAGTCTCACTCAAACAGGAACTCGCTTTCATCGACAACTATGTAAGCCTTATGAAACTACGGCTGAGTTCTGCGATAAGACTCAACGTGACACTTGATGCCGGAAACAACGAGACTCTGCGCGTCGCACCGCTACTTTTCATAACACTAATTGAAAACGTTTTCAAACACGGGATACACACACCGGAAATCCCACTTGAAATATCAGTCACTGCCCACGACAACACTATTGAATGCCGTACATCGAACGGCCTCCTGACATCAGGGAGCCAAGCCAGATTACCGTCTTCTACCACTGAGGACGAGTGTAACAGCGGAGGAATCGGACTATCAAATCTTCACCGCAGACTCGACCTGATATATGGACGCGACGCACAGCTCAACATAACGACGACAGACAAATCATACGAAGTATGTCTGAAAATTCATATTCGGCCCAATTTATAATCAAGATGGTCGTAAAAAAGGATAATCATCTTAAGACCTCTTTAAACTTTTCAATAAAAAATCAGTCTAAATATCATCTCTCCGCATTGACGATAGCTAACCAGACTATATGGATGTAGACAATCGTATAGAATGAAATAAAACCCTACTTAAATAACACCAATATGTCACTCCGCTGCTGCGTCATTGATGACGAACCCCTCGCATCAGGTCTAATCAAATCCTACATAGAGAAAACCCCGTTTCTTGAATTCATCGGAGAATTCTCATCACCGAGAGATGCAATCTCTGTGATACTGAACGATAATATAGATATCGTGTTTCTCGACATACAGATGCCACAGCTCAACGGGATAGAGTTTGCCAAAATCATCCCCCCGACGACACGAATCATTTTCACGACAGCCTATTCCAACTATGCCGTTGAAGGATTCAAGGTGAACGCGCTCGATTATCTCCTCAAACCGATCAGCTACGAGGAGTTTCTTGAAGCCGCGAACCGGGCTCTCAACTGGCATGAACTGATCAAGCGCAACTCACCTCATAAAAACGGAGAAAACGCGTTCACGGATGGCGACTATGTAATTATAAAAAGTGAATATAAACTCGTTCAGATCAACATCAACGACATCATCTATATCGAGGGACTTAAAGACTACGTGAAAATCTATGTCGACGGCACCGATAAATCAATCATGACTCTTCTGAGCATGAAAACCCTAGAACAGACACTGCCTGCATCACAATTCATGCGCATACACAGATCGTTCATTGTCAATCTGTCAAAAATAAAGATAATCGAACGCAACCGTATTATTTTCGGGAAAGTCCAGATTCCTATTTCCGACAGCTACAAGGATGCGTTTTCCGATTATATCAACCGCCGGACATTAGCCTGAAAAAAAATATTCACCTCTTATAAGCCCAAAGCAGCAGAGGGTCGGTCATCTCGACCAACCCTCTGCTGCTTTATATTCAAATCAGTGCAAATTTAAGCTGATTTAATTACAAAATGGAAGCTTAATTAATTTCGTATTACAGAGAGTCATATCCTCTCTTTTATATATAAGACGTTCAATCCCTCCAAATAGTTACATCCGAAGTGACAATTTTCACATCATTTAATATTTCTATATTCGAAAAACCATTTACGAAACACTCATCGTTAAATACAGTTAAATAGTTGTCAGAATTTATAATTCGGTGTAAATTTGCCGTGTGTATGAATTCATGATAATATCACCATGAAATTTGCGAATTAGAATTAATTTAAACTTTTTGTTCATCACGCGAATCCTTTATAACCAATTGTTTAGTTTTTTTTTTATTTTTACTTAAATCAATTTGTATGAAAAAAATTTTTACTCTTCTTGCCGCAACAGCTATGGTCTTAACAGCATCTGCTCAAACCGCTGAAACTTGGAAACCCGATGGAACTGAACCTGAAAACAAAACTGTCAACCTTCCTTCTATCAAAGCTGAATTCCTTGACAATACTTCTAAAGGATCAAATGCAGGCGTTGGAGAATGGGATTTTTCAAAAAGTAGCGATGTCCGTGGCAATCAAAACGGCCTCGAAATCCGTTTTACACCCGACAAGTCAGGAGTCCTCTCCATTACATATGCAGCAGCCGTAGCTACCAACAAATCTATCCACATGGAAGTAAACGGAGACCAGACCAACACGATTCCTTGCACACTTCCTGATGGAAGCCAGCTTGAATCCGGAGCAAAGCCATCAGAAGAGATTCCCGCAGGCGAATCTGTCAAGTATGACTTAGTATCTGGCAATTACTACAATTTCTACACTAACGGTACTAAATGGAGACTCAAAGAATTTAGCTTCATCCCTTCTGCTGACCAGTCAGCCATCACCGACATTGCTGCTGACGAAAACGCTCCCGTAGAATACTTCAACCTTCAGGGCGTGCGTGTAGATAATCCTTCAAACGGTATCTTCATCAAGCGTCAGGGTTCAAAGGTTTCGAAAGTTGTCGTGAAATAATCATCGGAATTCCAGAAATTCACACTACAACAAAACTTATCACAGTCGGCCGACCTCAAAAAGTCGGCCGATTTTTTTATTTTTGCATCGGAGTCTGACATCCTGTCACATCCATCCACATCTTGCTTTTCACCTTCAAAACTGCACAATATAACGTGTACGCATAAACCATAAACTCTTTTACAGCGTTTCTACCTATATGACACTAAATATACTCACCTATCAACATTTATAGATGAAACGAATCGTAATAATGGGCGCTACGTCAGGCATAGGGCTGCGCGTAGCCGAGATTTTTGCCAAAGCCGGCTGGCTTGTCGGAGCAGCCGGGCGCAAGGAGAAAGTATTGCGCAAACTTCAGTCTGACTATCCCGAAAAAATACGCTACGCCCAGATTAACATCGACGACACCGATGCTCCAAACCGCATGCGCGACCTCATCAACCGTCTCGGAGGCATGGACATCTACTTCCATGTCGCAGGAATCGGATATGAGAACGAGGCACTTGTAACAGAACACGACACAGCGACTGCACAGACCAATGTCGTCGGGTTCACACGCATGATCGACACCGCCTTCCGCTACTTCAGGTCGCATGGCCGACGCGGCCGCATCGCAGCGGTCACATCCGTGGCAGGCACAAACGGAATCGGAGAACTCGCGTCATATTCCGCATCTAAAAAATATCAGCAGACCTACCTGACTGCACTCGACCAGCTCGCACGCATGCAGGGGCTTGACATATCATTCACAGATATCCGTCCGGGATGGATACGCACACCGCTCCTTAACCCCGACCGCATCTATCCGATGACAATGACCCTTGACCATGCCGTCGTCGGAATCGTACGTGCAATCATCGCCCGTAAACGGGTCTGTATAGTCGACTGGCGCTGGAATCTTCTTGTCAGGGCTTGGAGTCTCCTTCCCGACCGCCTATGGGAACTTCTTCCAATCCGAGTGTCGACACAAGCCACATTTGCCGAAGACAAGGCCGATGCAAAAACAGAAAAGCAACTCCAGTCACCCGAACCTCCGGCCAAGGTCGCAGTCCCTGCCCCACTCTCGCCGGCATCCACGACAGATTTGAGCTGACACGACCGCGAAATGCTGATTTACAAGAATAGCACAAGTGCGAAATTCCATCATGACTAATACAGTCAGATATAGAATTTCGCACTTGTGCTATTCTTAATCCAAAAGGCTGAAAGACTGGCCGCCTATCGGACTCTTATCATATATTTCAATGAAATTTCTATTGACTGGTTTCTTGATGCGGCAAAAAAGTCGCGTTTTGAATCCTTATAGATATTTCCAAGACCAAAATAATAACGGCCTTCAAGCATTATCGAATGTTTGCGTCTGATTATAAACTCCACGCCTGCACCTCCAAGAATTCCATAGTCAAACTTTCGGTCAATCGGCATATTCAACTGTTCATTGTTCCTGTAGCCTTGGGGGAAGTCAGGGATTGAACTGTAATTTTCATAATCGAAATTCGCTGAAATCGAATTCGACAGCATGAAACCGACTTCCGGACCAAGATTGACAAAACCTCTGACCTTGTTCGAACCGAAGTAGATGTGGGTCAACAGCGGAATCGAGATGTAGTTCAGCGTCCGCGTGTAGTTGAACTGCGGAGCTTCATCGCGAGTGAAATCCTCCGCCCAGCCACGCTGAGTGAAATTCACTTCGGCTATAAGACCGAAGTATTTCTCCTCCGTATATCGCGCAGCTATACCCATCGTGAGACCTTGTGCAAATTTTGTGTGAACCTCCGGTGAGAACGACACACTCGAAAGCGTCGCACCAGCCTTGCCTCCGATGGCAAAATTCGGGGAATATTCCCTTTGAGCCAGAAGACACGACGGCAGAAGCATCGCCACAAACAGTAATCCGGCTCTGCCGGAAGGGAGGCAGGGAGTAAGCCTACGGAAAAACTTGATCAAACGGTTGGAGTCCATCTTCAGATACTGGCCTTTTCTATAAGTCCGCCGGGACGATAGTTGATTATATAAAGCAACCCGTTGCAGTCGCCGGCCGCTCCTTCGGGGACAAAGAAACTGAACCCGTTCTGCACACCGTCATAATGATGCCCGGCATTTTTCAGATAGTTCAGCACAAACATACCGGTGTCGAATCCGAGGATGCCCTGACGCGGAATAGCATTTTCCATCCCGGTGCCATACCATTGCTTGAACTTACTTTCAATACGGCGCGAACGAGGGCTGTCCTCATTGTCAAAGAAGCGCGAATAGACAAGAGTATTGAGGTTGTGCATGTTTGAGAGAGTCTCGCCTCTGAACGTAATCCATTCCGGATAGCCTACAACCTTAATCGAAGGCATTACAGCTTCATCACGCCATTCGATCAGTCCGGGAAGCAGACGGTTGACATCGCTCTGACGGCCGGTGTTCAGGATGAATGTGTAATTCCCTTCCGCCGGGAGTTCCTTAAGGTTCGCTTTTGTCAGTTTTCCTTCAACGGTTATCGTCTTATACTGCGTGCCTTTTCCATCAAGACGTTTCTTTACCGCATCAATAAATTCGGTCTTGTCATTGGCACCGTCGGTCAGATTAAGGAAAACAGGTACTGTATACGCCATTCTGGCAACCATCACGTCAGCTGCTTTCTCAAACATAATCGCACTCGGGATATTTCCCTGCATGACCGCAGGATTTGTACGGTATGTCTCGTCGCGGACTATGAAATCGTTGAGCACTTTTATCCCGTTCACGCGGCCAAACTCTCCGAGCATGGCAAACTGCTCTAAATTGTCAGGGGCTATGATGAGACGATGGTTTTTCAGTTCGGGATTTGCAATGATATCATGGACCTTTGCCGTCGAGCCTTCAGTGTCAAACACACTTATGCGCACAGGCGTCCCGTTGTTACGCAGACTGTCGGCTGCGAGAAGGAATCCTTTATAAAATTCAGTGTAGCGCTGGGCGCTTTTCGACGGAGTCTCCTCGTTGAGCATGAACGGAAGCACTACCGCCACCGAAAGTTCAGTCCCATGTTCAGGGACACCTGCTGCAGCGGCGAGGTCGTTTACACTGACCGTAGGCGCGCCGCCCTGAGTGCCGACAGCCGTGCTGTCAGTCTTGACTCCTGCGGCCTCTGCAAGCTGATCAACGCTGACAGTTGCGGGAGTGACAGCTGAAGGTATATTCAGCACCTGTCCTTCGCGGAGAACGGTGATTCCGGGATTTGCCGCCTCAAGGGCCTTTACTGTTATGCCGTGGGCATTGGCTATAGAATAGAATGTCTCCTTCTTTTTGACTATATATCCACTGCTGGCCGAAGTTTCATGGCTAATCTGAGCAGAGGTGGCAGAAGCAGCTGCGGGTGTGGCCGGAGCAGAAGTTTGCGTAGCTGCCGATTCCTTGGCGGGGACACTGATGTGGAGCGTCTGTCCGGCTTTAAGACCTTCGCTTACGATAGGATTCTGTTCGATAAGATCTTTTGTACTTATACCGTAGCGGGTGGCTATGCCATATATTGTCTGTCCTTTTTCAACGTGATGAGTGATGATGCTGACCCCCTTCGGTTCAGAAGGCCGGACAGCAGCGGGCGATGACGAAGACTGTGATTCGTCAGTCTGTTCCACGTCGACAGGGAAAAACAATACAGTGCCCCATCTCAGACCGTCAGCCACACTTGGATTGGACTTCACAAGTTCGTCCTTGGTAATGCCGAGACGATGACAGATTGAATATACGGTCTCCTTAGGCGCAACTTCATAATAGTAATAGTTACGGCCATTTACTTCACGGGTAGGTAGATCCTTGATTGAAGCCGTAATACCGGAAAGGGAAGCTCCGAGCGCTACCGCACCCAATATGCTGAGTCGAGTGAATTTCATATACTATGATTTTCAGTGTAAAGTATTTGCAAATTTACGCAGAATTATTCAGACTACAAAGTGTTTATTTTTCAGGTTAAAAAGCAATCAGATAGCAATAATTTTAAACGGTAAGCAACACGCGCTCCAATCCGTCAGCCGGATATGAAGCGCGCGATATGCGTTAAAGCAAAATGATAGTGATAAGCCTCAGTCTTATTTCTTCTTGCGGTTGCCATAGCGGCTCATGAACTTGTCCACACGACCTGCGGTGTCAACGAGCTTCTGCTTGCCGGTAAAGAAGGGGTGAGATGAGCTGGTGATTTCAAGCTTGACCAGAGGATAGGTCACGCCGTCAACTTCAATAGTTTCTTTTGAGGCGATAGTTGAACGAGTGATGAAGATTTCGTCGTTCGACATGTCCTTGAATACTACTTCGCGGTAGTTGGAAGGATGGAGATCTGCTTTCATTTTCTTATCTGGAGTTTTTATTGTCAAAGTTACCGAAATTGCGCTGGTAGGACGCATAAATTCGTAATGGCGGTGCAAAGGTATGGATTTTAATCGATTTATCAAAACTCTACGCCATATTTTTTACTCACTGACGTAGAAATCAATCAGATTCGACAATGCCTGTTCACATGCCGGACAGAATACGGGCCACGTGTTGTCACGCATCCTGCATCGGTCGGCAGGACGGTAGACACCTTTGAACGTATAGCCCGCACCTTCATACACACCTATCGGATATTTCTTTGCATCGGCGGCAGGTGTCGGGACTGGCGTGCCATCAGGTATCTGTGATTTCCACTTGCTGTCAAAGCCGACAAGTGTGGTGATGTTCGGCTCCCACGGCTCGATGTCCTTCGGATAGCTTTCATCCATGATATCGCCCTCATAGAAATACTCGTCGGCAAGGCCGCCGAAACTGTGTCCGAACTCGTGGACCACTACAGGGCTGAAATCCTTATGGCGCGATGTGGTCAGAGTATAGCTGTTATAGATGCCACCGCCTCCATATTCATTGGTATTTGCAAGTATGATGATGTGTTCGTATGGTATTCCGGCAATAGCGTCGTGTATATCCTTGACATGCAATGTCGTCAGATATCGGTCAGAATAGAACGTAGAGAAATTCGACGAGAATGCGGTTGATTTCCAATTGCCGAAGCGAGGCACACTCACCCCGGAATCATCAGAAGGTGTCGCCACAGCGACAAAGTTAAACTTCGATGCCTTGCTTTTGAACGGTTCATGCGACAGGATTGATTCAACGGCTATTTCCGCATGACGGTAGAAGCTGTCCATTTCCTCCCTTGTATAGCCTTCGGCAAGAATCGCCACGTCGATAACCTCGTCACTTTCTCCACCCTTGTGGATATAGCGGTGGTCGGGCAGTTTGCCTCGACCTTTCTTGGCAATCAGAATATCCTTAGGGTCAAATCGGTGTTTCATCGAGGCCATTGGTTCATGCCGGTTATCGAGCAGGTCGATGTGGATCAGCGCCGGTTCTTTAGGATAAGGCACAAGCACACAATGCTCGAAGGATTTCGGAGTTGTCGCAGCCTCTTCTGTCGAAAGCCATTCATGGTAGAGCGACGAAAAGGAAGTGCGGTAGAGCGTATCGCCCGTGGCCTCCGAGCACACCGTCACCACACCCGCGCCCTGAAGGGGCAGATCCGAAAGATTGTATCTCCTGCCGGCCCAGCCGTCCATTGACGACTGCCCCGAAAGGTGTACACCGCGTTTCCCATCGGGATTCGCTGAAAACAGATAGTCGATGCGAAGTGTCCTGTTCTCAAAATTACGGTCAAAACCGAGTGATGAAAATTCCTTCGTACCCCCATCACCTTTCCTCCGGCCAGACCGGCTTCCATGATCGGCGACACGAGAGAATTCATGTACTCTTCAAGATTGGTATAGCCTGACGCGGCAAGTTCCCGGCCGTCAGCAGGATTTTTGGGATTCAGGCCATGAGACTTCTCCCAGACATCCGGAATGCCGTCGCCATCGCTGTCGCGAGGAGCTTTTGCGCTCTTCAGCAAAGGCCACGCCCGCGAACCGTCGGAATAGACAACCTCATCCTGCGAGTCGATTATTCCCCTGTTGCCAAAAGTAGCTTTCCCGTTGCGGGTATCGTTGACTACGATTTCATCATATGCGTCACGACTGAGCGAGGCACCGGCATAGGCAAGCACCAGTTCATAAGCCTTCTCAGCCGAATGCGTGGTGGTCTGCTCATAAGGCATCGGAGAATGGAGCTGAATGTCACGCTCTATGCTGTCGTCCCAATATCCGTCAAAATCTCCGGGCTTTATCTGGTCCAGAACACCGAGTTTCCAGTTATCATCACCGACGGCGGCAATTTCATGGTTGACATTGCCACGCACATAGAAGCGGCCCCATTTATGAAGCATCCGCGCCCAGACGTTCCACCCGACTCCGAGTTTACGGCCTTCGACATCAATGGAATTGTCAGCCATGTCAATATCAAATGTCCTGTCGGCAATGACCACTTGGTTCTTGCCATCCGACGCACCACCGGTCCTTATGCCCTTCAGCTCATCGCGTGTCAGGGAAGTACCGAAATAACGGTTATAATCTTCAGCAAGTCGACGGGTATTGAGACAGTAGCGCACGGTGCGTATTCCGGGACTTGCTATGCGCTCAGGCATTAGGTTTGACGTCACCCCCGGCCGGAAGTAGTTATTGACGATATTGACCGTCATTCCCTCGCCACCATAACATCCGTTCGAGCCATAGTTATAGATGACATTGTTGCGCAGATCCATCCTTTCGTCTGTCTGGGTGTGGGGGCTCGGACCGAGACGCGGAGTGCGCGACGTATGATTTGCCATGAGATTGTGGTGGTAGCTCGCTCCGCTTCCACCCCAGTTTCCGCCATAGCTGTGAGGGCCTTTCTTGTGACCGCTGTTGTGGAGGCTATGTGACGCGATACACCATTGCACCGTGCAGTCTGTCATTCCATAGACCGAGATACACTCGTCTATGCTCCAGCTGACCGAGCAGTGGTCGACCATCACATTACGGTGGCCGCTTCCACCGAGTCCGTCTCCCTCATGATGCGCCACCTGCCTGTCGCCAAGACGGAAACGCATGAAACGCACAATCACATTGTCGGCCTGAATGAGAAAGGGATAGTCGGCTATACAGATTCCATCGCCGGGAGCTGTCTGACCGGCAATGGTGACATCGGGATTTTCAAGCCGCAGTTGCGATTTTAGAAAAATAGTGCCTGAGACATCGAAAACTATCGTCCTCGGGCCAGCCTGATTACAGGCATAGCGAAACGAACCCGGGAGCTCATTGTCGTCGAGCGTTGTCACATGATATACATCGCCGCCACGGCCACCGGTCGTGTAACGGCCAAACCCCTCTGCACCCGGGAATGCAGGAATAGCGGTCGGCACAAGGCTTCTGGCTGAAACCGCTGACACCGACAGAAGCGCCACAGCAATTGAAGTATAGATTTTTTTCACGATTATATCTTTCAGAGCGTGATTATTATATCAGTAAAAGCGGGAGATTGATGTCTCTCCCGCTTTTACTATCGGATTATTCCATTTTTATCGAACGATAAACTTCTTACCGTCACGAATATACACACCGGGGAGAAGCGGTTCGCGCACTTCGACTCCCATGATATTGTATATTTTGCCATTGCCGGAAGCGCCAGCCGGATCAACCACAATATCATCAATGGCACTCTGGTCTGAACCTGCGCCCTTTATGCGTATCTTCAACACCGATTCAACCGCGCCAAACTTGACCGGAATCTCATTCATCGGTTCTGACAGTGTGACTGTATGCACAGCCGCCGGGCTTGAATTTACCGGGAAGGTATATTGAGCAGCGTCAAACTGGGTGTCACCAATCGACATTATATAGCTTGAAGTATCATCTTTGGCGTTTGACCATCCTTCAAAAGTAAGCTCAGTCGCAACCTTTCCTTCAGGCAGTTTTATTGTCCATGTGTCATTGCGGGCAAACTTTATGTATTCAGCGGTTACACCCGAACCGTGGTTGTAGGTTCTTGAACCGTTGCTACAGTTGACTTCTATATCAGTTCCGAACTTGAACGGCAGACGGCTCTCCTTGTGAATCATGCCTGCTTCCTGAGCAGTTCCGTCAGAAATCTCCCATTCAAACACTTCACCGGGAACGACGATAGGATCATCGACCGAAGGAGTATAGACCGGAAGTTCCACCGCTTCATCAGCAAACGTCAGCTCTCCGTTGAGCATTTTTCCGTTAGCGTTTCCGCCTTCCATGATATGCGCTACAAGAGAGTTGAGATAAACTTCAAGATTTGTATATCCGCTTGACGTGACCTTAGCGCCATCGGCAGCATCATCGGGATCAAGACCGTTGGCTTCTTCCCATGCGTCAGGAATACCGTCGCCATCGCGATCGGCGGGAGCTTCAGCCGATTTAAGCACCGGGAGCACACCGTCAAGTTCCGTGCCTTCAGGATAAGTGATGTCGTCAGGAGTGTTGATGAAGCCTTTGTCAAGGCCGGAACCTGTTCCTGAAGCTGCGACATTGTTCTTCGCATCATTGACAATCATTTCATCGAGCGCGTCACGGCTGAGCGAAGCACCTGCATAGGCCAACACATTTTTATAGGCATCATCAGCCGAATGGGTAGTCGTATAGACATATTCAATAGGGAGGTCACGCCTCATGTCCTGCTTGGTGTTTTCCCAAGCTGCGTTATTACTACAGATTTCCCATCGCGAGATCTGGTCATACATGCCATTGGTCCAGTTGTCTTCATAAACCTTCGACAGATTGCTGTTGCTGTTTCCGTCGACATAATAGGTACCGACAAGGTGAAGCGCAGGATAGTAACTGTTCCAGAAAATTGATATGCTCTTGTCATCTACCGTAATCTTGTTGTCGTCGGAAATCTCGTAACGCCTTCCGGATACAGAAATATAAGGTTTACCGTTGACAAAAGATCCGGTCAGATTGCTTTTTGTAATCTTTGTGCCCATAGCATTGTTATAGGCAGTTGCGATTTTATCTTTATCAAGGCAATAATCGACAGTACGGATGCCGACCGATGCGATGCGCGATTCCTTGGTCTTACCCGAATACTTGTTGCCGGGTCCGGGCTGATAGTAGTTGTTGACGATATTCACGTTCATGCCCTCGCCTCCATAGCAGCTTTCACCCGAATAGTTGAACATCACATTGTTGCGCATGTCCATCACTTCTTTGAGCTGAGTGGTGGGACGCGGGCCGAGGCGTGGTGAACGCGATGTGTGATGGGCAAGAAGATTGTGGTGATAAGAGCCGTATTCACCACCCCAGTTGCCGCCATAGCCATGACCGCCCTTGCTGTGACCGGAATTCACAAGGCTTTGTGAGACGATACACCACTGGACTGTAGTATTGCTCGTTCCGCTGAACGACAGACATTCATCAATGCTCCAGCTGACCGAGCAGTGGTCGACCATAATATTTTTCTGGTCGAGTGAACCAAGAGCATCCCATCCGTCAGCTCCGTTTAGAGTGACATTCTTGTTGCCGAGACGGAAACGGACAAAGCGGATGATAACGTTATCAGCCTTGATGCTGAATGGATAGTCGGTGATACAGATGCCGTCGCCGGGAGCTGTCTGTCCGGCGATAGTCACATTGCCGCTTCTTAAATTCAATGCTGAGGTCAGATGGATATTACCCGACACATCAAAGACAATTGTACGCGCACCTGACTGATTGCAGGCATAGCGAAACGAACCGGGCTCATTGTTGTCTTCAAGAGTGGTCACATGATAGACCTTGCCACCACGTCCACCGGTGGTGTAACGGCCATATCCTTCCGCACCCGGAAAGGCTTCAAGCTTGTCGATGGTCGCGGGCGAGGCACTGCCGACAGCACACACCGTCGCAAGCACCGAACTGAGTAGTACATGTTTCATAAACGAACTGAATATGGTATTAATTTTTAAGAATCAAAATAGTAAAATTAAAAAGCGTCAGGGCGATGAATCATATTATAGATTAAGTTACCAACAGTCTGCAAATATAATGCTTTCCGACTAATAATCAAAACAAGAATGTCACGATTGACGGTTATTAACGACAAAAGCCGTAAAATTTGAAACTAAAACCTCATAACAGTGTGGGAATCCGATACAAGACCCGCGGCTGCCGGATGGATAGCACCGGTAGCCGCGGGTCTGTATGGATTTTCAATCTGAACAGCTTCGTAATCAGATCACGCCGTAGGTCGAGAGAAGGATAGTCATGTGGTCACGCAGTTTACGTGCCTCGGCAGCGGCAGCCTCAGCAAAATCCTCACCCTTGGAAGCATAGATTATGCCACGTGACGAATTGACAAGGAGACCGCATTCATGTGTGATGCCCCACTTCGCCACATCTTCAAGACTGCCACCCTGAGCGCCGACACCGGGCACAAGAAGGAAACTTGACGGAGCCACACGACGCACTTCGGCAAACATCGCTCCCTGAGTAGCGCCGACCACAAACATAAGGTTGTCAGGTGTACCCCACTTCTGAGCCGTCTCAAGCACCTGTTCGAAAAGACGCGTGCCGGTCATGTCTGTGCGGAACTGGAAATCATGGCTTCCGGGATTGGAAGTGAGAGCGAGAAGTATCACCCATTTGCCGTCATATTCCATGAAGGGCTTCACACTGTCAAATCCCATATATGGAGCTACGGTTATGGCATCGACACCCATATTTTCGAAAAACGCCCGGGCATAGAGCGACGATGTGTTGCCGATGTCGCCACGCTTTGCGTCAGCTATTATAAACTGGTCGGAGTAGTTTTCACGGAGGTATCTGACAGTACGGTCAAGAGCCTTCCAGCCGTCAACGCCGAGGCTTTCATAAAAAGCGGTGTTGGGCTTGTAGGCTACGCAGTAGGGAGCGGTAGCATCAATGATAGCCTTGTTGAATGCGAAAATCGGATCTTCCTCGTTCAGAAGATGTTCAGGAATTTTCTTTATGTCCGTGTCGAGACCGACGCAGAGGAAAGAACCTTTTTTCTTAATCTGTTCAATGATTTGCTCGCGGTTCATATATTTTTATTGATATTATTGTTCTTTAATTATATGGCACACAATACGTTTCAGAGTTCCGCCGCCTTGAGTTTCTCGGCATTTTCTGCGATTGTCAGCTGATCGATCACCTCCTGAATCTCTCCGTCCATGAAGGCTTGAAGATTATATATGGTATAGTTGATGCGATGGTCGGTGATGCGGCCCTGCGGATAATTGTAGGTACGTATTTTCGCCGAACGGTCGCCGGTTGATACGAGCGTCTTTCGGCGCGAAGCTATATCGTCGATATATTTCTGATGTTCCTTATCGTAGATAAATGTGCGTAGTCTGCTCAGTGCACGCTCCTTGTTCTTAGGCTGGTCGCGCGTCTCGGTACACTCTATGAGTATCTCCTCGCTTTCACCCGTGTTCGGATTACGCCACATGTAGCGCAGACGCACACCGGATTCAACCTTATTGACATTCTGGCCGCCTGCTCCACCCGAACGGAAGGTATCCCATTTGATTTCGCCTTCATTGATTTCAACATCAAAGGCTTCGGCCTCAGGAAGAACAGCGACAGTGGCGGCGGATGTGTGGACACGACCCTGCGTCTCCGTAGCCGGAACGCGCTGCACGCGGTGGACACCGCTTTCATACTTCATCGTTCCATACACGTTGTCGCCGGTCACGGCCATGACGATTTCCTTGAAACCACCGGCTGCTCCTTCGCTGAAACTTGTGACTGCCACACTCCAGCCTTTCGACTCGCAGTATTTCACATACATCTTATATAAGTCACCGGCAAAAATAGCGGCTTCGTCACCACCGGTTCCACCGCGGATTTCAACGATGGCGTTTTTGGCATCCTCAGGGTCTGCAGGAATCAGAAGCAGCTTGATTTCCTCTTCAAGAGCAGGAAGCGCACCGGTAGCCTCGTCAAGTTCCTCCTTGGCCATATCACGGAGTTCCGGGTCGCTTTCCGATGCAAGCACTTCACGAGCCTCGTCAATATTGCCAAGCAACGAACGGTAGTGGCGTGTCACGGCCGTAAGTTTTTCAAGGTCCTTATATTCCTTGGTCAGACGGACATAACGTTTCATATCCTGAATCACCGAAGGGTCGGTGATGAGCGTGCCCACTTCTTCAAAGCGGGCCTCGATGCCATCAAGACGTGACAATAGGGAGTTTTCTGCCATACTGATTTAAGAGCGTGATTTGAACGTGCAAATTTACGAATTTTTCCCGACATTTCCCGACTAATGCCATACAAAACGCCATCAGGCCGGCTTTCGGCAATAAATTCTCAGCTTCAAGGGCATTTTTGCTTAATATTTTTTCTAAAAACATTGGCTTCAATAATAAATTTGAGTAATTTTGCTCCTCAAATTAAACAACTGTTTGTAAAGTTAAGTCTATCGTCGCGACGACAGACACAATTCTCACCAAAACCAATGAAAGTATTAAAATTTGGCGGGACATCCGTAGGTTCCGCAAACAGTCTTCTGAATCTCAGAAGCATCGTCGAAGGTCAGAATTTACCGACCATAATCGTAGTAAGCGCCCTTGGCGGAGTGACCGACCTTCTCATCAAGACAGCCCGGACAGCAGCCGAAGGCAATGAATCCTACCGGGAACTATTCGAGACCATAGTCAAACGTCATCACGATATTATCGCCAGTGTGATCACAGACCGCCCTGACGAGCTTAAAGAGGAAATCGACACACTCCTCTCAGAGCTTTCGTCAATATATCAGGGTGTCTACCTCATCCGTGACCTCAGCCCCAAAACGCAAGCCGCAATCGTCAGCTACGGCGAACGGCTCAGCAGCCGCATCGTGTGCCGGCTCATAAACGGAAGCAAGCTCCACGATTCACGCGAATTCATCAAAACCGAGCAGAAACACGGACGTTCCATCCTTGACAGCGAGCTGACACGCGCTCTCGTCGCCGAAGAATTCAGACCCGAAGTGCTCGGCGGACGCATACACATAGTCCCCGGATTTATAAGCACTGACAAACAATCTGGAGAGGTCACCAACCTCGGACGCGGAGGAAGCGACTACACGGCTTCAATCATCGCCGCCGCACTCAACGCCGAGGCTCTTGAAATATGGACTGATGTCGACGGTTTCATGACCGCTGACCCGCGCGTCATCCCCACAGCCTACACCATAAACTCCCTGAGCTATGTGGAGGCGATGGAGCTTTGCAACTTCGGAGCAAAGGTCATCTATCCCCCGACAATATATCCGGTATGTGTCAAAAACATACCTATCCGCGTTAAAAACACCTTCAATCCCGACGGCCCGGGCACGATTATCCTCAACGATGTGGAGGATGACCGCAAACCGATCAAGGGCATTTCAAGCATCAGCGGGACTTCGCTCATAACAGTGACCGGTCTTTCGATGGTAGGTGTCATCGGTGTCAACCGCCGCATCTTCACCGCCCTTGCCGAAAACGGCATCTCAGTCTTCATGGTCAGTCAGGCATCGTCGGAAAACTCTACTTCAATCGGCGTACGTGACCAAGATGCGGAAGAAGCCATCCGTGTGCTCGACCACGAGTTCGCGAAGGAAATCGAAGAGGGTGCGATGTTTCCGATGCACGCCGAAAGCGGCCTCGCGACCGTTGCGATCGTAGGCGAAAACATGAAGCATACTCCCGGCATCGCCGGAAAGCTCTTCGGGACTCTCGGCCGAAGCGGCATCAGCGTGATTGCTTGTGCCCAAGGCGCAAGCGAGACAAATATATCGTTCGTGGTTCACGGCGACTCACTGCGCAAATCGCTCAATGTAATCCATGATTCATTCTTCCTCAGCGAATACAAGGAACTCAATCTGTTTATCTGCGGAGTCGGAACTGTCGGAGGTATGCTCATCGAGCAGATACGCAGCCAACAGGAGACTCTGAGAAACACACATCGTCTGAAACTCAACGTGGTCGGAATCGCATCAAGCCGTCGCGCCATCTTCTCGCGTTCAGGCATAGACCTCGCAAACTACCGTGAAGAGCTTGAGGCAAGCCCGGAAAGCACCCCTGAGCGTCTGCGCAACGAAATCGTCAGCATGAACATATTTAACAGTGTATTCGTCGACTGCACGGCAAGCCATGACATTGCCGCTCTTTACCAGACCTTCCTTGACCACAACATTTCTGTAGTGGCAGCTAACAAAGTAGCCGCATCAAGCAGCTATGATATCTATCGCCGTCTCAAGGACACGGCTCTGAGCCGTGGGGTAAAATACCTGTTTGAGACCAATGTCGGAGCCGGGCTGCCTATTATCGGCACAATCAATGACCTCATCTCGTCGGGCGACCGCATCCTTAAAATCGAAGCAGTTCTCAGCGGTACGCTCAATTTCATATTCAACGCTCTGTCGGCCGATGTTCCATTCTCCGAAACTGTCCGTCTTGCAAAGGAGATGGGCTACAGCGAACCAGACCCGCGCATCGATCTCAGCGGTCAGGACGTAATCAGAAAGCTCGTAATCCTTACACGCGAAGGAGGCTATAAGGCAGAACAAAGCGAAGTCGAAAAGCATCTTTTCATACCGACAGAACTGTTCGAAGGCTCACTCGACGACTTCTGGCACAGACTGCCCGAACTTGACGAGGATTTCGAGGCCCGGCGCAAAGTGCTTGAATCGGAAGGCAAACGCTGGCGCTTTGTCGCAAGAATGGAAATGGGCAAGATGAGTGTCGGACTTGAAGCGGTCGACAGCCGTCATCCGTTCTACGGACTGGAAGGCTCTAACAACATCGTTCTCCTGACCACCGAACGCTATCGCGAATATCCTATGCTTATCCAAGGCTATGGCGCAGGCGCAGAGGTCACCGCAGCCGGCGTGTTCGCCAACATCATGTCTACCGTCAACAACTGATGCGCCTATGAAGCATCTCATAATCCTTGGCGACGGGATGTCGGATCATCCTATCGCCTATCTGGGAGGAAAAACGCCTCTTCAGTATGCTTCAACACCCTCATTCGACCGTTTGGCCTCGGCCGGAAGATGCGGGACACTTGTCACCATTCCCGAAGGCTTCTCGCCCGGAAGCGAAGTGGCCAACACGTCCATCCTCGGCTACGACCTGAATGAAGTCTATGAGGGGCGCGGGCCTCTCGAAGCCGCAAGCATCGGCTACGAGATGGAGCCTGATGATATGGCAATGCGATGTAACATAATCACTCTCGGCCAGCAAGGTGAGATTACCAACCATCACGGAGGACATCTGACCACCGAGGAAGGTGCCGAGCTAATCAAATACCTCGACAGCCACCTCGGCAGTGAGCGAGTGAAATTCATCCCGGGCATACAATATAGACATTTGCTCGTCATAAAAGGTGCCAACAAGCACATCAAATGCGCCCCACCACACGACCATCCGGAAGAGCAGTGGCGCGATCTGCTGATAAAACCTGTGACCGAAACAGCCGCAGACGCATCGCGCATGTCATCAGCGGAAACTGCCGGACTGATCAATGACCTCATTCTCCGCTCCCAAAAACTTCTTGCCGAACATCCGATAAATATTCGGCGAAAAGCCGAAGGCCGACCGACAGCCAATTCAATCTGGCCGTGGAGTCCCGGCTACCGTCCGAAAATGCAGACCCTGCATCAGATGTATCCATCTATTAAAAGCGGAGCTGTAATTTCAGCCGTCGACCTCATCAGAGGAATCGGACACTACGCAGGACTTCGGACCATCGTCATACCCGGCATGACGGGACTTGCAGATACAAACTACGAAGGCAAAGCCAAGGCTGCGGTCGACGCTTTACGCACGGATGATTTTGTATTTCTCCACGTAGAAGCGACCGATGAAGCCGGACACGATGGGAACATCGACCTTAAAATACGGGCCATCGAATATCTCGACAACCGCATCGTTGGTCCTGTAATGGATGAACTTGCAGACTGGGATGAACCGGTCCGCATAGCCCTCCTGCCAGATCATGCGACACCCGTCGAACGGCGCATACATATAGGAGAACCCGTTCCGTTCACAATCTATACACCCGGAGGAATCCCCGACGACGTTACAGTCTATGATGAAAAAAGCTGCACACAAGGAGCTTACGGGACTCTCCATCTCCAAGAGTTCATGGAGGAATTCATGAGACTCTGACATTTGACACACACTTTAAACACCAGCCAAAAATGCTTTATTACAGCACCAACCACTCATCCCCGGAGACAACGCTCGAAGAAGCTGTGGTCAAAGGTCTCGCTACAGACAGGGGGCTATACATGCCTGAACACATCAAGGCTCTTCCTAAAGAATTTTTCAATGACATCGACAAAATGTCATTTCACGAAATCGCATGCCGTGTGGCAGACGCATTTTTCGGAGAAGACATCCCAGCCGATGAACTTCACCGCATAGTCCGCGATACGCTTTCATTTGACTGCCCGGTAGCAGAAGTAAATCCCAACATATATAGTCTCGAACTCTTCCACGGCCCGACTCTTGCCTTTAAGGATGTCGGAGCACGCTTTATGGCACGACTGCTCCAATACTTCATAAAAAAACGCTCCCACACACGCACCGTAAACGTTCTCGTCGCCACCAGCGGTGACACTGGCTCGGCCGTTGCCAACGGATTTCTCGGCGTGGACGGCATCCATGTCTACGTACTTTATCCAAAAGGTAAGGTCAGTCCTATTCAGGAATGTCAGTTCACCACTCTCGGACGCAACATCACAGCCGTTGAGGTAGATGGAGTGTTCGATGACTGCCAGCGCCTTGTAAAGAGCGCATTCATGGATCAGGATCTGTGTCAGCATCTGACACTCACCTCGGCAAACTCAATCAATGTCGCTCGGTTTCTCCCTCAGGCATTTTACTATTTCAATGCCTATGCCCGCATGAAAGCCATCGGCAAGAGCGATAATCTTGTAATCAGTGTGCCCAGCGGGAACTTCGGCAATATAACGGCCGGACTTTTTGCCCTCCGGATGGGACTTCCTGTCAAACGTTTCATTGCCGCCAACAACGCCAACGACATCTTTTATAACTATCTTCTTTCAGGAGTCTATTCGCCCAAAGCGAGCGTACAGACAATCGCAAACGCAATGGACGTAGGCGATCCCAGCAACTTCGCCCGAATATTCGACCTCTACGGAGGTTCGCATGAACGCATTTCGTCTCTTATCAGCGGCTATACCTTCTCCGATGACCAGATACGTGAGACAATGAACGAATGCTACAACCACACAGGATACATCCTTGACCCTCACGGAGCATGCGGCTACCGCGCACTGCAGTCCGGTCTGCGAGAAAACGAAACGGGAGTATTCCTTGAAACCGCCCATCCGGCAAAATTCAAAGATACGGTCGAACAAGCCATCGACGCAGAAATCCAGATACCCGACCGTCTCGCAGACTTCATGAAAGGACAGAAACAATCCGTTTCCATGACCTCTGATTTCAAAGACTTCAAGGCATATCTCATGAAACAATAAACCTCACATATATAATATATGTGTAACGGCTGTTGAAAAACACATCAGTCAACCATCGACACCTATCTGTCATTACAATAAACCGGAGCTGCCAAAGAACCCTTACAATCTTCAGGATTATGGATTCTTTGGCAGCTCTTATTCCTTCAATTTAGCCGATTCTCCCAACTTTTTCTTTTTATTTTCTTTGCTTTTAGGAAGTTTCCAATTAACTTTGCATATCGAATTTACTGAAATCTTGGTTAACCTAAACCCCGATACAGAATATTTAATACCATACATTATGGCAGAAAAAAAAGAAAAATTGTTTGAACAGTTTCCCCCTATATCCACCGCAGAGTGGAAAGCCAAGGTGGAAGCTGACCTTAAAGGTGCTCCATTTGATAAAAAGTTAGTATGGCGCACAAACGAAGGTTTCAATGTCCAGCCTATGTACAGACTTGAAGACATCGAAAACTTCAAAACCACAAACTCACTTCCGGGAGAATATCCCTACGTTCGCGGTACACGTACCGACAACGACTGGCTCACCCGTCAGGAAATCATCGCCGAGACTCCGGCCGAAGCAAATGAGAAAGCCCTCGACGTACTCACAAAAGGTGTCACTTCACTCGGTTTCCATATCGACGAGCCTACAGCCGAAACACTTGAGGCCACTCTCAAGGACATCGACATCGCAAAGGTAGAAATCAACTTCACCTGCTGCGTCAAGAAAGCCCTTCCGCTTGCAAAAGCTCTCGTAGAATATATCGAATCAAAGGGATGTGCAGATACATTCAAAGGTTCTATCGACTTCAATCCCTTCCGCAAACCGTTGCGCAAAGGTGTTGCGTTTGATGCTGCAACCCTCACTCAGATGGCATGCGAACTTCTCGATGCAGTCAAAGGAGCCAAGAACCTCCGCGTCCTCTCTGTCGACAGCGACATGCTCAGCAACGCAGGTGCATACATCTATCAGGAACTCGGCTATGCTCTTGCGTGGGGCGCTCAGTGGATGACTCTTCTCACCGATGCCGGACGCAGCGCAGATGAAGTTGCCGGACGCATCAAGTTCAACATGGGCGTTTCGTCAAACTTCTTCATGGAGCTTTCCAAGTTCCGCGCAGCCCGCATGCTCTGGGCCCAGATCGTGAAACAGTATGGTGCATCGGAGGAAGCAGCCAAGATGGTCGCTCACGCAATCACATCGCGCTTCAACCAGACCCTCTATGACGCACACGTCAATCTGCTCCGCAGCCAGACTGAAGCAATGTCAGCCGCTCTTGCAGGTGTTGACTCCATTACAGTCACTCCGTTTGATGTCCCCTACAAGACACCCGATGAATTCTCAGAGCGCATTGCACGCAACCAGCAGTTCCTTCTTAAAGAAGAAAGCCATCTTGACAAGGTAATCGACCCTGCAGGCGGCAGCTACTATGTGGAAACTCTCACCGTGGCTATCTCTAAAGAAGCGTGGAAACTCTTCCTCGAAGTAGAGGAAAACGGAGGCTTCCTTGCATGCTGTAACGACGACAACATCCAGAAGGCTATCCGCGAAAGCGCTGAAAAACGTCACACAGACGTGGCCCGCCGTAAGGAAATCCTTCTCGGAACAAACCAGTATCCCAACATCAACGAAATGGCAGCCGACAAGATTGTCGACCTCAAAGGCTCGCTCTCTTGCTCTTGCGGAGGCCACGGAGATGCCTGCGAGACTCCCGCCGGTCTGCCGACCAAGCGTGCGGCAAGCGATTTCGAAGCACTCCGCCTCGAAACAGAAGCCGCATCAAACCGTCCGAAAGTGTTCATGCTCACTATCGGCAATCTTGCAATGCGTCTTGCACGCGCTCAGTTCTCATCAAACTTCTTCGGTTGCGCCGGCTACGAAATCATCGACAACCTCGGTTTCGACACTGTTGAACAGGGCGTTGACGCAGCTCTCGAAAAGGGTGCTGACATCGTTGTGCTCTGCTCAAGCGACGACGAATATGCAGAACTCGCTCCCGCAGCCTTCAAATATCTTGACGGCCGCGCAGAGTTTGTCGTGGCAGGTGCCCCCGCATGCACCGATGACCTCAAGGCTATCGGAATCAACGACTTCGTTCATGTCCGCTGCAACGTCCTTGAAACACTCCGTGCATTTAACGCAAAACTGCTTAAGAAGTAAAAAGTCACCCCCATCATACATATTATTCAGATATGAAACCCAATTTCAAAGAAATCGATATAGTAAAGGATGCTTTCGGTGAGCAGCACGTTCCCGAAACTCAGGGGGAAGACTGGCTTACCCCCGAACTTATCCCGGTAAAGCCCATCTATACCAAAAACGACCTTGAGGGTCTCGAACACCTCAACTACGTTTCAGGTATTCCTCCTTTCCTCCGTGGCCCGTACAGCGCCATGTACCCACTCCGTCCTTGGACTATCCGCCAGTATGCCGGATTCTCCACCGCAGCAGAATCAAACGCATTCTACCGCCGCAACCTTGCGTCGGGACAGAAAGGCCTCTCAGTTGCGTTTGACCTTGCCACACACCGCGGATATGACGCAGACCATGAACGCGTGGTCGGCGACGTCGGCAAAGCCGGTGTGTCAATCTGCTCTCTCGAAGACATGAAGGTGCTCTTCGAAGGTATACCCCTGAACAAGATGTCTGTTTCGATGACAATGAACGGCGCAGTGCTTCCGGTACTCGCATTCTACATCAACGCAGGTCTCGAACAGGGCGCGAAACTTGAAGAGATGGCAGGTACTATCCAGAACGACATCCTCAAGGAATTCATGGTGCGTAACACCTATATCTACCCACCGGAATTCTCGATGCGAATCATCGCAGATATCTTCGAGTACACTTCGCAGAACATGCCTAAGTTCAACTCGATTTCAATCTCAGGCTACCACATGCAGGAAGCAGGTGCAACATGTGACATCGAGCTTGCCTATACCCTCGCCGACGGTCTCGAATATCTCCGCGCAGGTATCAACGCAGGCATCGACATCGACGCTTTCGCTCCCCGTCTGTCATTCTTCTGGGCTATCGGCATGAACTACTTCATGGAAGTAGCAAAGATGCGTGCCGCACGTCTTCTCTGGGCCAAGATTGTCAAGCAGTTCAACCCGAAGAATCCGAAGTCGCTCGCACTCCGCACACACTCACAGACTTCAGGCTGGTCGCTCACCGAACAGGATCCCTTCAACAACGTCGGACGTACATGTATCGAAGCGATGGGCGCTGCCCTCGGCCACACACAGTCACTTCACACCAACGCTCTTGACGAGGCTATTGCACTCCCGACCGACTTCTCCGCACGTATCGCACGTAACACCCAGATTTACATTCAGGAGGAGACAATGGTCACCAAGCAGGTAGACCCGTGGGGCGGTTCATACTACGTGGAAGCCCTCACCAACGAGATCGCACACCGCGCATGGGAGCACATTCAGGAAATCGAAAAAACTCGGCGGTATGGCCAAGGCTATCGAATCAGGTCTTCCCAAGATGCGTATCGAAGAAGCTTCCGCACGCACTCAGGCCCGCATCGACTCAGGCCGTCAGACGATTGTCGGTATCAACAAATATCGTCTTGATCACGAAGATCCTATTGACATCCTCGAAATCGACAATACCGAAGTCCGCAAGGATCAGGTTGCCCGTCTCGTTGACCTCAAGGCTCACCGCGACGAAGAGGCTGTCAAGAAAGCACTTGAAGCAATCACCGAATGTGTACGCACCAAGCAAGGCAACCTCCTTGACCTCGCAGTCAAGGCCGCCGGACTCCGCGCGACACTCGGCGAAATCTCGGATGCCTGCGAAGAAGTCGTAGGCCGTTATAAAGCTGTAATCAGAACAATTTCAGGCGTGTACTCATCAGAGACCAAAGCTGACCCCGACTTCGTGAAGGCTCAGCAGATGTGTGAAGAATTCGCTAAGCGCGAAGGTCGTCAACCCCGTATCATGATTGCCAAGATGGGTCAGGACGGCCATGACCGTGGCGCAAAAGTTGTCGCTACAGGTTATGCCGACTGCGGTTTTGACGTCGACATGGGTCCTCTCTTCCAGACTCCGGCCGAAGCAGCCCGTCAGGCAGTGGAAAACGACGTACACATCCTTGGTGTGTCGTCGCTTGCCGCCGGTCACAAGACACTCATCCCGCAGGTAATCGAAGAGCTCAAAAAGCTCGGACGTGAAGACATCCTCGTGACCGCCGGTGGCGTTATCCCCGCTCAGGACTATGACTTCCTTTACAAAGCGGGAGTTGCAGCCATCTTCGGCCCCGGCACACGTATCCCCGTCTCTGCAATCAAGATGCTTGAACTTCTCGAAGGCGAGGAATAATCTCACTGATATTTCCATATCAATCATTTATGCAGGGACGCTCTATTCGGGGCGTCCCTGCTATTTCTAATATCAATAATCAAAACATTTGCATTCAATGGACAATTTTTCATTCTGCACCCCGACGAGATACGTATTCGGACACGAAGCTGAGTGTAAGGCTGCGACCCTCTGCCATGAAGCCGGATGGAAACATGTAATGATCGTCTATGGCGGACAGTCTGCCATACGCAGCGGGCTACTTGACCGCGTAAGAAAATCTCTTGGCGACACAGGTATTACTGTCACGGAACTTGGAGGTGTCAAACCGAATCCGACGGATGATAAAGTGTATGACGGCATTGCTCTCGGACGTGAGGCAGACGTTGACGCGCTCCTCGCTGTCGGTGGAGGATCTGTTATCGACACTGCAAAAGCCATTGCGGCAGGCATACTGTATGAAGGTGATTTCTGGGACTTCTATTGTGGCAAGTCAACTGTGGAGAAGGTGCTTCCGTTAGGAGTCATCCTTACTATTCCGGCAGCCGGAAGCGAAGGTAGCGGCAACTCGGTCATCACACGCCTCGACGGACTGCGGAAACTGTCACTGCGCACCGACACCGAGCTACGTCCGAAATTCGCATGTCTTAATCCTGAACTGACATACACTCTCCCACCCTATCAGACTGCAAGCGGTATAGCCGACATGATGGTACACATCATAGAACGTTACTTCACCCTTACGGAAGGAGTGGAAGTGACCGACCGCCTGTGCGAAGGGCTGCTTAAAGCAATCATCGCCGAAGCACCGAAGGTAATGGCCGAGCCTGAGAACTACGACGCACGTGCAAACATAATGTGGAGCGGTACACTCGCCCACAACGGAATCTGCGGATGCGGACGACGTGAGGACTGGGCCTCACACTTCATCGAGCATGAACTGAGCGCCCTATACAACGTGACTCACGGAGCAGGTCTTGCTGTAATCACCCCCGCATGGATGAGCTATGTCGGAGAACGCCGCCCGGCTAAAGTCGCACAGTTTGCCCGCAGGGTATTCGATGTGACGGAAAACGATGACACCAAGGCTGCGATGGAAGGAATCAGACTCCTGCGCGAATTTTTCCATTCCATCGGACTTCCTGTCTCAATGAAAGAACTTGGAATAGAAAATCCCGACATCGAGAAACTCGTCGGAAAGCTTCATGAGAACAAAGGACCGAAAATCGGAGGTTATCTCTCACTTGAGGCTAAAGACACAGAGGCCATATTCAACCTTGCGCGATAACCCTGCACACATAGGTAGACTTCCTAAATAAACCAGCAGGCCATGTAAGAATCGGCTTACATGGCCCGCTGACGGTATGATTTGCGCCTATTGGATACGCATGATACGGCGGGGAGTATGAGTATTTATAATCAGCGGGACTGTCTCGATTTTCAAATTACTTGTGTCAAATCCGAAAGCATTTCCAGCATCAAGCTCCATCTTGCGCAACAAAGCGTGAAAATTCATCAGAAATCTGTCGCGGCTGTTACACTGACTTGATTGAGAGAACACGCGATGTATGATAATAAATCTGAAATCGCCTGATATGCCATGGCTGCGGAGCGACGGATAATCACTCGTCAGGTCAATCAGTCCGTCTTCAACCATATCCTCTATTGCCTGACGAAGATAGACGCTCAACTGAGGCTGAATCCTGAATCCGATACGGAATTTGAAGCTTGTAATAGTATTCGGGACAATGACCGTACGCTCATATTCCAACGTATCTGGATTGTCGGTAAATTCAACGCGCAGTATCCAGTAGTGGTCTGCACGTTTGGGCTGCTTATTGATTATTGAATAAATCAGTTTGCTCTCAACTTCACACGCCTTGTCCGAACGACTCATATACACGAGATTAGAGGCATATTTAGGAATCTCCTTATCCGATTTTATATCCTTGATAATATCAGTATAATCATCAAACGACCTGTATTCTATATATTTACGCCTGATTCTTGTAGCCTTGCGCCACACAAGCATCACGGCACAGACAAGTCCTGCGATCAACAATGTGAACCAACCTCCATGAGTGAATTTAAACATATTGGCCACGAAAAACGCACCCTCGATCAAGGTAAAAACAACCGTAAAGACACCAACAATCCATAGTTTCACTCCCTTATGTCTGAGATACAGAGCGAGAAGCATCGTCGTCATAAGCATAGTGATAGTAATTGCAAGGCCATAAGCAGCTTCCATGTGACCTGAGGTACGGAAAATGACAACAGTCAGTATACAGCCTACATACAGGAAACAATTGACAAGTGGAATGTATAACTGACCCTTTACAGTTGACGGATATTTGATTCGCAGACGTGGCCAGAAGTCGAGACTCATCGCCTCACTGAAGATGGTGAACGATCCACTCAACAAAGCCTGACTCGCTATAATGGCCGCGCCGGTGCTTATGATGATTCCGGCAGGGAGAAACCATCGTGGCATGACCCCATAGAACGGATTGATATTTTCGGGATAACCGGTTGCCTGAGAAATTATCCATGCTCCCTGTCCAAGATAATTAAGTATCAGCATGAGCTTAACAAACAGCCAGCTATAGGTGATATTCATACGTCCGCAATGTCCAAGATCTGAGTAGAGAGCCTCAGCACCGGTAGTGCATAGAAACACAGCACCGAGAATCATAAACCACCCCGGGTAATCTACAAGAAGTCTGACCGCATACAATGGATTGAAAGCTTTCATTATAGCCCAATGGTCTGAAAGATGGATCAAGCCAAGAATGCCGAGCATCAGAAACCATACAAGCATGAACGGACCGAAAAATTTGCCGATAGCCTTAGTCCCGAGACGCTGGACAAGGAATATACCCGAAATAATCAAGACCACAATCGGCAACACCGGCGCGTCGGGGTCAAGATCTCGCAATCCTTCTATGGCAGAAGTCACAGTCATGGCAGGAGTTATAACACCGTCGGCAATCAAGGCGCTCGCCCCGATAGCGGCAAGGATATAAATCCATCTCCGTTTCAATCCTTTTATGAGCGAATAGAGAGCAAGAATCCCACCCTCGCCCTTATTGTCGGCACGCAGAGCGACGACAACATATTTCAATGTAGTCTGCAAGGTAAGAGTCCAGATGACACACGACACCGCGCCTATCACATAGTCCGGACCATATCCGCGGTCAACACCCATGATAGCTTTCATCACATAAAGCGGTGACGTGCCTATGTCACCAAAAACAATACCTATAGCCACCAGTAGCGCCGCTATGGTGACGCGATGGACCTGTTGATTCTGACGTGAGGTTGTAGTTTCTGTCTGCATAATGTGTTTAACGGGTTATATACGAAAATATAAACCATTATATCACCGCAATTGTTCCGTCGGTATCGCCTTAATACCATAAGCCCCAATAAAAAGTCAAGTAACGACAAATATTACTTATGCAAATAGTCCATAAAAATTCTTAGCGGATGGAATTTCGCTATAGGATATTACACTTAAATTTCGTAACTTTGTAAGTTATGAAATTCGAGTTATCTTCACAATATAAACCTACCGGCGACCAGCCTCAGGCAATCGAGCAGCTAGTTGCCGGCATCAATGCCGGAGAGAAAGCTCAGACACTCCTTGGCGTGACCGGTTCGGGCAAGACCTTCACAATGGCCAATGTCATAGCCCAGATTGAAAAACCCACCCTCATCCTCAGCCACAACAAGACCCTCGCAGCACAGCTCTACAGCGAGTTCAAGGGATTTTTCCCAAACAACTCGGTGCAGTATTTCGTGTCTTATTACGATTACTATCAGCCTGAAGCCTACATCCCGACCGTAGACAAATATATCGAAAAGGACCTCATGATCAACGATGAGATCGAGAAACTCCGTCTGTCAACGGTTTCGGCACTACTGTCAGGCCGAAAGGATGTCGTGGTCGTGTCATCGGTGTCGTGTCTCTATGGTATGGGCAATCCTGAGGACTTCGACAGCAATGTCGTGACCGTAAAAGTCGGACAGAAGATAACACGCAACAAGTTCCTCCGTTCACTTGTAGGGTCGTTGTATTCACGCAATGAAATCGAACTTTCACGCGGAACATTCCGTGTGAAGGGCGACACGGTCGACATCCGCCTCGCCTACGAGGAAATCATTGTCCGCGTAACATTCTGGGGCGATGAAATCGAATCCATCAAGACTCTCCACCCCGACGACAACACATCGCTCGGATCTCACGACATATTCCAGATATATCCGGCCAATCTCTTTGTCACATCACCCGAACGAATGGGATCGGCAATCGGACAGATTGAACTCGACCTTGGCGAGCAATACAATTATTTCATGCGCGAGGCCAAGGAAATGGAGGCCAAACGCCTACTCGAAAGAGTGACCTACGATGTCGAGATGCTCCGCGAGGTAGGCCACTGTTCAGGAATCGAGAATTACAGCCGCTACTTCGACGGACGTCAGCCCGGCATGAGACCGTTCTGCCTCCTTGACTACTTTCCCAAAGACTTCCTGACCATCATCGACGAAAGTCATGTGACACTTCCGCAATGCCGTGCGATGTATGGAGGAGACCTTTCGAGAAAAATGAACCTTGTCGAATATGGTTTCCGTCTGCCGGCCGCGCTTGACAACCGTCCGCTGAAATTCGAGGAATTCGAAAAACTGACCCCTCAGGTGCTATATGTAAGCGCAACACCGGCCGATTATGAACTTGAAAAATGTGAGGGCGTTGTGGTCGAACAGATTATCCGCCCCACCGGCCTGCTCGATCCGATTATAGAAGTACGCCCGTCGCTCAATCAGATTGACGACCTGCTTCATGAAATCAACGAACGTATCGAACGCGACGAACGCGTGCTGGTCACAACCCTTACAAAAAGAATGGCCGAAGAGCTTAACGACTATCTCACGCGGCTGCGCATAAAGACAGCCTATATACACAGCGACGTCGACACACTTGACCGCATCAAGATTCTTGACGGACTGAGAGCCGGAGAGTTCGACGTGCTTGTCGGTGTCAATCTGTTGCGTGAAGGTCTCGACCTACCTGAAGTCTCCCTTGTGGCCATACTCGATGCCGACAAGGAAGGTTTCCTCCGAAGCCACCGCTCGCTCACCCAGACTGTCGGTCGAGCCGCCCGTAACCTCAACGGCACAGTCATCATGTATGCCGACAAGATTACAGACTCGATGCAGCAGACCATTGACGAGACCGCACGACGACGTGCTGTCCAGCTTGCCTACAATGAGGAACACGGCATCACGCCTCAGGCCATCATAAAGGCGCGCAATTCAATCATCGGGCTTGAGACCGACGACGATACCGCCGGCAAGATTAAGCCGTCACGTCCACTTTCGGCATCATCCGGCAAAGAAAAAAAGACAGGCCGTTCGAAAGCGCCTGTGCCATACGCCGAAGAATATGGGACAAAAGTCAACCTCGCCGCCGACCCAGTCATGCCATATCTGTCAGCCGATTCGCTACAGAAGCTCATCACCAAGCGCCGTCTGGACATGGTCGACGCAGCCAAACGCATGGACTTCATCGAAGCCGCCCGTCTGCGCGACGAGGTGCTCGCAATGGAAGACCAGCTTTCAAGAATGCCGGCCGAAGGATAAAAACCATACAACAGAAAATCCAATCCGGATAACCAACCAAGCAGTATAAACAACATATATATTATGTATAACACATCCAAGACTAACAGACCGGCTGTCAACCGGCCGCCATATCCTTCCGCCGACAGATTTTTACCTACAAGTGTCAAGGAAATGAAGGCTTTGGGATGGGATCACGTGGATATCGTTCTCTTTTCAGGAGATGCCTACGTAGATCACCCGTCATTCGGCGCAGCGGTGATCGGCCGTGTGCTTCAGGATGCGGGCTTCAACGTAGCTATCGTGCCACAGCCCAATTGGCAGGATGATTTACGCGATTTCAAAAAGTTCGGCGCTCCAAGACTCTTTTTCGGAGTTTCGGCAGGAGCTATGGACTCTATGGTCAACCACTACACAGCCGCGCGCCGCCGTCGCAGCGATGACGCATATACACCCAGCGGACGCCACGGAGCGCGCCCTGATTATCCTACAATCGTATACTCAAAAATACTACGCGAACTCTATCCGGACACTCCTATAATAGCCGGTGGCATCGAAGCGTCGATGCGACGTCTCAGCCACTATGACTATTGGCAGGACCGTCTGCGTCCGTCACTGCTCGCCGACTGTGAGGCCGACATCATCAGCTATGGCATGGGTGAAAAAATCACCCTCGAAATTGCACGGCAACTCAACGAAGGCACACCCCTGTCATCAATGACCGACCTTCCGCAAACGGTGGTCCGCATCCCGGAGACAGATTTTTCTCCCGGGAAAGACGATATAATCCTGCACTCGTTCACCGACTGTCTGCACGACAAGCGGCTGCAGGCTGAGAATTTCAAACATATCGAACAGCAGAGCAACGCAAGGCACGGCCGGACGCTATGGCAACTCCACAATGGATTCTGGGTGAAAGTCAATCCGATGTACCCACCGATGACTACTGCAGAAATCGACGCGTCGTTCGATCTTCCATATACACGTCTGCCACACCCCCGCTACAAAGACAAGCGCATACCTGCCTACGAAATGATCCGGCATTCCGTAAACATACACAGAGGATGTTTCGGAGGCTGCTCATTCTGCACTATTTCCGCTCATCAGGGCAAATTTATCGCATCGCGAAGCAAGGAGTCTGTGTTGCGCGAAGTCAGACAGGTGACACAGATGCCGGATTTCAAAGGCTATATAAGCGACATCGGCGCTCCGAGCGCAAACATGTATCGGATGGGAGGTAAAAATCAATCCATCTGCGAGAAATGTCTCAAGCCATCGTGCCTGCACCCTAAAGTATGTCCGAACCTCAACACAGACCACCGTCCGCTGCTCGACCTATATCATGCAGTCGATGCCATTCCGGGAATAAAGAAATCGTTTGTCGGCAGCGGTGTCCGCTATGACCTGTCGATGCACCACACCGGTGACCCGGTGATTGATGCCGCCAATAGACAATATAACGAGGAGCTGATCACATCTCATGTATCCGGCCGGCTCAAAGTCGCACCGGAACATACATCCGAGACAGTGCTCAACATCATGCGTAAACCCTCCTTCCAGCTCTATCACGAATTCAACCGATTTTTTGAACGGGTCAATTCGCATCACGGCCTCAAACAACAGCTCATACCCTACTTCATCTCCTCGCATCCTGCATGTCACGAAATTGACATGGCCCAGCTCGCAGCAGAGACAAAAGAACTTAATCTCCATTTAGAGCAGGTGCAGGATTTCACGCCTACGCCAATGACCCTGTCAACAGAAATATATTATACAGGCTACCATCCTTATACCGGCGAGAAAATCTTCACCGCCACATCTCCGGAGGAGAAACTCGCACAGAGAAAATATTTCTTCTGGTATGACCGTGCATACCGTCCCGATATAATGCGATCGCTACAGCGACTCCATCGCCCCGACCTGCTAAAACGACTTTTCCCACAGCAGGCATCACATCCATATAGGAAAAATTCCAAGCGATAACAGGACTCCAAGACCGACTCAATCTTCAATTATCGGGGCAGATGTATCGGAGTCTGTCATAATGAAAAGAGGCTGTTTCCCCTTTAATAATGGAAAAACAGCCTCTCCTTGTTTTAGCGCTTGACGGTGTTATTGCCAAGGCTGGGTTTAATAAGTTTCAAAATCCGGCAAACCACCTTGCCGGACATTGTTCGTATCAGATTTTGCCAACGAGATCAATGCCGGGTTTAAGAGTCTCCTTGCCAGGTTTCCAACGAGCCGGACAGACCTGATCGCCATGCTGGGCAACGAACTGCGCGGCTTCAAGCTTACGGAGAAGCTCCTCGGCATTACGACCGATACCATTGTCCTGAATTTCGGCTATCTTGATCTTACCTTCGGGATTGATGACAAACGTGCCACGGTAAGACATGAAGTCATCCGAGTTGAGCACACCGAAATATTCGGAAAGGACACCTGTCTTATCGGCAAGCATCGGGAATTTTACCTTTTTGATTGAATCGCTGGCATCATGCCATGCCTTATGTGTAAACTGGCTGTCGGTGCTTACGCTATAGACCTCCGCACCGAGTTCCTTGAATTTATCATAATTGTCGGCCATATCGACCAATTCCGTAGGACACACAAATGTGAAGTCTGCCGGATAGAAGAAGAGAATGGACCATTTGCCCTTGAGATCGGCATCGGTCACTTTTTTAAAATTTCCGTCGACAAAAGCTTCGACTGAAAACTGGGGAATTTCTTGATTAATGATTGTCTGCATAATTCGGTATTTGTTTTTTAGTAGAATAAATGTTTCATGACTTGGTATCTGAATCAAAAGTCCGACACGATATTAATTACAAGGCCATGACATGTCGCCTTTTATTCATCATATAAAACAACAAAGACCTATCAAAAACAGTTCGATTTTCACGAGATTTACCTTTTCACTTAATTTTATCGCAACTTGAAGTATTATAAATAGTTAAAAGCGCGTATTTAGCTATAATAATGTATAGAATATAGAAAACTCCGTTGTTTTATTCACATTTTTATGTTAATTTTGACGCAGAATGTTAATGCAGTTGAAACTTGTTTGAAAAAATTCACAACAATTATACATTGCAATTGTTAACATATTAAATATCCACACAAATCTCCACGTGAAAGTCCTTTTTCAGCAGGACAACACATCTATATATTAAAGAGAGAATGAAAAAGTCAACTATCTGGTTTCTGACCATCATAATGGCGCTTACTTTCATCGGATTGCTCTATATACAGATAATGTATATGAACAATATGAAGAAAATGCGTGACGACCAGTTTGCCGAGGGCGTGAAACGCTCCCTCTATGCTGTCAGCACCCGCCTTGAACAAGACGAGACCAAACATTTTCTTGAAGAAGACATGGCTTCGATGGAGACTCAGTTCTATCCGCGTACAAACGCCGACGGGACTGTCGATATGAACTATAACTTCACTACTTACGACGGGACTAACTATGACCTCACGCTTAAAGGAAGCAACGACAAACCCAAAGGCAACAGTTCGATGCGTGAGATCATGCGAGGAAAATACCTCTATCAGAAGGGACTGCTCGACGAAGTAATCTTCAACATCATCACACAGTCAAGCAACCGTCCGATAAGCGAACGCGCCGACTCGGCTGAAGTAAACAGCTATCTGCGTTCAGAACTCGACAACAACGGACTGACTCTTCCATTTGAATTCGCGGTGGTCAACCGTGTCGGAGGCATAGTCTATCGTTCGGGAGGCTATCATCCGACCCTGAGCGATGAAAACTCCATGTTCATACAGACCCTCTTCCCAAATGATCCGAAAAACAAGATGTATTACCTCAAGGTCTATTTTCCGACCAAGAGCGACTATATTTTCGGGTCGATACGATTCATGATTCCGTCGTTTATCTTCACGTTCATTCTGCTTGTGACATTCCTCTGCACGATTATCCTCGCTTTCAGGCAGAAGAAGCTCACCGAGATGAAAAACGACTTCATCAACAACATGACCCATGAGTTCAAGACTCCGATCTCAACCATATCACTGGCAGCACAGATGCTTAACGACGGCGCTGTGCTGAAATCGCCGGCCATGCTGTCACACATATCCACCGTGATCAACGACGAGACGAAACGTCTGCGTTTTCAAGTGGAAAAAGTGCTCCAGATGTCAATGTTCGAACGCCAGAAAGCGACACTGCGTCTGCAACATGTCGATGCAAACGTGCTAATTGCGAATATCACATCGACATTCAAACTCAAGGTAGAGAAATATGGCGGAAAAATAGACGCCGTACTTGACGCGGAGGAATCGACAGTCAATGTCGACGAGATGCACTTCACAAATGTGATTTTCAATCTTCTCGACAATGCGGTCAAATATCGGCGTGAAGATGTGCCCCTCAAGCTGACGGTCAGCACGCGCGACATAAACACACATAACAATGAACGCATAGCCATCACCATCAGTGACAATGGCATTGGCATGAAGCGCGAGGACCTGAAAAAAATATTCGAGAAATTCTATCGCGTATCCACCGGCAACCGCCACGATGTAAAAGGCTTCGGACTCGGACTTGCTTACGTCAAGAAAATGGTCGGAGAACTTGGCGGAGAAATCAACGTGGAAAGCGAACTCAATGTAGGAACAAAATTTATAATAACATTACCAATAACTAAAAACTAAAGAACTATGGAAGAACGTTTGCGCATACTACTTTGCGAGGACGACGAGAACCTCGGCATGCTCCTTAGAGAATATCTTCAGGCCAAAGGGTTCAACGCCGATCTGTTCGCAGACGGGGAAAGCGGCTACAAAGCATTCCTCAAGGGGAAATATGACCTCTGCGTCCTCGACGTGATGATGCCCAAAAAGGACGGTTTCGCACTCGCTCAGGAAATAAGGACCGTAAACTCTGAAGTACCCATCATCTTCCTCACTGCAAAGTCAATCAAGGAAGACATCCTCGAAGGATTCAAGATCGGTGCGGACGACTATATCACCAAACCGTTCTCGATGGAGGAACTTGTGTTCCGTATCGAAGCCATCCTTCGCCGTGTCAAAGGCAAGAAAGGCAAAGAAATTACCATGTATAAGATTGGTAAATTCACTTTCGATACCCAGAAACAAGTGCTTCTCATCGATGACAAGGTAACAAAACTTACCACAAAGGAATCCGAACTCCTGAGCCTCCTGTGCGCACATGTCAACGAAATCCTCGAACGTAATTTCGCACTGAAGACAATCTGGATTGACGACAATTATTTCAATGCCCGTTCAATGGACGTCTACATCACCAAGCTCCGCAAGCACCTCAAAGATGACCCGTCTATCGAAATCATCAATATCCACGGCAAGGGCTATAAGCTGATCGCTCCCGAACTCGAATCGTCGAACTGATTAATTCAAATTGATTCTGTCTGACCCGTGGAATCCCACCAGACCTGAACAATATCATTTACCGGCCCGGTGCATCCGACAAGAGCACCGGGCCGGACATTTAACAGCCACATCTCCCTACCTCAGAATGTCTATGAAACTACACTCTCTGCGCATAATCCTGAGCGCTATACTGATAAGCATAGCTCTGCAGGCATTCACACAATCATCCGAAGGCTGGAAACCTGACATCCTCGGCGACGGCTATGAAATGCGCCATGTCAGCCATCCGTCAGACTATACAGGCGAGGTCGTCTCCACAATCATCCGCAAACTCTGTCCGGACGTGTCGATCGACAGTACCCGCACTCATCGAGGAGTCCTCTACGTCCACGGGTTTAACGATTATTTCTTTCAGGCAGAAATGGGCGACCGTTTCGTAAAGCATGATTATGACTTTTATGCCGTTGATCTCAGGCGCTACGGCCGCTCGATCACCACCAGCGAACGCAATTTCGATGTACGCAGCCTCAGCGACTATTTTCCCGACATAGATTCAGCCCTCGTCGCCATGAGCCGGAGCGGCCTTTCCGAAATAATACTCATGGGGCATTCGACCGGAGGACTGACCTCAGCTTATTTTGAAAGCCGATGTCATCCGAAGGAGATTAAAGCCCTTATCCTAAACAGCCCTTTCCTTGACTGGAATCTCGGCTGGAAGGAGAGAATCATACCAGCTGTATGTATGCTCGGAAAACTGTTCCCCAATTTTAAAATCAGTCAGGGAATATCGACAGCCTATGCCGAAAGTCTTCTCAAAGATTATCATGGAGAATGGAACTACCGCACTGACTGGAAATTCACCCAATCGCCTCCCGTAACCGCAGGATGGGTCCGGGCAATCACCCAAGCCCAGAAAGGACTTCGCAACGGCAAAGCCGACATCCGTATCCCTATTCTCCTGCTCTACTCGTCAAGAAGCGTAAACGGTGAGGAATGGACTCCTGAACATAACCGTGCGGATGGAGTGCTTGATGTAAATGACATCAAAAAATATGGCATGCAACTCGGGCCAGACGTCACATGCGTGCGCGTCGAGGGTGGCCTCCACGATCTCGTGCTTTCATCCCCCGAAGTGAGAGAACCTCTCTACCGCTACATCTTCAACTGGCTTTCACGAAACGGACTTTAAAGCCAATCCGCATTTTAATAAGTTAATTATAGTTAATTCTATCGGCTGATATTTTGAGAATATGATTACAATCAGTAATTTTACAAAATATTACGCACCAACCTATTTTACGGGGCTGACCGGTATTGACAGCGTGTAGAGGTGGTGAGTAAGCATGCAGAGCAATGATGGCTACGCTCTTAAATCAGGGACATCAAAATTTCAAATGGCGAAAACAACTACGCTCTCGCTGCTTAATCGAAGTACAGTAGATTAACTTTATTTCCGCAACAGTTGCGGAAACGAGACATCACCCGATTGTCCTTTTTCCGAGACGGATCGACCCGGTGGTGCAGTTAAATCGGAAATATGGCGACGAAAGCCTCGCGACTCGCCGAGACACTTAGAGGATAAGGTAGAGATTGGTGGTTTCTTGCCTGTCTCCACTCGAAAACCAAGTAGAAACTAAGCATGTAGAAAGCTCATTAGTTCCACGTTTGGACGAGGGTTCAAGTCCCTCCAGCTCCACTTGACGGGTCGGACAGATTCCGGCCAACAAAAGTCTAAACAAGACTAAACCGCACAATATCAACTTATTGTGCGGTTTTTTAATGCCTAAAAATGACGACTCAGGACCGTCATCGGACAGAAAAAAGACTGAACAAGACACCCATTGGTTGCAAATCTGCTACACAAAAATCGTGAGATGCCAAATGTAGCAGTTGTGTAGCAGTAAGTGTCGTAACTATGTTTTGTGCAGCACTTTACGAAACCGAAACTCTGACATAAGTCGGAAAATAGCGGCCAAAATCGGACATCTGATGGCACACAAGAAATGGAGTCCGGTGGCATAGTCCGAAGCTTACATTTGATACCTAATTTTCTATTCCCATGCACTCCGTCAGAATACGCAGGACATCATGTCCGCTATTCGTCCTCTATTGGCCGAGGTGAGTCTAAGCAAAATTAAGTTTAACTCGTTATGAATTTTGCAAGGGGTAAAAACCCTGCGCAATCATAACCACCAAATCCAAATGTAAGATGAAACAGAGCACATTTAAGATTCTGTTCTATCTCCGAAGCAATCATGTCAACAAGGATGGTACATCCGCCATCATCGTGCGCGTGTCTATTGACGGAGAAAGACAGGACTGGAGCACAAAATTGGTTTGCGAGCCAGAAAGATGGGATGGGAAAGCCGGTAAAGCCACCGGTCGTTCATCCAAGTCTTTTGAGATCAATAACCATCTTCAGGATATTCAGACTATTCTGACCAATCATTTCTATGACATCCAGCGTCGTCACGGCTACGTTACCGTAGAAATGGTGCGCAACGCCTACATGGGCATCACCCAGCGGGAGGAATCACTCCTGAAACTCTATGAGCAGCATCTGGAGGACACCAAGAAGCTCGTCGGACTCAGCAAAGCCGACCCCACCTACCGCAAGTACGAAAGAATGTACCGCCGCGTGGTGGAGTTCATGAAGAAGAAGTACAATATCACCGACATTCCCCTGAGAGAGATAAAGTATCAGTTCATCGTGGACTTGGAGTTCTTCCTCCGTACCGAGTATAAATACTCGCAGAACACCACCTACAAGTGCATGAAGTTCTTCAAGCAGGTAATCAACAAAGCCATCCGCGCCGGACTGATAACCGTTGACCCCTTCAACGGCTACAAAATCTCCATCGAGCGTGTTGACCGTGGCTATCTTACCGAAGACGAGCTTTGCAAGATGATGCAGAAAGAGTTTGCCTCCAAGCGACTGGAACAGGTGCGCGACATCTTCATCTTCGCCTGCTTCACCGGGCTGGCATACATCGACCTCGCCCACCTCCGTGTCGACAACATCCAGAAGATGTTCGACGGTCGCTTGTGGATAGTCACCCACCGTCAGAAGACCAACACGAAGGTAATGGTACCCCTACTTCCGCCGGCCCTGAAAATCCTCAACAAATATGAGGGCTGCTACACCGACGGCCAGCTCATGCCGATAATCACCAATCAGAAGCTCAACTGCTATCTGAAGGAGATAGCCGACATCTGTGGCATCGAGAAGAACCTGACGTTCCATCTCGCCCGGCACACCTTCGCCACTACCATGACCCTCGGCCGTGGAGTGCCCATCGAGTCGGTATCAAAGATGCTCGGCCACACAAATATCCAGACCACACAGATCTACGCGAGAATTACCGCCGACAAAATCGGAAAGGATATGGACATTCTTTCCAAAAACCTCGGCAATCTCGATTTCTAAGCTGAACATTCCATAAGCCTCTTGCGAGTGCCGTTCGGGAATGCTCGGACGGCACTCGCTGTGTCCTGACGTGAGATTTTCAAAAAAATTTCCACAAATTTCTACTTTAACATTCATTAAGAGTATTTGTATAAGTCGCTGTTATTCAACGATGAATTATTGCGGATTTTAGAAAATCAAGCGTTTTTTATCCTACACTTATCCCAACTCTATCCCGGAGTTATCATAGATGCACCTCCTTTTCCCGAAGTAACTTTGCATCACAAACAAACCGCTAAACCCACCTGATATGGACAATTACGTTATGTTCCCCCCTCATCCCGATCTGGCACAAGAGGTACAGAGAATGCAAGGCACTCTCAGCCGTCTTGAAAAGTTTCTCGCGGCTCAGGATGAGAAAATTCATAAAGCCGAGGAATATGGATTTATCCATGAGCGGCTTCCCAACCAGCCTATGGTGAGCAAGGATGAGGCCGCTGCTATCCTCTGTGTATCACCCCGACACCTTCAGCGCATCCGAAAACGGCTGGTGCTGAAATGGAAGAAGGTCGGTCGAGAAACCCACTACTTCCTGAAGGAACTTGTGGAGGCTATCGAAAAGTTCCAATGTCCTTGGAATCCGGTGGCATACGAGAAAGCAATGAAACGTGTAACCCGATTACCCCGATATTGATATGACAGTATTAGAGAAAAGAGCAATCCTCTCTGATTTCAGAGCCATAATTGATGATCTTCGAGCAGAAATCAAATGTGAAATCAGACGCGAAATCAAGGAAGCCAGCAAAGAGATTTATGCTGTCCTGACAAATCAGGGTATCATTGAGCCGGAAGAAAGAGTTTTGACCAAGGCACAGCTCATGGAAATGTATAATGTCGGCAAAACCAAAATAGAATCCATGATGGCTGACGGTACACTACCATTCATAAAATCCGGTGACAGCCGCCAGTCCCGCGTGACCTTCCGCTGGGCAGATGCCAGAATCGCATTTGAAACCACAAGAAGATAAAAACCATACCACCATACACCAATAATTAACGTGCCTCTTTTCAGGCACAAGTTTCCAACCCCAAAAACTTCTAATTAATATGGCACAAGAGCTGAATCAAGAAGAAGTCCTTATCGCCCGCAACAACGACACCGGGCAGGTAGGCGCGGTGACCGGACTCAACGAGGACGGCACACCCAAAATGACCGATGTAAAGTCGGCGAAACTCTCTGACCTCGTGAAATTCTCAAAAGGCCAGAACCCTCTCGAAGCTTTTATGTCGAACTTCGTGCGCCAGTGCAAGAACCCCTCGACATTCGGATTCTTCCGCGTACCCGCCGACCGATACGACACGGTGGGCACCGTAATCGGCGACCTCGCCAAAGACCCTGTGGCGAATGCCGAGATACTCAAAGATAACAAGGTCGATGTGGCGCTCCCGGCTCTGAAAGTCGAGCAGTCCAAGCAGACAGAAACCTCTGCGGAACCATCGGAGCAGACAGCGGATGAAGCTCAATCTCAGACAACCATGTCGCAGGAACCCAAGTGGCAGGCTATCGACCAGTCGAAAATCGACTGGGATATGCTCAAAGAGAAATGGGGCATCGACAAAGAGGCTCTCGAAGCCTCCGGCGACCTGAGGGAGATGCTTTATAACCGGAAATCCAAGCTGGTGAATATCACCCCGACCTTCGGAGGAGAAAAATTCAGCATCGAGGCTCGACTCTCTTTCCGCACTGACCCCGACGGCAGCGTCAAACTTGTCCCTCACTTCATCCAGAGCGAACAGAAGCTCGACCAGTTCATGGGACACAAATTCGACAAAATCGATCAGGCAAATCTCAAAGAGAACGGCAACCTCGGTCGTATTGTAGAACTGATCGACCCTGCCACCGGAGAGAAAGTTCCATCGCTCATCAGCCGGGACCGCTACACCAACGAGCTGCTGGCAATCCCGGCAAAGGATGTCAGAATCCGTGACACTTTCGGCCAGACGAAGCTGACCATGCCGGAGATCATGACCCTGAAGAAAGGTCTTCCCCTGCCCCCCAAAGAGGTGGTATGCCGCGATGGAAAGACCCGCACGGGAATACTCCAGTACAATGTCGACCGCAAGGCTGTCGAATTTGTACCCAACGGCATACACTGGTATGAGAAGGTGGAGCAGGCAAAGCGTGCCGCCGAAGCCAAGAAAGAAGGCAAAGGCGAATCCGTTTCGACCGAGGCTTCGGAAAAGAAGGCTGAGAGGAAACCCAACTGGACACTCAAAGACGGCAGCATCAAGCCTCTCGGACAATGGAACAAGATTCCGCTCACCGAACAGCAGAAGGAAGACTACGCCAACGGGCGTGTCGCCAAGCTCGACAACATGGTCGATGAGAAGGGACAGCCCTGCACTGTCTATCTGTACTTCGACAAGGAGAAACAGCGTCCGGTGACATCGCTCAATGACCCGCGTGTCAAGGTCGCCGACGAATCCCGCACCCAGAAGGCGGTGAACAACGACGGTCTCACCAACGAGGAGACGAAGAACATCACCGACCCTCTGACCAAGGGACAGACCCAGCCGAAGGACGAAATCCAGCAAAAGCAGCAGCGTAAGCCAAAGGGCCCGCGACTCTGATTCCCACAGCAGAGTATAATCCACAACCACTGAACCCACGCGGATGAAACGCCTAGGGAGGGTCCGGAACCTCCCGACGCTTTCGTCTCAAAATTCCCAACTCACAATAAAAACATTTCAAATATGACAAAGAAGACACTCGTGACAGTCGTAACCGCCAACCGTTTCATGGCTGAGACCATTGCCCGCGCAATCGGCGCAACCTCCGAACTCGAAGGCTACTATCATGGCAACGGCTATGCCGTGACATGGACCAACGGCGAAATCATCGAATCCGAATACAAGCATGGCGAAAAGTTCGTCATGAACTCCGGTCAGGACATGCGCCAGATGTACGCGCACCACTTCAATTTCAGGATGCGCAACTATGATGCGCTGCTCGGCTGGAGAAGTCGAAAGCCGACGAAGCCCAACTCTCCGTAATCAAGACGCTGTGGGCAAAAAGCAATGTCGTCGTCAACGCCATGGAACCCACATTCGAAGGAGAACTGGCGTTCCTGAACCTGTACTGGTATCTCCGTATGCCGGTGACTGTGCGCCGCGCATGGCTTCCACGTCTGCGTAAGCCCATCATCATCCGGGCTGTCGAGAACGGCACATATTCTCCCGACAAGCATGAGGCATGGCTCGCGGAGGAACTCGTGAATTTTTTTCTCAAAGCCAATTCCGAGGCCGCAGGAAAAGACCTCGACATCGAATCGGCTGAGAACGAATCAGCCGATGAAAGCGGCGACGTGGAACTGAATATCGTGAAGGGTCAGACTCTTCACAACATGGTCACCCTGTGGATGGATGCCACTATGGAACTCGGCTACGATTTTGAGCCGACGTTCCTCATCGCCCACAAACTTTACGCCAAAGGGCTGATCTCATACCCCTACCTCTACCAGAACGGCATCCCCGGCAATGTTTATGACTCCATGCGTCGTGACTTCCGTGTGCTGGAACACAACCCCTGCTACGGCCGGATGGCTAAAGAAGTGGGATGGCTCAGCACCCGCAACACCTTCCACAATGGCGAAACGCCCTATAACGGTCATGGCATAGTCACGACCGGGCTGCATCCCACCGACCTCAGCCGTGACGAGGAAAAACTCTACAACCTCATCGTGAAGCGAGTCATCGAGGCCTTCACCCCCGACGAGAATGATTTTCAGAAGAAAGCCCGCAAGAAGCGTAAATCCCACAAGAAAGCGGGTTAAGAGGCTTGAAAATCAGCTAAAATATCAATAACTCCTCCCGAATGTCCGAAGATTTTGTATCTTTGCACTTGATTCAACGTCATATAATGTTTTTGTTTCATTTTTGACGTGGATTTAGTGGTTGGACATCGGGCGGGAACCCGGTGTCCTTTTGCTTATATGCCTACCATACACCACTTTAAGCAAACAGGATTTCGGCAAACCACTAAATTCCCCACCATAATGAAACAATCTCATGAAAATGAGATGGACTATTTCGCAGCCTATCTCTACGGTCACCTACGTGACCACCGCTTTCCCGAATTAACAGACCCAGAGTTTATCAATACCCGCGCCGGCGAAGCATATAAGACCATGACCCACCTTATCCTCGAAGGGCGCAGTCAGTCCGTAGCCGAGGAACTCGCCATGCGTGTTCTTCTCGAAGGTCACTATGTGTCCCGTTGGGATGTGATATTCAACCTCCTTGAAGAACTGTTCCACAACGACCTGCCGACTGAAGAAGCAAAAATTGAGTGGGCAGAATTACTGCTCGGACTCCGTTACGTCAACGCCATACTTGACAAGTATGAAGTCAACGGGACTTCCTCAGCAGAGAAGATTACCCGAGGCTACAGAACGAGTTAGCGGGTACCATTGCGGACATTTTAGAACAATACCGCAATGAGTTACAATAGACTACAAACAATGCGCGACAACATCGAGGCGATACGGATGGCGTTTAGTCTCGGTGTCAAGGGGCGCGGGGCGCAGACTGCCGAGGAGATTGCAGTGCTGCGCAAGTATGCCGGATTCGGTGGGTTGAAGTGTATTCTCAACGATGCCAATGAACTGGCGGATGCCGCCAAGTGGAGCAAGAGCGACATTGAACTGTTCGCGCCTACGGTAGAGCTGCGTCGGCTGATTCACGATTATTCTCGTGATGATAAGGAGTTTAACCGCTATATGGAGTCGTTGAAGGCGTCAACGCTGACAGCATTCTATACCGACAACCGTATTGTTGATGCTATTTCCGATGCGCTTAAATATCAGGGTGTAGAGATAAAAAGTTTTCTTGAACCGTCTGCCGGACAGGGAGCGTTTATCGACTCTTTCCTGCGCAATGACAGATACCCCGGAGCCGAGGTGTTGGCTTACGAAAAGGACTTGCTCACCGGTAAAATCTTGTCAGCCCTGCACCCGTCAATGCTGACACGCATAGAGAGGTTCGAGAAGATTGAGAGTGACTTCAACGGTTACTTTGATGTTGCTGCCTCCAATGTTCCTTTCGGAGATTTCGCGGTTGCAGACCCGGCTTATGCCGTTAGCAAGGAGATTGGCTATCGTCAGGCTTCCAAGTCGTTGCACAATTACTTCTTTCTCAAGGTCTTGACCAAGTGAGAGAAGGAGGCCTGATTGCCTTTATCACATCGCAGGGTGTAATGAACGCCGCTTCGCCTTTCATAAGAATGGAGCTTGTGAAAAAGGCTGACCTTGTGGCGGCTCTGCGTCTGCCCAACAATACGTTCAGCGAAAATGCTGGAACAGATGTCGGCTCTGACCTGATTATTTTCCAGAAGCACACCGAAAAGAAGTCTTTGTCGGCTGATGAAGAGTTTTTCATTCAATCGGTAGTTGACCGGGGTACAAAAGTGCCAGGCAACAAGTTCTTTCAGGCGTTTCGCAGAATGTTATATGCACCGACGCCAAGGTTGCAATGACCAGTATGCAAACCTGCTATCGTTGTACCACCATGACGGAGTGTCGATGGCATTGCACAAGACTTGCGTAAGGCACTCGACGAGTCGTTGCACCTGCGCCTGAATCTGGAATTGTATAATTCCAAAGGCATTAAGCCGCTACACCTGACCCTGTTACGCCAACTCCTACACCCAAGCAGGATGCGAAGGTGGAAGTTCCAAGAGCTGAAAAAAAGTCGAGCCATACCAATTACACCTCTGATGCAACAGTATCAGGAGATGAAAAAGAAACATCCTGATGCTGTACTTCTTTTCCGTGTGGGTGATTTCTATGAAATATTCGGCAAGGATGCCGTGACAGCCTCGGAAATATTAGGTATAACTTTGACCCGCAGAGCCAACGGCAGGACAATTATATGAATTGGCTGGCTTTCCGCATCATGCTCTTGACACATATCTGCCCAAACTTGTGCGGGCCGGCAAACGTGTGGCAATCTGCGAACAGTTGGAAGACCCGAAGCTGAAAAAGACACCTAAGCAGGAAGGTGGTTGAAACGGTTACACCCAATCAGCCTCCAAAAGCGGAGCCTGAGCCGGAACCAAAGCCTGCCCCCGCTCCTGTTGATTCATCAAAAATGGAACCAGCCAAGGATATAGAGACCGACGGCAGTCCTGATTACACCGATAATCCCGACCCTCGCCTGTTTGCCTACAATCTCTTCGGCGAATTGGAGCCTATCGGCAAAACCCCGCCGTCAGCCGAAACAGGCTGAGGATGCCCCCAAGCCGAAACCGAGTGTCGAAGTCAAAGACATACCCGTAAAGAAATTCCGTCCGCTCAATGAAAAGGAGCTGGAGTTTTATGGCTCTCTTAACTGGGAGGACAATCCGCCCATCAATGGATTCTACGAAACCATGATGTCTATTGCCACCGCCAGCTTGAAGAAATGCGTCTGGAACGTGAGGCGGAAGAACCGCCAAACAAGCCGCTGCAATGGCGAGACTATCAACGAAAGCGGCACCGTCATTGAAAGAACCGAAGGCGACTTCATACCCGGCAGACAGCCAAGAGTGGTTCCACAAAAGCCGGAGCCTGTCGAAAGGGATATGTCTCCCCGTCCTTTCTCGGAGGACATTCAGTTCTTCCACCATAACGCAGTATGGTCGTTCAGGACGCATGTCGGATTCCTCTCGGAAGTCCGCAAGAACGGAAGCAACATTCAATCCGTTGGAGTTGAAGCCGGAACAGGCGAAACGCGCCATGCTCTATGTCACCCTGTCGAGACATACCAGCAACTCTTACACTACGAGCTGAAACGCACGAGCAAGTGCGAGCTGCGCGAACACCTCAATCAGTATTTATGATGAGTTTGTGGAGAAATACGGTAATCTCAACGAGAAACAGAATGTGAGATTTATCCTCATGGACGCCAATGGGCGTGACGCACTGGCATTGGAGCGCGGCGAGAACGGTAGGTTTGTCAAGGCTGACATCTTCGATCATCCTGTTTCATTCGCTGTGGATGACTGACAAGTGTCGATACTCCTATGGAGGCGTTATCTGCATGCTCAACAAGTTCGGTGCCGTCAATCTGGACTATATGACCGGATTAGTGGATATGTCCGAGGAAAATCTGATTCAGAGTCTGGAGGGACACATATATTATAACCCCTCTGTGGAGAATTATGAAATCAAGGACAGGTTTATCGCCGGAAACGTGGTGCAGAAAAGTCCGAGGATGTCAAGGCATGGATTGACCGCGAAGAAGAACGTATCAAAAACTTCCCCGGATATGACGCATCGAGCCATATATCGCTATGGCGCAGGATTCTCTCAAAGCACTTGAAGAAGCCACCCGCGAAAATCACTTTCGCCGAACTTGACTTCAATTTCGCGAGAGTGATACCCCACCGGCATATACTCCGCTTACATGAGCAATCTGTATGCACCGACATAAAGATTGCCTATTCATCCTCGTGGACGAGTATTCATGTGAGCCGCCACGCAAGAACATGAAGATATGGGAGGAATTCTGCGTCAGAGGCTATTACCGCACATACGACGGCATAAGCCTTCTGAAACACGCCTGCACAACACCGTCCCCGACATTCAAGAAGTCTGCCGGAAAGGATGAGAAACGGCCACGATATCAAGGTGCCTGACAGCGAGGCGATTCAGCTTGCCAATACCAAAATCGACGAAATCCGCAACGGTTTTGCGACTGGCTCGAAGCGCAGTCGCCTGAGTTCAGGAAGAAACTCTCTGACCTCTACACCGCAAGTTCAACTGCTTTGTGCGTCCGCAGTATGACGGCAGCACCAGACGTTCCCCGACCTCAATATGAAGATGCTCGGAGACGCTACGGCATACACTCGTGTATCAGTCGCAGAAGGATTGGTTGTGGATGCTGTTGCAGAACGGGCGGCCGGCATCTGTGACCATCAAGTCGGACCGGCAAGACACTGATAATGTGTATGGCGGCACATGATGATGAAACGTCCGGACTTGCCACAAGCCGATGATTATCGGAATGAAGGCGAATGTGGCAGAAATTGCATGACATACCATAGTGCCTATCCCAACGCGAGGATTCTCTATGCCGATGAAAAGAGTTTCAAGGCGGACAACCGTGTGGCGTTCTTCAATAAAATGAAGAACAACGACTATACTGCATTTATAATTGTCGCACGACCAGTTCGGCAAGATACCGCAGTCGCCCGAAATCCAGCAGGAGATTCTTCAGGCGGAACTTGACAGCGTGGAGGAAACCTTGAAGTTGTCAGGCAGCAGGGGCATGACGTGTCACGCGCCATGCTGAAAGGTCTTATCAAGCGCAAGGAGAATCTTACCGCCAAGATTGCCACCATCCAGTATCAGATGGAGCAGAACCGCGACAACGTGGTGGAC
>PDYJ01003090.1_pt1 | contig 145865 bp, 142 predicted proteins | sample 1430841 | NCBI WGS metagenome assembly PDYJ01 (sample SAMN07237672, study PRJNA390542) | Gut metagenome, whole genome shotgun sequencing project. | isolation source: fecal pellets | host: Mus musculus | place: USA: New York, NY | collected 2016-10
AAACCTCACGCTGGATGTCCTCGCCGTAACGGCATATCTCGGAGGCCACGCTGACGGTGATGTCGTCCGTGTCAAGCAATGAGGCTATTTCGGGTATGAGGGTCGTAAGTTTCATTCGGGTGCGGATATAGGCCACGCTCTTGCCTACCTGCACGGCGAGTGACTGCGCGTCGTAGCGTCCGCTCTCTATGAGGCGACGGAAAGCCGAGGCTTCCTCCATAGGGGCGATGTCCTGCCGTTGCAGATTCTCGGTAATCGCCATTTCCTCCGCCTCCTTGTCGAAAGGTTGTCATATATCTCTGCCGGGATTCCCGTCTGCTCGGCTATGAGCGAGGCGCGGTAACGCCTTTCGCCGAACACTATCTCGTATCGGTCGGTGCCGGGTATGGGGCGCAACCCTACAGGCTGTATCACCCCGTGCTGACGGATAGAATCGGCAAGTTCGGTAAGAGCCTGCTCGTCGAAACTCTTTCGGGGGTTGAAGCCACTCGGCTGAATGAGCGAGAGGGCGATTGTGGTCACGTTTACTGCGTTGTTGGCGTTGGTATGGTTTGCTGCTTCCATAATTAAAAGGGTTTTAGATGTTTGAGAAATGTTTGTTTTTTCCCTTTTGTCTGAAGCCTTGCGGCTTCTCGCGTCCGGGTGATTTTTTCGATACAATCAGGACGGAGGGCACAGGGGGCGCAAGGCAAGCGTGGCAAGCGAAAAAATACGGAATACCCGATTTGGCACAAATCGCGGAAGGCTGCCGGATTTTTTCACGCAGGCAAGCCGAAGGCGGTCGCTTTGCCGCCGTCACCGCCAGCCGTAACTTTGTAACGAAAAATACACGGGCGCGAGAGCCACGGGCCGACAGAAGAGAGAATCCCCATGCTCGCGCACAGAGATTCCCGGATAGCAAAGAAATTGTCCTATTATTTGGAATGGCAGTAAAATGGAAGCCGCAATAATGAGTGGATAATGAATGTCCCTGCCAGAACATCCTGATGCTAATCTTGTCTTTTGCCGGAGGCTGCAGCCGCCAGTGACAGTTTGCGGAACCGCTTTAGCAGCGGCTCCAGCTCCAGGGAGGCGCGACGGGCGCGAAGCCCCGCCGCCTTGTTACCCTTGTCAAGCTGCGACGAGGCGTCCTTCATAAACGAGGTGGTGAGAGTTTCGATTTGATTAAGAAGATCCTTCATAAGCGTTAGTTGTTTTGGAGTTGATATAATCGTGTTTACGGTTGGTTGAATGATGAATATTGTTTACAGCAACGGTATCTCGAAAGAGCTTACCACGCACTGCGCGTCGCGGTCGGTGATAAACCAGTATTCCGAGCGGTAGGGAGTGCCGCTTTCCGATACGGCCTCGTACTCTATCTTGACCTTCCAGCCGCTGAACGGCTTTCGGGGAGCGTCCGGGCCTTCCAACGACATTAAGGGAGCGCATGGCCGACATAGAGGACATCTGCCTCTCGACAAGCTCCCGGAGGGCGGGATTGTCAAAGTCCATGCTGCCGAGGTTGTCGGTCTGCGACATCACCCTCTCGTTTACCTTCATCATAGACACGGCTATCGCCATCTTTTCCTCGTCGTCGATGTAGCAGCGTCCGAAAAACGCTGTCCGGATCGCTGACGGCAATCACCTTCACCGATTCAGGATTGTCAACCGAGGCATGGAGGGCGGTCTGCGCCACTCTTACGGCCCGCTTCTGCGGCTTCTCGCGCCAGCACACGGCCATCGCTATAATCCCCCAGACCAACGCGCCGGAGGCGAGCATTATTGCGAGTTTCGTTCCCGGCCTCATACCTTGATAACCTTTGTCTTGTCGGGTGATAGGCCGAGCTTGCGGCGGTATATCGCGCCGTTCTCGCCGTACATCTCTATCTCGCGTGAGGTAACGCCGTCGGCGCATATCTCGCGCACGTCGTCGAGCGTCATCAGGTGGCCGCCTATGTTGCGCCATATCACGAAATCGCAGGGATTCCCCTCCTGACGGTAGTTGGAGCAGTTGAACGCCTTTGCTCCGACACGGATCTCTCCGCCGCACCGGGGGCAACGCGCCACAATAGACTCCATTGATATAACCCCGTCGTCACCCATGACAAGCACCGTTGGAAAAGCCTTCCACTCCTTGGTGGCGAAGCCGTCGAGCAATATGCTCCGCTTCTTAAGCAGCTCCGCAATCTCGTCATCGGACATCTTGCGGTTGCCGATCACTCCGTTTATGAAGAGGCCGCACTTGCCGTCCTCCCCGGTATTGTTCTCGCAGCGGTAGCCCTTGCAGGTCTTAACCACGTTGCCGCCGCACACCGGGCAACGGCCGATAATCTTTGTCTCGTTATCCATATTGAAATGTAAAAATTTTGATTGTCTTCAACTGTATTCTCGTTATCTGTATTTGATGGTGTTCCACTCCCACACAAGATTTTCGGCGATAGCCTTTCCCGACATCACCGAGGCCCATCCGTCCGGGTCGAGAGAAAACCAAAGGTCGTTCCATGAGAGCGTGCGCACCTACCATGCCAGCAGCCACAGGTCGGTGTTTATCGTTTCGAGGCGCGTAACGACCTCGTTGGCGATATAGTACCGCTCGGCGGAATTGAGCAGGTTCACCTTGTGCTTTTGCTTGTTGCCATCCGAATCGGTGACATTGTAGCTCCCGGAGGTCACGAGCTGTTTCATAAAGGGATAGAGGGCGGCCATCTGGGTCGCCGCGTCGGTCAGCTCGTCCGACACCAGCAGGGCTATCGCCGTGCCTTTGAGGTGTCCCGGCACCGATTTCCGCAGCAGGTCGCAGTTTTTCGGGATTTCGGTCAGCACCAGCTCCCCGGCGCGTTTGATCTGGTAGAGGTTCTGCATCGCGCCCTGGGCGTTGGAAAGATACTCCAGCATCTTGTTCTCCACGGAGTGAACACGGTCGAGGGCGATGGTAACGGCAGCCTCGGCGGCTATTATCCGCTCCTGGGTGGTCTTGCGCTTCTTGTGTATGCTTTTCAGCTCGGCGGTCTGCGCTATCACCGCCGCCGTGAGCGTCGGGTCGGTCTGCTGCGCCGCTATCTCCGTAACCGGAACCGACAGGAGGGAGAAAGCGAGCAACGCCGGAATCCCGGCCTTATATGGCTGTAATATTGTCGTTATCTTCATCGGTCAGTCACATTTTAATGCCGGAATTGCGTCTTTCGGCAAGGTTATCGTCACGTTCATACTTGGTAGGCATTATCTTAAGCTCGATGCGTCTGCCTAAAAGACAGTCGTTCCAGTCCTTGAAGTCCTTTGGCGGCTGCCACTGCCCCATGCGGTAACGCACCGGGATATGGGTACCCACCTGAGTGTATATGGAGCGTTCCGGCGACACGACGAAGCTCTTGCCCTTTGCCTCCACCATAAGCCCGGCGTCAGTCTTGGTGATTTTCAGCGGAACATCCTCCACCAGAGCCATAAGTCGAAGGCCGTTGACGCGCCCGGCAAGGTCGTTGTCGAAGCAGTCATACGCCCGTGCGTTGGGAAAACGCTCCATCACCCCCTGCACCTGACGGTCGGAGAAAGTGCCGCCGAGCGACACGAGGGCTATGTCCTCGCCCAGCCGTGTGCGGTTCATCTGGAAGAAGGCCATAGCGTCGAAGGCCGATTCACAGAAGAACACATGGCGCACAAGCCCGTTCCTGCCGTGCGAGAGGTCGGCCACCCATGCGGCGGTGGAAGAGTCGGTGCCAGCCGCCTTGGACTTGTAGCCGCCCATACCCCGGATTTCATAGCCCCTTATCTTGTCGCTGTCGGCGGCAGTATAGGGAAAGCCGATATTGAAGCCGTTGAAATTCTCGTTGCGGCGGTCTGAAACGAGGTAGATAAAGGGAGAAAGTGCCTTAACCGTATCAGCCGAGAGGCCGCGCTGCGAGAAGAGGCGTGGAATCCGGTCGGGGTCTATCGGACGGACGCTGTAACGCTTCGGGTCGAACACCTGCGGTGCCGACGCGGCCCTCACATAGTCGCGCTCCCTGCCGTAGTCAGGTTCAGGCATATTGGCGAACTGCGCCATAACCTTGGCTATGCGCTGCCACTCATTCTGCCCGGAGGCGTTGAATGAGTTGAGATTCTCGCGTATGAAGCTCACCACGTCACCCTTGGAGCCGTCGCGCCGGAAGAATGTCTGCGAGGCCTTGTCGCGGCGGTTGCTGACAATTATCGTATCGCGTTTATCCTTGCCCTCTCCCAATACAAGCTCAATATAACGTCCGACCCCGGCCTTGCGGTCAAGGCGGTAGCCCAGCGAGTAGGCCACGTCATCGATGCCGACACGCGCCTTCAACGCCTTGAAATCTATTCTGTAGTCACCCGGTGCCATAGGATTATGCGATTGACAGTGACTTGGACGCCTTGCGGTCTATGCCGGCAATCTCCGACCCGTAGTGCTTGCGGATGGTACTGCCGAGAAATGCGTGCTTCTCGCGCTCGTCCGTGAGTTGGAAATACATACGGGCTGTTGACCGCTCAATCGGTTTCATTCCGAGATCGACGCCGTTGTAGGAGGCGCGTATGGCGAAATCGCCGGAGCGGGTCTTCACTATGGAGGCGTTCTTGAAAGGGCATATCTCGTCCTCCAACGGAGGCACCCACGGGTCATTCTTCGCGAGATATGGCTGCTCGCCCAGGGCAAGACGCTGTGCGTCCACCCTGTCGAGTATCATTTCCGAAGCCTTGTTGACATCGGCCATCACCGACACTATGAATTTCGGTTCCTGCTTCAGCACCGTAATCCAGGAATCGAGATAGGCGGCCGAATTGTCGGTGACGCTCGTGTCGAATCCCATCGAGTGGGAGATCATCGCGGCGGTAAGCTCCGCCACAAGCTCTTCCTTGGCATATTTCGGGTCGCCGAACTTCGACCCCGCCTCGCGGTTGAGCCTTTCGGGTGTCATCGTTGAGTGGGCCATCTCGTGGAGCATGGTCGAATAGAACTCCATGCCGTCGCGATATACCTCCTCCGGCGTCGTGCCGGTGTTGAACTGCGCCTTCATCGGAAGCACCACTATGTCGCGCGATGGGGAATAGTATGCCCCCTTCTCCTTGCGGTCGGCCTGTATGGGGCAGAGCCAAGTCTGCTGCGCCACCATGTTGTCGAGGGCGGAGTGCGCGTACATCCCTTGCGTGTCGCGTATCTCCGGCACCTTGAAGCGGTCGAGGAGCTTCTGCATACGCTCTGGCTGCGCCTCGCGGAAATTGGTCTGGTCGAGGTTATACACCGGGAACGCCTTGATGAAGGGTATCACGTCGAGTTTTTTTCGTTCATCCTGCGACATGGCTCGGTACTCGTCTGAGCTTATCTTCTTTCCGTCCTTGTCGCGCACCAGCATATCCCAGTATATTACTGGAAAGGCCTTCTCGCCTTTGAGGACGTGAGCCTTGAAATTGTGCGCCTGCTTGAAAGTCAGGAACACCGGAAGCCCGTAGCCCCGCATTGCGGAATGGAGCTGGAGGAAGAAGGAGTTTGAGCCGGAGTAGTTGCGGCCGGTCACGTTCTGGGGCAGACCGACGGAGGACGCGCCCCCGATCCATCCCTGCCGCCAGTCCGACGCCTTCATACGCTCCATGCGCTCTATCATCATCTGTGCGAAGCGGTCGAGGGCCTGCTGTCCGGAACTGTTGAACCCGTCAGTTCCAGATGCCATAGTTCTCATCGTCTATGAGCTGTCGCTCCATCATGTCAATCTCGGTTTCATCGTAGTAGAACTCCGCCGACTCGTCGGACGGCTCAATGCCATGCTGTTCGCACCATTCGAGGTATGACTCTGCGTTGTCGCTCTCCAGCATGAAACGGAGATGTCCTATCTGTCCGTCCTGGAGGAGCTGCACAAGCTCGTCGTATTCTAATCTTGCCATTGTGGTATTCTGTTATAGGTTATCGTTAGGGATTACATTTTCATGGAGGCAGACTTCTCCATTGACAGCGGCGCGGTCAGTTTTGCAGTTATCTCCTGTCCGAGATATTTGGCGGCTATCTGCTCGCGGGTCGCGCTCTTGGCCTTGAAGAGCGAATAGCCGTCGTCGAAGGAGATTTCCTGTTTCGAGGTGCGCCCGCGTCCTTCGCCGAGGTCGGCCGACACCTTCCATCTGCCATCGGAACGGTCTTTGGCGACGCGGACACCCTTGGGGTCTATCCCTTCCGGGAGCCGGAACTGCGCGTAGTGAGAAGGCAGGTGCAGACGCTCGCCGAAATTGCGCTCTACGAGCTGGCCGGGCGTCATAACGCGGTCGAAGTAGGCGTTGAGGTCTTCGCGCGACGCGGGGGTTGACATCTTCTTGTCGCCAACCTGGGCGTAGAACTTGTACCTGCCGTAGTCGGCGCGTGTCTCATCGGTTTCTTTATACACGTTGAACTTGTCTATCGTGATGGGGCCGGACGGCCCGGCAAGTCCGTTTGGGTATTTGAAGGCCTCCTCCGGTACCCTCGGCATGAGCTTTGTCGGGTAGTAACGCTGCATTAGCTCCGGCACGGTGATTTCTTTTTTGTCGTAGGCGGCGACATCGGCGGGGGCCATCTTCTGCGGTTTAAGCAGCTCGCCGTTGATTCGGGCGGTGAAATACCAATCCTGCGGGTTTACATTGCTTTGGTAGGCGTGGCCGTGCGTGACCTTATCGCCGTTGACTGTCACCATCTGGGGTTCACGGGGCTTTCGCTCTGCCGCAGCCTCGCCCTGTGCGGCTGACTGCGATTCGCCTTTCTTTTCCTTCGGGGTTTCGCCGTCGGACGATGCCCTGACGGTCTTTGCCGGCTCCTCCTGGGGAGCTTTCTCTTTCTTTTTCTTTGGCATATCTTTTTCTTTATGGGTTGGTTCCTTTGTTTCCTTAAATTTGCGGATATTATAGCTTGGGCTGTTGGAGCGGAGCATATCGACAGTATCCTTTGCATACATGAGGTATGGCTCCACTCCGTCGTAGCCGGGAAAATCACTTATCCGTTTTTCCTCCTTGTCAATCCATTGCTTGATCCTGTCGGCCCTGCGGTCACAATCCCCTTTCAGCAGGGATTTCTTTGTCTGGATTCTTTTTGTCAATGGATTGTAGAAGGATTCTCCGTTAACTATTTTCTCGGCGATTTTGCGAGGCACATTGAGGATTTCTTCAACAAAGCTGCAATCTTCCTCGAACATGGCCCTGCCAAATGTACCATTCATCATCGCAGTTTCATTCCTGACTGCCTGTGCTCCTTTTGTGTGGGATCAAGCTTTATGGCGCGTTCCTTGGAATTATGCTCGACTATTTTCTGATACTCCCAGCGGTTCTTGTCTGTCATTACCAGACCGATATATTCGGGGTGGAGGTCGTCGTAGCGGAGCTTCTGCTGACGCTCCCATTCCTTCATGTCGCCCTGTACGACCCTGAAGCCCTGCGGTTCCCTGAGGTCGATGCCTACGGTGACTTTCTCGCCGCCTACGTTGAGTTCCATAGGCTTGCCCTCGCGCACCTGCTGTTTCTGCTGAGTGCCGAGTTCGATGTCATTCACCTTCTCCATGTCCTTGAGCCTCTGTTCAATCTGCACCTCGGTGACGCGGCGGTGGATTATGGATTTCGTTTCCGGGTCGAGCTGTAGATAGCGGCGTGTTTTCTCGCCGTCAATATCGACGGTCTTTTGCAGCACGTCGCCACGACGGAGCGCGTCTATCTCCTGCTGTGACAGCCGGAGTTCATTGTTTCTTTCAGGTGAAAGCTCACGCTGCACCGGGTAGGCTATCAGTGTCGGGTTGCCGTCCCTGTCGGCGGCGAGCTGGAGTTTGAGGGGTAATGTTATCACCATGCCATTCCTGGCAGGTAACGACACTCCCATAAGCGGCGTCACTTCTCCTTTAATCAGCTTTTCCTTAACCTCTTGCGGTAATTTTTCAACTTTTTCCCGGTCAAGGCCCAGTTTTGCCAACTGTTCATATGGGAGCTGATTCGATAAAATTGTGTCCGAATCTTTCATACGGGTTCTTTAATAGGGTTAAATTCGTGGCGTCAACCACTTGTCAGCGACAAAATTATTTTACAGGAAATACGCATATGAACACTTTGGACACAATTCTGACACTTGCCGCCATGATTGCGGTTCCCTTTTCGTCGATGGCCCAGTTCCATACCATCACCAAGGATTGCCCCATTGTGGGTCACAATCCTATCAAGACGGATAAAGTCATTGAAAAAGAAATAATTACCAATATCAAATCTCTGCGAGAATGCAAATCTGACAGTAATCAAATGAATGATAACAACCCGGTATTCCGCAATTCTGGCACAGTGAGCACATCCCGGATGGATAGCGGGCATAACCGTAATTTGCCGGAGCTGACGATTCCGAATCTCGTTGAAGAGATAAGGAGGAACGGTATCAAATACCCGAAGATAGTGCTGGCCCAGGCGATTCTTGAAACCGGATGGTTCAAGTCATCGGTATGCCGAAACAAGCATAACCTTTTCGGGCTTACCAATCCGAGGACGGGCGAATACTACGAGTTCTCCCATTGGACGGAGAGCGTCAGGGCATACTATACCAAGGTGCAGTATCGCTACAAAGGAGGAAATTATCTCTTGTGGCTGAAAAACATCGGCTATGCCGAGGATCCGGGCTATATCCGCGCCGTTATCCGGGTACTTCGACAGATTTAGCACGGAATAGTACATACAGGCCTTGAATCCTTATATTTAGGTCCTCCCGGATACCCAAAATGTCAGAATAATTGCTTAATTTTGTAGCTGATTTAACAATAATAAATGGCAAGAAGAAAAATACCATATAATAAAAGGGCCACGACCTATGAGGAGCAAATTACAATACTCCGTAGGCATGGTGTGGTAATCTCTGATGAGGCCAAGGCAAAAGAGTATCTTGCTGACATCGGTTATTATCGGTTGGGGTTCTATCTGTATCCTTTCGAGTTGACTTATCCACACCTGGATTATCGGCGGCAGCATAATGTTAAGCCCGGCACCTGTATAGAAGATGTCGTCGCCTTATATTACTTCGATATAGATTTAAGGAACATACTGAACAAGTATCTTTCGAGAATAGAAGTCGCTATCCGCACGACAATAGTATATGAGCTATCCAACAAGTATAAGTCAAATCCGACCTGGTTCGTAGATTCCAACGTAGTGTCAGCCAATTTCATAAGAAAATTCCCCGGAGAGGCTTACAGGTCAATCAGGAACAAACTACCAATACAGCGGCATCATTCCAAATATACCGGTCAATTTGCTCCGGCATGGAAAACAATGGAGTATATGACGCTCGGTAATCTTGAAGTCCTTTATGACAGTCTTGTCTGGGACAGGGATAAAAGGCTGATAAGCTCGCATTTCAAAGAGTTGGCTATCGAAACATTCAAGAGCTATCTGACTGCTCTCAGGGAAGTCCGTAATGCTTGCGCTCATGGCAATCTTCTCTTTGGCATGACCTTATCCTCCGGTATCAGGACAGGCGAAGCGTGTGCCTCCTTTAACGGTAATGACAATCAGACCTTCAAGGGTGCCTTGCGTGTGATAGACTACTTGCTAAGACAGGTTTCGGTGAACCGGGCAAACGATATGTGGCGAGAGATTTATAAGGCGACGTACCTGCTTTATCAAAAGACACCCTCCATGCGTCCCATCGTCGAAAACCAGACGGGGATTATTGTACCCGAAAAGAGCGCGTTTAGACGTGGGATTGAGGCGATTGCGTCAAAAATCGTTAATTTCCGAAGAAAAAAGCACTGATAATTTGTTGGTTTAGAAAAGTCTTGTTACCTTTGCAGGAGAAAAAGTGTATTTGGATGGCCCCGATGCTGCCAACTGCACTATAAACAAGATTAAATCGAGTCCAGCTCCACGGGTTGGGCTCGTAACTTTTCTATAAAAGTGCCGGTAATGACTTTAAGGCTCATTGCCAACACTATAAAAGGGAAAAAAAGAGGTCGTGCATTTCGCTGCACGACCTCGCTTTTTATATCAGAGCCGCAATGAGCAGCAGATGAGCAGGATAGACTGAGTAGAAGGCGTATTTTGCGGCGTTGCCCCTTATGAAGCCCCTTGTACCGTCATATAGGAAGATGACAGCGGAGGCAAGCATGGCTCCGGCTATGCCGTAGTGGGCCATGAGGGGGAATGTGAAGATAATCTGCAAGAGGGCCTGCGAGGGGAAATGCGTCGATGAACGCTCCAGCCACGGACGCATGGTGCCGTGCCTGAGTATGTAGAAAAGAAAAATCATCAGCACTCCGCGCCAGTCATAGTCCGTGCCGAGCCACCATGCGAGAGCGGCCATGCCTGACACCCCGACGAATGACAGCGGCCCGTGTTCGCAAAGCCGGTCGAACACCGCAAGAGCCGCCACGCCCAGGGCGAGCGTGAACATCACGTTATGCGTGCCGTCGGCCCCGTTGAGCATAAGCCACGGAATTTCGCTTACCATCCCGGAAAATGCCAGGATAAGGAAATATCTCATTCTATCGCGGCTGTGGGCGAAGCCCTCCGCCACAAGGAAAGCGAACACCGGGAACGCGATACGCCCGAAAGAGCGGAGCACGCCGTAAAACGGCGCGTCCGGCTCCATCAGAAAATAAGCGCAGTGGTCGGCCACCATCGAGAGAATCGCGATAATCTTCAATGCGCTTCCGCTTGCCCGGAGGGAGAGGGGTATGCTGAATGAGGCGGTGTTATTCATTGATAATGGCATTATATATTATTGCATTCCGAGAAGTTCCTTCACCATGTCCTCGACCTCCAGGTTCACGCGCTTGAAATTGCGGTTGAGCATAATCTCCTTCTCACGCTCGTTGGCGAATGTATATATTTTGGGAAGCTCCACATAGTGGGATTCCTCCTCCTTTATCCGTGCCATATCGAAGTTGGTCTTACAGAAATATTTTGTGGTCTTGAACTCCTCCGACTGCTCGATGTCGAAATGCGACATCATGCTCTTGTCTGTAGCCGTGAAGTCACGCGCCGCCTGACCCGCGAGCCAGCCCGTCGCCATGTCAGCTATTTTTGCCGCCGGAACGAGATAGTCCATCTTTTCGGAGATTGATGTAGATACCTTGGAGTCGTTGATGGTTATGGAGGTTGATGTCTGCTTCGCCTTTCCGAACACGTCATTCTGCGCCCATTCGAGAGTTTCCTTGTTTCGTGCCGCGCCCATGAAGATGTTGCCGCAGGTTGTGATGATTTTCTGCATACCCACCTTGCCGTAGTCGGCCTCAAGTTGCGGAAGCTCCTGAAATCCTAAAGTCACGGCGACCTTGTTGCTTCGCGCCGTACCGATTAGTCGGTCTATCTTGTGGAAATACAGGGTCGGCAGCTCGTCAACGATAATGCTCACCGGGATATTCCCCTTGGAATTGACACGGGTAATCAGTCGGTTGAGCACAAGCGCGTTTAATGAGCCTATGACCTGCTCCTTCTCCGGGTCGTTGGCAATCACGAGATAGCTCGGATTCTCCGGGTCTGAAATCTTCAGGTCGAAATCGTCACCGGTGAACACCCAGTATGCCTCCGGCGACACGAGCCTTGCGGCATTGACGCGCAGAGTACCCACCATACCCTCAAGCTGGTCGTTGGCCTTGTTCTCGTATGCCGATTTGAAGGGAGCCATCAGCGAGGCTATCTTGTCATCCATCATCAGAATATCGAATACCTCCGAATACTTGCGTCCGAGGAACGACAGTACATGGGGCATATCGGAAAACTCTCCGGTCACGGTATCCGGCACCACCTCGTTTCCGGCATCGTCCTCGTACCAGCAGCGGTCAATCAGTATCAGCTTGCCGAGGCGGTCTATATAGGAGAATCCGTTAAGGTCAACAAACATCCTGTCCTCGTCGGTCGATACGTCGTTGCCGTTGCTGTCCACGAAGTCAAGCACCACCGCTCCGTTTTCATCTATGGCGTTGTAATCGTCCCAGTTGCGTATCACTATCTCCAGTTTCTTCCCCTCATATGAGATAAATCGTCTGAGCTTCTTCCCTTTAAGAAACCCCGTCGGATGGAAATTCACGAAGAAATATATGATGGCCGCAAGAAAGTTCTCAGCCGAATTTGTGAAAAACGCCTCCGAGCCGCCCTTCTTCTCGCCGCCGCCCTTGTTGAGCGAGGCAAGCAATGTCGCCGCCGTTTCCGAAGCTGCCGCGAGGTCGGGTATATATTTGTGCTGGATGGGGTTGATGCGGTTTGAATACTCCACATTGGTGAAATTCACCTGCCGGAATCCGCAGTTCGCTGGCAGATGACCGTAATGCCTATTCTTGCAGTATTGGTAGAAAAGCGTCTTTGCCAGAGTGGGCCACTTGTAATCATACACCATCATCGCAAAACCCTTACGTGAGTGTTGCCGTATGAAAGGGTCTATGATTCCGAAAGACTTGCCGGAGCCGGGAGTGCCTAACACTATCGTGCCACGGAACGGATTGATAATGTTGATCCAGCCGTTGTGCATCCGCCGCTTGTAATAGTATATCATAGGGATATTCACCGAATATGGAGTTTCCGCAATCTTCTCAGACTGTTGGAACGATTCGTTTTCAAAGTTGAACCTGTCGTCGCCCACCTTATGGTTGTAATACTTGGCGATTCCGTCAAGCCCCTGATGCACGAGCATGGTACCGACAACGGAGCAGAAGGCATAGATTATGCGGTTGACCGGGAACCCGAACACCGACACGCCCCATGTTCCGGCATGAAAGATGAAGCACAGTGCCACGAGCGTAAGCCCGGCCAGCACCGGATATATCACCATAGTCTTGACATTGAATTTTAGAGCCTTCTTAGCCTTGGTACCGATGCACACGACGCATATACATATCAGCTCCGCTACCTTACACCCTGCCACGGAACTGAACACCTTGAAGCGTCCGAGCAGGTCGAGGATGAACTGCGTCACACGGTTGTCCGCCGTTATCGGCAGATTCATCACAATCTCGATTATCAGGAATATGTAAATGCAGCTACGGAAGTAGTTATACATCTGCTGCTGTTCCTTTGTTTCCTCAAAAGCCATACAACTTATGTTCAGGGCTGACGCATGAGATTTAACTATCCTTAAAGACTTTGTACAGATATTCAGTGCTCCACATACATTTTTTGCGTCTTCGTTTAAGGCTGAGTTTATCGTTCTGCTTTTTAAGCATTTCCAATGCATACTTGCGCATCGCTGAAAAATTGACAGCGCCATTCTTGGCGCGTACGCGGCACATATCTTCCCGAAACGTCACGTCGAGATGCCAGTGCAGTTTGTTCTCGATACCCCAGTGCGCACGAATACGCATCGCATAGTAAGAAGCCTCATCTTTCTCCACGCTGCTGAGATAGTAGATTGTTTCACGCGAGCGGGCACCGTTCTCAGTACGCTCACGCTCCATCTTTATGATACGTTTAAGACCGGGCCACTTCTCGTACATTCCCTCCTGTTCCAAAAGTGTCGTATCCATAATTGAACAGGTTCTCTTCTCAACTCTTCCGTGCCCCTTTTCCTCGGTTGTGTATACCGATATTGGAGTAGTGCTACTAAAGATACTTTCCGTCAAGCCCTTGAGTATCGGCTGATTGTCTTTAAGCGCCATCAGATAGTCGCCGCCCTGGAGCATGATCTGTTCTGCGATATTACGGTGGGTCCCCATTGCGTCGACTGAAACCAATGCCCCTGTAAGCCATAAAGAGGACAATACGGACGGCAGAACCGTAAGTTCGTTGGTCTTGCCATCCACCGGCTTTTCGGCAACGCAGATTTCTGTTTCAGATACCCACGCATTGAGGATATACAGTCCGTGGCATCCGGGACTCCTGGGATTTTCACCCCGCAGTTTCTTACCGTCAATGATGACCTGATTGCCGCACAGGGATTCGATTATGTGGCCTCGGCAGCAATCAAGACTTGCCCGGAGCTGAGCGGGATTGACAGACTCTACAACACGAAGTATCGTGTCACCACACGGGACACCGTTGCCAAGCTTCAGCAATCCGGCGGCCTTGAATTCTTCCTCTCGGTCTGTAACCATATCCGATATGTCGTCACAGTCCTCACAATCACACAACACGCCGATGAGTGCCATTCGGAGCACATCCTCGAGCTCATGTTTAACCTTGCCCAAGTCGCGCGGGTCTTTTACTTTGCTGAAAATTTCTATTTGCATACCTCTAATATATCCATCTTCAGCAATATATGCAATATCTGAAAGTTTATTTCACATAATCAGGTGAATTTTTGACTGAATTTGAGTTAAATCTCATGCGCCAGCCCTGCATGCACCTCGATTGGAATTTACTTGCCAGTGGACTGCTGAAACAAGCGGTAAGTGGCGGGGCGGTCGTAAAAAGTCCTTATCCGGCAACTGCGAAAAAGAACACGGAGGAACGGCAATAAGTCTCCGATGTGGCATCAGCGAAGCCGTTGCCAATCCTCGGAGGCGTTGCCGGTTCTCGGTGTTCCGCAGTTACCCGTAGGCGCGATGCGGTCAAAAGGTGTCAGTGCCTGCACCGTCACCTTTTGACGGCATAACCGCCGTAAACAATGCAGACAGCCCAGCCTCTTGCCGCTTTCGCAATGTAATTGATTTAACTGTATTTACTGTTGAATTTACTGTTGGATTTACAGTTGAGTTCTCGTTCTACCCTCATTTCTACCCTCATTTCTACCCTCATTTTACCTTCATCTGAGTCAAAGAAACTTTTTTAGCGACATTTTCAGCGACATTTTACCGACACCTTTACCGACATTTTTACCGACATCAACTTTCGCTTTTCTCAGCATATCTTATGTTGGATGCTTTACCACCATTTTTAGCACCATTTTTAGCACCGTTTTAGCACCATTTTAGCACCATTTTTAATCCCAAAGGCATAGACTGGAAATCTGTTCTCTCAATTAGAAGACGACACATACTTATACTTATAGTCCCGACTCGTGATGAATCGGGACTATCAAATTCTTAAATATAGGCTGGAGGGGAAAATATCACACCTCGTCATTCTCCGATAATTGCTCCAGTGTTGATTCTATCTGCTCGATAGATGGTAGAGAACTCTTTATCTCTTTGGGAATGAGTTTGGACAACTCATACTGAGATATTCCAAGAGGAAGATTGTATGCCTCCAATGAATACTGAGCCTCGATATTGTCTTTGTCCTTGCAAATCAACAATCCGATGGTGGGATTGTCGTATTCAGTCTTCAGCTGATGATTGACTGCCGTAACATACAGACCTAACTGTCCGAGATGGGATGCCTCGAATGAGCCGGTCTTCAATTCCACGCAGCAATAGGCGTGTATGCGGGTGTTGTAAAACAGAAGGTCGATGAAGATTTCTTTTTCTCCTACCTGTAGTCGATACTGTCTACCCATATAGGCGAATCCGGTGCCCAACTCCACAAGGAATTTCGTCACGTTGGCTACAAGAGCGTCTTCAAGTTCCCGCTCGTTGTATTCCTCCGTCATCGCCAGAAAGTTGAACACGTATGGGTCTTTGGTGGTCTGCTGGGCAAGATCACTTTGTGGTGCCGGAAGAGTTTTGCTGAAATTGGTGAGGGCTTTCGCCTGACGCTCGTACAGGTCAGTTCCGAGGAAATTCAGCAACACATCACGTCCCCAGCTATTCTCAATGACTTTGCGGACAAAGAAGAGAGCCTTTTTCGCGTCCCCTTTGCATTTGTCTATGATACGCTGTTGATGAAACCACGGAATTGAGCATATCTCTTTAAGCAAATCGCCCGCATCATGCGGATGCTTTGTATAGTTGGAATCTTCTACGCCTCGTAGAAGATTCGTAGTATTAGAATCTTCTACACCCTGTAGAAGATTTTCAATGTGCTGAGAATAAAGCTTGTAGAAGCGATACATATACCGTATGTTACCTTCTGAAAAGCCTTTCTCTCCGGGCATTTCAGACCTCATATCATGGCTCAATGTCTCATAAAATCTGGAGCCGTATGTGTTGGCATACTGTTTGTCTTCTATATCGCGCCCCACGCTCCAATAGTATTCCAACAATGTGCGGTTGGCATCTACGGATGCTTTAAGACGGGCGGAAAGGTACCGTTGCTTGAGTTCCTTAACCCAGCTACGGTACTCTTTATTCTGAGAGAGCGTCAAATCCTGTGTCATAATACAAAATTACGCATTTTTCTTCGATTATCAGTCACTACTGTCCACTAAAAATGGACGGGGTTAAAAATTAAATAAATTCGGTTCACTTGAACCATAGAGAACATTGACATTTTTGAAATTCGATTTGTCGAAGAGGTCTCTCAGATGAGTCTTGTCAGTCAGCGAGATTCCAAGAATCTGAAGTACTTCATAGATGCTCCGTTCCAGTTTCATATCCTGCTGTACGATTGCAACAAGGCAATAAGTAATTATAGCACAATAGATTTGGATGCGTACTGCATTCTCTGATGTTCCCCAGAACTTCTTGATACGCAGATGCTGCTTGATCCATTTGAAGAACAGTTCCACGCTCCATCGGTTGCGGTATAGCTCGGCGATTGTCTCGGCGGAAGCAGTCAGATTGTTGGTCAGGAATATGTATATGGTACCGTCCTCGGGATCGATACAGATTACTTTACGGAGTTTTTCAGGGTAATCCTTTGAGCTTTTATAAACCGTGAAGTAGCCGATTGCGTCTGAGACAACGTTCTCGGGAAGCCTCCGTTTCCATGTCTCAGGCTTGAACCGGACATTGGTTTTTGCCCTGACAACAAAGAACGCACCGATCCGATTTATCGTGTAAAGATTGCCGAAATCGTTGTAGCCACGGTCGAAGATATAGTGCGCGCCCTTCTCATACGGAATCTCCGGCATAGCCTTTGAATCATGGACTTTTGCTTCGGTAATATGCACGAATGCAGGGATTTGAGCCTCTACATCGTAAAGCGTGTGCATCTTGATTCCGCCCTTGTGCTTGCGAAACTTAGCCCACTCAAACACCGATAGACACAGGTCTATGGTAGTGGAGTCAAAGGCATAGACATGCCCGTCAAGCTCAAAGATTTTCTGTATCCTACGCTTGCGGGCCTCCGCAATCATATAGAAAGCGAACTCCTCAAAGATGCGGTAATCGCGTTGCTCGTTAGCTTTGCTAAGATTGCTCCGCGTCACGGATCTGCCGATGCCGAGATGGTAGAGTTTCCCCGCATGGGCTTCCATCGCTACGATGAGATCGCGAAGGCTCTCACGATTTGACAGTTGTCCGAACATTAGCGTAAGTAGTTGATTCCAACAAGTATAACTCTTTACATACCTATCGCCATCATACTTGCGTACGAGATAATTGAAGTGATTACGGTCCATAAACTGGACTAATTGGGAGAAAACGTATCTGTCTTTATTCATAACGGCCTGATTCTGACCGTAAATATAAAATCAAATCCGTTGACTCCAAATTTCTTCACAACAAATTGAATTTCAATAATTTCAAAGTACTCTTATGATTTTTTAGTGGACACTAATGATTTCAACGCCTAAATTAGACACTCTCTTTTGAGCGTTTATTACCTCATCTTTTATACGAATTTCACAGTTCGTTAGAAACTTTTGAGCACCTTTAGCCGGTAAGTCCAATATGCAATCAGATACAAATACACACACTGTAGTGTCATTAACTTCATTGAGGACTTTGGCAATCAAATCGCCTAAATCAGTATTTGACAGATTACCACCTGCATTTTTGAATGCAGCAGGATTTAATGCTTTGATGTAGTTTGTAAGATTACCCTTGTAAGGAATCAACACGCTGTTGATATAATAGAGGTCAGTCTTGGCAGAAACTCTATTAACGTCACTAATATAATCATACACGACATCTTTCAACTGTGAACCATCACACATATATCCGTCCATACTTCCTGAGTTTTCAATGAAAACTTTGAGACATGGATTTTGCGATGGTATAGTGGATTCCACAGATGTGGAGCTAACCTCTATTTTATCAGAACCACATCCGGCAACTGCCGCAATAAAGATTACGGCAATACAAAAGAGCAGTATATTTATGGTCTTATTCATTTCTTAATACTTGGGATGTTTAGTAATGCACTCTTGAAAAGAGACTTGGATTGTTGCCAAACTATTGGGGCATACACTTTTTACTCGCATCCTATTAGGGATTTCCTAAACACATAGCCGAACAGAACGCATTTGAGTTGATTTTGTAGCCACAAATAGCCTCTATCTAAATATTTTTGAGTAACTTCGCACTCGGATAAGTATCTCTTTTCAAGAGATTTGGATAAAAGCTAAACAATGGCAAAGTAGGCTTGGCTCTGAAATCATCAGAGCCTTTGTCATTGATGTATATGTCGTTTCTTTTTCTCATTGATGTGGTCGATTAGTTGGGTATCTCTAAATAAGAGAATGTGATAATATGTAAAGGCATTAAAATCAGGCAATAAGCCCTGATGGTTAGTATTCTTCGCTAAACGGAATTTTGAATGCAGTCTCAATCTAAGAGCCTGTTGATAATTTTTTCATGCTTAATACCTCTTATTTGCAGAAAAATAACTAACTTTGCATATTGAGTAAGACTCTCTTATTTAGAGAATTGGATGGTTGCTAAACAATTTAACCCTGACCTCCACATGGGAAATCAGGGTTATGTCTAAAGGCATTTGAGGATAAGAGAGTTGGCTTTGTCAACTATTGAAGTATCAAGGCTGGCGAGGTATATTTGGGTTGTTGCTTCGGAATCGTGGCCCATACCTTCGCTGATTACACTCAGAGGAATGCCCTTGGCTTTGGCGGCTGAGGCCCAGCTGTGGCGGGCAACGTAGAGGGTCAGCGGGATTGTGACACCGACCATTCCGGCTATGGTTTTCAAGTTGTGATTGATGTTGTAGCCAACGTTGCGGTAGGTGCATCGCTCGTTGGTGCCGGGATTACGGATGATGGGCAGCAAGTATTCGCTTTCGTTCTCTGGATACTTGTCAAGGATCATCTGCATTTCCTTAGTCCATTCGATGATGAGTTGCTGACCGGTCTTGCGACGTCGATAGGTGACATATCCGTTTTTGAGATCTGTTTTTTTCAGAAATGCCATGTCAATGAAACTCATTCCCCTGAGAAAAAAGCTCATGAGGAACATATCACGAGCGAAATCAAGGGAGGCATTTAGCGATAAATCCAATGCTTTGATTTTCTTGATGACAGGTAATGGCAACGCCCTTTTGACAGTCTTATCAACTCCAGTATAGACTTTTCGGAACGGGTTGCGATTCTCAATGATGTCATCCTCGACCGCACGGTTATAGACCGCACGAAGTATTCGGGTATAGAAAGATATGGTGTTGGGCGCAACGCCTCGCTTGTGGTACCATGCCTCGTATGCCTCCATTATCTCGGATGTCAGACAGTCCAGCATTATATCTTCATCTTCCCGGTACTTCTTGAAACTATTGAGAGTGGACTTGTATGTTTCTGAAGTCCGGACTTTGCCGTTCTGTTTGAGCTTGGCAATGATGCTCTCCATAAAGTTGAACAGAGAGTATTCATGAGCATAACGGTTGAACTCGTCGATAACATCATCAGCTGTATAAATCAGACCGTTGGCATTCAGCTTACGGTCAATCTTTGTCAACCGCTCTACATCCCATCGGATGCGCTCCCTGATAGAGAGGATGAACGATTTTCGTTCACTCTTCTGGGTGGTAATGACCATTGAGCGGGATTCGTCCCACTCATCCGGGAATACTTTGTAGTTTGAAAGGAGTTGTCGCACCTTCCTTTCGTGGATAATCTGATAGTAGATTGTGCCCTCGTGGTCAGCGACAGTCGAGGGCCGGAACTTTACTTTTATCGAAGCCATTTGTTTTGGACGTTTTGATTTGTCTATAAGATACAGCGGAGGGATACACTCCGAAAAGTGCATCCCTCCGGCAGCATCATAAGATATTGATTTTACGGAACGTATAAGGCGGCAAACTCCTGACAGCGACGTTTGTATAGACCCTTGTGGAATTTACCCTTATATTTGCAGTGGGCAGTGTAGGACTTGAAGATATTGCGGTCGCCGGCTTTCAGTTTACGATAGACAGAGCTTTTCATTACAGCCCCCGGCCCGATATTGTATGACAACACGCCTAAAAGGAGCGCGTCCATCGGTTTGAATCCGGCAAAAAGAGCGATAAACTTATTGAGGTCTTTGCGCAGAAGCGCATCAGCCTCTCTTTCATTCATCTTATAGCCACGAAAGTATTTTTCTCCGGGGAGTTTTCTGTGACCATATCCGAGGTAGGGCCAATGCTTTCGGGAGTCATGTAAAGTCTCATGGTGCTTGATGATTAACACAGCCCGCTCATAAGGAGGCAACTCCATTATGTTCCGTTTTGCGGCAAAGGCTGGCGTAGTGACCACGAGGGACACTAACGCCATGAGGAATATTAGTAGTTTCTTCATAAGCCGATGGGTGTTATGGTTCCGGGATTGACGGGGCTGATGATGCCGGGAGTTTTTCCACTGTCATCGTCGCCGCTGTCTTTGCTGTTGAACTCAAAGGTCTGCTGCCACGGGGTCGAATTGAACGAATCTTCCACGACCACGAGGAATTTGTGGGTCTCGGATGAGTTGGCGGTGTAGTTGAGGCGGAAGGTTTTGCTTTCAAGAAGCACTCGGTCGTTATTGACCAGTACGGGGCCGTCAACGAGTTTGAGGGTGCCTTCGCCGTCATACTGGAAGTAGCGGATTGTGTAGAGTGTGTTGGCATAGTTCCCTTCAGGCTTGATCTCGAAGCGCAATTCAACAGTCTGTCCCTTTGTGATTTTGTCGCCGTAAGGCATGACTTCCACCGTGAACGGATAGGACTGCTGCACGTCGAGGTCGTCAGAGCAGGAAGTGAGAGCGAAAACGAGGGTGAAGAGGATTGCCCAGTAACCGCAACGCGCTTTCGTAGTGGAACGGAGAAAGAACCCGAAGAACCGGGCGGGAGTAAGGCGGGTTTCGCCGATTTTGTTGATGATTGTTTTCACGATTTTCAGAGTTTGAGTTTTGTTGATTTTTTCGGATAGAGCGACATTAGGTAGTCGTTCAAATCCTTGTGGTCGGGATAGAGTGCCGACTTGTCCATGACCCTGTCGCCGAACTCTCTTTGGAGTCTGGCGAGTGCCGCGCGTCCTGCGGTGTCATTATCAAGGTAGCACTGGATTACAGTGTAATTGCCGAGGGCTGGGATTGCCTTCTGGAGATTGGATACAGAGTTGAGCACGATGGTGTCGAGACCGTCGTTATAGTCGAGGCGTTCCGCTGAAAGGAAGTCTATGAAGCCCTCAAACACGTTACACCGGGCGTTGCCGTTGGCAATTAAAGTGATGTGCTTGGGTGGGTAAGAACCCTTAAAGAAAGGATTCCTCAACTCTAAACCATTGGCGTTGTTGGGAAAGCCGACGGCATAGTATCGCTTTCCATGAAGCTCATAGTCAACCTGTACGCAGTAGCGTTGGGCTATCTCTTTCGGTATGCCTCTGTCGGCGAGATAGCGCAGCAGTACCGGCGACTCCAGACGCGACACTTCGATATTTTCAAAGGTAGGTTCTTCAGCAAAGGGCGTTGGCTTATACGGGGTAGCGACCGGGAGGCGCATCTTCTCCGCGATGTAATCGGCTTGCTTCAAAAAGTCCGTTTCACCGGACATTTCTCCGGCAAGCGAGAAGATGTCGCCACCCGCGCCCGTTCCAAAGTCAAACCACAGATTTTTCCGTGGATTGACATGGAACGACGGTTTTCTCTCACTGCGATACGGGGCGTAAAACCAAAGACCTTTGCTGTCGCGTCCGGTAGGCTGATAGCCCAACTGATTCAGGAACTCGACAAGCGAAATTTTCTTGATGTCATCAATATTCATAAGCGCATCCTACGTTTAGGCTTGTCAGGTTCCACCTTTTGGGACTTCTCCATGCCGGACATCTGTCCTGCGATGTATTGGTTCAGTTCCGACATATTGCACGAACCTGTCAACTCGTGTGCAAGGTCATAGATACTACCGTAAGCACCGGACTTGGTATCACGCCAGAGGTTTGTCTCGATATTAATTACCATTGTCGGACCGGGATTATCATCGTAGGGAGCATTGTATATCCGGAGATTGCCGTCGGCTGCCACAGGGTGTTCCTGACCGAGAGCCTTCATAAAGTCAGTGAGTTTCACATTCTTTATGTCAACGCCGACAACCGTCGGCTGCTGTGGGTGACGTGCCATTGCCGAAAGTTCCTTGCCCTGCTCATACTCGTTCATATACTTCAGGATGAAGTCACGCGGATCCATGTAGAGATTGGGATTCATCTTCAGGGCGGCGAGGTCGATGATGTCGCCACTATGGTCAGTGGCGTGGTCGTACCATCGGTTTGTATTGGTATCGACCACCAGCATCGGCTCCGGGTCGTCTCGCTGCGGCGCATAGTAGAGCTTCATATCCCCGAAAGCCTTGACAGGCTTTTCGCCGAGAGCAGCCATGAACTCCGTCAGCGGTATGTTCTTGATGTCATTCTTTGTGTACCACATAGGCTAAAACTGGTATTTGAGGTGTAAGCCATAGGCGAACAAAAAATGTCCCGTGTCATTGCCGAAAACAAACCGCTCCTTTATGTGCGCTCCGAGAGCCACATGGTCAGAGAGATAGATATCGGCAGACAGCGTTACCGCACCGCCATATATGAAAGCATCTTCCGCTTGGATAATCGAGCCATCGGGCAATAGCTGTTTACCCCAGTTGACCGTCTCATAACCACCGAGAGCTGACACACCGCCATAGAGGTGGAAGGTCTGCGAGTAGTCGCTGAGAAGATGGAGATTATAGCCGACCTCGCCTGTGAACTGAGCCACCGGGATACGACCTTTCGCACCGTATGGCTTGTAGGTCTGGAGATACTCGCCGCCGAAGCTCCAAGTATTTGCACCACCTTTATAGACGGAGTAAAACACTCCGAAAGAATAGCCGCAGTTACGGGAGTTGCCGGTATAAAAACCGTCTGCCATGTCAGCCTTGATTTCTACCGCTGACATTCCGGGGAGGCATCGCTGGGCCATTGCCCGGCCTCCGAAGAGGTTGAGCATGGCAGCGATTATCATTATCGCTTTTTTCATAGGTTACTGTATGCTTAATTCGTCAATTACGTTGGCTCTCACAATATCCTCGTTCTCGACCACGAAAGACTGCTGTCTGCCGCCTTCCTTTTCGGCGATTTCGATAACAAGCTGCTTGTCGTCGGGGATAGTGAATTTCTCCAGAGCGAAGACAGTGCGTTCCGACTGCTTGCCGTGTACCACTGTCACATAGTTCTGGGCGCGGAGCGGTTCAAGTACCTGCTCCTGCATCGCGGTACGTTTGATTACCTTCTTATCCACAATCTTGAAGCTGACATAATCGACATCGAAAGGAATGTTTGATGTGTTTTTCAGTTCGGTATGGAAATAAAGAAGCCCGTTGTTGGCATAGATGGATTTCAGGAGGAACTGCACCCCGAAACGCTTTGAGCCGATATGCTTGATTTCGCGTTTGTTCTGCTTGTGGATAGACTTCATAATCAGCTTGACAAGCATAGGCGACTCCGAACCGAGACGCTCCAAGTATATCTCCTGAGCGTTGTTGGGACGGTTGACAGCTTCACCGTCATGGAGAAAGTCGGTCATCTCAATACTCAGAAGCAGAGGCTCTTTCGCAAATTTGACGTTGAATACATAGTAAGAGCCGTCATCGGTAATCACCGAGAGGTTGGTCTCCTGTTTGAAAGACTTGAACGCTGATTTAACTCGCAATACGTTCTTCGCACCATCGGCTATTCCGGCCACGAGATTTTCATTGCCGAGGTCACAATATACAATCTCGGCTGGGAAGATAATGTGGGTAGTCTTGTTGTGGCATACCTCCAGAGCGTGGGGCGGAATCATCCTGTCGAAAACGACCTTTCGAGTCAGACCGTCGAACTTGTCGCCGTCGGTGAAGTTGGGCCCGTACACGTTCATTTCGTGTTCGGCAACCTGTTCTGTGTCAGAAGACACGTCGTTTTTGGTGTTATCGAGATTTTTGGCGGTGGCAGCGGTGGCCACTCCGAAGAGTGCCACTGCCGCAATAAAGAATTTTGTGATTGTTTTCATTCGTTGTTGTTGGGTGTTGGTTGGTGTTTACTGCTCGTTCTGCTTGAGCATGATTTTATAGCCGGATTTGAGGTGGACTTTCACAGTGCGCAATTTCTTGTTAAGATACTGGCTCACACCGTTGATAAGTCCCTTGCCTACATCAGAGACAAGCTGCGCCCCAGCGTTGGTGGTAAGGTTGATTGAACTGCCCATCGTGCTGCTCATGTTGGCACCGATTTCATGGAGCGCGTCGCTCTCCATAGAGTTGGAAATGTTGATACCCTCCTGACCGTCGGAGTCATAGACCGAGAGGTCAACCTCCATGATGCAGCCGAGAGCCTCGATAGACTCAATCTTGATTTCAAGACGCTCACTCTGAAGCCGGGCCACTCCCACGATGTTGGTGTTCTTCGGCAACAAAGAGTTGCCTATCCACATCGGTTCGAGTGTCCGGAGCCTCACGCTCTGCCCGTCGGTAACCGACTGGTCAGTAGCGACACAGGCTGAAATGGTGTTCTTGAAATTCGTGAGCTTGGTGCCGACAGCAGTAGAGAAAGAGCGGGTATTATCGGTCGAGGCACTGAGGGAAGACACGACATTGCGGTTTACCTGATTGACAGGCATGACCTTACGGTCTTCCTCCGGTTCATCGACTATTACGGCCTTTTGACCGCCATTGCCAGTGCCGAGATACTGCGCCGCCAGTTTGTAAGACTGCTCCATCAGTTCCATCTCGTTTGGCTGCTGACTCTGATGAGCCATAGCGTTCTGCGCTTCCAGCTCATCAATCCGAGCCTGCAACTCCGCCACCTGTGCCGCGGAATTGTCCTCCGGGATATAAAAATCCTGAAGAGAAGCCTGAACCTGCTGATAAGCCTGATCGGACGCCTCAACCATATCGGGTTCCGGCTCCTCCGCACTCTGCGGGATAGAATCGACATGGGGGATTGTGTCAGTCGTTACTCTGACGGTATCCTTCTGGGCGGCATAGGCATCACGCTTGTCGGCTGTGATTTCCTGAGCGTCAGGCTCCGGCATATTCTGATTGAAGCCGTTGGTGGTGGTTGCTGCGCCATCGCCGAAACTGTCGAAGATAAGCCATAGGATAATGCCGGTGGTCAGGAACATTGCGGGAAAGGCAACGAGGTATTTCATCCTCATCTTCCGCTCCGCCTCAGTCGTGGGTCTTGTGAGTTTATTCCATAGGGTTTTCAGATCCATAAAGATTGTTTATGGTGGTTTGGCTGCCCTTGTCGGGCATCGGCATCTGTTTTATGTTGCCGAAGTCGGGATTACTGTGTACCCCGTTGTAGATGTTATACATTGATTTGCCGAAGATAAATAGGGCAAGCAATGCGAACAGCGCGAAGGTAATCGCCACTATCCGGAACCGCTTCTGCGGGGGTATGCCGTCGCAGAAGCGACGCACATACTCCACCGCGCTCTCCTTGCGGCAGGACACCTTATTATATAGGTGTCCGATTTTCTCTTTCAGAGACTTGATGTTCATTTCTTGATTGTCTGGATGTCCTTGTTCTCGATTACCGTAAAATTCTCGATGATGAATCCGTTGGGGTTGTCGTCGGAGCGACCAGAGTTTTTCAGTTTGCAACTGCTCACCAGCGTTCTCTCCGTGACATTGCTCTGACGGATAATCATCTGCTTGGCATAGGTGCGCACATCGTAGGGATAGTTGGTGAAGTTCACCACCACGCTATCGACTTTAAGCACCTGATTGATATTTCCCGCAATGATGCGGTTGTAGTAACCCTGCTCCGTGAAATCCCGGTAGTAGTTGTAGGCACTCTTGTCGGCCAGCAACAGAGCGCGGCTGACATTGTGCTCGATGGCTGACTTCTCCGGGGAGAGGGTGAAGAACAGTTCATGGAAGCGTCGCACATGTTCGCGAGCCTCTGCCGGTCGGTTCTGCTCCATATCCTGCGACAAGGCAAGCATCAGTGACTTGCCATTGTCGAGGACATAGATTTTTTCGCGCTGCTTCTCGGCAAAGTTGAGCGAAAGCACCACGGAAGCGACCGCCACCACAGCGCAAAGGCACACGAAGACAATGCCGAAAAGCCGGATCTGCCGAAACGACGATTCGATATTTCTCAGATATTTGAATTCCATTTTCATGCTATTTCAGAAGTTTGCCGGCACGACCTGCGATATTGCCTGAAACTGAACCTGCGACACCAGCCACGGCTGAACCACCCTGCATACCTACCGAGTTGATATGTCTGCCGAAAGCACCCATACCGCCGCCGGCCTGAATAATCCAGCCTGCCACAGTCGGAATCGTGAAATAACCGATAATGCCGATGATCATAAATATTGTGTAACAAGTATTTGAGCTGTCGAGGTTTACATTCGGATTATTGGTCAACTCCGAAATGTCATTCTGAAGCATCAGCACCTGTATTTTCGCCAATATTGTTGAAAACAGGTCTGCCACAGGCAACCATAGGTAGGTCTGAATATACCGCTGAATCCACATTGTCAGTGTTGACTGGAAGCCGTCCCACACCGACAAGGCAAAGGCAATAGGTCCTAATATCGCCAACACAATCAGGAAGAAAGTCCTTATCGTGTCAATGGTCAGTGATGCCGCTTGGAAAAGCATCTCCAGCAGTTCCCTGAAAAAGTTCTGGATTGCCTTCTTCACTTTATACATTCCACGTTCGATATACATTCCGGCGGCAGTGCCCACCTCTGTCACTCCAAGTTCATCAATCTGACGGTCAAACTCCGCATCATCCACGAGATATGCTGTCGAAGGGTCATTCATCATGGCCTCATACTCCAGCCTGTCTTTCTTTTCGCGGTATTTCTGCATATCAAGAGTCTGACCTTCGAGCATCGTCGCCGTTCCCTGAACAATCGGCTGCATCACTGAATTGATGGTGCCGAGCACAATCGACGGGAAGAACATGATGCACAGTCCGATGGCAAAGGGTCGGAGCAGCGGGAATACATCTACAGGTTCGGCAGCGGCAAGTGATTTCCAGATGCGCACCGCCACATAGAACAGTGCGCCGAGTCCGGCTATCGCCTGAGCCACACCCGCCATGTCGCTGCACAGCGGCATCATCTCGTCATAGAGCGAGCGGAGCACCGTGTGTAGGTTGTCAAAATCTATCGCGCAAAGCATAGGCTACCAGTATTTTTCGGAACCGTCGCCATACAGGTTGATTACCCTCTGGGTGTCAGCCTTTTTCTTTGCCCGCAAATACGATACGGAGATATTCTTGTTGGTATAGTAGGCAGTAAGGTTTTTCAGCCGTTTCATCTCCTTGTAGCAGTCATCCACAACATCCATTCTGTCCTTGTCTGTCATGCTTAATGTTGTGATATTTACCACCTGCTTCAAGTCGGACAGCACTCCGTTGGCCTCTTCTAAAATCCTTGTGTATCCGGATGCGATTGCCGAGAGTTCCGCACTGGTGAAGTTCGGGTCAGTCAGCATCTTCTGGAAGTTGTTGACGTAGTAGCCGGAGATATTGCCGAGCATCAGAATTGTCTGCTGCACCTTGCGGGCGTCGCGGACAAGGTTGTTCACCGACTGGAGAGCATCGTAATACTTCTTCGCCTGCTGGTAAATTTTCACAGTTTCCTGAAAATTCTTGACCATATGGGTCGCCGTCTGCGACTCCTTAACAAGTGATTTAGAATTGTTTACGATACTCTGAGCGATATTGGACGGATCTATGACCGTCCACTGGGCAGAGGCCCGGTTTGCTCCGAAGAGCAGAACCATAGCCACCACCGCGATGATTGTCTTGAGATGTTTCATTCGCTTCTGTTTCAGTTGAGTTTAGAGGCAAAGCCTCCGATTATCTTTACTCCCGCATATAGCAGGAGCAAAGGGAATGTTATTAGTGCAATCAGACCGATGAACAGGCCGGAAAGTACCAGCCACAGGACATGAAGGACTTTCATAGCGGCAAAAGTGTTGCGAGATGGTGGATGATGTCGGTGAATACTTCAGTCACATACGGTTTTGCAAAGGCAACAAACTTGTATGCCAGCACGAAAGTTGCAGATAAGACAGCGATGCCGACGAGAAAGAGAATGGCTCCAATCATCAATCCGAGAATCGGGCGAAATACTTTCGGTATCTTCATATTGCCTCCTTCCTTTCATTGGCAAGCAACTTGATAGCCGACTCAGTGTCGCCCCCAAGTTGTTTTGCCTTGTTGAGTACCTGAATCTTCTCCGTTTCCTCAGTGGTGTAGCATAGATATTCCTCTGTTGACACCTCCGTGGCATAAACCGCTGACTTCGTTCCGCCCAGACCAATCCACACCTCTTTGTAGAGGCGGCTCGGATTATTCGCCATATTGATACTGAGTATCTGGCTTTTCTCCTTGTCGGTCAGGCCGAGCAGCTCCTGAATCTGGTCGAAGCGGTTCATGTACTTGCGCTGGTCGAGCAGGATTTTACAATCGGAGTTGTTGATGATTGTTTCCTTGACAATGGGCGAGGAAATAATATCATCTACTTCCTGAGTAACCACCACAGCCTCACCGAAATACTTTCTGACCGTCTTAAACAGATACTTCATATAATCTGCCATGTTTGCGGTAGAAAGTGCCTTCCACGCCTCTTCCACGATTATCATCTTGCGGATGCCTTTTAATCTCCTCATCTTGTTGATGAAAGCCTCCATAATGATGATGGTGACGACAGGAAAAAGTTCCCGATTGTCTTTCACCTGATCAATCTCGAATACCACGAACCGCTTGTTGAGCAGGTCGATGTTCTCCTTGGAGTTCAGCAGGAAATCATATCGTCCGCCATGATAATACTGGCGGAGCGTAGTGAGGAAGTTGTCTATGTCGAAGTCCTGTTTGTAGATGGGTATGGGCCGGTTAGCCATCTCAGCACGATATTCATCGCGCATAAATTCGTAGAACGAATTGAAACACGGTACAATATCACGGTCTTTCGCCATCTTATCGAGGAACATCGCCAGTGCAGAGCCGAGTTCGCCGCTCTCAGTCTTGGTCACTCTCTCGTCCTCCGCTTTCCACAGAGTCAGGAGCAGCGTCTTTATGGAGTCGCGTTTCTCCACATCGAAGATGCCGTCATCAGTGAAAAACGGATTGAATGAAATCGGCTTGTCGTCGGTATATGTATAGTATATGCCGTCTTCGCCATGCGTCTTATTATAAATCAGATTGCAGAGTCCTTCGTATGAATTACCCGTATCAATCAGCAGAACATGAGTTCCTTGCTCATAATATTGTCGTACCAGATGGTTGGTGAAGAACGACTTGCCGGAGCCTGACGGACCGAGAATGAACTTGTTTCGGTTGGTCGTTACACCTTTCTTCATCGGCTCGTCCGATATGTCAAGGTGTATCGGTTTCCCGGTCAACCTATCTACCATCTTTATCCCGAATGGGGATAGTGAAGAACGATAGTTTGTCTCGGCAGTGAAGAAGCAGACGGCAGGTTCGATGAAAGTATAGAAACTTTCCTCGGCAGGGAAGTCAGCCTCGTTACCGGGTATCGCTGACCAGAACAGTGTCGGGCAATCGATAGTATTGTGCCGGGGCATACATCCCATTGTTGCCAGCTGACCGCCGACATCGTTCTTGATGCGCCGCAGTTCCTCTGAATCGTCGCTCCACGCCATAATGTTGATATGGCAGCGGACGGAGGTCAAGCCGTATGAATGAGCCTCATTGAGATAGCGGTCAATCCATTCCTTGTTGATAGCATTGCTTCGGCTATACCTCGAAAGGCTGTTCATATTGCGGGCAGTCTTCTCAAACTTTGCCAAGTTCTCATCATGGTCGTCAATCAGCACATACTGGTTGACGATATGGTTGCATGGCAGAAGCAATCCGATGGGACTTGCAAACGAGAGGCGGCAGTCACTTCGGTCAGTCGACAACCGCTCATAACGGTTATCGGTACTGACTTTTGCGGGAAGGTCATCGGTATCGGACAGCGTATGCAGACAGAGCATCTTGTCGCCAATCCGCATCTGACGTGCGTCGAGGTCTATGTCCTCCAGACAGGTTACATCGTCCATCGTCAGCGACATATACTTTTCGATAAGCCCGGAAGTATTCTCTGTTCCGACCAGCTCATCGTCAGAGAGGCGACGCAATTTGATATATCCGGTATCATTGATGATTCGCTCAAACTGTTCCACCGATTCCATGAACTTGACAACCATCTCGTGATTGAGTTCCTTCGGGGTGATTCGCCCTCGGCAGAGAGTCGAGAAGTTGCTCTGCTGACGCGCCCGTTCCTTCGTTGTCTTGGTAAGGAAAAGGTAACACTTGTGGGCGAGATAAGGCCGCTCGTTGAAGTGACGTTCAAAGCTCCTGTCTAAAAAGGATAAATCATCCTTTTGCAACTCAGGCTGATATTTCTCCGAGCAGAACCAGTCCTGCTTATGCACCACCGAGTAGTGAGGAAGCACCTTGATTGCCTTGCACCATGCTCCGTGCATGGCTTCATACTCCTGCGAGGTAACGGTGAAAAGTTCCGGCAGGGCAACCTCGAAAGCGACAGTTATGTCGGCATCCTTCGATATGATGCAGCCGTGCTCCACCGCCAGCAAAGGCAATTTGGATTCCAGCGTTGTGGCTTTAAGTATATTTCTCATTTTTTATTTATCAATCTTTTAAGGCGCAGACGGTTGATGATGTAGCGTGGGTGGTACTTGACCGCAGTCAGCTTCATCAGACCGTACCGGCCGTATTTGGTATTGAGGTGGAATGTGAGCCACACAAGTAGTGAGGCACTTATCGCACCGAAGGAGATGCAGAACCACTGGGCTACGCCACACATATACATGATGACGAACACAATGAAATCCACAATCAGACCTCCGGCGAAGATAAAGAGGTATTGCGCCTTCAATCCTTTGTATTCTACCGTTCTACCAATACCCTTATTGATAGAATACTCAGCCATTTAGAGGAAGAATGAACGGAGAATGGTAGCGGCGACGATGAGGAAGATGCAGGCTCCGAACCACGAGGCTGCGGTCTTGCTGGTGTCGGGATCCCCTGATGAAAACTTGCCATAAACCTTGACACCGCCGATGAGACCCACCACAGCACCAATGGCATAGATGAGTTTCGTTCCTGGGTCGAAATAGCTGGAAATCATCGAAGTAGCCTCGTTGATACCGGCCATGCCGTTGCCGGCGGCGAAACACCGGGCGACAGATGCGAAAGCAAAGAGTGCGAAGATTGCGCGCTTGGCAAATGCCGAGCGCAGAATGTTTGTGAACTTTTTCATTCGTCAATTCTGGGATTGAGACGGTTTGTTGAGGAAAGACATTCTGAAACGAGGTATGGGAGCCTCCTTCACCTCCGGCTCGATAACCGGTTCGGGCTTAGGCTCCGGCTTATCCTCTGCCTGCTGCATTACTTCGGCTTTTTTAGCCGGAACTGCTTCAGCAGGGGCAGTCTCAGTTTCGCTTTCCTCCTCGCGGAGAGCCTCGTTCATCTCGACTCTCCGGTGGCACTCATACAGTTTTTCAAGCAGGGCATCGGGGAGACATCCGCTGAACTGTGTACCGTCAACTGTCCTAAAAACATTCATTGCAAACTGCAACGCGCCAATGGGCTGTGGCTCGTCGGACTGGACAATAGCCGACGCTTTTGTCAGAGAATCGAAGTCGGCACCACAGGCCAGCGGATTGGGAGGAGCGACAGTGTTATCCTCTCTTTCGAGCTGTGCCTCTTCATCGCGGTGGTCTTCCCATGCCCGTGCCTCTCTTTCGGGAGACATCCGCTTGGGAGGTGCCGGAACTTCATTCTTCACATCAAATTCTGCATCTTTCTCGTCCATCAGGGTTTCCACGCAGTCCCTGATGGGTTTCACTACATCCTCCATCATCGCCTTGAGGTCTGCCATAGAGAAATTAGACAGACCTACGGCATCATCGGGAGTTGCCGGATTGATGGCCGGATGTTCAGATTCTTTTGCCTCCGTAACCGTTGACGGAGGTGGAGCGGGAGGTGTATCCTCTTGTTGCGGTGTTGCCGCATGGGGTTGACCTCTTCGGTTCAGATACTCGTTGAGCAGGACGACCACTATGGCCTGTGCCACGATAGTGCCGATGATATACAGCCATATCATACAGTATTTCGTTTTGAATCGTTTGTCATCTCATTGATGAGATTGGCACAGGCATCAAGGTGTTCGATAAGGATTGCCTCGACGTATGAACCCATTGTGGGTCTGTCACCGTCAATATCCAGCACGATTCTTTTCAGTCGTTTTCCGAGTTCGCAGGAGATATAAATCTCCCGTTCCTTACGGTTGACCATGTCGCCCATCAGGTATTTCGCCTGATACTTCTTGGCTTCCAGTGAGATACCATCCATTGCTTTGGAGTCGGTATCCGATAGACAGGATGCGGCTGAAAGTTCAGCGATAAGCGGTTTCACATCCTCGTCTTCAAGGTGGTAAGCCACTATGTTCTGGACATACATTCCTACGGAGGCGCGTTCGCCGCCGATGTTAGTGACTATCCTCTTGAGTCGCTGCCATAGCGACATGGTGCAGCCCACGTACTTGTAGGGCTTGAGATTGTGACGGGTAAAAAAAGTTTCCCGGTAGGAGCGTTTTAACTCGTCAGGGTAGCCGGTGCTGTCAGCTTTGATTTCGACACCGGGATTCGCATTGGTTCTTGCGGTCATTTGAATCTGTCAAGACTTTTGTGTTTGCGTTGGTCTATGAGACCTGCTATGTCTTTCTGATAGGTGGAAAAATGATGTTCCAGAATATTCCACACATAGTTCCCAATCGTCATATTTTTGCCCGTTTTCGATCTGATAGCCTGTACTATCTCTCTAAGGCAAATAAGATGGTCGAGTGTAAGATATACCTTCTCGTTCTTTTTTTCATCCGTCCCACCTTTTAGAAAGGTATCGACAAATGAATCCGAGAATGGTCGTATCTTAGGAGCAGATGGTTCTGAAGGCTCTTCTGAGAAATCATCCTCAACTCCTTTGGTTCCTGGCACGGGGTCCGGTGCCACATCATTATCCATAGGTATATCCGCAAAATCAGGAGTTACGGGTTTGTAACCTGCAAGAAAATCTTCACCAAGCGGGACTTTTGCAATTTTCTTAGCCATTACGGATTCCGGTCAGTTTCAAAAATTCCTCGGCAAGTTCATCAATACCGCTCCCTTTGACAATAGCCGACGAGGGCGGAAAAACAGTGCTTCGGAAAATCTGATGCTTCGGATTGCATGAAAGTTCTTTCTTGAAACGGACGCTTGCAGGTATTGTGGTCTTCATCGCTTCAAGTCCGATTGATTCCATGAACTCATCGTAAGCGTTATAGAGGTCGGTGCGCTCTCTTGCGTCAACTTTGTTCCACAGAATCTTCACTCCTTTAAGGTTGCCATATCCCATCGTCATAAGACGGTCATGGATAAACTGGCAATATCCAAGAGTGCTTTCTATATCGTACTTGCAGGCTGCCATCGGACAGAATACATAATCGCAGTTTGATATTATCTGTAGAACATTGGGATTGTTCATCGTACCCGGGAGGTCGAGGAACAGGACTTGCGTGTCATTGTCTCCGCTGAGATACTGACGGATGCGGAACATGGTTTCTTCCAAAGGAATCTTCATAATGGCGTAGGGCTGAAGACCGGTTTTGGTCAACAATTCATGTGCCATCTGTGCAAGATGCTCTGTCTCACTAACGGTCTTTAACTCGCGGTTGCGTTCTCCTACAAGACTATGCTGGGGCGAGTCGCAATCCATGATTGCAACCTTTATGCCCTTCTCATAGTAGAGATAGCTGGCGAGTAACACCGTGAGTGTAGATTTGCCCACTCCTCCCTTCTGGTTGGAGAAGGCAACAACAATGGTGTCGCTCATTCAAATGTTTTTGAGGGTGAAAAATGGTCGGCAACGTTTGCCACTAAGTTCCGGCGACTGCCGAAATCGAAAATATCATCCGCAGATGATAGGTAGGAATATCCTATGGTTAAATTATCAGACCAAGACAGTAATGACCAGACGGCATATAGAACCGGATGCGGGTCAAGCGATATTGCGGATATATATCCAATCAGCTCTACAGCCCACTATCGGGTTAACTATATGGACAGCCAAGTGTATGGTCAACTGATTGATTAGCCAATCAGATAGCCCTATAACTGGTGAATTAGATAACTAATCGGTCAGATGGATAATCAGCCAGCCAATCAATTAGCTGGTTAGCTATTCGGCTAATTAGTCAAATGACTGATTAGCGGAATAGTCGATTAGCCGTCAGCATATCGGAATATAGACCGGCAAATCCGATAGACTTACAATAGTTGGTCAACTATCCAGCTAACTATCCGGAAAGTTATCTATCTGATTAGCAGGATAATTAACTTGATAGTCGGCGAGCCAACTCATTATCCGGCCAAGCAACTAATTGATCAGCCAACCAAACAACCTTAGGTTACGGCTGATTTACAAGGTTTTAGCCTTGTTGGTGTGCTTCATAGCTGATGGAGCGCGTGCTCCGGCCATTTCAGCGCGGCTTCCTCACCGCAGATAAGCCCGCTTATTATATGTATGCGGGCGGTAAACGGCGACCGCGTACCCGAGTCATCCTCTCGGCCTGAACACGGGGGCTTGTCGTTCATTTACGATGCAAAGTTAAGGGCATTTCATTATACTTTCCAAATTATTTCGGACATGTTCCGTGATATTCCGTTTTGGTTCCGTTCTTTTCCGTGACGAGGGCGCGGAAGGCTCCCGAAATGGCAGTAACTTTGCAATGTGCAACAGAGATAAAATCCATGCTCCCGCACACACCTTATATTATACGCCTGATGAAGACCGGCATCAAGGCGAAAACACACAGGCATTTTAGCCCATCATTATAAGGTAGCTTCTTTTCTCAGTTACGACGTGTTCAACGGAACACAGCAAGGTGTCTTTTCAGGGACCTGAAAAGGTTTCGAGGGCCCAAGCCCTACCGAAACAACCTTGCCCGTGTGGGACAAGGAAATTCTCCAAAGTCGAATTTCCCAAAGGATGCCTGCGGCGCATGGTATAAAGAAAATCGCGTTGCGATAACAAACAAAAATCCCAGACAACATGGAAAAATCATTCAAGGGCGGACGACCTCCGCTCCCGGACAGGTGTGACCATCTTGTTAAGGTTCGCTTCAACACATCCGAGCTTGACATGCTGGTTCACATGATGGATAAGGCGAATGAGACGGTAAAGTCCACCTTTATCAAACAAGTATTGTTCGGCAAGCCTTTCAAAGTGCTTGTTACAGACAAATCGCTGGCGACATACTGCGCCAAACTCTCGGAGTTCTTCGCCCAGTTCCGCACTGTGGGTGTGAACTACAACCTTATCGTAAAGGAGTTGCGCACGGAGTTCAGCGAAAAGAAAGCGATGCAATATCTCTACAGACTTGAAAAAGCCACAATCGAAATGGCTAACATCTTGGCCGAGGTCAAGGCTCTCACCGTCAAGTTTGATGAGGTGTGGTCGCAAAAATCTCTATAGGCAGCAGCCTTTACGGAGCCCTTGCATACAACGCGGAGAAGATGAACGAGGCACACGGACGTGTGTTGGGAGCCAATAAGATAGTGTTGCCGGCAGACGGCAATATAAACATTGGAGCTATGGCGGAGAACTTCAAGGCTTTTATGCCCAGGATGGGCAGGACAAAGAAGCCGGTTCTCCATATCTCACTCAACCCGCATCCGGATGACAGGCTCACGGATCAGGAGTTTGAAATTCTGGCCCGCGAGTATCTCGACAAACTCGGTTTCGGAGAGCAGCCCTTCATTATATATAAGCACGAAGACATCGACCGCCACCATATACATATAGTGACCGTCAATGTTAACGAGCAGGGCAAACGCCTTGACCAGTCTTTCCTGTTCCGCCGAAGCAAGAAGATCACTACCGAGCTTGAAGAGAAATATGGACTCCACAAGGCACAACGTGAAAAGGTATCTCCCGACACTCCCATCACCAAGATTGACCCCAATGGCGACATCAAGCGTCAGGTTCAGAACACGGTAAAACTGGTTGGTATGCGCTGGCAGTTCCAGAGCATCGGCGAATATAACGCCATACTCGGACTGTATAATGTAAGATGCGAGATGACCGACGGCAAAGTCAATGGGCGTGAGTATCACGGTCTGGTCTATTTCGCCACCGATGACAACGGTAATACCATCGCCACACCTCTGAAAGCCTCCCGACTTGGCAAGTTTGCGAGTCGAACCGCTATCGAAAGTAAGTTCGAGCGTGACAAGGAGAAAATCGACATCAAGCCAACAAAAAGGCTGGTATCCGAAGCAATGGCAGCCGCCATCGACAAGGATGATTTCATAGCCAAACTGAAAGAAAAGAATATCGACCTTGCGTTGCGCTACAATGCCGACGGCAGATTGTACGGTGTCACTTTCGTGGACCATAACAATCATGTCGCACTCAACGGTTCCCGCCTAGGTCGTGAGTTCTCTGCCAATGCTCTCAATCTCTGGTTCAATGACCCGACGGCAAAACCTCAGGTTCAGCAACAGCCGAGACAATTGCAGGGTCAACAGTCGCAGGGTCAGCAATCGCCGCCACCCGGTGGCGGTCAGCAGACCTCGGAACAGAGCCAACCAAATCAGCCTCAGCAACAGCCACGGCAGAAGCCGTCCCATTCCGACGATTTCGATTACTCGCCCGTACTGCCCGGATTGGAACTATTCCAGACCGGACCGGACTTCGACCCTGCGGAAGAAGCCTTCGCACGTCGTGCGCGTAAAAAGAAAAAGAAGAAAGGACGCGGTCTTTAATAAAGGAAGCCTAACAGCCACATAGGTATTTTGTTGCCGATACCGGTCTCTATATTGTCGGCTATGACATAACTATTGGGCTTATCAGCAATCTGAGAGAATCCTTTCCCTTTACCTCCGACTTCAAACAAATAGGTGCGGTCAAGAAGAAAGTCTCCTTCTTTGGCGGCAAACAGCTTGCCGGTATAGCTAAGCATTGACGCCACATAGCTTTCTCTTACCGTACCTGCTTTGTTGATGATTCCAAGTGCCTGCATTACCGAGGGATTGTCAAATAGTATTTTCTCCGGTTTTGAAGCACGCTTAGGCTGTGTCGTCGCATCCATCAGTGTACGGAGAATCGCACCTTCGCTAAGCAATGTGAAGAATTTCATCAACTGATTTCGGGTTACTTCGACATCTCTTGAAAGATTCGTCATATTCGGCACAAAAGGCACCTGCTCGGCAAGAACCACAAGGAGTTTCTTCAGTTTCAGCTGGGTCTCATATTCAATGGCAGTCACAGCGGGTATGTCAATGTCAATAACCGACAGCACGAGTCTTTCCACTCTCTGTGCATAGGTAAATTCTGAGCTGTCCATAAAGAACGGGTAGTAACCCATCTTCAGGTATTTCTCAAATTCTCCTATAACACGTATGGATGATGTTATCTTGGATGCCAAGGCACGATGATTGCTTAGAATATCCGACAGGGTGACAGGTGACAGTCCGTAGTTTCCGGTAAAATTCAGATATTCTCTAAAGGAAAGTCCCCTCAGTTCATATACCGCAACACGACGTGAGAGGTCTGCAATTTTACTGTTCAGCTGGAGCAATGATGAACCTGTGAATACTACACGCAGGTCAGGATAGCTGTCATAAATATTCTTCAGTTCCTGTTCCCAGTTGGGACGAGGATACCGATGAACCTCGTCAAGATAAAGGTGAGTCCCTCCATGCTTATAGTGGTAGTCGGCGAGCTCCACAATAGTATGGTCGTTAAAGAACAACTGGTCGAGAGAGGCATATACACCCTTCTCTCCATTCTCTTTGCATCGCTGCTTCATCATAGTGGTCTTGCCCACACCTCGCGCTCCCTTAATCATTATGAGTCGGTCGCTCCATACGATAGCATCGTATAGGTAACGGTGAAGCGGAGCATCAAGTGACTCTATCAGTCGCGCTGAGATTTCATATAATCGTTCCATACCATTATAATTTTCACAAAGTTACAAATAATTTTCTTTGTAAAGAAAGAAATATCTCATTTTCTTTTCCTTGTAAAGAAAACAATATGTTAACATCTTGTTATACAAGCGATAATACAGCCGCTCTTTTGGAGCATAACTCATTCAATCTCAAAACCCGACGAAAAACAATGTCTCAACAAGAAGATGACCTCAGGGCACTGGCGAAAATCATGGATTTTCTCCGTGCCATCAGTATAGTTCTGGTCGTAATCAATATCTATTGGTTCTGCCCGGAGCTTCACCCCACACAGCCCGACAATTTTTTCCAAATCGTCGATAAGGTGCTGAATGGTTTCGACCGTTCTTGCCACATGTTCCACAGCCAATACACCGCCAAGTGGTTTGCTCTGCTTCTTCTCGCCCTCTCGTGTTTCGGCACGAAGGGCGTAAAGAACGAGGATATTACATGGCGCACTATCTGGCTCTTTCTCGGAGCCGGACTTGTGCTGTATCTCATGCCCAAGCTGCATTACACCTTATATATAATGTGTACTGCGGCGGGGGTCATCTGTCTGCTCATGGCCGGCAACTGGATAAGCCGCATACTTCGCAATAATCTGATGACCGACGTATTCAACAATGAAAACGAGTCATTCCAGCAGGAAACTCGCAAAATCGACAATAAATACTCGATAAATCTGCCCACAAGATTCTATTACAAGAAGAAGTGGAACGACGGCTGGATAAATGTAGTAAACCCGTTCAGAGCGACTATCGTGCTCGGCACTCCCGGTTCGGGAAAGTCGTATGCTGTAGTCAACAACTTTCTTAAACAGCAGATAGAGAAAGGTTTTGCGCTGTATTGCTATGGTGCGCCAGTCAAGGTAGTGTCTTAATAGTCCCTTTGGCAAGGATTAGGCAAGTGTTCTTTGAAAATGACCTATCATCACCGACTTATCTGTCCAACGAAAGACGGCAGGGAGTGTAGCACGTCGGTACAACTATAAGTCAGTTAGTTACCAAACTGCGACTGAATAGCGATGATAAGACAAGTATGAGGGTAAAGCCCGAATTGGTTGAATGATAATCTAAGTGGTCCGTGTAGTAGGCTATGACGTAAGGTAACTATGGAAACAACCACAAGAAGTTTCTAATCGTCATACTGCATCACTCTCTTTGCAGTCGTAGCGTAGGGAGAGCAGGAACTTGGTGCAGCGCAACTGTAATATACAGGAACAGGTGGAAGTCATACCCGACAACTTGTCAAGCCAATAGTTAAGGCACTATAAACTGGGATTGCCTAAACTGTCAGCATCCGCTGACAGCATGGTAACGGAGTCTCCGCAGTAGTCCGAGCGAGGGAAAGCCTCGTACATGGCGAAGGGAGACAGTGGAGATTTTTAATACAATTAATGAATGAAGTGTGAGACTTTATGAGAAATTCAACAAACGTATTAAACAGTCTATACAAACATTGCAAGGACTTGGATTACAAGTACGAGCGTCTGTATCGTATTCTTTACAACAAGGATATGTATGCTGTCGCGTACCAACGTATTGCCCCTAAGCAGGGTAATATGACGGCAGGCACTGACGGCAAAACCATTGACGGAATGAGCATCGAGCGCATTGACAGACTGATAGAGTCATTGAAAGATGAAAGCTATCAGCCAAAACCGTCAAGGAGGGAATATATTCCCAAGAAAAACGGTAAAATGCGTCCACTCGGCATACCATCTATAGAGGACAAACTGTTGCAGGAAGTGGTGAGGATGATTCTTGAGGCAATCTACGAGGGACAGTTTTCTGATTGTTCCCACGGCTTCAGACCTCAAAGAAGTTGCCATACCGCAATGGAACAGATTTCAAAGTCTTTCTGTGGAGCCAAATGGTATATCGAGGGCGATATTAAAGGATTTTTTGACAACATTAATCACGATGTCATGATTAAAATCCTTGAAAAACGCATTGGCGACTGCCGTTTCATCCGATTAATCCGTAAGTTTCTCAACGCAGGTTACATTGAGGATTGGCAATACTTCAAATCTTATGACGGAACACCGCAGGGTGGAATCATAAGCCCGATACTTGCCAACATATATCTTGACCAGCTTGACAAATATATGGAGGAGTATGCCTCAAAATTCGACAAAGGTGTACGCAAGGAGGTGAGCAAACTATACAGACACTACCAACGTAAGAAAGGACGTGCAAAAGTAGCTCTTAAGAAAGCCACGACCGCAGAGGAACGAAACGAGGCTCTTCGCCTCGTCAAGATGTATGACAGTCTCATGATGGTGACTCCTGCGAAAAACGAGGGAGACACCAATTACAAACGATTGAAATACGTTAGATACGCAGATGATTTCCTATGTGGCGTGATAGGCTCTCGTGAGGATGCAATCAAGATTAAAGCGGACATAAAAGAATACCTTGAATCCAAATTAAGATTGGAATTATCCGAAGAGAAGACCCTTGTCACCTACTCAAATAATCCTGCGAAGTTTCTCGGCTTTGAAATCCGAAACAGAAAATGTGCGGAAACACGCAGAGACACACTCGGTAGAAAGAAAAGGTCTCGGAATAAAACGGTTGAGATTCGTATCCCTAAAGATACGGTCAAGAAAAAGCTTCTCGATTATGACGTTGTGGAAATAAAGAAACACAACGGTAAAGAAATCTGGAAGCCGAAAGCAAGACCCGAACTCAACTTTAACGATGACCTTGAAATTCTTCAAAGATACAATTCTGAAATAAGGGGTTTCTACAACTATTTCGGAATTGGTGTCAACTGCGCTAAGCAGATGAACAATTTCGGATACATTATGGAATACAGCATGTATAAGACTTTTGCCGCAAAATATCGTAGCAAGGTTACAAAGATATGTCGCAAATACAAGAAAGACGGCATTTTCACCGTGAGCTACCAAGGCAAGAAAGGAAATACTATCGAAGCTAAATTCTATAATGGTGGCTTCAAAAGGCTAAAGCCATCAAAGGACAGTAGAATTTCAACTCTGCCGAACTTCATAATGCACACAAGCACCACAAGCCTGATGGACAGGCTTAAAGCACAAAAGTGTGAATTATGCGGGGCAACCGACAGACTCGAAATGCATCATGTAAGAAAACTCAAAGGACTCAAAGGAAAAGAGCCTTGGGAAAGAATGATGATTGCACGTAGAAGAAAAACGATTGCACTGTGCAGTAGTTGTCATAAGAAAGTTCACAATGGCAAGGCATAGACTGAATATCAAAACGGAGAGCCGGATACGCTGGAAGGTGTACGTCCGGTTCGGAGGCGAGTATTTGGAAACCGGTCATGATTATATGACACGGCGCCGGGTGCTTAGCCTACATTTTAAGTTTGCCGACCTCAGTACGATTGTATATAATCACTTCCTGAAGCATAAGAAGAAATACCCCGAAGGTGCAAAATTCTATGTGATAAACTTCGATGACCCGAAAAGGAGCCACCGCTGCAATCCCATTGCCCCGGCATTCATGACGGACATCGCCGACGCATACGAATCCGCCTATACCATAATGCTTAACTTGAATAAAACATGGGTGTGACCTGTAAAGTCGCGTAATTGATTGTTAAACAGTGATATTAGTTGCATGATTTAACCCGCTGTTCCGTCAGCGGTAGCCTACTATAAGGTGCATCTCCAGTGATGGGTTGTGCCAAGCTTATAGGACAAAGTACACTCTCCGAAAGGACAAGACTGAACCGTGAGGGAACGTCAAGGGCGGTTAGTATCATACTGCCGAGTGGCGAGGCTGGATAGCATGGTTAACATAAGTGAACTGTCTTTAGCCATCGTGAGGTTTGAAGGAGCGGAAGATACTTTAGCTCTCACCAAAAGGTAAGCAGTCGGATAACCCCTGCCCATGTTGGGGTTACACGGACATGGCACTGCCGGTGGACTTGACAGAACCTAAACTATCCTTTTGTCAATTACGTGGAACAGGGCAAGCCTGTATCTCTCTCGTAACAACGCGAGTAAGCGAACCGCAAGGCAAGCCGAAAGGGGTGCAGGTATGAGATAACGGAGAAAGCGAACGCCTCCCTGTAATGGGGAGGATACGGATTGAATCGACATCACGGGCTGATTGTGGATAACATCATCCGACACGAAAGTGGGCAGACTTCCGTATATGGTAACTCTTTACAAGATAACTTTTAGAACTTTCAAAAGGAGGAAAGCAAATGAACGAAACTAAGACATCGTGTGCGCCTGCTGACAACAGGAATCTGACTTGGGACGGTATGAACTGGTCCAAGTGCGAAGCCTATGTCCGAAAGCTTCAAGCGCGTATTGTAAAGGCTCAGAAAGAAGGCAGACATAACAAGGTGAAAGCCTTGCAATGGATGCTCACTCACTCTTTTTACGCCAAGGCATTGGCTGTAAAGAGGGTTACTTCCAACAAAGGGAAGAAAACGTCTGGAGTAGATAAACAGCTTTGGGACTCTCCCAAGCGCAAGTACAAAGCAATCAGTGAACTGAAACGCCGTGGCTACAATCCGCAGCCACTCCGTAGGGTTCACATCAAGAAAAAGAACGGTAAACTCCGACCGTTGGGAATACCGACCATGAAAGACAGGGCGATGCAGGCTTTATATCTCATGGCATTGGAACCGATAGCCGAAACGACAGGCGACCGTTTCTCCTACGGCTTCCGAAAGAAGCGCAGGACAATGGACGCAATCCGTCAGATTGATACGGTTTTAAACCGCCAACATTCTCCCGAATGGATTTTGGAGGGAGATATAAAAGGCTGTTTCGACCACATCAGCCACGACTGGCTCATTGAGAATATCCCTATGGATAAGACAATACTCAGAAAATGGTTGAAATGTGGAGCTGTGTTCAACGGAAAACTATTCCCGACAGAAGAGGGTACGCCACAAGGAGGTATCATATCACCGACACTTGCAAACATGGTACTTGACGGGCTTCAGCCGCTCTTGGCTAAAAGATTCAAAAGACTATGGCGTAACAACAAGACATTCCATTACAAGGTAAATCTTATTCGCTATGCTGACGACTTTATAATCACAGGCCGAGATAAGGAACTATTGGAAAACGAAGTCAAACCAATAGTGATAGAATTTCTCAAAGAAAGAGGTCTTACCTTATCCGAAGAGAAAACTACTATTACGAACATATATGACGGATTTGATTTCTTGGGTTTCAATGTAAGGAAGTTCGGCAAAAAGCTATACACATCTCCGTCCAAAGACGCACAGAAACGCTTTAGGGCAAAAATCAGTGACATAGTCAAAGGACATAAGATGTGTAAGCAGGAATCGCTGATACGAATGCTCAATCCTGTAATCACAGGATGGGGTAACTATTACCGATATGGTGCATCGACCGATGCTTTTCATGGTTGCGACTACCACATTTATAATCTCACGAAGAAATGGGCCTTACGTCGTCACCCTAAGAAACGCAAGTCTTGGGTCGCAGACAGGTATTGGCATGAAATTCGGGGACGCAAATGGACGTTTGCGTGGAAATATGAAACGAAAAGTATGAAAGTGAACTACCTGACCCTTAAAAGATTGTCGGATATACATTATACTCCGTACAAGCAAGTCAAGGGAGAGGCAAATCCTTTTGACCCGGAATACGATGATTATTTCTCTCAGCGTAAGGAGCAACAAATGCTGGAATCTCTCAAAGGACGTAAGTCTCTCTTATATTTATGGAACAAGCAGAACCGGATTTGTCCGTTATGTGGCAAGGAAATAGACTGTACAAAAGCATGGAACGTCAACGAAATATCTGTTGGTGGTTCGATTGTACGGCAACTTGTCCACAACAACTGCTACAAGCGAAATAAACGAAAATGTTGAAAGTATGAGCCGATTTCTAACAACAAATAGAAATATTGAGTTGCTTGAGCCGTATGAGGGGAAACTCTCACGTACGGTTCTTAGGGGAGAAGGGGGCAGCAATGCCCTTGACTTACCCGATATCCAGAAGCAGGGTGATTTCTTCGTGGAGTCGCCTATCATTCTGTTGGCAAGTATTATATGGTATCTCAAGCTCTATAAGGGAGGCAAATACTGCACATTCCCCCATGCTATCGAGTTTCTAAACCGTCGATACGAGGATATTTTCCCGATACTGTCCTCATATCCCGAGCTGGAGAACTACCTATCTCCGTTCATGGACGCATGGCAAGGTGGAGCCGCAGATCAGTTGCAGGGTCAGATCGCATCGGCAAAGATACCTCTGTCCCGTATGATTTCGCCTCAGCTCTACTGGGTAATGTCAGGCAATGACTTCACTCTCGACATTAACAACCCACAAGCCCCGAAGATACTCTGTGTCGGCAACAACCCCGACCGCCAGAACATCTACGGTGCCGCCCTCGGATTATACAACTCCCGTATTGTCAAGCTGATTAACAAGAAGGGTATGCTCAAATCGGGAGTGGTGATAGACGAGCTTCCGACCATCTATTTCAAAGGACTCGATAATTTGATAGCTACCGCCCGAAGCAACAAAGTTGCCGTCTGTCTCGGTTTTCAGGACTTCTCACAGCTGGAGCGCGATTATGGCAAGCCCGAAGCAGCCGTTGTGATGAACACTGTAGGCAATATCTTCTCCGGGCAGGTAGTAGGCTCTACCGCCAAGACCCTCTCCGAACGTTTCGGCAAGGTACTCCAGAAGCGTCAGTCTATCTCAATCAACCGTCAGGACGTATCCACCTCCATCAACACGCAGATGGACAGCCTCATTCCGCCGAGCAAAATCAGTGGTCTCTCGCAAGGAATGTTTGTCGGTGCTGTTTCCGACAACTTCGGAGAACGCATAGAGCAGAAAATATTCCATGCCGAGATTGTGGTGGACAGCAAGAAGGTAAAAGCCGAGGAGGAGGAATACAAACATCTGCCCGTTGTCACCAACTTCATAGATGAAGACGGTAATGACATGATGGAATCGGCTATCCAGAACAACTACCGCGCCATCAAGGAGCAGGTGAAAAGGATAGTCGCCGAGGAGAAAATGCGCATAGCAGCCGACCCTGAACTGCGACACCTTCTGGATTTGAAGTAAAACAGCTCGTAAAAATACCCGGATACCCCAACCGGGTAGTAAAAAAACGAGTTTTTTAACGGTGTGAAAGCCTCTTGAATTCAGCGAGATAACCCCTCGCTGAATTTTTTATTACGCAATCGTCACCCGGTTGAAAACAACTGTGGATAACACCTTTAGGCGGCAGAGTAATTTTGCATCGTAAGTTTTAATCAACGAAAGAAAAAATGGATATAACTACGATACAGAATACAAACACTGTCACCATTGTGATAACCGCTGAGCAAGCCGGTGACTTTATAAATCTTCTCACCCGCATTGCGGATGGCATGGACAGGCTGGTGATCAATGCGGCACCTCCGCCTATACCTTCCGAACCGCTACAAGAGACGTATGGCATAAGACCGGATGCCATGTATCCCGAATGGCAAGTGCTGAAGATTTTCTCCTGCTGCGATAAGACTCTCCGTAAATGGCGCAAAGAACACGGACTACGCGCTTATCAAAGCAAATCAGGCTCAAAAGGCTCCCGAATCTGGTACTGCGGTCAAGACCTGATAGATTTCTTCCGGGAGTTTGCCGTGGCTTTGGCAATCAATATACCCAAGCCCATCGAAAAAGAGGTCCCCACGGGACAAATGTGTGATCCTCCAAAAAATTTGAAGCTCGAAAATGCAAGAACAAGATTTGAAAAACCAAGACGCGCTGATTGCGCGCAACAGCCGGACGGGTGAGTCGGGCGTGGTGACCGGACTTAATGAGGACGGTTCCCCAAAGATGGAAGACCCGGCAAAGGCTTCCAAGTTCCTGACCTTCGATCGCCATGCTGATATTCTCGACAACTTCCTGCGCAACTTTATCGCCCAATGCAAGAATCCCACCATCTTCAACTTCTTCAAAGTATCGGCCGATCAGGTTCCCACGACGGGCTTTGCCGTCAACCAGATGGCACAGAACCCCGACATGCCCGGCGCAAAGGATATGCTTGCCGGAGTTGAGGTAAAAGTGCCCGACGGCACTCCCGCTCAGGAACAGACCGTTGCACAGGCACCTCAACCTGAACAAAAAAAGACACCCGCCGAGACTGTCAATCAGGCTTCCGAGCCGGAACAGACACAGCCTAAGCGATACCGGCAGATTGACGAATCCAAAATCAACTGGGACAATCTCGCGGCATGGGGCATCAGCAAGGAGTCGCTCGGTGAACAGAATCTCCGCAACATGGTCAACAACCGTATGTCTGACCTTGTGAAAGTGACTCCGACCTTCGGCAACGAGAAGTATGAGCTGGAAGCCCGTCTCTCGCTCCACGAGAACCCCGACGGCAGCATCAAGGTGGTGCCTCACTTCATCCGTCAGGAACCCAATCTGAACGATGAGTTTCACGGCGTGAAATTCTCAAAAGAGGACAAGGATATGCTCAAAGCCATCGGCAACCTCGGACGAGTCATCGACCTGAAGGATGCCAAAGGCAACACAATCCCCAGCTTCGTCAGCATCGACCGCAAGACAAACGAGCTTATCGCTCTCCCGGTGGCGTCGCTCTACATCCGCAACAAAATCGGCGAGACGGAACTGACTCCGCAGGAAATCGGTATCCTCAAATCGGGCAAGCAGCTCCACAAGGAAGTCACGCTCAAAGACGGAAAAAGTTTCCCCGCCGTGCTTCAGGTCAGTGCCGCCGAGCAGAAAGCAGAGTTCGTCCCTGTCCATGCCCGCCTCGGACAGCAGAAGTCCCAGTCGCAGGAGCAGGAACAGAAGCAGAAGAGTGATACACCAGCCGAAAAGAACACCAACAACTGGGTACTGAGCGACGGAAGCATCAAGCCTCTGGGCAAGTGGAAGAGAGTCGAGTTCTCCGAACAGCAGAAGGCAGACTACACCGCCGGAAAGACCATCAAGGTCGATGGAGTCCCGGATGCGAAAGGAGTGCCGAGCACTATCTACATCCGCTTCAATCCTGAAAAGCAGCGTCCATACACCTACAACACTGATCCAGATAACGCCAAGGTCATAACTCCGGCGGATGAGAGCAAGACTCAAGTCGCGGTCAACTCCGAGGGTAAGACCAACGAGGCGACAAAGGGACTGAAGGAACCGCTCGAACAGGGACAGACACAACCCAAACCGGAACAAAAAAAGAAGTCAGGGCAGAAGCTCTAAACAGCTGATACTCACACCACGGCTCGCAGGTGTGAAAGCATCTGCGAGCCATTCTTATACTCTTTCCGGAACAGTAAATTTCAAAACAAAACCCACAAACACAATTAGTTATGATTACTATCATCGCCCAAAATAAGATTTCCGCACTCGCCATCGCACGTGCCACAGCCAACGACAACGAAGGCAACCGTCACTTCTACGGCAGCAAGTATTTCATCACTTGGATGACTCCCAAAATGATTGAGATTACCACTCCCCGTGGACTCGTTTCCTACTGGTTCCGCGACCAGAGCTTTCCTCATCTCCCCAAATATCTCACGCTCAGCATCACCACTCGTAGCGGCAAGGACGGGGAATCGATGACCCCGGAGGCAAACGCGCAGCTCGACATCATCAAGTCGCTGCTTGCCAAGAGCGAGAGCATCATTGTTGCCACCGACCCCACACAGGAGGGCGAGATGAGTTTCCGCTATCTCTATTCCTACCTGCACTGCACGCTCCCTTACAGCCGTGCTATCATCAATGACCTGACCATCAAGGGTGTCAACCGTGCCATATCCTATACTATGCCTGCGGAGAAGTATGACAAATGGTACAACGCAGCCCGTCTCCGTGACGAAGCGGACTGGCTCGTGGGTGTCAACGCCCGACGCGCTTTGGCTTTCGCCGCCGGCCGTGGCACATACCGTATCGGTCGCACAAGCGCATCAGTGCTGAAGATGATTGCCGACCGCAATATTATGGTCAAGTCTGCGGAACAGACAACAGAACGGCATACCACCGTGGCTGTCAAGGATCGAAACGGCAACATCTTCGCTCTGCACAGCATCGAACCCAACTGCGTCACTGCCAATGCGACCTCAGAGGTCAAGATTATCTCAGTGGAGAAGAATGAAAACAAGGTACGCACCCCCAAGCTCTACAATCTCATCAATCTCCAGATAGATGCAGCCCGTCTATTCGGAATGACTCCGCTCCGTACCTACGAAGCCGCCCTACGTCTTTTCGGTCGGAAACTCATCTCTTACCCTGTCGCCGCAGGTAGCACCGTACCCCAGCGTAAGTATCAGGAGTGTCGCAAGGTTCTGGAGAAGATGCTCTCTTACAGCAACTACGCCTCGGTGGCTATGGCAAATCTCGGATTTGCTCCCGGTCGCGGTGTCGATAAGAGTAACTTCGGAACACACGGCATAGTGGCTACCGGGGTGCCTCCTCTCGTACTCGACGAAGACATGAGCCGCATCTATCATCTCATCGTCAAGCGTATGTACCAGACATTCTCCAAGGATGCGGTTGTAATCCGCTCCCGCATCATCGCCGAGTGCGAGGGAGTGCGCTACCAGTGGAGCGGAGAAAGCTACAAGACAAAAGGCTGGCACACACTGTTCCCCGACACGCTGATGGATACGCAGCCGGTTCCTGCATTCACAGCCAATGAGGAGGTCTCCCTTTTTTCAGCGGGGGCATACACTTCCAAGACATCTATGCCGGAGGACTATACCGACGCGACTCTCATCGAGGATCTTCTCGCAATCCGCGGCACTATCAATGCCGACGGCATCGCAAAGGACATCGTGCATCTGGAGTCCAGCGGCCTCATCGAGCGCGACGCATGGGGGCATATCTCCATCACGACCAAAGGCCGTCTGCTCTACGGCATAGTCAGGGAGATGAAGATTGCCGACATCTGCGAAGTCATCAAGATGGACAACCTCATGAAAGAGGTGACACGCGATAAAATCTCGGCAAGTGCCTATGATACACAGATAAAACAAATCACCCGCGATGTGACGGCTGAGATTCTCGCTTCTGCGAAACTCTATCCCCGGATGGAGGAAGACATCCCTTGTCCTCATTGCTCAGAGGGCGTGATGAAGACCTTCGGCAGAGTGGCGATGTGCGACAATCCCGAGTGCGGTCACTATGTATTCCGCCAGTTCTATGGCGTGACACTCTCTCACAGCGAACTCGCATCGCTCATCAATACCGGCTCCACTCCTCCCATAGCAGGATTCCGCGCACGCAGCGGCAAGACCTTCAAAGCCCAAGTGATCATCAATGCCGCCGGCAATACGCAGGTGGTCAGCAAAAACAAATCTGAAAACGCCTAAACAAATCAATTATGAAAAATACTCCCGACGCATACGAGAGATATCTCTCGACATACCTCTCGAACAACAACTATCCCGAAGCCGAAGACCTCAGCTTCATCACCGCCCGCGCTGATCAGGCATACGATGTGTTCTGCGAGGCAAGACGCGGAGGCGTGGATGTCTCCACCGCCGAGGAACTGGCTCTGATAGCTCTAATGCAGGGCTATCAGGGGGAGAGTTTCGATGACCTTGTCCGCGAAATACTCTTCGATTACTGCCCGGAAGAAGGCTACGACTTCTTCATCTCCGATATGGAGGATAGGCTCGAAGATTACCGTGAGCAATATTCTCCCGATAAATATCCGCCGTATTCAGCTGAGTACGAAGCATTCAAGACCGAGCTGCTCGGTGTAATCGACGACTATTTCACAACTTATCTCCCTACTGAATAATGGCTTATAACCGACTACAAACTATGCGCGACAATATCGAGGCGATAAGGCTTGCCTTTCGCCTCGGTGTTGCGGGACGCACAGCGCAGACTGCCGAAGAGCAGGAGATACTGCGTAAGTATGCTGGATTCGGTGGACTGAAGTGTATCCTGAATGATGCCAACGAGCTGGCGGATGCTGCTAAGTGGAGCAAGTCTGATATAGAGCTGTTTGCGCCGACAGTAGAACTGCGCCGTATGATTCATGATTACAGCCACAATGACAAGGAGTTCAAGGAGTATATGGATTCGCTTAAAGCCTCGGTGCTGACAGCATTCTATACGCCTCAGCCTGTTGTTGACGCAGTTTCCGATGTACTGAAATACTCCGGTGTCGATGTCAAAAGATTTTTGGAACCGTCGGCAGGTCAGGGCGTTTTTGTTGATTCGTTTCTGCGGAATGACAAATATCCCGGTGCCGAAGTGCTTACCTATGAGAAGGATTTGCTCACCGGTAAAATTCTGTCAGCCCTGCACCCGTCAATACTGACCCGCATAGAGGGCTTCGAGAAGATTGAAAGCGATTTCGACGGTTATTTCGATGTAGCGGCCTCAAATGTTCCTTTCGGTGATTTCGCGGTTGCAGATCCTAAATATGCGACAAGCAAGGAGATTGGCTATCGTCAGGCGGCAAAGTCTTTGCACAACTACTTCTTTCTCAAAGGTCTTGATCAAGTGAGAGAGGGAGGACTGATTGCCTTTATCACGTCGCAGGGTGTGATGAACGCTGCTTCGCCATTTATCAGAATGGAATTGGTAAAACGTGCCGACCTTGTGGCGGCTCTGCGACTTCCTAACAACACATTCAGCGACAACGCCGGAACTGATGTTGGCTCTGACCTGATTATTTTCCAGAAGCACGCAGGGAAGAAGTCATTGTCGGCTGATGAAGAGTTCTTTATCCAGTCGGTTGTTGACCGAGGTACGAAAGTGCCGGGCAACAAGTTCTTTCAGACGTTTCCTCAGAATGTTATCTGCACCGATGCTAAGGTTGGTACTGACCAATACGGCAAACCTGCAATCGTGTATCACCATGACGGAGGTATTGAGGGCATTGCCGAAGATTTGCGCAAGGCACTCAACGAGTCGCTGCATCTGCGTCTGAATCTGGAATTGTATAATTCCAACGCTATCAAGCCACCTACGCCTGATCCGGTTACTCCAACTCCTACACCTAAGCAGGAAGCTAAGGCGGAAAAGAAGTCGACCCTCACGAATACGCCTATGATGCAGCAGTATCAGGAGATGAAAAAGAAACATCCCGATGCTGTACTGCTTTTCAGAGTAGGCGATTTCTATGAGATTTTCGGTAAGGATGCGGTTATAACCTCGGAGATATTGGGTATAACCCTGACCCGTCGCCAGACAGGGCTTGACAGTCGCATAGAATTGGCCGGATTTTCGCATCATGCCCTCGACACCTATCTGCCCAAACTTGTGCGGGCCGGCAAACGTGTGGCAATCTGCGAGCAACTGGAAGACCCCAAGCTGACAAAGATACCCAAACAGGAAGTAGTCGAGACGGTTACGCCTAACCAGACGCCTAAGGTTGAGACTAAGCCGGAACCCAAGCCGGAGCCGGTTAAGGAGATAGAAACCGATGGCAGTCCTGATTATAGCGACAATCCCGACCCACGTCTGTTTGCCTATAACCTTTTCGGGGAACTGGAGCCGAGGGATGCGCCAAAACACCAGCGTCCCTCTGTGCCAAAGAAAGAGAAGGAGGAAAAGCCGGTCGAGAAATCAAAACCGTGGGCTGATGCCAAACCGTTACCCATAAACAAATTCAGACCTCTCACAGACAAGGAGCTGGAGTTTTACGGTTCTCTTAACTGGGACGACAATCCGCCTATCAACGGGTTCTACGAGGCCATGATGTCAATCGCATACGCCCAGCTTGCGGAACGTGAGCGTCAGGCGGCTGAGAAAAAAGCCGACAAGGATTATAAATCCGAAACTATCGTCGAGGGCGGCACGGTCATCGAGAAAACTGAGGGCTACTTCATTCCCGGAAGACAGTCAAGAGTGGCGGCACAAAAGCCGGAGAAGGCTGAGGTTGATATGTCACCCCGTCCTTTCTCGGAGGATATTCAGTTCTTCCACCACAACGGCAGTATGGTGGTGCAGGACGGTCTTGTGGGCTTCCTCTCGGAAGTACGCAAGAACAGCGCGACATTCAATCCGTTGGAGTTAAAGCCCGAACAGACGAAGCGCGCCATGCTCTATGTCACGCTGTCGGAAACGTATCAGCAACTCTACAACTATGAAGCAGAGACCCATGAACCGTCGGAACATCTGCGTGAACACCTCAATCAGTATTATGATGAGTTTGTGGAGAAATACGGCAACCTAAATGAGAAAAAGAATGTAAAATTTATTCTCATGGATGCCAACGGCAGGGACGCACTGGCATTGGAGCGGGGCGAGAACGGTCGGTTTGTCAAGGCTGACATTTTCGACCATCCGGTGTCATTCGCCGTTGACGAGGTTACTTCAGTAGACACTCCGATGGAGGCTCTGTCCGCATCGCTCAACAAGTTCGGTGCTATCAATCTGGACTATATGACAGGGCTGGTGGATATGTCCGAGGAAAATCTGATTCAGAGTCTGGAGGGACACATATATTATAACCCTCTGTTGGAGAATTATGAGATCAAGGACAGGTTTATCGCCGGAAACGTGGTGCAGAAAGCCGAGGATGTAAGGGCATGGATTGACCGTGAGGAAGAACGGATAAAGGGATTCCCCGGTTATGACGGCATCGAGCCATATATCGCTATGGCGCAGGATTCACTCAAAGCACTTGAAGAAGCCACTCCGCGAAAAATCACTTTCGACGAGTTGGACTTCAATTTCGGCGAGAGGTGGATACCCACCGGCATATACTCCGCCTATATAAGCAATCTGTATGGCACCGACATAAAGATTGCCTATTCATCCTCGATGGACGAGTATTCTTGTGAGGCACAGCGGAAGAATATGAAAATATGGGAGGAGTTCTGTGTAAGAGGCTATTATCGCACATACGACGGTATAAGCCTTCTGAAACACGCCCTGCACAACACCGTCCCCGACATCAAGAAGTCAGCCGGAAAGGACGAGAACGGCCACGACATCAAGGTGCCGGACAGCGAGGCGATCCAGCTTGCCAATACCAAAATCGACGAAATCCGAAACGGTTTTGCCGACTGGCTTGAAGCGCAGTCGCCTGAGTTCAAGGAGAAACTCTCGGACCTCTATAACCGCAAATTCAACTGCTTTGTGCGTCCGCAGTATGACGGCAGCCACCAGACATTCCCCGACCTCAATATGAAGATGCTCGGAGACCGTTACGGCATTCGCTCTGTGTATCAGTCACAGAAGGATTGTGTGTGGATGCTCTTGCAGAACGGCGGCGGTATCTGTGACCATCAGGTCGGTACCGGCAAGACACTGATAATGTGCATGGCTGCGCATGAGATGAAACGTCTCGGACTTGCCCACAAGCCGATGATTATCGGAATGAAGGCGAATGTAGCCGAGATTGCCATGACATACCAGAGTGCCTATCCCAACGCAAGGATTCTCTATGCCGATGAAAAGAGTTTCAAGGCTGACAACCGTGTCGCTTTCTTCAATAAAATGAAGAACAACGACTATGACTGCATAATAATGTCGCACGACCAGTTCGGCAAGATACCGCAGTCGCCGGAAATCCAGCAGGAGATTCTTCAGGCGGAACTCGACAGCGTGGAGGAAAATCTCGAAGTTGTCAGGCAGCAGGGGCATGACGTGTCACGCGCCATGCTGAAAGGTCTTATCAAACGCAAGGAGAACCTTACCGCCAAGATTGCCACCATCCAGTACCAGATGGAGCAGAACCGCGACAACGTGATGGACTTCAAACAGATGGGTGTCGACCACATATTCGTTGACGAATCTCAGAATTATAAAAATTTGATGTTCAACACCCGTCACACCCGTGTCGCCGGTCTCGGCAATGCCGACGGAAGCCAACGATCTCTCAATCTTCTCTATGCCATACGCACCATTCAGGAACGGACAGGCAAAGACCTCGGAGCTACTTTTCTCAGTGGTACGACCATTTCCAATTCATTGACGGAGTTATACTTATTATTCAAGTATCTTCGCCCGAATGAGCTTGAAAGGCAGGAAATCCGCAGTTTCGACGCATGGGCGGCTATCTTCGCAAAGAAAACCACCGACTTCGAGTTCTCTGTCACCAACAATCTGATTCAGAAGGAGCGTTTCCGCTATTTTATCAAAGTGCCCGAGTTGGCGGCATTTTATAATGAGATTACGGACTATCGCACAGCGGAAGATGTTGGTGTTGACCGTCCGGAGAAACATGAGATTCTTCATAATATTCCACCTACGGCGCAGCAGGAGGAATTTATACAGAAACTGATGCACTTTGCAGAGAGTGGCGACGCCACTATTCTCGGACGTGCTCCGCTGTCTGATACAGAAGAGAAGGCGAAGATGCTCATTGCCACAGACTATGCCCGCAAGATGGCTCTTGACCTCAGGCTTGTTGACCCCTCTTATGGAGATGATTCCAATAACAAGGCGAGCCACTGTGCCAAGATGATTGCCGAATACTATCGCAGATATGACGTTCAGAAAGGCACTCAGTTTGTTTTCAGTGACTTGGGGACTTATAAGCCGGGGGAATGGAATGTCTATTCCGAAATCAAGCGCAAGCTGATTGAGGATTATGGCATTCCAGCGCATGAGATACGCTTCATACAGGAGTGTAAAACAGAGAGGTCAAGAAAGGCTGTCATCGAGGCTATGAACAGTGGCGATGTGAGAGTGCTGTTCGGTTCGACAACCATGCTCGGCACAGGCGTGAATGCTCAGCGCAGAGCGGTTGCGGTTCATGAACTCGAATGCCCCTGGCGACCAAGTGACCTTGAACAACGTGAGGGGCGTGCTATACGAGCCGGCAACGAGATTGCCAAGTTGTATGCTGATAATAAGGTGGATGTAATCATCTACGCTGTCGAGAAGTCGCTGGACTCCTACAAGTTCAATCTTCTTCATTGCAAGGCGACTTTCATTGCCCAGTTGAAATCCGGTGCTATGGGAGCCAGAACCATTGACGAGGGTTCGATGGACGAGAAGAACGGCATGAACTTCTCGGAATACATGGCTATACTTTCAGGCAATACCGATTTGTTGGAGAAAGCGAAACTCGAAAAGCGGATAGCCGCTCTGGAGAGTGAACGCAAATCCTTCAACAAGGGCATAGGAGATTCAAGGTTCAGGCTCCAGACCATCAGCCACGACATTGCCAACAACGAGGCGGCAATCAGTCGTATGAAGGAGGACGCAGCCCGGTATCAGTCAGTCGTTCAGAGGGACAAAGACGGCAACCCTGTCAACAGTCTCAAACTTGACGACTGTAAGTATAAGGACGAGCAGAATATGGGCGTTTATCTGCAAGGACTGGCACAGCGCACCGACACCCACGGACAGTACAAGCGCATCGGCGAAGTCTATGGCTTCCCCATCAGCATTATCTCGGAGCGTGTCTTGGCTGACGGCAAGGAGACCGTTCAAAACCGATTTGTGGTTGAAGGCAACTACAAGTACAGGTTCAACAACGGCTTCATCGCCATGAGCGACACTCATGCCGCCTGCATGAACTTCGTCAACGCTCTGGAGAAGATACCCGGCATCATCGCCCAGTATGAGGAACGCACCGCCAGACTCAAAGCCGATGTTCCCCAGCTCGAAGCCATCGTCACCAAGCAGTGGGGCAAGGAGGACGAGTTGAAACAGCTCAAATCCGAACTCGCCGCCCTCGACCGCAAAATTACCGCAGAACTCGCTCCCAAAAAAGAGGAACAGGACGGCGAGGAAAACAAGCAGGTCAACACAGTTGATACTCCTACCACCGACACGAAAAAGTCGATGGTTGCGGAGCCAGCCGACATCTACCGCCAGCGTGAGTCGTTTAGTTCCCGTATAATAATCGGAGGATGCGGAGCTACTCCACCCGGAGGGTTTCGCGCCGCCGGTCCTAAACTATAATTATAATGTGTGCCAGTCCAAAACCTGTCAGGGACTGGCACACTTAACAATCCGACAGGAACCCAAACCGCATGATTGATATCAATACACTCATTGAAAGCGGTATCACCGATTTCAATATAACGATAAAATATTCTGACCTCGTAATGCTCGGAGACCGTCTTGTCGAGAGAATACTCGGCGAGGTCTGTCCCGTGGCAGCCGACAATGCAGTTGAGAAACTGCTTACCAAACCTGAAGTGATGCAGAAATTCGGAGTCTGCCATACCACATTACATAATTGGGCCAAGGCTGGTGTACTCGTCCCTGTGAAGGTAGGACGCAAAATCCACTATCGCCTTGGCGATGTTCAGGCTCTGCTTGAACGAAGAGGAGTTAAATGAACAGACAGCCGGCATCCTTGCGAAAGGGTGTCGGCTGTCGCTGTATATTGTATGTCATGGCATTTCAGACAACAGTACTTTTTCTGGCTGCTCTTCCGTCTGATTTTTCCTGAGCAACAAGATTGTCGTTGAGACAGTCGCTGAGGTCATCGCAGAAATAGGAACGACTGTCAAGCATATTTCTACGGTTATATTTTCTGTCGCCTTTACCTTTGCGCTGCTTCATGGTACGCTTGGATTCATAGCATCCATCGACATTGATGTCAACATTGAATACTGAGGCAATATAAGGAACGAGTACGTTGGTTTCTATATTTCCGTTGTTGAAACACTTCCTTATCTGGAGAGCGTTCAGCAACTCATATAGATTTCCGTTACCTCCTGTCCATCTGATAGCGTCATCACCAGTGGAGAATCCGGAACGAAAGGATCTTATCGTATCCGCGCTTGCTTTCTGAGTTTCAAGCAGCAGCTCCTTCATTGTCTTTATCAGTGAGAGGGCAAGAGACAAGTAGGTATGTGAGATGTCACTCTTGACTTTAAGCGTATGCACATGGAATATGGCATTCAGCCTTACAAGACAGTGATGCTTCTCGACCCAGTGAACTGGCTCGTGGATGAAGTTTATCAGATGAGAGGCAAAGGACTCAAAAGCCTCTTTGATTTCGTCAAGTTCATCATTGATGATATGCCTTACGAATGCCGCCTCAACGATTGTGTTGATATTTGTCATAAACATTGGGGGTTAGGGCTTGTTATGAAATTCTTTTAACGAAAGCATAACTCTTGGGCATCGATTTGGTTTTCAAAAATATAAATGACTTTATAAACTACTGTCTATCTGTGGGATATGTAAATATGTACGATGTAAATTGTGTTAAAACATAAAGTGAAAACATAAATAGGCTTTATATTTCCCTCTCACAACTTTATGTTTTTGCGCAAAATGCGGCTTGATTGTTATACTTTTTGCAAACATTACAAGGTTAGAATCTGTTTTATAGCGTAAAACGGCTTTTCATACGAGGGTTGTTGCAGCTTACAGCATCATCCCCTTAGCTATTGTCGCTTAACTTCAAAAACACCATATTCATTAGTATATGAAGATTCTACTCTATGAACCCGACCAACGTACCGGAGAACCGATTTATCATGCCCTCCGCAGAGAGGGACATGATGTGATATGGATTCAGGAATATATGGATGCAAGAACAAAAATCCTTGACGAAAAATTCGATGCTTCCCTCATTGAGATTGATGATTATGAAGGACTCCGGCTTATAGAGTCATGGGTGGAACAGTCTCCGAAGTTATTGTGTGTAGCCATATACAAGGAGCAGGATGCTGGTGTCGGTTTCAAGGCAAGTAAACTGGGTTCACAGGAAATATATGAGATTGAACACGGAAGCATATCTGAACTTGACAGAATTCTTAAGCAATACAAGATACTTGCAAGATTGCCACAAGTCTATCGTCACAAATCGGTGGAATACAATAAGGCCGTAAGCGACCTCCGGAATCTTGTCAACCATCATAAGCCGGTGATCATAACGGGTGAGGTTGGAACAGGCAAAAGCTATCTTGCAGAACACGTCCACCGTGATGACTCAGACACTGTCTTCCGTCTAGAGGAGATACAATGCTCTACATTGAATGTGGAAAATGCGATGGAGCTGTTTCTTGGTGTCGTCCGGGGTTTCAGGCCGGAAATAAAACAGCACAGGAAAGGGCTTATTGACAAGTCTAATGAGAAGGGACTGCTTTATCTGAAAGATATTGCAGACCTTCCTGCAAATTTACAGGAAGTCCTTCTGGATATTCTTGAAAGAGGCGAGTATCGTCGTGTGGGGTCGGAGATATGGGAACCATTCACAGCACATTTGATTGTATCATGTAAAGACATATCTGAAATCCGCACAGACAGGTTTGACCGCAGACTGTATGATTTGCTGAGCCATAATATTGTGCGAATTCCACCGCTCAGAGAGTGTCCGGCTGATATTGTATCTAACGCAGAGCAGATGGCAGAAGATTATTGCAGGTCGAAAGGGATCGTTGCAATACCTGTTTTCAATGCAGACGCCATGATAAAGCTGATGGCACACGACTGGCTCGGCAATTATCGAGAATTGAAGAGCTGTGTTGAAAATGCTGTCGTATGTTGTGCCGGAAACACAATCACAGCCTCGGATCTCCATATCACACCTGTTGAATCGGATACTCTACCTGAAGATGATAAAGGAAAATTGATATTCTACCTTGATAAATTATGCGGAAAGAAAGTCGATGTGATGAAAGCACTCGGCATCACAGCACCGACTCTTGACAAGAGATTGAAGAAATACGGAATCGACTACAAACTCTTTAAGAAAAAGAAGGAGCGCAAGCCCCGCAAGAAGACTACCGCATCCAAATAAAATGCTATTCCTTTCCCCAGAAAAACGAGACATCCGCCAATTACGGATGTCTCATTTTGTTTGTATGGTGCAGACAACTTCAAAAGCCTCGAATCGGACTTTATTAAAAAGAGTTAAAAAATATAAAAGCGGACAGTGCAACAAAATTCAGCCCAATTCAAGAGGGTAAAAAATCAAATATTTTCGACCTTCGCTGACAATTTGCTGACAAAAATTGGCATGAAAAAACCGTAAGTGTTGAAAATCAATCACTTACGGCTAATATGGGTGCCCAGAACAGGACTCGAACCTGCACGCCTCGCAGCACTCGCACCTGAAACGAGCGCGTCTACCATTCCGCCACCTGGGCATGTGTATTTATTTATCAAGGCCTTTGCCTTGGATGAGCAATGTTTATTGCCGTTTGCGGATGCAAAGGTATATATAATTCTTTAATAAACCAAAAAATAATCAGATAAAAAAAGTAAAAACCAATAGTAAAGGCCATTTTCTGCATTGTTGTAGATGCTGTTGAAGCGTGTAAACTATTGGATATTTGGCTACTGCATAGTGGGGTGGGGCGTATGCGTTGCCTTGAAATAATGTCGTTTTTTTGATAAACTGTTGACTTTTGAATGTTATTTCGAGAATGTATTGATATTGCGAATATGGAATTACAGACACTCCATTTCATAAAGACGGAACAAAAAAGTAGATAAAACCCGCCAGGCGAGATTCTGTAAAATTATATATTATAATACGGAAAACCTATGTCGATATAAATATTTTGAGCCGGGAGGCATATTTATGCCGTAAATAGTGCTACTATTGTAAAATCTGAAAAATATCCTCTGCTTATTTTGGGCAATTATGCATTTATCTCGCGAATTCTCGCTATTTTTGTGAAGAAATTTTTGAATGACTCAGATTGATTGAAAATCATTCTGAAATAATTAAACGAAAGAAATATATGTCATCATCTGACAACAAGATTATAATCGCCATCGATGGATATTCATCATCCGGGAAGAGTTCTATGGCGCGTGCTTTGGCATCATCAATCGGCTACCGTTATGTCGACTCAGGCGCCATGTATCGTGCTGTAACATTATGGGGGCTGCGTCGTGGTATTGTATCTGACGGCACTATGGATGAAGGGGCCCTTATTGCTGCCTTGCCCGATATTACCATAGATTTTCAACCGATTCCCGGTGAGGGACAGCATACGTTGCTGTGTGGTGAGGATGTCGAGAGTGAGATACGTTCTCTGAGGGTGTCCGACAATGTCTCTCAAGTCGCGGTTATCCCGGCTGTGCGTCATCATCTCGTCGCTCTTCAGCAGCAGTTCGGCAGGGAAAAAGGCATTGTGATGGATGGCCGCGATATCGGCACCACTGTTTTCCCTGATGCTGAGATGAAGGTGTTTGTCGACGCATCGGCAGAGACGCGTGCACATCGCCGTTTCCTTGAACTCCAGCAGAAAGGCATGGAAGCCACATATGAGGATGTGCTTGCCAATGTAAAGCAACGCGACCATATCGATACTACACGCGCCGAAAGTCCGCTGACAAAGGCCTCGGATGCCATAAGCCTCGACAACAGCGACATGACTATTGCCGAACAAAACGAGTGGCTCATCGAACTCTATAATCGTATTTTAGCTGCAAAACGATGAGGGTTGAGATTGATCAGGCCTCCGGATTCTGCAACGGTGTTGTGACGGCCATACGCAAGGCCGAGCAGGAACTCGACTCGTCCAACAGGCTTTATTGTCTTGGCGACATTGTGCACAATAGCGACGAGGTAGAACGTCTGTGCAGTAGGGGACTGGTCACCATCACGCATGATGATCTCCATTCGCTGCATGGAGTCAAAGTGCTCCTGCGTGCCCACGGCGAGCCTCCGTCGACCTATGCTACTGCAAAAGCCAACGATATAGATATTATCGACGCCACATGCCCAGTCGTGTTGCATCTGCAGAAGCGCATACGCGAAAGTTATGACCGACGTTCCCCCGGTCAGCAGATTGTAATATATGGCAAGCGCGGGCATGCCGAGGTTAACGGCCTGGTCGGGCAGACCGACGGCGAGGCTGTCGTGGTCGAGGATGTTGCCGGGCTTGACAGGCTCGACTTCAACCGCGACATAATATTATATAGCCAGACTACCAAATCCGTGCATGGCTTTCACGAAATGATTCGTGAAATAGAACGCCGGAAATCTCCTGATACGCGTTTCGAGTATGTCGACACGATATGTCGTCAGGTCGCCAACCGTGTGCCTCAGCTCAGAGCTTTTGCAGCCGAGCATGAGGTGATTCTCTTTGTCAGCGGGCGTAAATCCAGCAACGGACGATTCCTCTATGGCGAATGCCATGATGTAAATCCGATGACATATTTTATCTCCAATCCAGATGAAATACAGCCCGACTGGATTTCAGAGGTTGAAAGTATCGGCATATGCGGTGCCACATCTACCCCCCGCTGGCTGATGGAGCAGGTAAGAGATCGTATAAATCAGCTTCAGCCTAATGGATAATTTCATCGCCATAGATGTAGAGACGGCAAACAACCAGCCGACGAGTATCTGTGCCATAGGTGCCGTCCTTGTAATTGATGGCATTATCAAGAGTACATTTTACGAACTGGTGCGTCCTGAGCCTAACTGGTACATCCGCTATTTTTCCACAAGTATCCACGGTATATATCCTAATGATACTGAAAACTGTAGCGGGTTTTCACTCGTGTGGAGTCGTATGGCCGACACTTTTGCCGTATATGGAGCCGATATGGAAACAATTCCGTTTGTGGCCCACAATAAGAGTTTTGATGAGAAATGTATCCGTGCATGTCATCGCATTTATTCAATGACATGGCCCGACAATCCATTCTTCTGCACTTTGTCGGCTGCACGTCGGTCAATACGCCGAGCTGACATCGGAGGTAGCTATTCACTGCCGTGTGTGGCCAATTATCTTGGCATCCCTTTTGACAATCACCATAATGCACAGGCTGATGCTCTTGCCTGCGCAAAAATTGCAATGTGTCTGTTATGAATTCTGCCATGCGGATTATAAGCCGTTACCATATATATAATGTAGCCGTATCCATATTGATTGCAGCCACTATGGCAGCATGCGGATGCTCTTCATCTCACGATTTCAAACTTGTAAGTCAGCGTGGAGCCAATGATGCACAGACTTTTGTCCAACGGGCATCTTCGATGTCTCAGATGCAGATGGAAGGTTTTCTGCTAAAAGTGCGCGCAAATGAACACGAATATCGCAGCGAAGGGCGCAGTGCGCTGGCCGATGCTTACATTGAGGCGTTCGAAGTGACTCTGGCCCACCGCAGTGATAGCCTGGCAAATATAATTTTAGGGCCTGAAGCCACAACTGTGCTAAGAGGCCGTTCGGAGATATCAATATCCGATGTCCCGGCACCGGTGGCCTCGAAATCTTCCTCTTCCGGGGAACGAATTGTGCAGAATCCGGATTTGGTTGACAAAGAGAATGCTGGAGATGTCCTTGAGGAGGATGGAATTATTGTTGACGAATCAGGCTCTGTGGCCGACATAAAGTGATATCATACATATTGAAAAAACAGTGAGGTAAATTATAAGATATGAATACAAAGGAATGGTATGCCGACTATATCAATCAGACTGTAAATGACATAAAATATCCCGTTGAGCCGGAGGGCCTGTATGCTCCTATCGCCTATACTCTCGCCTCCGGAGGCAAACGTCTTCGTCCGATGCTGCTGTTGGCCGCATGTGAGGCATGTGGTGCAAGTGCCGACAGTGCGTTAAACCAGGCGTTGGGTATAGAGATGTATCATAATTTTACTCTTCTGCATGATGATGTGATGGACCGTGCTGATGTGCGTCGCGGCAGGCCCACTGTCCATGTCAAATGGGATGACAGTACCGCCATACTCTCCGGAGATGCCATGCTGACAATGGCCGGACAACTTGTTATGAAATTCGTGGATGACAAAATACTGCGTCCGGTAATGGAGCTGTTCAATACCACTGCGATGGAGGTGTACGAAGGGCAGCAGTACGACATGGATTTCGAGCACCGTGATGATGTCACTATTGACGAATATCTCAATATGATACGGCTCAAGACTTCAGTTTTGCTCGGAGCTGCATGCAAGCTCGGAGCGATTGTGGCCGGAGCCGATGCGGCCACAGCTGACAGCCTTTATGAATATGGCACGATGCTTGGACTTGCCTTCCAGCTGCAGGATGACTATCTTGACACATTTGGCGATCCGGCTGTGTTCGGCAAGGCCATTGGCGGTGACATCCTCAATGACAAAAAAACATATCTGCTTATCTCGGCGCTCCGTTGCGGCGACGATGCCGTTGCCTCGGAAATCGCGTCAATGTTTGGTGTGCGGTCTGACCATAAAATAGAGCGCATACGTCAACTGTATGTCGAGTATGGTATTGACCGTCTTTGCCGTGAGGCAATTGATTATTACAGTGATATGGCAGAGAAGTCGGTGCTTGCCACAGACTTGCCTGCCGACGCCAAGGAATTTTTTGTAGATATTGCGCGGAAATCGCGTGCCCGTTCAAAATAATGCTCGTAGACACTCACACACATATCTATCTTCCTGAAGAATTTCAGGACACCGACGAGGTCATTGACCGTGCGGTCAAGGCCGGGGTATGGCATATGATATTGCCAAATGTCGACATGCTTACGCTCCAGCCCATGCTGGCTCTACACGAGCGTTATCCTGAACTCACATCAGTCGCAGTCGGACTTCATCCTACTGAGGTCGATTGCGGTTTTGAGAATGTGCTCGGTCACATGCGCGCTATTCTCGACAATCCACCGGTCGGCCTGTGTGCAGTTGGAGAAATCGGAATAGATCTTTACTGGGATACTACACACCGCTCCGAGCAGCGCGAGGTGTTTGCCACCCAGTGTCGCTGGGCTGTTGAAAAAGACCTGCCTGTAATAATCCATTGTCGCGAAGGGCTTGATGACACTCTCGAAGTGCTTTCCGGTCTTGATGCCACTCCACGGGGCGTTTTCCATAGTTTCGGAGGCTCGGCCGATGATGTCGACCGGATACGCCGCGTAGGAGATTTCTACTTTGGAATCAACGGTATTGTCACTTTTAAAAACAGCAGGCTGCGCGATGTGCTTACTGATATAGGTATCGACCGGATTCTTTTGGAGACCGACTCGCCATATCTCGCTCCCGTGCCACATCGCGGACATCGCAATGAGTCGGCTTATGTCGCTTTGGTTGCTCATACGGTTGCGGATTCTCTTGGTATTGATTATGATGATGTGTGCCGCCGTACTACCGTGAATGCAATGACTCTTTTTGGTATCATGGGGCGAGTCACGGATGCAACTGCATTCAAGACTGTTCAGGTGCAGTCTGATTAATTCGACAAAACAGTGTAACTTTGCAGGCAATACCGGTGTTATGCTGATAAACGTTAAGACTATTTGAGAAATAGAGTGGATAGCAATGATAAGGTAATAGGGTTGTTCAACGACAGCTTTCCTCCGGTTCTCGACGGGGTAACGCTCACTGTCGAGAATTATGTGCACTGGCTCACGACGATGGGTTACAAATCCTGTGTCGTGACGCCGTGGAACCCTGTCATGCCATCTCATGACGGTTTTGACCTTTATCGGTTCTTCTCACTCCCGATACCTTCCAGGGCGCCTTATCGTTATGGCTATCCTAAAGTCGATCCCTTTATATGGAGAAAGCTGCGGCGCACACCATTTTCTCTTGTCCATAGTCACTGTCCGTTTTCCTCAGGGCGTTTGGCATTGTATTCATCGCGATACCATGATGTTCCGCTTGTGGCCACTTTTCACTCCAAGTATCGCACCGATCTGGAGCATTCTCTTCCCCCCTGGATGGTAAAGCGGATAATGAAGCGTGTACTTGATTTTTTCAATGCAGCCGACGAGGTGTGGATACCGCAGGCCCAGGTAGAGGATACCGTCAGAGAATATGGCTACAAAGGGCGTCTCACTGTAGTTGAAAACGGTATTGACCTCGCGATGGAGAATTTCGACAGTATACTTGACTTCAAGGCCGAGTCGCGTCGCCGTATTGGGATTGACAGGTCTGAGATGCTTTTGCTTTTCGTAGGGCAGCACATCTGGGAGAAAGGAGTCGAGGTAATTATACGCGCAATATCCATGTTGAGGGATTTGCCTGTCAGAATGGCATTTATCGGCACAGGCTATGCTGTCGACGATATGAAATCGCTCATCCGCTCTCTTGGTGTTGAAGACCGCGTCACACTCCATGGAGTCATCCGCGATAGGGATACACTGAAACAATACTATGCAGCTGCAAGTCTTTTTCTCTTTCCGTCATTTTATGACAACGCACCTCTTGTAGTAAGGGAAGCCGCAATGATGGGCACCCCCTCGATATTGCTCCACGGGGCCACGGCTGCCGAGGTTATTGTCGACGGGGAAAATGGCTTTCTCGCAAATCGTACTCCTGAGAGCTATGCCGCATTGATTCGTGAACTATACAACAATCCCGAGCGTATCGATATTGCCGCCAAAGGCGCCTCGTCTACTCTCACGCGTTCATGGCGTGATGTGATGGAAGAGGTTGTCCAACGTTATAACGAGATTATTGAACGCCATGTCCGACGAAAAAAATAATAATAAACAATATCCTAATTCGGTGACAAATATCTCTCGGTCGCCGCATATAAGCATGTGGAAGGTGCTCATACCCGTTGTCATAGGCCTTACTGTGGTTGTATGGCTTTTCCGTAGGGAATTCAGTGTAAAGGTATGGGACTCAATTCACTTTGATGCTCATGTGATAGTGTGTATCCTGTTGGCGTGGCTCTGTATGGCTGGGCGCGACTTTGGGCTTACATGGAGATTCCGCTCCCTTACTGACCGTGAGCTTACATGGTGGCAGGCCATCAAGGTCAATTTCATGTGTGAGTTTACGTCTGCGGTCACTCCTTCTGCCGTGGGAGGCTCATCGTTGGGGATGATATTTCTGCATCATGAAGGGATTGCCCTCGGGCGTGCCACTACACTGATGATGACAACCTTGTTTCTCGACGAGCTTTTCTTTGTCGTGTCATGCCCGATAATTGTCGCTATCGTACCCTACGACGAACTGTTCGGATTCAGTCACACTAAATTTGAGATTGGCCTGCGTTGGGTTTTCTGGATTGTATATGCAGTGCTCTTTGCGTGGACGCTGATACTGTTTCTTGGCATCATCCTGAAGCCGGAGGGTGTCAGAAAGGCATTGATATGGCTCTTCGGATGGAAGTTGTTGCGTCGGTGGCAACCGGCTGTCATATCATTGGGCGACAGTATGGTGGCTACTGCTAAGTCATTGCGCACCCGATCTTGGAAATGGTGGGGTGAGGTGTTCGGCGCCACTGCTCTCACATGGACATCACGCTACCTTGTGGTCAATGCCCTTTTTCTCGGATTTGTCCCTGCCGCCAATCAGCTGGTCGTATTTGCCCGGCAGTTTGTTGTGTGGGTAGTGCTCATGGTGAGTCCTACCCCCGGAGGCAGTGGAGTCAGCGAATGGCTTTTTACCGAGTATTACGGAGATATGCTCGGCAATGCCTCTGTCGCGCTAATCATCGCTCTCTTCTGGCGTATAATCACATATTATGTGTATCTGATTGTAGGCGTGTTTCTTGCACCCTCTATGTTAAGCGGTCGTACTGCCCGGCCGGTCGTTGCCGACCCGGAGATTGCGATAGATTCCACCACTGCGGATTCTGATATTAAAAATAAACAAGACGACCGTACTGCGGCCGAAAAATGATATATTTTTTTCCATGACTACATTTATAGGAATTATACCTGCGCGATATGCATCATCGCGTTTCCCCGGCAAACCATTGGCCGACATATGCGGTATGACCATGATAGAGCGTGTCTACCGCCAGGCCTCAAAGGAACTCGACGAAGTTGTCGTAGCTACCGACGACGAAAGAATCGCGGATGCCGTAAGAGCATTCGGCGGAAATGTGGTGATGACATCCGACACCCACAGAAGCGGTACCGACCGTTGCTGTGAGGCTTACCATAAATCCGGCTCAAAGGCCGATGTGATTATAAACATCCAGGGCGACGAGCCGTTTATCAATCCGTGTCAGATTGCAGCGCTCAAGCAATGCTTTGACTCCGACAGCACAGACATTGCCACCCTCGTGCGTCCGTTCGACCGCAATGGCAGTTATGAGGCTCTTTCTGACCCTAACCGTCCCAAAGTCGTTGTGGGCGATGATATGTCGGCTGTATATTTCAGTCGGTCGGTGATACCGTATCTGCGCAATTATCCTTGCGAGGAGTGGCCGTCGCACGCACAGTATTATACTCATGTAGGTATGTATGCTTATCGTGCGGTCGTGCTCGACAGCATTACCTCCCTTCCGCAGAGTACACTTGAGATTGCCGAGTCGCTCGAGCAGTTGAGGTGGCTCCAGGCAGGCTACTGTATAAAGGTTGGCTTGACAGAGTGTCCGACTATCGGCATTGACACCCCTGAGGATTTATGCCATGCCATAGAGTTCTGTAAATCTATTGAAGCCTGACTGCGCTATGCTTGATCGTATCACACCGCCTGAAGTGAGGCCGTTCGGACATCTGTCGTTGCCGCCGATGAAACGCATCGTGCTTGACAACGGTATTATACTCAATGTTTACGACCATTCATTCCAGGATGTCAGCGAGCTTATGCTCCTTACTCCGGGAGGGATGGTGGAAGCGATGGGGTCGCCTGTCGCCTCAATGCTGGTGCCGGTGATGCTCGACGGATCCCGGATGTATCCCGGCAGTGCTCTTTCTGATGTCTTTGACTTTAACGGAGCGAAGATTTCACCTTCAGTGTCCGACCACTTTACCGGAGTGTCTATCAGGATGCTTAACTCACATTGGGAAAAACTCCTGCCGGTATATGCCGACATGATATTCTCTCCCGAATTGGACAGTCATGCGGTAGATACATGCCGCCATCGCATGGCGCAGAGCGCGGCGATTGCCATGCAGCGTGTGGAGTATAAGGCCCAAAAGACTGTGCGTGAGCTTGCTTACGGTGCTGATCATCCCAAGGCTGTCATGGATACGCCGCAGAGTGTCGAGGCTGTTTCAAGAGAGGATTTCCTAAGGTGGCATGACTGCATATTCTCCCGCAATCTTTCAGGAGCCGAGCTGTTTCTGTCTGGCCGTGTCACTCCGCCGATGATTGATGGCATAAACCGGATATTCGGTTCGGTGGCTGTTGATACAGATAGCGATACATCCCCTCATATTCTGCCGTTTGACACAGTTGCTCCATCTTTCAGGTTTATCGAAAGCCCGGGGGCATTGCAGAGTGCCATACGCTTTGCGATACCGTCGATACCGCGCACTCATCCCGATTATATCATGCTTCGTTGTGCCGTGGTTGCGCTTGGCGGATATTTCGGCAGTCGTCTTATGTCCAACATCCGTGAAGACAAAGGGTATACGTATGGCATTCAGGCCGGTCTTCTTGGGTCACCTGAAGGTACGGTCATGCTTGTCCAGACTTCGGCCGACAATGCCTACGCCGAGGCAGTGGTCGATGAAATCAGGGCCGAGATAAAACGTCTTTATTCGGGCGATTTCACGGATGAGGAGATGGAGCGTCTCCGACAGTACCTGATGAGCACGCTCGCGCAGCATCTTGATACCGCATTCTCGATATCCGCATGTCATGTCACAGAGAGAATTTCCTTTACCGGACCCGAGTATTTTGCCAGACAGGTCGATGTCATTTCATCAATGACCCCTGATGCTCTTTGCAATGTGGCCCGCCGACATCTTCCGCTGGATAAGGAGATTGTTGTAATCGCCGGCAGTAAGGTTTAGAACCCTTGTTTGCATCGAATAAATGTTAAATAATACTGTTAAGTGTGTTAAATGTTTATCTCCTTTGACTTTTACAGCGGAATTCGCTATTTTTGAACGTTATTGTATTATAATCCACTGACGGTATAATTATTATACAAGCTCTTAAACTATTGCTATATGCAGTAGTCTAATGATTAGATTTGTTCAAAAGGAGAATTAGAATTATGAAATTAACGAAAGCATTTCTCACCGCATTTCTCTGTGGCGCCGCGGCAACCGCTTCAGCACAGGGATACTACGATGATGACGTCTACTACGACGCCTCTAAGGATACAAAAGCCAAGGAGGAAATCGCCGCACATAAGAAAGCCGTCGAGGAAGAGCGCATTCGTCAGCAGCAACAGTATGAGGCCGAGCTGGCATACTGGCGTTCGCTTGCCAATCAGCAGAGCACATATAATCCCAATCTCGGCGGTGGCGATTATGCCGCAGCCGATACATATGCCTTGCCCGGTACCGGGTCGGCACGTAATGTCGATGAATATAACCGACGTGGAAAGTATGCATCCTCTTCCCAGACGGGTGATACCACTGCTGTAGACGACAATTTCACATATACACGGCGTATAGAACGTTTCCATAATGGTGACATTATTGCCGATGTCAAGGATCCCGAACTGGTCGACTACTATTATTCTTCTGCCGCATCTCAGCCCGATATAAATATATATCTTGTAAATTCCGGATGGAATTCTTGGGGGTGGGGTCCGTCGTGGTATGATCCGTGGTGGCCGTCATCGCCGTATTGGGCATGGAATTACTGGGGCCCGTCGTGGTCGTTCGGCTGGAACTCATGGTGGGGTCCGTCATGGTCATGGGGTTGGGGGCCCGGATGGGGTCCCGGATGGGGACCTGCTTGGGGACCTGCTTGGGGTCCGTCATGGTCATGGGGTTGGGGTCCCGGATGGGGTCCCGGATGGGGCGGTGTGGCTTGGCACCGTGGAAATTATACGCCCAATGGGCGTCAGTCTACAGGTATACGCAATGGCTATACAGGTGTCGGCTCCTCGCATCCGGGCTCGCCGTTCAACAGCCGTACTAACGGGCGTGCAGGCAATGTGACACGTCAGTCGCTTGGCAACTATCGCCCGGGCGGATCTTCATCGACTCCGGCATCAAACGGCAATGTCGGAAATTATCGTCCCGGTAATAATGCGTCACCTTCATACACTCCGTCATATACACCGTCGAATAGCAATTCCGGTACATATCGTTCGGGCAGAGGCAACTCTCGTTCCTCGTCTCCGTCCTACAGTTCGCCGTCGCCCTCGCGCAGTAGCGGAGGCAGCGGATGGGGTGGGGGCTCTTCCCGTGGCGGAGGTGGCGGTACTACATCGCGTGGCGGACGCCGATGATGTCACTCTTTTAAAGACCTTGTTACTATATTTTGTTGCATAACTGTTTTCATCCACTGGTATATGAAAAAATCTTTATTTATAGCAGCCGCGGCCGCCGTTCCGGCGATTGCAATGGCACAGGCTGGTGTCGATGTGGCGCATCTGTCAGAACTTGGAATGCGTGGTACCGCCCGATTCATGTCGATGGGCGGTGCGTTTACAGCACTCGGTGGTGACCTGTCCACTCTTGGACAGAACCCTGCCGGTATCGGCATATATCGCAGCAGTGAGGTTGGAATAACTCTTGACTTGAATTTCCAGTCGTTTCAGGCCTCGGCTCCTTCGATGACCGATACGCACAACCAGACCCGGTTCAATGTAAACAACTTTGGATATATCGGTACGATGAAGCTCTACAGCGAGGCTACCCCGACATTTTCGTTTGGTGCGTCATACTCGCGTATCAATTCGTTTGACCGCGTGTTCAAGGGCAACTTCAATAACCTTGGCGGGTCTTCGCTCTCCAACTATGTGGCTGCATTTACCAACTCGCTCAATCCTATGGGCGACGGGTATAGTCCTTATAGAGATGTCGACCTTATCTGGGGCAGTAATTACAATCCGTATGATAACGCTCCATGGATGTCAGTATTGGCATATAACAGTCTTATAATAAACAATGGCCAGGAGAACTCCAATGGACAGATATCATTTCAGGGTCTGATGGGCGACGGCACCACCGGTTCGGCTAATTTTGATATCCGCGAGAAAGGGCATGTCGACGAATATAATATTACTTTCGGTGGCAATATTTACAATACCCTTTACTGGGGTATTGGATTCGGCATTACTGATGTTGATTATACCCAGTGGTCGTACTATGGCGAGCGTCTGAGCAACGCATATCTGAGCGTACGTACAGATGAAGGTCCCAAAGATTTGTATTATAAGGATGTCCCGGGCACAGCCAGCTATGGCCTTACCAATTATCTCCATTCGTCCGGTTCAGGTTTTAATGTGAAATTTGGCCTGATACTGAAGCCAATCAACGAATTCCGTATTGGTATCGCGGTACATACTCCTACCTGGTACTCTATGACCGATACATACTGGGGCGCTATTGACTATAACATGCTTCCGGACAACGGGCTTCTTGCACCCAATGGAGAGCATTACAAAAATGAGACGGACAATGTAGTCGCCAATGATTCATATGATAACTTCCATGACTATCATCTGCGTACTCACTGGCGTATCATGGTTGGTGCTGCGGGCGTAATCGGTGGCAAGGCCATTATTAGTGCCGATTATGAATATCGTGGTGCGAATATGCAGCTTTCCGATGTCAATAATAATGAGTATGTCGACGTCTCCGATGAGATTAAGACATATTACAAGGGCGTGAATATATTCCGCGTCGGCGCCGAGTATCGCGTGACTCCTCAGCTCAGCCTCCGTGCCGGCTACAGCTATGAGTCCTCGCCTGTGAAGCAGTGGGTCGCCAATGATGGTGAGAACATACAGTTTGCAGGCACAATACCTTCTTATTCATTCAACAAGGCTACACAATATATTACGGCCGGTCTTGGCTATCGTGTAGGACGTTTTGCGATAGACCTCGCTTATGTCAACAAACACCGTGAGTCGACATGGCATGCTTATTCTCCAATAGTTGCCGAAGGCACTATTGTAATGGATTCTCCTCAAGCTACAGTGAAGTCTAACTACAATCAGCTTGTGCTCTCTCTCGGATATAAGTTCTGATTACCGACAGATAACAATTCTATAAACAGAGCCGCTGCAAGCACATCCCTGCAGCGGCTCTGTTTATATATGCATATCTTGGTGTAAAATGTGTGTAAATGAGGTGTGTGGCTATTTTAGTGTGGCCTACCATTTGGATAATCTCTCATAGTGTATGTCTATGGTAAAGACTTGAATCGAGAGATTTAGAGGGTGTTTAATAACAAAAGTTAAAACCTGAGTGGTGTATCTTTTGATTAAATGGCTGGCTGTGAGGAGGAAGCATAGCGGTGCTATGTGACCGACGAGCAACAGCCAGTTAACAAAAGAGACACCAAGGCGATGGTAATTTCAAAAAATCACAAAAGAATGAAACATATGACTGACATAAAGATAGCATCATGTCTGCGGCTTTTGAGCGTATTCGGCTCTATGCCTCAGTCACATAGCCCGCTATGCTCCTTCTGCATAGAACCGAATCCATCTCAAAATCCGCAGCTCAGGATTTAACTTTTGTTATTAAACACCCTCTTAATAGTGGTCGATAGAATAGGGGAGCAATGTCATGCCGCAGAGTCATGTTATCAAGATGTTTATAGAGTGTCATATATAGACAACATCCTCTTATAAAAAGAGTAAGCCGTTGTAACATGAGTTACAACGGCTTACCTTTTCTTTAGTCGGGGTGACTAGACTCGAACTAGCGACCTCACGCCCCCCAGACGCGTACTCTAACCAACTGAGCTACACCCCGCTAAAATATTGTGTCCGAGATGAGATTCGAACTCACACAGCCTTTCGGCCACTACCCCCTCAAAGTAGCGTGTCTACCAATTCCACCACCCGGACTTTTGTCAGCATAATAGATGCATAACTTAGAGCGAAAAACGGGACTCGAACCCGCGACCCCGACCTTGGCAAGGTCGTGCTCTACCAACTGAGCTATTTTCGCAGATGTTTTCGGGGATTTATCCACATGAAGTGGAAAGGTCTGCATCTGTGCTGACTATTATTTAAATGTTCTCTTTATCGTCGGGGTGACTAGACTCGAACTAGCGACCTCACGCCCCCCAGACGCGTACTCTAACCAACTGAGCTACACCCCGCTAAAATATTGTGTCCGAGATGAGATTCGAACTCACACAGCCTTTCGGCCACTACCCCCTCAAAGTAGCGTGTCTACCAATTCCACCACCCGGACTTTTGCCGACATAATAGATGCTGGGCTTAGAGCGAAAAACGGGACTCGAACCCGCGACCCCGACCTTGGCAAGGTCGTGCTCTACCAACTGAGCTATTTTCGCAGATGTTGTATTGATTCCGATGGGGATTGCGGAATCGGCTCGTGCATCATGCCGGCTACTTTATTTAAATGTTCTCTTTTGAGCGAAAAACGGGACTCGAACCCGCGACCCCGACCTTGGCAAGGTCGTGCTCTACCAACTGAGCTATTTTCGCGTTTGGCAAGGCGTTTTTGTCGTTTGCGATGCAAAGGTAGGTACTATTTTTGAACTGGCCAAATCTTTTTGTCGCTTTTTTTGTTGTGTGTTGCCGGCTATTTATGGAAGTCGGGTGTCAATCTGTTGAATGAGTTAGTGTTAAAGGGATGAAAAAATATTGAAAAACACATATGCCTCAGGCTTGGCGAGAGCTCTGATGCATATGTGGTGTATGAATTTTATTGCAGGAGATTATTTGGTCAGAATCCCGTCAGCCATTCTTTAAGCTGATTCAACATTGCGTCGTGGTATTTGAAAGATGGCTTATAGCCCCATCCGTGGCCTCCGGATGGATATATAACCATTGAAGCCGGCACTCCGGCTTGGTGTAGAGCCTCATAATAACGCAGACTGTTGGCGGGAACGACTCCTTTGTCATCGTCGCTCAGCAATATGATGGCGGGAGGAGTGGCCGCTGTTACCTTGAGTTCATTGGAGTATTCGAGTATATCGGCTTCCGATGGCTTTTCTCCCAACAGGCTTTTGCGAGAGCCGCCATGGGTGATTTCATCCTTCATGGATATGACGGGATAAAACAGTATCTGGAAGTTGGGCCGGGCTGTAGTGTCGGCGTGGGTTGCTACTGTGGTGGCGAGATGTCCGCCGGCCGAAGAGCCCATGATGCCGATATCGTCGGGCTTTATGCCCCATTCGGATGCATTCTCGCGCATTGTCTTTATAGCATCGGTGGCATCCTTGTATGGCAGTTCCCGATTGCCGGCAGGCAGTGTGTATTCTACTACGGCGTAGGCTATGCCCATCCCGTTGAAGTATGGCACCCAATCAAATCCTTCATGGCCAGTGGCGAGGTGGGAATATCCTCCTCCGGGTAGGTCTACTACCGCACGGCCTGTCGCTGCGGAGGTTGGAGGCAGAAATACTGTCATCTTGGGATTGTCAATTCTGATGATTCTGGGAGCACCATTTTGTGCCGGTAGGCTTCCGGTTGCGAGCGCGCCGAGAGACATAGCTGTAAACATTTTTCTTAGAAACTTCATTTAGTTGATGGATTGAGAGAATGTATGTGCTGAAGTGCTGAAGCGCCTGTGTGGCCGGTCGGAATTCAGCATATGTTAACAAAGTTAGCTTTTTTTGCTGACACGTCAATTATATTTGCTTAATTTGCGCATTCAAAAAGCAGCATATGGATTCCGTCAACAAATATACCGCACATATTGATGATATATTGCAGCGCAGGCAGGTGCGTCCCACTGCAAATCGTATAGCGATTTTCCGGGAATTGCTGAATGCCGGCGGCCCACTCAGCATGGCTGAACTTGAAGAGAGACTGGTCACCATCGACAAGTCGGGCCTGTCGCGCACGCTTGGGCTGTTTGCCTCTCGACATCTCGTGCATGTGATAGAGGATGGCAGCGGGGCTGCGAAATATGAAGCATGCCAGGGCCATTCCGATCATTCGATTGATGACATGCATCCGCATTTTCACTGCGAGGGCTGTGGCGTGACGGTTTGTCTCGATGATACTCCCGTGCCGCTTGTGTCAGTTCCTGACGGATATGAAGTGTATTCCGTTAATTATGTGATAAAAGGCTTGTGTGGGGTATGCGCGAGTAAATACAATGGTTAAATAATGTAAAATGTGCATGTGCGGGGATTTGTTGCGTCATGATTTTAAGCGCTCAGATTTGTTGTAATGGAATAGATATCTTATCTTTGCATCGTTTTAAGGGTAAGCTGTGTAACCGGCCGCATGATAATGGCTATAGTTCTCGTCGCAACGGCATCGGATGTCTCAACCAGCGGAACGTAGCGGACTTACAAGTGGCAGGCATGCTTGATTCTCTTAATTCGTAAAGATATATTAGTCAATTAATTATTACCAACTGCTTAATTTAAGAAATATAGCTGAAGATTAAAAACAACAACTCACTGAATGGCAGAGTATGCGATTCCACCCTTAATTGTAATCGCTCCTGTCTTTTTATTAACAGGATTTTGACGCCGAGAGGCTGCACCATTCTACGTCAACATTTATCATCACGAAATTTTATTTAGATTATGGATACTAACAACGAAGAGAAGAAACCGCGCCGACCCAGAATCGGTGATCGCATGCAGGTAGGTGAAGGCGGCGATGCCGTGTTCAATAGCACAAAACCTAATTATTCTAACCCCTCGTCGGCCGATGATTCACAAGGACCGCGCAATGATTATGGACAACAGCGTCCTTATCAGCCACGTCAATACAACAACAATCGCCCGGGTGGCTATCAGCCCCGCTACAATAATCAGGGTGGCTACAATCGTCAGGGCGGTTACAACAACCGGTATAATCAAGGCGGCTATCAGCCCCGTTACAATAATAATGCTCAGTCGGCCTCTGTAACAGAAAGTGGCGACTCTGCTTCTGCTTCTCCGGCCACTCCTTACAATTCCGATTCGCAGCAGTCGAATTATCAGGGTGGCTATCAGCCCCGATATAACAACCAGGGCGGCTATAATAACCGTCAGGGCGGCTATAATAACCGTCAGGGCGGCTACAACAACCAGAATCGTCAGGGCGGCTATAACCGTCAGGGTGGTTACAACAACCAGAACCGTCAGGGTGGTTACAACAATCAGAACCGTCAGGGCGGCTACAACAACCAGAACCGTCAGGGTGGCTACAACAATCAGAACCGTCAGGGTGGCTACAACAATCAGAACCGTCAGGGCGGCTACAACAACCAGAACCGTCAGGGTGGCTACAACAACCAGAACCGTCAGGGCGGCTACAACAATCGCCCCGGCGGCTACAATAAGAATCGCCAGCAGGGAGGATTTGGTGCTCCGCGCCAGGGCAAGAGCTTTACGCCACGCCCCAAGCGCATTGAGTATGAAATGCCTATACCCGATCCCAACGAACAGATTCGTCTCAACAAGTTCATGGCCAATGCCGGTATTTGTTCGCGTCGTGAGGCCGACGAATTTATCCAGCAGGGACTCGTCAAGGTCAATGGAGAGGTTGTGACCGAACTTGGAACAAAGATTTCACACAACGATGTGGTTGAATACGATGAAAAGGTCGTGACTCTGGAGAGCAAGTGCTACATATTGCTCAACAAGCCCAAGGATTGCGTTACCACCAGCGATGACCCCAACGGACGCACTACTGTGATGGATCTCGTGAAGGGTGCATGCAACGAGCGTATCTATCCCGTGGGACGCCTTGACCGCAATACTACCGGTGTGCTCCTCCTTACCAATGACGGTGATCTCGCCTCGAAACTTACACATCCGAAATATGTGAAGAAGAAGATTTACCATGTGTGGACCGACAAGGATATCTCGGAGGATGATATGCAGGCTATTGCCGACGGTATCGAGCTTGAGGACGGACCCATCCATGCCGATGCAATCTCTTATGCTACCGAGACCGACCGTAACCAGGCCGGTATTGAGATTCATTCGGGCCGCAACCGCATCGTGCGCCGTATCTTCGAGAGCCTCGGCTACCATGTGACAAAGCTCGACCGTGTGTATTTCGCCGGTCTTACAAAGAAGAATCTTCCCCGTGGACGTTGGCGCTATCTCACACAGGAAGAGGTCAACTTCCTTAAGATGGGCTCATTTGAATAATGAAAAATATATCATGACAACCGGGCGCGCGTAAGGTGCGCATATCATACGCGCAGTCTGAATGTCATGGATTACTATTACATTTCTAAATGAAAAGAGAAAAAATTATCGACCTTTTCAAGAAGGCCGAACTCATAGGCACTGAAGTCACAGTAATGGGCTGGGTGCGCACACGTCGCGGTAACAAGCACGTGCAGTTTGTAGCTCTCAACGACGGGTCGACCGTGCGCAATATTCAGATTGTGCTTGACATGACCCGCTTTTCCGACGAGCAGCTGAAACCAATCACTACCGGCTCGGCTCTGCGTGTCGACGGACGTCTTGTAGAATCTATGGGTAAGGGTCAGACTGTAGAGGTACAGGCTGACAATGTGCTGGTGTACGGTACCGCCGACCCCGAGACATATCCCCTTCAGAAGAAGGGGCATACCCTTGAGTTCCTCAGGGAGAAAGCTCATCTGCGTCCGCGCACCAACACCTTCGGTGCTATTCTGCGTGTGCGCAGCGCCTTGGCTTTCGCCATTCACCGTTTCTTCCAGGAACGCGGATTCTTCTATCTGAACACTCCGCTTATCACCGGCAGTGACTGTGAGGGCGCCGGTGCTATGTTCCAGGTAACCACACTCCCGCTTAACGAGTTGCCCAAGACCGAGGACGGTGCCGTGGATTATTCCAAAGACTTCTTCGGAAAGCCTACCGCGCTTACCGTAAGCGGTCAGCTCGAAGGCGAGCTTGGCGCTACAGCTCTTGGCGCCATATATACATTCGGTCCTACTTTCCGTGCCGAAAACTCCAATACTCCGCGCCACTTGTCGGAATTCTGGATGATTGAGCCGGAAGTGTCGTTCTTTGACATAACCGACAATATGGATCTTGCCGAGGCATTTGTCAAGTACTGTATCTCATATGCTCTTGAAAATTGCCGCGATGATATTGAGTTTCTCGCCGAGCACTACGATAAGGAGCTTATCGAACGTCTGAATTTTGTCATCAACAATGACTTCGTCAGACTTACATATACCGAAGGTGTGAAGATACTTGAGGAATCCGGACATAAGTTTGAATTCCCGGTATACTGGGGCGCTGACCTACAGAGCGAGCATGAGCGTTTCCTCGTGGAGGAGTATTTCAAGAAGCCTGTAATCCTTACCGATTATCCCAAAGAGATAAAGGCATTCTACATGAAGCAGAACGAGGATGGCAAGACTGTCCGCGCCATGGATGTGCTCTTCCCCAATATCGGCGAGATTATCGGCGGTTCCGAGCGTGAGGAGAACTACGATAAGTTGCTCGCACGCATCGAGGAGCTGGATATCCCTATGAAGGATATGTGGTGGTATCTTGATACCCGTCGTTTCGGCACTGTTCCTCATTCCGGATTCGGTCTGGGCTTCGAGCGTCTGGTGCTTTTTGTTACCGGCATGACCAACATCCGCGATGTAATCCCGTTCCCGCGTACTCCCAACAACGCGGAGTTCTGATTATACATACAATTTATATAAACAGCTTATATAAACAGCGCGCCCCGGACTTTCTGCCGGGGCGCGCTTGTTATGTGGGGATTTTACGTGTTGGGTTATTCCATGAGCTTGCGGTAGCGGCGACGGGGCAGTTCCTTTCCGCCGTTGCGGGCGCGCTTGTAGTCCTCATAGTCGGAATACGAACCTTCGTAGAACACCACGTTGCCGTCGGGCTCAAACGAAAGTATGTGTGTGCATATGCGGTCGAGGAACCAGCGGTCGTGGCTTACCACTACAGCGCATCCGGCAAAATCGTCAAGACCCTCTTCAAGGGCGCGCAGTGTGTTGACGTCAATATCGTTGGTCGGCTCGTCGAGCAGCAGCACGTTTCCTTCCTCCTTCAGTGCCATGGCCAGGTGCAGACGGTTGCGTTCGCCACCTGAAAGCACACCGATTTTTTTCTCCTGGTCGGCGCCTGTAAAATTGAACTTCGACAGGTATGCGCGGGCGTTTATGTCGCGGCCGCCCATGCGGAATGAGTCGGTGCCCTGTGAGATTACCTCATATACCGATTTTTCCGGCAGAAGGTCGTGATGGCGCTGGTCGACATATGCTATTTTTACAGTCTCGCCTACATCGAAGGTACCGGCGTCGGGAGTTTCCTGGCCCATGATAAGGCGGAACAATGTTGTTTTTCCTGCGCCGTTGGGGCCTATTACACCTACGATGCCGTTGGGCGGCAGGGAGAATGAGAGATCCGAGAAGAGCTGTTTCTTGCCAAACGCTTTTGCCAGTCCGCTGGCTTCGATTACCTTGTTGCCGAGGCGCGGTCCGTTGGGGATGAATATCTCCAGACGTTCCTCGCGTGCTTTCTGGTCTTCGTTGAGCAGCTTGTCGTAGGAATTCAGACGGGCCTTGCCTTTGGCCTGACGTGCTTTGGGAGCCATGCGCACCCATTCAAGCTCGCGCTCGAGAGTCTTGCGGCGCTTTGATGCCTGCTTTTCTTCCTGGGCCATTCGCTTTGTCTTCTGGTCGAGCCATGAAGAGTAGTTGCCTTTCCAGGGTATGCCTTCTCCGCGGTCGAGTTCGAGAATCCAGCCTGCCACATGGTCGAGGAAGTAGCGGTCATGGGTGATTGCGATGACCGTGCCGGGATACTGCTGCAGGTGTTGTTCGAGCCAGTCGATTGACTCGGCATCAAGGTGGTTGGTAGGCTCGTCGAGCAACAGTACATCGGGCTGCTGAAGCAGGAGACGTATCAGGGCTACGCGGCGGCGCTCACCTCCCGACAGAGTTGAGATTTTCTGGTCGTCGGGCGGACACTGGAGGGCATCCATGGCGCGTTCGAGTTTTGAATCGATGTTCCATGCGTCGGCGGCATCAAGTTTGTCCTGAAGCTCGGCCTGGCGCTGGATGAGAGCGTCCATCTTGTCGGGATCTTCAAGCACCTCGGGGTCACCGAATGCTTCGTTGACTTTCTCGAATTCAGCGAGAAGGTCCATCACAGGCTTTACGCCCTCGCGCACTACGTCTATCACAGTCTTGTCGGGGTCGAGCTGCGGCTCCTGTTCGAGGTAGCCTACAGAATATCCCGGCGAGAATACTACTTCGCCCTGATAGCTCTTGTCGATGCCGGCGATAATTTTCAGCAGCGATGATTTTCCCGAGCCGTTAAGACCGATGATGCCGATTTTGGCTCCATAGAAGAAGGAGAGATAGATATTTTTCAGTACTTGCTTTTGCGGCGGGTATATTTTTGATACACCTACCATCGAAAAAATTATTTTTTTGTCGTCAGCCATTATAATATTAATGTGTGATAGGGGATACCGGGGGTTATTTTCTGCCTTTTTGGGGTGCGTAGCGCACGGGGTAGTCGACACGCTTGCGGCCAGTGATGATTGCCGACAGTTTGGCGCGAAGCAACTGGCGGCGGATAGCTGAGATATGGTCGATATACAACTTACCTTCGAGGTGGTCGCATTCGTGCTGTACGATGCGGGCGAGAAATCCTGAGATTTCCTCTTCGTGAGGCTGGAAATCGTCGTCGACCCATTTGAGGCGGATATGCTCCACACGGGGCACTGCCTCTGAAAGGTCTGGTAATGACAGGCATCCTTCGTTGCGGGTCTCCACCGGGCCGTCGAGTATCTCGATTTCGGGATTTATCAGTGTGAACTTGCGCCCTTTGCACTCGGGGAACGCATCGGCTACGGGGTCTGCGTCAATAACGACGATACGGTCATTGCGGCCCACCTGCGGAGCTGCCAGGCCTACTCCGTCGGAGTTGTACATGGTCTCCCACATGTCGGCCACGAATTTCTTGAGTTCCGGATACTCGGGGGTGACATCTGTCGAGATGGCACGCAACACCGGATGTCCGTAAAGGTATACGGGTAGTTTCATTGGTTGAATTGTTTGCTTTGCAGATAATCGTTAAGAATGATAGTGGCGGCTATTTCATCGACCACGGCTTTGTCCCGACGGCGTGATTTGCGCATGCCACCGTCAATCATGGCACGGTGAGCGAGCACCGAGGTGAAGCGCTCGTCCCAATATGTGATTTCAATATCCTGAGGCAATACTTTCCTTAGCATGGCTATACCCGGGCGGATATAGTTCATCGATTCCGAGTCTTCGCCACGCATAGTCGACGGCTTGCCTACGATGATTGCATCGACATTTTCCTTGAGTATATAGTCTGCCACCCATTTGGCAAGGTCGCAGGTCCGTACCGTAGAAAGTCCGGTCGCGACAATGCGCAACGGGTCGGTCACTGCTATGCCGCAGCGACGTCTGCCGTAATCGATTGCCATAAGTCGTCCCATTCTGTGCAAAGTTACAAAAACTTACATGTTTAAGTGCATGTTTAAAAATAAATGTTATTAAAAATCCACAGCCCATTCATTTCAGAGCTGTGGATAGGAAGAGAATACCGGGGTGTATAGTTAACAGATGTCTACTCGCACTCTGGTATTACCATGCCTTCGCGGAGCGCTTTTTCTGTTTCCGGGCCTTTTGCTTTGCGTACTATGGCAAGCGCAAATTCGATAGTTGTGCCCGGTCCTTTTGATGTAATCATGCGGTCTCCGATTACTACAGGCTCTTCAGAGTATATCCCACCGTTCCTTTCAAGGTCCTCTTTGAGAAACGGATATCCTGTGGCCTTTACTCCCTTGATGATGCCAAGAGGGCCAAGAATAAGAGCCGGGGCAGCACATATGGCTGCGATATTGCCACCTTTATCCCAATGGTCTTTCACGATGTCATTCAGGCTCTCGTCAAGGTTTACTGCATCCTCCGATTTGTCGGCTCCGGGGAATACGAGCCAGTCAATCTGCTCCGGATTTAAATCCGAGATGCCCATGTCGGCCACGATATTGTTGCCTGTGGCTCCTCTTACAAGACGTTTGTCAGTCATTGATACGGTGAACACTTCCATTCCGGCACGTCGCATTACGTCGACCGGAGCGAGAGCCTCGATTTCGTCGAATCCGTTGCCAAGCATCACGAATGTAGCTTTGCCGGACGGTCTTGATGATGCAGGAATTCTGATACTGGTTTCAGTCATAATTTGATTGTTTAAGTGATTTTAATTAACTTTACAAATGATAACAGCTATCATTTGGATAGTGCGAAGTTATATCTCAAAATATTCTTATACAAGAGGTTACTTTGATGATATTCGCTTACTTCAAACTCACTTTCAGTAATAACCAACCGGATGAAGACCGAAAAAATTTCAGAAAAATATTCATGTGTCGCCACGTGCCCCATGAGGAACGTGATAGCGCACTTCGCCAACAAGTGGTCGATGCTGCTCCTTGTCATTCTCGACGAGTTCGGTGTGATGCGTTTCAATGAACTGTCACGAGCGATTCCCGACATCTCACCCAAAGTATTGTCGGGCCATCTGAAAACACTTGAATCAATCGGACTGGTCAAGCGTAATCTATATGCTGAAGTTCCACCCCGCACGGAATATGAATTGACCGAGCTGGCCAGGACTCTTATCCCGATTCTTAATCAACTCTCTGCATGGGGACGCGAAAATCTCACGGCAATACAGGAAAATCTGACGAAATAATCGTTTCCGAAGATATTTTCGGTTTACGGTAAAATATTTTTTAGTGTCGTGTGTCTTAAAAAACAGAGCAGCTCAAAATCAAAAAAATTAACAGCAATGAAGAAAATAATTAAGACTATCGCTACTTTATTTGTATTTGTCGTTGCAGTTCCGTCTATTGCCGGACTTGCTATAACTGAGTTATGGAACTCGATATTGGTTGCGGTATGCGGATTCGCAGCCATCGGATTCTGGCAGAGTGTCGGGCTGTTTCTGTTAGGCCAGATTCTTACAGGCGGATTTATTCTCGGTCTTTTCCTGGTAGGAGGCTGTATACATAAGATATTTCACCATGACGGTGATTGGCACACCCACTGGCATAATATGACTCAGGAGCAGAGACGCGAGTTTATAGAGCGTCGTCGCAGAGAGTATTTCAGATTCCGCAATCATAAAACGGCAGATTCCGATGCAGCGGAATGATGATATCGGAGAGATTGTTGCCGAATATACTCCGCGTCTGTTCAGATACATACGTTCGCAGGTTAAAAGTCCTGAAGATGCTGAAGATATTCTTCAGGAGGTATTCTATCAGCTTGCACGGGCATCCGGTGACGAAGGGTCGGAGATAGAGCGTGTGTCATCGTGGCTTTACCGCGTTGCCCGTAATACCATATTGAACTTCTGGAGGAAACGTCGCGAAATCTCTCTTGATACAGAGGATACACTGTGTGAGGACATTGCAAATACTCTCTTTTGTCCCTCGCAGGATGCCCCCGACACAGTATATCTGCGCAGATTGGTGTGGCATGAGCTTGATGCGGCTTTGGCTGAGCTTCCTCCCGAACAGAGCGAGGTATTCTGTATGACTGTCTTCGACGGCATGCCGGTAAAAGATATTTCCAAGGCGACCGGTATACCTGTGGCTACTTTGCTTTCACGAAAACATTATGCCGTGAAGTTTCTGCGCAAAAGATTCCACGAACTGTATGACGCCTTGATTTCTCAGAACTAATTTAGATGGTGCATATTACTTTGTTTATGAAAAAAGATGTAAAACAGCCGGAATTCTCTTCACGCAATTGCACCGGGTGCTGGAGATGCGTGGATACTTGTCCCGAAAAAGCTATAATCCGCGTAGGATTTCTGTGGCACAGACATGCAAAACCTCTTTACTACAGATGCATCGGGTGCAACAGATGTGTCGCCGCCTGTCCACACGGATGCTTCAGAGAGAAAGATTGACCATCCAAATATGGTTGTAATCAGTAAGAGCGCACCGAACGGTGCGCTCTTACTCACATATGTTTTATCGTGTTGGAATTCTGGTTGTAGGCTTTTGCCACGCAGCGCCATTCGCCGTCAAGTTTCAGCAGCAGCAGGAAGTCGGTAAAGTCAATGCGTCCTCCCCATCCTTCCTCAAGCACACGCACTACGGCTACGGTCTCCTCCACTGCGAGCACATCGATGCGGGCTTTAAAGTTGTCGCCGGCTCCTACTGTGTCGACATTGTTGTAGAAACGCTCGATTGACCCACGCTCCATTACTCCGTCGAGGATTCCAAACAGTACTGCATCCTCTGTGAAAAGCTCTTTTGCATAGGTGCTGTTCCCTTCGGCAACACTATTTACAAATTTCATTGCGGCAGCTTCGACTGCGGCATAGTCTTGGATTTTGTCTCTCATATCTTTTTGAATTATAAGTGATTTTACATCGGCAAAATTACTTATGTATCCTCATACATACAAGTACCGAAAAATTTTTCATATATCGAAAAATTTTTCGGTATTCTGATTATCAGTGATATTGCTTAACTTTGCGGTTAAACATGCTCTCAAATAAATTGTATGGCATACGAAAAGAAGATACCTGTAGACCTTGATTGCCCACTCAGGCTCACGATGAGCTTGATAGAATCCAAATGGAAGTCCTGTATTCTCGACGAGTTACGTTCAGGAGAGGCTATGCGCCCGAGCGAAATACACAAATGCCTGCCGGAGGCTGCTCCACGAGTACTTGACATTCAGCTTAAAGAGATGGTTGAGGATGGACTTGTAGTAAAAACAATATATCCCGAACTTCCTCCCCGCTCTGAATACAGGATTACCGAACTCGGTCAATCACTTATTCCAATAATTGACCTGATGCTCAAATGGGGCAGGGAACACTTCGATATTTTTGAAAAGAAATATGGTAAGAGCTTGGAAACTGTTTAAAATTCATAATTACTCTGCTTTTGAGAGTCTTGTCGGCGTCTTTTAGCTTATTCTTGGGTCATGTAGCTACGGCTACACTCCCTCATCACAAGCAAAAATCCATCAGACAATCCTTCTCAAAATCGGTATCATATAAATTTAAACAGTTTCTTAAATTCGAATCCATAATGTGCTCTTGGCCGCCGGTTATATCATATCTGTTTGTCCCTCCGCTTTAGCATACCATTAAGCCGGTCGCCTGGCGATAATAACTGCTCATATAAATAAAGTGTAAAGTATAATATATTATGAAACGCCCTCTAAAACAGCTTATCATACTTCTGTTCATATTGTTGTCGGTATGTGCCGGATGCTCAAGCAAGCGATATGTGCAGCATGAACGTTGCTATTCGCATATTGAGGAGCGGTTGGCAACATATATTGCCGCCCAGGATGCCCGCATTGGTGTCGCGGTCATAATCGACGGAAGAGATACCATTTCCGTCAATGGCAACAGGGATTTTCCGATGCTGAGTGTCTACAAGTTTCCGCAGGCGATGGCCGTGGCCGACTATTGTATGAAAAACGGTGTCGGACTCTCTGACACCATTTCAATCCGTGGCGATGAGATGAAAGAAAATACATGGAGCCCTATGCGCGACAGATATGGGGTGGGTGATTTACGCCTGCCGCTGTCCGAACTGCTCGAATACTCTCTTCGCGACAGTGACAACAACGCGTGCGATATCCTTTTCCGCCTGATAGGTGGCACACATGTGGCCGACAGTCTTATGAAAGCCATGGATTTTGACGATATTGTCATAGCCTCCACCGAGGATGAGATGCACCGGGATATTTATTTGTGCTATCAGAATCGCTCCACACCCATAGCTATGGCCGGGCTGTTCGACAGATTTTACCGTCAGGAGATGCGCCACGACTCTCCGTTGCATGAGGCAATAGGCAGGATAATGATGACTTGCACTACCGGCAACAGGAGACTGCCGGCCCCGTTGATGCCTACAAATGCTGTCATCGGACACAAGACCGGCACAGGCGATGTCAATTCCCAGGGGCGTATAATAGGCGTGAACGATGCGGGATACGTGTTTCTCCCTGATGGCCGCGGATATGCTGTTGCGGTTTTCATTGCCGACTCTGCTTGCGGTATGGAAGAGACCGAGCGTATGATAGCCGATATTTCCGATATTATATTTCAGACATTATTTAAACGATAATTAAAATGAAGACCACTATATTACTCGCTGCAATGACCATGATGACCTCGTCAATCGTGGCTTTTCCACAAGAACCCGCACTGACTGGCTCATGTGCCGTCCCGGAAGATGTGGCTGAGTCTTTCTTCCCTGAATCCATTGATTCCGGATTGAAGAGCGTGCTACTTCCTGTCGATTATGGCCGAATGGTCAACTGCAGAGAGTGGGTATCTGATGCGCTCGCCACTGTGACTCCTGATTCTTATGGCTATGATGAAAAAAGCGGGGTAGAGAAGCTGTTGAATGAAAAGACCTATCCTGTTACCCCCGCCGACATGGTCGGCTCATGGCGTGTGCGCTCGATACAGATTGATGCACGCGACGGCATATTTTCATATCCTTATTTTAGATGCCGCTTCCGCAATGTTGATGGAAAAGTGTTTTTTGAGAAGACCACCGGCAGTCAGCGTAAATCAGGATTTGTATATCAGAATGGCCCGGAGTCTTTGGCCTTTCTTGGCGGATGGAGCGTGAACGACGAGCCGCAGACTTTATATGGCGCTGAGAATTCAGTTGCCGGAGTCCTCTATAAGATTGGGACGCGCAGAGCTATAATTCTATTCCCGACAAGTGCCGACCGTGTCGAGATATATGAACTGATAAAATGATTTGAATCGGTTGCTTATGGATATCGACGGAATGTTGTCGCGCAAGATAAACCTGCCTGACATAAAGAGCATGGCGCATTGGGCCTCCGGTGATGCCGACCACATGGCGACTTTGTGGTCAGCGGTGTGTTCTGCCGACCGGCTTACGTCTGTGAATGCGCTATGGGTTATGACACATCTGTGTGAATCTGAATCGGAGTGGCTGCGTTCCCGACAGGACATGATTATTGACATGTTACTCGCCGCTACGGATGTGGCAAAGAAAAGGATGTTGTTGCAGATTCTGAAAACTCAGGATTTTGATGCCGGCACAATGCGAGCCGACTTACTCGACTTCTGCTTGTCTAAAATAAATTCGGAGTGTGAGCCATATTCCATAAGAGCATTCAGTATCTATGTCGCATTCCGTATGGCCCGACACTATCCCGAGCTTATCGCCGAACTGAAGGAATATCTTAAGATGCTCTCATTTCAGGGTATGTCGCCGGGACTGGCTTGCGCCCGACGTAATACTCTCGCAGAAATCAGAAGGATTGAAGCCGGTTAATAAGGCTGACATAAACATCAACGGGGAATGCCTCCCGGCATCCCCCGTTGATGATCATATATTCCAACAAAACAGATTAATACAGTAAATGGCTAAATTTCATACTTTAACTTTCCTTGATAGTCCCCCGAAGGGACTATAGACAGAACATCAATATCTTTGGCGTGGGCGAGGCCCACGGTTGTTGTCTTTAGAAATTGTCGGCTTTACGCTCGAAGTAGCCTTGAGGCTTTTCACATACGGGACACTTCTTGGGCGCATTCTTGCCGCGGTGGATGTATCCGCAATAGCGGCATTGCCACAGTACCTCTTCAGCGTCTCCGAACATTGTGTCGGTGGCCAAACGGTCGAGCAGACGCAGATAGCGCTCTTCATGACCCTGTTCTACCTGTGCTACAAGTTTGAAATTGGCGGCAATCTGGGGGAAGCCTTCTTCCTGGGCTGTCTTGGCGAACGCAAGATACATGTCGGCCCATTCCTCATGCTCGCCGGCGGCGGCTTCCTGTAGATTCTGTGCGGTAGTGCCTACCGGTCCTGCAGGATAAGAGGCTGTGATTTCGAGCATCCCTTCTTCCAGATAGCTGAAAAATTTCTTGGCATGGGCATATTCCTGTGAAGCTGTTTCAAGAAAGATGGCGGCAATCTGTTCGTAGCCTTCTTTCTGTGCCACTTCGGCAAATATTGTATATCGGCCGCGGGCCTGGGATTCTCCGGCAAATGACTTCAGAAGGTTCTTTTCGGTCTCGGTGCCTTTGATACTTTTCTTATCCATAGTTATTGTGTGGTGTTTAAGTTCGTAATTGAGTTTTTATACTATCTTAACGCCTCTTCATAAAAATAGTTCACGTGTGTTATAAAAAAACGATGTGGCTTGCCGGTATAATAGATGGAAAATAGTTAATTTTGTGGTCAAATGCAGATAAATAAGTAACTGGTCGAAATTTTTTTGATGTTTATTCGAGTGAAATTTTAGAAATTTTTTCGCTGAAGAAGGAGTGTGGCGAGCTACGCGACTGATGAAGAGAGTGAAATTTTGCCGACAAATATCGAAATAATCCGACCGGTCAATATAAACAGTTACTTAAAACTCTAAAATATTTATGAACGACTATATTGAGTTGCGTGTCGACCTCACCCCCTGTGATGAGGCTGCCACCGATGTACTTGCCGCGTTGCTTGCCGAGCATGGGTATGAGAGTTTTGTGCCTGATGACGGTGGTCTCACTGCCTATGTGCGCGAGCCGGAATTCAATGCCGGGGTTCTCCGGGGAGTAATTGACGACATGCCTTTCGAAGGGATTACCGCAGATACGCGCTGGAGCAAGGTAGAAGGGCGCGACTGGAATGCCGAGTGGGAAAAAAATTATTTTCACCCTATAAATATCGATGGACGTTGTGTCATCCACAGCTCATTTCATACCGATATCCCTGAGGCCGAATATGATATAGTGATTGACCCGAAGATGGCATTCGGCACTGGCCACCATCAGACCACTACATTGATTATACGCCATCTCCTTGCTTCCGAGCTCAAAGGCAAGTCGGTGACCGACGTCGGCACAGGCACAGGCATTCTCGCCATCCTTGCGGCCATGCGTGGCGCGACGCAGGTTCATGCTATTGAGATTGACGAGTTTGCCCATGTCAATGCCGTGGAAAATGTAGCCCTCAACGGTCATCCGGAGATTGACGTGATTCTTGGCGATGCATCGTCGCTTGCACCTTTGGCTCCGGCTGACATCCTGCTGGCCAATATCAACCGCAACATTATCCTTAATGATCTCGGACGATATGCCGATGCGGTAGTAGCCGGTGGAGAGATTGTGCTCAGCGGTTTTTATTCGGCAGATGCCGATGTGATACTGGCAGATGCCGGCAGATATGGACTTGAATACAAGTCGCGAGCTTCAATTGACGACTGGACATGTCTGGTGCTCTCTAAATCCTGAGATTATACTTTTATTGAATATTATTGGAATAATTACGTAGATGGACAATCTTATCGAAGCCTCCGGTGTCGTAAAGCGCTACGACGGGCATACTGCTCTTGACGGTGTTGACCTGTCGATACCCGAAGGCACTATTTACGGTCTGCTCGGCCCTAACGGTGCGGGCAAGACCACACTCATACGTATAATAAATCAGATTATCACTCCCGACAGCGGTACGGTGCTTCTCAATGGGAAACCTTTGCATCCTGACGATGTGATGCGTGTCGGTTATCTTCCCGAAGAACGCGGCCTATATAAAAAGATGAAGGTCATCGATCATATCGTGTATCTCGGTCGGTTGAAGGGGATGACTTCGCGCGATGCAAGGATTGAGGCCGAAAAGTGGCTGCGCCGTATGAATCTTGTCGAATGGGCCAATAAGAAGATTGAAGCCCTTTCAAAAGGTATGGCTCAGAAAGTACAGTTCATCGGCACGGTTGTACACCGTCCGCCGCTTATGATTTTCGACGAGCCCTTCTCCGGTTTCGACCCAGTGAATGCCGAGCAACTCAAACAGGAGATACTCGAGCTTAACCACAACGGAGCCACAATCCTGTTTTCCACTCATAATATGTCGTCGGTCGAGGAAGTGTGCGACAGCATATCGCTCATCAACCATTCAAGGGTGGTGTTGCAGGGCAATGTAGCCGATGTAAGGCAGCGGCATAAAAAACACCTTTTCAAGGTAAGGGTCGCCGAGCCTGTCATAGCTCCAAATCCCGAGTTTTTCAGGATTGACAGTATCGAGCCGGATATCATGGGCGGCTCTCAGATAATTCTGCGGCTTGCTCCGGGGGTGGCAATGCGTACCGTTATTGACTTCCTTAATCCTACATATACTATTCTCGGATTTGAGGAAATTTTCCCTACAATGAACGAAATTTTCATCGAAACTGTGACCGGAAATGAATAAGACACGATTATGGCTTGTGCTGAGGCGCGAGTATCTTTCTATAGTTGCCAAGAAATCTTTTATACTGACCACTCTCCTCGTGCCGTTTCTGATTGTCTCCATAGGGTTTGCCATGGGACTGATGATGGTACTTAATGAAGCTGAAGGCGACCATGTGGCCGTTATTGACCAGAGCGGGCGCTACGGCGCATGTCTGGAAAACACAAGTGAGTATATCTTCGAGATGCCTTCCGACTATAATGTAGGGAATATGCGTCAGAAGTTTGCGAACGATGAAGAGTCGGACGACTATGACCGGCCTCCATATTATGCTATCGTGGTCATACCGGCTACTCTCGATTCCACGTTGCAGGTCAACGTGTTCAGCTCGTCGCCTACACGTTCCTCTCTCCGTGAGGTAATCGAAGACCAGCTCAGCAAGGCCGTGTCGGATACAAGGGTCGCATCCTATGGCATACCTGAACTTGACCGTATCATAAAGGACAGTCAGGTGCAGGTGGCTGTCCGCACAAATACATGGAGCGATGACGGTGACACTTCAGTTACCTCCGACGAGCTCATGTCGGTCATCGGTCTGGCACTTGCATTCCTTACATATATGTTTGTGCTTACTTACGGAGCTATGATTATGAGTTCGGTGGTCGAGGACAAGGTCAACCGTATCGTAGAGGTAATCGTAAGTTCATGCAAGCCGGTGGAGCTGATGCTCGGCAAGATTCTCGGTGTTGCCCTTGTGGGCCTTACACAGGTCGCTATATGGGCTGTGCTTATAGGTATAGGGCTGATGGTGCTCGGGGGCTGGGCATTGCCGGTTCCATGGATGCCTCGTCGTTTGATGCCGGTGCTGTCGGAGCAGCCGCCGATATGGCGGCCGACAGCGAGCTTGGCGATATGATTCATGCTATTCTTGGGGTGAAGTGGCTGCAACTGCTTGGCATGTTCGTCATATACTTTATTGGCGGATATATGCTTTATGCGTCGCTTTTTGCCGCATTCGGCTCGGCGGTTGACCAGCAGAGCGATGCCAATCAGTTTATGACCCCCCTGATGATGGTGATAGTGTTCTCCCTTATGATAGGCCAGACTTGTATCCAGAATCCTGACGGCACGCTTGGTGTGGTATGCTCGATTATTCCGTTCACATCTCCTATTGTGATGATGGTGCGCCTCCCCTACGATGTGCCGGCTTGGGAGATGCTTGCCTCGATTGTGGTGCTCTATGGCACTGCTGCGTTCTTTACATGGCTGTCGGCGCGTATATATCGTCGTGGTATTCTCATGTATGGACACAAATCTACTTTTGCCGACTTGTGGCGTTGGATAAAATAATCAAATCGACACATTCGCGCAGGTGATTCTGCCGAATTGTTCACAATAACGGGGAATTGGCGAAATAATCCGGCTTTTGCTTGATTGTTTCGCCAATTTCCGTTATTTTTGCGGAATATTGGAATTTGAAAAAGTATTAAAATAGTTTTCCCTATGAGTGACAGACTTTTTATATTTGACACTACTCTTCGCGATGGCGAACAGGTGCCGGGATGCCAGCTCAATACTGTTGAGAAAATCGAGGTGGCCAAGGCGCTTGAGGAGTTGGGTGTCGACGTCATAGAAGCCGGCTTCCCCGTATCGAGTCCCGGCGATTTTAATTCGGTTGTTGAAATATCAAAGGCCGTCACATGGCCTACCATATGTGCATTGACGCGCGCTGTGGAAAATGACATCCGTGTCGCCGCCGAGTCGCTGCAATATGCCAAGCATAAACGCATACATACCGGTATCGGCACTTCCGACCCTCATATAAAATATAAGTTCAACTCCAATCGCGAAGAGATTATCGAGCGCGCGGTTGCGGCTGTAAAGTATGCCAAGAGCTTTGTTGAGGATGTGCAGTTTTATGCCGAGGATGCGGGCCGTACCGACAATGAATATCTTGCTAGAGTCGTTGAGGCTGTGATAAAGGCCGGCGCGACTGTCGTCAATATCCCGGATACTACAGGATATTGTATGCCCTGGGAGTTCCGCGACAAGATAAAATATCTCATGGAGCATGTCGACGGCATACATCGTGTCACAATAGCCACCCACTGCCATAATGATCTTGGTATGGCTACTGCCAACACCATTTCAGGTGTGATGGGCGGGGCGCGTCAGGCCGAAGTCACTATCAATGGTATTGGTGAGCGTGCCGGCAACACGTCGCTTGAGGAGGTTGTGATGGCATTCCGCTCGCATAAGGAACTCGGTATCGACACAAACATCAACGCCACTAAGATATGTGGCGTAAGCCGTATGGTGTCGTCGCTGATGAATATGCCCGTGCAGCCCAACAAGGCTATTGTTGGACGCAATGCTTTTGCCCACAGCTCGGGCATACATCAGGATGGCGTGCTGAAAAATCGTGAGAGCTACGAGATTATCGACCCGAAAGATGTAGGTGTCGACGAGAATTCTATTGTGCTCACCGCCCGCTCGGGGCGCGCGGCGTTGAAACATCGTCTGCATGTGCTTGGTGTGGAACTGAGCAAAGAGGCACTCGACAAGGCTTATGAGGCTTTCCTCCGTTTGGCCGACCGCAAGAAGGAAATCAACGACGACGATGTGCTGATGCTTGCAGGCGAGCACCACAAGGCCAACCGTCGCCTGAAGCTCGATTTCCTTCAGGTTACTTCCGGAGTCGGGGTGAAGTCGGTAGCATCTATCGGACTTGATATCGCAGGCGAGAAATTTGAGGCATGTGCCTCAGGCAACGGCCCTGTCGACGCAGCCATTACTGCCATCAAGCAGATTATCCATCGCAAGATGCTTGTTAAGGAATTCCTCATACAGGCAATCAACAAGGGCTCGAATGATATCGGAAAGGTGCATATGACGGTTGAATACGACGGCAACAGTTACTATGGATTCTCGGCCAACACCGATATTATCGCCGCATCCGCCGAGGCGTTTATCGATGCTATCAATAAATTTGTACATTGACCTGATACTTTATATCTATGCCGAAAACTCTTTTTGATAAAATCTGGGATGCCCACGCCGTAAATGTCATAGAGGGTGGACCAACACAGTTGTATATCGACAGGCATTATTGCCATGAGGTGACAAGTCCGCAGGCCTTTGACGGTCTGCGCCGCCGCGGCCTCAGGGTGTTCCGCCCCGGACGCACTGTCTGTTCTCCCGACCACAATATTCCGACAAAAAACCAGGATAAGCCGATTGCCGATCCGGTGTCGCGCAATCAGGTGGAGACACTCAACCGCAATGCGGCTGAGTTCGGTCTGGATATCTTCGGGATAGGGCATGAGCGCAACGGTATAATCCACGTCATCGGGCCCGAAAATGGCTTGACACTCCCGGGCTACACGATAGTGTGCGGCGACAGCCATACTTCCACTCATGGCGCTTTTGGCGCGGTGGCCTTCGGGATAGGTACCTCGGAGGTGGAGATGGTGCTTGCCTCGCAGTGCATACTCCAGCCTAAGCCAAAGTCGATGCGTATCACCGTTGACGGGCATTTGCGTCCCGGTGTCACCGCCAAGGATGTGGCGCTTTATATAATATCACGGATGACGACATCCGGCGCCACGGGATATTTCGTTGAGTATGCCGGAGAGGTTGTGCGCGATATGTCGATGGAGGAGAGAATGACGCTATGCAATCTGTCGATTGAGATGGGCGCGCGCGGCGGCATGGTAGCCCCGGATGAAACAACATTTGCCTATCTCAAGGGACGCGACTTTGCTCCCAAGGATGACAAGTGGGATGAGGCTGTGGCATATTGGCGCACTCTCCCTACGGATGATGATGCCGTTTTCGATGCCGAGGTGAGATTTGATGCCGCCGATATCGAGCCGCGCGTCACGTTCGGCACTAATCCGGGGATGGGTATCGGTATTTCTGAGGTTGTGCCACGGAATCCCGGGGAGAATGATGCTGAACGTGCAGGATATACACGTGCGCTCCGGTATATGGGATTTGAAGAGGGAGAGAAGATTACCGGTACACGGGTGGATTACGTGTTTGTAGGCAGTTGTACCAATGGCCGCTTTGAGGATTTCAGGCTTTTTGCGGAAATGGTCAAAGGGCGTAAGAAAGCTCCCGGAGTGATAGTATGGCTTGTGCCGGGAAGCCGCAGGGTGCTGGGACAGATTCGCAGTGCCGGACTTGACCGCATTTTTGCCGAGGCCGGCTTTGAACTGCGTGAGCCGGGATGCTCTGCATGTCTTGCGATGAATGACGATAAGGTGGCTCCCGGCCGACTTTGTGTGTCTACTTCCAACCGCAACTTTGAAGGACGTCAGGGCCAGGTTCCCGAACGATACTTGCCGGCGTGCCTGTAGCCGCCGCCGCCGCCCTCACCGGATATATCACAGACCCACGTACGCTTTAGAGCATGCTCTTTAATCCCAATAGAAATGGACGAAAAGATTACAATAATAACATCCACGGCAGTGCCTCTGCCTGTCGAGAATGTGGATACCGACCAGATTATCCCTGCCCGATTTCTTAAGGCTACCTCAAGAGAGGGGTTCGGTGACAATCTGTTCCGCGACTGGCGATTCGACAAGGAAGGAAACAAGATTGACAGTTTTGTGCTCAATGACCCGCGATATTCCGGTTCGATACTTATTGCCGGAAAGAATTTCGGTAGCGGTTCCTCTCGCGAACATGCCGCGTGGGCCATACATGACTATGGGTTCCGCGTAGTAGTGTCGAGCTTCTTTGCCGATATACATAAGAATAATGAGCTCAACAACTTTGTGCTTCCGGTGGTGGTCTCTGATGAGTTCCTGAAAGAACTTTTTGATACAGTGTTTGCCTCCCCGGGCTCGCAGATATGTGTGAATCTTCCCGATCAGACCATAACAAATCTGTCGACCGGACACATGGAGCACTTCGACATCAATCCATATAAAAAACATTGTCTGCTCAATGGTCTGGATGACATATCCTATCTGCTTTCACGCAAGGATGACACCGAGGACTACGAGCGTAAGGCAAAACATTACTAAACAGACTATAACTTATACTGATGAATTTTAAAATAGCGGTATTGCCGGGCGACGGCATAGGCCCTGAGATTTCCGCACAGGGTGTGCTCGTCATGAAAAAAGTGTGTGAGCGTTTCGGACATACTGTCGAATTCTCCTACGGTATCGTCGGTGCTGATGCCATCGATAAGGTCGGGGATCCGTTCCCCATCAGACATATGAACTGTGTCGCGACAGCGATGCTGTACTGTTCTCTGCCGTAGGCGATCCTAAATACGACAATGACCCTGACGCGAAAGTGCGGCCCGAGCAGGGATTGCTCGCAATGCGCAAGAAACTCGGCCTTTTTGCCAATATCCGGCCTGTGACGACTTTCCCGATGCTGCTTGATAAATCGCCATTACGCGCCGATATAATTCGTGGCGCCGATTTTGTGTGTATCCGGGAGCTTACCGGCGGCATGTATTTCGGCAAAAAGCATGAAGGTGACAATGAGGCCTGGGATACCAATTTTTATACACGCGGTGAGGTAGAGAGGATATTGCGTGTCGGCTATGAGTACGCTCGCCGCCGACGTCGTCATCTTACAGTGGTTGACAAGGCTAACGTATTGGCTTCCTCCCGCTTGTGGCGCAAGGTTGCGAAAGAGATGGCGGCAGAGTATCCCGATGTCACCACTGATTTCATGTATGTCGACAATGCGGCCATGCGTATGATTCAGGACCCTTGCTTTTTCGATGTGATGGTTACTGAAAATACGTTCGGGGATATCCTTACCGACGAGGGTTCTGTGATATCCGGCTCAATGGGATTGCTCCCGTCGGCATCGACCGGAGAGTCGACTCCGGTGTTTGAGCCAATCCATGGTTCGTGGCCCGAGGCAAAAGGCCGTAATATCGCCAACCCGATTGCTCAGATTCTGTCGGTGGCCATGCTCTTTGAATACTTTAATCTTCCGGCTGAAGGCAAGGCTATACGTGATGCCGTGCAGGCTTCGCTTGAAGCCGGATTTACGACTCCCGACCTTTCGAAGCCGGGATACCGCACTTATGAGGTAGGGCAATGGATTGCCGAGCATATCTGATGTGCCGCCTGACGGTTACAGAGACAAGATGATGCGGATGTAACTATTTGCGCATTAAAAGTGTTATAATATGGAAGTTGTTGCTGATATACAGAGATGACTTCCATATATTTTTAATTTGTAGTATGGTCATTATGAAAAAGCGTCTGCCATTGGCAATATTTGCACTTTCTGCCGCATTTGGTGCGTCGGCTCAATACTATGAGCTGGCCAACCAGTTGCCGCAGCTTTTGCGCCCGGCTCTTTCCGGCTCGTGGCAATATAAGGGGTTTGTTGATGCGACAGCAATGGCAGGACTCGGCCATAACAGGGCCAACATACTGAGTGTGTCCACATCTCAGGGATTCCAGTACACATCATGGTTCTATATGGGCGTCGGCCTGGGTGTCGATGTCGCTTTTTCAAATTACGATGGTTCACTCTCAAGAGCCGATGTGCCGGGATACTGGGAGCACGGCGCCAATAAGACCGGTGCCATGTTGCCGTTGTTTACCGATTTCCGTTTTACATTCGGTGGCGCGTCAAACGAGTTGTCGGCTTTTATTGATCTGAGGCTTGGCGCTACATTTCTGCTCGGCAACAATTATCTGGAGTTCGGCAACGGATATCTGTCCAACGACGGTCAGTTCTATCTGCGTCCGTCGGTCGGATTGCGCATTCCCGTCAATTCATCTAATTCAAAGCAGGCAGTCGACCTCGGCATCACATACCAGCTTATTACTTCGGCAAACAATTATACATGGGGAGGTCGTGGCATGAGCCTCAATGCCCTTGGCTTTACAATCGCCTACGAGTGGTGACGCGATGGCCTGTGTCATATAAATGGCCGCAGCAATATGTGTATGCCTCTGCCACCGCGGCTGGTATAGGCATATGCTGTTTTCAACAGCAGTCTGTGCCATTGGCTGTGCTCTCTCTTCATGACTTCGTTGTAAAGCCTGTCGGCCTCGGGGCTTTTTTCGCGGGCATAAAGTGCTGCGAGTACCATGCGGCGCAGCTCAAGCCACCGTAGTTCCTTCCGGAGATTATATTTTCGCAATGTTGCCTCACAGCAGTTGAGCGCATATTCCCATTTCTGTGCTTCGGATGAATAATCGGTGCCGGTGATGGATTTTTTCTGTTCTACAACAAGCACTGTCGGTTGTCCGTGAATCTTTAAAACCCGGGATTCTCAGCGGCAAGACGCATGCCGGTTTCATAATCGTCCCAGCCCAATACTTTTGCATTCCAGGCCCCGGCTTTACGGAAGAAATCGGTGCGTACGGCATAGCGCTGTGTTGAGAAAATGGCGTTGAATATATTGCGGAACATTATATCCTTGTCGGCGAAATTGCGTGTGGCACTGCTTCCGTCAAGGCGTCGCACTGCAACATCCCAGCCGATGATATCATTGTCGGGATATCTTACGATTGCCTCGTGTACACGCTTGAGATGTCCGTCGAGCATCAGGTCGTCGGAATCGAAAAACATCACCCACGGAGTGTCTGCTTCCTGCAATCCGCGGTTGCGTGCGGCAGCTGCGCCGGCGGTCGTTTCCTTTACGACCGTTATGCACCAACCGGCTTTGTCTTGTTTTCGGGCCCAGTGCTCCAATACTTTTGATGTGCCGTCGGTACTGTTGTTGTCGACCAGTACGACCGGACATTTCAATCCTTGTCGTTCAAGCGATTCCAATGTCGCTCCGACAATATCCTCACGGTTGAATACAGGTATGACTACAGTAAGCAAAGATTCCATAACTTACAATAAAAACGAAAAACGGCTGTTCTTTATTATATGAGAATACTGTTATTGGGCGACGCAAGCAATTACCACAATTGTCTGGCCAAGGGACTTGTAAATCTTGGACATGATGTAGTAGTCGCATCCAACGGGAGCACGTGGATGGGCACACACCGCGATATCGACCTTGACCGGCACATACCGGGAAAGGTCGGTGGGGCCATATTGGCTGCCAGGATTAAGTGGCTTATGATGTCGGGACGTTTTTCCGGATATGATGTGGTGCAGATAGGGACTCCTTTTTTTGTCACACAGCGACCGCAGCGTCTGAAATGGATTTTCGATTTCATCCGCAGAAACAACCGTCTGGTATTGAATTCGGCATATGGCGCGGAGCCGTACTGGATAGACTATTGTCTTGACAGAGGGGGGATGCGTTACAACGAGTGGCGTATCGGTTCCGGCCCGGGACCTCTCGCAGTCAGTAGTCCCGACCTGATGACGTCGTGGAACACTCCCGAGATGAGGCATTATAATGATTATGTATTCTCCCGTTTTGACGGTGCCGTTTCCGCTCTGTGGGAATACAATGAGGAGATGTTGCGCCATTTCCCGGCAGAGAAAGTCGCATATGCCGGCATTCCTATTGATGTCGATTCATTGTCACTGCGTCCCGAGATAGATTCGATACCGGGAAAGGTAAGGATATTCCTTGGTGTACATCGCGACCGAATGGTTGAAAAGGGCACCGACCGTATGCTCGCGGCTGTAAAAAAAGTCGTGGAGCGTTATCCCGACAAATGTGAACTTACCTACGTGGAAAGTGTGCCATATAAGGATTATGTCGGAATGATGCGCTCGTCACACGTAATTCTCGACCAGCTGTACAGCTACACACCCGCTACAAACGCCATGCTCGCTATGGCGCAGGGCATAGTAGCGGTAACCGGTGCAGAACCTGAATTTTACGATTTTATAGACGAACATGACAATCGTCCCATAATAAATGCTGTTCCTGACGACGAGGCATTGTTCCGCACTTTCGAGGATATAGTGCTGCACCCTGAACGTATTCCTGCACAGTCGCGTGCATCACGCGATTTCGTCGCCACGCACAATCATCTCGATGTGGTGTCGCGTCGCTTCCTTGACTTTTGGGCTAAGGGATTGTCTAAGCCTCCGTTCCCCAATATTTGTTAACGCCGTTCCGAGCCGTCGGATGATATATGTCTGTAACGGTATATGCATCCTTTCAGCATCAACTTTAACATCTGGGGAAACGATGTGTCAAGATGTCGGCTCCGGCGGTATGCGTTGACAATAATTCGGGGAAACCATGTGACAGGATGAATCAAGGCTATTGATGCGCCGTGAGCCATGATGACACCTTCATTGAGTGCCATATGCTCCATTGTTGTAGGATTAGGGTGGCTACACAGACTCAACGGGAAATATCGTCCGGTCATATTCCGTTTAAAAGCCTGATGGAGAAATACGGCGATTTCTCCGGATTGCAATATTGGAGCATTCCGCCCGAATAGTTCGTTGAACCTGACTTTATGGCGTCGGATACTTTCAAGATTAAATGCGATTTCGAATTCCAACGGCCAATAGAAGCGCGGAGGGTGTCGTAGGTCAAATGAATACGATGGCATATTGCGTTCCATTTGGCATTCCGCTTTAAAAGCAAAGATATCGACCGATGGATTATCCTTGAAGATATCAAATAAATGCCTGATGCTTTCTTCGGTGTATATCAGGTCATCATCTGAAATCAGACAATAGTCAGCCGTAGCTTTTGATAATGCGAAATTCCTGTTTCTGGATACACCCGTTGAAAAGTGGGAATATATATCAATGTCTTTCCTTTTCAGAGAGTCGGGGATTTGCCCCGGAACTTCGCCCCTCGGTATTTGCCATGAAACAATGTACCTTACCCCCGGTAGCGGGGGTAAGGTCATTTGGCTTACTCGGATTATGCCTTGATTGCCATATGTAGCAATGAGTATGTCAAGTGTCATCGCTTATTGCTGACAATCGGGTGTTAGAAATGGCGTCCTACGGTAGTGGAGATAGCGGCGGGATCGGTTACACGGTCGGTAATCTGTCCGTTGGCGAGGACGAATGTGGTCGGAAGCCCCTGTACATTGTAGTTCATGAGAGTCTGGGCACCCTGTGTCGAGGGATGGTAGACGGTAATCCATGGAAGGTTTTTTGCCGATTTCTTCCATTGGAATTCATCGTCGTCAAATGCCACCTGATATATCTCAAGACCCTGGTTGTGATAGCGGCGGTATGCCTCGGCCAGAAGAGCATTATAAGCGGTGGAGCCTTCGGCGGTATAGGCGGTAAAGCTCAGTATCACTGCTTTATTGCGGTTTACAGCATCTGACAGCGAGATGGTGTCGCCCTTCTCATTAGTGAGGCTGATATCGAAATACGCGAGTTCAGTGGCCTGGATTGTGTCTGCCGGCATGGTTAAGTCGGGATTCATGGCCACACGGTTGGCCAAATACAGTTGCTTGAGATATGATGTGCGTGGGTCGTCGGGCCGTTTCTCGCTATATGCATTTGCCACGGCACCGATTACCCGGTTGTCCATTCTGTCGGCGGGATTGAAAAGATATCTGCCGTTGATTTGTTTTGAGATTATATAATATGCTACAATACCCGACGGATCCGCCAGGATTGTCTGGGCGAGTTCTCTCTTGAGTTCTGAGTCGGTCAGTGCCGATTCGGCTCCCTTTGCTCTTACCGCATCCATTAGTTTTCTGTCGGCTTCCATCATGGCTTCGGCGGCGGCGCTTCCTTCGATGGTGTAGGAAGCGTCAAACAGGCTGTCGGTCGTAGCTACTGTCACAGTCTCGATGCTGTCTATCGGGAAATATATATTTCGTCCGTCAAGATTCAGTCGGTACACGTCGGGACGTCCCATGGCAGTATGGGAATATTCGAATTTGCCATTTTTCCCGGTTGTTATAGTATCGAGTGTATACCAGCGTCCGTTGTCCGATGCCTGAACAAGTATCTCTTTGCCTGCACCACCTTCGAGAGTGCCTTTTACATGCCATTGGTTGTTGCTGCATGCTGTTGCGATAAACAACAGTGCGCAGCCTGTGGCGGTTGATATATGCTTCATATCTATATTGTAGAAATGGTTGTTTGGTCTTATTTGTTGTCGTTGATGTTGAATGTGCGCTTAAGTTCGGTAGTCACCTGGTGGGCGTCAAGAAGAGCCTGCACATAATGATTGTGCATCGACATTATCTGAGGATTGCTCTCCGGGTTGAATTCTTTGTTGATCATGCTGTCATCGAGCCATTCTCCAGGACTGTCGAAATCGGTGTCGTATCCAATCTGCTGGGTGAAATCGCGCATGGCGTCATCGCGTCTCATCTGGTCGAGCGAACGCACTGATTCGGTCCATCGGTCAATCACCGACACTAATATCTCGGGAGTGATGTCCTCGATATTTACCGAGTAGCATTTATTGAAATTGTGGCATACGAATGTCCACGCATAATGGTCGTATTGCGAGCCCTCGTAGTTGAGTCGTTCTGACAGTTGCTCTACCGACGTTATTGTGCCGTCGATGATTGAGCTGAATATATCCTTGATTTTACTTTCCGGAACGATTAGCGATACAATATCGGCCCAGTCGCCCGCTACATTTACCGGCTCTTCCTGTAGCTGTTCCCAAAGAGTCTTGTCAGGATTAAGTGGTGTGTGGAGCAATTTCTTCACTATTGTCTCGCCCATGAAATAATCGATGGCGAGAGCATAGTATTCACGTCCCTTGCGTATGTACTCGCGTTTGAGTCTGAAGTTATGACGGCGCGGATAGTCGTAGTTTTCGTCTGCTTCAATCTGTTCGAGCACACTCAGCGCCCTATATAATACAATCGCTGTAAGTGGGCTTAGCGATACAGTGTTGACATAATCGAGTTTGGGAATGTCGTGACTGCGCTTGTCGCGGATACGCCATTTCAGGATGTCGCGTATGGTACCGGCTGTCTTTACGTTGGCGCCGGGATATATCAGGCTCTCGCCGTTAGGCTGGCCGATTGCATAGGAGAAGGGGAGGGCAGAGGTGTCTGGATGGCGGCTGTGTTTGCCCAACACGAGTGTGAAGTCGCCGAAATGAGCCGGCCATATTATGTAGCTGTTACTGCCCGTCTTGCAGCCATGTTCGAGTATGCCGTTGTGTATAGGCCCCGTACGGTATAAATGGTTGCTCTGGTTGGAGTTGGAGCCGGCATTGAAGAAGGCGTAGTATCCGGCAATGAGCAGAGTCGATTTGTGGTGTGATACGCAATGTGGGCCGGCGAATATACTGCACGACTCGCCGCATTCCATATGGCAGTTGGCGAAGAATACCGAATCGTGGGCCGTGAAGCCATTGCGTATCTGGCTCGCCTGGCCTACAAAAGCATTATGCACCAGCACTGAATTTTCTACCACCGCCTCCGACGAGATTATGAAATTCTCAGCGATTACATTGCAGCCTACCGTGGCCCGGAATCCTACGGTGCCGTTGATAAGAGCCGATGCTCCGCTTATCGTGGCACGGTCAAGAATGCGCACGTTCTGTATTCTTGTTGTGTCGGTGATAGTGACATATGAGCCTATTTCTCCGGTATCCGACGAATGCTCTTCCGCATATCGTCGTATCATGTTGTGGAGAGCTTCGATGAGCTGTGTGTTTTCGGCGTAGATAGTCTGTAGGAAAGATATCTGTGCCGAGAGCTTGTCGTATATGAGGTTTACCCTGCTTCCGGTCTCCTCCATTACGTTTACTTTCACGCCGTTGCCGAAAGCCGTGCGTCCGTTGCATATAATGGAGCCCACGTTAGAGATGCATGTGTTTGAGCCTATGCGGTAGTTTACGATGCATTCGCGTATGTGGCTTATGCGCACATTGTCACCTATCTCGCAGTCGCGCAGCGTAGCGCTGTATATGCCGGTCGGGAAGTCGAGGCCGCCAAGCCCGCGCAATGAGCCTTCGGTTATGCCAAGGCGTATGTCGCCGATGAATACGCAGTCGTGGTAGTGGCATGGCTGAAAAGGGTCAGCCACCTTCACGCGTACCCATTCGTTGCTGTGGCATCCGTTTTGCCGCAACTGTGTGATTTCATCAATAGTAAGTTCTCGAAAATTAGCCATTGCTGTCTGGATAGAATACTGTGTGATTTGTTTATATTACGCTCTGTATTGTGATAAAGCAGATTATTCCTTGTCAGATGTCGGGGCGGTATCGTCTGATTCCAGATCCTCATAGGTCTGGTATAAAAAGTCGTTGTACGGGAACCGCTGCATGTGTACCTCGCGTGCCATTTCGTAAAGTTTCTTTCGCAGTTCGTCGATATTGGTCTGTTCTTTGGCCGAGATAAACACGCAGTTGTCTGATAGTTTGGCCATCCACGAAGCCTTAAGTTCGTCGAGCGACACATTGGCTTTTGTGCGCGGTGTCAGGTCATCCTCATCTTTGGGTGTATATGAGAATGCATCGACTTTGTTGAATACGACAATCATCTTCTTGTCGTTGTCTTTACCGCAGATATCGGCCAACGTGCGGTTGACAACCTCTATCTGTTCCTCAAACTGCGGGTGGCTTATATCCACCACATGTACAAGTATGTCGGCGTCGCGCACCTCGTCGAGTGTCGACTTGAATGAGTTGACCAGATGGGTAGGGAGCTTGCGTATGAATCCTACCGTGTCGGTAAGCAGAAACGGCAGATTGTCGATAATCACCTTGCGCACGGTGGTGTCAAGTGTGGCGAACAGTTTGTTCTCGGCGAACACATCGCTTTTGCTCAGCAGATTCATGAGGGTGGACTTGCCTACGTTGGTATATCCTACGAGGGCCACTCGGGTAAGTTTGCCGCGATTTTTACGCTGTATCGACTTTTGCGAGTCGATTCTGGCGAGTTCGGCCTTGAGGCGCGATATTTTGTCGAGGATGATACGGCGGTCGGTTTCAATCTGCGTCTCGCCGGGACCGCGCATGCCTATACCGCCACGCTGACGCTCCAGGTGGGTCCACATTCTGGTAAGGCGCGGGAGCAGATACTGGTACTGGGCCAGTTCGACCTGGGTCTTCGCATTGGCTGTCTGCGCGCGCTTTGCAAATATGTCGAGAATAAGGCTTGTACGGTCGAGAATCTTAACCTTCAGTTCGCGTTCAAGATTGGCCACCTGCTTGGTCGTAAGGTCATCGTCGAATATTACGAGTCCTATGCCGTTTTCCTCGACATACTGCTGTATTTCTTCAAGTTTGCCTTTCCCTACGAATGTACGTGGGTTGGGATAGTCGACTCTCTGGAGAAAACGTTTCTCGGTGACAGCACCGGCTGTATCGGCGAGGAACGCGAGTTCGTCGAGATATTCGTTGGCTTTGGCTTCCGGCTGCTGAGGAGTGATAAGTCCTACGAGCACGGTGCGCTCCGATACCGGATTGGAGATTATATCTTCTTTCATAATCGTAAATGGTTCATTCGCCTCCGAGCAGACGTCGGTACTCTTCGGGCGAGTTGATAAGTCGCAGCCCTTCGGTAAATGTCGGGTTGTGCATGTTGGCAATGCGGTAGTACGAGCCTGCGTCGTAGAGGTCGCGTGCAAGCATCGCTTTTACTACCATCGATATATATTCGCGGCTCTTTTCATATTCTTCCCGGTTCATTTTCACACCTTCGGCCTCGGCACTCTTTGTGAGAGAATCGAGCATTCCGGGGGTAACGTCGAACCGGTTGGCAAAGTCATCGACCGTAGGATAGTCGCGAAGCAGCGAGGCGCGGTGGCTGTCGATATATCCGATTGTATATTTTACAATCACGCCTTTGGCCATCAGGTCGCGGTAGTATGGAGTGAACCATGCCGTGTCGAGTGGCACGGCTACATCGGGCATTATGCCTCCTCCGCCATACACCGTGCGTTGTTTCTTAAGTGTGGTAAAACGCAGACTGTCGGGCATCACCTTGCGCAGACTGTCGGGATGCATCAGTTCGCCCGAGTCAAAGCGCTTTTTGATGTCGAGTGCATAGTCGTCGATGTCGCCCTTTACATAGGGCTTCTGTATGCAGCGCCCCGACGGTGTGTAATATTTTGCAACGGTGAGACGTATCATTGATCCGTCAGGAAACGGAAACGGCCGCTGTACCAACCCTTTCCCGAAAGTACGTCGCCCTGTGATTACACCACGGTCATGGTCCTGAATGGCTCCTGACAGAATCTCGCTGGCTGAGGCCGAATACTGGTCGACAAGCACTACCACACGTCCGTCGTGGAAGTCACCGTCGCGAGGCGCGCGGTATGTATGGTTAGGTGTCTTTGGCCCTTTGGTGTATACTATCATATCGCCTTTGTCGAGGAAATGCGCTGCAATCTCCTGGGCGGCGTTCAGATATCCTCCGCCATTTCCCTGAAGGTCGATGATGAGATTTTTCATTCCCTCTTTTTTCAACTTGTCAAGAGCTTCCGAAAATTCCTTGGGGGTCTGTTCGGCAAAGCGCGATATGCGTATATATCCTGTTGTGGGGTCGGCCATGTAGCTTGCGTCGACACTGTATATGGGTATGTCGGCGCGGGTGATGGAAAAATCAATAAGCCCGGGCACATTCTGACGCATTACCTTGACATCTACGCGAGAGCCCTTGGGCCCGCGCAGACGGCGCATTACGTCGGAATTCTTCATTTTTACACCGGCAATAATCGTGTCGTCGACCTCGATTATCCTGTCGCCCGGCAGTATGCCTACACGTTCCGAAGGCCCTCCGGATATGGTTGATATCACATACAGCGTGTCCGACGCCATATTGAACGAGATGCCAACTCCGGAGAAGTTGCCGTTGAGCGGTTCGTTGAGTTCCTTGGTCTCTTCGGGGGTGGAATATATAGAATGAGGGTCGAGGGTCTTGAGCATTGCCCGTATGGCCTCGTCTACGATTGTGTCTCTGTCGACAGGCTCCACATAATAGTGCGATATGAGATCTTCCGCAATCTGGAGTTTTCGGTTGGCCGGCAGAGGTGTCATCTGTGCGGCCGAGGGTATGAATGTTGTTGCCAGCATTGCCGCAGAGAATATGCTTAACAAAAAGTGTCTCATCAGGAAAATTACGATAGTAAGTTAATGTATGGCGGTTCGTGAAGGATTGGGGATTATGTCTGTGGACATTCTCTCAATGATGCTCACGAACCGTATACTTATATATTAATGTATATCTGTATCGGAGTGTTCGCAGTCGGGAGCTTTTGGTACAAACTGGCTTATGTCGTAGCCGCAGCGGTCGAGGTCGCGTACCATGGTCGAGCTTACATACTGCAGTTCGGGTAGGGTATACAACAGTACTGTCTCGATTCCCGAGATGCGGCGGTTGGCATAAGCGAGGTTGCGCTCATACTCATAGTCGGCTACCGTACGCACCCCGCGAAGTATGAATTGGGCTCCGTGGCGGGCAGCTACGTCAACGGTAAGTCCGTCGTAGCTTGTCACCTCTACACGAGGCTCATCGGCCATCACGCCTTTTATGTGTTCCACACGTTCGGATGTCGGGCGGTAGCATCGTTTTGAGTCGTTGATACCTACGGCCACTATTATTCGGTCGAATAATTCAAGGCCTCTGTTGATTATCGACAGGTGGCCTATTGTGAATGGGTCGAATGTGCCCGGATATAGAGCTATGCGCTCATGATATTTGGGAGTCATCTTCTACTACAAGGTTGTCAATGATGAAATTTTGTCGCTCGGAAGTGTTTTTGCCCATATAGAACTCAAGCAGTTCGCCTACGGCATCTTCCTTGCGCAGTGTCACGAGGTCGAGCCGCATTTCGGGCCCGATAAATCCGCGGAACTCTTCGGGAGAAATCTCTCCGAGACCTTTGAATCGGGTTATCTCGGCATTGTTGCCGAGCCTGGCTATCGCAGCTACACGCTCCTCCTCGCTGTAACAGTAATATGTTTCGTCGGCGACTGAACTTTTTTTCCCTTTGGCTGCGCCACGCCGGCGGTTTACATTCTTGTTTCTTACTCTGAAAAGCGGGGTCTGCAACACGTATACATGCCCTTTCTTTATCAGCTCGGGGAAAAACTGGAGGAAGTATGTGAGCAGAAGCAGGCGTATGTGCATTCCGTCGACATCGGCGTCGGTGGCTATAATCACGTTGTTGTAGCGCAGGTCGTCGATGCTGTCCTCTATGTTGAGGGCCGCACGCAGCAGGGCGAATTCGTCGTTCTTGTACACGTCGACAAGAGGCATGCCGTAGGTGTTGAGAGGCTTGCCTCGCAGTGAGAATACAGCCTGGGTGTCTACATCGCGTATCTTGGTGATTGAGCCGGCGGCAGAGTCGCCCTCGGTTATGAATATCGACGAGGCGTTTTTGCGCTCTTCATCCCCCTTGGTATCGCTGAGGTGCACGCGGCAGTCGAGCAGCTTCTTGTTGTGCAGGGCTATTTTCTTTGCTTTCTCGCGCACAGCCTTTGTGACACCGGCCATTGCCTTGCGTTCCTTTTCGTTCTGCTGTATCTTCTTAAGGAGTATGTCGGCAGTGTCAAGATTGATATGCAGATAATTGTCGAGTTCCTTTTTTACAAAATCACCGATGAATTTTGCTACGCTCGGTCCGTTGGGGCCCATGTCGCGCGACGTGAGCTTGATTTTTGCCTGCGAGTCAAACACCGGCTCTTCAATCTTTACCGATATGGCGGCCACGATGCCTCCCCTTATGTCGGAATACTCGAAGTTTTTGCCGAAATGTTCCTTGATAGTTCTGGACAGTGCCTCGCGGAAAGCTGTGAGGTGGGAGCCGCCCTGCGTGGTGTGCTGGCCGTTGACAAATGAATAATATTCTTCGCCAAACTGCTTTGTGTGGGTGAGAACACATTCGATATCGTCGCTGCGCAGGTGTATTATCGGATAAAGCGGGTCCTGCGTCATATTTTCTTTCAGCAGGTCGAGCAGACCGTTGCGCGAATAGTAGCGTTTGCCGTTGAGAAATATAGACAGTCCGGTGTTGAGGAAAGTATAGTTTTTAATCAGACGCACGATATACTCCTCGTGATAGCGGTAATCGCGGAATATGGTGGCGTCGGGAGTGAAGCGCACAAGTGTGCCGTTGGGCTGGTCGGAGGCCTCCACCCGGCTGTCGCTTATGATTTCCGCACGCTTGTAGTCGACGGCATGGGTCATGCCGTCGCGCCAGCTCTGTATGTAAAAATCCGTCGAGAGCGCATTTACCGCCTTGATGCCGACTCCATTCAGACCCACCGACTTTTTAAACGCCTTTGAGTCATATTTCGCTCCGGTATTCATCTTTGAGCTGACATCTACGATTTTGTCCAGCGGTATGCCGCGTCCGAAGTCCCTTACAGTGATGGTCGTGTCGGTAACAGTCACTTCGATATGCTTTCCGAACCCCATCATATACTCGTCGATGGCGTTGTCGAGCACTTCCTTCAGCAGCACGTACACGCCATCGTCGCTCTGCGAGCCGTCGCCCAGGCTTCCGATATACATGCCGGGACGCAGGCGTATATGCTCGCGCCAGTCGAGTGTCTTGATGTCGTCGCCGGTGTAGTTTGATGGCAGTTGCGGTTCGTTGGCTTCGGGAGCCTCGTCGGGAAGTTGTGGAGTGTATTCTTGTTCTGAGTTGGTGGATGCCATTCTGTCTGATAGTTAAAAATGCGGTAAGAGAATCATACCTGCCTAATCAATTCACAAATTTAATAAAAAAATACAACAATGTAGCCTCGCATATCTAAAAATGGACTATATTTGCTAATAAAAGCATCGATTATGGCTGTAGAAATAGAGCGCAAATTTTTGGTAAAGAACCACGATTACCGGCACATGGCAGTCGGCAGTACTCGTATTATGCAGGGGTATCTCTCGACTGAGATAAGGGCCACGATAAGGGTCCGGTTGTGTGGCGACAATGCTTACCTTACTGTCAAGGGTGCAAATATCGGCTCTGTGCGCGACGAATGGGAGTATGAGATTCCTGTCGACGATGCCATGCGCATGCTTGAGCGCTGTGCGGCGGGAGCTGTTATCGACAAGGAGCGCTACCGTGTGCCCCACGAAGGGCATATGTGGGAAGTCGACGAATTCCATGGTCACTATGAGGGGCTTGTAGTGGCTGAGGTAGAGTTGTCGGATGAAAACGAGGAGGTGGCTATCCCCGACTTTGTAGGGAAGGAGGTCACAGGCAATACCCGGTACTATAATTCGGTGATGGCCTCTGCCGACAATCTGCGTGTTGTCGACGGGCGTCTTGTCTGAAGTGCTGCCACTACACACTGCGCCCCGGCACGGGAACTTTCCCGGGCCGGGGCGCAGTGTGTAGTCAATGGTCGAGTGGTCAGCCCCGTTTCACCAGTTTTACCACATTCTCCACATGGGCTGTATGCGGGAACATGTCTACCGGCTGTATCTCCTCTATGCGGTACTTGGCGTCGAGCATAGCGAGGTCGCGTGCCTGTGTGGCGGGATTGCAGCTTACGTATACTATGCGCTCAGGTTCGGCATTGAGTATCACTCCTACCACATCTTCGTGCATGCCGGCGCGAGGAGGGTCTACAATCATCACTTCCGGGCGTCCGTGGATTTCGATAAATCCGTCGGTGAGCACATCTTTCATGTCGCCGGCAAAGAATTCGGTATTTTCGATGCCGTTGGCTGCCGAGTTGATTTTAGCGTCCTCAATGGCTTCGGCTACATATTCTATGCCTATTACCTTGCGGGAGTTTTCTGCCACGAAGTTGGCTATGGTGCCCGTGCCGGTATAGAGGTCGTAGACGAGTTCATTGCCCGACAGTCCGGCAAACTTTCTGGCCACCTTGTAGAGTTCATATGCCTGGCGCGAGTTGGTCTGGTAGAATGATTTCGGGCCGATGCGGAATCGGAGTCCCTCCATCTCTTCCTCGATATAGTCGCGGCCTTCGAATGTCACTACAGTCTGGTCGCCGATAGTATCGTTGACTTTGGTGTTGATAACATAAAGCAGCGATGTGATTTCCGGAAATTCGGTCGCTACGGCGTTGAGCAGTGACTCGATTTTCTCGCGGTCATCTTCGCCAAACTGCATCAGAGCCATCACCTCGCCTGTCGATGCGATACGTACCATCAGGTTGCGCAGCAAGCCCTGCTGCTGGCGCAGGTCGTAGAATGTGTATCCGTGTGAGCGGCCGTAATCGCGGATGAAGTTGCGCAGACGGTTGCCCAGATTGTCCTGAAGGTGGCAACACTCTATGTCGAGCACCTTGTCGAATGCGCCGGGGATGTGGAATCCGGCTCCGTCGCGGTCGGTGAATTCCTCGCCTGATTCAAGCTGCTCACGTGTAAGCCATTTTTTGTTGGAGAATGTATACTCCATTTTGTTGCGGTACTCCCATATATCCGACGAACCCAGAATAGGGTTGATTTCCGGCGCATCCACTTTGGCGATGCGCTGTACGGCATCCTCTACCTGGCGCTGCTTGCATTGCAGCTGAAAAGAGTAGGGGAGATGCTGCCAGCGGCATCCGCCGCATATTGTGAAATGGTCGCAACGGGGCGCCACACGTATCTCTCCGGGAGTAATCAGGCGCTCGATGCGGCCGTCGGCATAGCTTTTGCGCTTTTTCAGCAACTTTATGTCGGCAATGTCGCCTGGTGCGGCAAACGGCACAAACACGACCAGTCCGTCTACACGTGCGAGGGCATTCCCTTCGGCGGCGACATCGGCTATCTCTATATGCTCCAGTACCGGGAGCTCCTTGCGTTTTCTTGACATCTGTTTCTTCTGCGAAATTTTTTTGCAAAATTAATGAATTTTATCGCTACTTTTGCACTCGATTTGCCCATTTCCCCTTTTTACCCCCTATTATGTCGGCCGGTTGCGGGTATGGCGCTTATCCGCAGACAATATTCAGATCCTTAAATTTCAGTATTCCGGTATGGTAACACTTATGTTAGTAGTCTTTGTGATAGGCTATCTGCTTATTGCTTTCGAGCATGTGATTCACATCAATAAGGCCACATTCGCGCTCCTTATGTGCGGAGTTCTGTGGGCTATCTATGCACTCGTCACTCATGACCCGGCTACATCCCACGATCTTGTCGTGGCGCTTGGCGACACCTGTGAGATTGTCGTGTTTCTTATCGGAGCCATGACGATTGTTGAGCTTATCGACCGTTATGGAGGCTTCCATATAATAGTAAAGCACATACGTGCCGAAAATAAGCGCGGACTTATGTGGGTGCTCGCTTTTGTCGCTTTCTTCATGTCGAGTATCCTTGACAACATGACGACGACCATCATCATGGTGATGATGTTGCGTCGCATGCTGCGCGACCAGAAGGAACGCTGGCTGTTTGCCTGTGTCATCGTGATAGCCGCAAACAGTGGAGGTGCATGGTCGCCTATCGGTGACATAACGACAATCATGCTGTGGATGAAAAATTATGTAAGTTCCGTCGACCTTATCGTAAACCTTCTCGTGCCCTGCATCGTGTCGGTGGTAATCCCCGTGTTCCTCGCTTCGCGCCAGATACAGCCTGCGCCGGTCGAGGCTCTTAACGCGCAGGACCAGCGCATAGGATATGAAATCTCCAAAGAGCACCACAACCTCTCGATACTTATCCTCGTGTGTGGCGTAGGAGGTCTGCTCTTTGTGCCTATGTTCAAAGCGCTCACCGGTCTCCCTCCATATATGGGAATACTGATTTCGCTAAGTGTGCTGTGGCTTATAACCGAACTTGTGGTGCGCCACTACAACCTCGACGGCAAGATTGAGGGCCGTATCTCAGGCGCTCTGAAGTCGATAGATATGCCTACAATCCTGTTTTTCCTCGGAATCCTTATGGCTGTAGCCGCCCTGCAGGAGGCAAAGATTCTTACCGCACTGGCCACATGGCTCAATGAGGCCATACACCAGCCCTACATCATCAACGGCATTATCGGTGTGTTGTCGTCGATTGTCGACAATGTGCCGCTTGTGGCCGCATGCATGAATATGTATCCGGTGGCTTCGGAAGCGATGATTCAGGCCTCGGCCGACCCATCGTATATGATGGCGTTTGTAGAGGATGGCCTGTTCTGGCACTTGCTTACTTTCTGCGCCGGTGTGGGAGGTTCGATGCTTATTATCGGATCGGCCGCAGGTGTTGTGGCCATGGGTATCGAGAAAATTCCGTTTATGTGGTATATGAAGCGTATCACATGGATGGCTTTTCTCGGATATATCGCCGGTATGGTGATGATTTGGCTTGAGACTTTTGTAATACATATCTGATAGTCTGTCGGAGTCATGATATAAGTAAGAACTTGTTTAATAATTTTTACGACTTACTTATAACGTCAGGCGTTGCTGCGGATAGTCCGCGCAACGCCTGACGTGCTATGTGTCATACTGTCGAAACGGTCGGCTCAACAATTGGACTATGCGCGGTGTTTATAAATCAATACGACACATTAATTTAGCCAAGAGTTATGTTACGACAGGTTATACTTACCGCTACATTGATTGGGCTGGGCGCCGCAGGCGCGTCAGCGCAATTCTTCTCTTTCGATGCCGGCACAGACGGTGTCAATTTCCATCTGTCTAATTTCTATCCCGCTCCGCGCATGCCTGTTGTGCTTACACTGCCTCGCGTGGTTGAGCCGTATCATCCGGCTGTGATGCTGACTCCGGCTCCGAGGTATTACCACAAGGCCATCAAGAAAGCCGCCAAAGCCTATCGCAAGGAGATGCGTCATCACAATTATTATGCATCTCCGGCATTGATGTATGTCGGATATGATTATGATGATGATTACGATGACTACATGGAGGATATGCACAAAGCCCGCAAGAAGGCTTACAAAGCATACAAGAAAGAGATGAAGAAGCATTACAATCATCATCATCATCACCATCACCATCACGATGATGACTAAAAGCTTGTTTAATAATAAGTGTAAAAGTCATATTCAAGAGGGGGTATCAAGCGTCGCTTGATACCCCCTCTTGAATGCTATATGAGATTTTGTGCCTATTCGAAGTGGGTGAAACTGAGCGGGAGCAGAGAGTGGACAGAATCCAGCACATAGCACTGGCGGCTACCCGCAAGCACTACACGCACGTTGTGGCCGGCAAGTGTCTCAAACTCAAGCAGCGCCTGGCGGCATGCGCCACATGGCGAAATAGGATCAGCCAATTCGCTCCCCGTCGTGTCGCGGGCGGCGATGGCTATAGTCTTGAACTTTGCGTCGGGATAGGTGGAGTGTGCGTAATATGCCGCTGTGCGTTCCGCACACAGGCTTGACGGTGTGGCTGCATTCTCCTGGTTGGAGCCTGTGACGATTTCGCCGTTGTCAAGCAGTATGGCCGCGCCTACATGAAATTTGCTGTAGGGTGCATAGGCCCGATAGGTGGCTTCGCGCGCTTTCATCACGAGCACACGGTCGGTCTCTGTAAGTTCGTCGTCGCGCAGGGCGGTGACGGGGACTGCAATATCGATTCGTTTCATATCTTTTGTACTTGAATTGTTGGTTTCTGATGTCGCCAAAACCGGCGGCAGAGGCAAATATACTATTTTAACGTGACATCGCGCTCACTGTTCCCCTTTTTTGTAACTTTGTACTTAAATTAACCATCCTTTTAGCTTTGGAAACGAATACTACCGTTACTACCGACAAGGAGGCATGCCGCATATTGGTATCGCTGCTTGAGAAGCATGGGGTCGAGGAGGCTGTTGTGTCGCCCGGCTCACGTAATGCTCCGCTGATGATGGCACTGAGCGCATCCGGCTCAATACGCTGTACTGTTGTCATCGACGAGCGCAGTGCTGCTTTTATCGCCCTCGGGAAGGCATCCGTGACAGGGCGTCCTGTAGTGCTTGTCTGCACATCGGGCACGGCTTTGCTGAATTATGCTCCGGCTGTAGCCGAGGCATATTACCGCAAGGTGTCTCTGATTGTGGTGTCGGCCGACCGCCCGGTAGAATGGATTGACCAGGATGACAGTCAGACTCTGCGCCAATATGAGGCTCTTGCCAACTATGTAAAAGGAAATTACAATATTCCGGCTGACTGCTCGGCTCCTGCCAGGCGATGGTATGTCAACCGCATGGTCAACGATGCGCTTATATCCGCCACTTCGGGCCGACAGGCTCCGGTGCATATAAATGTGCAGCTTGACGCGCCTCTGGGGGATATGGAGGGATGGCATGACACACGCTGGACTGAGCGCACCGTAGGGATGATACAGCCCGACCAGCGGCTGTCTCATGCCGATGCTGCAGCTCTTGCCGCGATTGTGTCGAAGTCGCCGCGGGTGCTCGTCATTGCCGGATTCCACAATCCTGACGTGGCTCTGCGTGATGCCCTTGAACGCCTGTCGCTACGTGGCAATGTAGCGGTGATGACCGAGACGATATCCAACCTCTCCTCTCCACGGTTTATCAATGCCATCGACTCTGTGCTAAGCATTATGTCGGAGGACGAGCTCGACCATATGCGCCCCGACCTGGTGATAACTGTCGGTGGTGCCATAGTGTCGCGATTTATCAAGCAGTATCTGCGGCGTGTACATCCCGACGAGCATTGGCATGTGGGACTTTCCGACACGACTATCGATTGTTTCCAGTCGCTTACACAGCGTATCGATATGGAAGCCGCGCCATTTTTCAGCGGACTGCTGTCGGTTATAGATGAGGATTGCATTGCGTGCTGTCAGTCGGGATATTATGAGGAATGGATGGCGCTCGACTGTTCTGCAAGGAAGATTCACTCCGACTTTCTCCAATCTGCGCCATGGAGCGATTTACGCGCCGTGTCCACTCTTATGGATGCCGTCCCGGAGGGTACGGCCTTGCAGCTTTCCAACGGTACATCGGTGCGATATGCCCAGCTGTTTCCGGCACTGCAGTGCTCGCGTGCCGACAGCAACCGCGGAGTAAGCGGTATCGATGGCTCTACCTCTACGGCCATAGGCGCTGCTTCGGCGTTCCCCAATCGGCTTACGATGTTGCTGACAGGCGACATGAGTGCACAGTATGACATCGGCGCTCTGGCCGCACCGTGCATACCGCCCACATTCCGTATGGCGGTGCTGTGCAATGGCGGTGGAGGCATATTCCGTTTTATCGACGCTACACGCTCGATGCCAATACTCGACCGCTTCCTTGTTGCCGACCGGCCGTTCCCATTGCGGCAGTTGGCCGATGCATATGGATTTGCCTATCTTGAGGCATCATCCGAAGCTGAGCTCGTCGCTGTGCTGCCTGGGTTTTTCTCTCCGTCCGACCGTCCCGTGATTCTTGCCATCAATACCCCCGGCGATGTAAGCGCCAATATACTGCGCGACTATCTCGGATTGCAATGACTACATCCTTTAATACCATTTGTTTGTCTCGCCGATAGATACCTTGACCTTGAGGCTTGACGAATGGGAGTCGGCCGAGGTGTGCATGATAAGCGCGGCGGGCGACTAGTCCATTGTGTCGGTCACTCGCCGAGCCGTGAACCCCTTTGAAAGTGCCGGAGTCGGATTTCATCAAGCCGATTGCCCCGGAGGATGGTCATTACGCCGGCAACGTATACCTTTTGACATCCGGAAAGACTTTCTCGGCTGCCGCATCTTTTGCATGGACGTTTGCCGAATGCAATATCGGCACGATTATAGGCGAAGAGACCGGAGGGATGAGTGTGTGCTACGGTGATAAACTCTGGTATCATCTGTCTGTGTCAGACCTCGAGTGTGGCATTTCATTCAAGCGCTTCTGGTATCTTAGAGCTTGTTTAATAATAAATGTTACCGTCAGGGCGGTCAGTCGGCGAGCAGATTTTCGCTTGTGATGAGGGAGTTATGGGGCTCCATAACGACCGAAGAACGGGCGGAAATATGCCGGCGAATGACCGAAGGGATGTAATTTGTTCCATATTGTTGATATATTTTTACATTTGCTTTAAAGCAGGCAAGAGATTGAATGGTTATAAAGCTACCTTTTGTCTCGTATATCCTGGCCGCTTTTCGCCTTGTTCCTCAGTCATGTACATAAAGTACACTCCTTCGTCACATGTCGAAAATCGACTCAAGCTATACGACCCTGGCGGCAACATTTATTATTAAACAAGCTCTTAATGCCGATGAAGATGATATTCATGGAGCAATGCCCGATATAGCGGTACCGGCCTCCATGGCTCTTGACAAAGCACTCTCCTTGATTAAGCGTAAGTAAGTCGTAAAATAATTTTTACGACTTACTTAAAAAAACTATCTTTGTCATCGGATTGGCATAGCCGGTCCGCGACATTTTTTGAAAATCAAGAAGCGTTATGCTTATCTCGTAGTCGGGAACGTAGGAAATTCAAGACTTATCCGAGAGTAGGCATAGTGGTTCTCACGCGTATAGCGTGGGCTGCTATTCCCACATCTTTGGATAAAGGTTTTCCTACGACCTCCGACTCATGACGTGGCATAGTTGGCTCACGTATTTCTTTATCAGATACAACAGTCGCAGAGTCAGTGGCTGAAATATAAACTCTTGTGTAAGGTAATAGTATAACTTTACTTCAGGGTTTAAAATCATATTTTCAGATGCGTAAAGAAATTATGCTCACAATGATTTGCGGCATTGTTGCCACAGCTGCCGGGGCACAGACAGAGACTTCTGATTCTATCAGGGCGCAACAACTTGACGAAGTCGTAATCGAGGCATCCAATCAGCGCATAAATGCAGAGGTGTCGACCTATATACCTATGGTACGTCAGAAAAACGCGGCTCAAAACGCTGTATCGCTTCTTTCGCAAATGTCTATTCCTCAGATTAGCGTAGACCCGGTCAGTCAGACGATACAGACCGCACACGGACAAGATGTGTCTGTATTCATTGACTTTATCCCTGCTACTTCTGAGGACTTGAAGGGCATGAGAACGCAGGATGTGAAGAAGGTCGAGTATTACACTCATCCGGCTGATGCACGTTTCCAAGGCGCTAAATATGTCATTAATTTCGTTATGCAGAAATACGAATGGGGTGGTTATACGAAGCTCAACGCCAACAAATGGTTTGGAGTAAACCGCACTGAAGGCTCTGTATATTCAAAAATTGCATACAATAAAATGACATTCGACTTATTTGCCGATGAAATATATCTGACGAATCGGCATACGGGGCAGAATTCGGTTGAGAATTTTAGGTTTGCCGACTTGTATGGAATGGGACCAAAGGATGTGAGCAGAGTATCTGAAATGAGATTGGGGCGTTATCGCAACAATAGCAATGATATAAGTTTCAGAGCATTGTATGACACCGAGAATATACAGATATCAAATCGCATAGCCTATAGCCTGACAAATGTGCCACGGAATGATGTCGGTAATACTCTGACATACTCCGACGCTTTGTTCCCCTCCACAGAGTCATTCACAAAAACCTCGTCAAAAGACTGGGCCTTAAAATACAGCGGGGAATATTTCTTCATGCTCTCAAAGCAGACGGGGCTGAATGTTGATGCCAGTTATACCTACGGCCATAATGACCTTAACTCCGACTATACCGCTCATGATGACCTTTCGATTATAAATAATGCAAAGGAGGAGATTCACAAATTGAGTGTATATCTTCATTTGAACTGGAATCCCGGCAAAGCCAATCGCTTCTTTACGAATTTCGGAGTGCAGCACGACTGGAACATCATTAATTATTATGGCAATTCCCCGTCGAAGCAAAAATATGATGTCGGTATATATTTTCTTGGACAGAATTATCAGCATGTTTTTAACGATAAATGGAATGTCGGAGCCGGTTGGGCGTGGATATGGGAGACAAACAGAATCTCAGGAGTAAATGCCGACAATAATTTCCCCCAGACCAATATTAATGCCACATGGTCGCCCAACGACAAGCATCAACTTTATCTCACTGCCAATTATGGTTCAATGTTTCCGGGCTCATCACAAAAGAGTCCCAACATGCTTCAGCAGGATGAACTTATGTGGTATCGCGGAACACCGGAGCTGAATGACTACAAATACACAAACGCACTGCTTTCATACACATGGTTGCCAGACAATCGGTGGCAGCTGTCGGCTGACGCTTATTTAGGGATGATTAAGGACCGGTGTGTCACGCTTTATTCTCCCACAGGTCCCGATGGCACCATGCTGCGTCAATATTTTAATGGAGGCAACTATTTCAGCGAATATGTCGGGGTCAGTGCCACAGGCAAATTTTTCGGAGGTAAACTGGTAGGCAAATTACGTCCTCAATTCTGGATTCGCAAGACCACAGGCGAGTATGCTTGGCATGACAATCAACTTACATGTACGGCTCAGCTCAATTACTACTTGGGCAACTTCTACATTTTCGGCTGGTATATGACTCCCGGAAAATATCAGGAGACTCACAGTGGTGTTATCAGTAAATCTCCATCAAAATATCAGATTGAAATCGGATGGGGGAAGAATGGCTGGAATATAAGTGCGTCAGCGTACAATTTTGCTCATACATCATGGGAAGACCTCAAGGAAACCCTCACAAGCGAATACTACAGTTTTGACCGCACTACATTCGGTACTCAGCATCATGCGCGATATACTATTTCCGTATCCTATACTATCGGATATGGCAAAAAGGTACAGCGCAAAAACGAGATTTCCGGTACGGGTACAGCCGACTCGGCAATCTTGAAATAAGCGACGTTGACGGTCAATAGATAAGGTGTTCACGGCGCGAGGCGTCGATGCGTAGAAGTATGAACAGCAGGAAGGTGAAGCCCCACAGCGAGGAACCGCCGTAGCTGAAAAATGGCAACGGAATGCCTATAACGGGACATAGGCCGATGACCATGCCTATGTTGATGGCGATATGGAATATCAGGTAGGAGGCCACACAATAGGCGTAGACGCGGCCAAATGTGGTGGGCTGACGCTCGGCTATCGAGATGATACGGAGTATGAGAGCCAGAAACAGCAGAAGCACTACAGCTGATCCCAAAAATCCCTCTTCCTCGCCGATTGTGCAGAATATGAAGTCGGTATGTTGCTCGGGCACATATTTCAGTTTAGTCTGTGTGCCGTTGAGAAATCCCTTTCCGAAGGTGCCTCCCGAGCCGATGGCTATTTTCGACTGGTTTACGTTGTAGCCGGCTCCGCGCAGGTCTTCCTCGATGCCGAGCGACACCTTGATGCGTTGCTGCTGGTGGGGCTGAAGCACGTCGTTGAACACCTTGTTGACCGAAAACAGAAAACATATGGAAAGTACTGCCGCACCGGCGGTGACGAAAATCTCGCGCTGAGGTATGCGCAGAGCCTGAAACAGAATGTAGCCTATGGCTGCGCCGATTACTGTCAGAAAGAATACCAGACCGGGAATCACCACACCGCAGACAGCGAGCAGCCATGCCAGAATGCCGGTAGCGGTAAACCATACAAGCACGTTGCGCGCCACTGTCTGCAATTTGCAGTATATGGCGAGCATGGCCACAAGACCGGCCTCAATCATGACAAATACAGCTACCTCTCCCGAAGGGATACCGAGCACAAGTGTCTCTGTATACTTTACCGTCGTCACGAAAAACACTACGGTGGCGAGTGCGGCTGTAAGCACAAGCCCGCTCATACCCTCGCGGTAGAGCACAAAAAACAGAGCCAGATAGGCGAGTGCCGAGCCTGTCTCTTTCTGAGCGAGGATGAGGAATATCGGGAGGAAGATAATCAGCAGGGCCTTCAGATAGTTGGAGGCGCTTGCGTTGAGACTGAAATTATAGGATGAGAATAGCTTGGCGAGAGCAAGCGCTGTGGCAAATTTGCCGAACTCGGCCGGTTGCAGACTCATCGGCCCCAGCACGAGCCACGACCTTGACCCCTTGATGTCGGGCGCAATGAATATAGTGACAATCAAAAGTAATATCACCACACCGTAGATTGGGTAGGCGTATGCCTCGTATACTCTGAAGTCGATAAGCATTATCATGGCCCCGGCCAGAAAGGCCAGGCCGACCCATCGCAGTTGCTTGCCGGAGAACTCGTCGAACGAGAACATGGATGCATTGTCGAAGTCGTAGCTCGCGGCATAGATACTTACCACGCCGCACAGCACGAGCAGCACGTATATTATCACTGTCGGCCAGTCGAGGCCGCGCAGCAGCGATGATGCGTTAGTGTTTCTTGACTCCACTGCTTATGATTGTGTTTGATTCAAACATGCGTTGTTCAATATATTTGCGCTCGGGGGCGATGGAGTCGTTGAGATATTTCTCCATCATCAACGAGCCGATAGGCACACCATATGTGGCGCCGAACCCGGCATTCTCTACGTAAACACAGATTGCAATCTTCGGGTCGTCGTAGGGGGCAAAGCCTATGAATGCCGAATGGTCCTTGCCGTGGGGGTTCTGAGCCGTACCGGTCTTGCCGGCCACGGCCACATCCTTGAGGTTGGCAAGGCGGCAGGTGCCTCCGAGCACGGCCATGCGCATACCTTCGGCTACATCAACGAAATGCTGACGGTCGATGGTGGGGACGCGCTTCTCTGTTATCTCTTTCGGGAGTATGGTGTCCTGTATCTCTTTTACGATATGTGGGGTGACAAACCATCCGCGGTTGGCTATCGTGGCACAGAGGTTGGCTATCTGGAGAGGGGTGGCAAGTATCTCACCCTGGCCGATTGCAATGGATATTATTGTGTTGGCGCTCCATCGCCCCTCTCCGTAGATTTTGTTGTAGAACTGTGCGTTGGGTATGAATCCGCGTCCTTCGCCCGGTAGGTCGACTCCAAGACGGTAGCCATAGCCGAGCGATACGAGATGGCGTTTCCACACCTCGAACGCCTCGGCGGTCGAGCCGTATTTCGAGCGGTTGTTGTCAAGCATGCTTTTCAGGCCCCAGCAGAAAAATGCGTTGCATGAGGTCTGTAGCGCGGGTTTCAGTGTAATCGGCGATGCGTGTCCGTGGCATCCTACCTTAAGGCCTCCGCTGATAAATCCGTGGTAACATGGATAGGCCGTACTGAGCGTGATTATGTTCTCTTGACGCAGGATGAGGCCTTGCGAGGGCTTGAATGTGGAGCCGGGAGGATATGCACCCTTCAGAGCGCGGTCGAAAAGCGGCTTATAGAGGTCGGCAACCAGTTCGTTGTAGTGCTTGCCTCGGTCGCGTCCCACGAGCAAACGGGGGTCGTATGTCGGACTGCTGACCATTGCGAGAATCTCTCCGGTGGCCGGCTCAATGGCCACGATGGCACCGATTTTGTTGGCCATCAGCTTCTCTCCGTACTCCTGGAGGTCGATGTCGATTGAAAGTTTCAGGTCGCGGCCCGACACGGGAGCTATGTCATGTATGCCGTTCTCGTATTTACCCTTTATGCGGCCATATGCGTCGCGGATAAGAATCTCGACACCTTTTTGTCCGCGCAGGTACTCTTCGTAGCTTTTCTCTACGCCAAGGTCGCCGCAATAATCGCCGGGCGCGTAATATTCGTCGTTGTCGATTTCTTTCTGTGACACCTCGCGTATGTTGCCGAGGATATTGCCGCCGGCGGGGCGGTCGTATTGCCGCAGTATGCGCTGCTGTATGAAGAATCCGGGGAAGCGGTAGAGTTTCTCCTGCAGACGTCCGTAGTCCTGGGCGGATATGTGTGTGATGAAGCGCTGTGGTGTATAGGCCGAGTATCCGGGATTGAGGCGACGGTCCTTCATGTCGGCGAGCCTGCGGTCAAACTGCTCGCGGGTGATGCCCAACGTACGGCAGAAGTCGAGGGTGTCGAATGCCTGTACGTTTTTGGGAATCATCATTACGTCGTAGGCAGGCTGGTTGTACACAACCAGCTTGTCGTTGCGGTCGCGTATCATGCCGCGCGATGGGTATAGGGTCTTGCGCATGAATGCGTTGCTGTCGGCAACCTCCTTGTAGCGCGAATCCATTACCTGAAGGCCTAACAGACGTATGATGTATATGCACACAATCACGAGGATGAATCCCCGATTACATATTTTCTTTTTTCAAGTTGATAGTCTTTTCTCATAGGTGGCGGAGAGTCAGCTGCCGCGCGATATCACACTGTCGAGACCAAGCAGCAGCAGAAAGGTGAGGAATGTACTGCATATGACACGCAGCATTATCCTGAGAGGGTCGAACAGGGAGAACGCTTCGATAAGGAATATGGCCGTGCAGTAGAAGAGCACCATTGTAAAGAGATATCGTCCGTATATCTCAGGGCCAAGCGAGCGTATTGACGGCTCCGGCATGGTGAGCTCGTCCTCTCGCGGGAAATAGAGATGCAGTATCGGACGCCGTGCCATTGCGAGCAGTGTGCACGCGAGCGAGTTCATACCCTGTGTGTCCGAAAATATGTCGACGACCAGGCCGAGGGTAAAACCGATTGTCAGTACCCAGTTTACGGCAAGCGTCATCGGCAGTCGGATTATCACATATATGAATACAAAGGGAACAGCCGCTCCGAAAAGGCATACATTGTTGAATACGATAGCCTGGGCGAGCGCGAGCACTATATATAGGATTGTAAACTGTATGGCTGTCTTTGTCATTGTGGCGGCAGGTGTACTCTCGTGGGTGGGTTATTCGGGATTAAAGAGTATTTTTTTCGACATACGAGAATATGCCATGGCATATCATGGATTGGTACGGCTGTCATTTTCCTCTCCTGCGGTAAGCGAGTCAAGTTCCTGGCGCATGTCGTTGGCGATGACTCTTACGGTTGAAAGGGTGGAGAAGTCGGTCAGCAGCCTGATGCGTAGCGCGTAGAAGTTGTCGTCGTGCTCCTTTTCGTGGCTGATGATTGTGCCTACGGGTATCCCTTCGGGGAATACGGCCGAGTATCCCGACGTGACTATGGTGTCGCCTTTGCGAAACCGTTCGTGTCGCGGCATCTCTTCAAGGACAGCCTCGCCCGGATTGCGTCCGTCCCACACGAGCGAGCCGAAATAATCGCGGCCTTTCACCTTGCAGCTCAGGCGCATCTTGGGATTGAGCAGCGAGATGACACGGGCTGAATGGTCACCTACCACATTCACTATACCAACCACGCCGTTCTGGTCTACGACTCCCATTTCGGGCCTTACCGAGTCGAGACGCCCTTTCTCGATGGTGATATAATTATGGGTGCGCGATACGCTGTTGCTTATCACGTGGGCGATTATGAAGTCGAACGGCTGCATCACCGAGTCGTGGGCGAGCGAGTCGGCATATACTTTCTCGTTCATGGCCCGGAGCTGGTTGCGCAGTCCGATTACCTCGAGCTCAAGGTCGGCGGTGCGTCTCTGCAAGTCCTCGTTTATGTCGTGGAGATGGAAATACGATGTGACATTGGCCGCGACACCATATATAGCCGAGGTGACACGTCCTGCCGAGGTCATCCACACGTAGTGCTGATAAGGGTTTGTATCAAACAGCAGTATGCAAGATACCACTACGTAAAACGTGAATAGAAACCATCGGCTATATTTAAGCAAAAAGTCCCATAGGGTGCTCATCGATACCTGTCAGGGGGTGAAGCGGGGATGGATTAATAAATGTTTTTTCAGGATTATGCTCTCCATTAGCCGGTTGAGGCGGCTTGCGGAGTCATAATCCTGAAAATATTGACTGCTGATACCGGCGCCTTTTCAGGGCTTGCCGTAATGTGGCGTCAGCGTATCAGGAACTTGAATTTGTCGATATTCTTCAGCGCCACGCCTGTGCCGCGGGCAACAGCCAGCAGCGGATCCTCTGCGATGTGGAACTGGATTCCGATTTTGTCGTAAAGGCGCTTGTCGAGTCCGCGCAACAGGGCGCCGCCGCCGGCAAGCCAGATGCCGTTGCGCACGATGTCGGCATATAGCTCCGAGGGTGTCTGCTCGAGAGCGCTGAGCACGGCGGCCTCGATTTTTGAAATCGACTTCTCGATACAGTGGGAAATCTCCTGATAGCTCACAGGCACCTCCATAGGGAGGGCTGTCATCTGGTTGGGGCCATGCACGATGTAGTCTTCCGGTGGATTTTCGAGCTCGGTAAGAGCTGAGCCTACATTAATCTTGATGAGTTCGGCTGTGCGTTCGCCTACACGGATGTTGTGGGCGCGGCGCATGTGCTCTTTGATGTCGTCGGTAAAGTCGTCGCCGGCAATCTGTATGGATTTGTTGCTGACGATTCCGCCGAGCGATATCACGGCGATTTCAGATGTACCGCCGCCTATGTCCACAATCATGTTGCCTTCCGGGGCACGCACGTCAAGGCCGATACCAAGGGCCGCAGCCATTGGCTCGTATATCATATATACGTCGCGGCCGTCGGCATGCTCCGATGAGTCGCGCACAGCACGGATTTCGACTTCAGTGGAGCCTGACGGGATGCCGACAACCATGCGGAGCGACGGGCTGAACCAGTTGCTTTTGGTGCTTACCTTTTTTACGAGACCTCTGATCATCAGCTCGGCGGCGTTGAAGTCGGCGATAACGCCTTTGCGCAGAGGGCGTACGGTGCGTATGCCTTCAGGCTCCTTGCCCTGCATCTGCTGGGCCTCTGTGCCTACGGCAAGCAGCTTTCCTGTCTTGGTGTCGAGGGCCACAATCGACGGCTCGTCAATCACAATCTTGTCATTGTGAATGATGATGGTGTTGGCGGTGCCGAGGTCGATGGCTATTTCTTTTGTGAATGAGAATAGACCCATTTTTGATTTTCTTATTTTATATGCATGCTCCGTCCGTGGCAGGACGTGAGCATGCACAGAGATGTGTTGTTAGTGTTTGAAGTGGCGGAACCCGGTCACTGCCATAGCCATGTCGTGGGCATTGCAGAAGTCAACCGACTCCTGGTCGCGGATTGAGCCTCCGGGGTGTACCACTGCCTCTATGCCGGCTTCATGGGCGATTTTCACGCAGTCGGGGAAGGGGAAGAAAGCGTCGGAAGCCATCACGGCACCCTTCAGGTCGAAGCCGAAGCTCTGGGCTTTGGCAATGGCCTGGCGCAGGGCATCGACACGCGAGGTCTGTCCTACACCGGATGCGTAGAGCTGTCCGTTCTTAGCAAGAACAATTGCGTTGCTCTTAGAGTTCTTGACAATCTTGTTGGCGAAGAGGAGGTCGGTTATCTGTTCCCCGGTGAGGGCGCGGTCGGTTACGCATTTGAGTTCGTCGGGGGTCTCTATCTTGAGGTCGCGTTCCTGACCGAGGGCTCCGTTGAGGCATGAACGGAACGACATCTTTGTGGAGAGGGGCTCGTTTTGCACGAGAATGATGCGGTTCTTTTTCTGCTGGAGCACCTTGAGGGCATCGTCGGAGTATGCGGGTGCAATGACTACCTCGAAGAAAATTTTGTTGATTTCTTCGGCTGTGGCTTCGTCGATGGTGCCGTTGGTCACGAGCACTCCTCCGAATGCACTTACGGGGTCGCCTGCGAGGGCGTCTTTCCAGGCGTCGAGTATGGTGGCGCGGGTGGCGACACCGCATGCATTGTTATGCTTGAGTACAGCGAAAGTCGGGTCGGCGAATTCACTGATGAGGGTCACGGCCGCGTCGATGTCGAGGAGGTTGTTGTAGGAAATCTCCTTGCCATGGAGCTGGGTGAACATTTTTTCGAAATCGCCGAAGAAGAATCCTTTCTGATGGGGATTCTCGCCGTAGCGCATTGTCTTGGCTCCGTCGATGGCCACACGCAGAGCTGAGGGGCCTCCGTCGAGGTCGAAATAGTTGAATATCGAGCTGTCGTAGGCCGAGCTTACGGCGAATGCCTCTTTGGCAAACCAACGGCGTTCGTCGAGCGACGACTTGGCGCCGTTGCGGCGGAGCATTTCGGCGAGGGGGGAGTACTGGCCTTTCGAGGCCACGATTATTACATCGTTGTAGTTTTTAGCGGCTGCGCGTATGAGCGATATTCCGCCTATGTCGATTTTTTCGATGATATCGGCGTTGGATGCGCCGGAAGCGACTGTGTCGACAAACGGATAGAGGTCGACAATCACCAGATCGATTTCGGGAATTTCGTATTGGGCTATCTGGGCTTTGTCGCCTTCGTGTTCGCGGCGGTTGAGTATGCCGCCAAACACCTTGGGGTGAAGTGTCTTTACGCGGCCACCCAGTATAGAGGGATAGCCGGTGAGGTCTTCCACTGCATTGCAGGGATAGCCAAGGCTTTCGATAAATGTCTGTGTGCCACCGGTTGAGAGGAATTTCACACCGTCGTTGTGGAGTAGGGAGAGTATCTCGTCAAGGCCGTCTTTATGATAGACCGAGATGAGTGCAGTCTTGATGTTTTTGATGTCGGACATGCGTTAATTCTTTTTATAGTCGGATTCAGAGCGCAAATTTAGTAAAAAATGCGCGTACTTAATAATGTGAGAAGAGAAAATTTTCCAAAAGATTTTCGTGTGTATATGCCTCGGGCCGGCAATGGCTTTTTGGGGAGCTTATTGCGATTCTTTTGATGGTGATATCATATTGAAATATGCCAATAATGAGGCGCACATGATTGCCTGTGGCTAAGGATGTGGGGGTGGGAATCGGTGGTGTGTCATAATTATCAGATTAATTTTAGATGATAAATGGTGTATTGTAAATTCCTTGTGTAAAAATACATTGCAAATGTATGGATTATTTTTGTATTTGCAAAACTGTTGGCGAAAAATTTTCGTAAAAAATTTCCATAAAAAAGTTATATCTTTGTAATTGGGTATGTCAAATATCTGCCTATGGTATCCGATAATACGGGTATTGCCTTGTTTAATAGTGAAATACATTTTTATTCGAAACGATTATGAACGGACTGATTCGACTGTCGGTCGGCACTGCAGTGCTGGCTGTCTCTGTTGCGGCAGGCGCTCAGGCTCTTTATCAGGATGAGAGCGCACCTGTTGACGCAAGGGTGGCTGACCTTATCGGACGGCTTACAACGGAAGAAAAAGTGGGATTGCTGAGAGCTACCTCTCCGGCGATACCTCGACTTGGTATTGATAAATATTATCATGGCAACGAGGCGCTCCACGGTGTGGTGCGCCCCGGACGTTTTACGGTTTTCCCACAGGCCGTAGGGCTGGCGGCCACATGGAATACCGATTTAATATATAGCGTGGCGACTGCGATATCGGACGAGGCGCGCGCACGCTGGAACGAGCTCGACCAGGGGAGGAAGCAGACCGAGCAATTTGCCGACCTGCTTACATTCTGGTCGCCCACAGTAAATATGGCTCGCGATCCACGCTGGGGACGCACTCCCGAGACTTACGGTGAGGACCCGGTGCTGAGCGGGGCTATGGGGGCGGCGTTCGTCAGGGGATTGCAAGGCGATAATCCCCGTTATCTGAAGATTGTGGCCACTCCAAAGCATTTTGCGGCCAACAATGAGGAGCATAACCGTTTTTCGTGCCTTCCGCAACTCACCGAGAAGCAGCTCAGAGAATAATATTATCTTCCGGCGTTCGAGCAGTGCGTGACCGAGGGGAAGGCGACCTCTGTCATGGCAGCATATAATGCTGTGTTCGACGTGCCATGTGTGGCCAATCCGTGGCTGCTGACTCTGCGTCGGTGTATCTGGAGGCGGGACGTGACTATAATCTGCGTGCCGAGTATTGGGACAACCGCGACTATGCCATAGCACGCCTTCAGTGGAGGGTGCCGAGCGCTCCGGCGTCGACGCGTCTTGATATGTTTGGCGAGGCCGGTGATGTGGCTCGCAAGAGCGATGTGGTTGTCGCGGTGATGGGTATCAACAAGTCGATTGAGCGTGAAGGGCAGGACCGCTATGATATATCTCTGCCCGACGAACAGCGCGAGTTTCTGCGTGAGCTCTACAAGGTGAACCGTAATATAGTGCTTGTGGTAGTGGCGGGTAGTAATCTGGCCCTCAACTGGGAGGATGACAATCTGCCGGCAATCGTCGATGCCTGGTATGGAGGCGAGAGCGGAGGCCGTGCCGTGGCCGAGGTGCTTTTCGGCGATTACAATCCCGGCGGACGTCTGCCGCTGACATTCTACAGGAGTCTTGAGGATTTGCCTGCATTTGACGACTACGACATTACAAAGGGCCGTACATATAAATATTTTACCGGCGATGTGGTGTATCCGTTCGGGCATGGACTCAGCTACTCGACATTCCGGTATGACAATCTTCGGGTAGAGGATGCGGGTGACAGTGTGCTTGTGTCATTCGACCTCAGCAATACCGGGCGTTATGACGGCGATGAGGTGGCGCAGATATACATGCGCATGCCGGAATATGGCTGTGCGATAGTGCCGTTAAAGGAACTCAAGGGATTCAGGCGCGTGAGTGTGGCCCGCGGAAAAAGGGAGCGCGTGGCGATAGCGGTGCCAAAATCGTCGTTGCGCTACTGGGATGAAACGACGGGCGGTTTTGTGACTGTTCCGGCGGGTCTGTATGATGTGTTTGTCGGGTCGTCGTCGGCTGATATCCGCCTCCAGACAGCCATTATGCTCTGATTTATTAGGTATAATTGATTAAAATGTATTATCTTTGTGGAAATTATGAAAATTATACTAACTGTAATACCTTAAACGACATGATTAAATCATCCATGAAGTATGCAATCCGTGTTTCGGCGTTGTCGATGTTGATGTTCGGCAGTATAGGAATTTCCGCCCAACAGGTGCATACCGCGGAGTGGGCCGACGGGGTAGAGCGCGCGCTTGTATACCGCCCCGGCGACTATGGTTCGAAATTCTACCGTATCCCGGCGATAGTCACCGCAAAAGACGGCTCGCTCGTCACGGTGGCAGACAAGCGCATAGAGCACAACGGCGACCTTCCCGCCAAAATCGATGTGGTGTCGCGCCGCAGTACCGACGGCGGCCGCACATGGAGCGAATATGTCACAGTAGCCGCTCACGATGAGACCGGCGGATGTGGCGACCCCGCTCTTGTAGTGGATCAGAAATCGGGCGATATCCTTGCGATATTCAGCCATGGCAACGGCCTGTGGCAGGAGACTCCGGCGCATATCAGCGTTGCCCGCAGTAAGGACAACGGACTGACCTGGGGACCGATGCTCGACATCAATCCGCAGATACTTACCACCGACCCTTCGGGCAAACAGCCGATAAAATGCACAAGCGCATTTGCCTCGTCGGGACGTGCCACTCAGCTCGACAACGGGCGCATAATGTTCCCGCTTGTAGTGCGCGAGAAGGAGAATCCGTGCTTCAAGGTGTATGCTATCTATTCCGACGACTGCGGCAAGACATGGATGGTGTCGAAGAATCCAGCCACTGCCGACGGTGACGAGTCGAAGATAGTGCAGCTTGCCGACGGGTCGCTGATAATGAGCATACGGAACCGTTTCGGCTCGCTCCGCAAGTTCTCGTATTCTCACGACCGCGGCGAGACCTGGAGCGCCCCTGTGCCTGTGGAGGGTCTACCCGATCCGCGATGCAACGGCGACATCATCCGCTACAACCGCGACGGCCACGACCTGCTGCTGCAGTCGCTTCCCGGCGACCCCAACGGCCGCAACAATGTGGCTATCTATGTGAGCAAGGATGGCGGCAAGACATGGCCTGTGAAGAAGACCGTGGTAACCATTCCGTCGGCTTACTCGTCGATGACAATTCTGCCCGACGGCAGTATCGGCATCCTCACTGAAGAGAGCGCCAACGGCCACTACAGCTACGACATCTGGTATACACGCATGCCTATCGAAGTGATTCTCGCCGGCGACAAGAAATAGTGTCGCAGACGTGATATATAACCATACATTCAGTCTCCGGCGGCGCGTAAATTACAGTTAGCCGTCAAACAGTCTGATAATCTGCAAAAAGCGTCCGTTGCCACAAGGCATCGGGCGCTTTTGCTGTCCGGTGGGTTAATTAAGGTTAAGTATTAGATGTTTTTGGCAATAGTGCTGATTTTATATAAAATTACCGCTATATTTGCGATTATTGCTAATAATATTTAAAATGATTGCTTATGGATGCCATGCGCCCTATATCAATGTCAATTAATTATGTTGGTAGCAATCGGTATCTGTTTCAGAGCGATGAAACGCTTAATGACAATATCGAGTTTCCGGATAATACCGAAATCATATTGCGCAATGATGCCCACGTGTCGTGTGGTAATCAATTAATTTAATATATTATGAGTATGAGAAGATTACTGTTAGGTATATGTATCATATCCGGTATAGGTGTCTGCGATGCTTATCAATGGAGAAGTGAAGGACGCACGATGATTTATGGGATGTACAGCACGCATGAGCCTTATTACTATCCATATACATGTGCTATGTGGAAAGAGTCCGGAGGGATTCAGGTAAAAATACAGAACCTTTATTATGATACTAGGGTTACAAGTTCCACCAAATTTACCGGACTATCACGTTCGGCACCGGTGCTTGAGATACCGTCAACTATAATTATCGTTCCATTTGATGAGAATGAGAAGCTATGGGAATCAACACCATTGGTAAGTGATGGACCGTGTGATATGCATACGCCTGAGTTAATGCTTGAGAAAAAGAAATTTGATGTACTGTCGCTGTACAGAATAGAGCCGTGACCATATGAGGAAATGGAAGCCTACAAATATGAATTTTATTATGATTCCGATTACTCAAATAGTTTGTCTCTGGATAGTTATTGCGAGTACATGATTTATGACGTAAGGTTGAGGTACGAAAAAATAAAGAATTCCAGATACAGTTTTTCCTGGGGATTTGAGTCGGTGGTATTACCGGTGAGTCTGAAGCATATCGCCGACTCGGCCTGTGTGGGGGTGGTTGAGATTGAGACTCCGCTCGTTGTGACTGAAAATGTGGAATATATAGGAGATATGGCGTTTTGCTGCGGAGATTTTGATGTGGATATGTCGCAGGCCAAATCGTTGACTCATATCGGAGTAAAGGCTATGTATGCCATGTCGGCCAAAGAGATAGTCGTTCCCGAGTCGGTGAAGGAGGTCGGTGAATTAGCTTTCGGCCCTGCATTGGGAGTGTTAAAGGCTCTTGATTATGAGGGTCGTACTGCTTGTTTATTTCCGCCTTATTACCTAACTGATGGTAGTTTTGTCCGAGAGTATACGAAGGATGTGTCTTATCAGGCAGAAGTATGCCTGGAGCGTCTTGTGTCGAAGAATCCGGAGCCTCCGGCGATTGTCATGGAATACAAGCGTGATGAAGATACCGGCGAACTGACGGACGAGCCTTTGCGGACCGAGCCGATACTTTGTCACCCGGAGTTTTCTTCTCGTATACCGCTGTATGTGCCCGACGGCTCGGTGGATGCATATAGATCGGCTCCCGGCTGGAAGAACTTTACGCAGATATATACGCTGTCGGATCTTGAGGCGAGCGGTATTGACAATGTGTCGTCGGACATACAGGCCGTAGAGACCGGCCGTTATGATATCAATGGGCGACCTGTCGATGGTGAATACCGTGGAGTGGTGGTCGTGAGGTATTCCGACGGCAGCGTGAGGAAGGAGCTGGCGAGGTAAGCGCTGTGGACCGCACTCGGGCCGTGACACCACCGAAGTGTGTACGGCTGTTGTTCGGGAGTGCGGGCTGTGTGACGCGATGTGGGGATGGCAGTTGGGAATGTCGGCAATTATGATTAACTTTGCTGTTGCGATGGCCGGATGGCTGTCGTGGCAGCCGGACAAGGTGTAATTGCCGGTATGCCGGAAAGTATCTGATTCTCACTGTCATTGAAATCTCTTGCAAAAGATGAGTCACTCACGTCAGGAAAAAATCGAGGCTATCGGCCGGGTTATAGACACTCTCGAACGTCTGCGTGTCGAGTGTCCGTGGGACCGCAAGCAGACCAATCAGTCGCTGCGCCCGAATACAATTGAAGAAACATATGAGCTATGCGAGGCTCTGCTCAATGAGGACAACGCCAATATCAGCAAGGAGCTTGGCGATGTCCTTCTCCATATACTTTTCTATGCCAAGATAGGGGAGGAGAAGGGGGTGTTTGACATCGGAGATGTGGCCACGTCGCTCAACAACAAGCTGATTTTCCGTCATCCCCATGTGTTCGGTGAGGCCAAGGCGGCCGACTCGCACGCTGTGGAGCAGCGCTGGGAGGAGATAAAGCTGAAGGAGAAGGGTGGCAACCGGACGGTGCTTGCCGGCGTGCCTTCGTCGCTGCCTGCGCTTATAAAGGCTTACCGCATACAGGAGAAAGCCGCCAATGTGGGGTTTGACTGGCATGATAATGCCGATGTGTGGGACAAGGTGAAGGAAGAGGTGGCGGAGTTTGAGGCCGAGGCCTTGGCCGGAGACCGCGAGCGGATGGAATCGGAGCTTGGCGATGTGCTGTTCAGCATAATCAACGCCGCCCGCAAGTATGGCATCAATCCGGAAAACGCTCTTGAACGTACCAACCAAAAGTTTATATCCCGCTTCGGCTATGTCGAGAAGGGGGCTACGGAGAAGGGACGTTCGCTGCGCGACATGTCGCTTGATGAGATGGACGCTCTTTGGGACGAGGCTAAATCACTTGAAGTAAAACGGCAAGAGGATGTAAAATGAGCAATTCCGGTAAACGCCGTGTAGGCATATTTATAGGATGTGTGGTGGCGCTGTTTGTGGCCGTGCTCGTGGCTCAGGCCCATGTGGAGCGCCGGTACAGAACCACTGCATCGCAGCATATAACTCTGGTGGTCGACAGCATCGACTATCGTCAGGACCTCACCCGTGTATACGGCAAACTTATAGGCACGCCCCATACGTCGCAGCGCATCGACGCAATGACGCTGACCTCGGGCAGCAGGGCGCATGAGGCTGTCGATATCGACGGCGTTGACTTCAGCCGCTGGTTTCAGTGGGAGGAGGATGGTGTGATTGCTGTAGAAATCGACTTTGAAGCAATGGCTCCGGTAAGGGATGGAGTGATTACGATAAATACCCCGCGAGGAGTCGACACGATGCGCATTGACCGGCCATGAAAGTGTGTATTACCGAGAAACCGTCGGTAGCCAAGGATATCGCCGCCATACTGGGGGCTGATGTGAAGCGTGACGGATATTACGAGGGCGCCGGCTATAGGGTTACGTGGACATTCGGACATCTCTGTACGCTTAAGGAGCCTGCCGATTATACCGACCTGTGGAAGCGGTGGTCGCTCGGTGCGTTGCCGATGCTGCCTCAGCGGTTTGGCATAAAACTGATACCCGATGCCGGCATCGAACGTCAGTTCAACGTCATACGCTCGCTTATCGCGGAGGCCGACGAGGTAATCAACTGTGGTGATGCCGGCCAGGAGGGTGAACTGATACAGCGCTGGGTGATGCAGCTCGCCGAGACCAGGTGTCCGGTGAGGCGTCTGTGGATCAGTTCGCTTACCGATGAGTCGATACGGGAGGGATTCCGGGATTTGAAGCCCCAGCGGGATTATGACCGTCTGTATCATGCCGGCCTGTCGCGTGCCATAGGCGACTGGATTCTCGGCATGAACGGCACGCGTCTTTATTCGCTCAAATACTCGTCGCCCGGCAATGTACTGTCGATAGGGCGTGTGCAGACCCCGACGCTGGCGCTTATAGTGCAGCGGCAGAATGAGATTGATAATTTCACTCCTCAGGATTACTGGGAGCTCAAGACGGTGTATCGCGACGCAACATTCAGTGCAGTCGATGGACGGTTCAAGACGGAGGACGAGGCTCAAGCTGTGGTAGGGCGTATCTCTGCCGTGCCGCTGGTGATACGCGACGTTGCCGACAAAAAGGGACGCGAGGCGCCTCCGCGATTGTTTGACCTTACTTCGCTCCAGGTGGAGTGTAACCGCAAGTGGGGGTGGACGGCCGACGATACTCTCAAGACCATTCAGTCGCTTTATGAGAAGAAGGTGACTACGTATCCGCGTGTCGACACCACTTATCTGAGTGACGATATATATCCGAAGGTGCCTGATATCATGCGCCGTATGACTCCATATGCCCGTTGGACGGAGCCTGTGCTTGCCGCGAAGCTGCCCAAATCGAAAAAGGTATTTGACAATTCAAAGGTTACGGACCACCATGCCATTATCCCTACCGGTCAGTCGCCGTCGGCTCTTGTAGGGCGTGAGCGTGATTTGTATCATCTTGTCGCGATGCGTTTCATTGCCGCATTTTATCCTGACTGTCAGTTCCGGCAGACAACCGTGATGGCCGATGCCGCAGATGTGGCTTTCAAGGCTACGGGAAAGGTGATAGAGAGTCCGGGCTGGCGTGCGCTTTTTGCCGACAAGGACAAGAAGACGCAGGAGCAGGGTGATGCTTCAGGCGGTGAGTCGGCTGATGGAATCCTGCCTCCGTTTGTTGTCGGAGAGTCGGGACCGCATACTCCCTCGGCCACAAAAAAGCAGACTCAGCCACCGAAACTGTATACCGAAGGTACGCTTCTGCGCGCCATGGAGTCGGCCGGAAAGACGGTTGACGACGAGGACTTGCGTGAGGCTATGAAGGAGAACGGCATCGGGCGTCCGTCGACCCGGGCAGCCATTATCGAGACTCTGTTCAAGCGGCATTATATCGCCCGCAAGGGGAAAAGTATCACGGCTCTTCCTGCCGGAATCGAACTGATAGCTACCATAAATGAGGAACTACTCAAGAGTGCCAAACTTACCGGTCTGTGGGAGAACAAGTTGCGACGTATCGAGCGCGGCGAGTTTTCGGCGGCTGAGTTTATTGCCGAGCTTAAGGAACTAATGGTGCAGATTGTACACAATGTGTTGAGCGACAACTCCATGCGGCGCATTGACACCGGTTCGGCTCCTCCTCCGGGAGGCAAGAGCAGTGGCAGTGCCGAGGGTGCTGATGGCGTTGAGACGCCCAAGCCTCCTAAGCCGCGTGCTCCCCGTATTAAAAGTATCGAAGAGATTGCATGCCCGTTATGCGGCGAGGGGCATCTGCTCAAAGGACGCACGGCCTATGGGTGCAGCCGTTTCAGAGAGGGGTGTACGCTACGTCTTGATTTCGCGCAATATCCACAGGATGCAACTCCGGGCAGGTTGCGTGACATGGTGAAGAAGAATTTTTCAAAGAAGCAGACGAAGTAGCTGTCGCATAGCGCGTGGCATATATTGCCTGTTATGAAACATGCTCTTATAATAATTATGTTATGAACGATGAGATATTTCCGATTGTAGAGCCTGACGGAAGGGTCGTGGGAAAGGCTACGCGCAGAGAATGTCACGGTGGTTCCATGCTGCTGCATCCTGTGGTGCATCTTCATGTAATCGGGGCGGGACATACGCTTTATCTGCAGAAAAGGGCAATGACTAAGGATATACAGCCGGGGAAATGGGATACGGCTGTAGGCGGACATGTGGACTTTGGCGAAAGTACGGAGGAGGCACTCCGCAGAGAGGCCCGCGAGGAACTTGGTCTGACCGGATTTGAGATGACGGCTCTGCCTCCGTATGTATTCTGTTCGGACCGTGAGCGTGAACTAATCAATCCGTTTATTGTTATAATCGGGGAGGAAACGACGATTGTGCCGGATCCTGTTGAGATAAGCGAAGGCCGTTTTTGGCCGCTTGCCGAGATTGAATGTGCGATAGGAACCGGAGTGTTTACTCCAAATTTTGAACAGGAATTTAGTATTATAAGAAAATATCTTGATTGATTATGGCATTGATGACCGACGCCTACCTGCTGCAATGGGTATGGGTGGCGCTGATTGTTATTGCGGCTGTCATATTTGCAATAAATGCAATTATGCGCTATGTTAAGCGAGTCTCCGAGAAAAAGGAGTGTTGTGGGTGCGAACTTGCCGATAAATGTTCATCGGCAAAATCCGATGTGTGTGGCAGCCGTTCGTCCGGATGCAGTGGAGGTGGCTCCTGTAAGAAATGACGGTGTGATTGTATCTCTTTGGTTTATAGGAGAGAATTAAAAAACATCGGGCGTGTTAACTTTTATTAACGCAATATGCATTGCAGATAGCGTAAAATCCGTTAACTTTGCATTCGATTTGAGAGGGGCGCTGGAAAGGTGTCGTCCAATTCAGAAAGCAAGAGAGCTTTCACAATGCGAAAGCATACTATGGAGCGATGCTCGAGTGGCTGAAGAGGCACGCCTGGAAAGCGTGTATACGCCAAAAGCGTATCCCGAGTTCGAATCTCGGTCGCTCCGCCTTATTGACCGTTTTTATAATGGTTTCGGTCCTATAGCTCAGTTGGTTAGAGCACCTGACTCATAATCAGGGAGTCCTTGGTTCAAGCCCAAGTGGGACCACTTATTCAAATGTTAAATTAAGGCAAAACGCTGATTATCAACATAATCGGCGTTTTGCTTTTTATATGCCCTATGCACGCCGATGAAGAACGATGAGGAATGAAGGTTCCCCGTTGGAGCCAAAGGCTTGTGAGAGCCTGCCGGATGGGGGTGCATGGCTGAACTTTATACTCATTTCATTATTCTTCAAAGATTTGCATAGCAAGAGTCGGAAGCGTCTTTATTATCTTCGCGTAGAAATTTCAGTATGGTCTGAAAGAAATATGAGGCCTTGCGGAGGAAAAAAATGTCTTTGGCGGAATTTCAGCAAAAATCATTTTGGTGCCAAATCGGTGCCAAAAACAGTGCCAGAAATTTTTGGCACCAATTCCTCTAAAAACCGTGGCACTAAAACGCATATAACACACTGATATATCAGTTGTTGCAGCGACAAAAAATCACCTCCGAAAAGGCTTCATTTCTTGACGATTTAACCCCTCTTTACTCATAGAAGAAATGAAGAAAGACCGATTGACGGTGCTGTTCTATCGAAGAAGCACCGTGACAAAAACAGGAGAATGTGCGATTCGCATGAGAATTTCTGTGAACGGCACAAGAATTGATTCCAATACTGGGAAGTATATCGACCCTGCTCTCTGGAATCAGTCAAAGGAACGCGCCAAAGGCACGTCCAAGAATGCAATAGATGTGAACGACTATATTGACGAGACAAACATCAAGCTGTTCAAGCTGTTTCAGGAAATGCAGTCGGAAGGAGTTGTCGCAACCGCTCAGGAACTTCACAACCGATTTTTCAATATCGGTGTCCATAAGGTTGTGGAACGTATGATAATAACGACATTTCAGGAACATAATCAGGAATGTCGTGCGTTGATGGGGCGCGATTTCGAGCTTGGCACCATCAAGAAATACGAGACCATTACCCGACTGCTACAGCGTTACATCAAGAAGAAATATGAAGTCGATGACCTGCCCCTGACAAGTCTTGACCGCGATTTCGTACATGGGTTTGAGATGTATCTCAAAATAGACCGCAACCAGCAGCAGAACACAGTGGCCAGATATATGAAAGGTCTGAAGAAAATCACTAACCGGGCTCTTGCAAACGATTGGATTACCAAAGATCCGTTTGCCGGAATAAAGGTCAGAACAGTACAGACAAATCCCACATTCCTCACCCTCGATGAACTCCATATAATATATAGGAGACACTTTGACGGTGTACTTGATGTGGTCAGAGATATGTTTGTAATGGCCGCTTTCACCGGGCTGGCGTTTATCGACATCTCCAATCTGAAAAGAGAACACGTTGTCGAGGACAACGACGGCAACATGTGGATTCGCAAGCCACGTCAGAAAACGGATATTGTCCAGAACATACCGTTGCTTGACATCCCCAAAGCAATACTCAAAAAATATGAGGACAACCAGAAGGCGGCTGAAAAAGGAACACTTCTGCCAGTACCCTGCAATCAGGTAATGAACCGCTACCTGAAAGAGATAGGAAACATCTGCGAGATAGACAAGGTGCTGACCACTCACGTTGCCCGCCACACCTATGCGACAGTATGCCTGTCACAGGGAGTACGTATCGAGAATGTCTCGAAGATGCTCGGACACACAAGCATCAAGATGACCCAGCACTACGCCCGGGTACTCGATTCCTCAATCATGGAGGATATGCAGAATATCCGTGAGGTTATGGCCGGAGACCTCTTCTCCAAAAAGAAACGGGAACGGAAGATAAAACAGTAACCACCAAACGACAACAGAGGCAAGAGTCCGGTTAAGGATTCTTGCCTCTGTCATATTCAAGGATTGTAAATTACATTACGATAATTGCTCATCAAGAGATTATCTACATCTTTTTCAGAATAGAGGTACTTGCCGCCTATTTCATAGTAAGGCAATATACCACTATTCCGGTAATCGTGAAGAGTGCGTCTGCTTACTCTGAGCCGTTGCGCCAGCTCCGCGTCCGTGAGAAAAGCATCGTTATTAAGAATCGGACGACAGTTCTCGCAGATATGATTCAGAGCGTCTTTAAGTTCCTTGCAACGGCTGAAAAACATTCTCACCCTTTCATTACGTTTGGTAAATACAATATCAATCATAATTTAGCCTTCTGCATGATTATATATTTCGCAATATCGTTTGCGAGATACATCACCCTGCCATCGATCTGTATGAAAGGAATCTTTCCAGCCGCCTTGAGATTATTTAGATGACGTGTGCTCATTCGTAATATTGCAGCGGCTTCATTGGTTGTAATGAGTTCATCCGGTTTCTTTGAGACGAGGAGTCTTGAAATTGTCCTGACTAAAGAATGAAGATATTCCACCTGCTCGAACATTGATTCCAGAATATCCTCATCAATCTCTACTGTTCTCATCCGTATATCTTGGCGGCTTTGGCGGAGAATGTCACGCCGAAACGGTTGTCGATTACCAACGATTCGCAGAACTTGCGGCCTTTGCGGTCGATGAAGCCGTAGATGGGCGATGTGTATTTGTATCGTACAAGCTGCTCGATGTCCTTGTCGGTCAGGTCGTAGCCGTGGAAGTGGCGCGGGATTGAGAATCCGCAACATTCACAGGCTATTGTAGCCGGGAACACGGTCAGCCCGTGGTTGCCGCATTTCGGGCAGGTGTAGCCCGAAACCTTGCTGGCAAAGGATTTCTTGTCGGTGATGAGCGAGAGAATAAGGGGATGAAGCCAGTTCTCATAATCCCTCATTACAGGCTTTGTGGGTTTGCGGTTCTCCGCGAGCGCGTCAGCCTCGTCTATCTGGGTGATGTACTTGCCGATGTCGGCGAGTTCGAGGTGGCCGGCGTGCGAAAGAAGCACACGCGCCTTCTCCGTCGGTTCAATGTCGCCAAGCAGATATTTTACGAATCCGTTGTCGATGAGACGCTGGAGGCAGGCTCCGCAGTCGCGGTAGCTGCTCACGGGAAGAAGCGAGGGTGTATCACCACCTGTGTTGACCAGTTCATTGAGGTCGTGCAGAAATGTTGCGGCGGTCAGGGTTTCGGGTGAGTGCTCCGAGAACGAGTAGATGCTCACACCTGAGATTGTAAATTCTATATTACCCGTTACACATTCCGCATCATCGGGCAGTTCGGCTGTGCCAAAAAGACCGACACCTTCGATATTTGCCGCGATTCCCACCTCTATACATCTTGCTGAGTCAAAAGCCATTTCTGTACGGATGTTGATGAGTTCATACACACGCTGCTCGTCGTCGCTGAGAAAAAGAGGTGTACGCTCGGTGGTGATGATTCCGTGGCAATAAGGTATCTGCTCTTCGGGGCAGAACGGAAACGCCTTTGCCTCCGGGAAGCGACGTTCAATGTGACGTTTCAGATGATGAGGCAGCGAGGAGACCGAGGTGCGGGGTGAAGATATAAGCCCTTTCTCGAAAAGAAGGTCTGCGGCCGCCATTGTTCGGGCGGGCAGGAATCCCAGTTCCTCGATAGCCACCTCCTGAAGGGTAACCATGTTGAGCAACTCGTGTCGCCACTCCACCTTCGGGTTGACCTCCACGACCTCAGCCATGACAGTTTTGCCATTAAGTTTCATGAACTTGTCATACAAGCTCTGAGCCTCTGATTTCTTTGTCCAGAGTTCAGCCGGTGCCAACTGGACAGATTTCCCATTCCAATTTCCGGTGATGCCGACGCCATAGCGGGTCTTCTTTGGGAGCTTGACTTTCATGTTGTCGTAGCTGTTGCAAAGGAGCCAGAGCGCGGCGATGTCCATACGCTCCATCGGGAACGACTGCTTGCCATACATCTGGGCGAAAGCCTGTTCCACATTGGCACGGAACAGAAAGTTCATTCCGTGGTGAACGAAACCGGAGCGGGCTATACGTGTGATGTTGCGGCCTGACTCGCGGTTACGGTAGGCATAGGTTATCGCCCGGTTGCTCAGTGTGGTCAGCCACATACGGCTGATACGGCGTCCGGCTTTTGCTGCCTGACATAGAATAGCGAATAGAGCCTGAGCCTCACTTCCGTTGTTTGAGGCGAAGATGACCTCTGCGGCCTGCTCGACAAGAGCCTGAAGCCTGACGACCGTGCTTTTGTCCTCGTCGCTGACCTTGAATTTACCTCCCACATTGTCAGCACGGATACCGTACAGGTATCTCTTGGGGATAAAAGGGAGCGTCTTGATGAAGTCGCTGCCGCCGGCGTAATACTGAAACGGAGCCGGCTCGACGAGACTGGACTCGACGGAGGTGATGACGATGCTGCCGGTGTCGTTGGTGTAGTCGCCGTTTTCGGTACGGTCTGTGCAGTTGAGGGCACGGGATACAGCGAAGGCGATTTGAGCGGAGTGTGCGATTACGAGATTCATAATATTATTTATTTTATTGATTATTACTAATTTGAATTATTAAAAGAGATTTCGGAAAGACATGGGGAGAGTCTGCCTCCCCATGTCGGTGAAGAGGACAGCCATTAGAGAATGGCAGGTATTATGTCAGTCGGGGATTATAATTTCGGTCCCTTCAGTCTGAGCTGCTGCTCTTGCTGCTGTTCGTTCTTGGGAGCCGTCTGACCCTTCTGGAGCGGGTCTGTGATGTTTTTCGTAGCCTCGTTGGTCTTCCCTTGATTGTTCACGGCATACTGGGTCTTGCTCTCCTCGGCCACACCGACAACATTCTTGTTGTCGGCATAGTGATATTCAGTGACCGGACGCTGTTTCTCCTTGTTGAACTGTAGAAATACCGTGCAGGGCTGACCCTGCTTGTCAGTGACATTTACCATCTCGATCTTTTTACCAGCCATATAGTCGGCAATCTGCTGTTCTGTGAAATGTGTAGAACCCCACTTGGTAATACGTTTGGGGTTGCCATCAGAATCAACCCATGTATTACGTTGTTGTGTCTCTCCGGACTGCTCCTGTTTGAGCGACTGCGTGCGGACGAACTCGACATCACACTTGTCGGCATTATACTGGAGGTCGCTGGTAAACTTGCGTCCGTTGTTCAGCTCGATTTCCTTACCATGTACCACGCCGCCGTCTTTCAGGATACCTATCTCTTTCATCGAAAGCTCGGTCTTGCCGATGTGGTTCTTTATAAAGATTTTATCCACAGGCATGGCCTCGATTTCGTTGGTAAGACGGTCAACGCTGACCAGACATTTCTTCATCTCCCCTGTCATGGGGTCGGCAAGTTCCACAACTTTGCCGAGGTTGCCGGTTTTGAGAAGCTGCTCCTTATCTTCTTTCGAGAACTCGTAGCCACGGAAGGGAACATCAAGTTTGGGCTCGTTCTTGATGAAGTGTGGCGCAAGTGTAAAACTTCCGTCGGGTTGCTCCTTGAAGGAAAGTCGGGCATCAAGAGTGAATTTCTCATCTCCGAACTGTGGGGTGACGGTAAAAAGCTGGGGCGACTTGTGATTGTAGAGCATCGACTGTAGCGCGCCGGACTGTTCGAGTGTCTCTCGCTTAACGCCCCACTGCTGTTCGATGGTGGCCCAGTCAATCCTGTTGGGGTCAACGGGAGTCGCCTTGGCTGCGGTGGTTGTCACTTCCTGACTGGCCTGCACACTTTCCTGTTCAGGCTTAGGCTCTGCTTCCGGTTCCTGCTGTACTTCCGTCGTGGTCTGTTCCTGTGCCGGAGTCTGTTCTTGTGTCTGAGCCACAGGCTTCACCTCAACCTCGTAAGGCTTGAGCATCTCGCCGTTTGACGCCGGGTCTTGGATTAGGTCTGCCATTGCCGGAGCGATAGCGTCATAGCGGTCGGCAGGGAGTTTGAAGAAGCCGAACAGCGATGGATTCTGCGCCTGACGGATGAAATTGGAGATGAACGCCTCGATGGGGTTCTGGTTTTTGTTGAACTTAACGAGATCGCTCAACTTGGCAGTCTTGGCGTCTGCCATCTTCGGGGTGCCGTCGGGGTTCTGACCGACGACTGCGCCTACCTGTCCCGTCTCGTTGTTGCGGGCAATCAGCACTTCCTGTTCCTGGATATTTTCCATAAACTTATATAGGGGGATTTTATGGCACCTTAGCTGGTGCCGAGGTTATTGAATCTTTCATTGCGGAGTTTTCTACGCTCCATTCCTTCCGGGCTGCGTGAACTGACAAATGTACGGTCGATATATTCCTGCACCTGATGCTCGTAGTGGAATACCACTGAGCCGTCCTTGCTGATCATATACTCGATTTCATCGTCAGCCCTTAGTTGTCGGATTTTTCTCACGCTGAAGCCGAATAGCTTCATCACATGCTCGGTGAGATAAATCATGCGGCCGTTGATTGAGAGTATGGGAGGCTCTTTCTTCTTCATCATGCACCTGAGCATCTCAAGCATGATTCTTATCGCGGCCTTGGCGAACTTCGGGAATGTTTCCACGTCGTTATAGTCAATTTCAGTTTTTTTCATTTTGCGTTTCGTTTTCGATTACGATGCAAAATTACAGAGCCTGTATCCCCCCGTTGGGAGAGTACCCCAAAGCAGCCCTCTCGTAAATTTTTATCTCACTGATAATCAGTCTTATAAAATTGTTAAAGTGCAAATTTTGGGGTACTAACCTTTTATAATTATTTGAAAGACAGGCGATTTATGTACTTCAAAAGTATGTCGGAACAGGGATTGAATGGAAAATGTCGCTTGTCGTGTCACATTGAGGCATTGCGAGGCTACCGAGTACCATAGTCCCCGGAAATGATGAATGCCTCTTTCATTATGGTTTTCTTTGCAGTGTGAAAGGATTCACGCCCTATAATTTCCCCCAACCTTTTTATGAAAAGAAAGAATGATGGCCGAGGCTACGACCTCGACTATTATAATCTGTATCTGCGCCGTTACCTGACGGTGCATCATTTCCCCGAAGCCGATGATGACCTGCTTATTGCCGCACGCGCCGAAGCTGCGGCTAACATTTATGTGGAATCAAGGCTGGCCGGGGATGAAGTCTATATATCCTCCGAGAAAGCCATTGCCCGTCTGCTTGATGGCTTTGAGATTTCGCCATACGATTTTGTAAGCGGCATACTTGCAGACGAATTTTCGGATCATATTTCTCTTGATGAACGTTCCATCGAGTTCTGGACTTATACGCTACTGGAAGAATTGCAGCAGGAGTTCAAAGATGTGGAACTGAGCGAAGAATATCTCAACACCAACGAAGGTGTGATTCTAAAGCTGGTAATCTCCGGTCGGATTGCCGAATATTTCGACGAATATGGCCTTTAACCGATTACAGACCATGCGCGACAACATTGAGGCTATCAGGCTTGTCCTGAAGCTCGGTGTTGCCGGACGCACAGCGCAGACTCCCGAAGAGCGGGAGATACTGCACAAGTATGCCGGGTTCGGCGGGTTGAAGTGTATCCTCAATGATGCCAATGAGTTGGCGGATGCAGCCAAGTGGAGCAAGTCGGATATTGAATTGTTCGCACCTACGGTTGAACTGCGTCGCCTTATCCACGACTATTCGCATGACGACAAGGAGTTTAACCGCTATATGGAGTCGCTGAAAGCGTCAACGCTGACGGCTTTCTATACCGACGACCGCATTGTAAATGCTCTCGCTGATGCACTGAAATATCAGGGTGTCGAAGTTAAAAAGTTTCTGGAGCCGTCGGCCGGTCAAGGTGCTTTCATTGATTCATTTCTACGGATTTACCCCGGCGCGGGTGCCTATCGTTTGAGAAAGATTTGCTGACAGGTAAAATCTTACAGGCTCTGCATCCGTCCACTACTGTGAATATTGAAGGCTTTGAGCGTATCGACCCCGATTTCGACGGTTATTTCGATGTAGCGGCCTCAAATGTTCCTTTCGGTGATTTCGCGGTTGCAGATCCTAAATATGCAACGAGCAAGGAAATTGGCTACCGTCAGGCGGCGAAGTCGTTGCACAATTACTTTTTCTCAAAGGTCTCGACCAAGTGAGAGAGGGAGGTCTGATTGCCTTTATCACATCGCAGGGTGTGATGAACGCGGCTTCGCCCTTTATAAGAATGGAACTTGTGAAACAGGCTGACCTTGTGGCAGCTCTGCGTTTGCCCAACAATACTTTCAGCGAAAACGCCGGAACTGATGTTGGCTCTGACCTGATTATTTTCCAGAAGCACACAGGGAAGAAGTCATTGTCGGCTGATGAGGAATTTTTCATCCAGTCGGTTGTTGACCGAGGTACGAAAGTTCCGGGGCAACAAGTTCTTTCAGGCTTTTCCGCAGAATGTAATCTGTACCGATGCAAAGGTTGGTACTGACCAATATGGCAAACCGGCTATCGTGTACCACCATGACGGTGGTATCAACGGCATAGCCGAGGATTTGCGAAAGGCACTTGACGAGTCGTTGCACCTGCACCTGAATCTGGAATTGTATAATTCCAACGGTATCAAGCCGCCTACGCCTGACCCGGTTGCTCCAACTCCTACGCCTAAACAGGAGGTAAAGGGAAAGCTCCGAAAGTGGAAAGGAAGTCGAGCCTCACCAATACGCCTCTGATGCAACAGTATCAGGAGATGAAAAAGAAACATCCCGATGCTGTACTGCTGTTTAGAGTGGGCGATTTCTATGAGATTTTTGGCGAGGATGCGGTAAAAGCGTCGGAGATTTTAGGTATTACACTCACCCGCAGAGCCAACGGCAGTGACAAATATATAGGGCTTGCCGGATTTCCACATCACGCGCTCGACGCATACCTGCGTAAGCTCGTAAGAGCCGGGCAACGTGTGGCTATCTGTGAGCAGCTCGAACCCGAAGCTGACAAAGACCGCCAAGCAAAAGGTCGTAGAGATTGTTACGCCAATGCCGAAATACAGAAGGTTGAGCAATCCGAGAGTGTGCCATCTACACCCATTCCGGAACAGGCGAAGGAAATAGAAAAACGACGGCGGCCCGGATTACTCCGACAATCCCGACCCGCATCTGTTTGCCTATAACCTTTTCGGAGAACTGGAGCCGAGGGACGCGCCAAAACACCAGCGTCCCGCCGTGCCAAAGAAAGAGAAGGAGGAAAAGCCGGTCGAAAAGCCGAAACCGTGGGCTGATGCCAAACCGTTACCCATAAACAAATTCCGACCGCTCACTGACAAGGAGCTGGAATTTTACGGTTCTCTGAACTGGGACGATAATCCGCCTATCAACGGATTCTACGAAGCGATGATGTCAATCGCATACGCCCAGCTTGCGGAACGTGAGCGTCAGGCGGCTGAAAAAGAAGCCGATAAGGATTATAAATCCGAAACTATCGTCGAGGGTGGCACTGTAATCGAGAAAACCGAAGGCTACTTCATTCCCAGCAGACAGCCAATAGTGGAGGCGAAAAAGCCGGAGAAGGCCGAGGTGGATATGTCACCCGTCCTTTCTCGGAGGATATTCAGTTCTTCCACCACAACGGCAGTATGGTGGTGCAGGACGGTCTTGTGGGCTTCCTCTCGGAAGTCCGCAAGAATGGTGCTACATTCAATCCATTGGAATTGAAGCCGGAACAGGCGAAACGCGCCATGCTCTATGTCACTCTGTCGGAAACTTATCAGCAGCTTTATAACTATGAGGCTGAGACCCATGAACCGTCAGACATCTGCGCGAACACCTCAATCAGTATTATGATGAGTTTGTGGAGAAATACGGCAACCTAAATGAGAAAAAGAATGTAAAATTTATCCTCATGGATGCCAACGGCAGGGACGCACTGGCATTGGAGCGGGGCGAGAATGGTCGGTTTGTCAAGGCTGACATTTTCGACCATCCGGTATCATTCGCGGTTGACGAGTTACTTCGGTGGATACACCGCTGGAGGCACTGACTGCTGCATCACTTAATAAATATGGTGTCGTCAACCTTGAATATATGTCATCGCTTGTGGATATGGATGAGGATTCATTGGTAGATAACCTTGAAGGACACATATTATAATCCGCTTGTCAGCAGCTATGAGGTCAAAGACCGTTTCATTGCTGGAAATGTAGTGGCAAAAGCCGATAATGTCAGGGCATGGATTGACCATGAGGAAGAACGGATAAAGGACTTTCCCGGATATGACGGGTGTAGAACCTTTCATAGCATTGTCGAAAGATTCGCTCAATGCGTTGGAGGAAGCACGGCCCCCGCCGCATCGAGTTCGATGAACTGGATTTCAACTTCGTGAGCGATGATTCCACACGGGTATCTACTCCGTGTCATATCTATTCCACACC
>PDYJ01003091.1_pt1:0-112500 | contig 144627 bp, 138 predicted proteins | sample 1430841 | NCBI WGS metagenome assembly PDYJ01 (sample SAMN07237672, study PRJNA390542) | Gut metagenome, whole genome shotgun sequencing project. | isolation source: fecal pellets | host: Mus musculus | place: USA: New York, NY | collected 2016-10
CGCGGACAAGGCGAACCGCCGGATTATCGGCGACAAGGCGAAAGCCTACGAACAGGGGGCGAGGAACGGCAGGAGAACCGCGACCGTGCCATGCAGCAGTTGGGCGACCTGTTCGACCGCGAAACAGTGGAAGCGGACAATGGCAGTGACTTCGACCTTGCCAATCCCGGTGGAACGGAAGAGGCGGTGAAGCCCGCACCGAAAACCATCCAATCCTCCGCAGCCGCCTACCGCGACCTCAATGCCACGCTCGGTAACTTCTACGAGCAGCCGGAGAACGACAACGCGGAGATGGACGAACTGCTGGAGCGTATCGCATCGCTGGAATCGGAACTGGAAAGCGAGAAAGCAAGGCGTCCGCTATGGATGAGCAGGTGGCACTTATGGAAAATCCTATGAGCTGGCGGCGAAATACATGGGCGGTCAGAACGGCGGCAAGCCGGAACCGGTGCAGGCGGCTGAGCCTTACCCCGTGCAGAAAGCCGGAAAGAACACGGCGAAACCCGTCAGGCAGGTAGTGCATCAGGTGGTGTCCTCGCTTGGACAACCGATGAGCAACGCCGATTTGTCGCCTCCTTCTCGCAGGAGCGTAACCGCAGTTTCAACACGGCGGTGGGCGTCACGACCGTATCGGACAGGAACACCATATCGGCGTGCGTCTATGGGGCGCAGAGCGTGACCGACGGGCAGGCGGTAAGATTACGGCTGCTGGAGCCGATGGCGGTAGCGGAAAAATCATTCCCCGTAATGCGGTGGTGGTCGGCACGGCAAAGATTCAGGGCGAACGGCTTGATATTGAAATTACTCGCTGGAGTACACAGGTACGATCATCCCGGTGGAACTGGCGGTGTATGACACGGACGGGCAGCCCGGCATCTTCATCCCCAACTCGATGGAAATGAACGCTGTCGGGAGTTGCGCAACATGGGCGGCTCGCTGGGGCAGCATCAATATCTCCACCAATGCAGGGGCGCAGCTCGCCTCCGACTTGGGCAAGGGGCTGATACAAGGCACGAGCCAGTATATCGCCAAGAAGATGCGCACGGTGAAAGTGCATCTGAAAGCCGGGTACAGGGTCATGCTCTATCAGGAGAAGACTGAAAACAGAATACAGAAAAAGTAACAACAACCAATGTTTAATTTACCACTAAAATCCAAAGTAAAATGAGAAAAGTAATCATCATGTTTGCCCTCGCTATGGGCATCGCAACTGCCAACGCGCAGGAGAACGTGACCGTTGGAACGGACAACGGCAGTGTAGAACAGCCGACGACAGAACAGCCGACCTTGACAAAGGAGGTCTATCCGCAGAAGGAGGCGGACGGCGACCTGTACCACGGGCTGACAAGAAAGCTGGGATTTGACCGCATGGTCCCCCCGCACGGTTTGGAAGTGACCTACGACAAGACCGTCCACGTCATTTTCCCCTCGGAAGTGCGCTATGTCGATTTAGGCTCGCCCGACCTGATTGCGGGCAAAGCCGACGGAGCCGAGAACGTCATCCGCGTGAAGGCTACCGTGAGGGACTTTCCGAACGAAACCAACATGTCCGTAATCACGGAAGACGGAAATTTTTACACCTTCAACGTGAAGTACGCCGCCGACCGCTGCTGCTCAACGTGGAGATGTGCGATTTCATCCATGACGGCTCGGCGGTGAACCGCCCGAACAACGCGCAGGAAATCTATCTGAAGGAGCTGGGCAGCGAAAGCCCGATGCTGGTGCGCCTTATCATGAAGTCCATCCACAGGCAGAACAAGCGCGAGTGAAGCACATCGGCTGCAAGCGTTTCGGCATCCAGTACCTGCTGAAAGGCATCTACACGCATAACGGGCTTCTGTATTTCCACACGGAAATCAAGAACCAGAGCAACATTCCTTTCGACGTGGACTACATAACGTGGAAAATCGTGGACAAAGAAGGTAGCGAAGCGTACCGCCGTGCAGGAGCAGATCGTCCTGCCGCTCCGCGCGCAGAACTACGCCACGCTCGTGCCGGGCAGGAAGAGCGAGCGCACGGTCTTCACGATGGCAAAGTTCACCATCCCCGACGGCAAGTGCCTCGTGGTGGAGCTGAACGAGAAGAACGGCGGTCGCCACCAGTCCTTCGTGATTGAGAACGAGGACTTGGTACGAGCCAATACCATCAACGAACTTCAAGTGCGCTGACTATGAAGAAGTACCTTTTTATGATTATCGCGTCGCTTGCCCTGTTCACAGGGCGGGCGAACGCCCAGCGGTGCCTGCCGAAGATGCAAGGCATCGAGGTCAGGGCAAACATGGCGGACGGCTTCAATCCCGGCGGCAACGACGGCGGGTACAGCTTCGGGGCGGCTCTCTCCACCTACACGAAGAAAGGTAACAGATGGGTGTTCGGCGGCGAGTAACCTGCTGAAGAACAACCCCTACAAGGACGCAAAGATACCCGTGGCACAGTTCACGGCAGAGGGCGGCTACTACTTCAAGATACTGTCCGACGCGCGTAAAACGTGTTCGTCTATGCGGGTGCTTCGGCTCTTGCCGGGTATGAATCGGTGAACTGGGGCGAGAAGGTGCTGCCTGACGGCTCCACGCTCCATGACCGTGACGCCTTCATCTACGGCGGTGCGCTGACGCTGGACGTGGAGTTTGTACGTGGCTGACCGTATCGCCCTGCTCGCCAACCTCCGGGAGCGTTGTCTGTGGGGTGGCGACACGAGAAAGTTCCATTGCCAATTCGGGGCGGGCATCAAGATAATCATCAACTGACGCACCGCATGGAGCATACGGACATCGACATGATAAGGCGGATTCCGTTGGCAGACTTTCTCGCGCGGTTGGGGCACGAGCCTGTACGGAGAAGCGGAAACGAGCTTTGGTATCGTGCGCCGTACCGCAATGAGCGCACACCCTCTTTCCGTGTGAACGTGGCGAAACAGCTCTGGTACGACTTCGGTTTGGGCAAGGGTGGCGACATCTTTACGCTTGCCGGGGAGTTTGCGCAAAGCGTGGATTTTATGGAACAGGCGAGGTTTTATAGCGAAAGCCGCAAATATGGTGGTTGATAGGTCGGCTTTTCCGACCTATCAACCGAAGCCTGCCGAACCTGCCTTTGAAGGAGTGGAAGCCGTCCCGTTGCTCCGCTCACCGCTGACGGACTATCTGGCGGAACGGGGCATACCTTATGCCGTTGCATTCCACCATTGTTTCCGCCTGAACTATGGCGTGCGTGGAAAGCGGTATTTCGCAATAGGCTTTCCAAACATGGCTGGCGGCTATGAGGTACGCAGCCGCCATTTCAAGGGTTGCATACCACCGAAAGATGTGTCACTGGTAAAGCTGGAAAATACCGCTGCCGACGTGTGCAGCGTGTTCGAGGGATTTATGGATTTCCTTTCTGCTGCCACACTCGGCATAGTCGGCAATGGCGACAGTCTTGTGCTGAACTCCGTTTCCAACGTGGAAAAGGCGATGAAGCATCTGGACGCTTACGGACGCATCAACTGTTTCCTTGACCGTGACGAAGCCGGACGGAGGACGCTTGACGTTCTTGGCAAACGCTATGGCAGACGTGCCTGTGACCGTTCAGCCTCTATGACGGTTGCAAGGACTTGAACGAGTATCTGCAACTGACAACGAAAAAAGAAATGAACAATAACTTAAAAATCAAATTGAAATGAACATACTGAACAACAAGAACACGAAGAAAATCCATCTTCAAGGCGTTGGCACTCTGCCTGTTCGCCGCCGTGTCGCTCACGCTCGTGTCGTGTGACGACGACATGGACATCCAGCAATCCTATCCCTTCACGGTGGAAACCATGCCCGTGCCGAACAAGGTGACGAAGGGGCAGACGGTGGAAATCCGCTGTGAGCTGAAAAAGACGGGCGACTTCGCCAACACCCTCTATACCATCCGGTATTTCCAGTTCGAGGGGGAAGGTACATTGAAAATGGACAACGGCATTACGTTCCTGCCCAACGACCGCTACCTGCTCGAAAACGAGAAGTTCCGGCTGTACTACACGGCAGAGGGCGACGAGGCGCACAACTTCATCGTGGTGGTGGTGGACAATTTCAAAAATTCCTATGAATTGGAATTTGACTTCAATAATCGGAACGGTAAGGACGACATTCAGACCGTCATCCCTATGGGCAATTTCAAACCTCTGCCAAGATGATGCGTGTATTCATGGCTATCCTCTGTTCGCTGCTGGCGGTCTGTTCCGTGTCCGCACAGATCAGCCGCCAAGAGGGAACGGACAGACAGGCGGCAATCTACCGCCTGCCACTCATGGAGCGGGCTTTTCTATGCACCCGCTATTTTGAAGGCTGGCATGACCAAAGCTGCTATCCCTACTTGGGCTGGGGGCATCGTTTACAAAAAGGCGAAAGGTATTCTGCACGCACCATGACGAAACGGCAGGCGGACGCGCTCCTGCGCAAAGACCTGCGGAAGTTCATCGCCATGTTCCGTAGGTTCGGGGCGGATTCGATTTTGCTTGGCACGCTGGCTTTCAATGTCGGTCCGTCGAAACTTTTGGGCGCAACGGATACTCCAAAAGCACGCTGATCCGAAAATTGGAAGCGGGCGACAGGAACATTTATCGGGAGTATATTGCTTTCTGCAATTACAAGGGTAAACGGCACGCCATGCTGCTCAAACGGAGGAAGGCGGAATTTGCGCTGCTGTATGTTCCATGATATGGCAAGTGCCTGACAAAAGAAAATCCGATGAAGCTGCCTGCTTCATCGGATTTTCCGCTTTCATTTCATACATTCGGTATTGTTCCCATGTCGATTACCTCACCGTCCCTGCAATGTTCGATGATGCCGGGTGAAAATCCCATGCTTCCGATTGCGATATGACGGATATACTCGCATACTCCCGACCTTGAAAATTCTTTCCCGTCAGGTTTTTGAAAATCATCTTCATGCCTGTTCCGTCATCGCTGTGCAAGATGATTTTTCCGTTCTGTCTGATTGCTTCCATGATTAAAACTTGTTTTTGTAAATATTATCGAAGATTAGACAAGGTTTCTTTGCTACTTTCTTTGTCCGCCATCATGCTCACCGAAAGAAAGTAGGGCGGCTTTTGCCGCCCACCCCTCAAAATCGGGTGTAAAGCCCCGTTACCATCGTGAACATTTCTTCCAGCATATCGCAATATATCCCTTGTGCGTTTCGATGTCCTTCGTCTTGCACTCGAATGTCTTTTTTGCTGAACGTCCTGCGGTAGAAACGCATATTGTAGAGGTCTGCCCCTCCGTCATAGATGATGTCAAGGCGGTTGGCACTTGTCTTGTTCCTCGCAAGGCTCATGCGCAAGCCGTTGCCCATGTCTATGAAGTCCTTGCTTCCAGTCATGGCGGCAAAGCGTCTGCCGCCTATCTGCTCCAAAATTGTCTTCGCTATCATATACGCTGTCTTTTAGGGTTTATATGTTGGCGGTGCGGACACCGCCAACTTGTTCAACATTCTGTTATCTCGGCAATGGGTGTGTTTCGTTTCAACCATTCCATCAGGCACTCCATATTGTACTCGCTTGTGATGACTGCCGTATGGCTGTCAATGGCGGTAAACCTGCTACTTTCATAGTCATCTATCCACTTTTTTAGGGTATCAACTCCCCACGCTTCGGCATCGTCAAAGATGCCGTCCAATACTTTGATAGGCTCGCTGAACTTCACTATCAGCGTTTGGTAGGCTGCGTTCATCGTCTGTCCTCCTTTCCTCCCTTTGCCGTGAGCCACTTGTCCCGTGCGGCTCGGCACTCGTCCAACGTGGGTTTGACACAAGAGAACAACTCTCCGTTTGTGGGATGGCGGTAGTCGTACTGCACAAGTGTCCGCTTGCGTCTGCCGATACCTAATTGGAAACGCTCGTATTTCTCCGTACCTGCTTCGGTGCAGGTGCTTATTCCGTTGATGGTCATTCGTGTTGCCATAATCGTTGATTTTAGAGTGGTTAAAAATGTACTGACAAAACTCTGTTGCGCATCACCATTTCGGGGTCACTCGTATAGCGTTGGTGCAGGTAGAAATGGTGGGAGCCGAAGCCGTAAAGGAAAAACCTGTCAAGTTCGTGCTTCTCGGCAAAGTCCTTGACGCTTGCCCTTAACTGCTCCTCACTCGTTGCCAGAGTGAGGAGGTTTACAAATTCAAGGAACATTGTGGGGATTTTATCGTCCCACAGACAAATCATGCTTTCAATTCTTACTTCCATACTATTGGGTATTATAGGTTTATACTATGCCGCTTCCATTCGTTGGCGGATAAGGTTCACGTTGCTGTTCACAAGGTTTACAATGCGGTCGTGGTATTCGGTGTTCTCGTTGCATAAGCCACGGCACTGCACCACCTCCAAAGTTTTCAGTGATACCTCTATCGTTTCTATGCGTCTGCCGTCAATGGTCGCTGAAAGGATAAGAGAATTTTCCCGATTGTGGTAGCCACCCACGCAATGGTGCATCATACGTCCTTCCTCTATCATTTCCTCCACGCTCTCTATGACCTTGATACGGATAAGGTTGTCGGAGAACACAAGTCCGAAGAAGATACCTTTGGCTTTTAGATAGTTCTTCTCGTCCTCAATCGCCTTTTGCCGTTGCTGTTCCGTCCGCTCACGTTCCCTTTGTCGGTTACGCTTCGCCACCAACTTGTCGTGTTCGGCTTTGAGGTCGGCAGGGCAAACGTACTTCGGGCTGTTCGTGTCCTTGCCGAAATGACGCAGGAGGTCTATCGTGTCACGCCACATAGAGCCGTTGGCAATGGTGTAGCCATTTCGGATACATATCTTCAAGGATGCCCAATACTCTACGATATTGAAAGAGTGGTATATATAGTAACGCAACATGGGATATTGCCCTGCCTTCAACAGCGTTTCGGCTCGGCAGTCGGAAAGTATGGCTTTGAAAAGGTCGTAAGGCAGGATGTTGTGATAATCACCCTTGAAGCCGTTGCGTTTCACTTCGGGTATGAAACGCTGTCGGGGGTAGGTGCATACCGGATTTATGTCGTATGCCCGAAATTCTCCATTCTTGCGTACCTCCATGTCGCTGTATTCATTCCATAGGTCGTAATAGAACAAGGACATGCCACGCAATCGGGCAACGGTCGTTGTCTTGCCGTCGGGGGCAATCCACCTCTGCACCACTTCAAAGATGGAATATTCGGCTGTCTGCCCTGCCTTGTATCGTGACTTGACGGAAAAGAAGCGTATCACTTGGTATTGCTTGCAGGTGGTGACGATGGAGAAATACTCCATATCGCTGAAAACACTCTTTCGGGTGCGTAATGTTTCCAACTCCATGCCGCAACGGGGGCAGGTGCATCCGCAAATGGTATCTGCAAGGTCGTGGTCGCTTTTCCACGAATGTCCGCACTCGGTGCAGATGTTCGTGCCGTCTGCCCTTTTGATGGCGTAATGCTTGAAGCAATGGCGGAAAGCGTATGCCCTTTGTTCTTCGGTCAATCCCGGTAGTCGCTTGCTCAAACGTGCGACTTCCTGCTGTATGCGTGTTCTCGGTTTCATAATCAGAAGTCAAATAGTGATGGTTCAACTTTGGTTTCTTTCTTCGCTGTTGGCTTGTTGCGGTTCTGCAACTTGCGGAGTTCCTCGTCTTGGTATTGTCGGATAGCGTTCTGCCGTGCTTCCGCCTTTTCCTCCGCTGTGAGTTCCACCACATGGTTCACGGCTACCTTGCATTGGATAGGTTCGCCCACCTCTACCTCGTTCTCGTCATAGTAGTGGACGGCTTGTCCGTATATCTCTCCGTCCGTGAAGCCGTTGCAACCGCTTTTCTGCACATAGTTCAGAATGTAGGTCACGCAATCGTCTATGTTCTTGGCTGGGTTGCGGTAGTTCTTCGCAAAGAGCGCATCTTCGGCTGCACGCTGCTCCAAGTACATCTGTATCGTTCTTTTGAAATGTTCTGTTCCTTTCATATCGCTGTCGTTTTATCAGTTATACATTTTTCCGTTTCCCAAAAACTCGTAGTCGTTGGCTGCGCAACTCTCCTCGAAACTCTCCTCGCTGCACTGAAATTCCATATCGTCACGGCACGACTTGAAGAAGCTGTTAAGGCACTTGTCCATAAGGTCGTACAGAGTGGTTCGGGTATCGGGGGCTTTCAGAAAGTCGTAGATGGGTCGCAGGATGTCCTCGTCTGCGCAATAGCCTGTCAGTACGCAACAATTATCCGTGAATACACGGCTTTTGCGCCTTTTCTTGTAATTGCCTTTTAGGTAGTAGGTTCTCGGCTTGAATAGGGTATGCCAATAGTTATTGACGATGTATTTCAGAAGCCGTATGCCGCAGAGTTCCTCTTCCTCTCCGCTGTAACGTGAGGTGAAGCGGTAGGAATAACGGCACGTGTCGTAACTCCAATCGTTAACTTTGACCTTGAACACACTCTCAAATGCTTCCAGCGTGTTGCGGTTGTCACTCTCCCAACCGTATTCAAAGGTGCGCAGCCATTCATTGTATGCGGTATCTCTCGCTGCTGCGGAGAGTTCGGCTAATTGGAAAAGGTCGTATGTCCTTGTTATCGTTCTCATATCGCTGTCGTTTTAGATGGTCTGTTTCAGTATCTCTCTCCAATAGGTCGGCTGCACTTCGCTCAAAAGGAAGTCTGTAAAGTCCCTCCGTGCGTCCTTGTTCAGTTCTCGGTAGAGTTCACGGAACACGGATATGTTGCCGTTGATGTACGTTTCCACCATGTACTCGAAGATGTTGTCCACCTCGTAGTATCTGCACTGCTGCGCTGCTGTCTTGCTGTTTCTCTTTGCCATATCGGTAAGGATTAAAGGGTGAATAACCAAAGGATGAAGCCGAAGAAGACGATTGTGGAAAGGATAGCCATGATTACGCCTATCGTTACTCGGAACACTCCGTTTACAATTTCTCTGATGATACCCCAAAGGATGCCGAACACCCCGAAGGCGGTGCGCACCATTAAGCCGCATATCGCAAGCCCTATGTACTGTGCCATTTGTCTGAAATCTGCCGTTGCCGTCATATCTTCGCTGTTTTGATTTTTTTGTTTTAATGCGGATTCAAGAGCTGAGGGAGTTGAGTTTCAAACTATCTTATCTGCCTCTCGTTTATCCGACATTTTTTTTATGCGTCTTTCTGTCGCATCGGTCGTTTTCGTTTCGGGTGCTTAAAAAGGCAGGGATTAGGGGATGCAAGGTTTTTCGCGGAAATACTACCCGCAGGGCTGGAGATTTCCGCAGAAAACAGGAGGCTTGACCTTGCATTCCCGTCCAATCCCGGAATTACCTTTGCGCCCAGAACGGAAATGACTGCCTGATGCGGCTCACTGAAAGACGCGAAAATGGAGGTAAACGGAAGTGGAGGCAGATTGGACAGGAAAACTTCAAAAGAGAAATCCGTAAAAAAGGGATAATGCCAAAAAGAAAAGGGACACTGCCGGAAGCGTGAAACCGGGCAAACCACCGGCAAGGAAGTATGATTTTATATGTCTGGCCGAGCGTGTCCGGTCTGACGGATAAAATCATTCTTCCCGGTTTGCCTGCCGTGTATGACGGCTTGTTCCATTTACGGATCGGGCGGTCATGCGCGGCTTTCCGCTTACGGCTCAAAGGAACAGCAAAAAAGAAAAATCGTCAGAAACCCGTAAAAGCACCTCTCTGGCATAAGCGCAAAAGAAATGGGCCTTGCATCATCAGTCTAAACTTCTGTTTAGGCGTGAGGCAAAGCCCTTTTCTCCGCTTATGCGGTAGTCGGCATACGTTCGTCCAAAATCTCTTTGGGCGATGGTGTGCCGACGGACAAAACCGCTTTTACGGAAAAACTTATATGTGAGGATAAAAAATCAGGAGATTTATTTCTAAATCTCCCGTTTAATTTCTATTTTTGCATACGAAGAGTTCTTTGAAGGTTACGCAACGCGCAGAAGGATGATGCAGTAGATAACTAACTAATTCGTAACCTATTACTATCATGAGCAATTAACCTACGCTCATTTCCAATAAATTACACTCTTTTCGTAACTTCATTTGTACAAAAATAAACAAAATATGTATTATATCAAAATAGATTCTATTATCTTGACCTTCCCTGAAAAGTATGGTTCTTACTCACTTTAGTTGAATGTTCCATCTATAGTAATCATATTCTAATGTTTTTCAGATTGTTAGAACAAAAGAAATGAAATTTCTCGCCCATTCTGTGTTTACATACCGGTTTAGAGTGCAATTTAGAGTGCACCTTAGAGTGCATCAATAATAATCCCAATGCATCCTATACGGAATTGGCAGAAAAATTGGGAATTAAAAGGAGGACCTTAGCAAATCGGATTAAGCAGCTAACGGAATTAGGGCTAATTCGTCGAGAAGGGTATGATAAGACCGGTTATTGGGTAGTTTCTTATAACATATCCCCGAAGGATTCATCACTCTGAAATCCTTCGGGGATATGTATCAAACTTTCACAATTTATTTTTCATTATCTCTTAATGAATCCATACAGCGGATAAATTATTATTTCACCAACACCTTACTTACCCCATCTTCTGACACCTTTATGTTTATTCCTGAAACGGGAGTGGATGTTTTACGCCCGGATAGGTCGTAATACCCAATCGCTTCCGAACTATATGCCGAAGGTAAGAAATTTGATGCGTGATCATTACCTGCCACTATAAATGATTGGATCTCTGCATTATCAAAGGCATTATCTCCTATATATACCACTGAGGTTGGAATAATGAGTGTCTTGAGACCTTTACATCCTTGGAATGCACTACGAGAAATACGAGTCACAGATTCAGGTATAGTATATTCTTCACGAGTGGCGCATGACGGATATTTCACAAGCACTAATGGCTGAGAGCCACTATATATGAACAAAACTCCATCCGATGAACCGAGATAATATGGCTGGTCCGACTTAATATATCCGGTAGGATAATTGGAAGTCATCTCAATATTTGCTTGCGCATAGACTGCACAAGCAAATATTGAGATAATGAATAGCAATATTGACCTTTTCATTACGAATGAAATTTATTTCACGTAGACTTTCTTTCCGTTTACGATATTAATGCCTCGTTGCAGACGGTTAAGCCTACGTCCATAAAGATCATAGATTACAGTCTCAGTCGGGCGGTCTATCATGACGTCGCCTATACCTGCCTCATCAGTAACAATCACCTTAACGGATGCCGACACATTGCTGCCGTCTGTTGCCGTAGCTGTAAGGAAAGCCTCGCCCTCCTCAAGTCCAATTATATCGCCTGAATACATGTCAACATAAAGCACTGACTCATCGCTTGAAATCCATTGTAGCTCTTTGTTGGAAGCATTAAGCGGATAAATAGCCACATTTGGCTTCTTCTGTTCCCCTATCTTGCAATAAATCGGATCCTCCGCAAAAACAATACTCTCGACACTGGCATTCTCAATATCAGCCACAATCTCTATACCGCATAAATAATCTGTACCTATGTCGTACCATCCTATTGTAGTTGTGTATAAATCATAAAGATCCACATATACATGAACCACGACATGCCCGTCAATACCAGATTGATAGAAAACCTCCCGATTATAGATATTTTGTGGAGTCCGAGCTAAATTATACACACCCATGATATTGGGACAAAAAGCAAATGCCCTGTCAGATATATCATAGACTGAAGACGGAATAGTAACAAACTGAAGATTCTCACATTTGGCAAACACAAGACTACCTATAGTTTTAAGCGATTCAGGCAAATCTATATTTGTAATTGAAACACAGCCAAGGAATGCACTATCATATATAGCTTCCAATCCTAAACCAAAATTCACCTCTTGCAAATCAACACATTCTATGAATGAATACGCTCCTATTGTTGTAACGGAATTAGGAATATCTATTTTCCTTATGGCTGTCTGCTCAAATGTCCATCCTTCAATCTCCTTCAATGACTCTCCCAACTTGACATCTGAAAGAGATACGCAATATCTAAATGCGCCATATCCCATTTTAGTCACAGAATCAGGTATTTCAATACTGGGCAGATTCCAGCAGCCGCGAAATGCCTCATAGCCTATCTCCTTTAATGATTCAGGAAGCGACACATCTTCCAATGCAGTACACTGCAGAAACGCATCCGCTCCGATTATTTCTACTGATGAACCGATTGCAGCCCTCTTTATGTTGACACAATTCATAAAACATAATTCACCAATTGATTTGACTGAGTTCGGGATAATCAAATCCGATTCAAGATTTCCGCATCCTTTGAATGCAGCTTTTCCAATCGTTTCAAGAGAATTGCCCCACTTGATAGTCTTTAATGCCTCGCAATCCTCAAATGCGTACTCCCCTATCGTCTTCAATGAATTTGGAAGGTTGATATTGGAAAGATATCTACAACTCTTGAAAGCCTGAGCACCGATTTCCGTCAGGACTCCTGAACTGCTAAACGCAACTGTCTTTAGATTTGATGCACCAAGAAATGCCTTATATCCGATAAACTCCAGCGTCTTGGGAAATACAACCGACGTAAGTTCTACCTGCCCCCTAAACGCTTCATTGTCAATACCGACTACGGTATATGTCTTACCATCATATTCCACACTGGCAGGGATATTTACAAGTCCGGAATATTTGGAACCTGCATTTCTATGCTTCGTAACACTGACTGTCTGGTTGGCAATATCCTCTTCCACATAAGATATTCCATTTGATTCAAACGTTTTAGCTATCAAACCTGAATTTGCACTGAACACGCCCAATACACATAGCATTAACAATACCGACAAATGTCTAAGTCTCACCATACTTTTGAGTTTTTGTAGATTCTTTCCGATTGAATCCCGACTCGGATGATTGTTAGTGGTTAGTTCATGGCATATAAAACAGAAAACGTGGGATCCACTTTCCTTGCTCGTCCCACTCGTTGAGGCCTTGGCGTTGCCCGGTATAGGAGAACGAGCAACGCAGAAGCCCACGTATTGGAATATAGGTGTACCATGCACCCATAAGGGTACATGGCAGGCTATTACCATCCGTGAGCGACCTTGTTGCCTTTGTCTTGCCTATACATAAAACCGCCAAGTTTCAACGAGTCAAGAACAAAGCGCACAAAGACGCTCTATTTTAATATGTCTGCAAACCCTCCCACAGACCCTTCGGCCGCTTGGTTTTATACCTGTAGCGACTTTATCGGGCTTCTGCTTATAGGTTTGCGTGGTAAAATTACAAAGTTTTTTTTATATTTTCAATGTAATTGTAATTTTTTTTGTAAAATTCTTCAATTTTTATAACCTTCTTTATCATAGATGGTATCAATTTTATATCGTTATTCTCATCAATGGGGTCCCTCTATTATATTATTGATTCATCTGAATCACTTGAATCATCTGAATCACTGAATCACCTGAATCGCATGAATCACTTGAATCACTATTGCCCTTTCTGAACGCGAATGTTGCAGCATCTTTGGTATTCTCAAATTAGAAATCATTAACATTACGTAATCTAACTTTTATCAGCACCCATTGTTTTATAATTACTACAAGAGAAATTTCACTCTTGTCTTATAAATAAACACAGTTATGGATAAAGAAAAGAAATCTTACTATTTCAATGTGATTGAAGCCAAAGATGGGAAAATGAACGAAGTGATGAACTTCAATTTCGGCGGTCATCATGACCTTGCCGCAATGGTGGAAAATGCAAAGGCATCAGGCATCTTTGCAAAAGACAAGCACGCCAAGGAATTTGTGATTGGTATGCGCCTCCTCCACCATGCTCTCAAGAAAAACGCCGACTCACCTCTCTTTGCTGAGTTCATACCTCAGTTCAAAGCTTTCAAACAGAAAGTGCGTGAGCAACTCGGATGCAAGTGCAATGATTGCAACTGCGGGAAATAACATTTCCATCTTCAGATAAGGGATTGATGACGCCACCGTCATCAATCCCTTTATCCTTTTAACAACCCCTACGGACAAAATCAGAAAATAAGATTGCAAAAACTTATTTTTGTATGACGTTAAAAACTATTTAGCATCTCTTAACGTTATAACTCTGAACGTGCCATACATCCATAGGTGGACCGAGGACGCACGGCACCTCATGTCCGTATTGTTTCACTCTACTAAATAAAAGGTTATGCATCTTACCCCAAAAGAAGAAGACAAACTTAAGCTGCTGACTCTCGGCATGATTGCCGAACGCCGTCTGCAAAAAGGACTAAAGCTGAATTATCCTGAATCAGTCGCCTACATCACCTCCTGCGCACTTGAGGGTGCCCGCGAGGGGAAGACTGTGGAGGAAGTCATGCACGACGCCGCAAATGTGCTGACAAAGGATCAGGTGATGGAAGGTGTCGCCGATATGATCGGGCTCCTGCAGGTAGAAGCCGTATTCACCGATGGGTCCAGGCTCGTGTCAATCCACAAGCCTATCAAGTAACAGGTATAACAACGTAAAAAGATTTTATCATCATGGCTAATGACACTTACACGACTCCTAACGGAGTTTTCCAGGGTCAACCTGATATAGCATATCCCAAGACCCCGGGATTTGAACCGTCGACACCTGTACCCGTAGGCGGAGTCATCCTTGCCGAAGGCAACATCGAGTATAACACCGACCGCCGAACCGTCTCCCTGAAAGTGCGCAACACCGGCGACCGACCCATCCAGATCGGCAGCCACTTCCATTTCTTCGAGGTGAACCGATTCATGGAGTTTGACCGTGAGGCAGCATTCGGAATGCATCTCAACATACCGGCTACCACGGCTATACGCTTCGAGCCGGGTGAGGAGAAAGAGGTGGAGCTCGTAGAATTTGCCGGGAAGCACCGCATCATCGGCTTCAACGACCTCACCAATGGATATGCCGGATACGAAGACTCTCCTTCATACTATCCTTGTAAGATGAAGGCTTTCCGCAAGATGCAGGAATATGGCTTCAAGAATATCTCCGAGGAGGAGGCTGAAGCCGAGTTCACCACACCAACCCCATCCAACACTAAGAAATAAGCGCCATGGCTCAAATATCAAGACAAGAATATAACAATCTTTTCGGTCCTACCGTAGGCGATAAGATCAGGCTTGGCAACACCAACCTTTACGTTGAAATTGAAAAAGATCTCCGCGTCTACGGAGATGAGGTAGTTTACGGCGGCGGCAAAACAATACGCGACGGCATGGGCACCGCCAACACCGTCACTTCTGACAGCGGATCACTTGACCTCGTGATCACCAACGTCACTATCCTTGACCCGGTGCTCGGCGTGATAAAGGCCGACGTGGGCGTAAAGGATGGCAAGATCGCCGGCATCGGTAAGGCAGGCAACCCCAACATTATGAAGGGTGTCAGCCCTAACCTATGCACAGGTCCTTCGACTGATGCCATTTCCGGCGAGCATCTTATCCTTACTGCCGCCGGTATTGACGGACACGTACACTTCATCGCTCCGCAGCAAGCCTATAACTGCCTCAGCAACGGTATCACAACCCTTATCGGAGGCGGCATCGGTCCTACCGACGGCACTAATGGCACAACAATCACTTCCGGAATCTGGAATGTCCGCAAGATGTTTGAAGCTACCGAAGGACTCCCCATCAACATGGGTTTCCTCGGCAAGGGCAACTCTTCAGTGGCGGAGACTCTCTCCGAGCAGATCGTGGCGGGCGCCATGGGTTTCAAGGTGCATGAGGACTGGGGATCCACCCCGGCTGCAATACGCGCAGCCCTGACCGTGGCTGATCAATATGACGTGCAGGTGGCAATCCACACCGACACCCTCAACGAGGGGGCTACGTGGAGGATTCAATTGCCGCTATGGACGGAAGGACAATCCACACATACCACACCGAGGGTGCAGGCGGCGGTCATGCCCCCGACCTCCTGAAGGTGGCGTCAATGGCAAACGTGCTACCCTCCTCCACCAACCCCACACTCCCATTCGGAATCAATTCAGAGGCTGAGCTTTTCGACATGATCATGGTCTGCCACAACCTCAACCCGAATATCCCCTCCGATGTGGCATTTGCCGAAAGCCGTGTGCGTCCCGAGACCCAGAGCGCGGAGAATATTCTCCACGATCTCGGCGTGCTCTCGATGGTTTCATCCGACTCCCAGGCTATGGGTCGCGTCGGCGAATCGTTCATGCGTACATTCCAGATGGCCTCCTACATGAAGGATGCCCGTGGTAAACTTCCCGAGGATTCCGACAAGAACGACAACTTCCGAGTGCTCCGTTATCTTGCGAAGATCACCCTCAACCCGGCTATCTGCTATGGCATAAACGATATCTTAGGCTCAATTGAAGTGGGCAAGATGGCGGATCTCGTGCTTTGGGAGCCGGCATTCTTCGCCACCAAGCCAAAGATGGTGATCAAAGGCGGACTAATCAACTGGGCACAGATGGGCGATCCCAACGCCTCACTCCCGACGCCGCAGCCGGTGATGATGCGTCCGATGTTCGGGGCCTTCGGCAAGGCTATGCCCCGCACTTGCGTCCGCTTCACGTCGAAGGCTGCCATAGAGAACGGTCTGAAGGATATAATCCGCACAGACAATATCCTTTACCCGGTGCACGGCGTGCGTCAGCTCGGAAAAGCCGACATGCTTCTCAACACTGCCACTCCACAGATCGAGGTCAATCCCGAAACCTTTGACGTATACGTAGACGGTAAGCTCGCCTACGTGCCGCCGGCCAAGGAACTGTCGCTCGGACAGCTTTACTGGTTCAGCTGATAAGTATTATTCCAATAGTGTGTCTTGGGAAACAGACCATCCGTGTGCCTGTTTCTCAAGACACATTTGAAAATACCCCTTATATTCCACACCCATAATCAATACTCAAGTCCTGAATTATGCAAATCTTCACTGAGATATTAGGCAATATCCACTCTCCCGAATGGGAGAAGAAAATAGATGGATTCCATGTGGAATCAATCATTCTTGACCAATGGACTGCGCAGAAGAGCCGTTTCCTCGCCAAGAGCGACCATGGCAACGAATATCCCGTGGCACTCAAGCGCCAGTCGCAGATTGTAGACGGCGACGTGGTCTACTATAATCCTGACGAGAAAAAGGTGATTGTGTTGCGTCTGAGTCTGAATCCCGTGCTTGAGATCGACCTCTCGAAGCTCGAGGGTAAGACTCCCGAAGAGATCATACGCATCTCGGTAGAACTCGGTCATGCTATCGGCAACCAGCATTGGCCCGCCGTGGTGAAAGGCACTAAGGTATACGTGCCGCTGACGGTCGACAGGAAGGTGATGCTGAGCGTTATGGAGACCCACAACATCGACGATATCGAATACACTTTCCATGAGGGCACAGAGGTGATCCCATATATGGCACCTCACGAGATTCGCCGCCTCTTCGGAGGGGCATCCCACGGCAACCACCATATTCATGGCGACGGCGAACATGCCCACGCCCACATCGCATACTAAGCACTATATTACGCAACCAAAATTCAATCAGAAGATGAACTCCCTGATGCACCTCCTGCAATTCACCGACTCGGCATTCCCCGTAGGCACATTCTCATTCTCCAACGGGCTCGAGACCGCTGCCCACATGGGCATTGTGCATGATGCCGACACTCTCGAGCAGTATGCCCGGTCTGTATCCCTACAGGCGGCATACAGCGACGGCGTGGCTTCACTCATGGCTCATCGCGCAGCTTCCACAAAAGATTATGACTCGATCGTGAAGATCGACCATGAGATAATGCTATTCAAGATGAACGATGAGGCAAGGCTGATGCTGAAACGCATGGGTAAGAAACTTGCGGAACTTGGGACGAAACTCTTCCCCGACGACGATTTGTTCCGGCGCTGGCTTGAAGATATCGACGCCGGGAAAACTCCGGGATCGTATCCCGTGGCACAAGGGATCGCCTTCGCCCTGGCGGGGCTTGATGAGAAATCGCTCTACGCAAGCCATCAGTATGGAGTAATCAACATGGTGCTCTCCGCGGCTCTACGTTGCGTCAGAGTATCGCATTACGACACTCAGAAGATACTCTTCAAACTCTCGGAAGAGACCATGACCCATTTCAAGCGGGCATCTGAGATGACCTTTGACGACATGAACTCGTTCGTGCCTGAAATGGATATCTTCGCATCGCTCCACGAACGCGGCATGATGCGTATGTTCATGAATTAATCCAAGTAAAAAAACGAATAAAAATCCATCATAAATTATGTCAACCTGCAGAATAGGCGTCGGAGGTCCGGTAGGCTCCGGCAAGACCGCACTTATCGAGGCCATCACTCCCCGACTCATGGAGAAAGGGATGAGCGTGCTTATCATCACCAACGACATTGTCACCACCGAAGATGCCAAACACGTGCGTAAGACACTGAAAGGCATCCTCATGGAAGACCGTATAATCGGCGTCGAGACAGGCGCCTGCCCCCACACCGCCGTGCGCGAGGACCCCTCTATGAATATCGCAGCCGTGGAGGAGATGGAGGCTAAGTTTCCGGATGCCGACGTGGTGCTTATAGAATCGGGAGGCGACAACCTCACCCTCACGTTCAGCCCCGCGCTGGTGGATTTCTTCATCTACGTGATTGACGTCGCCGCCGGCGACAAGATCCCGCGTAAGGATGGTCCCGGAATCTCGCAGAGCGATATTCTCGTCATCAACAAGATCGACCTTGCCCCCTACGTCAACGCCTCGCTTGAAGTGATGGATCATGATTCCAGGCTTATGCGTCCCGGCAAACCTTTTGTATTTACAAATTCAATGACCGGCGAAGGCATCGACGAGCTTGTCGACCTTATTTTCAAGATGGCTCTGTTTGACAAGGCGGAGTGACGCCATTAACTACAGGTCTTACCCATAACCAACCCCTTTGCTATGAAAGCTGTCAACCGACAATATTCTGACTCTCCCGAGGTAAACTTCGACTCAATGCCGGAAATGGCTCCCTATCTCCAGCAGCCCGACGCTATGTATGTGGGCTGCCCCGGCAAGCACGGCTATCTCAACCTGGGCTTCGTGCTCGACAAGAGCGGTAAGTCGATTCTCCGCGAACTCGACCGCCGTGCCCCTCTCATCGTGCAGCAGGAGCTTTATTTCGACGAGGAGTTGCCGGAGATGCCGTGCGTCTATATCCTTTCATCGGGTGGTCCGAACGTCGACGGCGACCGCTATGCCCAGAATTTCCGGGTTGGTGCCGGAGCAATGGCTTTCATCAGCACTGGTGCGGCTACGAAACTCGCGGAAATGAAGCGTAACTACTCCGGCATGATGCAGAATATCGTGCTGGAGGAGAACGCTTACCTCGAATATCTCCCCGAGCCGATAATTCCATGCCGACATACGCGGTTTATCTGCAACACTACCATGACAGTACACCCCTCCGCCACCGTCTTCTATTCCGAAATATACATGGGAGGAAGGAAATATTATGGCAACGGTGAATTGTTTGAATATGACATACTCTCCGTGTGTACACGCGGCAAACGTCCTGACGGCTCCGATCTCTTCCGCGAGAAGTTTATCATAGACCCTCACCGCAGCCATATACGCGATATCGGCATAATACATGGCTACGATGTCTTTGCCAACGTAATAGTGATGACGCCCGAGGAGTCTGCCAAGCAGATATATGAAGCCACTGAGCCGTTTATCGATCGCGAACGCAGGCTGGCGGCAGGCATCACCCACCTTCCGGGTGGCGCAGGACTACTCTTCAAGGTGCTCGGCATGGAGCCGGGACCGGTAAAGGCACTCGTGAGGGAATTCTGCTCGCGGGTGCGTATGGCGGTCAAAGGGAAACCGGTGCCTCCGGAATTCCCTTGGCGATAGCGGAAAGAGTCAATACGTGAGTTATCATAAAGTGTTAAACCATCAAAATCATTCGATATGGCAACAGCAGCATCCAATAAAGAGCCTTCACAAATGATGTTGTGTGTAAGGACAATGCTTAGGGGAGCAGGACAGGTGATGTTTCAATGTTCATCATGGACAGGCTTATTATTCCTCGCCGGAATCTTCTGGGGCGCGTATTCTGCAGCCACTCAGCAGGTGGCATGGGGCGCAGTAGTTGGTCTTTGCGCATCCACATTGGCAGGCTACCTCCTGAAAGAGAAAAATTCCGATGGAGATGAGGGTCTATGGGGTTTCAACGGCATCCTCGTGGGATGCGCTTTCCCCACATTCTGTGCAAATACATGGCTTATGTGGGCATCCCTTATCTTCTTCTCAATGCTATCCACTTGGCTTCGGAAAGGGTTTAACAATATAATGGCTCCGTGGAAGATCAATTCCCTTACGTTCCCCTTCGTTTTCCTGACTTGGATGTTTCTCTTCGCCTCAAGGATATTCGACGGCATACAGCCTATCGGACTGTCGCACGCGGAATTGCCGGAAAGCTTCAGTTTTTCGCTCGACACATCGTTCCTCTCTCTGGTAGAATATTGGCTTAAAGGCATCTCTCAAGTCTTCCTGATAAATTCATGGGTGACGGGCATCTTATTCCTCGTCGGGCTCGCTATCTGCAATTGTTGGGCGGCACTCTGGGCTGCCGTAGGATCGGCACTCTCCCTCGCACTTGCCATACTCTTCAAGGCTAACCCTTCCGACATTGCCAACGGACTCTTCGGATTCAGCCCCGTGCTTACCGGCATTGCAATAGGAATGACATTCTATGAGGTGAATTGGAAGACGGCTCTATGGGCAATAGCCGGAATCATTGCCACATTCTTCATCCAGGCGGGTATGGACGTGATGATGGAGCCTTGGGGATTACCAACATTGACCGGTCCTTTCTGCGTGGCCACCTGGATTTTCCTTCTCCCCCTATATAAATTCGGGAAGGGTGAACAAGACTTCAGCCGTTGGCGTTCAAGAATAAAGGAGGTCCAGCAGCGAGTGGACACTGATCTCACCGATGCGATTGACAACATCACAGAAAAGGATAAAGGCATTACAGACAACCAAAAGAAATAGCATACCATAATGGCTGGCAATAAAACAAAAAGTATCTCAATAGCATCCATGCCGCTCACGCGACGTGGATGCTACATTGTCGCCGTAAGCTCCATGGAGCAGATTATTGGCGCAGGACTGTCGACCGTCATAGGGATAATGTTGCCTATGATACAATTGGTGACTCAGCCTCAAATGCCATCCGCTCTTCAGGGATTTATAGGAGCCACCGGACTGATAGGCATAGCTGTCGGCTCCATGATCATCGGTAAACTGAGCGACCGGCAGGGCTATCTGAAATGGTTCAGGATATGCCCCATTCTGATTATGGTTGGCGCTTTGATAAGCTATTTCCTCACCGACACCCCATGCCTCATAGCCGGATTGCTGATTGCCGGCATCGGAGTAGGCGGAGGATATTCACTTGATTCAGCATATATCTCGGAACTCTTGCCGGAAAAATGGCGGCAGATAATGGTAGGCGTTGCAAAGGCATCATGCTCTCTCGGATTTATTGTCGTGGCTCTCTTATGCTGGCTTATACTCAGTAAAGATCCCAACCCGAAAATTTGGAACAGGCTGATGCTGATAATTGCTGCCTCCGGACTGCTGACATTGCTGCTGAGGATAAACTGGGCGGAAAGTCCGCGTTGGCTGCTATCGAAAGGGAAGACTGCTATGGCTCAAGCCGCCTTGGAAAAATTCTATGGACCCGGTGTCGCGATAGCCCCTCAGCCTCTACTGCCTCAGGCTAAATCTAATGTGGGCATAGCTCAGATGTTTCATGGAGAGAATTTCAAACGCGTAATCTTCAGTGGTATACCATGGGCGTGCGAAGGTCTCGGTGTATATGGGTTCGGAGTGTTTCTTCCGGTGCTCGTAATGGCATTGGGCATAGAGAGTTCATCAGTCGAAGGGATGCCCAAAATAATCGATTCGGTGAAAGTCACAACACTCGTGAATTTCTTCATCCTTCCCGGATTCATCATCGGTCTTCTATTAATGAATCGCCTGAATCATGTCAGACTCCTTTCATTAGGGTTCATCGGAAGTGCTGTTGGACTCGGTATCCTGTATGCAGGCTACGTCTTCCACATGCCGGACCTGGTCATGATCATAGGATTCATAATTTTTGAAATCACACTTAATGCGGGACCCCACCTCATCACCTACATTATACCCTCCAGGATATATCCCGTGGAAGACCGTGGTACAGGCACAGGCATCGCCGCCATGATCGGCAAGGTCGGTGCAGTGACCGGGGTGATTATCATGCCTATCTTGCTTGAGGCAGGAGGCGCAAAGCTCGTGCTTATTGTCTCCTTCTTTGTGATGATAGCAGGGGCGGCTATCTCCTTGATATATGGGAAAGCCCTTAATCTGATTAATAATAATTAAAAAAGAATACCACGATGCACATGTCAGACGCATTGCTCTCTCCCCCCGTCGCCTTGTCAGCCGGAATCGTATCGGCACTCCTGATTGGAGTGTCGGCTTCACGCATAAAGCATGAGGATCGGGATGGGGACGCCCCTTTGATGGGAGTGCTGGGAGCATTTGTTTTCGCAGCTCAGATGATCAACTTCACCATACCGGGCACAGGCTCAAGCGGACACATAATCGGAGGGCTACTGCTGGCAGCTCTCCTTGGACCCTGGCGTGGTTTCATCACGCTATGCTCGGTGCTTATCGTGCAATGCCTCGTATTTGCCGACGGCGGACTCCTGGCATTAGGCTGCAATATCATCAATATGGCAGCCATGAGTTGCCTTGTGGCCTATCCTCTCGTGTTTAAGCCGCTGTTGGGACAGAATCTGAACAAGAGCAGGATAATGCTTGCATCTGTAGTTGCAAGTGTAGTCGGTCTTGAATTGGGAGCATTCATGGTGAGTGTGGAGACCGTATTGTCAGGAATCTCCGCTCTTCCGATGAACCGGTTCATTCTTTTCATGCTGCCGATACATCTCGCCATAGGTATATGCGAAGGGATAGCAACAGGATTGGTACTCGTGTTTGTATCCCAGCGTGCGCCGGCTATGATGATGTGGAATGTGCCGGAAAACTCAGCCGCCACGCGAAAGAGCCGACGCAGCATGGTAGTCATCTTCGCGGTGGCAGCACTGATTCTTGCTGTCGCTTTTGCATGGATTGCTTCCGAAAATCCTGATGGTCTTGAATGGGCGATCATGAAACTCACCGGCTCGACCGAACTGGCACCGTCGGCCACCCCTTCCACCGCCTTTATGCCGGACTATGAATCTCATCTGTCGGGCATCGTCGGAGGCATTATCGTGATGATGATATTATGGGCGGTGTCGATGATGATATTCAGGCGTAAACCACAGCAAAAGCCACGACAGTGAACGGTCTTGAAAAAGCTCTTCAGACATTACACGGCTACGGCTCAAGGCATTCAGCAATCGACACGGGCATTCAGCTCTTCGTCACGCTAGGATTTATCGTGGCGGTGGTAAGCGTCCCTACGGTTGATCCCGCCCGTCTTATATGGTTCTTTGCATTTCCTGTGATAATGGCGGAAGCTCTCAGAATCGGATACGCCCACGTGTTCTGCCGATCCCTATGGTTGTTGCCTTTTATAATCCTTATCGGAATCTTCAATCCAATCATTGATCGCCAACCAGCTTGGGAAATAGGCAATATCGTGATAAGCAAAGGATGGATAAGCTTTATATCCGTAGTTCTCCGAGGTTTACTGTCGGTGCAGGCTCTTCTGATACTTGTGGATTCATGCGGATTCAACAATATCTGCCGCGTTCTTCATGGAGTGGGTGTTCCCTCTGTGCTCGTGACACAGCTTCAGATGCTCTACCGTTTTATGGGTGTGCTCATGGAGGAAGCATTGATCATGCATCGCGCCCGGCAATCACGGGGATTCGGACGCAAAAGCTACCCACTGAAGATGTGGGCTACGTTTGCCGGGCAACTTCTTATGAGGTCGCTTGACCGCGCGTCACGCATAAATCGCGCAATGCTTGCAAGAGTATATGACAGCAAACGTATTCATAAAGCGAAACGACCCAAGCTTACGAGAAATGACTGGATCTATCTCGCGGCATGGACGACAATAATATTATTCATACGTTTCATCGATATCTCAGCCATTATCGACAAGTGGCTATCAACTCATCTTACATAAAGATATGAGCCATCATTATTTGCAATTCACCGATGTGCATTATCGCTACCCCGGCAGTAATGCAGATGCCCTTAAAGGGGTCTCCTTCCGCATAGTCCACGGCGAGCGCGTGGCACTCCTCGGACTTAACGGTTCGGGCAAATCCACATTATTGCTCCATACCAATGGCTTGTGTATACCGGATTCGGGAAGCGTCAATGTGGGAGGTATACCTGTAACTAAGAAAACAGCCCCTTTGGTACGCCAGACAGTTGGGATGGTGTTTCAGAATGCCGATGACCAGCTATTCATGCCGACCGTTGAGGATGATGTCGCATTTGGTCCGCGAAATATGATGCTTCCTGAAGAGGAGGTGGAACGTAGAGTGTCTTCCGCGCTTGAGGCTGTCGGATGCATGGAATTGCGTAAGCATAGTTCGCAAGAACTGTCAGGGGGGCAACGTCGTGCTGTGGCAATAGCTACTGTATTATCTATGGAACCATCTATTCTTATCCTTGATGAACCGACAGCCAATCTTGACAGGGCGACAAGAAGAAAACTCATTGAAATACTCAATACTCTGACCCATACTGTAGTGATAGCGACTCACGACCTTGAACTGGCACTTGAGTTCTGCAACCGTGCCATTTTTATGGATAGCGGACACATAGCAGCGGATGGACAGGTATACGACATACTTACCGACCATCCTCTGATGGAACGCACAGGAATGGACATACCCTCTTGGGTAGGGATATACAAACCGACTCTCATTTCATAATTAAACAGGAGTCGGATTTTCAACTTGATTTTGCGCTAATCCTCGTTTTTTCCTATAGACTTATTTTCTACGGCTTTCTCTTCTACAACTTTCTCATGTGCGTCTTTCTTGCCTTTGATGAAAAAGAAATCGTTGAAAAGACGACTGTCGTCTAATGCCTTCACTTTATTAGTGACGAAGACCGTGAACAACGGCAACATCAGCATACCACCTGTAGGAAGAATCACGGATATTATCTTACCGATAGGCGTAACTGCACTGAAATAGCAACCGACTGTAGTGGTGTTCATTGCCGACCAATAAAGGGCATCCCAGAATGTCTTCACATTGGTGTTGACCCCATACTCTTCATAGAAGAATATAAGCGACATGATATATACCATTGAGAGAAGTATTGCCACGTATTGCGTCATCAGAGATGTCGCTCGGTTCTGGGATATATACCCTGTGACCATTGCAAGCGAATACGCGCCACGCATCAACGGAACAAATCTAACATAAAAGAGCAACTCCGGACTAAGATGTATGTTTGTGAGATTTACTATATTCAGATATGGAATTGATATGAGGAAGAAGAACCATCGTGACTTGAGATATTTCTTCTTATCATACGACATTATAAGCTCTATGAAGAAATCTGCAAGAAACACCACACAGACCCAAAACTGGAAGGTCATATAGGTATGATTACTCAAGAATGGGATATCCTCAAACGTATCGTATGAGATGTAGACTATCAGCAACAATGATAGAATCAATACTATACCATGCGATATGTCGGCTGTATATCTGCGTGCCTTGCTTTCGGGTGCCACAGTGGTGGGAACTTTTGTAGTCGAATCGCTCATCAGTCATATAATTTTATTGGGAATCTACGGCTATATCGCCGCACGTATATATAACGCCCCCATTCTTGCATTTGTTCTACCCCACCCGACCCGACCACTCACAACATCCACTCAACCTACGTCCCAAAAAACATCATTCAATTTTTTGCGTATTAAATAATAATGGGTAATTTTGCACTATATGTCAAACATTTGCAATCATCACGCAAATAAAGGGATATGGAATCTCAAAATAAAGGATTACAGACTTTTTAATGTAGATTCCCATCTGCTCATCAATTGCGGTAATACTGATTGAATATGGCAAAAGAAGCGACTAATATAAAAGGATAATCTTCTGATGGAAGGATGCTATGGAAAGCGTATGATGCTTTGCTTGTCACAATAAATCCAAGCAAGCATAAACCTTTCCGACATACTGCGTCAAGAAGTATAGATCGGTAAAACAGTCCTTAATGTATTCAAAAAACTTGGTTATGAAATCAATATTTAATGGTAGAACAGAAGTCTCTATAAAGACTAACGATTCTTTTGTTTTTGACTTTGATAAAATGTACACACAAGCTTCTGACATAATTACAGAGGCTCGTGATACAGCATATCGACAGATTAACGAAGCCCTTGTTCGTCGCAATTGGATGCTCGGGAAACTTATTGCGGAACAAGAATTAAAATTAAAAGACAGAGCTTCCAATTATGGAATGGACATCATAACCGGTCTTGCTAAGCGGCTTACCGATGCTTATGGTAAAGGCTTTAATAAGACAAGCCTTTATGCATACGCGAAGTTTTACGAAATGTTTCCAGAGATTTTCCACACAGTGTGTGGAAAATCTTCAATATTGCTTTCGTGGTCACATTATCGCACACTAATTCAAGAATTTAACAAAGATGCACGCTCATGGTATGAGCAAGAAGCTATTACACAAGGTTGGAGCGTGCGTACACTTCAACGAAACATAAGTTCGCAATATTACTTTCGTTTGCTTGCTTCTCAAAGGAAAAATCTTGTAGAGCAGGAAATGCTGCAACTTACAGCACCGCTACAAAGCACTGACCCCACAGAGTTTATAAAGAATCCTGTTATCGGCGAGTTTCTTGGATTCACAGCCGACAATTCTTTCCAAGAATCTGAATTGGAGCAGTCAATAATCAACAACCTTGAAAAGTTCTTGTTGGAAATGGGTAAAGGTTTTGCTTTTGTTGCCCGTCAGCAGCATATTCATACAGAGAAGAAAGATTATTATATAGACCTTGTCTTTTACAATTATTTCCTTAAATCATTTATATTGATAGACCTTAAAACATCAATAATTACGCATCAAGATGTGGGGCAGATGGATATGTATGTACGTATGTATGATGAGCTAAAGCGCACCGAAGGTGATAATCCGACGATTGGTATCGTATTATGCTCAGAAACAGATGAGGACATTGCACGTTTTTCGGTATTGCATGATAATGACCGTTTATTTGCGTCAAAATATATGTTATATATGCCGACAACTGAACAATTGCGAGCTGAAATAGAACGTCAAAAAGAAATCTTTTATTTAAAGCACAGAAACGTTGAAGAATAATATATTTTATATAAGCAACTCAAAGAAAAATAGAACCAACGGCATAGATTTTCACCATAATTAATCTTTATGTTACCACAAAATTTATCCACCACCATATCAGAAACAGAAGATCAAATTCTGTCGGGCATAGCACGTTCCATAAAAGAAGCCAAAGATGGCAAAACATATTCCTTAGATACACTATGGAATCAGCTATAACTTTAACCTATATCCTAAGTTAATAGATTAGCCTAATATCTTGAGCAATAATCAATAAAAGCACATTCGTATGGAATAGAACAATGGTCTCCTCGTTTAATTTTTGGCTCCCCAACCTTTTGTATATTCTTAAATCTAACTATATCTGATTTCACTTTGTACTGTATAGGCAGTATTTTATCAAGGACTGATTCCTTAACAAATAGTTTAGTTATGTCACAATTATCAATAGTAAGTTGATCTAAAGGAATATTTAATTCTGCGATATAATCCTTATTAAGATATATCAACACAAAATCAGAGAGTTTCAGATTATTACTGATAACATAATATTGCAGAGCATTGTCTAAAATAAATGTGTCTGTTATATCTGTAGAACTTTTTACTTCGTATGCAACAAAACCGTTATCTGTATATGTCAATATATCAACAGCTGCAAAAACATCCTCAAACACAAAAGCTGCCTCATATATAGGAAGATTGTTCTTTATGGCAACCTTAGTGTTTTCAATCCAACTATGTTGTTTCAGATTGAATGGTAGCGACATCTTAAATTTATCAACAAAACATTCTCCTCGCAAAATATGTGAAGCATCAACACCTCCTGGAAAAAGATGTTGAGCCAGTTCGCCAATCAAATGCCCTCTATCAAATTTCTTTTGAGTATCAACTGACAATTTACGCTCCTTGTACTTATTTCGATAAAGCCACAGTGACTTTTCACATTGCGAACCCATAATAAACATTGACTTCGAAAGTTGGAATGAACCGAGTTTCTTAATCGAGTCAAAATAAATTTTAGACGCAATCTTTTCATACGCTGTTATATCACCAATACCATAAGGTTCACCATACTTACAATACATCCTACACCAATGTGCCTCAATCGCAGCATTAAGATAATCCTTTTGAGCAAAATATTCTTTTGCTGCCTCAAAGCAACAATATAAACCGCTTGTATCTCCCATTTTCATCTATTGTTTTATCAAAAAAAGATTGAGTCTGTGTAATCTTGCTTAACACAAAATTACCAGACATCAACCTATTAAAGATGTGTTTATTTCTGAATGAAGTACATCTGAATGACTCTTTTCTCCTACTTCGATAAGAAATAAAGTATAATCATTGTGACAAATAGTATGAAATTACATATCAAAAGATACGTAAACTTTCTATGTATTTTATCAATGTTTGAAGATACTTTATTTGTTATATCTTCCACTGATTTATTGATAGCGGAAATTGTTGCTTGACATGACTCTGAAATATTTTTCCGATCTTTGTCAAATGATTCAGCTTTACTACGATAATCTTTATCAATCGCAGTTACAAGTTCCTGCAAATTATCATTTATGGAAGAAAGGCTCCTTACATAGTCGGATGTTGCTACTTTAAGACCACTATATGAATTGACCGTATTTTCCACCTGCTGGCGAGCCGAATCAATGTTTCTAAGACTATTCTCCAGCTCTGATAATGTTTGGTTTATCTTTTCATCAATCATCTTCTTGTATATTTAGAAATTATATTATTCAAGCTATTCAAATGTTTTCTCAACTGTATATATGTATGTAATTTCTGAAGATAATCCTTTTTTGACTCATCAATAGCTGCATGAGCTACAAGCAAATCCGCATATTCATCAAGTAATTTCAAATTTCCATTATTTGAATAATATGCTAAGACCTCTTCATAGTCATTACATATTTCCTCCTCCAACATCTCATTCTCTTGCTGCCCAAGGAACAGTATGCAGAAAATATTAAGCAAATTAAGAACCGGATTCTTAGGAGCAGCCCTACGAATTAATCGCACTGCACCCTGAAGATGCTTCACATTGTCCTTTTGAGAATCATTGTTCACAATGTCTGCATCAACTACTCTCATATATTTTCTAACCAAGTCAAAACTTGATATTTCCGCTTCTAAATGTTTATTGACATCTGTATCATCCTTGAGAGAATAAGGCACTTCCATGTTTACACTTGCATCATAAGTGACGAATCCTTCTCTGGCATATACGCTTTCAGCCGACTTTAATGAGAACGTAAAACCCTTAATTAAACAACCTTTAGTAGATGACAAAAATTAAATTTATGCTGTTAAACACTTAATTTTTAGTCGATTAAATTTGCAAAAGTCCCTGAAAATTAGTAATTTAAAGGAAAAGTTTGGACGCTTTTTCTCATGAAAACTACTAATTTCAAGGACTCGGTCAAAGTTAACCAAATCCTCCCGATTATGCAAGAGCACTTTGGTCAAAGTATGAATTTGGCACGCATAAAACTCATGGCGTTGCTGCTCCATGCACTCTGTGTGGTGCAGACTGTCAGCCTCCACAAACTGGCTGATGCGATGCCTACGGCTGTAGACAAGGATTCCAACCTCAGACGGCTCCAAAGATTCTTTGCCAAGTATGTACTTGACCTTGACATCATAGCCCGTATGATTTTCTCGCTGCTTCCTGTCAAGACCGGTCTTGTGCTGAGCATGGACCGGACCAACTGGAAGTTCGGGGAGTTCAATATAAACATCCTTATGTTGGGCATAACCTATAAAGGGATTGCCTTCCCTTTGATATTCAGCCTTCTTCCGAAACGTGGCAACTCCAACTGGGAAGAACGCAAGAAAATTATGGAACGTTTTATCCGTCTTTTCGGAGCGGAATGCATCGACTGCCTTGTGGCAGACCGCGAGTTCATCGGAAAGGAATGGACAGGATGGCTCAACAGCCGTCGCATACGGTATTACATCCGAATACGTCAGAACTTCTGGATTGTCAAGCCTTCCACCGGTGAGAGAATCCGAGCCTGGTGGCTGTTCAATGATTTGAAGGTCGGTCAGGAGAAATTCTTCCATACGCTCTTTCTTCACAAAGGTGAGTATGTCTATCTTGCCGGCAGCCGGATCAAAAACTCCGATGGTGTTCCGGAATTGCAGATTCTCATATGCTTCAATCGGCCCGAGGAGGCGATTTTGACATACAAAAAACGATGGGAGATAGAAACGGCCTTTAGAGCCATGAAATCTTCCGGCTTCAACATCGAGGATACCCATATGCGTGATATGGACCGCATCGCAAGACTTGTCGCGATGGTCTGCATGGCTCTTGTATGGGCGTATCTCGTTGGTGAACATAAAGATATAAATATTAAACCGATAAGGATTCTGAAACATGGAAGAAAGGCAAAGTCGCTTGTCAAATATGGATTGGAAGAGATTTCGACCATACTTATGCGTCCGACTTATACCCCAAAATTCGATGTTTTCAAATTTTTGTCATGTACTTAATAAACAACCATAATCACGTCCATTGGGATGTTTTCCAAAATTTGTTTCCCTAAAATCGGCAAATACTTGTATATCTTTATCCTTGAAATAATTTTTAAAAGCATTTATTCTACTTTCATTAAGATTTGCCGGACCAATACAAAGCACAATATGTCTATCTCCTGACGAAGTGATCAATTTTGATACACCTTTAAGACTGACAGATTCTATATCAAGGATATTAGAGAATATATGAATAGCACACGGCTGTTCCACCTTAATACTTTGTATCGTATTATCAGAGGAACTATCTGAAGGTAAATATTCAGAATGCTCTTCTATCAATATGTGAGAATTGATGCCAAGTGCTTGCTTAACATGCAAGACAGCTCTTCTACGGGCTATATCTGATGGCTCTTCTAACGTTATTTTTTTCAGACAAGACAACAATCCCTCTCTTTTTAAATTTTCAATAACAGCTAATGAGCCGATTCCCTGTCCGCACCCCCAATCAAATATTTCCACTCCATTAATCACCTCATTATAAGGAAATTTACCTTTATCATGAGATTTATCTAATGCGTAATTGAGTTTATGTCTATGCATTCTACCATAGGCAGCCATATATGCAGAACATAATTCTTCGGTTTCAAGTATAGCGGTTCCATGTTTCAAATTCCGACCAAAATCATCACAATATGCCCACGGCTTAAAACGGAAACGTTCAGGAATATCTTCTTCTGCCGTATGAATTATGTTCTCTATTGTGAGTGGCATATATCTTCCAATCTCGTCTCTATACATTTTATTTCCCGGTTATTGTGTCATTATTAGTATTTAATTGATGTCTCCGCCAATTGGCTATAGCCAATTCCTTACTTGCATTTGCATAACAATACTCACACAAATGTGGGCACGTGTTATATTCTCCGATATCTTTGCTTTTCATACAACCACATGCAGCACGCTGTCCTTTATCCTTATTATTTTTATTAATGACTGCGAACTGATTATTCCCCAAACAAATAGCATCTTGTGGGATCTCATCCATATCAGATTCTGCAAATAAATTATACGTAGGATTTATAATTTCCACTCCAAGGAAATTCATCAGTTCATTAGATTTATAACCAAAGCGTACCATAAGACGATCATCCACACAATGATTATGTTCCACACCATCTAAATCAGCGACTTCTCCACATGTAGCAAGAATATAATTCCAACCTTTTGCTTTATTCATAGAAACAAGTCTTTGTGAAAAATCCATCATCTGCTCTTTTGACCAGTCAATATAGTTAATATGATTACGCTCAAGATTTGCCTTAACCTTGCGGTATGATAATATATCTGCAAAACTAAAAACAAGTTTCTCAGTATAACCTTGAAGTTGGTCTCCTATTCTTTCTATTTTTTGCAAAAGTTTATCTATGTCTATTTTATCTGTCAGAATAAGAGGATCAAAACGCCATACTACTGCACCTTTGCCAAGTTTATTAGCAAGAAGTTTGAATGTCTCAATACGTTCTTTAAGTGAAGGTACCCCTTGTTCCAATCTCTCTTCCTCATAATCATTAAGAGTGTACTGGATATAACAACCGATACCTCTTTCCCTCAAATAATCTATATGATTAAGAAGAGAGCGTGGATTTTTCGACCAAAAAACTATAAAACGAGTATCCTCATAAGCTACATAACTTTTCTTCCCATTGAATGGATTAGTCCATGCAGAATAACCTTTCTTTAGACGTTCAAAAAACCAATCTGAATAAAATGCCGGAATGTCAGTGCTTCGGCTTGCAGATACAACAATAGGGAATGTAGCTTTAACAACCTCTCCATTATCAAGTATGATAGTTCTTTCTTCTTGTTTCTTTGCCATAATACAATTTGAATCTATTCTTTCAATTTAATCTCTAAGTTATAATCTCCTATCAAAAAATAGGAGATTTACATATTGTAGTATGCTCTGGTTTCACGGAAAGTGATTACCGGAGTTATTTTGACAAGAAGATCCTTGTCACATATAGATTTCATAGGAAGTTTTTCTGTATACAAAGGTTTTAGCCAAGAGTTGTCCCATAGCTTAACATCTGATCCACTTGCAAGTTGACATAAACGTACATCATACGGGCATTTACCATCGGCTTTGTCTCGCTGATATGTTATATTTTGTAGCCATATTTTATCATAGTCTGAGTTTGGTCTTGACACAAGTTTTGCACATGCCTTATCAAAGATTGACCATTTCTCTTCGGAGTCCTCAATTGAGTTGACCATACGGCTCATCACCCTTAGTGCATAATGAACACAACTTACGTTCTCAATAGCTATTTGAACACAAATAGCTGACATCGCTGTGATATTCTCAACAATCTTTCTATTATGCTTTCGCAATAATGATTCACCTAAAACTCTCCTTTTAATAGTGCCTTTTTTAATAGTGCCTTCTACTCCTTCTAAGTCTGTATCTGACAACTCTAAATCTTTTGTTTCGGAATTAATGGTTGCTTCTATTGCTTCAAAATCAGAATCCGATAAACCAAAATCTTCTGTTTCGTTTTTTGGGATTAAAGCCTCCACTTTATCAAAATCGACATTCGTCAATCCTTCAGATTCAAATGAACTATCAACTGCTTCGGTCTCAATATCTACATCTTCCCAGTCGCTGTCATTGAATAAATCATCCATTGCTTCAATATCAGAATCTGTCAATTCTTTTTTGATTGAACCTTTTTCATTCTTAGAATTGGCATCTGTCAATCCGAAACAAACTTTGGTTTCTTTAGTTTCTTTTGAAGTATTTTCTTTATTTTTCGGTCTTAACAGCCGTTCTATGCGCTTATCAATATCAGACAGCATTGTACGCAATTGTCCTCCGTTAGGGAATTTACGTCCAAACAGCAGTATATATAACAGATGTTTTTGCAATCCATCAAAATCGCATCCCTTCTTGTTAAAGATTGGGGTATTCTCTATATAGTATAATTTATCTGATTTTATGGAATCTGTAATGATTGAATTTGAAATATGAGTCTTGCTACTGTTAAGACGAAGATTTAACTTTTCAAGCACATGTTGCAATGTATATGAAATTCTCTCCAGCCTGTCATTGTCATTGCAAAATACACGATAATCATCTCGATAGCGGATAATTTCATAGCCATCAGTGATTCCTTCCTTTTCAAGAGCCTCGGAAAGAAGCAAATCAGCATATCCAAGTATAATCTCTGCCACGAAATCAAAAATATAGCTTCCTTGAGGAATACCTATATTCCTGCCATTTTGAAGAGCACCAAGATACATGCGTATATTTTTAGCCACTGGCAAATAGTCTTCGTTCTCATATTTGGTTCCTTTGAATGTAAGTGCCCAATCAATAGACTGTGGATTTATTGAACCATAGCAATTTGTTATATCCGTCACAAACATATAACGATATTCAAGCGAAAGTTCCAGTGACCTTTGCTCCACAGTATTCCACCAATTCAAAATGGTATTCGAATTATGAAATGCTTCTTTTTTATCCGGCTCCTTAAATTGTGGCAATGCACAAGAGGATATATGAGATACCTTATATTTTTTAAAACAATCCTTGGTTAATTTCCATCCATCCTCTGAACATAATTCCCTAACCAAGAAATAATACAAGTATGGATTTGCCAAAGTTAATGGGCGCACTGCATAACGACCATCCTTATTTAACAATAAATCCATATTCACATTAGGCAAATCTTCCGGACACACTTCGGAAAGACAATCAAGATATGGAGTCCTACCTATTTGCTCACGTATATATTTCAGAATATTATCAAAGCAATAATACTCCGGCAACTCAAAATTATTATAATGTTCCGATTCCATGAAGTAGTCAAACGCTGCTTCATGATCTAAAGAAAGAATACTTGCCATTATCTCTATAATAAACTGGTGTTAAGTCAATTATTTCAACTTTTAATTATCTATTGGGATTTTGAGGTCTATGACTTCTACTCCTTTAATACTGCAATTTCTATCAAAATCGCCAATGATGGTTGAGTATTTAATATGTCTGCAATCCCGCCCACAGACCCTTCAGCCGCATGGTTTTATACCCGTAGCGACTTTATCGGGCTTCTGCTTATAGGATTGCGTCGTAAAGTTACAAAGTATTTTTCAATTTTCAATGGTATTGATTGTTTTTTATGAACTACACGGCTGATTCAGGATGTATCGGTGCGTTTCAGTTGTATCGGTTGTATCGGTGTGATACAACTGAAACAAGTGAAACAGGTGAAACAGGTGAAACAGGCGAAACAGGCGAAACAGGCAACCAAATTAAAAAAGTATTACTAAAATTTACAATTCAGAGAGAACTACTGACTATATTTATGCGTTCTAACGAAAAATAGTTATGGTTATGCTACGATTACGGAATATATTGTTTGCAATACTTGCACTTTCGATATGTGCCTGTTCAAAGACTTATAGGGTCGCAGTGGGATCGCAAAGAGAGGATATGACACAGAACATATCTGTAAGCGAGATTGCCTCAGAAGCTGCCTCTGATGAAAATAGCGATGCTTTTGTAGAACATGAGTCCACACCTGAATTTCCGGGCGGACCATCAGCAATGTTGCGATATATCCATGACAACTTGAAATATCCCAAAGAGGCGTATGACAATAAAATTCAAGGGCGTGTGGTAGTCAGCTTTTTGGTCAGTAAAACGGGGGAAGTTGACTCCATAAGAATTGTCCGGGGAAGGATCCGACTCTTGATGCTGAGGCATTAAGGTTGGTATCGGGCTTTCCACGGTTTTTACCGGGTAAATATGATGATACACCTGTTGATACTCGTCTGGTATTACCCGTAGTGTTTAGAATTTCTGACTATGATGAGAGACAGCGCAAAACTTATCCTGCATATCAGTTTGATAATGGTGATGATTATGTGGAGGATGGGATGCAACGTATCATTGATGAGAACGGCAGAATAGGTTACGCAGATGAAAGTGGCAGAACCGTGATAACACCCCGTTTCAAATGCGCTTTCCCATTTGAGAATGGAAAGGCAAAGGTTGCGGATTACGGAGAGATCAAGGAGGTACCTGGATCAGGAGGGGAATATCATTATTGGGAAAGCGATGGATGGTATTACATCGACAAAACAGGACGGAAAATCGAATAACGATGGAGGGGTGACGAGTCCAGTTGACAGTATGGTATTTGTATGATTACTAAATCATGATAAGACAATTGAGGGATATTTCGAAAAAATCAATTCTTATAAGTTCAAAATTAATCATTTGAGCCACACAACAATTCGTATCGTAACTACGTTTAAACGACAAAGAGTTTAACTTAAAAATTAACCCAACCCACAAGTTATACTCGGTACGTTATTCGTACTTTTGTATAAGAGTTATATATACGTAATTTTATTATTGCTGTCCGATAAAACTTTTTGAGGTCTCAAAAAATTAGGACTGATTCCATTTGCAGGAGTCAGTCCTTTTTGGTTATTTAGCTGTCGCCAAACAAAACTCAATAACCATGCGCAAAAATAGTCATTTTAGCGGACAGCCGCTCTATGGTCAGGTAATAAAATTGCTTGACAAGTCAAAGATTCTTTATTTCAGCCGTGAAAATGGCGGGGAGAGATACACAAAACGGTTCAACTGCTGGATTCATCTGGTGGTGATGCTCTATGCTGTCATAATGCGTTTCGACTCGTTACGGGAGATAACAGCCTCATTGCTCGCCGAGACGCGCAAACTGGCACACCTCGGCATTACCTTCAAGATTGGACGCAGTACGCTCGCCGATGCCAACAAAAGACGTCCGGAAGCCATATTCGAGGCCATTTACCGTGATTTATACGCCACTTACCGCCATGTGCTTTCATCGGACAGCCGGAGCCATAAGACTCCAAAATGGATGAAGCGGCTTCAGATTATCGACTCGACGACCATAACACTGTTTTCAAACCTGCTGTTCAAGGGTGTGGGACGCCATCCGAAGACAGGGAAAAAGAAAGGCGGCATCAAGGTACATACCGTCATACATGCCAATGAAGGGGTTCCGTCTGATATAAAATTTACCTCAGCAGCAACAAATGACTCTTTCATGCTCAAACCAAATACTCTGAGCAAAGGCGACATTATGGCCATGGACCGCGCATATATCGACTATGCGAAGTTCCAGCAGCTTACGGAGCGCGGCGTGATATACGTCACCAAAATGAAGAAAAATCTGAAATACAGCGTTCTGAGCGACACGATGTATCAGACTCCGGATGGTCTGATGGAAGTCCGAATTCAGAACGTTGAATTTGTGAAGCAAATCAGGGGAGGAGAAACGATACACCATAAATCACGTATAATCACCTATGTAGACGCAAAAAAAGCGCAAACTCATATCATTGCTCACAAACGATATGGACTCTGATCCAGATGAAATTATTGCCATATACAGGCAACGGTGGGAGATTGAACTGCTGTTCAAGCAGATGAAGCAGAACTTCCCGTTAAAATACTTTTATGGCGAGAGTGCCAACGCTATCAAAATCCAGATATGGGTGACTCTTATCGCAAACCTGCTGCTGATGGTTATGCAGAAAGGTCTGAAACGCCAATGGAGCTTCTCAGGCTTGGCAACAATGGTCAGAATCACGCTGATGTATTACGTTGACTTCCACAGCTTGTTCAACAATCCGGAAAAAGAGTGGGAAATCATCCTTTCTGAGGCGTCTGGCGCACCACCGTTACCAACGCTTTTTGATTGAGGGGGGCTTGTAAAATGAAAAAAATGACTCGAACGCCATAAAATCAGCGTTCGAGCCATGCCTTTTTGCCATCTTCAAGTTTTATCGGACAGCAATATAATTTTATGGAAGCCAAAGTCAATCTTTTTGATGAATCAGATGTCTGTGCAATCTATTCTATCCAATTCACTTCAAAGAGCATTCCAGAGTTCCAAATATTTTTGGAACGATTTGAAGCAAATTTAGAATGATACATAATCCGGTTTTACAAAGAAGTATTTCACGGCTGTCGCCTGAAAGCATAGAGCATTCTCGGTTGGCATTTGATGTGTCAGACCGTATAGCTGCCATTCTAAAAAAGAAAGGCATGACCCAACATGATCTTGCAAATGGTCTTGGGAAAAGTGATGCTGAAGTTTCCAAATGGCTGGGAGGCACACAAAACTTCACATTAAAGACAATTGCTATGATTCAATCTTTCCTTGGAGAAAACTTAATTGTTGTTCCTCGCTAATATTTAATGACTAATAAGTATATGCACACAAATAATCATCAAATAGTTGATTATGACATTCTGCTACCAGTTGAATTTGAAACTGTACTAAAAGCATTTCGTCAGGTTAAGAAAATTCAAGAAGGGACCATTAAAACTCGCAATGTAAATGAATTATTGAGTGAATATGAATGTTGAGATTCTTACCACAGAAGACTTTGACCTAACCTCTTATTAACCATTTATCAAATGAGACTGATCATTTCTACAATCCTTTTGCTTGCATGTATCGCTGCAAGAGCCTCGGAGATCGACGATACTCCGAAAATGCAATTCATCATGGAGCTCTCTGTCAATATCGGAAGTCCGCTCCAAGTTGGCGATACCGGAAAAGGGAACCGCACAATCATCCCTATTACCGGAGGCACATTCTCAGGTCCGCAAATCAAGGGTACCGTAATACCGGGCGGTGCCGACTATCAGCTTTACGACAATACCCATAAGCGCAATAATCTGGAAGCCATATACTGCATACAGACGGATGACGGAGAATACATTCTTGTCAGAAACATCGGCATAGCCACCGACAGATACTTCTTCACATCGCCCGTATTCGAGGCATCATCCGACGGACAATATTCATGGCTCAACGAAGGGATATACATCTGCCGTCCTTCCGGATTCTCCGATAACACCATCCGTCTCAAAGTATGGAAAGCGCAATGAAGGATTACGACCGAATCACAGTCTGTAGATCAATGGCAACATTATGGTGAAAGTTGTCGAGCCGGGTTCAGACGCAACCTTTATGGAACCGCCATGCATGCTTATAATCTGACGCGATAGGCTCAGCCCTATGCCGGAACCACCGTTTTTGGTAGTGAAGAACGGCACAAAAATATTGTCGATTGCATCCGGACTTATCCCACTCCCGTTATCCCTTACAGAGATCAAGAAGATATGTCCCGGATGGTCTGACGTCGCACTGATTAAGATTTCAGGATTCTCGCCACACGCCTCCACAGCATTCTTGATAAGATTTATAAGCACCTGCTCCACCTGATGACGGTCAATGCGGAGTTGCAGTTCCGGTTCCTCAATATTATAGGAAATATCAGGATAAAGCGACATGATACCCTCAAAAAGATCCCTTACATAAGTCCACTCCGGCTTAGGGGTAGCCACACGCGACAACCTGCGATAGTTCTCAACAAAAGTCAATAATCCTCGGCTCCGGCGGTTGATTGCCCGCACTGCCATCTGCACGTCATCATCCAGACCGAGATTCTCCTCGCAAAGAGTATTGGAAAGGGATATGATCGGAGAGAGTGAGTTCATGATCTCATGCGTGAGCACGCTGACGAGCTTGCGCTGCGCCTCTATCTCATTCTGCTCCACAAGAAGATGCACATCCTCTATCGAATAGAGAAGCGTATCCTCCCCCTCCACACGATGCTTCACCATAGATATCTTCAATCGAGTCTCACGTCCGCCGACGTTCAGCCCCAGCAATCTTGTCTGCCCCGGAGTAAGATTACGTAGTGACTGCGGCAACTCACTATTGACCGCCGCAAGCATGTCGAGGGAGGTTATCCTGAACCCGCAAAGGCTCTCGACCCCGGTCTTATTCATCCACAATACCTTACCCTCATTATCCGCCATGATAAGAGCCGTGCCTATAGTGTTGAGCATAGCCTCATATCTGCCATACAGACGCTCTTGATGCAGCAGTTCATTATGAAAATCAACCACTACACCATTCATCTCCTCAGCCAATTCCCGTTCCTTACCACGCAATCCCTCCACCGGGAAACGCATGGAGAAATCCCTACTGCGTATCGCCATAAGCAGCGACCGCATACGCTCTAACGATCTATCAGCAAACCATCTCATCACAAACCGAATTTCTCAATCTTACGATAAAGGGCATATCGGGAAATCCCAAGCAGACCGGCAGCCTGCGACAGATTGCCGTTGCTCCTGTCAATAGCCTTAATTATCGCATCCTGTTCGAGGGCATCCAGATTAAGGGTCTCCTGCACCGTCCGCGTAGGCATGGTTTTTGAAAATTCTATATCCTCCTCCTCCAACACTCTTGAAGAAGCAAGTACTATCGCTCTCTCCACCACATGCTGCAACTCCCTGACATTCCCCTGCCAAGAATGCCCGAGAAGCCGTCGGCGTGCCGACTCCCCTATCTCCACATCCTCCATCTTGTAGCGTCGGGTTATCATCCGGGCAAAATGATTGGCGAGAAGAATGATATCCTCACCCCTCTCGCGCAACGGAGGAAGATGCAGCTCTATGGTATTTATACGATAGAGAAGATCCTGACGAAACTTCCCATCCGCCACCATCTGAGGAAGATCAGCATTCGTGGCGGCAAGCAATCGCACGTCAATCTTCCTGAGTTTATTTGAACCGAGCCGCGACATCTCCCTCTTCTCAATCATGGTCAGCAACTTCTGCTGCACGCCTAAGGTGAGATTCCCTATCTCATCAAGAAATGCCGTGCCTCCGGCAGCCGTCTCCAGCCTCCCCTCCTTGGCATTGCGGGCATCCGTGAACGCACCTTTCTCATATCCGAACAGTTCGCTCTCAAACAATTGTTCCGGAACGGTGCCAAGGTCGATCGACACAAAAGGTCTATCCGCCCGTGCTGAATGATAATGAAGCAGATGCGCCACAACGTCCTTTCCTGTGCCGTTCTCACCGGTGATCAGCACGTTGGCATCTGTAGCTCCGATCTTCTCTATCCTGCGTTTCAGAAGCTGCATCTGCGGCGACTCCCCTATCAGCACGGGCATATCCTCGCATGGTATTGCCGGAGCCGGATTATGGCGGGTGCGGCTCAACTGCACGGCACTCTCCACAATTCCTCTCAGTTTAGCATTATCCCACGGCTTCGGTATAAAGTCTATCGCACCCGACTTTATCGCCCTCACCGCCTTCTCGGTGTCGATATATGCCGTGATGAAGAGCACCACCGCCTTGCTATCCCTCTTCAATATGAAGTCAAGCCATCTGTAGCCCTCCTCCCCGCTACTTGCATTGCGGCGGAAATTCATGTCAAGGAGGATCACATCCGGATGAAAGGAATCCATAAACTCACCGATACGTTCCGGATCGGTGATTACGCGGATCCCCTCGACATGCTGCCGCAACAACATATTGAGTGACAACAGCACGTCCTCATTGTCATCCACAATCAGTATCTTTCCTCTCTTCTCTGTATTCTCTGCCATATAATATCTCTTTTCGTCTACAAAGATAACACTTGGAGTTATTGTTTATTGTTTATGGTTTACGGTTTACGGTTTATGGTTTATGGTTTATGGTTTACGGTTTACGGTTTATGGTTTACGAAAATCTTCGAATATTTTACATTAAACAAAATTTAATGACAATAAACGCCCTTAAACTTTAAACCATAAACTTTAAACCATAAGCTTTAAACCATAAACTTTAAACCATAAACCATTTTAGACTTCAATCTTTCAGATATTCCGCCGGATCCACTCTCATGACTGCACGTATCTTCCATGCGATTGTGACAGCCACTACCACCAAGGTCAATACCACTGCCAAAAGATAGGTCAAAATCCAAATGGATCCGGAATTTGGTATGAAAGGCAGCATACACCATAAATAATTATTAATCAAAGCACACAATGGCAATGTGATTGCTATGGCTACTGACATTATCACCATGTACGTTCTGATGAAAATCATGCAGATCATCTTGCGGTTAGCACCGTTCAGCTTGCGCAACGCCATCTCCTTGCGTCTTCGTCGGGTATCGAGCGATACGCTCCCATATATGGTAGCCACGGTTGAGACGATACTCACAATTGACAAAATAAAGATTATAGACATCATGACCTTAATAACTATATATTTTGTAGCGAGGAATTGTATATACCTCTCCGATCCAACGTCAACACGATCGGGCATAACCTCACGGATTGCATCATCCACGGCGATACGAGTAGCCTCTTCCGAACCAGCCTCCGGTTGGACTATGATATCATACGTATCTGCGAATGAATCCTGACACGTAATGATGATCGACATATCACGCGTCTCCTCAAACGGAAGTCTGTCGTATGTGCCCCGAATCTCATAATCATCATCTCCAAGACTCACTGTCTTCCCATTCCATCTCCCATTTCTTTCCAGCATATCCTTGAATTTCTCACTCACAACTACGTTTCTTTCAGGATTCACATTCTCCCCGCACTCGGTCACTTTCACTTCAAAAAATTTTTCCACGTCATCCTTCGTCTGATGATATTCCGTGTATGTATTATACCGTTCCATTATGTCATCCTTCTCCTCTATTTCATAGACGGTCATCATAGTGTAGAATCTGAAAGTCCCGTCGACACTCTTTATCCCTCTTATACGCTCGGCAATATTACGCATTTCATCCGGAGTGGTGGCATTTGGATTTACCCACAAACAACTTTCGTAGCGATAGACATCATCCGGAATACCCTTCTCCGCTTGTATACTATCTATCTGAAACATAAAATATAATGTAACCCATATAAAAAGGATACTGACTGCAAGTTGCACCGTAATGCCGACGTTGCGCAGACGATGACTCGGTCTCGGCTTCATCCTCATTGCGAGGCATGTCTGATCCCTACGGATATGCCTTATCGTCAACAGAATCACAATCACGCCTATGAGCAGCAGGATAAGCGCGACAATTATGGTGATAGTTACGGTAGTGGAGATCTCCGGCTTAAACTCCTCAATAAATTTATCATAATTATCAATGATAAAGTCTGACAACAGGCAATCCAATATAATTGCCAACAAGGTTGAGAGCGCAAGCACTATCGCAACCTCACATAGAAAAAGCGCGAACAATCCGGAGGGTTTCCCTCCGCAACACGTGCGTACTGCTATCTCCCTCTCCCGTAAGCGGAATAATTGTATCTGCTGACGCAAATAGCCGGAGAATGAGACACACAGGAATAGAAACAGGAATAATATCACGCCGTCCCTTATAAGAATCGTCATAGTATCGTCGTACATATCCGCAATAGTAGTCAGCCTCACTTTCAGATTCTAAAATCTCTCATTCAATTCTTTCTCCAGATTTTCAGACGAATACCCCTCCTTAAGAAGAATAAATACTTCAAAACAGTCATTAGGTTGGATATCTGTCTTCTTAAGATAGATCTGTTGCGTACGACCAAATATATTATTGGCACTAAAGTTTACCACATCCTTTATCCTATATCTCTTTTCGGATTGCGAGTCACCTACGTAAGAGACAACATATAGGCTTTCTCCTATCGGATTTTTCTCTTTGAAAAGTTTCTCCGCCAATGGCTGTGTTATAACCACATCGTTATCCGAAAGAGCTTCCACCACATTTCCGGAATATGCGGATCTTTCGCCATAAAAAGTGAAGAATCCCGCATCTGTAGGCATACTTTCCGAGAGAAGTGATCGTTTCTCATCTGTGTCGGTTAAATTTGCGCTTACCATCACAGCACGACCACTCAACTCAAAATAGTGTATTGCAGAAGCGCACTTCAATTGCCGTCCGACAAGTTGTGACAGATCGATCTTCTCCGAGTACTAAAGAATTAGGATCTGAAGATCTCAACTTCACGATTCTGTCAGAGTAAGGTTGACGCAAGATTGACAAGGGTTTTATTGTGAGCAGTATTGAAGCGATAACAGATAGCAACATCATACTGACTGCAATACTGCACACGTTTATAACCGTCTGCGTCTTATATTTCAGAATATTTCTGACTGATATTTTAATATAATGCAGAATCATGACAATCACATTTCAAGTTCCGAAACCACATGTCCGTCAAAGAGCTTGACAATCCGGTTGGCATATCCGGCATCATGTTGAGAGTGAGTCACCATCACTATCGTGGTGCCCTCCTTGTGCAGTTCGGAAAGAAGCTGCATCACCTCCTCGCCATTCTTGGAATCAAGATTTCCCGTAGGCTCATCGGCGAGGATAAGTTTCGGATTAGATATCACGGCACGAGCTATCGCCACACGCTGCTGCTGTCCGCCCGACAACTGCGCCGGGAAATGACGGCTGCGGTGGGCTATATTCATACGCTCCATAGCCTTCTGCACTCTCTCTTTCCTCTCCCTCTTTCCGATTCCCATATAAAGGAGAGGCAACTCTATATTTTCCTCCACCGTCAGTTCATCAATAAGGTTGAAACTCTGGAACACGAATCCTATCACGCCCTTCCGCAAATCAATACGGTCATTCTCCTTCAGGCTGCTGACGTCCTTCCCATCAAGAAGATACGTACCACCCGACGGGGTGTCAATGAGTCCGAGTATATTGAGCAATGTCGACTTGCCGCATCCGCTCGGACCCATTATCGCCACAAACTCTCCGACATTCACGTTCAGACTTATATTGCTGATAGCCCATGTCTCCACCTCTTCCGTGCGGAACACTTTCTTTATTTCCTTCACCTGTATCATTTTCGTTAATTTTTAAGATATTATCAATCTGTTTTTATTTTAGTTTCTGTTCTGTTTTTTTGTTCAGTTTCTATTCGATTTCTGTTCAGTTTTCTTTTATAGCCTCAGCCTCTCCCGCACGGCTTGCCGCCAACGTCTGATGACCGATCGTGATAAACACTATGGCCACCATCATCATGAATGTAAGCACCATGACATACCACGGGAAAGCGATATGCTCCATAAAACCTTCAAGCCAACGGGTCATCACCACGAAAGAAACAACCGTCGCAATTATTGCCGCCACAACCAGCATTATTAGATACGTCCTGAAGAACATATTTGCAATCTGACGCGGCTTTGCTCCGCTTATTTTACGCAATGCTATCTCCTTACGTCTTTCACGGAGCGAAAGATTGAGGGTGGAATAGGCTGAGAATATACTTGTCAATATTCCACACACGGCAATCGCCATCATCAGCTGCATCAGCATCCGCTCAGATGAGAGCATCTCATCGTATTCAGACTCCAGATCATTCGGCAAACTCGTCGTATATTGCCAAGCTCCTGCCTCACCTTCATGCTCATTTCTCCACGCCTCCTGCTCCTTATCAATTGCCGGAGTGACGAAATCCAGGAAGTCTTTCTTCATTCCGGGATGCAGTTTAACGCAGAATCTACCGAAGTTATCGTAAGGATCAGTAGGTTCCTTGTATTCATACGCAGTGTACATTGCCGGAGCCGGTGTCTGGGTCGGTGGCACTATATACAGATCTGCCATCACTCCGACCACATTATAGACCGTATTTTCATTATTGGCATACAGTGTCCTCCCTATCTGAGAACCACTACCCAACAACCGGCACGCGTTCTCATTAAGCATTATCTCATTCGTGCCCGGTTTCGGGTATCTTCCCTCTATCTTATTCATTTTCCAGAAATCAGATATCTTCTCTGAAATAGAGAGAAGATCAAGCGTCAATGGCTTATCCCCCCTCTTTTCCGACGGCGACACATCAAGAGTAGAATACGTGAATATGGGGTACACCGCCCGCGGACCGGATATATAATCCTCAACATAAGGGGACTCAATCACACTCTTCTTTATCTCCGGAGTGATATTGAAGAAGGCAAATACATTCTCACGTTCAAATCCAAGTGCATTTGTATGCGACAGGTATCGCAGTTGAAGCACCATGACTGACGAACATGCCACCATGACCATACACAACATGAATTGGATGACATTACCGATATTTTCAAGCCTTACACTCCCACGTCGGGATGTGCGCCATTGCTGGATTGACCGGTTGCCATTATGAAGCACTACAAAGACAGTCACAGCCGATGAAACCAATCCCACAGCCATAATGACCGCAAGATAGGCAGCCAACCGTAATATCACGGCATCCAACGACATGGATATCGAAGCATACCGCTGGAAAACGGGGGATAACAATATTATCACTATGCCCCCCAAAAGGGCTGAGATCAGAAAAAGAATCAATGTGTCGAGCATGCTCAATGAGATGATATCACGCATGCCAGCCCCTAAAAGCCTGTGCATAGCCATATCGCGCTGACGCATACGCATGAAATTCAGAAGCATGATTATGTAGTTGGCAATAGCGCATGCCATAACCAGCAATCCGATCAGAAGGAATATCCTGACGTATTCAAGACTTATGGCATCCCGTTTATTCGGATAACGTGATTTCAGATCTGTCAGAGGCATCAGATCCTTATTCATGCTCATTTCAAACACCCTGTCATGATCTTCTGCCAACTTACTGATTTTTTGCTCCACCTCTTCAGCATCCGCTCCACGACGCAGCTTTATGAAAGTCACATGATTCAGTGGCATCTGATGGAAATCCGTCACTGTCTGTGGTTTATCATAATACAGAATCGCATCACACCCGAACTGCGAGTTATCAGCCCAATCCGGTATCACGGCATATACCACGTATTCCTCCATACTATCCGGATTTTGTCTGACCCTCACTTTACGACCTAAGGGATTATCACCACCGAAAATCTCTTTTGAGAGAGATTCCGTTATCATTACGTGATTCTCTTGCATCGTGATCGCCAAGCTGTTGACAGGTTCTATCCCAAACATGTTCACAAATGACGAATCAGCCAGATTCACGAAAATCTCCTTCTCTATATCTTTATCAGTGGCTATCTTATACTTGTTGTCGTAATAATGCGAACTGTAGATCACTGCCGAGGATTCAATTTCCGGGATATTGGCAGAAAGCAGTTTCGCAAGATACGGGTCGCCATTATAGGTGGATATTCCCGACACCAACGCACTATTCTTCTCTCCCGGCACAAAGATACGCTCTGCATCCGGCACAAAATTTTCATAGCTCTCAATATCCCTTATCCACAAAAGAGAGAAAGCATAGCATGCCATTCCGACTGAAAGTCCGATTATGCAGATTAATGTCTGCAATTTATGCGAACGGTAGAACCTGTTCCAACCGATCCATCTTCTAAAGAATTTTTCCATTATCTTAATATTATCTCCTCCATATCTTTTAACTTATCATAGCCACTGATTATCACCCTGTCGCCGGGACTGAGTCCGGAGATCACTTCATATTGCCGAGGGTTCTGGCGTCCTACCTCTATCTCCCTCTTCACAGCCTTCGTACCATCCTCATTCAGCAGATATATCCATTTGCCATTTGTGACATTATAGAAATCCCCATGCGGAATGACTACTGTGTTTTCCGGTTGCCCCAACTCAATCTGTACCCTGTAGCTTTTCCCGATACGTGCATTTGCCGGTCGCTCCCCCGTGAATATAAGGTCTGCCTCAAAGTTACGGTCTTTGATCTCAGGCACCACTCTGCTGACGCGCAGCGGATACGACTCATCCTGATAATTGATGTTGCCGGGCAAGCCCGACATTATCCGATCAACGTAATATTCATTTACCGACACGTGTACCTTATAATCTGTAAGCACTTTCAATTCCCCTATGCTTACCCCTGACTGCACCTGCTGGCCCGGCGTGACCGTAAGGAAACTCAACTGCCCGGCTACAGGTGCGCGCACTATCAGATCATCCTTCCTTCCGACCGCCCGGTCTCTCTTGGTCTGTGCGCGCCTCATATCCTCCTGAAGCATCTCCCTACGCAGAGCTGTCATCGCCGAATCATGACTGAGACCTTGCATCTGCAGAGAAGTCTTCCGTTTACGGTAGGCATATTCACTGTCGGCAAGCTCCATCTCCGCCTTGCTCTTCATCCCCATCCCATATTCCTCGTAGGCTATCTTACGCTTATTATCGAGATTCGACATCTCATAATTGGCATCAAGCACCTGCTGCTGAAGGGTCAGCGACTTCTGCTCCATCTCAATCTCCTGCTCCCGATACAGACGTTGTTGTCTGTGAAGTTCATCCTCCTCATCTATTATAGTGCGCATCAGTTCCGGATTCCTTAATATCAGAATTGTGTCACCCTGCTCAAGCATCGCGCCATCATCCGCCACGATACGCTCCACAAAACCGGATTCGATCGCATTGACCTTCACTATCTGAATCGGGCTCACTATACCCTCCACATCCACATATTCCAGGAAATTATCCTCCATCACCTCTGCCACTCGCACGCTGTCCTTATCAACGTGCAGACGACGCGGACCCCACGCCAAGACCACTGCATAACCCAATAATATCAGCAGCAGCACGCCAAGCCCGATATAATATCTATATCTTACATACCACGGCTTCCTTTTCAATTGAATATCCATAATCAAAAAATCTATATTTAATTAGCACTCACCACTCAATTATCAATTTCCAATTCCCATCGCCTCCGGACCGGTCAGCGAACGTATCGTATAGAATAGAGTCCAATACGTCTTTATTGATGCGATGTATGCCCGTGTAGCGGAATCCTTTTCCGATAATGCCACGTTGAGATCAAGGATAGTGTTACGTCCGGCGATATAGAGCCGACGTGCGATATCATATCTATGAGATGCAAGTTCCTTTGTGCGACATGCCACTCTCACCTTCCTCGCCTGCATATTAAACTGCATCACCATCTTGTTGAGATTCTGTCGGAAATCATTCATTCCCTGTTCTGCCTCCGTATATGCAAGATCACGTTGGGATTTTGCCACCTTCACCTGTCCTTTCCCTCTCCCCCAATCAAGAATAGGCAATGAGAGCGTGACGCTCACGTATTCCTGGTGCAGAAGATGCCTATAGCTTGCGGCAAAGGTGTCGCCCGTCTGGGATAGTCCGAACTGAAGATAGAGATCCGCCCTCAACCCGGCATTCGCCCTTGCCTGTGCCACGCGGCTGTCGCTCTCCCTCTTAATGCGCTCATAATAATCCGGATCGGAGGCATTGAGCATGGCAAGTTCATGTGCCATGGGGAGTGATACCTGTAAGTCGGGCACAGACTCCGGCAATTGCAACGTCACTCCGGGCATGTCGTCATAGCCTAAATAGGATGCCAATAATTGCGTCTGCTCCTTCAGCGCCACCTCCGCATCCATACAGGCTGTCTCCTCATTCAGCCGGTTGATCTCCAGCTGTACCATATCATTCTCATTTATGCTCCCTATCTCATACCGTCCTTTCGCCATCTGATAGAGAGTATCAGCCGATGCAAAGTTAAGACGTGCCATATCAAGATTAGTCTGAGCCTCCACGAGTGAGAAGAAATAGGTGCATGCATGGGCAGCCACAAGTTCCATCGCCTCATTATAGTTCTTCTCAGCCTCACGATATTTCACCGGTTCAATCCTTCTGTCCCATTTCAGGGAGTTATAACCGAAGAGACTCTGACGATAACCGATAGTCAATGGATAAGCACTGTATGATGTCCGGTCTCTCTCAAACTCATCAATACGGGAAAGTGATGATTTCAGGAAGAATGATCCGCCGGTCAATGCTAAGTTCTGGTTTATCTCCAAGGCAATATCCGTGTTGAGCTGATCCTGCCTGACAAAGGCACTCGTGCCATCGTTCAATGTTATACGGTTGATCTCACGATTGAGGAACGGCGACGATGTCAATGTGACCGACGGCAAATAGTTTGCCTTATAATATTTATATTGCCATTGAGCCGCTAAGAAAGCATGTTTGGCACCCTGTGCCGCCGGCGACTGCTCCTGAGCACGCGAGATGACCTCCTGAAGAGTCATCTTCATCCCATCGTCATTTATGCCCGACGAGTGGGCATACGACACAGCGACGGAAGCGGCTGCAATGATATTTAATAGTAACTTACGCGACATGATGTAGTTATCAGTGTTAATTTTACCCACTTAATAATCAAACCTCATGCCAAACTCATATTATCCTATAGCTCAATAAATTGCATCCGATATAGGCTGAGTGGAGATGTGCGGAATCACACGCTCTGCGTGTGATTCCGCACACATTCCGAGCCATGATATACCATGATAAATCATGTTGCATCATGATATAACATTCTGAATCATGGAATTTCATGATGTATCATGTTGAATCATGTTATATCATGATAAATCATATTAAATCAAAATATTCTGCCAAAAGCCTGACGAAACCTGACGAAAGAATCAGCAATTGCGAGACCCTCGACATTTTGGGAAATCAATGCAGCCCCAAAATTCACAGCCATGCCCCTGCCCTTTCTTTATCATTCTCTTAACCATCGGTTTCCCACAGACCGGACAGGTCGGTGCACCATTATTTTGCGATTGGATACGACGGGCTTCCAATCTCTCAACGGTCATGTTTTCCGTGAAACCGCCTGTCACTCTAAATTTCTCAAGCAGATTTTCCAGTTGAGACTGCAACATCCTATTAATTTTCTCACAAAGCACCAGCATTGCATTTGCCGATACCGATGATGATTGGTTTTCAATCCAATAATCAAATTTCCTTTTCTGATTGAGTATATGTATTGCGGCATCGTGCAGCAAGTTATTGGAATAATGTGGGGTATCGAGGTTCAGTCTCCAAATAGCTTCACGATCCGGATGACCCATAATCCATATTTCGGCGTTCCGACGCAACATATAATTGAACAGGTCTCCCTGAAGTTCATCAAAACTCGCACGCGCCACATCTATAAGTCTCATTTCAGTCTCTATGGAAGTGGTATTACGAGCCGTACCCTCGGCAATATTGGCTACTCCGCAACGCGCCGCCATGACCATCTGATCGCACAAACATCGGGAGGGATCAATCTTATAATCGATAAAGCGTTCGCAAAAACTTTGTGTAGCCAACTGGAGGATATTGGCAAGCACCCATGAATTTAGCCATAAATATGACTGAGAAAATCTAATTTCCACGCCCATATCGATTTTGTTTTTTAGTTATTATTATTATCGCATCATGATGCAACATGATAAAACATGATATATCATGATAGAACATGATTCAACATGGCATATCATGATTTATCATGGTGAATCATGATGCAGCATGATTACCGTTGATTACAAAGTTATAAAATAATCGCGTATTTTCAATGATTTTTATGGTGTTGTTTCAGAGATTTTGTGTAAATTTGCAGATGGTGGCTATCGGCTGCCAATATAATCTTTCGCAACTTCTAAATTACTTTTAGACAACAACATTATGAATCTTACCAACAAACTTCTGTTAGGAGCGTGCACTGCCGGACTTATGGCTGCATGTGCTGATAAGGCTCCACAATCTGCTGTCATAGAGACTGAGATTCCGGAACGTCCCGCCGGACAAGAGGATATGGTCGGCTTTGCAGCCGAACCGATTGATACAGTCCGTGTCGGTTTTATCGGTCTCGGTATGAGAGGTCCGGATGCCGTAGAACGGTTCACTTATATTCCGGGCACTAAGGTGGTAGCTCTTTGCGACATCGATTCATCAAGAGTGGAGGATACGCAGAAGATTCTCGATAAAAGAGGTATGCCACGCGCCGCAGCTTATTACGGCTCGGAAGATGCCTGGAAAAAACTCGTGGAAAGGGATGATCTCGATCTCGTCTATATCGTTACTGATTGGAAAAATCATGCTCCCATGGGACTATACTCAATGGAGAATGGCAAACACGTGGCTATCGAGGTGCCCGCCGCAACTTCACTTGACGAGATCTGGGCTCTCGTAAACACTTCCGAGAAAACGCGCAAGCATTGCATGATGCTGGAGAACTGCGTGTATGATTTCTTTGAGCTTAACACTCTCAACATGGCGCAGCAAGGACTGTTCGGTGAGATTCTTCATACCGAGGGAAGCTACATCCACAATCTGAAAGAGTTCTGGGGTGAATATTGGAACAACTGGCGTCTTGACTTCAATAAGGAGCATCGTGGCGACGTATATCCCACTCATGGTCTTGGTCCCGCCTGCCAGCTTCTCGACATTCACCGTGGCGACAAGATAAACACGCTCGTGGCTATGGACACAAAAGCCGTGACCGGTCCGGAACTCGTGAAAGAAGCAACAGGCTCTGCCCCCGAATCATTTGCCAACGGCGACCATACAATGACAATGATGCGCACGGAGAACGGCAAGACAATCCATATCCAGCATGACGTGATGAATCCTCGTCCCTACTCCCGTATGTATCAGCTGACCGGCACCAAAGGCTTTGCAAATAAATATCCGAGAGAGGGATATGCCTTCCAACCCGAGCAGATGGATTCAACCATTATTCCTGATCATGAGAATCTCAATATGCACAGATGGATCTCCGACGAACAGCAGGAGGCTCTCACAAAGAAATATACCCATCCTATCATCAAGGAGATCGGTGAGATGGCTCAGGACGTAGGCGGTCACGGTGGCATGGACTTCATCATGGACTATCGTCTCGTTTACTGTCTGCGCAACGGTCTGCCTCTTGATATGGACGTATATGACCTCGCAGAATGGAGCGCAATGGCACCTCTGAGTGCAATATCCATTGAAAACGGTTCTGCGCCCGTAGCATTCCCCGACTTTACCCGTGGTGCCTGGAACAAGATAAAAGGCTACCGACATGCTTATGCGCAAAGCGCAAAGTAACAGGTGACATGTAACAAGTAATACGTAATATGATTGAAGCAATATAATCGGTAGTCGCCGATTATATTGCTTCAGTTTTTTTACAAGTAACAGGTGACATGTTACATTGCGTGAAGCGCGCTTCACGCATAATTAATTTGCGTTTTAACTCCGTTTGAAGTAACTTTGCAGTTGATTTACACGATACGGAGTTGTCGCGACAGTTGAATATCGTATTCCGACCGATTGAGTGCATCTCCTTGTCATATTCATTTTTAATATCATATAATCATCCGATGGATTTCAAAATAGAAGCTACCGCCCCGCAGACCAACGCCCGCGCCGGCGAGATAACCACCGACCATGGTAAGATCCCCACTCCCATATTCATGCCCGTTGGCACTGTAGGAAGTGTCAAGGCTGTCCACATGAGAGAATTGCGTGACGATATCGATGCCAAGATTATTCTCGGCAATACTTATCATCTTTACCTACGCCCCGGGCTCGACATTCTTAGGAATGCCGGTGGACTTCATAAATTCAACGGATGGGAACGCCCTATCCTCACTGATTCCGGTGGTTTCCAAGTGTTCTCGCTGTCGTCCAACCGTAAGCTGAAAGAGGAGGGAGCATGGTTCAGGAGCCATATCGACGGCTCAAAACATCTCTTCACTCCGGAGGGTGTGGTCGACATACAGAGAGTGATCGGTGCCGACATAATGATGGCTCTTGATGAATGCACCCCCGGCACCGCCGATCTTGACTATGCAAAGAAATCGCTGGCTCTTACCCAACGCTGGCTCGAACGCGGTTGGAAGCGATACAAGGAGACGGAGGGGCTGTATGGCTATCGTCAGGCATATTTCCCAATCGTGCAGGGTTGCGTATATCCTGAACTACGTCGGGAAGCCGCCAAGCATATCGCCGACCTCGGTGCAGAAGGGAATGCTATCGGTGGACTTGCCGTAGGCGAACCTACGGAAAAGATGTATGAGATGATTGAGGTGGTCAACGATATTCTCCCCACCGACAAACCTCGCTATCTGATGGGAGTGGGCACACCTGCCAATATCCTTGAGGCCATCGACCGTGGAGTAGACATGATGGACTGCGTTATGCCGACACGCAATGGACGAAACGGTATGCTATTCACCCGCAACGGCATAATGAACATGCGCAATAAGAAATGGGCTGACGATTATTCCCCTCTTGATGAAGGGGGAGCGGCTTGGGTAGACGAAGTGTATTCAAAGGCATACGTAAGGCATCTCTTTGTAAGCCAGGAACTGCTCGCAATGCAGATTGCTTCGGTGCATAATCTCGCTTTCTATCTTTGGCTCGTAAAAGAGGCACGCCGACATATCATCGCAGGCGATTTCAAATCTTGGAAGACAGAAATGGTGGAACGCGTCACCCGCAGATTATAAGATTAACCGACCATTCCAATAATGAAAAAAGATAACAAAATATCTGACGAAGAGATTTCAACCGCCAACGAAGAGAATCCCATTGTCAACGAGGAGAATCCGGTTGCTACGATGGAGACAACAGCAGCAGAGGTGGTTGACGTGCCTGCTAAAAAGAAGGATAAGAAGAAGAGAGGGTGGCACAATCCCTTCCGATTATATATAATCGACTTATATATACTCAAGAAGTTTCTCGGCACATTCTTTCTCTCCACGATGCTCTTCCTGGCGGTAATAGCCATGTTTGACATCACGGAGAAACTGGATGCCTTCCTCACCGCACCGCTGAGCGAGACAATATTCGACTATTTCTTCTCGTTCATCCCCTATTTCGCCAACCAGCTGATCCCTCTCTTCGTCTTTATCGCAGTCATATTCTTCACTTCGAAAATGGCTGCCAATTCCGAGATAATAGCCATCCTGTCAAGCGGAATAAGTTTCAGCCGCCTTCTGCGACCCTACATGATAGGCGCGGCAATAATTGCTGCGATGACATTTGCGCTGAGCAATTACATAATCCCTCCCACCAACATCAAGAGAATAGCATATACCAACAAATATGTGAAGAATAAGAAGGTGGAGAGCAATGCCAACGTTCAGCTGCAGGTGTCGCCCGGTGTAGTGGCTTTTATCGGAAGGTTTGAAGACCGCAACAAGACCGGCTACCGTTTCTCACTTGATAAATTTGATGGAAAGGAACTGAAATCAAGGACTACCGCCATGACCGCCCGCTATGACACCACAAGAACCTATCATTGGATTCTGATGGACTACATGACACGTGATTTTGACGGCATGAAGGAGACTATCAAAAAGGGGGCGAAACTCGACACAATCATACCCTTTGAACCCCGCGACTTCATGATTTCAGTAAATGACCAGGAAACCCTTACCACTCCGCAGCTTACCGAATATATAGAGAAGCAGAAGATGAGAGGCGTGGCAAACATAAAGGCGTTTGAGATCGAGAAGGAGAAACGTATAGCCTCAACAGCTGCCGCCTTCATCCTCACATTGATCGGCATGTCGCTATCTTCACGAAAGGTGAAGGGTGGAATGGGCGTCAACATCGGCATCGGTCTCGGATTGAGTTTCAGCTATATACTCTTCTCTACCGTGACCAGTACATTCGCCATATCCGGACTCACAACACCGTTCATTGCGATGGAAATCCCAAACCTCGTGTATCTGGCTATCGGAATCTACCTCTACTACCGAGCCTCAAAATATTGATAATTATTAAATTGACGATTCTGTCAATTTGACGATTCTGTCAATTCTGTCAATTTGACAAATTGACAATTATGACAATTTGACAGATTAGATTGCCAGATAACAAAAAAGCAGGTCTCACCGACCTGCTTTTTCTTTATCTGTCACTTGCCTGTAGCCTTGCTGAAAGAATGAGCAGGCATAATCACGAGAACGCAATATCTCGCCGTCCGCCATGACGATATCCACGTCGACCGGCACCCGTTTCTCCCGTCGTGACTCTTCATCCCTGCCACAACTGCGTTCATATTCCTTGCATGCCATCTCCAGATCTGACAGACTGCCCGGATAACTGCCAGACACAACTGCATTCATATAATTGGCTCCGGAATGTCCTACCGGCAACGTCTCATATATCTCCGATTCCATGTAGTCGCCGAGTATGCCGGAGAGCCACGTCATAGCCTCACCTACCGATCTTTCCCTGTCGCCACAATTCGAACCGAGACTCAATACTACTGAAATATCTTGCGTATGCATAATATCCGACTCTCAAAATCTATAGTCATGCGCTTAATCCCTCATACGTCATTTATCCGCATGACGTAGCGTGATCAGCGTGATTTCAGGATATGCACGGAAAAGACGTGCCGGCATTCCTACCTCTCCGGCTCCTATATTTACGTACAGACCAACTGGACGACCCTGCTTGTTGAGACGATTGAAATACCCACCCCACAGTTCATAGCGGAACTGAGCCGGCGACCATTTCCATCCAAACAGATTGGTCTCAACCTGCATGGCATGAGTATGCCCTGAGAGGGTAAGTCCGATATTGGTATTGTCTGCCACCTCCATCTCCCAATGTGCCGGGTTATGGGTCAGCAAAATCTTAAACCGGTTGTCGTTCTGATGAAAGATGGAATCTCTTGATGATGGGAGAGCCTTCTCAAGATCTCCGTATATCGGGAAGGGGGCATCCCCTACATTCTCCACCCCTATCACCACGATACTGTCCGCACCATTGACAATAAACCGACGGGTATTGTTAAGGAGATCCCAGCCCATCTTTTTCTGATAGCTTGCCATGAGCTTATTGTTACGTTCCCTGTCGGCGGGTGTCTTCCAATTCATGTAATCACCATAGTCATGGTTGCCGAGAATCGACAGCACACCGTCGGGAGCTTTCAGGCGCGACAGTTCCGATATAAACGGAACCATCTCCTTTGTCTGACGATTCACAAGATCGCCCGTGAAGACTATCAGATCAGGATGCAGACTGTTGACAGAGTCCACCAGTTCTGAAATGAAAGAGGTATCATTCCCCCACGTGCCTACATGCAGGTCGCTGATCTGGGCTATCCTGTAGCCATTGAATGATTCAGGAATCTGCGCCGACGACACCTCAACCGGAACCACCTCGATATGATTGCGAGTGTAGACCACTCCCCACCACATCGAAAGGAAAAGCAGACCGCCTACCACCACACCACATATACGTGAACCTCTGCGCGGAGCCTTTCTCCGGTAGGACGGATAACTTTTTTTCTTTTCAAACAACGACCCAAACCTACCCGCCAATGAGCACAATACGTAGCCTATCTTACCCATATAAATGGAAAGATAGGTATATAGCATCCACATCACCGGAAGAAGGTCGGATTCCTCCGATCTCTTAGGCATACACATTATGACCACAAGAAGCGACCAGCACAACAATGTGCTGACTACGTATGCCAATCGTGCACCACGCTTGCGGGTGGCTGTACGCACATCGGAATAAATATAGACGTCGATCAGAAAACTTAAAACGAAAAGCACAACTGCTGCCAATACCGGTATTCTCATAGGGGTATATTTTAATTCTTATTCCATGCCTCCAAGAAGCGATCTCAGCTTGTTACGGAGCGGATTGGAATACATGGTGAGCATCATCTCCCACATGAAATCACGCTCCTCGTCCGTCACGTCGGCAAGATCCACCTTGTCAAGCTGGCTATTGAAATATTTTATTATCTCCTCTTTCTTTTCCGGAGTATATTTTCGCGCGAAGCGATCCGTATCATGAAGGAGATCAAATGCCACGTAGTTTATCTCAAAGATCTCATAACTCCTGTGTATAGCCTGGTCAATAAGGCTGCACACGTGCTTGGCTGCACGGTTATTGTCATGAAAATCCCCTATCTGCTCAAGTTTGCTGTTGATTCTCGGAGTTAGCTGGAAATGCACCTTCCCTTTAAACTGAAGCAACCCTGTCTCCATCGAGAAGAGATCATCACGCTGCGATTTCTTGAAATCCGGATCACGGCGTTTCTGAAGGAATTCCCTCACTTTCAGATAATCGTTGGGATCAAACTCGTATGAGATCGACACCGGCATAAGATTAATCTCCTTCAGTCTGTCGATAAACTCCCCTTCTCCGGCAATGGCAAGCATCTTGACAAGGGATTCCTGAGTATGATCGCTGCTGTCCTTGGCACGACCCTCACGCTGGGCTATCCACACCGACTCCCTCTTCTCCAGAATGCTGTGGTGGATATAGGCAGAGAGTTTCTTGGCAGCAGCAAGACCCTCTCGCAATCCGGTGTTGCGCTTCACGATGAAGCTCTTGTTAAGCCTCACCAGATCATTGATCCAATCGAATATAAGGAGATTGTTGCCAATCGCCACTTCCGATGTCGGCACCCCCTTTCGCAGGAATGCAAGATTCAGAAACGACGCATCGAGCACAATGTCGCGGTGATTCGTGATAAACGTGTAGTTCATCGACGGGTTGAGATACTTTATGCCCCCAAGCGTTATGCCGGAAGTGGTCTTCTTGGCGAGCATCTCCAGAAAAGGAAACATCACTTGCTTCTGGAAATCATCCTTAGTATTGATTTTCAAAAGATCCTCTATGAGAGGAGGGACTGCCTCCGACGGCATTATGTAGTTGACCGCATGCAAAAATCCGGGTTCCTTTACAAGATTTTCCATTCTTGCATGAAATTCCGAATCGTCGTATGGCGCTATATCGCTGAAATTATAATCCTGCTGACTCATTTTACTTCAATTTTATGACTCCCGCACGTATGACCGCACAAGAGATAGTAGCATTCTTTTGCAAAGTTAATGCTAAACCATCTAAATTAAAAACAATCTTGATTCAAAAATGCCCGCTACGCAAAATTTATCCGATTTTTATCAATCAGTCTTGCGGTAGGCTCTCCACTTTTCAATCAAGGCGGTCATATCGGCTGGCACCTCCGACTCAAAATCCATCTCCTCCCCGGTGCGCGGATGCACAAATCCGAGTGTGCGGGCATGGAGTGCCTGCCGGGGGCACGTCTGGAAACAATTCTCCACAAACTGACGATATTTGGCAAAGGTGGTACCCTTCAGTATGCGGTCGCCGCCATATCTCTCGTCATTAAAGAGAGGATGACCCTTACTGAGCATGTGCACGCGTATCTGATGTGTGCGTCCCGTCTCAAGCACACATTTCACAACGGTGACATAGCCGAAACGTTCCAACACCTTGTAATGGGTCACGGCATGTTTCCCTATGGTAGGGTCGTCAAACACTGCCATCTGGAGCTTATTGCGAGGATTGCGGGCTATATTGCCGACGATAGTACCCTCCGGCTCATCAAAATCGCCCCACACCACCGCTACGTATTCACGACGCGTGGTCTTATGGAAAAACTGATTGCCGAGATGAGTCTTAGCTTCGGGAGTCTTAGCCACCACGAGCAATCCCGACGTGTCCTTGTCAATCCTATGGACGAGTCCGAGACGCGGGTCGCTGACGTCATAATCGGGATTATCCTTGAAATGCCATGCCAGGGCGTTGACAAGCGTACCGCTGTAGTTGCCATGACCGGGATGCACCACAAGACCTGCCGGCTTGTTCACCACGAGGAGATCCGCATCCTCATATACTATATCGAGAGGGATATCCTCAGGTATAATCTCCAGTTCATAACGCGGACGATCCATCACAATGCTGACCACATCGGCAGGCTTCACCTTATAGCTTGACTTCACCGGCTTGCCGTTGACTATGACACACCCGGCATCTGCCGCCTGCTGGATACGGTTGCGTGAGGTCTTCTCCATGCGGTCAACAAGAAATTTGTCGACACGAATCATCTGCTGACCCTTGTCAGCCACGAAACGGAAATGCTCATACATCTCCCTACCGTCTTCTGTCACGAAAGAGGGCTCCTCCACCACTTCGGCAGACGCGGCGTCATCAAGCATCTCCTCGTCTATACACATCTCATCTTCCATTACTGCACAAATACTGGTTCCGGATCATCCGGTTCCGGATCATCCTCAATACGTTGCTGCGGTTCCGGTTCTTCATCACGAATCTCCTCTTCCTGTTGAGAAGCCAATTCCTCAGTGGCATATTGCAGATACTCCGCATTCTGAAGGGAATCGCGGAGCGAGCCGAGCCTTCCGTCATACACCTCCACGACAAGGCGTGCATTGACCGGAGTCTTGTCTCTCTTCTTCACCACCTTTCCGTTGGCAATTATCTTGACGATGCAATCGTTGTCGCCAAGGATCTTGACCACGCGCACATTCTTGAAGCCCAATTCCTCCAGACGTGCCATACCCTGACGGAAAGAGAATCCTCTGAGGGCATCCTCTCGCGGGTTGTTGTCGTCGTCGATCACCACCTCCTTCGGATGCACGGCGTTTATATAGAGAAATATCTTACGCCCCGGCTTGACGTGTGCGCCGGGACGAGGGAACTGCTCTACCACAAATCCGGGCTTCATGTCCTCCTTATAAATGGAGTCACGGATATCGACGCGAAATCCATTGTCATGCAATTTCATTACAGCCTGGGTATACGACATGTTCTCGACCGACGGAACCACGTCGCTCGAACCATGCTTGGTAAACAGCTGTAGACACAGATACACTATCCAGATGCCAAGGAATGCCACCAGGACGATCACTATAAAATTAGCCAGCACCGGATGACGGCTTATAAAGCCATCGCTTCCAGTTTTTGATTTTTTTAACATCAAAAGCTCCTGTTTTTTAATTTCCAGCCCCAAAGTTAGTCAAATTTTTTCTAACTGAGCATTTCTTCATTCAAAATAATTTTAGTAACTTTGCAACTCAAAGCTTAACCGAGGCTTTAACCAAAGCGTTAACTTGATGCGTAAATTATTCTATTTCATACCTCTACTCCTCATGTTCTCATCATGTGGAGAATATAATAAAGTGCTGAAAAGCAAAGATGTAGACTACAGGTTTGACTTTGCTAAACGCGCTTTTGACAAACGTAATTTCACTCAGGCGGCTACCGTTCTTGAAACCATCTACACTCCGCTGCGTGGTGGTCCGAACGGGGAGGAGGCATTGTTCCTTCTCGCAATGTCGTATTATGAGAATAAGGATTACCTGAATTCCGGATTATTTTTCAAGACGTACTACAGCCGGTATCCCAAAGGGAAATATACCGAGCTTGCCCGATTCTATTCCGGATATGGATACTACCTTGACTCCCCCGATCCGCAGCTCGACCAGTCGCAGACTGTAAAGGCAATCGAGGAGCTGCAAGGATTCCTTGACTTCTTCCCCGACAGCGACAGGGTGTCAATCGCCCAGAATGCAATCTTCGAGATGCAGGATAAACTGACTCTTAAAGAGCTACAGAATGCCCAGCTTTACTACAACCTCGGCAATTTCCTCGGCAACAACTATGAGTCGGCGATCATCACCTCGCGGAATGCGCTCAAAAACTATCCTTACTCCAAATTCCGAGAGGATTTCGAGATGCTTATCCTCAAATCGAAATATCAGGAGGCTAAGCTTAGTGTGCCGGAGAAACAGGCCGACAGGTATCGTGAGGTCATCGATGAATATTACTCATTCACCAACAACTATCCTGATTCAAAAAACAGGAAAGAGGCCGACAATATCTATGAGATAGCACGCAAGCACGTGCAGGAATAATTTTATTACGAACTTTTGTATATCATCATCATAATTCACCGTCATGGATTATAAAAAAACAAACGCGCCGCTCAACACCGTGACCCGCGACATGATCGCGATGGCAGAACAGACCGGTAATGTCTACGAAACCGTTTGCATAATCGGCAAACGTGCCAACCAGATTGCTGTGGAGATGAAAAAGGAGCTCGAGAAGAAACTTCAGGAATTCGCCTCTACCGACAACCTCGAGGAAGTGTCGGAAAATCGCGAGCAGATCGAAATCTCAAGATTCTACGAGAAACTTCCGAAACCTACCCTCATCGCCACTCAGGAATATATCGAGCACAAACTCTATTTCGCAAATCCTGCCAAGGAGCGCGACCGTCTCAACGACTGATACGCCATGAGGCAATCTTATTGAAGAGCCATTATCTTCATCCCAAACAATAACATGAAAGCCGGAATATTTTCCGGCTTTTTCTAATGTTTACTCTTTCGTCTTCATCAGAAGCCTTTTCTCATACATATACACACATGCCGGAAAACTGCATACATATCTTTAATCCTGAGACGGATTTCGCCCTTGCCCTCGGGAGGAAGCAATACTCCCCGCCAAAGGCTATAGTAGAGTTCCGGAAATCTATGGCATTATTCCCCGCAATGTTTGCCAGGAGGGGTGACGCGATTCTTCTGATAGATAATCACGATGAGGCGGAGCTGGCAAAAAGAGAGGGGCATGATGTGGCGTTGCGGAAAGAGGTGACGATTCTGACTCCCGAAATGATTCCGGGACACATGGCTCTCCATCCCGACGTCTTGGTAATGCCTTGGGGCTGGAACCATTCCCTGCTACGGATGCTTTCATCTTATGGCATACCGCGCAATCTGATGAAATCCGAGAGTGAGATTGATGTTCTGAGAGATCTGGCTCACCGACGCACCACAATTCCGTTCAACAGATTCATTGCCGATGCCCTACCATACCTTCATCCGTCAATCCCCTCCGAATTTAACAATACGGATGAGGCTATCGATTTCCTGACGGCTAATGGGAAGGCATATTTCAAATCTCCCTGGAGCAGTTCTGGAAGAGGAGTGATTAATTCCGACGGTATGACCACGGATGCAATCAGACGATGGATTGCCGGATGTATCAAGAGACAAGGATCGGTGATGGCTGAGATAGCACGCAACAGGACCGGAGACTTCGCGTCAGAATGGTGGTGCAGCAATGGTCATGCCGAATATATCGGACTGTCGCTGTTCGACACATCGGCTGAAGGGAGATACCTCGGGAACCGGATCTTATCGCAGAGAGAGCTACAAAAGAGAATTGCCACATTATCCCCACAATGGAACGATGACGTGATTGAATCGCAAAGACTGGCTATCGATTCATTGATAGCACCCCACTACAACGGACCGGTCGGCATAGATATGTTCTCCACCGTTGAAGGGGATCTTAATCCATGCGTGGAGATAAATCTCAGGCTTACGATGGGACTCGCAGCTCTCTGGAAATGGAACGACAAACAAATTCAGATATAAATGGACTACTCATCATTATATATAAAGGAGAAACCGGTCGTGGCGATAATCGGCGGAGGGAACGTAGCCACACACCTCGCCAATGCCTTATCGGAAAAGGCGGACGTGACTCTCGTGAATCCGCGCACTCTTGAAAACCTTCCGTCGCACTCCGATTTCGACATAATATCCGTAAAAGACACTGCCATTCGCGAAGTGGCACAACGACTGAAGGGGCGAGATGCCATATTGGCACACACATCCGGCTCAATACCTATGTCAGCGCTTTCTGACGTTGCCGTATCCTTCGGAGTGTTCTATCCTCTCCAGACTTTCACTAAGGGCGTGGAAATCCAATATTCCGAGATCCCTTTTTTCATTGAGGGCAACGACTCCACGACGGAGTTGAAACTTAAAGGTCTGGCTCACCTGATTTCCGACAACATCATATCTGCTGACTCAGCCGACAGAAAACGCCTGCACCTCGCTTCGGTGTTCGCATGCAACTTCACCAACCGGCTCATGGGTATAGCCAAAGAGATTCTTTCTGAGAGCGGTATCGATTTCCGAGTGATGCTGCCTTTACTGAGGCAGACGATATCTAAACTTGACAACATGACACCCGAGGAGGCACAGACCGGTCCGGCTGTCAGAAATGACTTCGGCGTGATGGATGCGCATATCAAAATGCTCGAAGGTGATCAGGAGCTACAGCAACTCTACAGAATTTTTTCAAACCAAATAATTAAACATTCAGAATCATGAGCGGCATAAACTATGATCTTTCCAAGATAAAGGGATTCGTCTTTGACGTAGATGGCGTTCTCTCCCCCTCCACTATCCCTCTCGGCGAGGATGGGTATCCCCGACGTATGGTCAACATCAAGGATGGATATGCCCTGCAACTCGCCGTAAAGAAAGGCTACCGTATTGCCATAATCACAGGTGGGAAAGGCATTACCATTCAGACCCGCTTCGAATCTCTCGGAATAAAGGATATATACACCGGTGCCTCAAAAAAACTCCCGATATTGAAAGAATGGTTGAGCAAGGAGAATCTATCCCCAGAAGAGGTGGCATTTATGGGCGACGACATACCCGACCTACAGTGCTTGCGCCACGTAGGGCTCCCATGCGCACCATACGACGCATGTTGGGAAGCCAAAGAGACTGCCGCCTACATTTCAAAATTCTCCGGCGGCTACGGTTGTGGCAGAGACATTATCGAGCAGACAATGAAAGCGCAAGGGAAATGGATGTCGGATGCGGAAGCATTCGGATGGTAATGTTCATCCTACTTCTCAATTCATACCCCCGTTCCCTCCAACCATAAACTATAAACCATAACCCATAAACTATAAACCATAAATCCAACATGCTTGAAAATCTAAACGGCTACAAGATATTCCTTGCCAGCAAATCGCCACGAAGGCGCGAGCTGCTACAGATGCTGCGCATCCCCTTCAAGGTGGTCACAATCAACGGCATTGACGAGAGTTTCCCCGACGACATCTCCCCATTGCAAGTGCCGGAATTCATATCACGTAAAAAAGCGAAAGTCTATCTTGAGAGGATGCAGCCTAAAGAACTCGTCATCACAGCCGACACAATGGTGATATGCGGCGACAGGATAATGGGGAAACCTAAAAATCCGGAGGATGCAATGGAGATGCTGCTATGTCTTTCCGGCAAGACCCATCAGGTGGCTACGGGAGTGACCATATCCACTGCCGACAGGACAGTATCATTCTCCTCTGTTACAGACGTAACTTTCGCTCCGCTTTCCGAGGAGGAGGTCCGCTTCTACGTCGACAACTATCAACCCCTCGACAAAGCCGGCGCATACGGCATACAGGAATGGATCGGGGCGGTAGCGGTATCCGGCATAAACGGAAGCTACTACAACGTCATGGGGCTGCCCGTACACCGTCTGTTCCAAGAACTTAAGCAATTCTGATCATTCCCTCCCATTACGTAAAAAAATTCCTGACAGAAAAAAACGGTATCCTTCAGATGAAAGATACCGTTTTTTCTGTCAGGAATTTTGACAATAATCAGTTATCAGACTCCCTCATAGCGATATTTTGCCTCCCAGCCGAGTGCCGATGCACCAAGCACTGCCGCATCGCTCTCTTTAAGCTCTGAAAGAAGGATCTTTGTCTTGCCTCTGTAGATAGGGAACAACGACTTCTCAAACGATTCTTTCAAAGGACGCATAAGAAGCTCGCCACTCTTTGCCAGACCTCCAAACAGGATGATCGCCTGTGGGCTGGAGAATGCAACCATGTCAGCGAATGCCTGACCCAGTATTGTGCCGGTGTAGTCGAAAATCTCTTTTGCGAGCTTATCGCCTGCTACCGCTGCATCATACACATCTTTTGACGTGATATCCTCAATCTGAAGATTACGGAGTATCGAGGGCTCGGTGCGGATCTCAAGGAACTCGCGTGCAGTGCGTGCCACGCCTGTAGCACTGCAATATGCCTCAAGACATCCTGTGCGGCCACATCCGCAGATTCTGCCATTGTTGCGCTTCACCGTGATATGACCAAGCTCTCCGGCAAATCCGTCATGCCCATACACGAGCTGACCGTTTACCACGATACCGGAACCGACACCGGTGCCAAGAGTGATCATGATGAAATCCTTCATACCGCGTGCTGCGCCGTAGGTCATCTCGCCGAGTGCTGCTGCATTGGCATCATTGGTGACAGCCACAGGCACGCCTCCGAAAGCCTTGCTGACCTTCTCTGCCAACGGAACGATGGGTCCCCACGGGAGGTTCGGCGGGTTCTGGATCTCACCGGTATAGTAGTTGCCGTTGGGAGCACCTATACCTATTCCGTGAATCTTATCCTCAGCATCATGTGCATTGAGCAGGCGCATCACGCCATCATGAAGTTCTGCAATATAATCATCGAAATTTGTATGCTTCTGTGTCTTTATTGAATCGCTTGCGATCACTTGTCCACGCGCGTCAACTATTCCGAAAACTGTGTTGGTGCCACCTATATCGACACCGAGTACATAAGGTTTACTCATGATACCAATCTTTAAGTATATATTTTAGTTAGTATTTCTGCAAAAAATCAGGCATCCCATTCGTATGCCGACGTTTTTCGGGTGCAAAGATATAATTTTTATTCATTATCTCATCATTATTTTCAATTTAATAACTTATTTTTTGTTAATTATTACATATAGTGTAAACTTACAATGCTAAAATGGCATCATAATTGCAATATCTGACTGAAGTTTCGCAAGCTGCACTTCAGTGGTTTAAAGTTTATAGTTTAAGGTTTAAGATTCACGAGAATCCACGAATCTTTTCATTATACAAAATTTAAGTACATGACAAAAATTTGAAAACATCGAATTTTGGGGTATAAGTCGGACGCATAAGTATGGTCGAAATCTCTTCCAATCCATATTTGACAAGCGACTTTGCCTTTCTTCCATGTTTCAGAATCCTTATCGGTTTAATATTTATATCTTTATGTTCACCAACGAGATACGCCCATACAAGAGCCATGCAGACCATCGCGACAAGTCTTGCGATGCGGTCCATATCACGCATATGGGTATCCTCGATGTTGAAGCCGGAAGATTTCATGGCTCTAAAGGCCGTTTCTATCTCCCATCGTTTTTTGTATGTCAAAATCGCCTCCTCGGGCCGATTGAAGCATATGAGAATCTGCAATTCCGGAACACCATCGGAGTTTTTGATCCGGCTGCCGGCAAGATAGACATACTCACCTTTGTGAAGAAAGAGCGTATGGAAGAATTTCTCCTGACCGACCTTCAAATCATTGAACAGCCACCAGGCTCGGATTCTCTCACCGGTGGAAGGCTTGACAATCCAGAAGTTCTGACGTATTCGGATGTAATACCGTATGCGACGGCTGTTGAGCCATCCTGTCCATTCCTTTCCGATGAACTCGCGGTCTGCCACAAGGCAGTCGATGCATTCCGCTCCGAAAAGACGGATAAAACGTTCCATAATTTTCTTGCGTTCTTCCCAGTTGGAGTTGCCACGTTTCGGAAGAAGGCTGAATATCAAAGGGAAGGCAATCCCTTTATAGGTTATGCCCAACATAAGGATGTTTATATTGAACTCCCCGAACTTCCAGTTGGTCCGGTCCATGCTCAGCACAAGACCGGTCTTGACAGGAAGCAGCGAGAAAATCATACGGGCTATGATGTCAAGGTCAAGTACATACTTGGCAAAGAATCTTTGGAGCCGTCTGAGGTTGGAATCCTTGTCTACAGCCGTAGGCATCGCATCAGCCAGTTTGTGGAGGCTGACAGTCTGCACCACACAGAGTGCATGGAGCAGCAACGCCATGAGTTTTATGCGTGCCAAATTCATACTTTGACCAAAGTGCTCTTGCATAATCGGGAGGATTTGGTTAACTTTGACCGAGTCCTTGAAATTAGTAGTTTTCATGAGAAAAAGCGTCCAAACTTTTCCTTTAAATTACTAATTTTCAGGGACTTTTGCAAATTTAATCGACTAAAAATTAAGTGTTTAACAGCATAAATTTAATTTTTGTCATCTACTAAAATACAAAATTTAATGATCATAAACCATAAACATTAAACCTTAAACCATTTAAGTGAAGCAAGTTGGAAAACTTGCGAAACTTAAATATCTGACTATAGTCAGACCGACAGATCGGATGGCAATGCCTTATGCCACGACTTTATATGCGGCATCCTTAGGGATTCTTCAAAAAAATAACATTTAGACTCCGCTATACAACCATTATCCATCTGATTTGTTAATAATATGTAATTAGAATTTATCCGGGTGTAATCCCGAATACATTGGAAATAACTCAAAAAAGACATATATGAATTTCAACAACTTTACAATCAAATCTCAGGAAGTGGTTCAGAAGGCGATTGAGCTTGCCCGCCAAAACGGACAGCAGCAGATTGAGCCGCTCCACATCCTGAAAGCGCTGATTTCCGAAAGCGAGACGATTGTCAATTTTGTGTTCCAGAAGTTAGGGGCAAACCTCAACTCGGTCATAATGACAACCGACCGGGATATTCAGAGCCTGCCGAAAGTATCGGGGGAGATGTCTTTCTAAGCAGGGAGTCGAACGATGCCTTACAGAAGGCTATCGACTTCTCTAAATCAATGGGAGACGAATACGTATCAGTAGAGGCAATACTGATGGGTATCCTAAAGACAAAGGGCAAGGCTTCTCAGATCCTGAAAGACTCGGGAATCACCGAAGACGGGCTTAAAGCTGCCATTAATGATCTTCGTAAGGGCAACAAGGTGACTCAGCAAAGCGCAGAGGAATCATATCAGGCTCTAAGCAAGTATGCCATCAACCTCAACGACCGTGCCCGCAGCGGCAAACTTGATCCGGTCATCGGGCGTGATGAGGAGATACGCCGTGTGCTACAGATTCTTTCCCGACGCACCAAGAACAACCCTATGCTGGTAGGCGAACCTGGCACCGGTAAGACTGCCATTGCCGAAGGACTTGCCCACCGAATCGTCAGAGGTGACGTGCCGGAAAATCTTAAGACAAAACAGATCTATTCGCTCGATATGGGTGCGCTCGTGGCAGGTGCGAAATATAAGGGTGAGTTTGAAGAGCGTCTTAAAGCTATCGTGAATGAGGTCACTCAGAGCGACGGCGAGATAATCCTTTTCATTGATGAGATCCACACTCTCGTCGGTGCAGGTAAAGGGGAAGGTGCGATGGATGCCGCCAATATCCTGAAACCCGCTCTTGCCAGAGGCGAGTTGCGTTCAATCGGCGCCACCACTCTTGATGAGTATCAGAAATATTTCGAGAAAGATAAGGCTCTCGAGCGTCGTTTCCAGAAGGTGATGGTAGATGAGCCTGACGAGATGTCGGCGATATCAATCCTGCGTGGTCTGAAAGAGAGATACGAAAACCACCATAAGGTGCGTATCATGGATGAGGCTATCATCGCCGCCGTGCAGCTCAGCGTAAGATATATCACTGACCGTTTCCTCCCCGACAAGGCTATCGACCTTATCGATGAGGCAGCTTCAAAACTGCGTCTTGAGATGGACTCCATGCCACAGGCTCTTGACGAGGCTTCAAGAAAGATCAAGCAGTTGGAGATCGAGCGTGAGGCTATCAAGCGCGAGGGCGACAAGTATAAGGTGAAGGAGATTGATGAGGAACTTGCCAATCTTCGCGACACTGAGAAATCGCTCAAGGCAAAATGGAAAGCTGAGAAGACCGAGATCGATAAGATCCAGAAGAATAAGATTGAGATCGAGCAGCTCAACCATGAGGCTGAAGTGGCAGAACGTGAAGGCGACTATGCAAAGGTGGCTGAGATCAGATATAGCAAGATCAAGCAGAAAGAGGATGAGAACAAGGCTACTCAGGAGAAGTTGCGTCAGCTTCAGGGCGAAGGCGCAATGATCAAGGAGGAGGTCGATGCTGAGGATATCGCTGAGATCGTAAGCCGCTGGACCGGTATACCTGTGAAGAAGATGGCTCAGAGTGAGAAGGAGAAACTGCTTCACCTTGAGGAGGAACTTCACAACCGTGTCATCGGTCAGGATGATGCCATAAAGGCTGTCAGTGATGCCGTGCGTCGTTCGCGTGCCGGTCTTAATGACCCGAGACGTCCTATCGGTTCGTTCATCTTCCTCGGCACCACCGGTGTCGGTAAGACTGAGCTTGCAAAGGCTTTGGCTGAATATCTGTTTGACGATGAGGATATGATGACCCGTATCGATATGTCGGAGTATATGGAGAAACATTCTGTATCTCGTCTTGTCGGTGCGCCTCCGGGATACGTCGGATACGAGGAGGGCGGACAGCTCACTGAGGCTGTGCGACGCAAACCTTACAGCGTGGTTCTTTTCGATGAGATTGAGAAGGCTAATCCCGACGTATTCAACATCCTGCTTCAGGTGCTTGACGACGGTAGGCTTACCGATAACAAGGGACGTTTTATCAATTTCAAGAATACAATCATTATCATGACCTCCAACGAGGGTTCCTCTATCATCCGTCAGAACTTCGCCGAGGCGAAAGAGGGCGAACGTGAGGCAACAATCCAAAAGTCAAAACAGGAAGTCATGGATCTGCTCAAGATGAAGATCCGTCCGGAGTTCCTCAACCGTATTGACGAAATCGTCCTCTTCACTCCTCTCGACAAGAAGGAGATTCAGGAAATCGTCAATCTTCAGGTTAAGAGCGTACAGAAGATGCTTGCATCCAATGGTGTCAAGCTTGATGTCACTCCGGCAGCTCTCGAGCTTCTTGCTGAAGATGGTTATGATCCCGAATTTGGTGCACGTCCTGTCAAGAGAACCATCCAGCGACTCGTGCTCAACCAGTTGTCAAAAGACATTCTGGCACAGAAGGTCAATCGCGACCATCCTATCAAGATTGATGTCAAGGATGATCAACTCGTATTCACAAACGACTGATCCTCCATACAATAACATAAAAAACGGTGCTGACGCTTTTGAAACGTCAGCACCATTTTTTTGCCCTAATCCTACCTGGGTCTTTAAGTGCTTCTCTCATATATTAATATTTTTGTAGCATCTACAGATTTACGAGCAAACGGAAGAAGACAATCTTCTTCTACAATATCCACTGCCTTACCAATAATATCTGAAAGATTTGAAATTATTCCACCAATAGTAAATAAGGATATATTTTCCTCATTATCATAAGTGACCAACAAATCCACATCGCTATCTTTAGTAGCAGTACCCTCTGCGTATGAGCCAAATAACCATGCTTTCTTAATTGGGAAAGCTGGTAATGCCTCAATAAGATGCTGGATTATAGAATCTCTTTCACTCATATAGCTTAATCTATTTGCCACAAATAAACAAAAAAATTTTTTATATCAAAATACAATAATATGTTTTATAACACGTTTTAATAACATAAAGCATTTTTAAGCGAGCTGACGGCTCTATTCCGTAGATCGGGCAGCTCATTCGTGACAACCCATTGAGGGGACTGGCAATCCCCTTTTCGTGACAACCCAGAGGGGTCTTTATATCAACTGTAGGCTTTGGCAACCTACTGACCCCTGAATCCGAATTTTGCAATTTATCCGGATTCGAATCCAGTGTTAGTTTATGTCATCAAAAGTGCGTCAGAAATGGCGACGGGTGACTATTGTGTAACGAAAACAGGTTATTGTGAAAACCAAGTATCTTTTACTATCGGTTGTATTCGCCGCATTTTTATCGTCTTCCATGCCTCAGGGAAGCCATTCACTTGAAATCGGTAGCGAAGCTCCTGCTATTGAGCTTTCTTCCGACGCTGTTATCAAAAACCTCGACATGCTTAACGGTAAGTATGTCTTAGTAAATTTCTGGAGTGCCGCTGATGCCCGATCAAGGATCAACAACAAGCGGCTTGCTGATTTATCTGCATCTCTGCCTGCCGACAAAATAGCATTTGTCAGCATCTGCACAGACACCGATACCACAATTGCAGATGAAATCCTAAAAGCAGACAACGTACCTGCCGACATAATCTACTTGTCAGCAGCCGACACCACTCCACAGGTTACAGAAGATTTCCAGACCGAGACCGGTCTACGGTCATTCCTCATTGACCCATTCGGAAACCTCTCCGCCGTAAGTCCCTCTAACGAAACCATCAATTCCAAAATTTTCAACTGATCCCCGGTAAGCACCCCAAAATAACGGACGCATCCCCGAAATCAGAAAAGCATGTCTCCCGATATGTAGTTACGACAATATCAACCGCATATCGGGAGATTTATTACAATAATCTTTTGCCTCATTTAGCAAAGATACAATGAATCCAAGACATTAATCTCTCTTTGTAAATCTTCTTCAGTATATTTTTTACCAAATCCAAACCGATCTGCCTTAAAGCATCGGTCTCTGTATCTGGAGAAAGCCAACCCATAAATCATCAAATCATATCAAATACTTGATTTAGAACCTCAGTTCCAACATTTACGTTAACGTCATCAAAATTCAAAACAGCAGGAATAAGCGTTGTATTTATGTATGAATCAGTCATACTATTCCCACATCCCTTATTATATTCTTGCCAAAAAGCCATCAGACCTTTATTTCTATCCGAAGAAGATGCACCATAAAATAGCATTCAAAAGGATATTATTTTCAACCGATTGACTCAAAATAGAAATTTCCAATTAAGCAAAAAAAGAGTATAACTATCTTGAGAAATGAATCATCTTTTCACAACAAAATAATAACGTCTCCGTTTTATCATTGAGAATCAATCTAATTTACATTCAAATATGGTAAGACAATAGCACGTAAATCGGATTGACTTCTAACATGAGTAAAATAAATTATAACGTTAAAATAGAATGTCATGGCTCTTGAAATAAAAACAATTCCAGTACTTACTGGTGAGGCAGCCGAAAAATTCTTACAAGCTGCTGAAGAAAACGAAGTAAATCCTCGTCGAGAACGTATTCGATTTTCAATGGAAGAAATAAGGCAAATTGCCAACAGTGGAAAGAATCGTCTTAAACATTTACAAGATGGGCTCAATAAGTCTTAAAGATTTAGAATTGCTCCCGGTATTAGATAGCAATTCTCTAATTGGGTTCTCCTGTGGGAACAAAGATCTTGATGATTTCTTTGCAAATGACGCATTTCTTTATGCTGAGCAATTGCTCGGAAAGACATATTATTTTGTAACTAAGGGTGAAAAACCTAAAATAGTTGGAGCTTTCACTGTCGCCAATGATAGTATCAAAGCATCTCTGATTTCTTCGACAACAAGAAACAAAATACAACGTAAAATACCAAATTCCAAACGAACTAGAAGTTATCCTGCAATTCTGATTGGACGTCTGGGAGTATGCTCTTCTTTAAGGGGAGAGTCTTTAGGTAGCCAAATACTTGACTACATAAAAGGCTGGTTCTTCTCCCCTGATAATAAAAGCGGCTGTCGTTTTATTGTTGTTGATGCCTATAATATTATTAATGAGAGCAAAGAATACAGACAAAGCAGCGTTCTTCAATTTTACGAAAATAATGGATTTAAATATCTCTATCCAAGTGAAGAAGAGGAAAGAGAAGTATTTGGAATAGCTGATGACGCGCCTCTCAATACACGACTGATGTATTTTGATTTACTAACCTTGAAGTAGTTATACTTCAAGGTTAAACTTTGTATTTATTATAATTAAGGAAAAAGTTTTGTTTTTATTGGTTATCTTGCCAGGGAGACGTTGATGGCGATGCCGTAGTTGGAGTTGGTCGTGGGATAGGCGGAGTTCGACACCAGCGGCGTGTTTGCCTGATGATCAAAGAATGCTGACAATGTGATTTTCTTGCTTAGCTGATAACTTGCCATAAAATTGACCGAGAATGTCTTTGTGCCCTGAGTCGGCTGCGTGTATGCCGTCTCTATCCGTCGTATCAATGAGAGATTGTTGCTATATGCAAAATCAAGGTTCACGGTGAGGTCGTTGCTGATGCCACCCTGCTTACTCCCTATCTTTATTATCTTACTGAAATCCGCAAGTTTCCATCCCGCACCCACGGATAGCTGCCGGCTCGTGGTCTCCACAATCTGACCCGCCGATGTATTCAGATTCAAAGTGCGTGCATCACGATACTCCGCATTTACTGATATATCATTCTTAAACGTCATGTTGACTCCGATAAGCGGAGCAAACTTCTCCGTGATAGCCACAGATGAAATATTATATGGCGATGACGGTATCGGATTTTGTGTAAGCTCATCGTATGCAAAACCCATGCCGTTGCCCGCGATACCCACCCAATTCATGAAACTGGAATAGCTGCCCACGGAATAAGTACACTGATATGCATGATTCACAGTAAACGTCTTGAAAATCTTACTCATGTTGCCCAACTGCATGAAACCGTCGTAGGTAACCCGCCAGTTAGGACGCATAGCCTCCAGACCGGGGAAATGCTGCAACGTGACCTTATCCGGAGAATATCCGCTGTAAGCTGCGATGAATGCCGGGATAAGCACGTCGGAGCTTGTAGGACTCACTCCACCCGTAGCCGGATTATATGGCGTGCCGGCAAGCGGAGTGTCGGATATGAATCCGGCGTCAGGATATGTGGTGCCGGCATAACGCGACTCTATACGCTGCGTTATCACCGGTATATAGTCAAGGAATTTGGTGAACGCCTCAGATGAATAACCGTTATCCGCCTTCGAACTGCGCAATGCACTCGCTATCGCCACATGAGTACGCGTATATGAACCCGTATGAGTCGTAGGCATCCCGTCAAACATAAACTGCATCTGGCGCGTCCTATTGTCTGTGAGATTACTCGTCAGCACTATCTTCAATCCCCTGACAGGCTCAAGCGTGAGCTCGAAGTTAAACTCCTTTCCCTGATTCCACACGGCGGGTGAAGTCATGTCGGCTCCAGTAAGAAGCCACCCGCGGTCAAGTGCCTTGCTCACGTATGTTTCATCATAGAATCCGAATGCGAAATCAAGACCCGGTGCCATCGGTCCATACTTGTTGCTCTGTCCAAACACGTCGCCCACGTTTGGTGAGAACTGCGGAAGATTGAGCGAATGAGAACTTCTCCATTTGAACGACAGGCTACGCGGCATCATGGCGAATCGCAAGGCATGATCCGTCAGCTCCTTCATGAAGGATTTCTTCGGCTCCTTACGGTCCTCCCTCACCGTCAGCTTGATATTATGCTCACCACGCGTCAGGATCTCTATCGTATTCTCGTCAACAACGCGAGTCTCCAGCTTCAGCGGTTTATCTTTCTCCGTGGCATTGACCTTTACCTTCTTTGTCTTCAGATTATGCTTCACCAGAGTAGACGTATCTGCCGAGAGATTGATGGCACGTTCAAACTTCTTGGCTATCGGGCGGCGGGTCTGTGCCGTCTGCTTCCTTGTGCGCGCCGAAGTCTTGGCAAAACGTTTGTTGATGTTCTGAAGATATTTCGACTTATTATAAAGCGTCTCGAAATTAAGACGAGCATCAGCATTCCAAGTGGTCTGGTTCTGTATTGAATTGCCGAGATACACATCATCCACGGTAGAACCCTTATCCCATCTGTAGGTCGAGGTATAGCTTACGCTTCCGGTAAGATAGTCAAGCACCGGAATCTTATTGAAGGGGGCACGATAGGTGCCTGTGAATGTCTGGTTGTAGTTCCACGGAGTGCCGAGACCCTTTATCGATGACCACACCGTGTCTTTCCAATCACGATATTTATCCGGGAACAATCGCTTATTTACCGCACCGATTGTCTCCTCTATCCGTGCCGTTGTGTTGCTGGCAAACGAGAGGCTAAGCGACTGAAGGAGATTCCACGTCAGATTCAGCTGACGATCCCAAAGGAAATTCTTACTTACCTGCACGGGGAGCTGGAAGTCGACGTCAACCTCGCTTCGCGTCTGCTCCTCATAATAATATCGCGTGATATTGGTGAAGAAGGTTATGTTGCTGGGCAACCAGTTGATGCCCCAGTCCTTGAAAAACCTGGCAGTCTTCCCCTTACCCTTTATAAAGCTGAACGGCTTCAACGGCTTGATGTAAGGATTCCAGGTATATTGGAATGAACCGCGATAGTCGTAGGTGTTCTGATACTCCGTGTTCGGGTCAGCATTCCTCTGCTTGTTAAATGAGAACGAGAGTTGGAAATTGGCAGGATCCCACGGCATGGGATTCTTGCTCTGCACATTGAATTTCAGATTTGACAGAGAGAAACTCTCCACTCTCTTCTGAGTCACGGCAAATCCCTTGATAGAGTCACGCTCATGCTTTGTAGCAGCGGCATCCAATGCATCCTTCAGAAGGATATCCTGGTCGAGAGGGTTATACTTAGGCGTAGTGCGCTCGTGAGAACGGGAGTAATACACCGGGGCACTCAGCTTTGCCGCAGCCGGGAATACCTTACCCACATCCCCTTGCACCGCAAAGTTGTATTGTTCATAATCATCGAGCCGTCGTGATGAAAGCCCCTGGTCTACCCCACCGAAGCCTGCCGTCTCCTTATGCATCGAGAAATTCATCATGCCGAGGTCGCTCATCGTCAGGTTGGCATTGACATTGGCAGCCCATCCACCACTCTCGTTGAAATCGGTCACACGCAACTCGTTGACCCATATCGTGCCATCCTTCACTGAGTTTGATTTATTCCGTATGCCTATAAGCATTGTCCTGACATCGCTCAGACTCGGATTGCCAAGCACGCTGACTGTGTTATGGTCATTATTTGGATCGCGCATGGAGTATAGCACATTATAGCCCACTCCGTCTACGCTCATGCTCTTATCCCTGTTGCGTGCCACCTTTATATCAGTAAAGACATCAAACGGCACGTTAAGGAAGTTGGAGATAGGCCATACGATATTCCTGTCTTCCGACGAATAATTATCGTAGCTGCCGGGAGGGGTCAGTTCCAACGGTATCTCATATTCATAGTAATTATTCTTCACGTCGGAACCCACGCGCACGAAAAGCGCGAGATCCCCGTTCTTCAGATTTGTCTTATCATCAATCGGAGCCTCAGCGTGCACCCACATCTGCATACGACGATATATGCGGAGATCAAGCTGAGTATTCTTGTATGCGCCCCTACCGTCACCGGGCTGAAGTCCGGTGAGCTTCATCTGAAGCGACTGCTCATTAAGCTGGGTGGCCTGCGACTGGCTGGCATCCTGTATTCTGCTGACGTCGGGAGGAAGGACATAATTCACCGGCTTACGCCCGCTGTTCTCCTCTATATTCACCACCGACATGTCGAGTTCACCCTCTGCAGGAGAATCATCACGGCTGTTGAGATTAAACTTATAGTCGCGCCATTCCCCCCTGACAAGTTCGAGAGAGGCAAAACGCAGATGCGTCACCTCCCGGAAGCCTGTCATGAACATACGTGCAAAACGTATTGTGGAGAAATCCTTTATGTCGCCCACCACCTTCTCCGGTTGTCCGAGGGGTATCTTGAATAGATACCACACCACTGTGGCAGGTCCTTCGCGGGTAGTCACAACCGTCTCCCTCCGGTCGGCGATATAGTTCTTTCCTACCTCCAGATCCTCCGGACGTATCGACACCCTATATTGGAAATATCTTTCATATTCATTAAGAGTGTTATCCTGATTTATATCCTCCACGTCGGGCACACTACGCGATGACTGATAGTAGGGGTTATCGCTCTGATCGGGCGACAATGAGTTACCCTCCACTCCGTTGTAATGCTTGTAGCGGTCAAGGATGGATGTGCGCTGCTCATCATAATAGGGGCTGCGGTAGAAGAAATAATTGTCGCCGGCAGGGTCATTCATAGCGGAGAACGGATCATCCTGCATCTCCGTTATGGTTGAGGCGGGTAGTTTAGAGCGTAGTTTGGCAAGATATTCCGAATAGGAGCTGAATCCATACTCATCCTCATTGGGAAGACCGTCAAGACCCACGTCCTGCTTCAGACGAGCGTCAGGACCATTCTCGAATGCGTATGTCAACGAGTTTTGTGACGACACGCGCCCCCACTTTGTCTCGGTCAGGAATTGGGTGTTGCCATCTATCGGTATACCGTTCTCATAACTCTTCATACCATCCTTCAGAATATCCTCGCTCACCTCTCCGAAGTTGAAATAGAGGTCGCCGCCGTCGCGGTTGGGATTTTCCGGGTCAAGGAATGGGTCAAGCATCCAGAACTGGAGATATTCCACATTGGAACTCTCGAAATTCGTGTTGTCCATCTTCCGCATTATGCCGCCCCAACGCTTCTCCGGATTCAACAGACGACCGCGTTCATCTATATTGTCGGCATCAAGATTGTAGGGACCACGCTCAGTGGGATAGAATGAGAGGTTAAGGGTCTGAACATAGTTGGACTCCCCATATACCTGATCTCTACCGGGATAGATCTCGCGCACCGTTATCTCGCGGACGTATGGATTGGATAGCTGTTTGAGGTCATTGCGCAGATAACCGGGAAGCATGGAGGAGTTTTTCTGGGTCCACATCCTGTCGATATAGTTCCATGCCAACAATGCGCGGTTCTTGCCGTAATCGACGTTATCGGAAAGTGCTGCCTCCGGGAAAAGCGCGTCTGCACCGCCGTCGTAAGGTGTGGAGGCAAGCGTCCATGAGTATGGGTTGCGGAGGTCGGTGCTTATCTGAGTGCTTTCAAAGTCATCAATATATGATGAGCCGCGTGTTGATCCGGATTTCTGGCTGTGTGGCACAAGACGCGCAAACTCCGCGCTCAACCGCAATGAGGATGGGGAGACTGCATTGATAGTCGGCACCTTATTGAGAAGATTGGTGAGCCACATGAAATCCTTATTGTAGCTGAGATTGACGCCAAACATAGTGTTGTTGATCACCTCTTCACCGATATTGACCTTCTCTGTCAAGGCTTTCTCCGAGAAATGAAGGATGGTACCGCCAAGGGTGAAATCCTTATTAAACTTATATTGTGCGTCAAGACCGAGCAGCGTCTTCCGCTGCATGCTGTAGAGCGACTGGTTTTCAAGCGTGACACTCACGTTGGTGCCGGAGTCAATGATGCTCTGGTTGGTGATGGTCACGATGCCCATGCTGTAGTCTACGGTATAGTCGCTATTCTCGGTCAGCACAACACCACCCGCCATGACCACTACCGAACCTCGCGGCACGTTCATGGCATTAAGGCGTATCTGCGCACCATTTGAAGCCTGATACTCCCCGACAAGTGAAAACTTATTCTTGTCGGCAAACTGACGTGCAACCACAAGCGTTGAGTCATACAATTCCTTATACACGTATGCAGCAGCTATCGCCGGATCCCCAATCTTGCGCTCAAGATTGGAACCGAACGGTTCCGCCACAGGGAATATGATCTTACCATTGGAGGCATCCACCGTATAACCCTCGATGAAATCGAAGAAACCGTCGGGATTTGACTCCTGATTGGAGTCAAGACGGTCAAGGTTCATCAGCTGTAGTATCGGCTTGTTGGAGACTGACGGAATCGGGAGATAATTTATCTCAGTGCCTGTCGTGTCGCTAAGATACTTTATGTTGAGTTTGAAGTTCTTCCGCTGAAGCTGATATGCTCCGAGTGCATACACGTTTTTCATCATAAGCTTCCACATAGGGAGTGCCGGAGAGACGGTCGTACCGCGAAGCATCTTCAGATAAAGACACTGGTTGGTGGAGGTGACATCGCTTGAGAACTCCCCTACCTGATATACTTTTCCCTGATAGGTATATTCAAATGCCACGGCAAGCACCTCATCCGTGTTAAGAGCTGACTTCAGGGAGATGTAGCCCAATGTGGAGTTGAGCGAATATTCCGACGATCGCAAAAGACGTGCACTCTCCACCTTCTCGAAATCCTTACCACCGGTTATGCCGTAGTTCTGAAGCGGAGCAAGCACCTGAGTCACCTGATTGATATTACGGGCATCAGGATAATCCGACTTTATAACGTCAAGAAGATTGTTCGAACGGTTTGACGGCACATTCTCCGAAAGATTCGGTTTCCAATAGTCATTGGCAAGACGACTGTTCTCACCTATATCCATGAAGCCTACGAAGTTGCGTGATTCCTCGTAACGGTTGCTCTTGTTGGTGATCCACACCTCTATACGAGTGATGTTGATACCTGACGAAACGTGAGGCAGTTTCGATGCAAACTCATCATAATGGTCGTAGAAATATTGTGCGAGGAAAAAATGCCGGTTGGCATCATAATTGTCGGCCTTTATGGAGAATGGCGTGCGCTGCACCCCACCCTGAGTGTTTACCGATTTCGATTCACTGTTCTGTTGGCTGACAAGCCCTGTCAACGTCAATTTGCCGAACTGCAGTTTGGTCTTCAGTCCGAATAGAGATGTTCCTCCCCTTATAAGGCTTGATCCGGTGGTCATGCTGACGTTGCCCGCCTCAATGCTCTTGATTATCTCATCCTCCTTACCCTCATAATTAAGTTTCAGATTCTTGGAGTCGAAGTCAAAGGTCGCGTCGGTGTTGTAGGTCATGTTGAACTTCATCTTGTCGCCCACCGAGGCGGCAACCGTAGCCTGTATCTTCTGGTCAAAGTTGAGGAATGTCTTTCTTCTTGACCTCAACGACAATGCCGGATTGTCGGTCTTGTTGCTCTTTATCCCCATTGAGAGCTGCACGGAGCCTTGTGTGGTGAGACGGACGCCACCCGGACCGAACACCTTCTCCAGCGGTCCGAGTGCGAAGTTCATATCAAACAGGTTGAACTTCTCATTATCCCTATTCTCGAATATCTCGGCGTTACGGCTTCTGAAATACCCATACATGTCGCGGCGAGTCAGAATCTTACCATATTCCTCGGGAGTCATCATGTATGGCGTCACTACCTCCCTGTCGCCAAGGCGCGTCCGCAGCACATACATCCCCAACTCCGGATCATACACTGCCTCTGTCTTGATATTGGAGGGGGTAGATAGGTCAGCGGCATATTCCCCACCCACATAATCCTCATAACCTGTTGGCAACGTGCGACGTACTGCCGACCGCATGACCGCGCTGTCGGTGCCTGATGCTCCGGCTACGCTCTCCTCTGTCGGTGGCGGAGGTGGAGGCAAGATCTCTCGTTTATATTGGGCAACACATAAGACAGACACTGCCAGCGTCATCAACGACACCGACATCCATCGTGATATATGAGTGACTGTCTTTTTGCCAAAAATCATTTCAGAGCATCTTGAGAGCAAGTTTTATTGCTTTCTCTGTGCTCAATCCGGGATCAGACATGAATACTTTCTTCAACGCTTTCTGACTCTGCTGGGCTGTAAATCCAAGCATTATGAGAGCGGCTATAGAATCTTCATAAGCCTCTCCGGCATTGGGAGCACTCTCATTTAACGAGAGTCCCGAACCTTTTATTTTATCCTTCAGGTCAACTATGATACGTTGGGCGGTTTTTCCCCCTATACCCTTCACGGCTTTCAACGCGGCATCCTGTCCGGCAGCAATCGTATCCTCAAGCTGGTCAGCGGTCAGCGACGACAGGATAAGACGTGCAGTATTCGGTCCGACACCGCTCACGCCTATCAGCAGACGGAACAATTCCCGACTTTTTTTAGTAAGGAATCCAAACAATACGTGGGCATCCTCACGTATTGACTCATGCACGTAAAGTTTCACCACATTCTTACCTGCCGCACCATTGAGTTCGGCATAATCAATAAGCGTGATATTGATCTCATAGCCCACGCCATTAGTCTCCAACACCGCCACAGTCGGAGTGAGCTCCGCCACCGTGCCTTTTATATAATCTATCATTCTACTCAATATTATGGGTATCCACCCTCTATTTCACCACAAAATTACGAAAAATCCCCATTCAACAAAATACCCACGTCAAAATAATCTCCATTTCAATCATTTTAACTTCGGAAGTTGCACTTTCAGAAAACTTCAGCTATCTTTGTGCATTATAATCTGAAAAAGAGGTTTGAATCATGGCGCAGATTAAATATCCTATCGGAATACAATCCTTCCGGAAAATCAGAGAGGAAGGATATGTGTATCTTGATAAGACCGAGTATATACACCGGCTTGTTAAAAATAGTCAATACTACTTCCTGAGTCGTCCCAGACGATTCGGGAAATCGCTGCTATTATCTACAATCGAGGAGTTTTTCCTCGGCAACCGTTCCCTTTTTGAGAATCTCGCCATATCGCGTCATGAACATAATTGGGAATCGCATCCTGTGCTACACCTCGATCTATCAGGTTGCAGATGCGACTCTCCGGAAAGCATTGACAAACATCTCGGCATGTATCTTTCCGAATGGGAAAGGAAATATGGTGCACCATCCGACGGCTCTCTGCCAGAAGAAGCACGCTTTAGGGAGGTTATCATCAATGCCCATAGGCTGACGGGAAAAAATGTGGTGATACTCGTAGATGAATACGACAAGCCACTTCTTGAGACTGTCGGAAACAAACCATTACAGGACATTTTCAGGAACAAGCTCCGTGCTTTCTATTCTAATTTGAAGAGTCAGGACGCTCACATACGTTTCGCCATGCTCACCGGAGTGACTAAGTTCGGACATCTCAGCATATTCAGCGACCTGAACAATCTCAACGACATATCTCTTGACAGAGAGTATGACGGCATTTGCGGGATAACCACTGATGAACTGCATGAATATTTCGATTGCGGAATCTCGGAATTTGCCAAATCCGCCAACAAATCCGTTCAGGAAATCTATGACCTTCTGAAATCAAACTATGACGGATATCATTTCTCTCCGGAAACATCCACTGACATCTACAATCCTTTCAGTCTTCTGAATTGCCTGAATAAGAAATTCATCAGGGATTATTGGTTCAGTACCGGCACGCCCACATTCCTTATAAAAATGATACTGGCAAATAGTATCTCCATCCAAGATCTCTCAGAATTGGAAACATCACTCTCCTCTCTCACAGACATCTCCTTCGACCTCGGCAACCCGATTCCCGTACTCTATCAGAGCGGCTACCTCACCATAAAGAGTTACGATCCTGAACTCGACTCCGTATTACTCGGATTCCCCAACAAAGAGGTGGAACGCGGCTTCCTCAATAACCTGCTGCTACTCTATACCTCCACATCCCCCCGACGGTCACAATTTTCAGTAATCAGCTTCATAAGGGATCTTCAGAGTGGCAATGCCAACGCATTCATGGAAAGACTAAAGAGCCTATTCGCTGACTTCCCCTACGATTCATTCAACATGCTCCAACTTGAGCAACACTATCAGGACGTAATCTACATCCTTGCAAAGCTAATGGGCTTCAGCACACACGTGGAATACATGACAGCCAACGGACGCATAGATCTTGTAATCAAGACGAAAGACTACATCTACGTCTTCGAGTTCAAGATTGACAAGACACCCGAACAAGCTCTTGCTCAAATTGACTCCAAAGACTACCTCCTCCCTTTCCAAACAGACGGTCGAAAACTCATAAAAATCGGAGTAAACTTCTCCAGCAAAAAACGACTCCCCGACAATTGGGAAATCATCGAAACCTGAATTAAAATTGTTTAAATTCAATTCAGTAAAACTGATAAAGATAAATTTAAGTAAGGGATTTTTATAAATCTTCGCTATATATATATTAATTTTTATTTTTTGTAGTTTTTTTGTAAAAAGTTGCACATTCTATAAAATAATACTAAATTTGCAACCATATACTTACATATCCCTATTAGGATAGACTATGAAGTAATTTTATAAAAGCGTTTATCCTCGCTAATTTCTATTGGAATATATTATTCAAAATATATGCCAAGTTTTCTATTACTATATGACATAAGACAATAATGCAATTTATCTCCAATAGTAATAACGCGACAGATAGAGACTCCTACGCTTTTTGATTCAAACAAAACTTTGCAGGTTGGGGAGTCGCATGCAAGTTATTATCGCCTATGAAACTATTATACCCTTTATGCCTAAGTATGGTATTGCTATTTTTCCACAACTCTGCCTTTGCCCAACATCCAACATTCACACGAGGAGACCTATTATTTACTCTTACTTACGACAATAATCTACAGAGAGATGCGGTTGTTGTATCTGCTGCTAATAAAGAAATATCAGGAGATATAACTATTCCGGCATCAATAACTATCAATACAAATATTCAAAACTCCGAATTATTATCTGTTATCGGAGTCCTTGATAATGGATTTAAAGAATGCTCAAAGATAACAAGTGTAATTATGCCAAATACCATATCCACAATCGATCGGAATGCTTTCAACGGATGTACAGAATTGAAAAGCGTCTCTTTATCCGATGGATTAACATGGATATCTGAAGGAGCTTTTGCAAATTGCAAGAGTTTAACAGAGATCACAATACCAGATGGAGTCAATTATATGGGCAGTTCATCATGTGGAAGTTCCTATGGCACTACTTCATGAGGCATCTTTGAAAATTGCGATAATCTTAAAAAAGCAACTTTACCTGCCGGATGTTCCTATGTGGGATACAGATGTTTCAAGGGATGCAAAAATCTAGTTGACGTATTTATTCCGACAACTGTAACAACTATTTCTGATGAAGCTTTCTGGAGTTGCGGAATTACTAATCTCGATTATCTTCCATCTTCAATAGAATCTATTGGATCAAGAGCATTTCGAGCTTGCTATTACATCAATAATCTCCGGTTACCAGATTCAATAAAACATCTCTATAATGGGGCTTTTGAGTTTTGTGGATTTGTGAATGAGATACATATCCCTGGATCAATTGAATCAATTGGGGATGGTGCCTTGAACTGCTCTTGGCAAGGAACAGATACCTATGTTACTGACATATACTATTACTCTCAAGATCCAATTGTATGTGACGATCCTTTCTTTTATATTGCTGTCCGATAAAACTTGAAGATGGCAAAAAGGCATGGCTCGAACGCTGATTTTATGGCGTTCGAGTCATTTTTTTCATTTTACAAGCCCCCCTCAATCAAAAAGCGTTGGTAACGGTGGTGCGCCAGACGCCTCAGAAAGGATGATTTCCCACTCTTTTTCCGGATTGTTGAACAAGCTGTGGAAGTCAACGTAATACATCAGCGTGATTCTGACCATTGTTGCCAAGCCTGAGAAGCTCCATTGGCGTTTCAGACCTTTCTGCATAACCATCAGCAGCAGGTTTGCGATAAGAGTCACCCATATCTGGATTTTGATAGCGTTGGCACTCTCGCCATAAAAGTATTTTAACGGGAAGTTCTGCTTCATCTGCTTGAACAGCAGTTCAATCTCCCACCGTTGCCTGTATATGGCAATAATTTCATCTGGATCAGAGTCCATATCGTTTGTGAGCAATGATATGAGTTTGCGCTTTTTTGCGTCTACATAGGTGATTATACGTGATTTATGGTGTATCGTTTCTCCTCCCCTGATTTGCTTCACAAATTCAACGTTCTGAATTCGGACTTCCATCAGACCATCCGGAGTCTGATACATCGTGTCGCTCAGAACGCTGTATTTCAGATTTTTCTTCATTTTGGTGACGTATATCACGCCGCGCTCCGTAAGCTGCTGGAACTTCGCATAGTCGATATATGCGCGGTCCATGGCCATAATGTCGCCTTTGCTCAGAGTATTTGGTTTGAGCATGAAAGAGTCATTTGTTGCTGCTGAGGTAAATTTTATATCAGACGGAACCCCTTCATTGGCATGTATGACGGTATGTACCTTGATGCCGCCTTTCTTTTTCCCTGTCTTCGGATGGCGTCCCACACCCTTGAACAGCAGGTTTGAAAACAGTGTTATGGTCGTCGAGTCGATAATCTGAAGCCGCTTCATCCATTTTGGAGTCTTATGGCTCCGGCTGTCCGATGAAAGCACATGGCGGTAAGTGGCGTATAAATCACGGTAAATGGCCTCGAATATGGCTTCCGGACGTCTTTTGTTGGCATCGGCGAGCGTACTGCGTCCAATCTTGAAGGTAATGCCGAGGTGTGCCAGTTTGCGCGTCTCGGCGAGCAATGAGGCTGTTATCTCCCGTAACGAGTCGAAACGCATTATGACAGCATAGAGCATCACCACCAGATGAATCCAGCAGTTGAACCGTTTTGTGTATCTCTCCCCGCCATTTTCACGGCTGAAATAAAGAATCTTTGACTTGTCAAGCAATTTTATTACCTGACCATAGAGCGGCTGTCCGCTAAAATGACTATTTTTGCGCATGGTTATTGAGTTTTGTTTGGCGACAGCTAAATAACCAAAAAGGACTGACTCCTGCAAATGGAATCAGTCCTAATTTTTTGAGACCTCAAAAAGTTTTATCGGACAGCAATATTTCTTTTACAAAATTTATGAAAGTGCCACATTACATTATTTAGATGGATATATTAATAAATATGAAACAGTGGAACCTTGGTGTCGTTTCTTGAAAAAAGCAGCTGGTAATCAATCTGGAATTGAAGATATACCAGATGCAGATAACTTGAATACCATAATTTATAATTTGAATGGTATACAAATTGATCCAAATTTAAATATGAAACCCGGAATCTATATACGAAAAACAAGTAAAAGCACAGAAAAAATCATCATAAAATAGGGAAACTATTTTACAAGTCTCTGTTTAATTGGACACTAAACATCGGCTGGAGGAGGTTGCAGTTCATGACTTTGAATTGCAACCTCTTTTTCAATGACTAACACCCGATTACTAAACAAAATTCTTAAGGTCAAAAAACATCAGTCGGGTAACATCGTCTTTATCTTGTTCTGTGAAAAATTGAAATCCATATCACCATTGAAAATTACTGATGGATTTCATTACCTCATAAGCCTTGCGTGCTCTCTCCTTGTCTTTCTTTGACACTGGTTTTGGTTGCGAAATCAGCTTCTCAAAGCGTTCCGCATCCTTACCGAAGAGTTCCGGTGTTTCTTTAATCGGTCTTGCCATATCTGAATTTTTTATTTCTTGATTACAAATTTAGATAAAAATCCTGAGATTTTTACACCGGCAGAATAAAAAATCAAGGCTGACGCCTTGATTCCCGTTCCCTCCTACGTGCTCTAAGTCACAATTTTACTATATTTGGAGGAATACTTAAATTCAAAAAATATGAACAGGAATCGAACAGTCGCCGGCCTTGATGTCCACAAAGATAGCATCTATCTATGTATAATGGGTCATGACGAGGCCATTATTTTTGAAAAGACCTATGGAGTGCTTACTCCTGAACTCAGACAGATGTGTACCGATATGGTTGAACGCGGAGTGACCGAGGCAGCTATGGAAAGCACTGCAACCTATTGGGTGCCGGTATGGAATGAACTTTGCGAGTCAATGGAACTCAAATTGGTGAATCCGTACTTCATCAAACAGCTGCCCGGTCGCAAGAGCGATGTCAAGGATGCGCAGTGGATAGCGGAGTGCCTGTTGAAGAATCTCATCAAAGGGAGCTTTGTGCCAGAGCCAACCGTTCAGGACATGCGCAAGCTCAATCGTCGAATTTTCGACCTTCAGGAGGACGTTACTTACTATTCCAATAAACTTGATGCTGCCCTGCATCGTTGTGGCTTTCGCCTGAGCAACTACGTCGCCAAAATTACAGGAAAGAGCTACAGGAAGGCGGTGGAGTTAATCGCCTCCGGTGTCACGGATCCCAATGAACTTATCAAATGCGTTCACGGACGCATTATCAATAAGCATGGTAAGGAAACATTACTTGCCGCCATGACAGGTTCGTTCTCCACAACGGATATCACAGTCATCAGACAGTATTGGGAACTGTTGGCAATATATATCAGACAGACCGAAGAATGCCAGTCTATGCTTACCGTATTATGCGAAACTCATTTCCCTACAGAATACAGACGACTTCAGACCATCCCCGGTGTCAAGGAACGCGCCGCCACAGCCATAATTGCGGAAACCGGAGTGGATATGAAGATGTTTGCCACAGCCGCCGCTCTGGTGGGATGGTGCGGACTAAAGCCGAGAAACGATGTAAGCAACGGACGCTATAAAAGCCGTAGAATCACACATGGCAACAAGTATCTGCGCCAGATACTTATAGAAATTGCATGGACTGCGTCAAGAAAGCGAGTCTGTTTCTTTTCCAATTTCAGTTACATTCAAGTCACTCAGAAGCACAAGAGTAAAATGAAAATCCAGGTTGCGATAGCTCGAAAGATACTGGTAGCAGTCTGGCATATGCTTTCAAAGCATGAGGACTTCATCGACATCTATCTCAAGAGACTCGAAGAACAGAGACTGATGGAAGAAAAAATCAAACAACTTGAATCGAAAATGGCCTGACGGCCATTCGACATACCTTCCGGTGCAATGTAATTAACTTTGTGGTGCATAGCAGCCCGGTCTACAAATTTGCAGACGCATCGGAAGGAGTTGGACACCGGCATAAGCTTACCAAGCTTGTAGAGGAAAGTAACAATCTTATATCTAAACCTGCGGTGATACCACCATAGGCTGCATTGTCACGTCAATAGGTTATAATATATGGTCAATATCGCCTATTTTCGGTCAGCTTGTTGGAGAAATCACAGAATACGTTTTAGAGGAAAGTTATAACAAAAATTGATATATTCTGATTTTATGAGAGAAAAAGATATAAAGAGTACAAATTACGGCTCTCGATGACGTCAGGCTGACAAGATGCAATAGTACTGTTTCACTACTGAAACAGCGAAACAGTGAAACAAATGAAACAGCGAAACGCCGAGGCATCTGATAAGGAGATAAGATTAGTAATACTTATTTATCTTTTCCTTATGGCATGGTAAAGGATTTGTCCGACCGGTAGACCTACCTTGACTTTCACTTTTCCGTTTCCGGCTTTGATGTAGGGTGTAACGATTGGTTCGGGCTTGTATTTAGAGGTGCCGATTGTTTGAACTGCCTGTGCCCCGACTTCCACCCCGAAGTTCTCTGATACCCCATAATCCACATATCCACCGAAACGGGAGACATTGTAAAATCCGATCATTGCCGGGGGCATCGGTGCCCCATTCGCCATCTTCGGTGGACGACCGAAATAGTATGTCCCGAATGCTGTGGCTGATAACCTGTCGTTAAATCGGTAGGTAATTGAACCGTTGACACCGAATTGCGTGTGAATGCCCCGTATAAAGCCGTATTTATTAGCCATACTGCCGGCATATATGGAGAAATTGCCGATGTTCTGGTATAGACCTATGGAACCGCTGTCGATTCTCATCAGTTCGGGGAAAACCGTTGTGAAGCCGTGAGCCACTATCCTGCCGCTACCCCATCCGAATACCGTAGCCTCTCCGGGTGTAAATGAATAGAATGGTAAATCCAAGGGGCATAATTCCCAAACTCCGACATTCCGGAATTTGGGAATACCGGCATATATGGGAGCGTCAGGTCAGGTTTTATATCAATTGAGTCCTTTGCCATCTCAAATGGCTTCTGCGAATCTATTATATGATTGCTCTCAGCTGAAATACTGTCTTTCAACACAATTCCCTTCTCTGTCTGTGCGTATGTCTGCGCGTATGCACAGGTGGAAATCATCATCAAGCAACCAAGTTGAATATATCTCATATCTTTTTGTTTTATCTCTTATTATTAATAACTTATTTTGCCTATCTTTATTATGACACAGACTTGGCTAAAAACACCTATTCTTTATTCAAAAAAATAAATAAAATACCAATAATTTTAGGCATTATTGATAATAGCTATTCAGCCAATCCAACAACATTAAATTATTGATTACAAGTGTAGGGATGCTCCCCGGAGCATCCGCGCGCCAAAATCTTCACTCTTGATACAGACGGATGCTCCATGGAGCATCCCTACAAGTCGCGGTAAATAAACCTAAACTTAAGGTGAATAGTCATTATTGATATCGGGAATCGTTAAAATTAGTTTAGAAGGAAGGGAAGTTGTCAAATATGCATTATTAGATGAAAAGGATTTTGTAATTTTGCAAAATGATTCAATCTTTTAATTCTTCTTTGCTTGAGAATGCGGTGGAGCAGCTGTCGAAACTCCCCGGTATCGGAAGGAAAACCGCCCTCCGTCTCGCGCTACATCTGTTGCGTCGCGATGAGGAAGAGGCAGTGGCTCTCGGTGAGGCGGTCATTGCTCTGAGAAAAAACATCTGTTATTGTTCCAGATGCCATAATATCAGCGAGACGGAAGTATGTCCGATTTGCAGTGACCCTCGTAGGGATTCCCACGTGGTGTGTGTCGTCGAGAATGTGAAGGACGTGATCACGATCGAATCCACGCATCAGCATTCCGGGCTGTATCATGTGCTTGGCGGACTGATCTCCCCTCTCGACGGCATAAGTCCAGCAGATCTTGAGATTGAGAGTCTTGTCAAGAGAGTGACCGACGATAATCTGAAGGAGGTGATTCTCGCCCTGAGCCCTACAATCGAGGGTGACACCACAAACTTCTACATCTACAGGACGCTCGCCGACCTGCCGGTGGAGGTGACGATGCTTGCCCGCGGCATAAGTATCGGTAATGAACTGGAATATACCGACGAACTTACTCTCGGCAAGTCGATTCAGAACCGTGTGCTCTTCTCCTCCACATTCCCTAAAAGATAATCTCATATCTTTCCACACATTACATACCATCCGAACTATGTCTGAAAAACAACGTCTGAATATACGTGCATTGGAACCCGGCGATGCTGATTTCATGTATGAGGTGGAGAACGATTCCTCTGCCTGGAGATACAGCGACACTGTGGCTCCCCTCTCCCGCAGGATTCTGCGCGATTATGCCCTCAATTATGACGCCGACCCATTCTCTGCCGGACAGATACGCCTTATAGTCACTGAAGAGGGGAACAATACACCTGTCGGGATTGTTGATTTATATGAGCTTTCGCAGCGTCATCTGCGTGCGTTTGTAGGCATTTACATCTGCAGCGACTACCGCAGACATGGTTACGCCGCCGAAGCGATAAGCATGATGGAGAAGTATGCATTCCATACGCTTCATCTCCATCAGCTCGGCGCAAAAATAGAGGAGAGCAACACTCATGCGATACGCCTTTTCGAATCGCTCGGCTATGAATGCAGGGGCAGACTTAAAGAATGGCTCAGCGCACCCGACGGATGTTATTCCGACATGCTGATCTACACAAAGTCGCTCTGAACGCACTGACCAAACGCGAATACTCCTCCTCCCGGAAATACCCTCTCACCCCCTTTTTCTTTAACAATTCATTTTAGATACTTAATGAAAGTACTTAAATTCGGAGGCACATCAGTAGGTTCTATCGAGAGCCTCAGAAACGTGAAAGCCATCGTGGAATCAATCGATGGACAGGCAATCGTGGTGGTCTCGGCTCTCGGCGGACTCACCGACCGGCTAATTGCGGCGGCAAAAGCTGCCGCCGACAACAATCTGTCGTATCTTGATGATGTGAAGTCCATGACCCAACGGCATATCGACATCATTGACAACGTGGTAGATGAATCTCGCCGAAATGAGGTGAAGGAACGCGTGCTCGCTCTCCTATCGGATCTCAAGAGAATGTATGACGGCGTGTATCTTATACGCCATCTCCCTCAGATGACCCTTGACATAATCGTGAGTTTCGGCGAACGTATGTCTTCAATAATAGTGGCTGCAATGATAAAGGATGCCACCCGTCATGACTCCCTGAATTTCGTGAAAACCGAGAAATGGTATGACAAGAGCATTGCCGATCAGAAACTGACCACGGAATTGATAAAGAGAGAATTTTTCACTCCGTTCGTAAAGGCGATTGTGCCGGGATTCATCTCCACCGACAAGCGAACGGGTGACATCACGAATCTCGGACGCGGGGGGAGCGACTTCACAGCCGCGCTCATTGCCGCTGCGGTTGATGCCGAAGTGCTTGAGATATGGACCGATGTTGACGGTTTCCTGTCGGCAGACCCGCGCGTCATCAATGATGCCGTGCTCGTGTCGCACATGTCGTTTATCGAGAGCATGGAGCTTTGTTCCTACGGTGCGAAGGTGATATATCCACCGACGATATATCCCGTATTCCATAAGAATATACCAATAAAGATCTTAAACACTTTCAACGCCAGCGCACCAGGTACCCTCATCACCGACTCTCCCCTACCTGACGACCTTCCGATAAAGGGGATATCCATACTGAAGGAGACCACCCTTTTCCTTCTCGGAGGGAATCTGACGAGGGGAGTGAAGAATTCCGTATCGCGCACGTTTAATGCGCTTGCAAAAAAGGGTGTGAAGGTGTTCAACGTGACCCGTTCCGATGGGAAATCCGGACTGTCGTTTGCCGTGGCGAGCAGCGATGCCGACACAACGTTTGACCTCATCTGCCGAGAATTTGCGCCTGAACTTTCCGACGGCATAATCGCACTTCCGGAAAGAATCGACAATCTTGCCACGATTGCCGTGGTGGGCGACAACATGCGAGCAAACCATCGCACCGGAGCACGCATACGGAGCACACTCACCCGCAACGGATTAGCAATCTCCGCATTCTCGGAAGGGGCTTCCGACACGACCATGCTCTACATGATTGCCGCCGCCGATGCCAATTCCGCACTCCGTCAGATCCACACTCTTCTCTTCTGATTCTCTTCTAAGAAGAGACGTTTTTTCTGAAATCAAAAATATTTATTAATTTTGCAGCCTATGGAGATAAAAAATGCAAAATATGAGATCAGCAGTGCGAAAGTTTCGCAATGCCCTGATTCTAATGTGCCGGAATATGCGTTTATCGGCAGGTCAAATGTGGGGAAATCCTCACTGATAAACATGCTGACTAAATCTCGTGGTCTGGCAAAGACATCGCAGAAACCCGGCAAGACTCTCCTGATAAACCATTTCCGCATAAACAACGGCGAATTCTATATCGTCGATCTCCCCGGCTACGGATATGCCGCACGCGGCAAAGCCCAGCGAGAGGAGTTCAAGGAGATGATTGAAAGCTACATACTGTATCGAGAGCAGATGGTGCTTCTGTTCCTGCTTATCGACATACGGCATGAGCCGCAGAAAATCGATCTCCAATTCCTTGAATGGCTCGGGAGAATGGAGTGCCGTTTGCAATCGTCTTCACGAAGTCCGACAAGCTTGGACCTATGGCGGCGCAGACAAAGGTGGAGCACTATAAGAAAGTGCTTCTCGAGCATTGGGAGGAGCTTCCTCCGATATTTGTGACTTCCGCAGAGAAGAGCACCGGACGCGATGACCTGCTCGACTATATCGAACGGATAAATGCAGAAATGGCAAAATAACGGATTACAAAACCTAACGATAATATAGATTTCACTAATATATACTCCTGACAGGAATGAATCTTAAGAAACTAATAAACGGCAATAGCCGCTTCTCGGAAATAGTCCGCTTCGGCATTGTCGGTGCGCTCGCAACTGTATTGCAATATGGTTTCTACATCATATTCGTGCATGCTGTCGGAGTGAAGGCTGTCCCCTCCTCCATGATAAGCTACGCGCTTAGCTTTATAGTCAATTTTTTCCTGTCGAGCTATTTCACGTTCCATAGCCGCCCGAATGCGAAGAAGGGGGTTGGGTTCGCACTCAGCCATCTTTTCAACATGGGATTGCAGACCGGTCTGGTGGCGATATTCCAGCAGATAGTCGGCAAGACTTTGGCTCTTCTCCCAGCCATGATAATCTGCATCCCTGTGAACTACCTTCTCGTCAGATTCGCCTTCACGAGTAAATTCTTCGGAGGGACTTCACGTGCTGCTACACCCGCCAAAGATCCTTCGCTGCTTACGGATGAGGAATCGCTGCTGAAATGACTGAAGAATCAACTTGGTCATCTAAACCATAAAACTAAAAATATATTTATGAAAAAGATTGCTATGGCTGCCGATCATGCGGCCTTTGAATTAAAGGAAATCATCAAGCCTTATCTCCGCGAAAAGGGGTATGAGGTGGTGGATTTCGGTACTAATTCCGCAGAATCATGCGACTATGCCGACTTTGCTCATCCTGCAGCAAATGCCGTGGAAGCCGGGGATTGTGATTTTGGCATTGCCATGTGTGGATCCGGCAACGGCATTCAGATCACACTCAACAAGCATCAGCAGATACGGGCCGCACTATGCTGGCTCCCGGAGCTTGCAAGCCTTGCCAGACAGCATAACGATGCCAATTTCCTTGTATTGCCCGCACGATTCATCTCTCCGGAGCTGGCAAAGGAGATTGTAGACGCTTATCTCGCTGCTCAATTTGAAGGGGACGACACGCCCGCCGCGTGGAGAAAATACCCGTGAAATCCAAAATCTCTTTTGAATCGCAGGAACTGATCTGATGAAGACTATTGAGATCGCTCTTTCCGACCTCCACTTCCATGCCCGTCATGGGGTATTCAAGCAAGAAAACATTGTGGGCAACGAGTTCATCGTTGCCCTTAATGTAAGAATACCATTCACGGATGGAATAGATGATGATGACCTTGACGCCACTATCTCCTACGCTGATCTGTATGACATAATCGCCGATGAGATGAAACGTCCCCGAAAACTGCTGGAGACTGTAGCTAATGACATCTGTCTGCGAATTTGCGGGAAATGGCCGCAAATTCTATCCGGAGAAATAACCATCTGTAAATCAACACCTCCAATTCCAGGAATAACAGGAAATGCAAGTGTCAGATTATTTTTTTGAAAATTTTTACAAAAAAATTTGGTGGAATGAAAAAAAGTGCCTAACTTTGCACTCGCAAAAGGGAAACAACGACACCCTAAAGCAAATGGTTCGTTAGCTCAACTGAATAGAGCATCTGACTACGGATCAGAAGGTTGCAGGTTTGAATCCTGCACGAATCACCAATAAAATGGCTCCTTAGCTCAACTGAATAGAGCATCTGACTACGGATCAGAAGGTTGCAGGTTTGAATCCTGCAGGAGTCACTTAAAGGATGACTGAAAGTCATCCTTTTTTGTTTTCTTGGGCAGCTAAGACAGCTAAGACCACTTGGACTGATTGGACTGCTAAGACCTCTTGGACTGCTAAGACGTCTAAGTAGTCTTAGCAGTCCAATCAGTCTTAGCTGTCTTAGCCGTCTTAGTGCTTCAGAAGCTTTTTCGCAAAGTCATAGTCCGGCTCTGTCGTGATCTCTTCTGAGATGGATGTGCCCATCACTTTACCTTCCTCGTCAAGGATGATCAGCGCACGTGCGAAGAGTCCGCGCAACGGTCCGTCAAGCAGCTCCACACCATACGTCTTGCCGAAGTCGCTGCGGAATGCCGACGCTGTGTAGACGTTATCTATGCCATTGGCTACACAGAAACGTGACATGGCGAATGGGAGATCCTTTGATACGCATATCACCACGGTATTCTCCAGTTCTGACGCCTCCTTATTGAAGCGTCTGACAGAGGCTGCGCATACATCTGTGTCAAGACTCGGGAAAATATTAAGGACTACCCTCTTCCCCTTGAAATCATGTTTGTTGATATCCGTGAGATCCTTATTCACTAATACAAAGTTGGGTGCCTCACAACCTGCCTCCGGCATTTTGCCGGATATGTGCATAGGCGAACCCTTCAAAAATACTGTTGTTTCCATCATTTATTAATTCACAAAAAAATAGGTATTAATTTATTTAAGAGTTAATGTTTATGGTTTATGGTTTATGATCATTAAATTTTGTATAATGAAAAGATTCGTGGATTTTCGTGAATCTTAAACCTTAAACTATAAACTTTAAACCACTGAAGTGCAGCTTGCGAAACTTCAGTTAATTTACAAAAATAGGTGGATGCGGAATTTCCGCATCCACCTATAATAACCGATTTGCACCTTTTTTGGTTTAATCCGCCAATTTATACCCCGTTTCATAAAAATGGGTCTTATACCTAATTACTTGAACACTACATTATCGACGTGCTCGCCAACCCAGATGCGTGCCATGTCGCCCGTCTTGTACCATTTCGGTTTGCCCGGCATATCGTCTGAGATACGTTCGCCGTTGATGACGAGATTTTCAAATGTAATGTCTGTCACCTTACGTTCGGGTGAGTAGCCGCAGATTATGACATCTCGGCATTCTTGCCATTGTATACGACATCCTTGAAAAGGACGTTGCTGACCGACGTGCCAGGTGCCGCACAATATTTCTTATTGAAGAATATGCGGATGTTGACCAACTGCCCCTGACGGAAATCCTCAACCCGGATGTTGTCAAAGACCACATCACGCACAACATTGTTGTCGGCACAATTTATGGTGAAACATCCCTGATAATCTATCTGCTTCTCCTGATGGTCGAGAATGTCGATATTGCGATACGTCAGATTGCTGATCGTGTCGGCAGGAGCATCCGGACCTATCTCCGTAGCCGCGCCGTGCAGACCTATCATTATAGGGTGCGCAACGTCAGCCCACAGCGTAGAGTTCTCCATCTTTATATTGCGGCATCCACCCTTAAATCCCTTACGGGTGGCATAGACCGTGTTGCAGTCATCGCTATTCCGGCAGAACACCCCGTCGTAGCTCACATTATCGCTGGCAAACACGTTCATGCCGTCGCCCCAGCCATACGAGCTTATCGACTTCACATTCGTTATGCTCACACCGTCGCTCCCCCCTACAGGTATCTGCGTCACGATGACACCATCCGCCTCAATGTTGCGCGAACGGCATACGTATATACCTTCGCCTCGTCCTTCCGGATGCACCTCGCCACGCCCGAAGAAACGCACATTCTCCACTGTGTCTGCACGAAGCTGACCGACCACACGTGCGCCCCCATCAATATACACTGTGTAACCTGACGGAACCTTCATTACCCCATCGGGCAATTCATGACGACCGGGCGCGAAATAAATTAGCTTGCTACCCTTCTTCCCTGCCCTCTTAATCTCCTTGGCAGTGGGGCGGTTCTTGTCTATAGGATTGGCGAAAAGATGAAGATTATGGAATATGTCGCCGTTCACTTCAACCGAAAGATTCATCGGGCGACTCAGGGAGAAGAGAAGCGTATCCCCCGTGACCTTCGGCGTAATGTCGTAGCTTAGCGGACGTATGCGTGATTCCCTGACCCGCTCGCGATTGCTAACGACCCTCACATCTGCCGTGCCGTCAAAATCAAAATATGCCATCGAGGCAATCTCAACGTGATGTCCGGTGCCGATCACCTGATCCACTTTCACGGGATATACCGACACGGGATGCCAGTCATCTCCCTGACGTACCTCCACTGTGAAGTCATCTATCGTCTCAACTCCCGGTCCTGCCGGATACGTCACTATCTCTGATTTGGCGGGAATCATGGAAATCCCCGCCATTATAAATGATAATACCGTTATTCTGCGTCTCATTTTACAATAACTTACCTTACAACAATTTATCCCTTCCAATAATTTATTTTTCCGCAAAAGTATGCAGGGAATGAGGCGGGAGCGTCACATCAAGATATTTATTCCCGATTTTCACCGACATGCTGCGCGGCTCATCATTAAAATTACCTGCAACAACCACGTATTTACCATCCTTCGTGGATGCCACCATCACCGGAGTCTTATCCTTATCCTTCGGCTGAAACGCCAAGATATCGGCACCATCCTGAATGAATGAGCTGTAATGACGGTAAGCATAATACTCCGGAGTGTATTCAAACGTGCGGTCGGCAGAATTTACCCTTATCAGGGCATTCTGACGCCAGCCCCATGCACTCTCACCCTTATCGCAGAGTATCAGGTTCCAGTTATTATATTCGGAGCAACCGTTGCCGATGTAATGGTTAATCAGATGGAATGTATGTTCTGCCGCATTCCAATCCATATTTCCGTTGCCACATTCACTTTCTGTCGATATATACCTGTAGCCGGGGTTCTCCTTACGGATACGCGGAAGAATCTGACCACCCTCCCACTGGAAGCCTATGCCACTGACGTTATCCGGCATCCGCGGGTCGGCAAGCAATCCGCTGACGTGATCATACCGGTTGGTGTTGAACGTGCCGAGGCAAAGCTCAACATCCGGATGCTTAGCCTTAAGAGTCGGGGCAAGATATTCAAGATTAAACCGCAATATACCGTCTGACGTCCACGGGCAACCGGGATACGGAGTATAGCTGTAAGCCTCATTCTGATACATCACCATATTTATTGGGATGTTCTGCTCTGCATAAAGATCAATAAACTTGCAGAACTGATCGGCATAGCATTGCAAGTATGCGCTGTCCTGTATGAAATAATTTCTGACCGCAAGCCTGCGGGGGAAAAGATTCTTGTCGGGATTCACCTGCTCATTCACCGATCTGTCGTCATCTCCGAAAAGAAGATAGTCCATCCTCTTATCCATGTCGTTATACGGATTGCTCTGCACGGCATAATGATCGTTGACCTTCATCCATGCCGGCGGACTCCATGGCGACATCCAGAATGTCATATTCGGATTGTAACGCTGTGCCGCACGGATATAAGGGATTATGGTGAGCTTGTCGCGCTCAATGTTGAAATATTTATTGTCGAAATCCCCATGCACATCGCTGCAGCTATACCATGATAGAGCGTAATCGTTGGCATTCATCGAGATGCGTCCGATTGAGAATTTTAATTCACCATCGGGAGAGAATGAGTTATGCAATATCTCATCCTGCTCCTCACGGGTAAGCATACAGAGAGCCTTCCAATCCTGCTCATTAAATGTAGTGCCCCAATTCCGGAAAGTCACTATCGGTTGCGTCTGAGTCTCTATCACAGAGGAAGCCTTAGTGTTACTTTTTGTTTGAGCCTTAACGTCCTGACCTTGTGTCCATCGTGCGTCGTCTGTGGTAATATAATGTCTGAATGTCTGCGCGTTGGCAGCAATGGAGCAGATAACACCAGCCAATATTATAAGTTTTCTCATTTTAAAGGTTGTTAGATTATTTTGATTTAAGTTTCGCAAGTTTTCCAACTTGCTTCACTTAAATGGTTTAAGGTTTATGGTTTATGATCATTAAATTTTGTATAATGAAAAGATTCGTGGATTTTCGTGAATCTTAAACCTTAAACTATAAACTTTAAACCACTGAAGTGCAGCTTGCGAAACTTCAGTTATTTTGATTCTGCAAATATAAGGAAAGACGGGGATTGCACCAAGCCCTCCCCGTCTTTTATAACACAATCTTTTTTTACCTTAACAGTTATTCCTGCCACTATGCATCACCATCCCGGATTCTGCTTCAGATTTGGGTTAAGACGGATCTGCTCCAGCGGGAGCGGGTCGAGATAATCCTTCTGATTGAAAAGGCAGTTGCCCGGTATTGTGGCGATCGGACGACCATAGTCTATATCTTTCGGATCCTCAGATACAAGCCCCCATTGCGTCGGACGTGTCTCCGGATTGTAGACCGGTTCGCCGGAATATTTCAGGGAGTTGACCTTGTTGTCAGGATTGCTGTAGTATGTGCCGAGAATCTTGCGTCCGAGTTTCTGACCGGTCAGGTTGATATGGGCGATACCCCAGCGTTTGAGGTCGTCAAGACGGAAACCCTCTCCATGAAGCTCTACCATACGCTCGCGACGAACCTCATCCATCATTGTCATCTTGTGAACCTCATGGCGACCTGTCTCAAAGTTAAACCAGTTGGCATCATACACATTGGCGATGAGTGCGTTTGTCAGAGGAGCCACAAGGGCACGCTTACGGTTCTTATTGATTGAGAAGTCAAGGTCAGCATCCGAGATTGCACCGTTGCCAAGTTCGCAGGTAGCCTCTGCATAGATGCAATGCACCTCGGCAAGACGGAGCACCGGATAATCGGCGGCATCCGTATTGTCTGCACGACCCGAACCCTCCGGCATGAACTTGCGTGAGCCATAACCGTTGTGGGTGGAGTTAAGGTCAATCATCGGATTGTAGACAACCAGCTTGCTTGAGTTTGCCGGATCTGATGAATCGTAATGATCGGTTGCAGCCGGGAATACAGCCTCCGGATATTTCTCTCCGGCAGCAGTACGGGGCACCCAGTGCTCACCGTCGCAGCAGAACACCGGACGATCAGGAAGATATGTCGTGCCGACGAAACGCATGTCGCGGTTGGCGTATTCCCCCATATAGGTGTCATATCCACCAAATTCGGGATTATAGTAAGCATCATCAAGGCTTCCCGATGTACTCAGATAGATAGGCAGACCGTTGGTGCATACGTATGACTCTCCAAGATATGCGCTTATATTGACACACTGCCATGTGGCAACCATGTGGGCTATATTTTTTCCGGAACGTCTCAGAGTGTAATCGTATGGATTGTTGATGATGAACTCTTTATTCGCACTCTTGCCTATACCCTGATGGTTGGAAACGTTGCCGTCGCCATCGTCGATATTGAAAAGGGAGTAGTAGCTGAGTTCTTCGCAAGCGTCAAAGAGTGCGAACGTACCTGTCTCCGCTTCCTGAATCACAGCCTTCGACATATCCTGTGCAATCTTCAGCATATCGTTGACAGAGGGATAGCCTTCGGGCTTGACACTTCCGGCACCTACTGACGCACCGTCGCCGTCAAGGTCATATCCGATGGAGGGAACGTATTTCTCCCAGGTTGCCTCGTAAAGAGCCACGCGGGCAAGAAAACCCTGTGCGCCCTCTTTTGTGAGACGTCCGCGCTGTTCAAGTCCCTGCATGGTGCTTCTCTTGGGAAGAAGCTCAACAGCTTTCTTCAGGTCTTCAATGATGAGATTCATCACCTCGTAGCGACTGTTGCGTGCGCCGTAAAGTACCGGGTCATTGGTGTCGAGCACATGGTCAACAACAGGCACACCTCCAAAAGTCTTGAGCAGATTGAAATGTTGCCACGCACGGAAGAAATAGGCTGTGCCAATAGAGGAGGCTATCGCATCCTGATCACTATAGCCGGCAGCTTTCTCAAGAAGAATGTTGATATTGCGGAGTGCACTGTAGCAGCCATTCCAAGTACCATGTGACTGGGGTGCTGTGCCGCCCCCGTTGCCACCGATACCCGATACGTCGAGACCCCCGTCATAATTGGCGCTTTTCCAGTCGGGGAAAGAGTAAAGCGCGAGCGCTGCCTGATCAAACTGCTCGGGACTTTTGAACATGATCGCGTCTGTACCTTGATCAAGAGGTTCCTTGTCAAGGAAATCCGAGCATGATGCCATTGTGAGACCTAAAGCCAGGAATGGCAGTATATATTTTCTATTTGATTTCATTGATTTGTCTTTTTTGATTTAGAATTCAAGTTCCACACCGAAGTTTAGCATACGGCAGAGAGGGAAGATATTGTTTGAACCCTCACCATACTCGGGATCATAACCGTCTTTAATTTTTGACCATTCCCAAAGGTCGTCACCGGAGAAGTAGACACGGAATTTCTCGACACCCACTTTTGAGGTGATTGTATGGGGAAGCGTGTATCCGACCACAAGATTCTTCAGACGGACGTAGCGGTTGTTCTGAACGGATACATCGCTATTCTGATAGTTGAATCGGTTGAAGTTGTTATCGCGCGACATGACTGTGTAGTCGTTGTTGCCGCTGCCGGGAGTCCAAGTCTTACCGAGGAATGTATTGTTCTGCAAGCAATAGTTGACTACGAAAGGTGCATACATGTTGCCAGCGCGAAGCACAGTCTGCTTACCCACGCCCTGGAAGAAGAATGAGAAGTCGATACCATTCCAGTTCAATCCGCCTTTAATGCCGAATGAAAGACGCGGAGCTGCATCACCTGCATAATAGATATCCTTATCTGTGATTACGCCGTCGCCATCAATGTCGACACGCTTGCGGGCACCCGGGCGAAGGCGGTTAGTGCCTGTCTCTGACGGAGCAGGAAGAATGTTGCCTGATTTCGGACCGCTATGGTCTGCATTCCAGTAATACATCTCATAATAGGCATCCACCTCTTCCTGATTCTGGAAAATACCGTCAGTCTGGAATACGTAGATCGCATCAAGAGGCTTCCCTATGAGTCGGTTCTTATTGTGACCTGCGAAGGGGATATTCTCGTTGTTTGTGAGCTCGTTTACTTTTGTCCAGGCATCGGAGATCTGCAATCCCACATTATACTGAACCTTACCAATCTGGTCGCGCCAGTTCAATTCCACTTCCCAACCGCGTGTGGTCAGCTTGCCGTTGTTGGTCTTAGGTGCGGACGCTCCGAGAATGGAAGGATACACCACATCGATAAACATTCCGTCATTCTTCTTGCTGAACCAGTCGAACGATGCACGCAGACGGTTGCTGAAGAATCCGAGATCGATACCGATGTCATGGCTGTAGAGAGTCTCCCATGTACGGTTGGCTGAACGCATACCGTCGATCCACATTGTGGTCAGATTGCTGCCGCCGAGATAGATACTGCCGGTCTTGATTGTGGAATATGCCTCATAGTTGCCGATACCGTTCACAGAACCTGTCTTACCGAAGTTGTAGCGGATTTTACCGAAGTTCATCCATTGGTCGATATTCAGGTTGCGGAAGAAATTCTCGTTGGTGAATACCCAGCCGCCGGATATTGAATAGAAGTCTTTCCAACGGTTCTCCGGAGTCAGCTTTGATGAGCCGTCATGACGATAGAGGAAGCTGAGAAGATAGGTGTCGTTGAATGCGTAGCGGAAATCTCCCACATAAGAGAGGAAACTCCATGAATTGGAACCACCCTCTGCAGCATTGTTGTCGCCACCCTGGAATACGTTGAGATCCGAAAGACCTGAACCGGGATAAAGCTCACCTTTGTAGCGTCCTGCCTTCACTCTCTTGTAGTCCTCATTCTCACCTGTGATACCAAACATGGCATCCACCTGATGCTTCTCTGCAAAGAGACGGTTATATTGCGCGAACAGACCGAGTGTGTAGCTTGTCCATTCCTTGTTCTCCTGCTCAAGTTTGGCGGGGCTGTTCTGTGTGGCGGAAGTCTGGTTGCCTACCCAGTCATAGAAACGTACCTCAAGATTCTCACTTGATACATCCTGACGCACACTCTTATATGCTGCCGTTCCGTTGATTGAAAGACCTTTCACCCATTTTGAGAAGTCAAGCGTGATCTTACCGTTGGCACGCAGTGTGCTCCATTTTGCCTTTGTCTCACCCACCTGTGTGAACCAGCCATAAGGGTTACGGTTGTTGGAGAAGGTGTCGTAGGCATCCCCGTTCTCGTTGGTGATTGCCCAGAACCACATATCCTGCCAGCCTCTGCCTATACCCTGCGAGGGGGTGGTGATATCACGTTTGTCGTATGCCATGCCGGTCTCGATCTTGAAGAAATCAGTCGGCTTATAGTCCATATTTAGACGCGCACCATATTTCTTCTCACCATCCTCTGCAATCTTCAACTGTGACTGTGCATCTGAATAGTTGAGTGATGCAAAATAGTTGAATTTGTCATCACCGCCGGAAACGGCTACATTGTGTTTCCATGTGTCGGCGTTTCCATAGAGGAAGTCAAGGAGATAGTTGCCGGGCTGCCATGAGTCGATAAACTCGCCACGTTTCAGGAAGAATGAATTACCCTCCTTCAGTTTATTGAACAGACCCTCGCCTACTACCTGCTCTCCGTATGTCTCCCATTCGCCGGTAGTCTCGTTCTTCTTTACGGGAGTGCCGCCGAAGGAGTTGAATATCCACCAGTTGATGCGGTTGTGGATTTCATTCGGATCGGTTATGCCCGGATTGGTAGCCTCAGTGTCGCGATACTGTGCCTCGTAGAACATGTCGAGCCACTCATTGTTGTTGGTGATCGGAAGCTGGATACCGTCGATAGTGCGGCTGTAAGAACCGGAGTAGCTTACACGTGCCTTTCCGGCTTTACCGCGTTTGGTGGTCACGAGGATGACACCGCCTGCTGAACGTGCACCATAGATAGCAGCAGATGCGTCTTTCAACACAGATATATTCTCAATCACGCTACCATCCATTGAGTTCAACTCATCAAGGCTAGCTGCCTGACCGTCGATAAGGATAAGCGGAGAGCTGTCGCCGTTGATTGAGTTGGCACCACGGATCTGGAATTTTGCATTCTCACTACCGGGGCGTGTGGATCCTCTCGTCACTGTAAGACCGGCGATCTCACCCTGCAGTGCAACTGCTGTATTGGTCACACCACGATCCCTATACACCTGATCACCCTTTATCTGGGAGATTGCGCCTGTCAAAGATTCCTTCTTCTGTGTGCCGTAGCCGACTACAACCAAATCCTCAAGCAACTCTGCCGACGGCTTCAGCTCCACCTTGACATCATACTTGCCGGAAATGTTGACCGTAGCTGTAGTATATCCTACGTAGGAGATTTCCAATTGTTTAGCTCCCTGAGTCTTGATAGTGAACTTACCCTCAAGGTCAGTGGCTGTGCCAAGACCGGGTTTCCCTTTCACAAGGACAGTTGCGCCAATGACAGGTTCTCCGTTCTCATCTACAACCGTGCCTCTCACAGTGGCGTTCTGCGACTGCGATGTCTGCGCTTGTGCCGTTGGTGCCAATGCCGGTGCCGACAGACAAAGCACAGAACTTACTATTATTGAATTTATTTTCATATAGGTTAGTTTTTTCAATTTATTCGGACTCTCCAATTATGCCAGATTAGAATCCTGCCATTATGATGCGAAGCTGTAGAATACTTGCATGAGGTCCGGACGTTGTAATTTATTATTCTGCCGGGGTATATGCGTTAAATTCCGAGATCATTACGAAGTTGCCCCCTTTGTCTTTCTCTGAAAAATAAACTTTGATGTAGCGTGTGTTCTCCACCTCAGTCATGCCAAAAAGCTGATGTGCATCGCTGTTGCGGTCAAAAGGATACCATCCCTGATTCACCCAACCCCACTCATCTGGACTCGAGCCGTTGGCTGATGCCGTTGTGCAGGTGTAGAACGTCTGTCCGATGTTGGTGCCGTTGTTACCTCCACGACGACGTATCGTAACGTTGCTGACCGTTTTCTCCTCGCCCATATCTATGATGAAGAAGTGGGGATAATCTGATGCCTGCTTCCATGCGGTGTGCCAGAATGTACCCTCGTCGCCATCAAGCATAGCCACCACTCGACCTCTCGGGAAACCACCCTCGCCGCCTGCCTCTTGTGAGGAGTAGCCGATCTGAGCATCATAGTTGTCGGCAAATCCGGGGAATGTCCAGTTGGTGCGGTCAAGTTTCTCAACCCTCTTTGTGCGGGTCTCTATCGTGCGCGGTTCCGATGAGTTGCCGTCGGCATCAGCGGCAGCCAGCTCTATGACAGCTTCTTCGCCATTGATAAACTCATTATTACTTACAGTCAGTCCCACAAACTGTGAGCTGTTGGTATTGGGTGCAGCCACGAAAGAGTATTCTCCGGATTTCGATGCATCGCTCTTCAGATGATATTTGAGCACCACGTTTACGGAAGCTACCGTCTCATTGTTATAGCTTACGCTCACGCCTCCCCATGCCGGCTCTGCATCGATAGACTGCGCCACGGCAAGAAAGGCGGGTGCGCCGGGCACTGCCGAAATTTTCTGCGCCTCAAGATGATTTCCTCTTACGGAGCATGCGTAAATATTGAAGTCAACGGGATCTACCGATGCGAATCCGCCAATTGTCTCGGTCATGATTCCATCCTTTGCATGATCCTTGGAGTACATCTTATAGACTTCCTCCCCTTTGGCATTCTTATAGACTACCTTGGAATACATGAAACTTTCTGATGCCGGTATTTTCCATGTGAGTGTCACCTCTCCCGGTCCTGCAACATAGTTCACATCAGAAACCTGTGCGGGTGCCGAATCATTGATCGAAGCCTTACCCTCCGACTCATCTCCGCATGCCGACATGCCCAACATCATGGCAAGTCCAAGCATCGGAATGAGCTTTCGCGTTTTTACAGTTAGTGTGTTCATACTGATGATTTATTAAAGTATTTTGAATTGGTTTTATTGATTTTTCATGATTTTAAATCTCCCCTCTCATTCGCTGTCGGCGTAATAATCCATTGCGAGTGGGTCACTCCCCCCAATGGCTGAGCCTTATTATAAGAGGTGAAAATAATATTGCAGTTTTGCATGGTAATGTGGTTTTAGTTGATTTGAGTTTTTTGTTCACCGCAAAATTATTAACAAATATTATGATTCCAAACAAAATTTAGCACTTAGATATTCAGATAAATTTTATGATATCAACTTCTATATAAATCATTGATTATAACTAATATAATTTTATAATACTGTAGTTTCATCTAATTTTATGAGACTAAAAAACACATCATACGATACATTTCACAAGAATTTCGTATCGTATACTCCGGCAGAAATGAGGTAAAATCATCCGGCGTTAGCGGGATAGCAATCATGAATTAATGACGATTTGTGGATAATTTATGCGGATTTTTTATTGAACTATAAAGACAATTATTGGTTTATATTTCATGAGAAAGGCGATTGATCTGATAACTTCAATCAGACGGACACCTACCGATAATTTAATTCACTATAAACATTATCTAAATTATATATGGAAAGCACATGGAATTTCATCCCGGAGATTAACGATCGTTTCAAGTCTGAACCTATATGTACACTTGCCCGCGACCTCCAGAATATGAAAATGAAATCAACGGGTAATTGCCGCCTGCCGGAATTTAGGAAAATCACTCCTGAAAATATGGGAGAGGTATGGAGATATCTTCAGCAGGAACCTGGAAGAACTACGGATTTCTCGTATGGAGGGATATTGATGTGGGTGGATATGTTCAAGTATGAGTATGCAATCTATCGCGACACCCTCTTCATAAAGGGCGTCGTGGAGAATGATATCGATCGTCCGGCATTCTCGTTGCCTGTCGGTGCTCTGCCGCTGAAGGAATCTGTAGCCCTCGTGAAGGAGTATTGTGCAGTACATGGCATTCGTGCGGAGTTCTCGGCAGTGCCGCAATATGCTCTTGATGAGATGACGCATCTTAATCCGCGCATAGTGGAGGAACTGACCGACTGGGGCGACTACCTGTATGACGCGGAGATGCTTGCCACTGTTGCCGGAAAGAAGATGAGTAAGAAGCGCAATCATGTACATAAATTTGAAAGCACTTACCCGGATGCCCATACAGAATGGCTAACTCCGGGAAACGCCACCCTCGCACTAAAATTCATGGACGATTTTGACAAGGATGCTGACGATTGCGGGATGGCTACGGAAGAACGTATGCTGACCCGACGATTCATAAACCTGATAATCGACGGAGACACCACTCCCGAAGGGATGCTGCTCTTGGCTGACGGGAAAGTATGCGCCTTCACAATCGGCGATGTAAAGAACGATACTCTCTTCATACACGTGGAGAAGGCATTCCGCGACGTAGCCGGAAGCTATGAGATGATAAACTATCTGTTTGCCAAGGGATGAAGGAGAAATATCCTGAAATCAGATTTATCAACCGAGAGGATGATGCCGGCGACATAGGACTACGCATGGCAAAGGAATCATATCATCCTATTGAGATCCTGAAGAAATATAATGTATCGTTCTAAAAAATTTATACTGTCGCTTATATTTTTTGTAGATTTTTTTGCAGAGAATGATTAACTTTGCAGAGAAGTTATCAGAGAGGTTGTCAAGGCTTCAAAACTTCTGAGTAAAAAATATGACACTTATGAGCGACGTATTGGTCATTATACCCACCTATAACGAAATCGAGAATATAACCGCTATTCTTGAGACCGTAATGAAATATCCAGATGGATTTGATGTACTCGTAATTGACGACAATAGTCCGGATGGTACGGCAGAAGCCGTCAAGAAGATGATGGAGAAGTTCCCAAACAGAATTTTTCTTGAACAACGCAAGGGGAAACTTGGTCTCGGCACTGCTTATATACATGGATTCAAATGGGCTCTCAAAAAGGATTATGGATACGTGATTGAAATGGATGCCGATTTCTCGCATAATCCCGACGATCTGACCCGCCTTTACCATGCCTGCAAGGATGATTGTGCCGATGTTGCCATAGGATCAAGGTATATATCCGGAGTGAATGTAGTGAATTGGCCGATGGGGCGTGTGCTGATGTCGTATTTCGCATCTGCCTACGTAAGATTCATCACTCGGATGAAACTGAGGGATTCCACTGCCGGATTCGTATGCTATCGGCGCAGAGTGCTTGAAGCCATAAAACTTGACAATATTGAGTTCAAGGGATATGCTTTCCAGATTGAGATGAAGTTCAAGGCGTATGTAAAGGGATTTAAGATTGTAGAGATACCGATAATCTTCATCAACCGGCGCCTCGGCACTTCCAAAATGAACAGCTCAATATTCGGAGAGGCTGTATTCGGAGTGCTGAAACTGAAATTCAACAGCATTTTCAATAAGAAGAATTTCTAACTGTATTACAGTATACATCCAATATAAGCAAGGGGAGCGAACTGCAAGATATGCAGTTCGCTCCCCTTGCTATTGCTAATTATTTATTTAAAGTTTATGGTTTATGGTTTATGATCATTAAATTTTGTATAATGAAAAGATTCGTGGATTTTCGTGAATCTTAAACCTTAAACTATAAACTTTAAACCACTGAAGTGTAGCTTGCGAAACTTCAGTTATTTATGACTTCAGTCGCCTCGATAATATTGCTGTAGATAGCAGCGGGATATGAAATCCCAATTATCCACCACAAGCCGATGATCATCCGATCCGGGGAAGACTGCATCCGGAAGCCATCCGTTGGAGCATACGTAGCGCAACAGATCGCCGGGACAACGCCCGCGTTCCGTAAGCAATTCTATGGCATGATGCCGTGCATACTCCTTATCATAGATAGGATTCGAGGGATGGGATATGCAACGAGCTATGTCAACTGCCACAAGCATGCCCTTGTCACGGCTTACCATGAGGATATAATCATGCCGCCCTTTCAATTGAGGAAGATGCTCCTGATGATCTCCCCACCCCAGGGCTGTGATGAAGAAGCGGTTCATCTCCTCATACGAACTGAAGAATTTTATGACCTCGCCTCCTGTGGCACGCGTAAACGCAGTGTAATACTTATGTTCCGGCTTCTCTCCTACACCCTTCGGCAAGGGGGGAAGTTTACCCTCTACAATGAGATAAAGCCATTCGCGGAGATACAATGCCAAAGGTCCGGTCGGATCTTCCGACATCGAACGTTCAAGCCGTTGCCGGAGCTCAGCCATCCCCTCCTCCTTGCTAAGATCGACACCGGATGCTATCTCCGACAACGTAAGGGCATAAGCTGGCGTCATCAGATAGCAATGCATGAAAAGCCAATTGCCAAGACGATAGATTGCCTCGGAATCCTCTTCCGCGTGTATCTCAAGCTCATGGGTCATGCGATAGTCTACTGGCATGGGGGAGTCATCATAGACTCGTTCAAGCTCCTCCCACCAGGCATCTGCGCCCATCAGTATCTCCTCTGAGAAAGGATTCTCCACACGCTTCTCCTCATAGTTCATGGAAAGGGCATACCACACCATAAACCTCACATCCGCACGATTCAGTTCGTAGTCCAGATAGTCCTCTCCGTTGTCAGATTCCGTAGCCTCACCATCTTTCCGGCTATTGTCGGATACGATGCCATAATAGAATGGCACAGTGAAGCCATAGAGTCGTCTGCACTCTGTGATGAACGAACGCCACACCCCGGCATCGCATATCACATCCTGATAGTAGCCTACAAGCGTCATTGCCGCACGTTCCACCACTTTCTCCGGATAGGATGCAAAACATCCTTTCTCGCGGCTTATATCCACAAGACGGTTGGCGAGTGAAAGATAATAGGCATCCGTTGTCGTCTCCTCCGGCGCACATGGCTGCCGAAGAAGAAACTGTTGCATCGTGATCATGGCAGAATCAATCTTTCAACCGGGCTACGAGTGCTTCAGGAGTCAGTTGCTCCTGTGTGCCCGAAACCATATCCTTCAGATTTACCGTGCCACTCTCAAGCTCGCTCTCCCCTATCAATGCCACGTAGGGGATACCTTCCGAGTCGGCATATCCCATCTGCTTCTTCATCTTGGCTGCATCCGGATATAATTCTGCCGATACACCCTGCTCACGCAGAAGTTTGACTATACGCATGGATTCCACGGCTTCCTTATCTCCGAAATTCACAAACAGTACCTTTACGCTCTGGCTGACACTCTCCGGATAGAGTTCCAGCTGATTGAGCACGTCGTAAATACGGTCTGCGCCGAATGAGATTCCCACTCCGGAGAGTCCCGGCATTCCGAAAACTCCGGTAAGATTGTCGTAGCGACCGCCGCCGGTGATACTGCCGATCTGCACGTCGAGTGCCTTCACCTCTATGATGGTGCCCGTGTAATAGTTCAGACCGCGGGCGAGTGAGACGTCAAGCTCCACTTCACAGTCATGTCCGAGGCTATCAATACCATCTATCACGGTGCGAAGCTCCTCCACACCCTTCATGCCCGTCTCCGAACCGGCGAGAAGTCCGGCGAGAGTGTCAAGTTTTTCGGCATTGCTCCCTTTCATCTCCAGGAGCGGACGTAATTTCTCAATTGCCTCCTCCGTAAGACCTTTGCTGCGGAGTTCCTCATTTACGTTGTCAATACCTATTTTATCAATCTTATCAATTGCCACAGTTATATCGACAATCTTATCAGCCTCACCGATCATCTCGGCTATGCCGGTCAGCACCTTACGGTTGTTGACCTTTATCGCAACACGCACGCGCAGACGCTTGAACACCATGTCGATCATCGACAGCAGTTCAATCTCGTTGAGAAGTGAATCGCTGCCCACCACATCGGCATCACATTGGTAGAACTCTCTGTAACGCCCCTTCTGCGGACGGTCAGCACGCCACACCGGCTGTATCTGATAGCGTTTGAAAGGCATCTGGAGCTGTCCTCTATACTGCACCACAAACCGGGCGAAAGGCACGGTCAGGTCATATCGCAGACCTTTCTCACACATCTTGTTGGTAAGTTTCACAAGGTTACGGTCAGCTATATCAGCGTCATCAACCCCCTTGAGGAAGTCGCCGGAATTAAGTATCTTGAAAAGAAGTTTGTCACCCTCTTCTCCATATTTTCCCATCAATGTGCTCAGATTCTCCATTGCGGGAGTTTCTATCTGACGATAGCCATATAGACGGAACACTTGCTTGATTGTATCGAAAATGTAATTGCGGCGCGACATCTCCTGCGGAGAAAAGTCGCGCGTACCTTTGGGTATACTCGGTTTCTGTGCCATATTCTTCTGTTTGTTTTATGAAATGCGAAATTACAAAACTTTTTTCAGAATTGCCTATCTATTCTCCCCCTTTTCATCAATTTTTATTAATTTCGCATTGAAGTTATCTAAGAAATTGTATAAATACTTATCATGATACAGATTCTCTTTTCTGATAGAATACGCCAAGTAGCTCCGGATTTACAGGTAATAGCCATATCTGCCCGATGCTCCAACCCTGCCACTCCCGATACGCTCTGGGATGAGATAACGGAGGAATGTAACCGGATTGCATCCAAATATAAAATTGAGGAGATCAAACTGCGTCCAGGCATCGCGGCAACAAGGGCGGCTTACAAGGTTCTCGGCAAGGAACCTAACCGGTATCGTCCATCATCAGAAGCCATGTGCCGACGGATTGTCAACGGGAAAGGGCTATATCGTCTGACTGCCCTAATCGACATAATCAATCTTGTGTCAATCCGTTCAGGCTACAGTATCGGAGGATTTGATGCCGACAGGATCGTCGGGGATTCGCTCACTCTTGATGCAGGGAATCATGATGACGTATTCTGCGGCATCGGACGCGGTCCGCTGAATATAGAAGGGCTACCCGTATATCGCGACGAGATAGGCGGCATAGGCACTCCAACAAGCGACGAGGAACGCACGAAGCTTACTCCCGACACCACCAACCTACTGATGCTGATAAATATATATGGGAAGGAAGCGGAGATTGATGCTACTCTTGACCTGACAATCTCCCTTCTTGAAAAGTATGCCGCGCTTGAATCCGTGGAGGCATATCTGGTGAATGCATCTGATGGTCAGAGATCAAAACTCCGCTGAAATCTTAAAATTAAGCTGACGACGTGTTAGATAGTTGGGGACGGCATATTGAAGATTGTTGACGTCTGTCACCCAGTAATAGCCGCTCACATTGGATATATCAAACAGATTGAAGAGATCAACCCCTACACTCAGACTCTTGAAATGACGGAGGAAATTACGTTTCACCACTCCATCCTGCGGTGCTCCGGCAATAAGATAGGTCAAGCCTATATCAACACGCTTATATGCCGGGGCACGGAAATATGACACGTCGCGAGAGACCCGTGGCGCGGTCATCGTCAATCCGTCGGAGATGACGCCCCTCAGACTGAATTTCAATTTCGGGAATTTCGGAAAATAATCTGTGAAATATAATCCGAGAGAATACCGTTGGTCGGTGGGTAGCGGCACATTCTTCCCGTTGAGTTTCTGATTTGTCTTCATCAGCGAGAAAGATATCCATGAATCCGAACCGGGCACAAATTGTCCGAATAATTTCAGGTCAAGTCCGGCGATATACCCTTTCGAATCATTCTTACCGGAATATGTCACCTTCAGATTGTCGTATTCGTAAGAGATCAGATTTGACAATGCCTTATAGTAGGCCTCTCCTGTCAGTTTGAACGGTCGGTTGATTGCTCGGAAGGTTATGTCGGTGCCGACAACGAAATGAAGGCTGCGTGGCGACTTTATGTCATGATTGAGCTGCACACTGCTGTTGCCAAGTTCATCCGTGATAACCTCGCGGAATTCCTTATAGAAGGGCGACTGATAATATAACCCGACTGCCGCACGATACGTGATATTGTTTCTGTTTTGTGGCGACACACTGAAATTCACGCGTGGCGACACAAGAAACTCCTTATTGAAATCCCAATATGATGCCCGCACGCCGGCATTCAGCGTCATGTATGCTTTTGATGTCTCAAAATATAGGGCATCCTCCGCATAAAGGGCAAAACGATTGTTCTGCAAATCTTCCCGTGCACTTAAGTTATATATGAGATGCACACCATCCGGAAGCGTAGGCAAAGAGTAACCGGCACTGTCGCGCCATTCCCATTCCTTTGTCCTGTCGCGGAATGTCTCTCGCGAATAATTCAAGCCATACGACAGATGGTTCTTACCCAACACTGTCGTACCCTTGAAGGCGGCTGTCAATACCGATGCTTTAAGCCGGTTGCGGGAATGTTCCATGTATTTTCCCACGCCAAGTTCGCCTCCTATGCCGTCGTCGCCCGACGAACCCGCCTGATTAAGCCAATACTCTCCGGAGATGTCGTAACTGACAAGCTCGTTAGAGACGAACCCGGACACCGACAATGCGTAACTGTTGCTCCGGTTATGTTTGTAATTTAGAGTAAACGACCCGAAATAGGTCTCAAACTTATCCTTCTCCTCCCCATCGAAATATACCTTAAACTGCTTGAGGTCGGATGCCGTGCCAAAAGTAGTTTCCCTATCCGTAGGTTTAAACTTATAATCGTTCATGGCAATATTGCCCAACAGATTCAACGTAAGTTTCTCTGAAGGCTTAT